>ERZ827194.19-NODE-19-length-235966-cov-11.1945_pt1 | contig 235966 bp, 225 predicted proteins | sample MGYA00519777_ERZ827194 | MGnify/ENA primary metagenome ERZ827194 (study PRJEB31778, sample SAMEA3449277) | human gut metagenome | biome: human gut; feature: human-associated habitat; material: faeces | place: United Kingdom | collected 2010/2012 ...
CGTTGTTGAAACCCGCACTCTGGCTATGTTCATTTCGTTAAAAATGATTACCTTATATTGTTCAGTTTTCAAAGATCTGCGTGTCAGGTTTTTATCCAGTATCGCCTGACGACTTAATCATTTTATCAGTGATAGAGGATTATGTCAACCACTTTTTTACAACTTTTTTACTATTTTTACACCGCCACCTACAAAACCGCATAAATACAGGCTTTGCAGTTTAATTACAGTGAATTTCATCTATACACAAACACAGATAAATGTTAAAGTTTTATTAGCAGTTGTACTAAGTAAAGTATAGAAAAAGCATCGTCGCAATGACGATGCTTTTAGATGGTGACTCATCCGCGATTCGAACGCGGGACACCCTGATTAAAAGTCAGGTGCTCTGCCAGCTGAGCTAATGAGTCATGTAATGGCAGGGGCGGCTGGGATCGAACCAGCGCATAATGGAGTCAAAGTCCATTGCCTTACCACTTGGCGACGCCCCTAAGTGGGGTGAGTAGTGGGGATCGAACCCACGCGTAACGGAGCCACAATCCGCCGTGTTAACCGCTTCACCATACCCACCACTGTGGAACATACAGAGGAAAGTATCCCCCGTAACGAATGATATTGTATCATTCTACAGGGGATACTGTCAACTATTATTTTTAATTAAACTATTATTTTTTAATTAAATAGTCTTTTACAAAATTCGGCAAAGCAAAAGCCGCTTTCTGTATCCCTGCATTATAGTATTTAGTTGTAAACGTCTGTTCACGATTAGCTTCCCAAGTCAATGGATCATATTTTTTTGAGCCCATGGTGAAGCAATGCATGCCGGTCGGATAAATAGGAATAAAGGCCGTATAGAGACGAGCAATCGGGAAATGATTGGATACGTAGCCGAATACTTTTTCAACTAACGGCTGATGCATCATAGGCGATTCCGTCTGCTGTACAAAAAGGCCGTCTTCTTTCAAAGCTTTATAGGTATTGGCATAGAACTCATCGGTAAACAAACCTTCGCCCGGACCGATTGGATCGGAGCAGTCAACAATGATGACATCGTATTTATTTTCAGCTTGCGCCATAAAGCCGATACCGTCACCGATAGTAACCGTTAATTTAGGATCTTTACGAATCATAGCGTCAGCAATAGTCGGTAAATATTCTTTAGCCAATTCTACTACCTTGCCGTCGATTTCAATCATCATAACAGTTTCTACACAATCATGACGTACACATTCTCTGGCTACACCGCCATCGCCGCCGCCGATGATCAATACATGTTTTGGATTAGGATGCAAGAACAACGGTACATGAGACATCATTTCATGATAAATAAACTCTTCTCGTTCCGATGTTTGGAACACACCGTCCAAAGACAACATAGTGCCGTATTCCAAGCTGTGAACCACTTCAATCTTCTGAAATTCCGACTGCCCGGAATATAAAACCTTATCAATTTCTGCACTCAATTTCAAATGAGTGGACTGATTTTCTGTAATCCAATCTGCCATTGGTAACCTCCTAAGCCGATTAATACCCTCTAACTATACCTAATCAATGTAGCCAAATTGAGAACTCATCCTGTAAATTGCGTAATTACTTACTCACAGTGCATCACTTACAATGCACGCAATTATTTACGCACCGCATAAGCAAAGCCGCCGCCCAACATAGTGTCTTGCAACCATTTTTTCAGCGAGAAAATGCGTTCAATTTCTTCATCATACACAACGCAACGTACATCGTCATTGTTTTCCATCAATTTTACAATAGGAACCCAATGCCATGTGGAAAGTCCCTGTTCATGGCCGCGATGACGGTTCAAAAAAGCTACCGGTGAATCACTGCCAAGACCCTGTTTGATGAAATTCATTACCTGCTGTAACGGTTGGCGACAAACGGCAAAAGGATATACTCCCATCATCTTAACGGTATACGGCAATTCTTTCTTTTCACAATAGTCATTCAAACCTTCTTGGAACCATTGCGTCTTATAGAGCCCGCCGCCAAAACGAGGGCGCACATATTGGAATACTTCCTCCATACGTTCCAAAGCTGCTTCCCCGTCAGCACTGGCAGCACTATCCAATAAACCGTCGCGAAATTGTACATAGCTGATTACCTGCGTCGCCGTCGTAGGGCCGCAACCGGATAAACGTTGCCAATCATCACAATACCATTCTTGATTATAACCGTAAGAAAAACGGCCGTCTTTTTTCACCTGCAACCATTCAAGATGTTTGAGTGTCAAGCTCTCCATATATTTCTCAATCCTCTATTACATCAACTTAAATTAAAAATCTAAAATCATTTGTAATAGTGACCTTCCATACATAGACCTACGATTAAATTAGTCTTCTACAACTTCAACCTTAACCATACGGTCACCTTGCTGAATGCCATCTACTACATCCATGCCTTCAATTACTTTGCCAAATACGGTATGTACACCATCCAAATGAGGCTGTGGTTCATATACGATAAAGAACTGACTGCCACCCGTATTCGGACCGCGATGGGCCATGGATAATGCACCGCGTTCATGTTTATGCGGATTACCGATTAATTCATCTTTAATAGTGTAGCCAGGACCGCCTGTGCCATTGCCGTTAGGACAACCGCCTTGAGCTACGAATCCCGGAATTACACGATGGAATGTAAGGCCGTCATAAAAACCTTCTTTGATTAATTTTTCAAAATTGGCAACCGTACCGGGTGCTTCTTTTTCAAATAATTCAATCGTAATATCGCCTTTTTCCATATGGATAATCGCTTTTTTCATTCTATTCTACCTCCAACAATGTACGGAGTACATAACTCGATAACATAAGACCCGCTACGGATGGAACAAAACCGCAAGAGCCGGGGCTGCGAGAATCATCATCACGATTAGGCGTCATCGGTTTTTCCGTGGAGAACACGACCGTCTGCTTCTTAATGCCACGTTTGCGCAATTCACGACGCATAACTTTGGCAAGCGGACAAGTATGGGTTTTACTGATGTCGGAAATGCGCAACAATTCCGGATGCATCTTATTGCCGGTTCCCATGGACGATACACAAGGTATCCCCAATTCCTGACAAGTCTCGATAATAGCCAATTTAGCGGTTACCATGTCAATCGCATCGATAACGAAATCCACCTTAATGTCCTTGATAAAATCAGGATAGGCTTCTTTGGTATAGACAATATCATAGGTATCAACCTGCATATCCGGACAAATCGATAAAGCACGCTCTTTAGCCACTTCCACCTTGCGGCGACCGATAGTTTCCTGCGTTGCAATTAACTGGCGATTTAAATTACTCACCGTAACTTTATCACCGTCAATTAATACCAAGCGCCCCACGCCGGTACGCACCAAAGCTTCCATGGCAAAACCGCCTACACCGCCGCAGCCGAATAAAGCTACCGATTTGGTGCCTAAATTTTCTAATTTTTCTTTTCCTACCAGCCATTCCAAGCGGGTTAACATATGTTCCATTTAAAAACTCCAATCAATAATACACTTTTTACTGACTGTCACCAAAGTGACTGCTACAAGCTGCCGCTTCGACGCGGCAGCGACATTTAATTCTAATGACAGTTATATTTTCACTGTCAAAAAACATCAAAGCAAACGACTATTTCAGATTAGCGCACAGCCGGAATAATTTCCAACCAATAGTCGTCCGGATCAGCGATGAAATAAATACCCATATTAGGGTTTTCATATACTACACAGTCCATTTCTTTATGTTTTTTATAAGCTGCTTCATAGTCATCGACTACGAATGCCAAATGGAATTCATTATCACCCAAATTATAAGGACGATCCCAGTCACGCAACCAAGTCAGTTCCAACTGATGGCCGCTAACGCCGTCTTCCATATATACAATTCTGAAGGCACCGTCAGCCGGTTCAATACGACGACCCGGTTTTAAGTCCAATGCTTCTTCATAGAATTTGATGCTTTTTTCTAAATCTCGTACATTAAAGTTGTTATGTACCATTTTAAATTTCATGTGATTAACTCCTCTCAGCGTCTACACACACAAATAAATTACTTCTAATTTTAAATTATATTTTTCTGTTACAAATATTTAATACTGCTATTTAATAGTATCACAAATCTCGATATATTGCTATATGACGAACTAATATTATGATTATGGCACCATAAAATGCGCTGTACTGCCCCGATTAGTAGCCTCTACTTCCAAATGAGCCTGAATACGGCCTTTAAGTTCAGGCACATGAGAAATAATCCCCACCAGACGGCCCGACTTCTGCAATTCCACCAAAGTCTCCATGGCAATATCCAGTGTATCGGGATCCAAAGTCCCAAAGCCTTCATCAATGAAAATTGTATCTAAATGAATGCCGCCGGCATAAGCCTGAATAATGTCGGCAAGCCCCATGGCAAGTGACAAGGACGCGAGGAACGTTTCCCCTCCGGACAAAGTATTGGCCGGTCGTTCATAGCCCGTATAAGTGTCAAGCACCGACAAATCAAGGCCTCGATGACCACGACTAACGCTTTCAACCCGGGCGCGCAGCAGTTCATAGCGACCGCGGCTCATCTGCCGCAACCGCACATTGGCGGCCACCACTACTTCTTCCAAAATAGCGCCTAATACATACCGTTCGAAAGTGACCCCCTTCTGCCCCGAATTGCCACCGCTGGCCAAATCATGGAGCTTAAAAATAAAATCAACCCGCTCCATAATTGCCTTATTGTCAGCCACCAGTTTTGCATATTCCGTTAAAACTTCATCAAGATGCCGAACGACTTCCGAAGCCAAGGTTTCTTGACGCACGGCCTCTTCATAAGCAGCCGTAGCTGCTTCTTTCATCTCAAGCGTCACTGCTTCAGTTGGTTCAGCCAAAGCCTGCAATTCTTCATCCGCTGCCTTTAACAGGGTATTCTCCCTATTGACGGCCGTATCAAAATCATGTACCTGTGTTGACAAGCTTGACTTATCGGCAACTTTAAGGCGCAAATCGGCTACGTCTTCGTCCGTCAATTGACACTTGGTTAGTTCTTCCGAAATGAACTGCGCCACATCAGCCAGCTCCGAATTGGTTTCCCGCTCCTGCTTTTGCCAATTAATAATATTCGTACTATTTGAACTTTGCCGCTGCAAGAAATCCCGTTCTGTCTCATCAAAGCCCGCCTTTTCATTGTCATACGAAGTAAGCCACTGTATTTTTTGCTGCAGCTCTTTTTCCCAACTTGCCCGGTCAATTTCCTTAACCGCTTCTTGGTGTAATTCTAAGGCAGATCGCTTGCCGGACAACGCGTGCAACGTTTGCTGATGTTGCTCTTCCTTTTGTTGTAAAGCGTGACGAAGTATTTCCATGCCTTTGTTAATTTCCGTCACTTCCTTATTCAGCTGTTGGGCCTTAGTTTCCTTGATGGCTAGTGTTTTACGTCGATTATCAAGAATTGTTTTGGCCGTTTCTGCTTCACCTAAAAACGCATTAGCCTCAGCCGTTTGTATGCCAAGACCTCTATGATTGGCTAACCATTCGGTCACCGCTTGAGAGCTCTTAATTACCGCTTCCTCGGCTTCTTTTAATTGCGTTGCCGTGGTTACCTTACGCTCCGCCTGCTTTGATGTCAACTTAATCGCATCATTATAAGCTTTTTCAGCCTTCGCCACATCATCTTCCTTATAGTCCTCAGGCCAGGTTGCCTTATGAGGATGCTCTTTTGAGCCGCAAACAGGACAAGGTGTATGTTCCTTTAAGGCTCCGGCCAAACCGGCCGCAGCATACTGTTCACGCAGATACTCCCGATGATTTCGTTCCGACAAAGCCAACTCTTCAGCTTGCTTTGCCTGCTCATAAGCATGACGGGCATTGGAATCACGGAGTTTAGCTGTTTCTCTATCGGTTAAAAGTTTTACCGCCTGCTGCCCTAATTGAACAGCACCAATAACAGCTTCCCAATCATTCATCAATGAACTTTGACCGGCTATTTCTGTCTGAAGGCTCGTTAAACTCTGTGCTAAGATATTAACTTCTTCCGTTTTTTCGGTTAGCAGTGCATTTTGTGCCTGCAGGCCCGCTTTCGCTGCCTTTGCCTGCTCGGCCAGTTTTGCTATGTCTTGCTGAATGCTTGCTATAGCATCAAAATGTTTTTGAATATCCGAAGCCTTATTAATATCTAACCGATATGTCTCACTCAAAGGTTTCCGTTCGGCCAATGAAGCTTTTTGTTCGGCCAACGTTTTACCTTCTGTCACCAAATCATCTTTAAGTTTAAACGCCGTTTGTAAATCAGCGTCGATTTGTTTAACTTTAGCGATCAATTGCTGCTGTTGCATTTCTTTTTGCAATATAGGGGCAATCTGTTCCAAACGCGCTAATGTTTTTCGAGTTGCTTCAATCGCAGCCGATTCTTTCATGAATTCTGTCAACACAGCCCGTTTTTCAGCTATCACAGCCGTCAAAGAGCGACGTTTTTCGCCCAATTCATAATCGTTTACAATCCGCTGTTGCGTCTTATGTGCCTCTATTAATACGACTGTCGCTTCCGTCTGTGCCACTTTGGCGGCCGCCGCTTTTTCGCATAAATCCGTTTCGGTTACTACATCTTCACCGCTCAACAAATATCGCTGGCGATTTAACACATCTTCAGACGATTTGGATACTTTTTCGTACTCTTCTTTTAATAAATCCTGCAAGCGGGTATAAATAGCGGTATTAAACAAGGTGTGCATCAAGGCTTCACGCTCTGCTGTTTTGGCAACCAAGAGTTTACGGAATTCCCCTTGCGGCAATAAAACAAATTGTAAAAATTGGTCCAATCGAAAACCGATAATTTCATCGATTTTCTCCTTAATTTCATTGGAACGACTGCTGAATTCACGCCATTTACCATCTTCAAGAACAGAGAGCTGAGCCACCGCCGCTTGTTCACGATACCCTTCGCCGCGCTTTTTCTTAACCTTCTGTTTAGGGCTCCGCGTAATTTTATAACAATTGTCACCGACAGCAAAGGTAAAGCACACTTCCGTCAGCGTCTCCTCCGACGCATAATCACTGCGCATGGTCGTACCTTCACGTAAACCGCCGCTGGATTCTCCGAATAAAGCGAATACCATAGCATCTAAAATACTTGTTTTACCCGCCCCGGTGGGTCCCGTAATGAGGAACAGACTCTGATTTTTTAAATCGGCAAAATCCAAGTGAACCGTTTCCGCATAAGGACCGAATGCCGTCATAGTCAATGTTAATGGTCTCATGTCAGTCCTCCTTAATCAATCGCTGCCAAAGAGAGTTCATAAATTCCTTCTCTTCTTCAGACAAGGGCTCATTACGCACCGTCGCTGCAAATTGTTCGAACAATTCATGCTCCGATAATTCTTTGTATTTCACCTCATTATAGCTCGTCATTTCAGCCTTCATGCGTCCCGTAAGCTCCAAGGACATGGCATACGGAAAAACCTCCCGCAAGCGCGCCATGCCGTCAATCACCGGCGACGTATCGGCCAATTCAACCTGTACATAGTTATTCTTGTGCGCCTCATGAAGTTTTTTATCTTCCAAAATATCATTGAACAGCCCTTTAATAACGACTACATCATGCTTTGCCTCAACAGATACCTGCTCAATTTGGCAAGCACCGACTGCATCCATGTCAACAATGGTGAAAGATTTATTATGATTGGCTTCGTCAAAAGAATATTTCAAGAGCGAGCCGCTGTAACGGATATGCTCGGCACCCATACGCTGTGGCCGATGAATGTGCCCCAACGCTGTGTAATTAAAAGGTGCAAATACATCCGTCCCCACATTAGCACTGCCGCCGATAACAAGAGGTCGCTCCGATTCACTGGTAAGACTGCCCGCTACCATGGCATGAGCAATCCCCACCGTGCGCATTCCTTCCGGCACCTGACGGCGTAAATAATCGGCCCATGCTGCATAGGTAGAGCCAAACGCAACAGCTAAATCCTGCCATTCTTCCAACTGTTCTTCAGCCGATATGGTCTCCAACAAATGAGTCAGCAGCGTACGTGGCTCCGCAAAAGGCATGGGACAAAAAGCAATTTTGCCATAACCGTCCTCCAAATAGAGCGGCTGCAAACTGCGATCCATACGACTCCATACATGCACACCGGAGTCTGAGTACAAATCACGCCCCATATCAAGACGCTCTGCACTATCGTGATTACCGCCGATAACCAATGCCGGAATTTTATAATCCTTGGCTAATTTTGTAATCACCATATCCCATAACGCAACGGCTTCCACCGGCGGTACCGCCCGGTCAAACACATCGCCGGCAATCACAACGACATCAATCTTTGCCGCTTTCAATAATTTAAAAAACTGTTCTTCTAACACATATGCCTGGTCATCTGTTAAATGATGCGCATAGAAAATACGCCCCAAATGCCAGTCCCCGGTATGTAATATTCGCATAGTAACCCTCTGTATGACCACACCTAAAAATAAAATATATGCACATCTAAATATGCACAATATTTTCGCGCCGATTACGCATCTAAAAATTACGCATCAGCCTTCTTTATACACGCTTTTTAACAAGGCAATTTCTTTCGCATATCCGTCCAATTCATTCGGGGTTTCCAGATAAAACGGTAAATTACGCAAAGCCAGATGATTGATGATGTTCGTGATAGCTTCCAAACCGATATGACCTTCACCGATTTTTTCATGACGATCTTTGTGAGCCCCACGCGGATTCTTGGAATCATTCAAATGAATCGCATGCAAACTGTCCAGCCCTACAATTTTGTCAAATGAATCAATGACTCCGTCCAAATCACCGATTACATCATAATCTCCTTCATGGATATGACAGGTATCCATGCAGACACCGATATACTCCTTCAATTTCACGCCATCAATAATACGCGCAATTTCTTCAAACGTACGCCCCACTTCGGTGCCTTTGCCGGCCATGGTTTCCAACAATACCGTTGTATGCATGCCTTCAAACATCACTTCATTAAGTGCCTCTACAATATATTCAATGCCTTGATCGACACCCTGCTTGACATGGCTGCCGGGATGAAAATTATATAATTGATTCGGCAAAAATTCCAAACGCTCCAAATCTTCACGCATCATGTTTTTGGCAAATTGACGAAGTGACGGATCGGCTGCACAAGCATTCAACGTATACGGTGCATGCCCCAAAATCTTACCGAAATTATGTTCCGCCATGAATGTTTCCAATGCCTTCATATCAGCTTCGTCAAAAGTACGTGCTTTACCGCCGCGAGGATTCCGCGTAAAGTATTGGAACGTATTGGCACCTAAACTCAGTGCCTCTTTCCCCATATGCAAATACCCCTTACTGATTGATAAATGACATCCGATAGTTAACATGAAAACTCTCCTTTTTAATTAATGACTCTATATACAATATTCAAGCCCCATTCACCGGTCTGCTTTTTACGCCGTTAAACATCGGAACTTAACCTATGATTTTTATACTAATACATTTATTATATAACAAATTTCTAATTACATGACTAAATTCTAAGTTCATAGCAAACTCTTATTGCAAAAGTCTATTTATGCAACAAAAAAAGAGCCTTGCGGCTCTTTTTGTTTAATGGGTTCCTTTACGCAGACAATCCGGGCAAATACCTTCGAACGTAATTTGCTGACCGGTCACTTTGTAGTGACTCAAAGCTTCCACTTCCGCTAAGGTATCTTCCATGTTCATATCGTGTAAATCATCAATGCGATTACATATGCTGCAACGCATGTGAGGGTGGTTATGAGTATCCCAGTCGTAACGGCTGGAATCATCGCCAATATTAAGAACTTTTACAAGACCGATTTTTTCAAAAATTTCCATCGTCTTATATACGGTTGCTAAACTCATGCTAGGATGATCTTGGCGCAAACTTTGATAAATCATTTCCGCCGTCGGATGCTCATTTTGACCATAAAGCACTTGGTAAATCGCAATACGTTGAGGGGTTACTTTGTAACCTTCGGAACGCAATTTTTGTGCAATATCCATAGCAATCAATCCTCTCTCCACTCGGATTTAATAGTGTTTCGTGCAACTTTGCACGTTGCCTATAGCTAAGTTGCTCAGTTAAAAATTTAACTCTAACCAATAACAATTATTGGTTAATTAATTATAGCAAATTTAGTATACTTTGGCAAGATAACCGCTTATCAAATCTAATTATATACAGCAGGATTAGTCTTTGAAATACGGTTTGAAGGCACCGCTCTTATGTGCTTCCTGGCCGCCACGACGACCTTGGCCTTCCGGATTACGGCGTTTGGAACGATTGCCGCCGGAACGACGGGAATCATCAAGACCGTTACGATCGCGGAAACTGCGTTCACCATTGCGGCGATCACCACGACGATCGGAACCGCGGGAAGTGCGCTGACCGTCACGACGACGGCCGTCTTTACCGAAGGAGCGTTTTTTACGAACACGTAACGGAGCTTCCTCAGTAATATTAACCGGCGTAGTATCCGGCTCTTTAGTCAATAATTTAATAGCCGCAGCCACTAAAGTTACGGAATCTAAATCATTTAATAATTCTTCCGCACTGGCGCGATATTCTTTAAGATTTTCAGTATCATCAGCCATATCAATTAAGCTTTGAACAGCCAATTTCTGCTGGCCTTCCAACACTTCGCCCAAAGACGGTGCTTTACGACGGGCAATTTTACGTTTAGTCAAACGTTCAATAGCGTGTAAATGTTCCATTTCACGAGGGATAACAAAGGTATTGGCCATCCCGGCTTTACCGGCACGACCGGTACGGCCCACGCGGTGAACATAACTTTCCGGATCTTGCGGCAAGTCATAGTTATATACATGAGTTACGCCACTGATATCGAGACCGCGGGCTGCTACGTCGGTAGCTACCAAAATATCGATGGTACCTTCGCGGAACTGACGAATTACGCTGTCGCGTTTTTGCTGAGATAAATCACCATGAATACCTTCAGCCATATAACCGCGTTTTTTCAAACCTTCGGTTACTTCATCGACACGGCGTTTCGTACGTCCGAACACGATAGCAAGTTCAGGTGCCTGCATATCGAGCAAACGGCAAAGTAAATCGAACTTCTGACGGTCCTGTACTTCGATGTAGTACTGTTCGATTAAGTCCATAGTAACCTGCGTTGGTTTCATGCGAATGAGACGCGGTTCTTTTAAGTAATTTTCAGCCAATGTCTGAATGGCCGGCGGCATGGTAGCGGAGAACAACAATGTCTGGCGTTGTTCCGGTACGGCTGCCAAAATTTTATTAATGTCATCGATGAAGCCCATGTTAAGCATTTCATCCGCTTCATCGAGGACAATTACTTTTACATTATCAAAATTGATGGATCCGCGTTCCATGTGATCCATTAAACGACCCGGGGTTGCGACGATAATTTGAGGATTTTTGCGCAAGCTGCGGAATTGGCGCTGAATATCCTGACCGCCGTAGATAGGCAAGGCCTGAATATGGGTGTGCTGTGCCATTTTGTTGAGCTCTTCCGCTACTTGAATAGCCAATTCACGGGTTGGCGATAAAATTAAAACCTGTACGGCTCGAAGATGTTCATCAACCTGTTCCAAAGCAGGGATACCGAAAGCAGCGGTTTTACCGGTACCGGTCTGAGCCTGGCCAATCATGTCTAAGCCGCTCATGGCAACCGGAATGGCTTCCTTCTGAATCGGTGTAGGTTCTTCAAACCCCATATCATTTAAAGCCCGTAAAATGGGCTCGCTAATTTGTAATTCTTCAAATTTTTCAAGCATGAACTATATGAGTCCTCCTTATGTAAATCAATCTTATTTTCGTCTATTATTCGTCGGCGTATTCTAATATTATAACACAGATAAAAGAAGATAGCCAAATTAGAATGTCAATTTTTTCCAATTCAGCTATCTTTATGAAAAACTATCTTACTTTTTCTTACTATATACGATTATTATATTATTATTTTCAAATGGTGCCGGTTCATGTCGTTTTTGGCGATTATTATTCTGATTCCGGTTCCGATTTTGATTGCCACCGTCTTGGCGATTGCCGTTACGATTACGGTTTCGATTGCCGTTACGATTACAGTTTCGATTGTCATTGCGATTACCGTTGTGATTACCGTTACGGTTATCACGATTCCGCGAATCACCACGTTGACTATCGCGATTTTGACATTCACCGCCTTGACTGTCACGACGATTGTGATTACGCTGCGCTGAATCATCACCGGCTGCCACAGCTGCTGCCGCTTTTTCTTTATCGCGCAGTGCCTTCATAGATAAACCGATACGATTCCGTTTCGGCTCAACGGAAATTATTTCCGCTTCAATGATATCGCCTACCGCCAACACATCTGACGGGTGTTCATTACGGCGGCAGAACTCACTGCGATGAAGTAAACCATTAACCTTTAAGCCGAAATCAACAAAGGCACCAAAGTCCACAACATTATGTACGGTCCCTTTTACTACGGTACCGACTTTTACATCTTCAAGGCTCATAATGTGTTTACGAGTCATCGGTGCCGGTAAATCTTCACGCGGATCGCGCCCCGGTTTAGCCAAGGCCTCTAAAATGTCGCGCACCGTCGGTACACCGGCATCCAATTCTTTAGCCACATCTTCCGCATTCACCAAGGCCAGCTTGGTATGAAAATCAGCCAGTTTCGCTTTGTCATTTAATTCAACCAAAGTAAAACCTAAATTTTTAATGATGGTTTCCGCCAAATCATACGATTCCGGATGGACCGGTGTATTATCGAGCGGGTTCTGACTGTCTTTGATACGCAAGAACCCGGCACATTGTGTAAAAGCCGCCGGCCCCAATCGTTTAACCTTTAACAATTCCTTGCGGTTGTTAAAAGCACCGTTATCTTTACGGTACGTTACGATATTATTGGCAACCGCTGCGGATATCCCGGCCACATGTTCCAAAATAGCCGGTGATGCCGTATTGAGCTCTACCCCTACATGGTTTACCACGGTTTCCACCACTTGGTCCAAGGTTTCACTGAGCTGTTTCTGATTAACATCATGCTGATATTGACCGACCCCGATTGATTTAGGATCAATTTTAACCGATTCCGCCAACGGATCCTGGACACGACGGGCAATGGATACAGCCCCTCGAATGGATACGTCCAAATCCGGCAATTCTTCGATAGCCAATTTAGACGCGGAATACACCGAAGCCCCGGCTTCATTGGTAATAATATAATGGCAATCCAGTTTTTCATCTTCAATCAACTGGGAAACAAATTGTTCCGTTTCGTATGAAGCCGTGCCGTTACCGATGGATAACAAGGTAACCTTCCATTTACGAATGCATGCTACCATATCCTTCTTAGCCGCTTCCTTGCCGCGTTCACCGGATGTCAAATGGTATATCCCCTGATCGAGCACATTCCCCTGTACATCGATAACCGCCATTTTACAGCCCATGCGATAGCCCGGATCGAGCCCCATGATAACATGACCGGCCAAAGGCGGTTGCAATAAGAGATTGCGAAGGTTAGTACCGAATACTTTAATAGCCTGTTCATCGGCATTTTCCGTTAAAGTCTTACGGATTTCACGTTCCATGGCCGGGAAAATAAGACGCTTATAAGCATCCGCTACGGCAATGGCTTTATATTCTTTTAAAGCAGCTACGCCCGTTTCAGGCAAGGCCGCTACCATGTAATCAATATAGGTTTCATCCGGTGCCGTCAACGATACTTTGAGGGCACCCAATTTTTCGCCGCGATTAATAGCCAAGATACGGTGCGACGGCATCTGATGAATCGGTTCTTCATAATCGGCATAATGAAGGAAAAGCTGACGCACTTCATCGGTTTCAGCCGTTTCTTCATCACCGGTCATAACAGTTTTTACTTTACCTTGACGCCAGATGGCATCACGCAAATAGGCACGGAAATCAGCACGATCACTCACATCTTCAGCCACAATATCCATAGCCCCCTGCAACGCCGCTTCAGCATCAGACACGTCTTCCGTAATAAATGGTGCCGTCAAGCTTTCCACGGTGCTCGCTGTATCTTCAGTTTTATCATCGAGCATCAATTGAGCCAACGGTTCAAGCCCGCGTTCACGGGCAATGGACGCACGGGTACGTTTCTTAGGGCGATACGGTAAATATAAATCTTCCAGCTCTTGAAGTTTCATGGCTCCTTCAATAGCCGTGGCTAATTCGGGCGTCATTTTTTCCTGTTCCGTAATGGACCGAACAATTTCTTCACGACGCTGTTCCAAATTGCGCAAATATTTAATGCGTTCTTCGATTTCACGAAGTTGTTCATCCTTTAATTCTCCCGTTTTTTCCTTACGATAACGAGCGATAAACGGAACTGTGTTCCCTTCATCCAATAATTCAACGGCTACCTTTACCTGCCAGGCATTAACGCCTAATTCAGCCGCAATATATTGAGACATTTTTTCCAACATGGGTTACTCCTTCCGTCGATACGTAACAAAACTGAATGGCCAAGGATTCTTCTCGTCCACTTCACCGGGTATTGATTCTACCACTTCAAACAGGTTTAAATCAATAGTCGGGAAAAACGCATCGCCTTCAAACTCATGATCGATTTCCGTTACATAGAGAACGTCTGCATAAGGCATAAAAGATTCGTACATCTGAGCTCCGCCGATACAATAAGCAACGTCCAGTTTGGCTGCTTCTTCGGCCGCTTCCGCCGGCGACGTAAATACACGCACCCCTTCATAAGGTGGTTGATAATCCGCTTGACGAGTTACTACCCAATGTTCACGATTTGGCAACAAGAACGGCAACGACTCCAATGTCTTGCGTCCCATAATGATAACATGACCGGTAGTCAGTTTTTTAAAATACTGCAAATCTTTCGGCACATGCCAAATCAGCTGATTATCTTTGCCAATCACATTATTTTTAGCTTTTGCCACAATCATCGCTAACATTATACGGCCACCTCCATCGATAATTTACCCAAATGTTCGTATCCTTCCAATTTCACATTATCCGCCGTGAAATCATAGAAATTCTGAACCTTGTCATTAAGCCACAAAGACGGAGCCGGTTTCGCCTCTTCCAGACGAGCAAGCTGCGTCTTCAAAGCTTCCACATGGTTTTCATAAATATGAGCATTGTTGATGATATGGGTAAACTGCCCAGGTTTTAAACCGCTCACATGAGCAATCATATAAACAAGGGTCGCATACTGAGTCATATTGAAAGGTACGCCTAGCCCCATATCGCCACTACGCTGTACGAGCATGCAATTTAACTTATCGCCCTCAACATCCCACAAAGTTTCATAAGCACAAGGTTGCAAAGCCATATCCGGCAAATCTTCAATATTCCACAAGGTAACAATCATGCGGCGACTCTGCGGATCTTCTTTAATCATGCGGAGTAAATTATCCACCTGTTTGTATTTAGCCAACTGATAGCCGTACGCTTTACCGATGGTGCCGTCTTCACGCATCCATTCATCCCACACGTGAACGCCCATGCCCTGCAATTCTTTCACATCATTGCTCTGCTTTTGCCAAATCCATAAGAGTTCTTTGACCGCTGTTTTGAAAGCCACAAATTTAGTAGTCAAAATAGGAAATTCTTTACTCAAATCGAACTGCATCATTTGGTGGGGCAATTTATAGGTAGGAATGCCGGTGCGGTTATTAGCATAATAACCTTCCTTCAAAATGCGTTCCACAATCGCTAAGTATTGAGTATCTGCTGAGCTCATGATAGTCTCCTTTGTGTATAGTCTAATAGTGTAATAGTGTAATAGTCTAGTAGCCTAATAGTCTAATGGCGTTTTTAATGATACACCTTACAGGCAACGTCATAAAAAAATATATAATAAGAAACGAATATATAATATCAAACAAATAATATAAGTATGTAGGTTTTTATAGCTTAGTCTCTAAAAGAACTGATTACTTTCAAAAAAGACAGACCGAAGCGCTGCAATTTGGCTTCACCGATGCCTTTAATTTTATATAAATCCGCTAATGTTTGCGGTCTCATGGACGCCATATCAATAAGTACCGTGTCCGGAAAAATCAAATACGGCGGCACTTTCATTTGCTCACTGAGTTCTTTGCGATGTTGACGCAAAGCCTCAAACAAATTAGGTTTATTGGAAGCCCTTCGCTTCATTCCGGCAGTGGCGCCATTGTGTCCAAAACTTTGTTTATTACTGCTCTGACGCGGACCATCGGGGCGAACTTTAACAAGTTCACGTCGTACTTCCGTCACTTTGGCACTGCCGTCCAACACCGCTTCACCGGCCGGCGTAATGCTTAAAATCGGATATTTACCGGTAGCACAGTCCAAATAGCCGAGCGAAGTAAATTGACGAATGAGGCCTTTTATTTCTCGGTCATCCATATCCTCCAAACGACCGAATACAGGCAGCCGATCATAACCGTAACGGACAATGCGATCCGTACGATTCCCTGCCACAATATCCGTAATCATAGCCGCCCCGTATCGTTCTTCCGTATCGATGACAGCCTTAAAAATCGCTTTTGCTTCCTCCGTTAAATCACGGAGCGAACCTTTATGTTGACAGGAGCCGCAATTATCGCAGCATGTCCAAGTCACGGTTTCACCGAAGTAGTTGAGCATATATTTTCGCAAACAATCAGACGTAAAACAGTAGTTAATCATCTGCTGCAATTTACTCATTTCAATACGGCGACGCTCCGGTTCATGTACCGATTCATTGATTAAATATTTGTGGATCATCACATCACGACCGCTATAGAGGAGCACACATTTTGACGGGGCCCCGTCACGGCCCGCACGCCCCGCCTCTTGGTAGTAGCTTTCCATATTGCGCGGCATCTGATAATGCAATACATAACGCACATTACTTTTATCAATCCCCATGCCGAAAGCACTGGTGGCCACCATGACGCGCACTTTATCGTAAGCATAGCGTTCCTGCTGAATCTTTCGTATATCGTCACTCAAACCGGCGTGATAATAACCGACTTCAACACCTCGTTTGGCCAATTCCCCATATACCATTTCCACGTCTTTGCGGGTAGCACAGTAAATAATGCCGTTTTCAGCATCACGGTCGGCTACAAACTGTAACACATAAGTCAATTTATTCTGAGGCTGCACCACTTCAAAGGATAAATTAGGCCGGTCAAAACCCGTCACATGAACGGTGGCATTCGTAAGTCCCAGCAAGTGCTTCATATCGTTTTCCACTTCACGCGTGGCACTGGCGGTAAAAGCTCCGATAACCGGTCTTCGCGGTAACTCGGCAATGAACGGTGCTATGAGCTGATACGACGGTCTGAAGTCATGACCCCATTGTGAGACGCAGTGAGCTTCATCAATGATTACTTGATCGATAGGCAGTTCTTTAAGGAAATTACGGAACCATTCCGAACCGAGTCGTTCCGGCGCCAAATATAAGATTTTAACTCGTCCGGCCCGTAAAGCCCTCATTACATTGATTGACTCATCCTTATCTTGAGAACTGTTCAAATAAGCAGCCGGAATTTTCTGCATGCGCAGACCATCTACCTGATCCTGCATTAAGGATATTAACGGTGAAAACACGATGGTCAAACCGCGTTTTAAAATAGCCGGGATTTGAAAACAAATCGATTTGCCCGCACCGGTCGGCATAATGGCCAACACATCCTTATTGGCCAACAGAGATGCTACCGGTACTTCCTGGGCCGGTCGGAACGAAGTATAGCCAAAGAAATGGGCCAATGCCGCCTCCGCCGATTTATGAGCCATATCCGTTCACATCCTTTCCAATCCGAATTATCATATTATATTATTTTACCATTTTTTTGGCAAAAACACACCTCCCCCGGAGGTTTCGTATTTTGATAAAAATAGCTTCTTTTTTACTAAAAATCCACACTTGTTAGCAAAAAACATCCGCCCGAATTTCTCCAAATGTTCGCTTGCCCTTTTTCACCATTGTATGCCAAGTTTTTCAGGTAATATTTCTATAGAACTTTGATTATAGTGGTGTTTTTAATATAGTAGAAACTGTATTTTTATGCTAAAATAAAAGAATCTATTATTACGAAAGGGGGGTGCATCCAAGTATGCACAATCAATTCTCGATTATTCTCGCCTTTGCCATCTATCTGGGTTTGATGATGTACATCGGCATTTATTATTATCGAAAGTCACGTAATCTGAGTGATTATATTTTAGGAGGTCGTAAGCTCGGCCCGTGGATCACTTCCATGAGTGCGGAGGCTTCCGATATGAGCGGTTGGATGCTCATGGGCTTACCGGGTTTTGCCTACAGCACGGGGATTTCCGCTATCTGGATTGCCATCGGCCTCGCCGGCGGTACCGGGCTGAACTGGGCCTTTGTATCAAAGCGCTTACGCAACCATACGGAAGTGGCCAATAACAGTTTAACCATTCCGGACTATTTGAAAAATCGTTTCCGCGACACATCACGAATCTTACCGATTGTATCTGCTATTTTTATAATTATTTTCTTCTTAATATACACATCATCGGGATTTGTGGCCGGCGGTAAACTCTTTACCACTATTTTCGGACTTGATTATCATATATCCCTTCTCATTACAGCGGGCGTTGTTATTTTCTACACCTTCCTCGGTGGTTTCTTAGCCGTAAGTTGGACCGACTTTATTCAGGGCACCATGATGTTCTTTGCAATTTTGTTAATTCCTACCGCAGCCGCTTTTACTATGAACGGTCCGGTCAATACGGCTCATTTAATCGCCACGGAATTTCCGCAAGGACTTTCTATCTGGGGACCCGAAGCCGACACCTATACCTTGGTTATCGGCATTATTTCTTCCGTAGCTTGGGGGCTCGGCTATTTCGGACAACCGCACATTTTGGTGCGGTTCATGGCTATCTCCGATGCCCGTGAACTAAAAAAGGCTACCAACATCGCCATGGTTTGGGTTGTTATTTCCCTCGTAGCCGCCGTTATGGTCGGGCTCGTAGGTAAAGTATTCCTCAATACTCCGCTCACCGGTGCCGATGTGGAAAAAGTATTCCTCGTTATGAACGAAGAACTCTTCCCACCATTTATAGCCGGCCTTGTATGGTCCGCCGTATTGGCGGCCATCATGAGTACCGCTTCCGGTCAATTATTGGTAACTGCGTCTTCCGTTTCCCAAGATTTGTATAAAAACATCGTCGGTCATCGCACCAGCGATCAAGAATTGGTACTTATCAGCCGTATTACGGTTCTCGTTATTTCCGCCATTGCTTTATGGCTGGCCCTCGATCCGAACAGTTACATTTTAACCATGGTAGCCTATGCTTGGGCCGGTTTTGGTGCCGCTTTCGGCCCTGCCATTTTGCTCTCCCTCTTCTGGCGCCGTATGACCTTAAAAGGTTGTGTAGCCGGTATCGTTGTGGGCGGCTTGACAGTGCTTATTTGGAAACAATTCGGCTGGTTCGGTATTTACGAAATCGTACCGGGCTTCCTCTTCTCCCTCATCGCCATTTATGTGGTAAGTCTTTTAGATAATCCGCCTTCGAAAGAAATTACCGATGAGTTTGACGAAGCACAACGTATGCATATCTTATAAAAATAAATAAAATCTGTAGTCTTTATTAAACTATGGTACTCAATAACAGCAAAAAGCCGAGGCAAATGCCTCAGCTTTTTTATTTTATCTGCGCTTTATCTATGCTAACAATGATTTGTAAATTTAACGGAATATCATGATATTTTCGCCGGTAGGAACAATAAACTGAATATCTTTGTAGATCGGTTCAACGAGCCATTGACCGTCTACATTCATAATCCCCCATTTACCGCCCACTTTTACGGCTGAAAATTCATCGGCAAAATTAGATACCGCCTGAATCTTAATATCCTTGGCTTCAAATACGACTTTACCGTCTTTATCGATAATTTTATACCCTGTAAAACCGTCGCCTAACAAGGAGTCACCGGTAACCCAGGCAAAGCCTTCGGAACCGTAAAAAGTATGCTTAGCTCCTCTAGATAAACTAAACATTTCCTTACGAGTCGGTTCCATTTTATAAACGTGCTTACCGTCAGCTGCCGTAGCCACAATATAGCTGTCGTTCATAAAATCGATACCGTCATAAATAAACGGCAATACATTCTTATTCGTCAAATAATTAAGGACACCGCGTTTTTCCGTATATTTATTCTTAAGCGCAATGTATGAATCGGAAAGATTAATGCCTTCAAACGTATAATCACCAAACGGAATAAGGAAATTCCCCTTTTTATCAACCACAGCCAACTGATTGTCGTTTTCGATAATGGTACCGAATGGCATCATAGGATACACATAATCAAGTTTACTGTCCACTACAGTGCGGCCGTCACGATCGATATAACCACGCTTTACTTTGTCCCTGGCCACTGCAACGCCACCAAAGCCGTAAAAACCATCGTCATAATCGCCCCAGCCCAAATAACCGCCGTGGCCATGACCAACGCCGATGCCGATACCAAGTCCGCTGTCACCGCCGCCAAAAATACCGCCAATGGCAAGACCACCGAAGCCTCCGAATAGATTAAAACCGGATGCTTGACGTTCTATTTGCGCTAAACCGTCATTATATGGTGATACATAATCGGCTGCCACCGTAAAGAGTTCACTGCCCGTACCGTCAATACCGACAATTTGGCCCTTTTCTGTTTTAACAAACGCCCGATCTTCGCTGAATGAAACCACCACATCTTTATACTTTGGTGCAATCACGATTTGATCATTTACATTTTTAAAGCCATATCGCTTGGTACTTTCATCCTTAAACGGGAAATATAAATCGGAGGCATAGCCTTGACGCTCAATCATAGGGGCATCTAATTTCACGCCTACACCCTTATCTTTATCTTTCGGATTACTGAATACCAATTCATGGCCGCGGTTCGCACTGTTCACCGTTTTATAAGCAGGTTGCACCACATACGCCCCTTTCGAGTCGAGCAGTCCATACCCTTCCTTGGTTTGCACAATGGCAAGGGCCCGGTTAACGGTTACATTGGCATCTTCCCCTTTTACGGCACTGTCTGCCCGTGCTACACCGTCATTTCTTAGAGTCGGCCAAAGCCCGCCGTCATTCACGTAGGTAACCTCATCACTGAATACTACCGTGGCCGGCAAATAATTTACCGTATCGGTTATGGTCGCTTGACTCGAACCAAAACCTAAACAGAATGTACAAACGGCTGCTACGATCCATGTTTTTGTTCGCTTCGAAACTTTCATTAAACTACCTCCCAACAAACATCAACTACCCACTTCACTTGTTAGTTACTCATATTATATGACGTGCCATTCAAATTAGCAATATAAGCTATCACTCTTATAATACAGTCCCACCCCATTTCCGGCTGTCACTCATCATCGTAATTATAAGGCAAAAAAGGCCAGCCAAATAGAACTTTATATTCTATAAAGTTTATTGACATATATTAACACTTGATATAGTATGTACGTGTAAGCTTACAAATAAAATAGTCAGGTAACGGCGCCTAGTTTTCAGATGATTCTGAAACTAGGCGCTTTTTGTTTATGAAAGGAGTCTATTATGATAAGTAGTGATACAGGAAATACGGCATGGGTGCTCGTGTCGGCAACCCTAGTGTTCTTTATGACGCCGGGACTCGCCTTATTTTATGGAGGTATGGAGCGAAGTAAAAATGTACTTAATACAATTATGCAGAGCTTTTTTTAATTGGTGTGATTTCCGTGGAGTTTATGCTTATAGGATACACATTAATTTTTGGCAACGATGTTGACGGTATCATTGGCAATCTTAATAAAATAGGACTTATCGGTACTGAAAATAATGATACGGAAAGCGCGAATATTCCGGAAATGGCATTTATTGCATTCCAATGTATGTTTGCTATTATTACGCCGGCTATTATGAGTGGTTCAATTACAGGGCGAATGCGTTTTGCACCGTTTGTCATATTTGCCGTTATTTGGTCCTTACTAATTTATAACACTATGGCCCATTGGGTATGGGGCGGTGGCTTCCTTGCAAAATTAGGGGCTCTCGACTTTGCCGGTGGTCTTGTTATTCATGTATTATCCGGTGTATCCGGTCTCGTACTTTGCTTATTATTAGGTCGGCGTCGCGGTTATGGGCACATGCCCATGCTACCTCATCATTTACCAATGACAGTCCTCGGCGGTGCCATATTATGGTTCGGTTGGTTCGGCTTTAATGCGGGCTCTGCTCTCGGAGCCGGTTCATTAGCAGCGAATGCCCTGTTAACAACTCAAATCTCGGCGGCTATCGGCATTGTCGGTTGGGTATTGGCAGAACGGTATCATCGTGGGAAACCTACTGTATTGGGCACTGTATCCGGTGGTGTATCCGGCCTTGTTGCTATCACACCGGCAGCCGGTTTTGTAACCCCTGTAGCTGCTATTTTTGTTGGCTTAATTGGCGCTGTCTGTTGTTATGCGGCTGTAGCCATTTTGAAGAATAAACTTGGCTATGATGATTCCCTTGATGCTTTTGGTATTCATGGCATAGGAGGTATATGGGGAGCTATTGCGACCGGTTTATTTGCTACGGTTACGGTGAATCCGGATGGTGCCAACGGTTTATTCTATGGTGGCAATTTATTGCTGCCTCAATTAATTTCTATCGCTGCAGCTGTTATTTTTTCTGTTATTGGCACGGTTGTCATTTTTAAAGTAATTAGTCTCTTTATGGATATGCATGTCAGCATTGGCGCTGAATCTTTAGGAGTTGATATTAGTGAGCATGGTGAAGAAGCGTATAATCAATCTGAATTTAAGAGCAGTGGCCGTTTTATAACGTCTAATCACCATTCATTAGTATAGAAGGGTTTTAATGAAAACAGATTTTACAACCTATACATTAGTGTTGATTAAAATACAAAGGATGTGATAGCGTGAAACGGATGAAAAAGTAGATATAATTGCTCGAGCAGAACAATTAGAAGATTTAAAAATAGCTTTAAATCGCATAGGTGTTCAAGGTATGACGGTCTCTCAAGTATTTGGATGCGGATAACAAAAAGGACATACAGAAGTATATCGTGGGAAAGAATATGCTGTAAATTTAGTACCTATGGTAAAAGTAGAAACAGTTGTATGTGATATACCGGTTGATCTTGTTATGAATACGGCTCGTGATACTTTGCAAACCGGTGAAGTCGGCGACGGTAAGATTTTTGTATATGATGTGGAAGATTCTATGCGGATTCGAACCGGTACACGCGGAACAAAAGCTGTAACTGATGATGAAGTATAGTATATGGAGAAAATGGGTTGTAACAAAATCCCCCTAAAACCAAGAATGCGGCTTGAGGACACTTAGGTATCTTCAAGCCGCATTCTTGTTATATTGGTATAAGAAAAAAGGCCCCGAAGGGCCTTTTTTTATAATATAGGTCGAGACTGATTACCTGTTAAGGTAATTTTACACTCTACATTGTAGTTGTAACAGTCTCAATACCTATATGCTGTTTTGAATTATTGTACTTCGTCAAAACCTTTCTGAAGGCGTACATAGCTCTTACGACGTTCGATAGCGTCACGTTCAGTTTTAGCGAACAATTCTTCAGCCATTTCAGGAGCAGCTTTCTTCAAGGATGCATAACGAACTTCGTTCATTAAGAAATCGTGGAAGCTTTCAGTTGGTTCTTTGGAATCCAAGCTGAATGGGTTTTTACCGGCTTCTTTAAGAGCTGGGTTGTAACGATAGAGATCCCAGTAACCTGCTGCAACTGCACGGCGCTGTTCTTCCTGAGCGTTACCCATACCGCCTTTAATACCATGGTTGATACATGGAGCGTAAGCAATGATCAAGGATGGACCTGGATATGCTTCAGCTTCGGTAATAGCTTTCATCAACTGGTTCTTATCAGCACCCATGGATACTTGAGCTACATATACATAGCCATAAGACATAGCCATCATGCCAAGGTCTTTCTTCTTAGTACGTTTACCGCTGGCAGCGAACTGAGCTACAGCTGCTGTATGAGTGGATTTAGAAGACTGACCGCCGGTGTTGGAGTAAACTTCGGTATCGAATACGAATACGTTGATATCTTCGCCGGATGCCAATACATGGTCAAGACCACCGAAACCGATATCATATGCCCAACCGTCACCACCGAAGATCCATTGGGAACGTTTTACTAAGTATTGTTTCTTAGCTAACATTTCTTTAACTTCAGGAGTTTGTTCAGCTGCTTCCAATTCTTTAACTAAAGCGGCAACGCGTTCACGGGAACCTTCGCCCTGGTCTTTAGCAGCTACCCAGTTTTCAATAGCTTCTTTCAAGCTTGGAGCTGCGTTTTCAGCAACTACTTGAGCAGTTTCAGCCAACTGAGCACGAACTTTGTTAGCACCGATCAACATACCGTAACCATATTCGGCATTGTCTTCGAACAAGGAGTTAGCCCATGCAGGACCAAAGCCTTCTTGGTTAGTAGTGTATGGAGATGCAGGCATGGAAGCACCCCAAATGGAGGAACAACCGGTTGCATTGGCAATAACCATACGGTCACCGAACAATTGAGTAATCAAACGAGCATATGGAGTTTCACCACAACCTGCGCAAGCGCCGGAGAACTCGAGAAGCGGAGTTTCGAACTGGCTGCCTTTAACAGTTTCTTTCTTCATTGGGTTAGTTTTCTTAGGTAATTTAACTGCATAATCCCAAGTTTCAGCAAATTCCATTTCGCCGTCGATAGGACGCATTTCAATAGCTTTGCCTTTAGGGGAAGGACAGATATTTACACAGTTGGAGCAACCTAAGCAGTCAAGTGGAGATACAGCAATACGGAATTGAAGATCTTTAGCACCTAAAGCAGGGATTGCTTCAAAGTTGTCGGGACCGTCAGCTACTTCTTCAGCTGTTGCCAATACAGGACGGATAGTTGCGTGTGGACATACGAACGCACATTGGTTACATTGGATACAGTTTTCTTTGATCCAGTGTGGAACGAAGAGAGCAGCACCACGTTTTTCATAAGCAGCAGTACCTGCAGGTAAAGTACCGTCTTCGAAACCGGTGAAAGTACTTACAGGTAAATCATAACCTGCTTGAGCATTTACAGGGTTAGCAATGTTTTCTACATAGCTTGGGCAAGACTGGCAACCAGGTTTAACTTCTTTAGCACCGTTGTCAACAGCGTCTTTCCAAGATGCAGGAACGTCGATTTTAACAAGAACGCCAACGCCTTTGTCGATTGCGGCATTGTTCATGTCAACAACGTTCTGACCTTTTTTACCGTAAGTTTTTTCTACGGAGTCTTTAAGGTATTCAATTGCTTTATCTACAGGGATGATGTTTGTCAATTTGAAGAATGCAGCCTGACAAATCATGTTGATACGGCCGCCTAAGCCGATTTCACGAGCAATTTCAGCAGCATTGATGATGTAGAAGTTTAATTCTTTTTCAGCAATGGTACGGCGAAGTTTTGCAGGTAATTTTTCTTCTAATTCTTCAGGAGTCCAAGTACAGTTCAAGAGGAATGTACCGCCTTTTTTGATACCGCGAAGAAGGTCATATTCATGAACATAGGACTGACGATGACAAGCGATGAATTCAGGTTCTGTTACGAGGTAAGGTTTGTTGATTGGAGTCTTACCGAAACGAAGGTGAGACATCGTTACGCCACCGGATTTTTTGGAGTCATAATCGAAGTATGCTTGAGCATACATATCAGTGTAGTCACCGATGATTTTGATAGCGGATTTGTTGGCACCTACAGTACCGTCAGAACCGAAGCCCCAGAATTTGCAACCGGTTAAACCTTCTGCAGTAATGGATACGCCTTCAGCACGTTTCAAGGACAAGTTAGTTACGTCATCTTCGATACCCAAAGTGAAGAAACGTTTAGGAGCATCAGCAAGCATGTTATCGAATACAGATACGATATCTGCAGGGATAACGTCTTTGGAGCTCAAACCATAACGACCGCCATATACTTTAGCATTGATATCGTTCTGTACTAAAGCAGCCTGTACGTCGAGGAATAAAGGTTCAGCCAAAGCACCAGGTTCTTTAGTGCGGTCTAATACAGCAATGCGTTCTACTGTCTTAGGCAAAGCAGCTACGAAACGATCGGTAGCGAATGGACGGAACAAGTGCACTGTTACCAAACCAACTTTGCGACCTTGTTTGTTCAAGTAGTCAACAGTTTCTTCTACTACCTGGCAGCTGGAACCCATAGCTACGATAACGTCGGTAGCATCAGGAGCACCGGTGTAGTTGAACAACTGATAGTTACGGCCGGTAATTTTGTTGATTTCAGCCATGTAATGTTCTACTACATTTGGAACTTCAAGGTAGAATGGGTTGGAAGCTTCGCGATGCTGGAAGTAAATATCAGGGTTTTCAGCAGTACCGCGAGTTACAGGAGCATCAGGATTTAAAGCGCGTTTACGGAATTCTTCAACTGCTTCCATATCTACTAATGGTTTTAATTCGTCATAGTCAAGAACTTCAATTTTCTGAATTTCATGAGAAGTACGGAAACCATCGAAGAAGTTGATGAATGGTACGCGAGTTTTAATAGCTGTCAAATGAGCTACAGGAGAAAGGTCCATAACTTCCTGTACGGATGCTTCGGAAAGCATTGCACAACCTGCGGCACGAGACGCCATAACGTCCTGGTGGTCACCAAAAATGGCCAATGCGTGTGCAGCAAGAGCACGAGCTGCTACATGGAATACGCCAGGTAATAATTCACCGGCTACTTTGTACAAGTTAGGGAGCATTAACAATAAACCTTGAGAGGAAGTGAATGTAGTTGTTAAAGCACCTGCTTGTAAGGAACCGTGTACAGCAGCGGCAGCACCGGCTTCAGATTGCATTTCTACAACCTGTACTGTATGGCCGAAAATGTTTTTACGACCTGTTGCAGCCCAGTCATCAACGTGTTCCGGCATTGGAGAAGACGGAGTGATTGGGTAAATCGCTGCTACTTCAGTAAAACCGTATGCAACGTGAGCCGCAGCCTGGTTGCCGTCCATAGTTTTCATTTTACGCATGTTAAAAAAGCCTCCTTAAGCATTAAGAATGAGTTTTACACTTGCTTACCCTTATTATCTCAGGAACAAATTCCCCCGCACCTAGCGCATATCTATGTCTATATTATCCTTATAAGCACGTGAAGACCCTATAGTATATTGAATACACTATAGGATTTTATACCGCATATAAATTTTTGACATACATATTGGCAAATCGCTTTCAAATCGCATTGCTTCTACATTGCAAGCAACAAAGGACGTTAAATTTAATGCATTCTTTGTTGTAATTTTCGTAAAAGCATTGCCTATCTTGCAAAAATGTAATAATATAATAGTTATTAAAACTCTTTTGCATTTGGAGGACTTATTTCATTCCTAAAATAACAAATCGATATAGCCTCATGCTTCAATTATACAATTATATAGTGTATATAGCAACTCAAACAGGCATATCCGGTTTGCTAATTATGAGATGTTGACTTGATATTTTTTCATAGGTTCTCAATATTGCGAATGCTTTTCAATAATACTTTTTTATCCCCTTTTGGTCCCTTTAAGACGAAAGGTATGACCGTAACGCATTCTTGAAAAGCAGTTTCGAGTTTTTCATATATTATTTAACTAGTCGAGGTGTATTATGGATTTTCATCATTTAAAGTACTTTGTAGAAGTAGCCGATCAAAAAAGTTTCAGTAAGGCAGCTCGCAATCTGCATATTTCCCAATCCGCCATCAGCCGTACTATTAAGGCCTTAGAAGACGAATTAGGCGTTGTTCTTTTCATGCGTAATGCCAAGTCCGTAGAATTAACTGACGGCGGTACTATTTTCTTAACCCATGCTAAACGCGTTGTTTTCATGTTTGAACATTTAAAGGTTGATTTTGAGAACGAATTCCGTTTAGAGCAAGGCTCTATCCTCATCGGTTTACCACCGATTACGGATGCACCGATCTTTGCACAGCTTTTAGGCGAATTCAAACGCGCCTATCCGCAGATTGAATTGGAATTATATGAACACGGCTCCAAGAAAATCGAACTCAGCGTCCAAGAAGGCCTCATCGACATCGGTATCATTTGTACAAAACCAAATCCTAAGGAATTTGAATCCTTCTACCTCACCAGCGATCCATTGTGCGTAATCTTACCGCGCGATAACCCGCTCGCTAAGGAAAAAGAAATTTCCCTTGATATGTTATCCGAAGAATCCTTCGTACTTCATAAAGACGACTTCAATCTTCATGATGAAGTTGTTAAATCTTGTAAACATGCCGGTTTCCAACCGCACATCGTATTCGAAACCAGCCAACGCGACCTCATGTTACAAACTGTAGGTGCTCATTTGGCCATTGCTTTATTGCCTAGCCGCCTCTGCCCTACCAAAGGTGAAAACACAAAAGTCGGCACCAGCGTAGTGGTACGTCCGTTGGTTCGTCCGGAAATTACTCACACCTTATATGTAATTTGGAAAAAAGGTCACTACTTATCTCACGCTTCCCGCTTATGGCTTGACTTTGTAACGGCTAAATTACCGTTACCAAGCGGTTCTGTTGTGAGCGAAGGGAAATAAGCGCCATGAGTGAGGAACGACCTCGCCCCCAACGATTGAAAAATCTCAGTAATCATTTGCGCCGTTTGGTAAAAAGCACAACCTTTTGGCTTTGGCTTATCATTATTGCCATGGCCGGCTATATCGCCTATCAGCAGGCGCAAATCGATGAATTGGCCACACGGGTATACGGTCAATATAATATGAGTGATATGGACAGTTTCGACTATCGCATCACCAATCTGGAACATATCAGTAATGCTCACGCAGCTCGACTAAAAGAGGCAGAAAAAGATATTTGGACCTTGCGCAAAGAAATCAATCCACTCCAATGGCGCCTCATGCAGTTGGAGTGGATTCATCCGGAAATCACCGTACCGCAAGCTGCTCCCAAAAAACCGTCACTTAAAGATTTTAACAGCAATCCCCAAAATGTCCCTAACCCGTTACAACCGGGCGAAAGCATTTTTAATGACAAAACGCCTTAATCACTCACACCTCACTGATTAAGTGCCGATAATAAAACTAAAACGACGCCGCTCCCGAAGGAGCGGCGTCGTTTTTATATGCATTATATTATGTTTTTATTAATAATTCCTCACCGTAAACCGTCGGCTTAGATGTGGAATAAACCTAACATCGCGCCGAAAGCCAAGGAAATTAAGGACATTACGAAAAGACGTGGAGCACAGAATTTCAACATATCTTTAATTTCAATACCGGCCAAGCCGCAAGCTAAGAATGTAGTTGCCGCATGTGGAGTTACCAATACACCGTAGTTTTTGGAAATCAACATAGCCATAGCCATATCTTGAGGGTTTACACCGAATTTCTGACCTACGCTGATAGCCAATGGTACCAAGCCGAAGAAGTAGGAGTCAGTACCGAGTAACATACCGATAGGTACACCGAAGATACCGAATACAGTCTGCAAATGTGGTCCTAAGAAATCAGGTACAAGAGCGATCAACATGCTGGCCATATTGTCCATCATTTTAGTACCGCTCAATACACCGAGGAATACACCGGAAGCCAACAAAATCATAGGCATTGTCAAAGCTGTATCGGCATGCATTTTAATAGCTTTAGCCTGAGCTTTAGCGCCTGGGAAGTTAACGATTAAGGCAATAGCCAAACCGAACATGAAGGCACCGTACAAAGGAATCTTCGTGAAACAGAGTAATAAAATAACAATTAATGTTAAAATACCGTTAAACCATAACAATTTAGGGCGTTTCATAGCTTCGATATCAGCAGTTGTTGTATTGCTGTCAGCCGGAACGATGGAAGAATCAAGTAAAGCTGCTTCGCCTGTAGGATTGATACCGGCACCGCGGCGTTTTTCAACCATACCCATGTAAGCGGCAAATACCAACAAGATTACGAGACCAACGCCTTGCAATGGAATCAATTCCTGCCACAAAGCATTAACGTCGGCGTTCAATACAACGCCGGTACGAGCTACCGGACCACCCCAAGGTACCAAGTTCATGATACTCATGGCTGCACCGATGATACAAACCAATACAACCGGACGGATGTGCAATTTCTTATAAATTGGCAACATAGCAGGGATTGTGATTAACAATGTGGAAGCCAAAGCGCCATCCAAGTGACCGATTACGGCAATCATAGCCGTAGCAATGGTTACCAACATAATGTTGTTACCGGCTTTTTTAGCCAAGTAGTTAACCATCGGATCGAATAAACCTACGTCACTCATTAAAGAGAAGTATACGATAGAGAAAATAAATAATACCGCTGTAGACCAGGTTTTAGAAACACCGGTTTGGATAAATTTAAAAATGTCCTCAGGACCGAAACCGGCAATAACTGCCGCAATAATCGGTACGATTACGAAAATCGGCACCGGATTTGTTTTAGATTGGATTAAGGCCCAAACGATGATAACAATCATCAATAAGCCAAGAAAACCTAAAAACATGAGAAAATCCTCCTTTACACATGTAACAAAATAAATGAGAAAATTATCATATTACAATATATAATGCTTTTGACAACTCGCTGCCGAGTGAGATTCCTCAACAGAACCTCACTCACAGGAGTTTTTTTATTAAAGTCGACTTCCTAATCACAGTCAGCATTACTGCCGATTGGAGCAGACATTAATGACATTAGTCTAAAGGTTTGCGAACTACGTCGATGATGGTACCGTCACGATATTCAACGATAGCTACTACATCTTCGTCTTTATCGCTTACGGTAATACCTTCAGGTTTACCTACCAAGTCAAATGCCAATTTCTGTAATTCTTCAATCGTGTAGATTGGCAAATTGGAATCTTTGAAGCGTTCGATAAGATCGGTACGACGAGGGTTAATAGCAATACCGCGTTCAGTTACGATAACGTCTACGGATTCACCCGGTGTAATTACTGTCTGTACGCTGTCGAGAATCATCGGTAAACGGCCGCGAACGAGCGGACAAGTAATAACTGTGCATTTAGCACCGGCTGCTGTATCACTGTGACCGCCGGAAGCACCCATAAGGATACCGTTGGAATCAGTCATACAGTTAACATTGAAGTTTGTATCGATTTCGGTAGCACCTAAGAATACTACGTCGAGATAATTCGTCATGTTATCGGTCCAAGGATCGGCATACATGGAAGAACTCATTTCGATATGATTTTGGTTTTTATGTAAAGAAGCGGCTGCATCAGTATCAAATGTCTGTGTATCATAGATAGCTTCGATTAAACCGTCTTCCAACATTCCGGCGAGAACACCGGTAGCACCGCCGATACCGAAACCGGCTTTAACGCCTTGTGCTTTCAATTTTTCGCCGATAAATTTAGCAACTGTTAATGGAGCTCCGCCGGCACCTAACTGGAAGGAGAAACCTTCTTTGATGATGCCTGCCTGATCCAAGAATTCAGCCGCCATTTCAGCGATTTTAATCTGAATTGGGTTTTTAGTAAAACCAACCGCACCGGAAGCGATACCTGCAGGATCGCCGATAGCTTCTACTTCAACGATGTAGTCTACATCAGTTTGAGGTACGGAATATGGATATACATAGTCAACCAAGTTATCGGTAATGGCTACTGTTTTATCGGCATAGTGAGAGTCAACCATAGCATAACCGAGGGCACCGCAAGCGGATTTGCCGGTCATACCGGTGAAATTACCGCGACGATCGCAAGTTGGTGCACCCATGAAGGCTACATCAATGTGAAGTTCGCCGGAAACGATGGCACGAGCACGGCCGCCGTGAGAACGAATCACTACCGGACGTTTTAATACGCCGGGATTCTTCGTTAAGAATTTACCGAGGGCATCACGTAAGCCGGATGTTTCGATAGCAGTTACAGTACCGTCTTTAATCATGTCGATTAAGAAGTCATGGCAAGGGCTTAAAGAGCTTGATGCTACAGTGACATCTTTAATACCTTTTGCCTGAATGCGTTCCATAACCATTTTCATAACATAGTCACCATTGCGGAAATGATGGTGGAACGATACAGTCATACCGTCTTTTAAGCCGGTTTTTTCAATAGCTTCATCGATGGAAGCTAATAATTTATTAGCACCGCCTTTGTTGTATTTAGCAACCGGACGACCGGCACGGTGCATTTTAGGCTCAATAGCGAACTCGCCTTGATACACTTCACGGCCTTCAAGAGCCGGAATATTCATTGGAATTTCGCGATTTGCTTTATTTAACATTGATTTCAGCTCCTTCATCTACTTCTACTTTAATCCCGGCAGCACGTGCTTTGTCCACGATACGTTGCGCACGTACTACGATAGGACCATCGATCATTTTACCGTCTACGGCGATTACGCCTTTATTATTTTTCAAAGCATCAGCATAGCTGTTCAATACTTTTACGGAATGAGCAATTTCTTTTTCATCCGGTGTAAATACTTTATGAGCTAATTTAATCTGGCTTGGATGGATGCAAGATTTACCGTCGAAACCGAGTGCTTTAATGTATTCGACTTCTTCAACAAAACCTTGAGGGTCCTTAACGTCGGAGAATACGGTATCAACGCAACGGATGCCGGCTTCACGAGCAGCCAATAAAATGGACTGACGAGCAAAAGTCAATTCAACAGCCGGTTTATGTTTACCAGTACGAAGATCGGCACGATAGTCTTCAGCGCCTAAAGCAATACCGACTACGCGAGGTGCGTGGCAGATTTCACGAACATTGTAAAGACCTTTTACGGATTCGATAGCTACGATAATGTTAATCGTGCCTTCTTCCCAACCGTTAGCCTTTTCTACTTCTTCAATCTTACGGGCTACGATTTCAACTTCGGAAACATCTTCCGTTTTAGGAATACGAATCAAGTTTGGTTTAGCCGGTACGATTACATCCAAATCATCATAACCGTAAGGAGTCTGAGTCGGATGGTTAATACGAACTACAGTTTCAGCTCTGAAAGTCATGCTTTTCAAAGCTTCGGCAGTCATCAAACGAGCCGTATCTTTTTCCGTTACAGGAATGGAATCTTCAATATCAAACATCAAGCTGTCAGAACCGTGAATGTCAGCGCTATTGATCATTTTTGGTGTATTGCCCGGTACGAACATCATGCTACGGGAAATACGAGCTTTCGCTTTTTCACTTAAAGGCAAAGTCTTTGCTTCTACCGGACGAGTTTCGTCATGAGTTACAGCTGCTTTCGGTTCGGAACCGCGTTCCAATGCACCGAGTACACGAGCTTTAATTGCATAGTCCCAAGCTGCTTTATCGTCGGCGATAACTTTTACTCCGTCATAACCGGCTTCTTTAACCGTTCTTACGATTAATTCTTCAATGTGTTTACCATACTGGCGTTGAACTTTGGAAGTCAATTCCACTTCAATACCGGCCGCAATTGGTTCAACTGTTACAAGACAATCTTGCTTTTCGTCAAAACCGACAGTCGCTGCCTTTACTAATTTGTTCATAGCTTCGCATCCTTTCCTGACGAATCAAATTACTAAGAAATTAATTAACGATAAAAGTTAAGGAAATACATCAACATTTAAATATCTAAAAAGCAATATAAGTTTAAATACTTTAGAATTGAATTTTAAACATTTTTTTATCTCTTACTTCTAAAAGTATTATATCGACCTTCCTAATTAAAAGATAATAAAAAGCAGTTATGTACTGCATAAATTTTTTATCCACATTTTTTCATTCCATGAATGACTTCAAGTAATATGTTATAAACGTGCATAAAAAAAGAATCTTTTTGCATTTTTCAAAAAGATTCTTTTAAATTCTCACCGCGTTTGCAATTTCCATATAAGAAAAGCTAAATTTTGTCTTTACAAAAAGTAAAATCTAAGATTCGTTCAACTCAATTCAACAATTGTCTTTATATTGTTTTTAAAACTTTATCGTTACCGGTGAATTATCTTTATAATAGTCTTGTACATAATCTATAAAGGTTTTAACCGCAATAAGCTTATCACTCACTTCATTGAAGTATAAAAACGTACTACGCACCCACGGTTCACCGTTCTTCTGATAAATCGGCTCTACATAGATACCTTCATCCTTGCAAGAGCCAAGTCCCAAATACGGTAAAATAGACCAGCCGAGACCTTCACGCACGAAGTGACGGCATGTAACCATAGAGTCCATTTCCATAGCCGCTTCATGACTCTTCGGCAGATTTTCATTGCACCATGTGTTAAGAACGTTCGTAATGGAACCGTCCGAACGATATTGAATAAGTGGTAAGTCTGCCAACTCTTCAATGGTAACCGGATCCTTATAAACCAAACAATAAGGTTCTTCAAAAAGTTTAATACTATTACTTGCTTCTTTATAATTACCGCGTGCTATAGCTACTGCTACTTCGCCGCTATTAAACATCTTATTAACATGAGAACTGTGACTGGTTTTTACTTGAATATGGATATTCGGATACTGTTTCGTAAATTTCGCCAGCAAATGCGGCAGTTGATAGTCCGCAAAGTTAATCGACGAGCCGATTTTCAATGTTCCTCGAATCTCTCCGCTCATTTCGCCGATAGCCTGTTTTAAACTTTCCATTTCCTGCAACATACGTCGGCAATAGGTATGGAATACTTCCCCCTGCGGTGTTAACGTAATGCCTTCACTGGTTCTTATAAGTAGCGGACTGCCCAAATCTTCTTCCAAATGGCGCAATCGATAACTGAGCGCCGGTTGGGATAAAAATAGCTTTTCAGCGGCCTTAGTAATATTGCCTTCTTCAACAACCGTTACAAAGGTTTGCCATTCTCGTTCATCCATTAAATCCCTCCTCAGTCTCTACGGAAAAATCGCAAAAAAGACAAGAAGATATTAATGAAATCCAAATACAACATTAACGCACCGATTAATTCAACACGTTCCAATATATCGTCATCTTCAAGCGCTACAGCGATTAAAATGCCTTTAATGCGATTTACGTCTACAGCCGTAAAAATCGTAAAGATAATAACACCAAACGCCCCCAATGCCAAATCAACAAATTCACTGTCGAAAAGGAAAATATTTAACAGACTAACAATAATAAGTGCAATAACAGCTCCCAATAAATAGGTGGTCCACGAAGTCAAATCACGTTTAACAACACCGCCGAGCACCGCAAAAGTACCAAAGAAAGCAAGTGTGCCCAAGAAAGCGTAGAAAAAGGCGGTTGTACCGTACACCATGCTCAAAGCAGCCAGCGTAAGCCCATTCAAGATTGAATAAATAAAGAACATGCCCTTCAATGCCGACAAACTTGCTCGCAACTGGCGAGCACTGAATAAAAAGACAACCCCTAATTCCAAAAGCAACAAAATATTGTAACTGGATTCAGCCAAATCCAACCAATCATCATTAATCAGCGTAGCCATAAGGGTAATAAACGTCGTCAAAATCCCCCAGCCCATCCAAAGCATGGAATTACGCAGTTTGCGTGCTACAATCTGAGAAACTACGGATTGTTCCGCATCTACCGGCAAAGAATAATTCATAATAACCTCCTCAATCAAACACTGGGGCGACCAGCCGCTTATTTAGCGCAGCTAATCGCCGGCACCAAGCCCCCTTTAAGTCTTAGTATAACTAGTCTGATTATGTCACTCATCATGACACAATCAAACTTTTGATAATTCAATTAACGTGCGTTGGCAATACCTTCAAATACCTTGCCGCGCGAACCGTCAACCGTTACTACTTCACCATTACTGATTACATTTTCCGCATTGGTTACACCCAAGATTACCGGAATGCCGAAGTTAATACCGGCAATAGCTGCTGCCGAAGTATAGCCGTCTTCAGCTGCAATAATTGCACCGGCTCGTTTAGCAAACGGCATTAAGTCCGGTTCTAAAGTACGAACGACCAAAATATCACCGTCGCGGAAGTTTTGCTGAGCCATAGCTCCGTCATAAGCAATGCAAACACGACCGGTAGCTGCCCCTTTACCGACACCGTTACCGCTCAATACAGCTTTGCCGACTACATGTACACGAATCATATTGGTAGTACCGGCCTTACCGGATGGTACACCGGCCGTAATAACAACCAAGTCGCCCGATTCGATACGATTTTCGGCTAATGAAGATGTGATGGCACTGTATACCATTTCATCGGAATTTTCATGGCCGGCACCGAGTACTGCTTCAACGCCCCAATATAATTGTACGCGTCGAACGGTCGCTTCATGCGGTGTAACCGCCAAAATTTTGGCACGCGGACGATTACGGGAAATACTCATAGCCGTTTTACCTGTTTCCGTACAGGTTATGATAGCAGCCGCATCCAGGTTCTTAGCCACCGTTACGGTAGCCACACTGATAGCATCGGTGGTTTGAACCGTATCCACAACAAACGGATGATCAATATTGCAATACAAAGTAGAATGTTCCGTCACTTCGGCAATACGAGCCATTGTTTGTACGGCTTCCACCGGATATTTACCGCCGGCGGTTTCACCGGACAGCATAACCGCATCCGTGCCATCTAAGATGGCATTGGCCACGTCACTGGCTTCAGCACGAGTCGGGCGCGGATTATTTGTCATAGATTCCAACATTTGAGTGGCGGTAATAACAGGTTTGCTGGCTTTATTACATTTGGTGATCATCATTTTTTGAAGAACCGGTACTTCCTCAGCCGGAATTTCAACGCCCAAATCACCGCGGGCTACCATGAGACCGTCGGACATTCGTAAAATATCGTCTAAATTGTTGATGCCTTCTTCATTTTCGATTTTAGAGATAATTTTAATATCTTTGCCTTCATCTTCCAAAATTCGACGAATGGCCACTACGTCGGTACCGCGTTGCATAAAGGAAGCGGCCACATAGTCCACATCCATCTGACAACCAAAGCGTAAATCGGCCATATCGCTTTCCGAAACCGGTGGCAAGCTGAGCGGAATACCCGGTACGGCCACACGTTTACGGTCACTCATAGGTCCGTTATTTTTAATGGTTGTATAAATTTCCGTACCTTCGATTTTTTCTACCTGCAAGGTAACTAAACCGTCGGATAATAAAATTTCACAGCCTACTTTAACGTCATCTACCAAGCCTTTATGATTAACCGAGCAAATGGTGGCATCGCCTTCAATATCACGCATAGTCAATGTGAACGGCTTACCTGCTTCAAGCATAACTTTGCCTTCTTCAAAATGACCCAAACGAATTTCAGGTCCTTTAGTATCAAGCATAAGCGCTACAGGAATACCTGTTTTCTTCGAGGCCGCTCGCACAGCTTCCATACGTTTCGTATGTTCTTCATAGGAACCGTGTGAAAAATTAAAACGTGCTACATTCATCCCCGCCTGCAGCATTTGTTCCAATACGCCGGGCGCATCAGTGCTCGGTCCGATAGTACAAACAATTTTTGTCTTTTTCATAGTAAATACCTCACTCATAATGGATTGGAATAAAGCCTATGTTTTCCCTTCATAGTACTCATTATACACTAATAAACTAAAGTATTTCTACACTATCGGGCCCTAAAATTTCTTCCACGGCCCGGCATATTTCAGTCCCTGGGGCAAAGTAATATTCCTTAGCTACATCTATGCGTTTTCGCTGACGATGCAAATAAAAAGTGACAGGTATCGTCCCACTTGCATTGAGCAGTATTTTTTTCAATGCATTGCTGGCTTCGGCCGTATCAAAACCGGGCCGAATATGCAAAATAACCCGCTTGGCCGTATCATAATTAATTTTTAGCGGTTTAATCGTATCCGCGATAATCTGGACTCCCTTTTCATCGGCATCAATACGCCCCGAAATACGCACGGCCATATCGACAGCCAGCATAGATTGATATTGCTGAAATTTCTGTGGGAACACAACGACGGAGACCGCCCCGGAGTAATCTTCCAGTCGCAAAACAGACATAACATCATTGCGACGGGTAATTCGGTCGGTCTTTTCTACAATAAGACCGCCTACGGTGACTTCCTGCTTATCATACTGTTCCGGATTTTCGTTAAGTTTTCCCATTTCAAACAAGCCTTTTAATTCCGCTTCATACGCATTAAGCGGATGTCCGGAAATATAAAAACCGGTATATTCTTTTTCATCGCGTAATTTTTCATCCATGGAAAGGTCTTCAAGTTCCGGCACCTCAATGGTTTCCGCCACGGACGGTTCATCGCCGAAGAGGCTCATGGTGCCCCGAGCCTCTTCTTTTTGAAGCCGCTGTCCCAACCCTTGAGCCCCTTCATACATAGCTAAGAGCTGATTGCGATTTTCTTTAAAACTATCCATAGCGCCGCAACGAATTAAGCTTTCCAACAAACGCTTATTCACTACACGCGAATCAACGCGTTTACAAAAATCAAAAATAGAACTGTATAAACCGTTACGCCGGCGTTCCAAGAGCAGCTGTTCCACCGCATTATCGCCTACACTCTTGACACCGCCTAGGCCGAAACGAATGGCACCGTTCTGTACGGCAAAGGCCTGTTCCCCGTAATTTATATCCGGACCCAGTACTTCAACGCCGTGTTTTTTACAATCATTAATATAGTAAGTCAGCTTATCCACGTTCGTCATAAAACTGGTCATGGTCGCCGCCATAAATTCAGGAAAAAAGCGAGCCTTCAAATACGCCGTCTGATAGGCAATATAGGCATACGCCGCACTGTGCGATTTATTAAAGCCATAGCCTGCAAAGTATACGAGCAAATCGAATACTTCATTGGCGACGGCTTCCGGAATATTATTTTGAACCGAGCCGGCAATGAAGGATTCCCGTTGTGCTTTAAGCACGGATTCCTTTTTCTTACCCATAGCACGGCGCATAAGGTCGGCTTGCCCCAGTGAGAAGCCGCCCATAGCGGACGCAATCTGCATAACCTGTTCCTGATAGAGAATAACACCGAAAGTGTCTTTTAAAATCGGTTCCAACAGCGGATGAAGATAGGTAATTTCCATTTCCCCGTGACGACGTTTAATGAAGTCTTCCACCATGCCGCTCCCCAAAGGTCCCGGACGATATAAAGCAACAAGTGGGATGAGGTCTTCAAAATGCTCGGGGCGAAGATCCATTACGAGTTTAGTAATCCCTTCCGATTCAAGTTGGAATACACCCGGTGTATCCCCTCTGGTCAATAAATCACAGGCCGCCTTATCATCGAGCGGAATGTTATCAAAATCCAAATCGATACCGCGGTTGGCTTTGATGAGTTTTAGGGCATCATCCATAACGGTTAAGGTACGGAGTCCTAAGAAGTCCATTTTCAAAAGGCCCAATTCTTCAATATTATCTTTATCATATTGCGTAACAAAGCCACTGTCGTTGGCATTTTGAATCGGCACATGATCTTCCAACGGTGCCGCCGAAATTACGACCCCCGCCGCATGAGTGGACGCATTACGTACAATACCTTCCAACTTACGACCGTAATCGAAGAGTTCACGCACCTTCGGGTCATTTTCATAGAGTTGTTTTAAATCTTTACCTTTTAACGCTTTGTCCAGCGTAATACCCAATTCATTGGGAATCATCTTAGCCAAACGGTTAACTTCGGGGAGCGGATGATCGAGTACACGCCCTACATCACGAATAACGGCACGAGCCGCCTCCGTACCGAAGGTGATAATCTGAGCCACACGGGCCTGCCCGTATTTCGCCGTAACATATTCAATCGCCTTGCCACGTTTTTCGTAGCAAAAGTCGATATCAATATCAGGCATGCTGACACGTTCCGGATTCAAGAAACGTTCAAAGAGCAAATTATATTTCAACGGATCAAGGCCGGTAATGCCGAGTAAGTAAGCTACTACAGAACCAGCCGCACTGCCACGGCCCGGGCCTACCAAAATATCATGCTCACGAGCATAACGGACATAGTCCCACACGATAAGGAAGTAGTCGTCAAAACCCATCTGGGCAATAACCGACAACTCATAGTCAAGGCGCTCTTTGAGTTCCGGCGTCATCGTCCCGTAAAGGCGCGGTACCTCCCGTTCGCACAGATGGCGTAAATAGGTCGTTGCCGTTTCGCCATCCGGCACATCAAAATGAGGCAAATGATGTTCATCAAAATTGAACTCTACATTACAGCGCTCCGCAATGGCTAAGGTATTTTCCATAGCGCCCGGAATATGTCCGAAAAGTTCCGCCATTTCATCGCCGCTTTTCATATAAAATTCGTCATTTGGGAATTTTAAGCGATCCGTATCGGCCACTTTGGCCCCGGTAGCGATGCACACTTTAATATCCTGAGCATCCGCATCTTCTTTAAGAACATAATGAAAATCATTGGAGCATACCAGTCCCACACCGTATTCCTTCGCGAGTTTTATAAGACCTTCCTGGGCTCTTACTTCCGCCGGCAAACCGTGATTTTGGATTTCCAAAAAGAAATTATCCTTCCCGTAAATATCCAAATATGTCTCTACAGCCCGTTTAGCGCCGTCCGGATTATCCTGCAACAAACATTGCGGCACTTCCCCTTGAATACAAGCGCTAAGGGCTATAATACCTTTACTGTGTTCCTTTAGTAATTCATGATCCACGCGCGGTTTGCGATAAAAACCTTCCGTAAAGCCGCGTGATACGATTTTAGTCAGGTTTTGATACCCTTCCATGGTTTCTGCCAACAAAATAAGATGCTTTAAACGTTCCTGCTTATTGCTGTCTTTATCAAAACGACTGCCCGTCGTCACATATACTTCACAGCCGATAATAGGTTTTATACCCACATTTTTGGCTTCTTTATAAAAATAGATGGCCCCACACATATTACCATGGTCCGTAATTGCCAAAGCGGGCATATTGAGTTCTTTGGCACGGGCTACCATTTGCGGCAGGCGGCTGATACCATCCTGCAAACTGTATTCAGTGTGGCTATGCAAATGAACAAATGGTTTCATGGTTCCCTCCTCAATCAAGAATTATATAAAAAGGACCGACCCCGAGGTCAGTCCTTTTACTGTATCTGTACCTTATTTAATTATAGCATAAGTTGGAAATTTTCTGTTCAATTCATCGCACATTGATACGAATATTCGTTAACGACCTCTGAAGTAATAAGTCAGTTCACGTCGCACCGTCTGCCATTGTGGCATAAATTCAGCCACCACTTGCCAAAATCGTGACGAGTGATTAGGTTGAATAAAATGGGCAAACTCATGAATCATTACATATTCCAGAAATAAACGGGGCCCGATTAATAATTTTTGATTAATCATAATTCGTTCTGTTCTTAGCGAACAGGACCCCCAACGTGTTTTCGCTTCACGAATTCGAAGTTTCGGATACGGTACATCATAACCGGCTTCAATATAGCGATGATAAATACGATCACGCATACTCTTTACGACATCCTCGACCAAACCCTCCCAGAACTTCTCCAGTAAGGCTGCCCGTTCAGCTACCGTACTATGCGGTTTAACAAACATGTAAAGGACGGCCGGCTCCGATTCGCTCCACGAAACATACGGTGCATGATTCGCCTCTATCTCGGCCACTTCCAAGCGAGCCTCATATCCCAATATAGGAAAAAGCTCACCCGTCTCATAGCGATAAGATACAACTTTCTCCTGATTGGCCCGATGGTCCTTAAAGCGTTGCCGTGCTTTGTCAATAAAGCTTTCATGCTCCGACACGAATTGGGTAACGGATTGAGCGGGCATACGCCACGGTGCCGAAACCTTGACCGTACCGTCCGGCATGACGCGAAGGTTCATGTTTTTAACGGCCTTCCACGTCACCGTATACGGTATAAGCTCACCGGCTATTCGTAATTCATATGTCTTAGACTGTGTTTTACGCGACGACCGTCGCTGCCACCAACTCATAATAATTCTTAGCGACCGTTTTTAGCTGCTTTAGCGCGAGCGGCACGATCCAAAATAGTTTTACGCATGCGAATGCTGTGCGGTGTAACTTCTACCAATTCATCATCGTTAATCCATTCCAAAGCCTGTTCCAAGCTGAAAATACGAGGCGGTGTCAAACGAACAGCTTCGTCAGAAGCGCTGGAACGCATGTTGGTAACATGTTTTTTCTTACAAGGGTTAACGTCCATGTCGGTTTCACGAGAGTTTTCACCGATAATGCGACCGGTATATACCGCTTCATTAGGCCCTACGAATAAAGTACCGCGATCCTGTACGGAGTTCAAGCCGTAAGGAGTTGTTTCGCCGTCTTCGAAGGCTACCAAAGCGCCGCGGGTACGACCCGGAATATCGCCTTTGAACGGTGCATAGCCATGGTACACATGGTTCATGATACCGTTACCTTTAGTGCTGGTTAAGAATTGAGCTCGGAAACCGATAAGACCACGTGCCGGGATGATGAATTCCAAGCGAAGGTAGCCGGCCAATTCGGTCATGTTAATTAATTCGGCTTTACGAGCGCCCAAGTTTTCCATAACGGTACCCATGAATTCCTGAGGTACGTCGATAGTTAAGTATTCCAATGGTTCGCAAAGCTGATCGTTAATGCGTTTGTAAATTACGCGAGGTTTACCTACCTGTAATTCATACCCTTCACGACGCATAGTTTCGATTAAAACAGCCAAATGAAGTTCGCCGCGACCGGATACTTTGAATGCGTCCGGAGATTCGGTTTCTTCTACTTTCATAGATACGTTGGTTTCTACTTCTTTGAACAAACGATCACGTAAATGACGGCTTGTTACATAATCCCCTTCGCGACCGGCGAATGGAGAGTTGTTAACGGAGAATACCATGGACAAAGTAGGTTCATCAATAGTAATAGCCGGTAATGCTTCAGGATGTTCCGCATCAGCTACGGTTTCACCGATGTTAATGTCTTCGATACCAACAAAAGCGGTAATGTCACCCATAGCAGTTTCATCGGTTTCTACACGGTTCAAACCGTTGTAAGTGTAAACACGACCGATTTTTGCTTTACGAGTGCTTTCACCGTTCATGATAACAACCGGTTGGTTAGTTTTCATACGACCGCGTACGATACGACCAACGGCGATTTTACCAACATAATCATCATAGTCAAGAGTTGTAACCATGAACTGCAACGGACCGTCAATGTCACCCTGCGGAGCCGGAATTTCTTTGAGCAATATTTCAAATAAAGGCTGCATATCTTTGCCTTCGTCTTCCATAGACAATTTGGCAATACCGTCACGAGCAGATGCATAAACAACCGGGAAGTCCAATTGATCGTCATCGGCTTCGAGTTCCATGAAGAGTTCCAATACTTCGTCTTCTACTTCATGAACGCGTTGGTCCGGACGGTCGATTTTATTGATAACTACGATTGGTTTTAATTTCTGTTCCAAAGCTTTACGAAGTACGTATTTAGTCTGTGGCATCGGACCTTCAAAAGCGTCAACCAACAACAATACGCCGTCAACCATGTTGAGTACGCGTTCTACTTCGCCGCCGAAGTCAGCATGGCCCGGGGTGTCAACGATGTTGATTTTTACGCCGTTGTGCATAACAGCCGTATTTTTAGACAAAATGGTAATACCACGTTCTCTTTCAAGATCGTTAGAGTCCATAACACGCTCTGCCACTTTTTCATTCGCTCTAAAAATATGGCTTTGTTTTAAAAGGGCGTCCACCAAGGTTGTTTTACCATGGTCAACGTGTGCAATAATTGCAACATTACGAATATCTTCGCGAATCATGTATGTATGCCTCCTGTTTCGCTATAAACATATTAACTATATCTAAAGGTATAGCTTAAAGTGTCAATCTATTAAATAACAGTTAATTATAACACAGCTTACACCTTTTAACAACTTTCTAAAAACTCTTTGACGGTCGGATTGTCTTTTAAGGCTTCAATTTCTTCCGGGGACGGAATTTTCACCTTATCCCGATCTACATTAACGAGACATAAAAATCCTACATAATCGCCCTTATTGGCGCGGAACTGATGAATCGTATGACTTGGGATTTCAATAAAGTCGCCTACTTTTACATCCACCACATTTTCACCCAATAAACATTGCCCATGCCCTCTGAAAATCATAACCATGTGAGTATGTTCATGGTGTTCTAAGGTCGAATAACCACCCGGTTTTACTTCAAAATAACGAAATTGGCAGGGAATGTCGAAAGCGCCGTCAAACAGCACCTGACGAGTCACATCCTTAAAGGGACTGCCGTCCTGTTTATAGACTAACGTGTCTACACCCTCCCAATTAAAGGTTTCATTGTCAAACTTTTTAATCATGATTAACTCCTCAACGCTAAGGACTGCCAATACGCTTAACGCAAAAAACGTCCGTTACCCTCGCAACGGACGCATCGCTATTTTACTTAAACATACGTTTTAAAGAGCCCATGAGCCCGCCGCTTTCATGAGCATGAGTTGCTTCGGAAACGGAAGCTACTTCAAAGCCCGTTGCATCAATGGCTTCTTTAATGGCAGCAACATTTACTTTGCTGCTGTCATAGGAAATAGTTACATCTTTGGATTTCAAATCCACATCAGCAGACATAACGCCCGGTAAACCGAGTACTGCTGTTTTTACTGTATTTTCACAATTACTGCACATCATTCCCGGTACAGTGAATACCTGCTGATGAGCATGACCTGTACTGCCGCAACCACAATCTTTACACATAGTGTGTTCCTCCAATCTTCCGATTCACAAAGTGAATCTGTAAATACAATTAAGAATTTATAACGATTTAGTCGCAAAAGCCTCCCCGGGCCTGACGGCATAGGGAGGCCTTATTATCAATTTATTCTATTTCTTTATGTTTTTTATCATTAACGGCGCCCGCTTCCACGTCAATCGTTTCCACTTTAGCCACATCAGATACTTTTTCTTCTTTTTCTTTTTTCTTATCAGAGCTTACGGCATCTTTGAATTCATTGATACCTTTGCCAATGGCTTTGCCCACTTCCGGTAGCTTTCCCGGTCCGAACACAACAAGCGCAATAACAAGCACCAAAATTAATTCTTGTGTTCCGAAATTAAACATAATTTTCACCTCGTTTAGCTACAATAACAATCATTTCTATTTACAGTGTAACATGAAACTCCACTAAAATGCTATAGAAAATGTCATAGCGAATTGTCAATTTAAGTATTAATTTTTAGCGGCTTTATCTACATACCATGTTACGGTGTCCTGTGAGAGTACAGCGCCAGGAAGTACATGACCGATACGATCCTCCCATGAGTCATCCATATACTCTTTACGCTGACGAAGCACGCGGCCGAGTGCTGCCGCCTTAGATTCACCGACTACGGTAAACCATACGTTTTTCGCTTTGGCCAAAAACGGGAATGACATGCTCACGCGCTGCCAAACCTTGCCATCCGTTACAGGAATTACATTTCGTTTCTTTTCGTTGAGAGCCTCTGAACGGGCAAACAAAGAAGCTGTATGACCGTCATCACCAAGGCCCAACAAAGCCAAGTCTACGCCTTCTTTTTCATTCGCGCTGAGCACCGTTGCCACTTCTTTTTCATAAGCGTCAGCCGCTTCTTCCACCGTACCGCTGTTAGTAGGCACCGGATAGAAATGACTACAACCGCCGATAGAGGCAAAAAAGCGTTCTTTCGCACGATAAAAATTATTATCCGGATTAGATTGCGGTACAAAACGTTCATCCACCCAGAGGAAGAATATATTTTCCCAATCCAATTGCTTACGATATTCGTCGGTATTAAGCAACTCAAATAAAGTATTCGGCGTTGTACCGCCGGAAATAGCCACCACGCAAGTCCCCGTTTCGGCAATACACTGATTGGTGTAAGCGATAAAATCTTTCGCCACCGCTTCCGCTACTTCTTGAGCCGTTTCAAATGAACGAATTAAATCTTGCGCCATTGTAAGGAACCTCCTTCTAAGATTTCATTGGTTTCTTTCGGTCCTTCACTGTAAGCCGGATAGAAACAAAGCGGCACATTATCCAAATCGGCTTCCCACGCCCGCAATAACGGCATAAATAAACGCCAGGAAGCTTCTACCGTATCATTGCGAACAAACAAAGTCTGATCGCCCAGCAAAGCATCCAAAATCAAGCGTTCATAAGCATCCGGAATATCTTCTCCCTGCATAAAATCACTGTAGGAGAAATCCATTTCCAAAGTATTTACGCAAAGTTTGGAACCCGGTGATTTAACTTCCAAAGATAAACCCATGCCTTCATGCGGTTGCATGCGCAATAACAACACATTTTGGTTAAAGTCCTTCGGACGAATCGGTTTAAAAATCGAATGCGGAATCGGCTTAAACGTAATAGCGATTTCACTGGATTTTTTAGGTAAGCGTTTGCCTGTACGCATATAGAACGGCACGCCGCGCCAACGCCAATTATCGACGAAGAGTTTTAGCGCCACATAAGTTTCTGTTTGAGAATTCGGTGCTACCCCTTCTTCTTTACGATAACCTACGGCCGGACGTTCCGAGTCAACAGCTTCGACATATTGACCGCGAACAGAGATTTTGCCGAGATCTTGTCCTTCCAACGGACGAATGGACGAAATCAATTTGGCAATTTCATCACGATATGCATCAGCTTCAAAAATAGCCGGCGGTTCCATGGCAATCAGGGACAACATCTGCACCATGTGGTTCTGGAACATATCACGCAAAGCACCGGCTTTATCATAATAACCGGCACGTTTTTCAACGCCTAATTCTTCCGCTACCGTAATTTCCACTTTTTCAATATAGGTGTGGTTCCAAAGCGGTTCAAAAATTGCATTGGCAAAACGAAGCATCAAAATATTCTGTACCGTTTCTTTGCCCAAATAATGGTCAATTCGGTAAGTCTGTGATTCTTTAATATAACGTTTCAAGGATTTATCAAGTGCTACAGCACTTTCCAAATCATGTCCGAACGGTTTTTCAATAATAACACGGGACCAAGCATCTTCCTCTTCGAGCAAGCCCTGTTCCGCCAAACCTTTTACAATCGGTTCAAACATTGTCGGCGGCATAGCCAGATAAAATAATGCATTGCCTTCGGTACCGTGTTCTTCACTGACACGTTTAAGCTCAGTTTCAAGCTGTTCAAAGGTAGCCGATTCCGTATACTGGCCGGCTACGTAAGAGAACTTTGCCAAGAACTCATCCGTTACGGTATCGCCATTAGCGGCCATAGCTTCACGCACTTCTTCTTGAAATGCTTCATTGGTCATTTCCGTGCGAGCCACGCCGATTACGGCAAATTTTTCAGGCAATAGTTTACGCTCAAACAAAGCATATATAGCTGGTAACAATTTTCGTTTAGTCAAGTCACCGGAAGCACCAAAAATGACGATGGTGCCGGGGCCCGGAGCCGAGTCAACACAGAGCTGTTCTCGATAGTTGTACGAAACTGTCATTGGTTGTGCACTCATTGTTTGTAATCTCCTATTACTATAGAATATCATTCATAAGCTTACTCTAGCACAAAACTGCAAGAACTTCAATATATGGGTATCGGGAGGCCATTATTTGACAAAATTTTTACGGCTTTTCCGCGATTAAGATTGAATATATTATGTATATACAAATAACCGCCCCAAACTCGAACAAGTCCGGGGCGGCTATTATATAAATGTCATTCAAACCAAGTTCAGCCTGCACAGGTTCACATGAACCTGTTTAAAGCTATATATCTCAGCTTTAAGAATTTTATTTAACTTCAACCTTAACGGCACCGTATTTCTTAAGACTTTCAGCTTCTTCTTCGGCTTGTGTCTTATAGTTTTGCGGAATTTTTGCCAAACGAATCCAGCTGCGAATGGCTTCTACCAATACGATAACAATCATGAGGAACATGACAACACTGAAGGCAACCAAGGTCCATTTGCCGGCCGGAATGTAACTGTAGAATACGTTTTCATAATCGGCGGCAATAGCGATGATAGCCATAAAGAAACATGGTACACCGGTTACCCAAGCGTAACGTTTGTGGCCGAGACGCATAATTACCGTAGTACCTACGGCTAAGGTCATAGTACCGAGCAACTGGTTGGATACACCGAATAGAGGCCAAATGATACCGATGTTACCTTGTAATACGAGGTAACCCCACATGAGGCAAATTAACGCAGCACAACCATATACCCCCGGTGCCCAGTTAACGTTTTCAAGCGGTTTGTAGAAACGACCCAACAATTCTTGTAACAAATAACGACCTACACGAGTACCGGCATCGATCAAAGTCATAATAAATAAAGCTTCGAACATGATGCAGAAATGGTACCAGTAACCCATGAGATGATCCATATTAGGCAAGCGGGAGAAGATGTGCGCCATGCCGACAGCCAAGGAAACGGCGCCGCCCGGACGGTGCATTAAATCTTCGCCGACCATCTGAGATAAGGCCGGTAATTCATGGACTTGAAGTCCTAATGCTTTGAAAGATTCAGCCGTGGAGTTAATGGCAAAATAGTCATCAGGATGTAAAGCGGTAGCGGCAATCAAAGCCATCATGGCAATGAATGCTTCGGTAAGCATAGCACCGTAACCGATAGGTAAGATTTCTTTTTCGTTAGTAATCATCTTAGGTGTTGTACCGGTAGCAATTACTGTATGGAAACCGGACAAAGCACCGCAGGCGATGGTAATGAAAATGAATGGGAATACAGAACCTTTAAGTACAGGACCGCCGCCGTGAATGAACTGGGTAACGGCCGGCATTTGGATAATAGGCATTACGATGATAATCCCTAAAGCCAACGCACCGATAGTACCGATTTTTAAGTACGTGGATAAATAATCACGTGGTGCGAGCAATAACCAAACAGGTAATGCGGCCGCAAAGAACCCGTATACAGCCAACATAATTTCGATGGTCTGTAAGTCATAAAGGAACCAGCTTGCATAGGAAGAAGCGGCTACTTGAGGACCGTAAATAATAGCTGCAAAGATAAGTACTACACCGATAACCGTAGCTTCCTGAATTTTGCCGGGACGAAGCCAGCGTAAATAAATACCTACAAAAATTGCGATTGGAATCGTCATGCTTACGGAGAAGAAGCCCCATGCGGAGTTATGAAGCGCATTGGCTACTACTACGGCCATACCAGCCAACGTGATAATCAAAAGGAACAAGGTGGCAAGCATGGCACCGACACTGGCCAAATTGGAAATTTCTTCCTTCGCAATATCGGCAATGGATTTGCCGTCGTAACGAACCGACGCAAACAGAATAACCATGTCATGAACGGCACCAGCTACAACCGACCCGATCAAGATCCATAATAAACCCGGTAAATACCCGAACTGTGCGGCAATAACAGGACCTACCAAAGGACCTGCACCGGCAATGGCCGCAAAATGGTGACCGAATGTTACCCACTTATTGGTAGGCACATAGTCATGACCGTCGTTATGAACAACGGCCGGTGTCGGACGGAACTGGTCCAACACGAGTACCTTGGCGGCTAAGAAAGCCCCATAATAGCGGTAAGCTAAAACGAGGATGCACGCCGAGGCGATTACAATGTACAACCCATTCATTTCCACAAAAAACACCTCCAATGTCTTAACAACATTGCAGGTGAAGGTTCGTATCATAAATAATAATAGCTGATAAGAAATACGTCCGTCACAGACAATGTTGTCACCCTAGTAGAAATATCTACGACCTTATTGTAACGCGTCTGATTGGAGTGTCAATTATCAAATACGAATAATGCAATCCTAATATTATATTATAGTATGTGATTATCAAAAAATCGCCTAAACGATTATCCCGATGATTTCAGTAGGAATCAAGTGTTTACTGATTCTATGATTTAAATGCATAGAAAACTTTATTAATTTTTAATATAATATTCAATAATAAAATGACCTAAAGTCCTTATAAATAGACTTCAGGTCGCAGTTTTTTATCTAAAAATCGTATCGTCCACAGTTAGGACCAATATTTTTTCACGTATATCTTCAGCGTCAAATAAATCACGACAATCCAACACATCTTCCACTTGAAGATTTACATGATTAAGCAAAAATGCTTCGGTTTCTTCATACGAATAGTAGAAAAAGAGTCGCATGCGCCGCGGTTCTTGATAAACAGAGTCGAATATATTCGCCAATACCCGCTTCAAAGTATGTAAGGCAAAAGGATTAAAGAAAAAGCAACAATCAGCTTCTTTCGGTACTTTGAAAGTAACCGCATCATCATGAATAAATTCTACGCGCTTACCGACCACGGCTGTCTTTTGATTGGCCAAAGACCGTTCCCATAAACGCTCATCAAATTCCACGCCGATACAACGGCAGCGAGTTTCATGAGCCAAGAAAAAACTGACCCGACCTTTACCGCTGCCATAATCAATAAGAACATTATGTTTGCCGATATAGCCCGTACTTATCAAACGTTCAAGCACCGCATAATCAGTCGGCTCATACGGATGATGTTCGCCGTCAAACTGACTGTCGTCACGACCGGCCGTCTTAATATTAAGCAACTGTTCCCATGCTTGTTCATCCATACGCTACTCCTTTATAACTTACATAATTCTGCAATCAACTTATTCGGCACTCTTCACTATCTTCGACGAAATCATTGATTCCGTGCCGTCATGTTTCTGACGAATAGATGCAAAAACAGCACCGGAAATATTATGCCATACGCTGAAAGTCGCCCCCGGTAAAGTAGCCAACGGATTCATAGCAAAATGGAGGGTTGCCAGCGATACGGCGAGCCCGCTGTTTTGCATACCTACCTCGATAGTAATAGCGGTTTCTTTAGCATAAGAAACACGCAATACTTTAGCCGCCGTAAGTCCTAAAGCCATGCCGATAAGATTGTGCAAGATTACAACCGCCAAGACCACCAGGCCGGCCGTAAAAATCTTCGTCACATTCACCGAAATAATTCCGGCAATAATCATAACAATGGCAACGGATGATACAAGCGGCATAGTAGCCAATAATGCTTCCAATTTTTTACCGAAGAAATGATGAATGGCAATCCCCACCAACACAGGAATCAGAACAACTTTAACGACGGACAATACCATGGCTAAAAAAGATACCTCTACCCAAGTACCGCCCAACGAATAAATCAAAAACGGGGTCAATAAAGGAGCCAATAAAGTCGATGCAATGGTCATGCCTACAGACAAAGCCACATCACCTTTGGCAATATAAGTAATTACATTGCTGGCTGTGCCGCCGGGGCAACAGCCTACCAAAATGACGCCGATGGCAATATCCGTCGGCAAATTAAGTGCCTTACACAGCACGTAGGCCGTGAGTGGCATAATCGTATATTGTAACAATACACCGCCCAAAATTACTTCTTTCGGATTGGCGAGCACCATTTTAAAATCCTTAGCACGAATGGAGAGCCCCATGCCGAACATGGCGACGCCCAAAAAGACCGATGTATAGCTTACGGTCCAACTGAACACAGACGGCGTTATACACGCCCAAATCGTAAACGCAATGATAATCACACCGATATACTTAGTCACAAAGCCGGTCAGGCTTTTTAATGTCGAAAGCAACGGTTTCATAAAATCACCCGCCTTATTTAAATAGCCTTGTCAGCCGGATTAAAACTGAAATTATCAATCAAGCGTGTTCTACCGATATAAACGGCCATAGCAACCAACACAGGACGATCGATAACATCTACATCTTCCATGGTCAACACATCGACCGCTTTGATATATTCGATTTTGGCAAGCGGTTCATCGGCTACAATATCCGTCATAACCGACAATAATTTTTCTGCCGGCATCCCTGCTTTAATATGGTCTTGGCCATAAAAAATCGCACGAGACAGACAAAGAGCCGCTTCGCGTTCTTCCGGTGATAAATAGGTATTGCGCGAAGATTTTGCGAGGCCGTCTGCTTCGCGGACAATCGGACAACCTACGATTTCAACCGGACTGTTCAAATCTTCTACCATCTTACGGATAATAGCCAATTGCTGGGCATCTTTTTGACCGAAATAGGCTTTATCCGGTGTAACAATGTTAAATAATTTGGTGACTACCGTGCAAACGCCGTGAAAATGAATCGGACGCGATACGCCGCATAAATGCTCATTCATATCCTTAACTACAACGGATACTTTCGCATCCGTATACATTTCCTTAGGATCCGGACGGAACATCAAATCGGCACCCATTTCTTCACATAAAGCCGCATCCCGAGCTTCATCGCGCGGATAGGAATCAAGATCTTCGTTAGGACCGAATTGGGTCGGATTAACAAACGTAGATACCACCACATGGTCATTATCCGCTACCGCTTTTTTAATAAGCGATGCATGACCTTCATGTAAGAATCCCATAGTGGGTACCAAACCTACGGTTTCACCGGCACGACGCCATGCTTTAACCGCGTCGCGTACTTCTTTAATCGTTGTTACTGTTTTCATATATTTTACGTCCTTTCACAAGTATGTTTGTGAAGATAGCTCTGCTCTGACAGCACAATTACTTCATATCGGCCAACAAACCATGTTTTTCGTAATTTGTTACCCTTACAATGGCATTCTTTTCATCCACAAACACCACGGACGGTTTATGAGTTTTAACTTCTTCATCGCTTAACTGTCCATAGGCCATAATAATAACCGTATCGCCCGGACAAGCGCAGCGAGCGGCGGCACCGTTCAGACAAATCACACCGCTACCGGCTTCGCCGCTAATCGTGTACGTCTGAAAACGTTCACCGTTATTTACATTTACAATATCTACCTTCTGGTATTCCAAAATACCGGCAGCTTCGAGCAGTTCCGTATCTACCGTAATACTGCCCACATAATCTAAAGCGGCTTGAGTCACCGTTGCGCGGTGAATTTTACCCGCTAATACTTCACGTATCATGTATATCTCCTTTACTGTTGTCTCAAAATAAGACAATAAAAAAACGGCGTTCGAGGAGACGTATCCATCGAACACCGAAAACAGACAAACTAAGCCCTTCCCTGTATTAGACATTGCCACAAGCGGCGATTGCCCATACGTAAACGGCTGTTTTCATACATGAAGCATTGTGTGTCAGATAGAGTATAGTTTCCACAGAATACTATCTCCCACTGCAGTATACCATAAAATCCGGCGGACACCTAGTCTTCACTTTGAATATTACGCATAAAAAAATTCTATCGTGCCATAGCAGGATAGAATTTTTAAATACAGTTTATTATACAATTTTCTTCTCAAAGTAAATCGTATGATGCTTTTTGCCCGGCAATTGAGTCACTTTAGTGATATTAAAGCCCATGCTCAAGTACATATCTTTGAGCCACGGATGGGTATCGGCCGTGCCCAAGGTCACGAGCGGCGATTTCAGTTGATCACGCAATATAGCCGTTTCTATCCACGCCAGCATTTTCTTGGCATAGCCCTGTTTTTTAAAACGGGGCGATGTGACAAAATGACCGATATGAGGGAATTCACGAGGTCCCGGATTGGGTCCCCACGGCATACGCAAAGTAATGGAACTGGCCAATTCACCGTCGACAAAAAGGCCGTAGGTAGGATGCGTTTCACCCCAAGCAATGGCTTCCGTTTCCGTCATGTGACTGGCTGAAAAATCTACGCCCACTGCCAAATTACTGGCATAGCCATCGATGAGCACGTTGTAATAGGCCGCCCCGTCGTCCTTGGTCAGTTGGCGATAGGTAATCCCCACCGGCACCGTTTTAGTTACTGTGGCGGTCGCTTTAACTACCGTATTGGCCGTTTTAGCATCAGTCGGTTGACTCATATTACATAGTCCTCCCGCTGGCCTAAAAAGCGATTCAGGAATTGACGGGTACGATCTTCACGCGGATTGCTGGACTGGAATGGTGAAAAATCAATTGGGCAGGCATTCATTTTACGGGTAAAATGTATCTCTGCTCTGGCTTCTTCAATGGATTTATCTTTAATCATAATCTCTCTCCTCATTTAATTATAAATTTTTTAAATCCTTCTTTTTAAATAGGATTAACTTACAAAAAAATTAAACACACAAAACATGTATGTGTCTTTATTACATTTTACCCTGTTAAAGAATTCCTTTCAATAAAGTATGAATAAAAAAAGACCGACAATTCCATAATTGCCGGTCTTTAATATTAACTAATCCGATTCGGTCGTAAACGCTTTCATACTCAATAAAGAGGCCACATGTTCACCCACTACCAAGACAGCTATAGGCCACATACTATGACCACCGCCGATACCTACCAGCGGTGAGGCAACAGCACCGGCCAAGAAAGAAATAACCCCTAACCAACCGGAAGCACTGCCGGCCATCCCTTTATGGGCATTCATACCACTGGAAAAGCTGAGTGGTAAAGTACAACCGCAACTGAAAATTACGAACGCCAAAGCAATCATAATAAACCAAGGACTCTGTGGTTCTATGGCTGCGATTACCAAGAGAATTAATCCTAATATGGCACCGCCAACATTGCCCCACCACAATACAGTGCGCTCCCTGAGACTCTTACTGATACGCCCGAATATCTGTGCCCCCAAAGCCAAGCAACCGGATCCGACGCCAAAGAAAATACTGAACTCGGTAGGCGTAAAACCGTACAGTCCTTCCATAATAAACGGAGACGCACCGATATAGCCGAAAAGCCCCATGGAAGCAAAACCTTGTACCAAGAAATAACCGCGATAATTTCTATTATTCCACAAAGCCGACATATTACGAACAGATTCTTTCAGCCCGCCTTGCAAGCGTCTCTCTACCGGCAAAGTTTCCGGTAACACAGCCATAGACCATACAGCACCAATGATACCGCAAGCCGTTAATAATAAGAAAATAGCTTCCCAATTCCAATATTGCAGAATTAGACCGCCAATAACCGGTCCCGCAATAGGTACAACGGATGTAATTAAAACCAACAAGGCAATAAAACGCGTCAATTCATTGCCCTTATGCGTATCACTGGCAATAGAACGACTCAACACAATACAACCAGCTCCGGCAACCCCCTGCACAAAGCGCCACACGAGAAATTCTGTCAATGTTGCAGCCGTGCCACACAAAAATGAAGCTATAGCAAAACCGATAAAAGACACCATAACAGGCTTACGACGGCCTACACCATCGCTCCAAGGCCCGATTAAAACCTGCCCCAAAGCCAGACCGATTAAACAAGTGGTCAAACTAAGTTGGCCACCCGATGCGGTTGTACCTAAATCTCGGGCAATAGTCGGTAAGCCCGGTAAATAAATATCCGTACTTAACGGCCCGATAGCCGCCATAAAGGCAACTAACACGATAACAAATGTATTCATACGCAACACCTCTCTCGCAATATAATAAATAGCCGGCCAAGCGTATACTATAAATCTCACTCAGCTTTTATTTTATGTAAATTATTTTATATATATTAAAAAGCTTTTTACCGTTAAATGTAAGAAGCCTGTTATCTTAGCTATAGTATTAAAAAATGAGGATTCCATTAATGGAATCCTCATTATATGTCTCAGCACTGCATGTTAACTGCAAAATCGAGTCATGTATCACCTAAACTGCATTGTGAAATATTATGACGCTGATTATTATTTGTTTTCCCAAATATCTACACGACGGTTGTCGGCACGACCTTGATCAGAGTCATTGGAAGCTACCGGATCATTTTCGCCTTTGTAGTTAAGTACCAACTGAGAAGCCGGTACGCCTTGGCTCTGTGCATAAGCTGCTACATTGTCAACACGGCGTTGAGAAAGAGCATTGTTGTAACCGTCAGTACCGCGGGAGTCAGTGTTACCTACCAATTTGAAAGTATGGGTTGGGTTAGCTTTAGCTACCTGTACAAAATGATCTAATTTAGATTGTTCAGTGCCAAGTGGTTGATCTTCGTCAAAACCGAAGTGAACGCTTTCTAAATAGTAATCATTGCGTTGTACCGGAGCTTGTTGTACTACAGGCGCAGCTTGAGGCTGTGGCTGTGGACGATAAACAGGTGCTGCCGGTGCCGGAGCAGGAGCTTCTTCACTGCTACCGCCAAAACGATAAGAAAGACCGGCAATGATACCTTTGTAGCTGATGTTGGCATCATCAAGAGCACCGAAATCACATTTATCAGTCAATTTAGTGTTTACATAACGATAACCTACATTTACATCTAAGTCAGGCGTAATACCGTAACCGAGACCGGCTTCCCAAATTGTCGTATTCTGAGTACCGATAGCGGCTTTACCGTATACATCCAATTTGTCGGTAATAGGTGCTTTACCGATAATACCGATTTGAGCTACATTATTAGTTTGAGATAAATTGTCGCCATCAGCAGTTACTTTGTTTTTAATACGATTATAACCTGCATAGGCGGCAAAGTTTTTATTAATGGAATAAAGTGCATTCACTTCCTGAGCATTACCATCGGTACCGATACCATCTTTCGCATCGGTTTTCAAACCATAGTAATTGTATTGAACAGCCCAGCGATCATTCAAGCCGTAAGTTACGACGCCGGTAAAGTTCCATTTATTATCGGTAGTAAAATCACCACCTTCGCCGACAAGTTTATTGGCATCAGCACTGGCTTCAGTATTCCAAGCCCCCAAATCAACCTGCCATTGACCTTCTTGCCATTGAGTTTGTGGTGTAGCAAAAGCTGCGGATGTCACAGTTGCTGCTACAACAGCTAATAATAATGCACGTTTTTTCATAATATCTCCTCTTTTCTTAATCAATCGTAATATTCTATAAATATCATATTTATAACTTCATTATAGATTTTTTTCGATATAAAATCAATAGGATTTGAATGAATAAAGGATTAAAGAGTAAAGTTAAAGTATTACGATAAAACAATAATTTCCGCGGATAAAAAAAGAAACCCCACAAACCGAGGTTTGTAGGGTTTTCTGTTTGTAATCGAAAATTAACGTTTCGAGAACTGGGATGCCTTACGGGCTTTTTTGAGACCGTATTTTTTACGTTCTTTCATACGTGGGTCACGAGTCAAGAAGCCGGCTTTTTTAAGGGACTGACGAAGTTCTTCGTCAACGCCCAACAATGCACGGGAAATACCGTGACGGATTGCACCTGCTTGACCGGATGGACCGCCGCCTTCAACGCTGGCGATTACATCATATTGTTCAACCGTACCGGTAAGGTTAAGCGGTTGTTTTACAATCAATTCCAAAGTCTTACGACCGAAGTATTCGTTTAATTCACGTTTATTAATCGTGATTTTACCTGTGCCCGGTACCAGACGAACTCTGGCAACGGAAGATTTTCTACGGCCTGTACCGTAGTACTGAGCTACTGCCATGTGTATGTTCCTCCTCCCGGAAATTACCGAATATCAAATTCCAAAACTTCAGGTTTCTGAGCTGCATGTGGATGTTCAGGACCTGCATAAACGTTCAATTTACGATAAATTTGAGCGCCTAATTTGTTCTTAGGAAGCATCCCGCGAACTGCCATTTCCACAATGCGTTCAGGGTGTTTTGCCAACATGTTACCAAGGGTAACGAATGTGGAACCACCCGGATAACCGGAATGACGGAAATACGTTTTCTGTTCTAATTTTTTACCTGTGAAACGAACTTTCTCAGCGTTGATTACGATAACGTGGTCACCGGTATCAACATGTGGTGTGAAAGTTGGTTTATTTTTGCCCCGAAGAACTTTAGCTACTTCGGCAGCAAGGCGTCCTAAAGTTTTACCTTCAGCGTCAACAACATACCATTTCCGTTCGATAGTGTTCGGATTGGCCATATATGTGGTTTTCATGCTGCTAATTCCTCCTCATAACGACTAACTTTACCAAAAAGCATCCTGCTCTCTTTCCGGGGCTAATGGAATAAGATTCAAATGCTTACCGAAATATTATACATGGTTTGACAGAGTGGTGTCAACCACATTTTAACATTTCCCGATATAATAATTTTTGGCTCAAATAGAAAAACCTAGATATAGGTTCCTACCCATTCGAGCCAAACCTTATTTAAAATTTTGTTGCGACGGCACAAATTAAATCCGCTTAATTCTATGATACTTCTTAATTTTGTGCGTCTTCACCGATAATGCGCACTTCGGTTTCTAAATTCACGCCATGGGCTTCGGCTACGCGAGCCTGCACACTATGGATTAAATTTAACACATCTTTAGCCGATGCCTGACCTTTGTTAATAACAAAGCCCGCATGTTTCTGGGATACTTCCGCATCCCCTACGGCAAGGCCTTTAAGACCCGTCTGCTCAATCAAAGTCCCCGCAAAATAACCCGGTGGGCGTTTAAAAGTTGAGCCGGCACTGGCATATTCGAGCGGTTGTTTGCTTTGACGACGCTCCGTCAGATCTTCCATAAGGGCTAAAATTTCATCCTTATCGCCCTCTTTTAAACGGATATCCACTTCGCCGATAATTTCATGACTTTCGTGAAAACGGCTGTGACGATAAGCGAACGCCAATTCATCCGCCGTGTATTCCGATACGTGACCGCTCATATCAACGGCGCGAACCTTACTCACCACTTGGCACATCTCGCCGCCATAGGCACCGGCATTCATAAATACGGCCCCGCCCAAAGTGCCCGGAATACCGATAGCAAACTCCATGCCGGTAAGCCCGGCCGCATAAGCAAATTCCGAAGCGTCTTTTAACATATAGCCTGCACTGACAGTCATCACACCGTCAATAGCCGCCATGGTTTCACGCATATCACTGAGTGACAACACGACTCCGCGAATACCGCCATCGAGCACCAAGACATTGGAGCCGCTCCCCAAAACGGTGAGCGGTACATCAGCTTGATGAATCGCCGCCATAACTTGACTCAATTGACTCATAGTTTGAGGCGTCACAAAAATATCGGCAGGTCCACCGATTTTAAAGGTTGTATGGGTAGCCAACGGCTCATTGCAAAGCAGTGAACCGGGCGCTACAATTTGCTGTAAATCAGTATAAAGAGCTTGTAAATTACTGTTTAGCTTTTTCAAGAATTTTCATTCCTTCTGTAATAGGTTCACTGATAATACGATAAATGTCATTAGAAACTTGAGTCCAACGCACATGCGCCTGTAAATAAGCTTGAGCGCCGGAGTTAGCCTGAATCATAGGCATCAATTCTTCTAATTTTTTACCGATTTCTTCCGCTTCAGGAGCTTCGGCCATTTTAGCGTATTCCCATTGCATCTGTTGCATCAAGAACTGTTCAATCAAACCCTTGGCGGTGCTGTCACCTTCAACAGCAGCCTGAGCCGTCATCAATGCTTTATATTCTTCGCTTTCACGCATCGCTTTTTGTAATTCGTAAGCCTTATCATAGTTCATAGTATTAAACTCCACCTTTCATTGTTAAATGACCAAAATTTTTTAAATCCGGAAAACTCAGCTGACGCATTGCTTCATAAGCAATAATCGCCACCGAATTGGATAAATTAAGGGAACGGGCTTCCGCTATCATAGGGATGCGAATCGTATGGTCGTAATTCGCTGCCAATAACTCTTCCGGTAACCCTTTTGTTTCTTTACCGAACACGAGCATATCACCAATCTGATACTCTACTTCGGCATATGTATGTTTAGCTTTCGTCGTCGCATAAAAATAACGACGGTCGGGATATTTATCGTATACTTCCTGCAAGTTTTCATGAACCTGTACATCCACGAGATCCCAATAATCGAGACCGGCTCGTTTTAAATATTTATCTTCCAACTTAAACCCCAAAGGTTTTACCAAATGCAAGGTCATGTGATTGGCCGCACAAAGGCGGGCAATGTTTCCCGTATTGCCGGGAATTTCCGGTTCTACCAATACAATTTCCATAATACACTCTTTTCTGTCATTTAATCTATTTGATCTAACATCTTATTTTACCTAATTATAGAGTATGGTTCAAGTGTTTATTAAGTATGACACAGTATATATTTGAACAACAGCATATACCACCGTACGCCCAAAAACTATACTTCTGGGCGCTTCGGATTAATAAAATGACCGCTCTTGCCGCCCTCTTTTTCAATTAAATATACCGGTCCCATAACCATGCTCTTATCGATGGCCTTACACATATCATACACGGTAAGGAGCCCCACCTGAACAGCCGTCAAAGCTTCCATCTCAACACCGGTTTGCCCCGATGTTTTCACCGTAGCTTCAATCCGTACGGCACGGCGTGTTTCATCAAGTTCACAAATCACCGCTACCTTAGTGAGCATAAGGGGATGGCACAAGGGAATTAAATCGGATGTCTTTTTAGCGCCCATGATAGCCGCCAATTGTGCTACCGCCAACACATCGCCCTTTTTCATCGTACCGGCCTTAATGCGTTCATATATTTCTTCATTAACCAAGATGTAGCCTTCCGCCACCGCCGTCCTGGACGTAACGGCTTTTTCACTTACATCTACCATGCGTGCATTACCGGCTTCATCAAAATGTGTCAATTCCATAATGTATCCTCAACTCATGAATTTTTACTTTAAAACAATGTATTGTCAGTAATTCGAATCTTCGACTAATTGATTCTTATCCGTAAAATTTATGTAATTCAATCTATTTCTATGGTATCATTAATTATAACAGTAGTCTAATATTTAAATCATAAGGAGGCGTCTTTTATGGAAGTCAAATTAACGTATTACGGTCATGCAACCTTTATGTTATCCAACGGTGAAACAACCATCGTATTTGATCCTTTTTTCAACGGGAACACCTGGGAAAAAGCTAAACCGGAAGATATCAAATGCCAATACATTGTCATCAGCCACGGTCACGGCGACCATTACGGCGATGCCGACCTTATCGGCAAAGCCAATAATGCCCTTGTTATTTCCACCGCCGAAGTAGCTCACAAAGCGGAAGAAGCAGGCCTCAAAGCTCACGCCATGCACCTGGGCGGCAAGCATGATTTTGAATTCGGTTCCATCCGTCTTACCCCGGCCTTCCACGGTGCCGGTATTCCGGGCGGTCATGCAGCGGGCGTTATCGTTACCTTCTACGGCAAAACCTTATACTTTGCCGGTGATACTGCATTCTTCAGCGACATGCAATACTTAAATCGCTTCGGCAAACTTAATTATGCGCTTTTGCCAATCGGTGACAACTTCACTATGGGTCCTGAAGATGCCTTATTGGCAGCCTCTTTAATTAAAGCTGACGTAACTATTCCGGTTCACTACAAAACCTGGCCGGTAATCGACCAAGATCCGGATGCGTTTGTGGCAAAATTAGAAGCGGAACATCATCAAAAAGGACTCGTGGTAGAACCGGGTTCCACAATCGTTCTATAATCGTCAAAATTTCTATATCGAAATTTTCTATTTTGTTTAGTTGAATTTCGAAGTCGGAAAAACTTTTATACTATTTCTAATAATCGACTTTTCAAATTTCAAACAGCAAAATTCAAAAAAAGACCAAAAAGGAGCTGACCTCAATGCCAAACATCGAGATCGAGCTCCTTTTTAGTACTTCATCTATTTTAATGCATACATACCATTACTTACAACTTACAATTAAATTCGATGTATTCATTACTTGTATTATGAATAGGCTAAATATAGCTACAACTACTATAGACATTCATATCATTTCGATTACCTATGGGTACCTTATTTTTCGCTTTTATCGACTAGCGGGTCATATTTTTCAAAAAAATCGGCCAACTGTTTGCGCAGTTGTTGACGCTGTGACGGCTTCAAGGCGTAACGTTTGCCATTAAAGGCTACTTCCTTGTTCTTAATAACAGCCCATAAGTCGTAAACCGGAGGTGCACTAGGCTTAACCTCAGCCAATTCATCTAAGGATACACCATAATATACGGCTAATTGCTTTAACGTTTCCAAATCGGGCTCACGATAACCGGTTTCATAATTGGAAAGAGCTGCATTGCTAATCCCTACACTATGTGCTACTTCCAATTGGCTTTTACCCGTCCTCGTACGAACTCGTTTAAGATTTTTATATAAAGCCATACTATCACGCCCCGCTTCATTGGCCTATCATATACTACTCAAAATAGAAAAATTCTGATATTATTATACACCTATTATTCAACAGGCGTAAATAATTTGATTACAAACTTCACAAATTGATGAATTTTATCTCAAATGAGCAAATGCTTTTTGACCAATATCTTTGCGATACTGACGCCCTTCGAAGCGTACTTTGGCCACTCGTTCATACGCTTTATCGAGTGCCTTTTGCAAATCATCTCCGAGGCCTACAATACCGAGTACACGACCGCCGGCCGTTACATAATGACCATCTTTAAACGAGGTGCCCGAATGGAATACCAAGGTATCTTCCGTAAAGCTTAAATCGCCGTCAATTACATCATCCTTATGGGATGTTTCCGGATAGCCGGCAGACGCCAAAATAACACAGGCTGCACTGCCGTCACGCCAACTAACCATATCTTCGGTTAAACGACCGTTTTCACAAGCCATCATAATTTCGCCTAAATCGCCGTCCAATAAAGGCAAGACAACTTGCGTTTCCGGATCGCCGAAACGCACATTAAATTCTACCACTTTAGGTCCTTCCGGGGTAATCATAAGACCGGCATACAGACAGCCCACATATGGCATACCTTCTGCTTTCATGGCCTTAACCATCGGTACCAGCACTTTATCGTAAGCTTCTTTTAATAAAGCCTCCGTCATAACCGGCGCCGGTGCATAGGTCCCCATACCGCCCGTATTAGGTCCTTTATCACCGTCGAAAATTCGTTTATGATCTTGCGAAGCGATCATCGGCACTACTGTAGTACCATCCACAAAGGCCAATAAAGATGCCTCTTCGCCAACCATGAATTCTTCAATAACAACGATATGACCGGCATCGCCGAAACGATTAGCCGAGAGCATATCATCAACGGCGGCTTTCGCTTCTTCCACCGTCATGGCTACAGCTACACCCTTGCCGGCAGCCAAACCGTCCGCTTTAATAACGATAGGTGCCCCGGTTTCATCGATGAAAGCTTTTGCTTTGGCCGCATCATCAAATACACCGTAAGCAGCAGTCGGAATGTCGTATTTTTTCATGAGGTCCTTGGCAAATACTTTAGAGCCTTCCAATTGAGCCGCTGCTTTGGAAGGGCCGAATACGGCAATACCTGCCGCACGCACCGCATCAGCCAGGCCTGCCACGAGCGGAGCTTCCGGACCGATGACAACAAGGTCAATCGCTTCCTTTTGTAAAAATTTCGTTACCGCAGCAAAATCCTGCCAATCAATGGCTACACATTCTGCCACATCTTCCATAGCTTTGCTGCCCGGAATGGCATAGACTTTAGTAACCGAATCACTTTGAGCCAATTTCCACGCTAAGGTATGCTCACGACCGCCGCCACCAATTACACAAACTTTCATAAAGCCTCCTCAATTAATGTTTAAAATGACGAACATGAGTAAATACCATGGCAATGCCCGCTTCATCGGCTTTTGCAATGGATTCTTCATCGCGAATGGAACCGCCCGGCTGAATAATGGCCGTAATGCCGTGTTCCGCTGCGGTTGCTACCGTATCGCCGAACGGGAAGAATGCATCCGATGCGAGTACCGCGCCTTTTGCTTTTTCACCCGCTTCTTCAAGGGCAATCTTAGCGGCGCCCACGCGGTTCATCTGACCGGCCCCGACGCCTAAAGTCTGAAGATCTTTAGCAATTAAAATGGCGTTAGATTTAACATGTTTAACCATCTTCCAAGCAAAACGAAGTTCCTGCCACTGTTCTTCCGTAGGCTGAACTTTTGTTACTACCGTGTAAGAGGTTTCATCTTCTTTCAAATCATCTTCCGTCTGAACGAGTAAGCCGCCGGATACTTTTTTAACCACTACTTGGTCAGCTTCCGGTTTAGCCAATTCGATAAGGCGGATATTTTTCTTAGCCGTCAAAATAGTCAACGCTTTAGCGGAGAATTTAGGAGCCATAATAACTTCCAAGAAGATTTTGCTCATTTCCGTAGCCGTTGCTTCATCCACTTCGCGATTAAGTGCTACAATACCGCCGAAAGCAGATACGGAATCGGCTTCATAGGCTTTTACATACGCATCATGCAAATCGCTGCCGATAGCCGCGCCGCAAGGGTTCGTATGTTTAATAATGCAGGCCGCCGGTTCTTCAAATTCCCAAACCATATTCCAAGCCGCTTCCATGTCGACAATATTGTTATAGGACAATTCTTTGCCATGAAGCTGTTTCATGGCACCCATGCCGGAGGCTTCACCGATTTCTTTATAAAAAGCGGCTTTCTGATGAGGGTTTTCACCATAACGAAGGTCGGTAACTTTTTCATAAGCCTGTAAATATTCAGGAGGGAACGGTGTCTGCCCGAGCTGTTCGCTGAAGTAGTTGGCAATCGCCGTATCATAAGCTGCCGTATGGGCAAACGCTTCTTTAGCTAAAGCGAAGCGGAAATCACGGCCTAAGTCACCGTCAGCTTTTAAGCGAACAATCACTTCATCATAACGTTCAGGATTTACCACGATACCTACGAACGCATTATTTTTAGCGGCGGAACGAACCATGGTTGGACCGCCAATGTCAATATTTTCAATTGCTTCTTCCAAAGCCACATTCGGTTTGGCAATAGTTTCACGGAATGGGTATAAATTAACAACAACCAAATCAATCGGCTGAATGCCGTGTTCCTGCATAGCTTTTACATGTTCTTCATTGTCGCGTACCGCCAAAATACCGCCATGTACCATAGGATGCAACGTTTTCACACGACCGTCCATCATTTCAGGGAATTTTGTCAATTCGTCCACTTGATGTACAGTTACCCCCGCATCAGCGATGGTGCGGAATGTACCGCCCGTGGAATAAATAGTGACACCCAATTCTGCCAAGGATTTGGCAAAATCTACAATGCCGGTTTTATCGGATACACTGATAAGTGCATTTTTAATCATACAAGACCTCCTACAACTGACCTACGCCAATAAAATTGCCTCAAAGGGGCACAAAAGGACCGCCCAAAGGCTAGTCCTCAATGTGTACAATATGATTCTTAATCGATAATTTGTCCTCACAAAAGAGGGCCAGTGCTTTTTTATACGTTTTATGTTCTTCCGGTAAAATGCGTGCTGCCAATGTATCTTCCGTATCATCGGCATATACAGGCACAACGGCTTGCATAATAATCGGGCCCGAATCCATCCCCGTATCTACAAAATGAACGGTACAACCGCTTACTTTCACCCCTGCCGCTACGGCCTGTCCCTGAGCATGAAGCCCCGGAAAAGACGGCAACAAAGCGGGATGAATATTTAAAATTTTGTACTCGTACGGTTTAATAAAGGTAGGACCCAATAAACGCATATAGCCTGCCAGCACAACAGCTTCCGGCTCATATGGCGCAATCGCTTCAAGCATGGCTTCTTCAAAGGCATCTTTGGAATCAAAACCTTTGCGTTCCACTACAACAGTCGGCACGCCCCATTCTTTGGCACGTGTCAAAACCGGTGCATCGGCGTGGTCGCTCAATACGACCACAACCTCTGCATTGATTTCACCTTGCTTTATAGCTTCATATAAAGCGGCAGCATTGGAACCGCGACCACTGGCAAAAACAGCAATTCGCTTAGCCAATGAATTCACGACCTTCCATAATTACGCGTTCCGCACCGGCTTCTTCAATACGGCCGATTTCATAAACAGCTTCGTTTTGCTTTTCAAGCTGTGCTTTTACGGCTGCCAAGTTTTCAGGATCAACTACCAAAATCATACCGATACCCATATTGAAGGTACGGTACATTTCTTTAACATCTACATTGCCCCATTCCTGCAATTTAGAGAATACAGGTAATTCAGGCCATGCATCGGCATTTACACGAGCGGTAGTACCTTCCGGCAGAATACGCGGAATATTATCATAGAAACCGCCGCCGGTTACGTGAACCATGCCTTTCAAAAGACCTTTACGAATGGATGGCAATACTGCTTTCGGATATAAACGGGTCGGGATCAATAATTCTTCACCCAAAGTTTTACCGAATTCAGGGATTTCATCCTGCAAGGACATTTTTTTATGATCAAAGACAATCTTACGAACTAAGGAGAAACCGTTGGAATGAACCCCGGTTGATGGTAAGCCCAAGAGTACATCACCGGCTTTAATGTTTTCACCGGTCAAAAGACGAGGTTTATCTACGATACCTACGGCAAAACCGGCCACATCATAGTCACCGTCGCCATAGAAGCCGGCCATCTCAGCCGTTTCACCGCCGAGTAAAGCACAACCGGATTCTTCACAAGCTTCCGCTACACCGCGAACGATGGTTGCTACCTGTTCCGGAATCAATTTACCAACCGCAATATAGTCCAAGAAAAATAACGGTGTCGCCCCCTGAACGAGGATGTCGTTAACACTCATAGCTACGCAGTCTTGGCCGATGGTATCATGTTTATCCATCATGATGGCGAGACGCAATTTAGTGCCTACACCGTCGGTGCCGGATACGAGCATAGGTTCTTTCATATCAAAACCGGCCAACGAAAACAAACCGCCAAAACCGCCGATATCACCGACTACACCCGGTGTATACGTACGTCTTACCGCTGCTTTCATAAGTTCGACCGCTTTATTACCGGCATCGATATCAACACCGGCATCACGGTAGGTAATTCCGCCTTTATTCGAGCACATATTTGCCTCCCTCATCTTGGTCCATAGGAACACTTACTGCATAATCACCGTCGAAGCAGGCAAAACATAGTTCCGCTTCCGGAACGCCGCTCACTGCACGACATAAGCCTTCACGGCTTAAATAATGAAGTTTATCCGCTTTAATATATTCTCTGATTTCTTCAATCGTATGTGTAGCCGCAATCAATTCTTTACGCACCGATGTATCAATGCCGTAATGACAAGGATATTCGATAGCCGGCGAGCTGACACACATGTATACTTCTTTGGCACCTGCTTCTTTGAGCATGCGCACAATAATACCGCTGGTAGTACCGCGTACGATGGAATCATCAATAAGAACGATACGTTTGCCTTTAACCACATCGGCCACCGCATTCAATTTCATGCGCACGGCCAATTCACGTTGTGCCTGATCCGGTTTAATAAAGGTACGACCCATATAGCGGTTTTTAATAAGACCTTCGCCAAACGGAATCCCCGATTCACGGGCATAACCTAAGGCAGCCGTTGTACCGGAGTCCGGAATGGACATAACAAGATCGGCATCATACTTAGTTTCGCGAGCCAATTCACGGCCCATATTAAGACGAGCCTGGTAAACACTTTGACCGTCGATTTCACTGTCCGAACGGGCAAAGTAAATATATTCAAACACACAAAGTGCTTTATTGATTTCTTTTTCCGATTCCACAAACAAACGACTGCGCACGCCGGAATCATCGATGATAACCATTTCGCCCGGTTCGATGTGGCGGATAAAATCTGCCTTAATCGCATCCAAAGCACAGGTTTCCGAGGAAAGCACATAACCGTGTTCGGTTTTGCCGAGGCAAAGCGGACGAAACCCGTTGGCATCGCGCACGCCGATTAATTTATCGTTCGTGCTGATAACGAGGGAGAACGCCCCTTCAATGCGGCGCACCGCTTCAATGATGCGGTCTTCCGTGTTGGCTGCTTTGGAACGGGCAATCAAGTTAACGATAACTTCCGAGTCCATTGTAGTCTGGAAAATCGAGCCGCGGTCTTCCAATTCACGGCGCAGCCCCAACGCATTGGTTAAGTTACCGTTGTGAGCTACCGCCATGTCGCCGCCTTGGTAATGAATTACAAGCGGTTGGATATTTTTAGGATTATTGGAACCTGTAGTGGAGTAACGCACGTGACCGGAGGAGATAAAACCACCTTCAATTTCCGGCAACTGTTTAATCGCTTCCGTTAACAAGCCCATGCCTTTGGTCACTTCAATATCGTCACCATTGCTGATGGCGATGCCGGCACTTTCCTGGCCGCGATGTTGCAGAGCAAAAAGCCCCCAATAGGTAAAATTACCTACATTCAAATGACGGTCGTAAATACCGAATACGCCACACTCTTCATGCCACTTGTCAAATACAGAGTCGTAATGCATCGCTGTCTCCTATTAAGCACGTTCGCCGGTAAGGCGGAATAGCATTTCTTTGTAAGCATCTTCTACATTGCCAAGGTCGCGACGGAAACGGTCTTTATCGAGTTTTTCGTTAGTTTCGCTATCCCAGAAACGGCAAGTATCAGGGGAAATTTCGTCGCCTAACAATACTTCACCGTCATGAACGCCGAATTCCAATTTGAAGTCAACCAATGTAACTTTTTTGTCAGCCAAGAATGCTTTAAGAACATCATTAACTTTCATAGCATATTGACGAATCAAAGCCAATTGTTCTTCAGTAGCCCAATCCAAAGCAAGGATTTGGTCTTCGTTTACGAACGGATCGCCTAAATCATCGTTTTTGTAGCAGAATTCCAAAATAGGACGTTTGCAAGGAGTACCTTCTTCAATGCCGAGGCGTTTGGACAAAGAGCCGGCCACGATGTTGCGCACGATAACTTCCAAAGGTAAAATCTGTAATTTTTTAACCAATTGATCACGATCATTAAGGCGTTTAATGAAATGGTTAGGTACGCCTTCTTTAGTCAACAATTCAAAGAAGAAGGAAGAAATTTTGTTGTTCAAAACACCTTTGTCATGAATGGTGCCTTTTTTCTCGCCGTTAAATGCCGTTGCATCATCTTTGTAATGTACTAAATATTCTTTAGGGTTTTCAGTTTCAAATACTTGTTTAGCTTTACCTTCATATAACATGTTCATAATGTGGCCTCCTGTGATTTCTCAGATATTTGTCAAAACATTACTTTAATCCTTTAATCGCACTCTTACTGATACGATTAAAATCCAAATATTTCATTTATATTATTTATTTAATTCCGCTTGCAGTTTTTCATTTTTGGCAATAACAGCTTTTGCCATGTCATCGCGATATGTTTTGTATTGTGCTTTCAATTCAGCATCCTGTGCGGCACCGATTTGTACAGCAAACAAAGCTGCATTTTTAGCACCGTCCACAGCCATAGTTGCAACCGGCATACCGGATGGCATCTGAACAATAGCCAATAAAGCATCGATACCTTTTAAGGCTGTCGCATTAAGCGGCACACCGATTACCGGCAATACGGTGAAACTGGCGATAACGCCCGGTAAGTGAGCGGCCGCACCGGCTCCGGCGATAAAAGCAATAGCGCCTTCGGCTTCCAAACGTGTTACAAATTTCTTAACTTCTTCCGGCGTACGGTGAGCGGATGCAATAACCATTTCATAGTCAATGCCGAATTCCTTTAATACGTCGGCGGCTTTCTTCATAACTCCTAAATCAGAGTCACTACCCATTACAATGCCAACTTTCATGTGTTTACCTCCTAGCTGTAGAATAAAAACTACCCTGCGGTCAGAATTAGACTTTCTATCTAAATTCTAACAAAAGCCCTCTTATTAGTCAACACAATATCCGAATATAAGAAGATTATTTTTGCTAAATGTTCGGATTACATCGAACATTGCCAAAAGTAATTTATAAAAAAAGATGCTCTCTTATTTACATAAGAGAACATCTTGATTATCAATGCTCATGGGCATATTGCGCAAAAGGATCCGGTAATTGTTCAATTCCCATAGCTTCTTTCAAAGCAGGCACGGCCCCCGGCATATATTGAACGATTTGTTGCATTAACACATATAGAAGTTCAGGCTCGAACGCCGTATTCGGACTAATATAAATGCAGTCTAAATACAAACTGTTGTCATCATGTTCAATATAATATTTGAAGTTTTTATATTTGCTGTTTTCACGATTGATAAACTCGCTGATTGCCTGATAATTATCCGCTGTCACCACATTAGCGCCCACAAGGACACGAATGACACCGTAAATTGTCGCATCAAGCAACACAAAGATAGGCATATCGCCCATTTCAGTTTGAATATAAGAGCGATATACAACCGTACCTTCTTCATCTTCAACATTACGTTTATCAAAACAGGTTATTTCTTCGCTAATCAAAAACTTTTCAAATATTGGACTTTTTTCATTCTTAGCGTTCGCCACGATACACCTCTTAGTTTACTTTTTCAGTAGGATCTACTTCTGTCCCCAATACTTTTTTCAAAATGTTAGGATAGAATTCTTCCAAATGCGGTTCCAAAACTTCAGCTAAAAGACGAACCAATAATTCAGGATTAAAGCTGTCTTCAGCGGATGGAACACTAATATCCATGTACACAACATGGTCTTGTGCACCCAAATAATATTTGAAGATTTTAAACTGGCCGTTTAATTCGTTCAAGTATTCAACAACCGCTTCGCGTTTATCTTCAGGCACGGCACCGGTAGTCACAATCAAGCGCATCAAATTAAATACCGTGTCATCAAGCACGACAAATAACGGTAATTGCTGTGCAGCCACATCAAAATGACCACGATATACAACCGAATTGGCATCATCTTGATGTTCTTCTTTTACAAACCAATTGGTTATATTCCCTGCTTCTAAAAACTGGTCAAATTTTTCTGCTTTCTTGTTCATAACTTCCACTCCCTTAATTTAATTACATTTATTCTTCAATAAATACGCAACGGTCATTTTCAAATGCCTTGATGCGTACTAAAGACTGAACATCATAGCCGGCTCGTTCCAAGCGCTCACGACCGGGTTGGAAGGATTTTTCGATTACAATAGCAATACCTTCCACGGTATCACCGGCGCTTTCCACTAATTTGCAAAGCCCCATAGCTGCTTCACCACTAGCTAAAAAGTCATCGATAATCAACACTTTTTCACCTTCCGGCAAGAAACGTTTAGAAATAGTCACGTCATAGTTTTCTTCTTTTGTATAGGAATATACCACAGAATGGTATACATCATCCGTCATAAGAATAGATTTCTTTTTACGAGCAAAAACGAGCGGCACATCCATTTCAATCGCTACCGGCAAAGCCACGGCAATACCTGAAGCTTCAATGGTTACAATACGTTGAATGCCCTTATCTTTGAAGCGTTCCGCAATTTCCTTACCCATAGCAACAAACAATTTCGGATCGATTTGATGATTCAAAAAGCTGTCGACTTTTAGGACGCGATTGTTCAGAACAATGCCTTCCTCCATAATGCGTTGTTTTAATAATTCCATGCGAAAATCTCCTTAAATATATTCCTCTTGATTCTTCTACAATATCACTTCTTAAGCAGAAGGTCAATAAATTTAGCTGCTCCTTGGGATATTGGCAACAAACGGGAACGAACCAAAGCAATTTTACGCGGCGGTACTACGATATCGGTTTTGATTTCCACCACGCGCCCTTCTTTGATTTTCTGTTTTACCAAAATATCCGGTACAAGCGATATACCCATATTAATTTCTACCAAATCCATCAATACATCGAGACTGCCCAATTCAAAGGACGGTTTTTTGAAGGCTTTATTAGTCAGTTTGTCAAAAAACACACGACTTGCCGCCCCCGGTGTAAGCAATAGCAACGGTTCTTGTAAGAGTCGATTCAAATCAACCGTCCCCATGCCTTTATAAAACGGTCCGCCTACGAAAATATCCTGCATGGTGTGCAATTCAATAACTTCCAATTGAGGATTGGATTCCAAACCTTCATAGGTGTTAACGATGGCCATCTGCACTTCGCGTTTTTCAACCATGGCTACACAATCAGGGGACGGACGGTTCGTAATCTGAAGGCCCGTTTCCTGCTCCTGTTCTTGCCATTTTTTAAAATACGGCAAAAGGAAATGACGACATAATGTATCGGTAGCCGCTAATTTTACGCTTTCCTGTTCATGAGTCAAACGATCCTGCAATTGGGTTACACCGTTATCAAGAATGGAGAACGCTTTGGCCACAGTATCAAATAATTCCTTACCTTCCAGAGTAAACGACACCGATTTGGTCGTACGTTCGAACAACACCATGTTAAGCTCTTTTTCCAATTGCTTAATACTCTGACTGATGGCCGACTGCGAAACACCTATCTCTTTCGCCGCTTTTGAAAAAGACAGGTGTAAACCCACCCCTAAAAAAGTACGATATAAATCAGTAGAAATACTCATTATAATCTTCTCTCCTTTACAGTAACAACTATCACGCAAACCCCAACTTATGTTCAAACTGCTTAGTCTCTTACAATTAGCTACTTATTAATCAGTTTTTAACTATTATTATAATACCATATATCACGTTACGTGTAATAGTCATTTCAAGCCTACTTATCGGTATTTTAAAATTACTTGTTAAATGCTTATTTATTAATAACTGTAACTAATTACAAGAAAGAGATTATCAATTCCTTCTAATTAAATTTTTCTTTACTAATAAGTCTAAACCGTATATACTAGAATTGTCAATATAGGTATATTATATCTATTATTAAACAACTGCACAATAGCCAGTACACCAATGACAATGTTAAGAGGAGGCTTATTATGTCAATTCATCGCATTTTCGTCCGCAAACGCGAAGGCTTTGCTCACGAAGCTACTTCTATGTATCAAACTATTCGTACGGAACTGAATATTCCTGTCAAAGCTGTCACCATTTACGAACGCTATGACATTGAAGGCGTATCTGACGAAGATTTAGCCAATGCCAAACAACTCATTTTCTCCGAACCACCGGTAGATGAGCTTTTTGACACCCTCCCTGAAACGGAACATACGCATATTATTGCCACAGAATACGTGCCCGGCCAATACGACCAGCGCGCCGATTCCGCTGAACAATGTCTTGCTATGTTAACCCTCAAATCGGGTGCCACGGTGCGCACGGCACGCGTGTTTGCCTTGGAAGGGAATCTCAGTGCAGATGATTTAGTACGTATAAAACATTATTATATTAACCCGGTTGATTCTCGTGAAGCATCCTTAGAAATACCGACTTCCTTAGCATTGGATGTACAACCGCCAATGCCGGTTGAAAGTCTTGAAAACTTCATTACTGCCGACGAAGCTACTTTGAAATCCCTTCGTCAGGAATTGGGACTTGCCATGAGCGATGCCGATTTGGCTCTCATTCAGGATTATTTCGCCAATACGGAGAAACGCAACCCAACCATCACGGAAATCCGCGTTTTAGACACTTACTGGTCCGACCACTGCCGTCACACCACATTCATGACGGAACTTACGGATATCACTATTGATGATACTCCGGAAACCGCACCGATTCGTGCCGCCCTCGAAGAATACATGGCCGGTCGCGCTGTGCTCTATGCAAGCCGTAAAAAAGCTCGTACTTTAATGGATATGGCAACATTAGCTGTTAAAGAATTGCGTGCCCAAGGCGGTCTCAAAGAAATCGACGAATCCGAAGAAATCAATGCCTGCACTATTATTGTGCCGGTTGATGTAAACGGGAAAACCGAAGAATGGCTTTTATTATTTAAAAACGAAACGCACAATCACCCAACGGAAATCGAACCTTACGGCGGCGCCGCTACTTGTCTCGGCGGTTGTATCCGCGATCCGTTGAGCGGCCGTGCTTATGTGTACCAAGCAATGCGTGTTACCGGTTCCGGTAATCCGCTTACACCGCTTGACGAAACCTTGGAAGGTAAATTACCGCAGGAACAGATTACTACCGGTGCGGCTCGCGGTTACAGCTCCTACGGTAACCAAATCGGTCTTGCTACCGGCGAAGTTCGTGAATACTATCATCCGGGCTATGTAGCCAAACGCATGGAAATCGGTGCCGTTATCGGTGCTGCCCCTCGCAGCAACGTGCGTCGTGAAGAACCGGTACCGGGCGATATCGTAGTCTTATTAGGCGGACAAACCGGTCGCGACGGTTGCGGCGGTGCTACCGGTTCCTCCAAAGAACACGACTTATCCTCCCTCGCCTCTTGCGGTGCGGAAGTTCAAAAAGGTAATCCGTTAACGGAACGCAAAATCCAACGCTTATTCCGTCGTCCGGAAGTAACCACCTTAATCAAACGTTGTAACGACTTCGGTGCAGGCGGCGTATCCGTTGCCATCGGTGAATTGACGGACGGTCTTTTAATCAACCTTGATACGGTCCCTAAAAAATACGAAGGTCTCGACGGTACCGAACTTGCTATTTCCGAATCCCAAGAACGTATGGCTTGCGTAATTGCCGCCAAAGATTGGGAAGTATTCCAAAAATACTGTGATGAAGAAAACTTGGAAGCTACTATCGTTGCCGATGTAACCGACAGCAATCGTCTCATCATGACTTGGCAGGGCACTAACATTGTCGACATCTCCCGTGATTTCTTAAATACTAACGGTGCCAATCAGCATCAGAAAGCTCATGTAGCTTCCCCTGTTTCCGGCTATTACAACACAACTGCTGTAACAGATATCAAAGCACACTGGCTCGACACCATGAAAGATTTGGCTGTAACCTCACAGCAAGGTTTAGGCGAACGTTTTGACAGCACTATCGGTGCCGGTACGGTGCTTATGCCGTTCAGCGGTTTGTATCAGAAAACTCCGGTACAGGGCATGGCCGCCAAATTGCCAGTATTGCATGCGGAAACCACCACAGCCAGTCTTATGACTCACGGTTTCGATCCGTACATCTCCGAATGGAGTCCGTTCCACGGTGCTCAGCAAGCTATCCTTTTAGCGGTTGCCAAAATCGTAGCTCTCGGCGGCGAACGCAGCTCCGTATATTTAACTTTACAAGAATACTTTGAACGTTTGAACCAAGACGAAACAGCTTGGGGTAAACCGGTAGCTGCTTTACTCGGCGCTTATAAAGCACAAAAAGAATTAGGCATCGGCGCCATCGGCGGTAAAGACTCCATGTCCGGTACCTTCATGGATCTCACTGTTCCGCCTACCCTCGTTGCTTTCGCGGTAACAACGGCTCATGTAGATAATATTTTAACACCGCACTTCAAAGAAGCCGGTCATGTAGTACTTCATGTAGACTTCCCACGTAAAGCAGACGACACCCCTGACTTTGATATTTTCAAAGCCCAGGCGGACCGTATTACGCAAGCAGCGCGTGACGACAAAGTGGCTGCCGCTTATGTAGTAGAAGCGGGCGGTATTGCCGCAGCCATCACTAAAATGGCCCTCGGTGACCGCATCGGCGTAGAACTTAACGACGAAGCAAAAGATATGTTATTCGCACCGCACAGCGGTTCCTGGATTATCGAAACTGACGAAGCTACAGCTAAGGCTTGGGCGCAAGATGAATACGTAACTATCCTTGGTACGCTTACCAAAGAACCGATTATCAAAGCAGCCGGCATTGAACTTACCTTAGCAGATCTTGAAGAAGCTTACGAAAGCACGTTAGCACAAATCTTCCCATTGACTGCCAAATCCGGTCAAGGTGAAGCGGTTGCCTATATTCACGATCAAAAAGCAAAACCTCATCAAGCACCTTCTGTTGCTAAACCACGTGTCGTAATCCCTGTATTCCCGGGCACTAACTGTGAATACGATTCCGCTCTTGCTTTTGAACGTGCCGGCGGCACAGCCGATATTGTTATTATTCGCAACCGCACCGTAGCGGAATTGGAAGAATCCATTCAGGAAATGAAACGTAAACTGGACAAAGCGCAAATCGTCTTCTTCCCGGGCGGCTTCAGTGCCGGTGACGAACCGGACGGTTCCGGTAAGTTTATGGCTACCTTGTTCCGCAATCCGTACTTAAGTGAATCCTTACACAATTTATTGCACAACCGTGACGGTTTGGCACTCGGTATTTGTAACGGCTTCCAAGCGTTGATCAAATTAGGTCTCTTACCATATGGCGAAATCGCCCCTATGACCACGGACAGCCCTACTTTAACTTACAATACCATCGGTCGCCATCTCTCCGGCATGGTTCACACCAAAGTTATTTCCACAAAATCCCCTTGGATGAGCCTCTGCAAAGCCGGCGAAATCTATACGATTCCGATTTCTCACGGCGAAGGTCGCTTCATTGCCTCTCCGGCTCAAGTGGTCGACTTCAACCGCAAAGGCCAGATTGCTTCGCAGTATGTTGATTTAAACGGCATCGCTTCCTACGATGCTCGCTTCAACCCTAACCAATCCGTTGCCGCTATCGAAGGTCTCTTCAGTCCTGACGGCCGCGTCTTCGGTAAAATGGGCCATATTGAACGTACCGGTTACGGCATTTCTAAAAACGTTCCGGGCAAACAGGGTATGCCTGTATTTGCTTCCGGCGTAGCTTACTTCAAATAATTAACAAATAATACTATTAGTGCATTATTTGAGTAAATAAAATGTTTCAAGCCATCTATTATTTCAAAAAATGCATAGTAAATGAAAAAAACGGCATGACAAATGTCGTTTTTTCAACGGTATAAGTTGCATATCTATATAATTCCTTGTATCATAAAAGATGGTGAATAAGTTTAGAGACATAACCAGCTCTTGTTATTCTTAAGTGAAAGGATGTAAGCACATGCAATGCGCACAGAAATTAACAGATAATATTTATTGGATAGGCAGCAACGACTGGGATACGGAACGCTTTGAAAATTTGTTTCCCATTCCTTTGGGCGTAAGCTATAACTCATATTTTATCGATGACGAAAAAACTTGTATCGTAGACTCCGTTGATGACAGCATCCGTCAAGAATTTTTTGACAATGTAGAATTTTTACTACGCGGTCGTCAGCTTGATTATGTAGTTGTTAACCATATGGAACCGGACCATTGCTCTACCTTGGTTGAACTCATTGACCGCTATCCGAATGTTAAACTTGTAGGCAACCGCACTACCTTCCGTTTATTCGAACAATTCTACGGCCGTCCACACCCTGAAAACTATTATGAAGTTAAAGAAGGCGACAGCATTTGCTTAGGTAAACACACCTTACATTCCTATACCATGCCAATGGTTCACTGGCCTGAAGTAACTTGTACTTTTGAATCCAGTACGGGCGTGCTCTTCTCCGCCGATGCCTTCGGTACCTTCGGTACTATCAACGGCAACATCTTTGCCGACCAGCTTGATTTTGAACGAGTGTATGAAGACGAAGCTCGTCGTTACTACACCAACATCGTTGGTAAATACGGCGTTCAGGTACAAAACGCCATCAAAAAAGTCCTTCCGTTGGGCATTAAAATGATTGCACCGCTTCACGGTCCAATCTGGCGTACGCCGGAAAGCATCCAATACATGATTAAAAAATATATGCATTGGAGCACTTACTCCGCTGAAAAGAAAGGTGTAGTTATCGCTTTCGGTTCCATGTACGGCAACACCGCCGATATGGCACAGCAATTAGCTCGCTTATTATCCTTCCGCGGTATTACGGATATTAAAATCTATGACGTATCCAAAACCAATCCGTCCTACATCATTGCAGACGCATGGAAATACAGCCATCTCGTTTGTATGGCCCCTACTTATAACTTAGCCTTATACCTTACTATGGAAAATTTACTTTACGAATTGAAAGCACTTAACTTCCATAACCATAAGGTGTCCATTGTGGGTAACCATTCTTGGGCTTCCGCCGCTATGAAACGCATGGTGGACTACTTCACCAACCAAATCAAAGATATGGAAATTGTGGGTACACCACTCGATATTCGCGGTGCCTTACATCAAGACCAATTAAAATTATTTGCTAAATTGGCTGACGATATTGCAAAATCCATTAACGAAACTGAAATCAAAACTTTCAGCTTATAATAAAATACAAAATAAGCCATAATGCTTATAGCAAAAAGACAGGTTCATGACGAACCTGTCTTTTTTTGATATTCACTATTCTTTTTGTAAACTCTTACAGCTTTTTCACAAATTCAGACTTCAATGCCATGGCACCGAAACCGTCAATTTTACAATCGATATTGTGATCACCTTCAACAAGGCGAATATTTTTGACACGAGTCCCCTGCTTCAGCACAGATGCTCCTTTTACTTTAAGATCCTTAATAATAATTACGGAATCGCCGTCTTGTAATAAGTTCCCATTAGCATCACGAACAACTAAGCCACTCTCGGCAGTTTCCGCATCGGCGGCCGACCATTCGTGAGCACACATTGGACATACATAAAGATGTCCGTCCTCATACGTATACGCTTCGCCGCATTTCGGGCAATTTGGTAATTCACTCATGTGCAGTCTCCTTTTAAAATATCCAATTTATAAAACAATAAGCTCCCCCTTCATCAATGATATCGCGCAAACTAAGTCGAGGTCTGGCAAAAGGATGTTCCGCGGGAACACCGATAGTTAAAACCGCCGCAATCTCATGACTTATATTGAGCCATGCTTTGGCTTCTTCCTGAATGAAATAAATATCATTAATCCATAAAGAACCTAACCCGTCTTGAGTAGCCATCAAGAGAATCGTATTAATAAACGCACCTAAGGCCTGTAAATCACTTTTCTTCTAAATGAGATCATAATCGATATCATCATCAAAAGGATTATATACAATCAGTACAGCCCCGGCCGTTTTCATAGCATGTAAACTAATCTCAAGACTGCCGAACTTTTGGTCCGTCTCTTTTAACGCCTGTAAACAGGTATAGCCCATTTCTACAAATTGATCTTTTGCCGCCCCTTCAAGTATGCGTACACGCCACGCTTGACGGTTTTTAGGCGATGGCGACATTTTAGCCATATCAATCATATGCTCAATTTTAGCACGTTCAACGGGCACAGTCTCATAACGGCGAATACTGCGTCGAGCCCCAATAGCCGCTTCCAAACTCATCATCGGCGTTTTATTATCACTCATACTAACTGTCAGACCTTCCTTTTTCAAATTTCTTATTTTGCTATATCTACTATATTATACCAAAAATAATCCCTTAAACCTAATTCAACATATATACACCTATTTTAAAGCTGTTAAAATTGCTAATCTCCTATTTTCGTATCTTTTAAAAAAATATCATAAATTTAATATTGATTCACTATTTACAGCTTTCAACATAGCGTCCCACAACATTTAATTATGCATATGTTTTGTATTTTAACAGTAGGCAAATACGATTATTTAGTATATACTAAATTAAGACTTTTACTATCTGTTAAATTAGCGAAATTTAGTGTATACTAGAGTAATCGCTATTAAATACTAAGGAGGTTACAATGAATAACATTGTAGTTATCGGCAGTTGTAACATGGATATTACCGTCATGGCCGATAAACGTCCCACAGCCGGTGAAACCATCATGGGCTCGGGGCTTAATATTTCGCCGGGTGGCAAAGGCGCTAACCAAGCGGTAGCCGCCGCCAAGTTGATGGCTCAGGTTACCATGGTCGGTTGCATCGGCGATGATGCCTATGGCCGCATGGTATTGGACAATCTCCACAAATACAATATAAATACCGACTATCTCACCGTGATTGAAGGTGAAAACAGCGGTACCGCCCATATTACCTTAGCAGAAGGTGATAACAGCATCATCGTTATTGCCGGTGCCAATGCCAAAGTGGACGAAAAGGTTGTGGATAATGCATGGGACGCCATCATGAAAGCCGATTTAGTGCTCGTACAAAACGAAATTCCTTTATCGACAATTGGCTATATTACCGAAAAATGCTCAAAAAACGGCATTAAAGTCCTCTTAAACCCGGCTCCGGCCGCCGATTTGGATCCGGCTTGGCTCGATGCCGCCACATATATTACACCTAATGAACACGAATTAGCTGCACTATATCCTTCGCAATCAACCGAAGCTACCATGCTCGCCAACGAAGGTAAAATTATCGTAACCCTCGGCAAAGAAGGCGTTGCCTATGCACAAGGAGGTAAAGTTCATACCGTGCCGGGCTTCACCGTGACTCCGGTAGACACAACCGGCGCCGGCGATACCTTTAACGGTGCGTTTGCCACGGCTGTTGCCAACAATAAATCGATGGAAGAAGCGCTTCAATACGGCAATGCCGCCGCTGCACTTTCCATTTTAAAATTAGGAGCTCAGGAAGGTATGCCTACAGCTGATGAAGTCGCAGCCTTCTTAGCGAAAAGGAGTTAATCATGCAAAAAGGTGGTATTTTAAATAGTCATATTGCCAAAGTATTAGCCGATTTAGGCCACACCGATACAATTTGCATCAGCGATTGCGGTTTACCCGTACCGGCCGGAGTTCAAAAAATCGACTTAGCCCTTACGTTCGGCACGCCAAGCTTTGAAGCCGTCGTGCGTCTTTTAAAGGAACATATGCAGTCTGAATCCATTCACATCGCCTCACCGATGAAAGAAATGAATCCACATAATTATGCCGTTCTTCAAGAACTCTATCCGCAGGATCGCTACGAATGGAAAACAACCGATCACGAAGCCTTCAAAGAAGCAACCAAACGTTGTAAATGTATTATCCGCACCGGTGAAACAACACCGTATGCCAATGTAATCTTACAGGCAGACTGCATTTTCAACGACGAGAAATAAACGTTTAGGAGTTATCAATGGAAATCAAGATGACAGATATTGCCAAAGCCTTCGGAACTAACCAAGTTCTAAAAGACGTGGTCATTACCTTAAAAGCCGGAGAGGTTCACGCCCTTATAGGGGAAAACGGGGCGGGTAAATCAACCTTAATGAACATTCTCACAGGCTTGCACAAAGCTGATGCCGGCGTTATTACTATCGACGGTGTAGCCACTACCTTCGCCAATCCGAGGGAAGCAGAGAAAAACGGGATTGCCTTTATTCATCAGGAATTAAATATTTGGCCTAATTTAAGTCTCCTGGAAAATCTGTATCTCATGCAACCGAAACGAAACGGTCTCGGTATGCTCGATCGCAAATCCATGCTGGCTGAAGCACAGGCAAAATGCAAGGAACTTAATATCGAATTACCGCTCACTAAAGAAGCCGGTGAATGTTCCGTCGGGCAACAGCAGATGACGGAAATTTTGCGTGTTTTAATGCTTGATGCCAAAGTGGTAATCATGGACGAACCGTCGGCAGCTCTTACCGAACGTGAAACGGAAACCTTGTTCCGCATGATGCGCCAATTAAAAGAACAAGGCGTTGCCATTGTCTACATCTCTCACCGCATGGAAGAAGTATTCAGTGAATGCGATGTTATCACGGTTATGCGCGACGGTCACACCATCAGCACTAAACCGGTTCAGGAAACTACGGTCGACGAAGTGGTGCGTCACATGGTAGGTCGTTCCATCGACGAATTCTATCCTGACCGAACAACCACACCGGGTGAAGTTGTTCTCACCGTTAACGGGCTCAAACCGAAAGATTTTAACAGCACCATTTCCTTTGACCTGCGCAAAGGTGAAATTTTAGGTGTTGCGGGCCTCATGGGTGCCGGTCGTACGGAAATTATGCGTGCCATCTTCGGCATTGATAAGCATGAAGGCGGCGAAATCACTTTAAACGGTGAACATTTACATTTCAAAAACCCGGAAGATGCCATCAAAGCGGGCATTGCCTTTATTACTGAAGACCGTAAGGGTGAAGGTCTCATTCTGGATTTTTCCATCGGTAAAAACATTACCCTACCTAACCTCGGTCAAGTATGTCCGAACCATGTGTTGGATAGCAATAAACTCGTAAGTTTTGCCGATACTTTGTCCAAGCGCTTAGGCGTAAAAACTCAATCGGTTCACTTACCCGCCTCCTCATTATCCGGCGGTAATCAGCAAAAAGTAGTTATCGCTAAATGGATAGGTTTATCCCCGTCCATTATCATCATGGACGAGCCGACTCGCGGTATCGACATAGGTGCAAAACGCGATATTTACGACTTAATGAATGAATTAACAAGCCAAGGGGTTTCCATTATTATGGTCTCCTCGGAACTCCCTGAAGTTATCGGGATGAGTGATCGGGTCATGGTAATTCACGAAGGTGCCGTAGCCGGTATTTTAAACCATAGTGACGCAACACCGGAAACTATCATGAACCTAGCAACAGGAGGACAATAATGAACCAAAATATTACAGAAAAACTCAAAAAATTAGGCCCTCTCATCGGCCTGATTGCCTTATTTATTATCATCGCATTTCTAAATGACAGCTTCTTGGAATTCTCCAACTTGCGTAACTTATTACGTCAGGTTTCCATTAATGCGATTATCGCCTTCGGTATGACCTTCGTTATTTTAACGAGCGGTATCGACTTATCCGTTGGCTCTATTCTCGCCTTATCCAGTGCCATCATGGCAAACTTCATCGTTGGCGGCATGAATCCGGAAGTGGCCATTCTCGCCTCCGCCGGTGTGGGCATCATCCTAGGCGGTATCAACGGGATTGTCATCGCCTACGGTAAAGTAGCGCCATTTATTGCCACCTTGGCTACCATGACCATTTATCGCGGTGCCACCTTGGTATTTACAGATGGTAACCCTATCAGCGGTTTGACTTCGGATCCGTTATTCCACGGCTTCGGACAAGGCGACATTGCAGGTCTGCCGGTTCCGGCCATTACCATGTTCGTATCCTTCCTTATTTTATGGTTTGTTTTACAAAAAACATCCCTCGGCCGTCAGACCTATGCTATCGGCGGCAGTGAAAAAGTAAGTTACATTGCGGGTATTAAAATTAACCGTGTAAAAATCTTCGCTTACGCCTTAACCGGTATGCTCAGTGCCATTGCCGGTGCCATCATTACCTCTCGCCTCAACTCGGCTCAACCTACAGCAGGGATGGGTTATGAACTTGACGCCATCGCAGCCGTAGTATTAGGCGGTACCAGCCTCGCCGGCGGTCGCGGTCACATCGTCGGTACCTTAATCGGTGCCCTCATTATCGGTACCCTCAACAATGGTTTAAATATTCTCGACGTTTCCAGTTTCTATCAACAAATCGTCAAAGGTATTGTAATTCTACTTGCAGTCCTCGGGGACCGCAAAAAAGCGTAGGAGGTTAGAATGAAAAAATTATTAACAATCATTGCTGCCGTTATTTTAGTTATCGGTCTCGTAGCCGGTTGCGGCTCTTCTAAAGACGGTGGCAGCGATAAAAAACAAGGCACTATCGGTTTTTCCGTGTCCACTTTAAACAATCCGTTCTTCGTATCTTTAAAAGACGGTGTTGAAAAACAGGCTAAAGAATTAGGCCTTAAAGTTAAAATCGTTGACGCTCAAAACGACCCTGCAAAACAGGCCAATGACGTTGCCGACTTATTAGAAAGCGGCGTGTCCGTATTGATCGTAAATCCGGTTGACTCCGCAGCCATCGCTACATCCGTTGAAGCAGCGAATGCTAAAAACATTCCTGTAATCACAGTTGACCGCTCTACCGATAAAGGTAAAGTCGTAGCTCATATCGCTTCCGATAACGTTAAAGGCGGCGAAATGGCGGCTCAATTAATTGTTGACAAACTCGGTGCCGGCACAAAAGTTGCTGAAATCGAAGGTATTCCGGGTGCTTCCGCTACTCGCGAACGCGGTCAAGGCTTCCACAATATTGCCGACAAATCCTTAGACGTTGTAGCTAAACAGAGTGCTGATTTCGACCGCACTAAAGGCTTAAACGTTTCCACTAACATTCTTCAAGCTAACCCTGATGTAAAAGCTATTTTTGCTCACAACGACGAAATGGCCCTCGGTGCTATCCAGGCTGCTAAATCTGCCGGCAAACAACTTTTCATCGTAGGTTTTGACGGTACGGCAGACGCTGAAAAAGCTGTTCAAGACGGTACTTTAGCGGCTACTATTGCACAACAACCTGAATTGATGGGTAAAATTGCTGTAGATACTGCTTCCAAAGTTATTAAGGGTGAAACTGTGGATAGCAAGATTCCTGTAGAACTTAAAGTAGTAACCAAATAATAAACATACACTTTGATATTGTTTGATAGAAACATTGATAGAGATTGACCGGCCGTGCGCTTTACCCTTCAAGGTAATAGGCGCACGGCTTTTTATTTATCCTATAGTTATCGGCAGCTTAAAATATTCTTTACCACATTATATACCGACACTAAACTCATCTTTATCATGCATCTTCTGCATCAATACTGAATTTTCTATTTAATTCAACTTTAAAGAGTGGTACAATAAATTGTATACTATATTGTCAGACAAAAATCGTTATCTTGTCAGACTAAACTGTAACAGACTGAGACTTACCTTGTTTGTCTGATACCTCGGATGCTTCGTTTCCGACCTTTGAAAGGAGATATTAATTATGAGTAATTTTACTGTAACTGCTACTGACAAAAAGCTGCTCGACCTTTTGGCGACAGACGCGAAATTAACACATGACCAATTGGCGGCCATGTTAGGTGTAGCCGAAGCTGAGGTATCTGAACGTATCGCCGCCCTCGAAGCGGAAGGAATTATCAAAGGCTATCAAGCCGTAATCGACTGGGAAGCCATCGATGCCAATAAAGCAACAGCCCTCATTCAGCTCAAAGTTACCCCTGAACCCGATCAGGGCTTTGATAAATTGGCACACCGCATCATGCAATTTGAAGAAGTGGAAGGTGTCTACCTCATGTCCGGCGGTTATGACTTGACCGTTATCATTCAAGGGCAAAGCATGCGCGATATCGCCCTCTTTGTAGCCCGTCGCCTCTCCACCTTGGAAGGCGTACAAGGAACAGGCACTCATTTTATCTTAAGCCGCTACAAAGACCGCAACGTTATCTACCATGACGAAGCACAAAAAGAAACAAGGAGTAATGTGTTCTATGATTAATTATGATAAATTTTTAAATCGTGAGCTGACCAATGTAAAACCGTCCGGAATCCGCCGTTTCTTCGACATTGCCAGCGAAATTGACGATGTCATTTCTCTCAGTATCGGCGAACCGGACTTCACTACGCCGTGGCATATTCGTGAAACCGGCATTGATACCTTGGAAAAAGGAAAAACCTGGTACTCACCGAATCGCGGTTTTTCAGACTTGCGAGAAGAAATCAGCCGTTGGTTTAATCGTAAATACGAGGTAAGCTATGATCCGGCTACTGAGATTCTGGTTACTGTCGGGGGTTCCGAAGCCATCGATTTAGCGCTTCGTGCCCTCATTAACGAAGGCGACGAAGTCCTGATTCCGGTACCCAGCTTTGTTTGTTATACGCCACTTACAGAAGTATCCAAAGGTGTATCCGTACCGGTAGAAACAAAAGCGGAAAACAACTTCCGCCTTACTGCCGAAGATATTCGTGCCCATATTACACCGCGCACTAAACTCTTAGTGTTGCCATTCCCTAATAATCCGACCGGTGCCGTTATGCGCCGCGAACATTTAGAGGAAATCGCCAAAGTTATCGAAGAACATGATTTACTCGTTATTTCCGATGAATTATACAGCGAGTTAACCTACGGCTCCGAACCGCATGTAACGATTGCTTCCATTCCGGGCATGAAAGAGCGGTCTATCGTTATCAACGGTTTTTCCAAAGCCTTTGCTATGACGGGTTGGCGTTTAGGTATGGCTCTTGGTCCAAAAGAAATCATTACGCAAATGACGAAGCTCCATCAATACGGCATTATGAGTGCCCCGTCGGTTGCTCAATATGCCGCCATCGAAGCCTTGCAAAACGGTGACAAAGACATTGAATATATGCGCGATCAGTATGATATTCGCCGTCGACTTTTAGTTAACACATTCAATCAATTGGGACTGACTTGTTTTGAACCGGAAGGGGCCTTCTATGTGTTCCCTGATATCCGTTCCACCGGTCTTGATTCAGAAACCTTCTGCGAAAAATTGCTTTATGCTAAACATGTGGCGGTCGTACCGGGCAATGCCTTTGGCGATTGCGGAGAAGGGTTTGTCCGTGTAGCTTATGCCAACTCCTTAGCCAACATCAAGGAAGCGTTAAAACGCATTACTGAATTCCTGGAAGAATTAAAAGCTTAATAATAAATTAGCGTAATTAGCTCCGCATCACAGAAACCAAGGTTTCTTGTCATAAAAGCAAAAAATTATAAGCATATAAAAAAGCCCCCTCACCACGAGGGGGCTTTCGTTATGTATAGTTGATGTTTCTTTTAGATATATTTTTTAGCCAATGCTTCGAAATCAGCTTCATGGTCCTGAATCCAAATATCATAGGCAACACCGGCTGCATTTAAAATCTGTGCCAATTCGGCAAAGAAGGCCGGTAAATCAGCAGTTGTAATGGCACCTAAAGGTTCGCCGAAAGTTACAACGCCCAATTCATCACTGCCGCCTTTAAATAAATTGAAAGCAGGTTGCGGTTTGCCGTCAACTTGTTTAACAAAACCGTGTAAGCCTAAAGTACCAATCTGATGGGTACCGCAAGAAGAAGGGCAACCGGAAATGTGGATTTTTGGTAACAAGCTGTCATCAATACCTTCCACTTTTAAGTGAGCCAAAATGTCTTTGTAAGCTACCTGAGAATTCTGGAAACCTACCTGGCATTTAGACGCACCAACACAGCATACGCTGGCGGAGAAATTGGAGGTAGAGCTGTCATCTTTAATAAGATCATATACTTTACGAGCTTCATCTGCCGTCAAGTTAATGAAATACGTACCTTCTTCACCGGTCATACGAGCTTCGGTGCCTTCCAAGGAACCTACGTATTGGAATACGTCACGAGCCACTACCGGCTGAGCATGACCTCCTACCGGATGATAGTATACGTAATATAAACCGTCTTGAACCTGTTCACCGATTAAACCGTTAGCTTTTGCCAATTCTTCTTGGGATAATTTGCCGTTGCCGGTTTTAGTAATTGTAGTATCAGGTACAGTGAAGTCCAAGTCTTCTACGCGTTTAGTAAACAATAAGAATTTATTGTATGTTTCACGGAATTTATCTTCACCCATTTCAGCAACCATATAACGGGTGCGGTTTTTGCTACGTGTTTTATAGTCCGCATTTTCAATAAATGTGCGAACCATAGCTTTAATATAATATAAAATTTCGGACGGCTCTACTTTTTCTGCCAATAAAATACCTTTACGCGGATTGCCGCCGAGGCCGCCTGCTGCATATACAGTGAAGGTACCGTCAGCCTGTGCCCAGAAACCTAAATCCTTGAAAGTTACGTGGGTAGCGTTTTCAAGACCGTTAGTAAAAGCAACTTTAAGTTTACGCGGCATTTTGAAGTCAGGAATTAAAGTCAAAATGTATTCGCTGGCCACCTGCACATATGGGGTGATGTCGAACGGTTCACCCGGTGTTACACCGCACAACGGACTGGCTGCAATATTACGCGGATGGTCACCGCCGCCACCGCGAGAATAAATTCCCTGAGCGTGACATTCTTTAAACATTTCAATGATTTGTGGTCCCTGAAGGCTGTGAATCTGAATAGATTGGCCGGTCGTAAAATGTAAATGAGGTAAATCATTGCGAGTGAATAAATCAGCTAAAAAGGCCAATTGCTTTTGCGTAATACGTCCCCCCGGTAAACGCAAACGGAACATGCCTGTATTCGCACCGCGTTCTGCATAAGTGCCGAACGGGCCGGACAAGCCTTTGTAGTCATTAACTGAGATTTCTTTGTTAAAAAACTGTTCGCTTACTTTAGCAAACTTCGGTAAATCTTTGATGAGGCGTGCTTTCACCTCTTCTGTTAAAAATGTCATCTTATAGCCCTCTCATTTCTTTATAATGACATACCTATATCAACTTCAAATACAACTGTCTAAATCGTAACACGCCACTCGAATCGCGTCAATATAGAAAGCAATCCGAGGGACGAATTATGACTCTATTTAATTTAATAGTATTAACCAAGGCTAATACAAATCGCGCTAACAAATAGTATAAATCTAATACAATATTGAAAATGTGATAATTGTCACATTTATCACATTTTACCTCGTAAACCTACTTAATTCATATTAGCGACGATACACACCCTGCTTAACTCTAGGCGGTTGCAAAATCATAGACCACATAATGCCCGCTCTTAAACCGCCCGGCGGTAAACGATGATTGCCGCCATGAAATATATGCCGCCCTGTAACAGCTGCATTTGGTTGCCAAGCAGCCGATGCAGGCATTGTTTTAACCGGTTGGGCAGACGGAATAGTCGTACGATTCGGTGAAATAGTGACCGTCTTCGGCACTTGACGTGCTGTTTCGGTTTGTGCCGGACGAATCGACTCTTTACGTTTTGCTTCCGCTCGTTGCTCTGACGCCACAATAACCGGTTCAGGTTGCCGCTGTTGCGGTGAAGATACATCTCTAGGACGAGGTGCCTCCTGCGGTAACGAAGCTTCTTGCGGTAAAGAGGCTTCTTGTGGCATAGGAACACCAACGCGTCGATTTGTCTCACCGGACATGGTGGATTCTCTATACACCTGAGCTTCTTTACGTGTCGGCTGAGTTCTCGGTGCCGTCGGTTCCTTCCGTTCCATCTTAATGCCGTAATAGCGTTCCATCTCTTCCCAAGACATAGGCGACTTACCTTGCCCACGAGCACGGGTATTTTCCGTGCCACCCGTGCCTTGTGTGCCAGTATAGTCACCATTCGAAGGTTGATTTCGCGACTCATTAGACGGCATAGGATTCGTCGGCTGCTGAGACCGTGGTCCCGGCCTGTTTTGCTCACCCGGTTCGGACCAGTCAAAACCGGTCCGATTTTCTATATCAGCATTGTCTTCGTTAGGATTCTTATTCTGAGAATTACGCCGTTTTTTGCGATTATCAAAAATTACAGACCCCAATAGAAGCAATACTACTATTAACCCCAAATCCATAGCTTAAACCTCGCTATTTATTACGTGGGTTCGGCTGAGTCGTTAACTCCGTCGTTTCCCCTTCAGCAATAGTTTCACGCATCTTAGTATCAGCCATAATATTGTTCATATTGTAATAATCCATAACGCCCATGTGACCGTCACGCAATGCTTGAGATAAAGCCTGCGGTACTTCCGCCTGTGCTTCCACAACTTTTGCCTGCATTTCCTGCGTATACGCTCTCATTTCCTGCTCTTTGGCCACAGCCATGGCACGACGTTCTTCCGCTTTTGCCTGGGCAATATTCTTATCCGCTTCCGCTTGATCGGTCATAAGTTGAGCCCCGATATTACGTCCTACATCAACGTCGGCAATATCGATGGATAAGATTTCAAAAGCGGAGCCCGCATCAAGACCTTTATTCAATACAGTACGGGAAATGTGATCCGGATTTTCAAGTACATCCGTATGTTCTTCCGAAGAACCTACCGTCGTTACAATACCTTCACCGACACGAGCAATAATCGTTGCTTCGCCGGCTCCGCCAACTAAACGGTCAATATTGGCACGCACTGTTACACGGGCACGAACTTTAAGCTCAATCCCGTTTTTAGCCACAGCGGAAATAGTCGGTGTTTCAATAACTTTAGGATTAACACTCATCTGTACTGCTTCCAATACATCACGACCGGCCAAATCAATGGCAGCAGCACGTTCAAACGTAAGCGGAATCGACGCACGTTCAGCAGCAATTAAAGCATCTACGACGCGGTCTACATCACCGCCTGCCAAATAGTGAGCTTCCAACTGATTTACATTAACAGAAAGGCCCGCTTTATTAGCTTTTACCAGCGGCAAAACAATCTTCGACGGTGATACACGACGCAAACGCATCCCGATCAAAGTAAAAATGCCTACATTAACCCCGGCCGCTAATGCGGAAATCCATAATCCCAACGGAACAAAATGGAAAAACAGGGCCACAATTGCGACGACTGCCACAATGATAAACATAAAGCTGAAATTAACTATCGCTTCCATAGAGCCTCCTCATTTGTTTATATAAAAAATTCAGTACAAGTCCTTAATACAGGACTCTAAGAATATGGCAAACTACTTTGCTTCTTCAGACTCAACTTTTCTGACTACCACACGGCCACCGGTAACCGCTACTACCACGACTTTCGTCCCCGGTTCGTAAAACTCGCCGTCCGTTATAACATCAATAATATTTTCACCGAAAAGAGCCCTTCCGGCCGGCCTTAACACCGATTGCGTTACTCCTTCTTGACCCAATAAATCTACCCGTTCATCATTGCCGCTATAGCCGCGATCTTTAGTAGATTTCAAAGTTAAAGTCAAACGTTTGCCAATCCAACTGTGCGGCACTTTTTTTATCAACCATATGCCGACAGCCAGTGAAATAACGGATAAAATAGCTACCACTACAGCTGCAGTAGCTCCGGCGCCTAAATATAAATAGAGTACCGCCAATAACAGAATCATTCCGCTCACACCAAATACGCAAGTGCCCGGCACAACGGATTCAATTCCAAGCAGCATAATACCACCAATCAGTAAATAGGTTACCATCGGTCTCCTCCTTTCTCCTAATTAGTCCTTTAATTAATATAATTCAATACGAGAAGTAACAAATCCTCTTTTTCAAAATGTAAATTAAATTTTTACATACTTGACTTAAAGTCGACTCCAAGGATTATACTGGCACTGAAATTAAAGCTTGTATTAAAAAGATTAGAGGCGATTGTAATGAAGGCATTAATTATTTACTATTCCTATCGCGGCAATACAAAACATATTGCTGATGTCATTTATTTGTAGCAAATACGAGGTCTATAGAATATTGCCCGGTTTGCGGCAATAAAAGCCTTATGTGGTATCACAAAAATAACTATCTTATCAACTTTTTTTACGGAGATGTAACAGGAGAGTTGCCTATTATGGACTACAAAACATATCCCCAAAATATAGATAACGGACGAACAGAAACATGCCCGCGTTGCGAACTAGAAAACATAGATTCCGATTGGAACTACTGCCCGATTTGTTCGCTACCTACTCAAAATGTCTGTGAAGATTGTGGCGAAAAATTAGAACCACATTTTCGCTATTGTCCTAAATGTGGGACAGAAAGCCTTTATTTCAAAGAAAAAGCTCTAACATCATGGAAAGATGAACGCGACGCACAAAACAGTGCCACTACAGCAGAGGGAACCCCTTGGGATGAGGATAATATCCCTTTCTAATCAATTAAAGCAAAAAAATCCCCCACCCGCGGCAACGGATGAGGGATTCATATACAACACTTGGAGAAGTGCCGCATACTCAGTAATTTAATTATATCACGGTACACGCTCCAGGTCTATTAACCATACCTATTTTTAAGACAGGAGCGTGATTTTTTATGAGAAGAGCAAATGGTTCGGGTTCCGTATATAAGATGACCCACAAACCGTTACGTAAGCCCTACCGGGCCGTTATCACCATCGGCGAAGATGAAGAAGGCCGTATGATTCGGAAAACCGTTGGTACCTTTCGTACTGCACGAGAGGCCCTCGAATTTCTAAAGAATTATAAAGGTGATCCAAAAGTTTTTGAAAAACAAGACGTTACCTTTGGCACGTGCTTTAAATGGATGAAAGCCGACAAGGAACGTCAAGGTATTACCGCATCAACGTTAGCCAATTACGACTTAGCGGAACGACGGCTGGACGAATTAATGGATATGCCTATAGGCGATGTGAAACTAATCCATCTGCAACGAATTGTAGATGACAATAAGGAGTCGTCACGATCCACGATTAATAAAATCGTATTGGCCATGTCAGCTACGTTCGTTACAGCCATTAAACACGATATAGATGTTAAGGATTACTCTAAATTTGTAGTACGCCCACCGGCTGAAGAAAGTACTATTCACTCCGCTTACACACCAGAAGAGATACTAGCGTTATGGCAGAATCAGGATGAAGGCATCAATAAGCTCAAACTGATTTACATCTACACCGGAATGCGTCCACGAGAATTAATCAATTTACGCGTTGAAAATACGTATTTAAAAGACGGTTATGTTGTTGGAGGTAATAAAACGAAGGCCGGTAAAAACCGTGTCATCCCAATTGCCAAATGCATACTTCCCTTTGTATTTGAGCTTGTAAATAAAGCTCGGTTTAACCGGGATGAAACATTGGCCGGTGTTATTGGTGACTACGCCAAACTCAGACGTCAATGGGTAAAAGGTGGGCGCCTGCCACACGATGGCCGGCACACTTTTGCGACGATGGCTGCCAATGCCGATATTAAACCGCACATCATAAAACTTATCATGGGCCATAGTATCAAAGACCTAACGGAAGGCACCTATACGCATAAGACAATTAAACAATTAGTCGATGCCGTTGAGCTGCTCCCGACACAAAAAAATCTGATACCGGTTGAGCAACAGTTGTGTAACGACTAAAAAAGTCAACACCGTCGAGCATATTCTGTAAATGAGAAAGCCTGTAACCACGCATGGTTACAGGCTTTATTTATTAGAGGACGTGATTACCAGTCCAAATTCTCTTTTATATCTAAGTTCATCGTTTGAATGACTTAAAGAATAATTTCCATTTATAGATTTCGTTCCTTCAGGAAATACTAGAATATTTGTCTTCTCTTTCTTTTCTAAACCTTTATCACTAAAAGCGATTATATTTCCCTCAGAGGAATACATAAAATCATCTTCCGTCCAAGTAACATCAGACTTTGCAAATGCACTTGTATGCACAGTTGATGTTAAAACTAATAAAAGAGCCATAAAAAAGGCTCTTAGTCTGTTCGTATTAAATTTCTTCATTATGAATGTTCTCCTTTTCTTTTAATTTTTCTTCTCTTTTTCTATCATTAATTTTCTCCATTAATTCTTCCAAGCTAATATTGTTCCTCCTAAGAGTTACAATTATTTCTTCATTTTCAACTTGTATTTCTTCATCGCAAATTTCCTTGTATTTTGCATTTAAATCTTTCAATTTCTCTTCTATTTTTTTCTTTTTATTTCTAATACTTACAAGTTTTCTGTTCACATAATATCTCCCTTCTATCTTGGTCTTCCAAAACCATAAAAGTGTGATTTCCAATATTTTGAATTTATTGATGTGTATTGAATTGGATCTCCTGCGTGAATCATCATTCCGTTACCTGCGTATATTCCTACGTGAGATATTGGTGTTCCACTGTTATATGTTGAGTGGAAAAATATAATATCTCCAGGTTGAGCTTCACTTGGATTTACTGGATTACAATAGTCTTTGTATATTCTCCATGCAGTTGTTCTTGGCATTCTCTTTACACCAGACTTTGTAAATGACCAACATACAAAACCTGAACAGTCAAAGTTAGATGGTCCACTTGCTCCAAACACATATCTTTTACCTATATGTTTTTCTGCTTCATTAAATAAGGCTTTGGCAGTAGCTGAATCAAAAGCAAGACCAGGATTTCCAAAGTTTGGATTATCTACTATTTCTCCTAAGTCCCCATTACCTGATCCAAAAACATCTCCCATATTCCCCTTGGCTTCTAGAAGAGCTTCATAATGAACTACATTGTCTGGATAATCTTTAAATATTTCCCTAACAACTTCATCCATTTCTTTTTTCTTTAAAGTTACAATTAACTTTTTATATTCGTACTCTTCTTTTTCATAGCTAGTATAAGGATTACCACGACTATCATATCTTGTTCTTGCTACTGTTCTTGTTCTAATTTCAATTTCTTCTTTAAAGTCAAGCTTATACATCTTGTCGAAAAGTTCTTTTAAAATTCCTTTTACTTCAGATGCTGATTTTACTTCTCCACATCTTGAAGTTATATAGGATAAAAGTTCATGGGTATTATGACCAATTTCTCCTTCTTTATTTATGATATATTCGTCATATCCAGGATGACTTGTTTTTACACTTTCTATTTGTGATTGTAGGTCATATTCCATTGATGAAAATTCTTGATTAACTTCACTTAGAACTGTATCTTGTGATAGGTATGTTGTTGTCATTACTGAGTTTACTGAGTTGCTTAGTCCACTCATACCAACACTTCCACCACCAATCATGATTGATAGCATAAGACCTAGTCCTATTACTAGAAATAGAACCATCTTACTTTTTCTTACGATTAGCTCTTTAGAAGCCTTACCTAAACTTAAAATAGCTTTTTTAACTCTATCTACCAGTCTTGTTTCGTGCTTTTTAGTTATCATGCTTTTCATTTGTTTTCTCTGGTAAAACTTCTTAAATCTATTTTTCTTTATATAGGCGTCTGACTTTTTTAAATCTTCCAAACCACTTTTAAACTCCAACTTGCTTTTTCTCTTTCTTATTTTCTTATCAAGTTTAGATAGCTTTTTTAAGGACTTTTTCTTTTTGTCTAGCTTATACTTCCTTATTCCATGCTGGAGTTTAGAGCTTACATTAGCGGCCTTTTCTCCAGATTCTACACCAGTATTGTCAGATCCTGAACTTAAATAATCTCTCACTAACTCTGATGACTTAGCTCCAGATAATAAAACCCCAGAAGATAGACTTCCTTTAGTTTTATTCTTTAAAATATTATCCTTTAGCTTGCTTTTAGACTTTTCAAGCTCTCCAATCTTTTTATCTGAGATAAAATCTTTAACATCTTGTGATTTCTTAGAATCTTTAGTTGTAACTTTCTTAGATTCATTTTTTAAGTCATCAATTTTCTTTCGAGTGAATTTATCACTTTCATAATTTTTTCTTTTGTAGTAAGTCTTCTTTTTATTAACTTTCTTTTGTTCTGAAGGTTTAAGGCTTGTTTCCTTTTCATCTTTTATAAATTCTTGATTATTGTCCTTAAACTCAGGATTATCAAAAGTTTTTTCTGTATCAACTTGGCTTAGCTTATTTTCTTTATCTATTTCTTTAGAAAATTTTTCCTTATCTCTAAACTTCTTTTCTTGATAAAGCTTCTGCTTTTGCTTTTTATCGATATTAGTATTACTCTCGTTCTTACTTACTTCATCTTTAACAAGCTTATCTTTTCTATATATTCTCTTACTTTTCTTCGCTTCAATAGGTTTATCTTCACTTGTATGGATTCGCTTAGACTCTTTCTCGTTGATTTTGTCTTGAAATTTATCCTTACTATGAATAAGTTTATCCTCATAATTTTTAAGAACTTGTATTTTACTTGATGCCGTCTTATTGCTTATTGGTTGAGCCTTAGCTGAGATATCATCTGTTGTTAGTTTATTAGAATTAATATTTCTACTATTTTCACTATCAAAATTTACCTTTTTGAAGTCTACATCTAAGTCTTCATCAAGTTTAAAGCTTTCATCTGCCCTTATTTCAAGATTAGCTTGTTTTGTTTCTTCAACCTTATCCTTATTATCTAAAACTTCTTTTCTAATTCTTTCCTTGTTTTTAGACTTCTGAAAATCTTTTAGTTTATCTTGTTTTTGATCTTTAGCTAATACATTCTCATGAATAAGTTTAGATTCTTTTTCTGAAATTTTATCTCCGAACCTATTCCTAGTCTTAATAATCTTATTGGTATAATCATCTGAATGAACAAGTTTACTTTCAAGATTCGTTTCAGGAGCGTCCCTATTTCTTATAATTTTCTTTTGAAAATCTTTTTTTAGTTTTTTATCCATATCACACCTACTTAGCTTCTTCTGGTTTTGTTGTCATTAGCTTATATAGCATGGTATCTTTAGGGAATTTATCTATAAAGGGAACAATAGTATTCCCGAAGAATAATAGTCCCTCACCTGCGTTTGAATTAGTAATATAGTTTAACTGATAAGGCGATATTTTTAATTTCTTAGCAAGAATATCTCTATCTCCAGATGCTTGATTTAACATTAGAACAAAGTCTGTATTATCAAAGATATTTTCAATTTCCTGACTTGTTAAAAGGTCTTTTACGTTTTGAGTTATACCTGTTGGAATACCTCCCCATTTTCTAAATCTTTTCCAGATTTCTACTGAATATGAGGCAGTTTGTGGGTCTTTTAATAAAAGGTGAAACTCATCTATATAGTATCTTGTAGACTTGCTTCCTCTATTAAGGGAAACCTTGTTCCAAACCTGGTCTTGAATTACAAGCATACCTATTTTTTTAAGTTGTGTCCCTAGCTCTTTTATATCAAAACAGAGCAGTTGTCTATTTAAGTCAACATTTGACCTATTATTAAATACATTAAGACTTCCCTTAACATAAATTTCCATTTCTGTTGCGAGTTTCCTACCAACTCCCTCTTCTTGAGATAGGAGCATATCGTATAAATCTCCTAGTATAGGCATATTTTCTGGTTTGGGGTCTTCAAAATATTTTTGATATATCTTTGGTAAGCACCTATCTATAACAGATTTTTCTGCAGCAGTAAGACCAGATCCTCCTACTACAAGTTCAAGCATAGACATTATGAAGTTTGCCTTATCCTTTAAAGGTGCGTCCCCATCTCCATAGTTCATATTAATATCTAATGGATTTAGATAATCCTTTGACTTTGCTGAAACTTTAATAACTTCTCCATTAAATTGTTTTACAAGGTTTGAATACTCGCCCTCAGGATCACAAATAATTACATCATCATCTGTTACAAGAATTGCATTTGCCATCTCTCTCTTTGCTGAGAAAGATTTACCAGAACCTGGTGTACCTAATATTAGACCGTTAGGGTTCTTTAGTTTCTTCCTATCTGCCATAATCAAGTTTTGGCTAAGGGCATTTAATCCATAGTACAAAGAATTTGCCGAATCAATAAATAGCTCTTCTGTTGTAAAAGGCATAAATACTGCCGTTGATGATGAAGTTAAAAATCTTTTTATTTCGACTTGATTAACTCCTAGAGGTAAGGCAGAAACAAGTCCTTGCTCTTGTTGGTGAGATAATCTTTTTAGCTGACAATTATGTCTGTTAGCAATTGATGAGATTTGAGCAATAGTGTTTTCTAATTTTTGATTAGTCCTAGCAAAATTCATCATTACTATGGATACTACAAAGAGCCTTTCATCTCTATTTTGTAAGTCAGATAACATGGACTTAACATCAGCCCCAAAAGTATTTATATCTGAAGGAATAATATCCATATCATATCCAGCACGAACTGCTTTCTTTTGTTCTTCAATTTTCATTCTATCCAGGTCTGTGTTTTTTCTCTTAATAAGTTTAATAGCTTCTGCTTGTTCAACTACATCTATATGAAATGCTACATAAATATTGTCATCAATATCTAAAAACTCAGATAGCATTCTGTCTGATAGCTCACTTGCTAGTATTTGAAAATGGCTTACTGCCCCAATATATTTCCCAAATTTAAAATTATTTGCTGGTGCAAAATTAAAGATATTGGGAGTTATATGTGATTTTGTAGACTCTTTCTTATTCAAATCTTTATATGAAAAATTAAAGTTCTTGTCTGGATTTAACATATCGTGAACAAGTCTTAATCTTTCTTCGCCATCAAGACTTTCTGCTCTTACCCCCATAGATTTAAAGTTAGATAAAATATCCACTTCAAGTCTATTTAACTTTGCTCTTGCTTGCTCTAGGTTATCGGCTTCTGTGGTAAAGGTTATATACTTCATCTTTTTAAGTCCGTTATTGCCCTTTGCAAGTTGAAGCTTTAACATCTCCCTAAACTCTTTTCTTACATCGTCATAGAAGTCTCCCTTGTCTGCAATTTTAATTGCATCTTGTAGGTCTTTATTTCTTCCTAATTGATTTACATACGAAAGTTCGATGTGTACACTTGGATCAAAAGAATTTAAAAAGTTGGCAAATTGGTTAAAGATTAAATCTCTATCTTCTTCCAATGCCAACTGGTAATTTATATCTTGAAATGAAATTGTCTTTGAATAATTTTTTTCATCTAACTGGCAAATGCCCTCTGGTAACATTCTTATATATGGAATAGTGTCCTCAACAGTAAATCTCTTTTTCTCTTTCTTTAAAAGTACACTTAGAAGACTATTTGTTGGATCTTTCTTTGTTTTTAACCTTCTTACTTCCTTTCTGTCTTTTTTTAATTGTTTTTCCCTTAGTTTTAAGTCGCTGATTTGCTTTTTTCTTTGCTTCAAGGTATGCCTCCTTTCTTATTCTCTTAGCTGGTTGATAAAACTTATGAAGATAGAAAAATTTAAAATATTTTTCAAAAGTTAAGGTATCTTTTTCATATAAGGTTATAAAAAAGATTGGCAGGGTTACTATTAGCATTACAATAATAGAAACATCATTAGGTAGATATTTCTTCATAAATAAATAGGTTGGTATGCCAATTAGTCCTGCCACAGAAAAACCTATAAGTTGTCTTTTAGTTAAGTTAAAGGCAACCTTTGTTTTAATCTTGTCCAAATCTTTTGGTATTGGTACGTACGCCATTTTAATCTCCCTCTACTTCTTCTTTGGAAAGTTCAAGTATATGGTCATAATTAGATGTTGTTTCTTCTTCTAGGTAGCTAATTCTTTCTTCTAATTCTTCTTGTTTTTCTTCATTTCTGTCATTGTATTCTCCTTGATACATAACAAATTCATTATGACATCTTCCGAGTCTATTTATTCTCCTCTTTAAGTTTCTAATCTCTTCATTTCTTTTTTTCTCTTTTAAGATTTCATAAGTTCCTCCCAATAAAAATCCAAGTCCCAATAAAGCACAATTTTTCTTTTTTAACATTTATTCCTCCTAGTGCGTATTCATAATACTTTTTGCAACTGTTCCACTTTTAAACATCATAAGTCCAAGTAGTAGAGCATATCCTAATATACTAAACAAGCTTGCGTGAATATCTGTAATCTGTACCGTTCTTATTAAAACGGTGTAGATACCTAAACATATCATCAAAAACAAACCTTGTAGTCCCAAGGCAAAAAGTCCCTTGATATAATTTGTTCCAATCTGACCCCATTCTTTATTTCCCATAGTAGCAAATGGTATGGATGATACTGATGAGTAGACATATATTTCAAACATACGCCCATATACTATTAATGTAATAGTTAAAGATATACATTGAATTGCAATCCTCACTAGGCTTGTTTCAACTAGTATCATTAAAAGCTCACCTATTTCTTTTTCTTTTAATGCATCAACCATTGCAACTATCTGATTTCCTGAAACAGTGGCAGAAGTAGTGATTACCCCTGCCGCTTTGTTTACAAGATTTTGCGCCACATCAAAGACTGCCATTGAAAATTCAAAGGCATGGCTTGCAAGGTAGACTGCTATAAACATCTTTATAATGTATTTGAAAAACTCAAAAGTATCTGTATCGTGCATATTATTCTTTTGCATAACCATATTTATGAGTTCAATACATAAAACTGCTGTTATGATAAGACCTGCTATTGGAACAATCACATTATCATTAATATTTTTTATGAAGTTATATACTTCTCCATTCCAACCCATTGGCGTTTTCCCAACATCAGTTGCAATAACTCCTACCTTGTCATTTATATCTAAGAACATGGACTCAAGATTTGCTTTGATACCTCCAAGTAGCATATCCTTAAAAAATTCAGTTAGCTTGTCAAAGATACCAAACATAGACTTTCTCCTAATTTAAAACATTTGCAAGTAGTGGAATTAACTTAATACCGATTAGTACAATTCCTCCACCAGCCATAAGCTGCTTAATACCTTGAGATTTAGCACCAGGGTTATCATTACCATAACCTTCCATTAAGTTAATAACTCCCCATGCTCCTAAACCTGCACCAATTGCAGTTACAAGTGTCTTTAAAACTCCAACTCCAGCTGTAAAAAATTCCATATTATTCCTCCTCGTTTTCTTTCTTATTTTCTATTTTGTTTAGTGATTTAACTATAAAATTCTTGTAGACCTTATCTCCTTTTTTGTTTTCTTTGAAATATCCAAAGACATGGATTAGATCTCCTTTTTCAAATTCTTTTGCAATTTCTACCTTTTCTCCATATACTGAGCAATTTGTATATTCTTTTCCTTTTCCATATTTTTTAACAAGAGCAAAATTTGCTACTTGAACATTTTCTCCATCTTTTTCAAATTCTGAAAATTCAGCTTCCTTAACTAAATTTGCATTAATATTTATCATTTCTCTATCCATTAATTTCTTCTCCTTAATCTAAAAATTTCAATTAAAAAAGCGACTGAACTTATATTTCAATCGCTAAATTTCTTATATATTAAATTATTTAAGTGGGACTTCTTATCCTTACCATTTAAACCTCCTAATTTTGAGTATAAAAAAAGACGATAGATTTTTTAATTTCTATCGCCTAACATCTATCTGTATTAATTTTTTTCATTCAAAAAAATAGTTTCTGTTTACTTGTGGTGATTCTATTGTTTTAATGTCTGAGTCTGACATATTGTTCATCCTTTATTACTCTGCGGTGTTAAGGTATCAAATATAGATTTGATGTCGAAATCATCAGTGTTAAATTATTTTTGTGACCACAAATGCACTTAGAAAATCCCTTAAAGCATTTATATAATGGGTGATCGCAAAATAGTGTATGAAATCTTTTGTAGACTTTGCTAAACTACTGCACACCTTTAGTACAGTATTAGCTGGTTCACTTGAATAGGGAGTTGTAAAAAAAGTTCCCTTAGCCTGCACAACAAGATAATTTCGAAACATCTTTATCGAACGTAAGTGCAGCTAATTTTAGCCCTTCAGCCATTGTTAAATATGGTGCTAGGGTTTCTGTTAAATCTTCTATCGTTAAGTTAAATTTAACAGCTAATGATGCTGCATAGATGACATCTCCTGCATTCTCAGATACAATATGAACCCCTAATACTTTTAGTGTTTCTGCATCTGCTACTAGTTTAAATACACCGGTTGTTTCACGGTTTACAATTGCTCTTGGAACAGCATCTAAAGGTAATACAGATGTCTTCACATCATACCCTTTCTCTTTTGCTTGTTCTTCTGTTAGACCGACCGTTGCAACCGTTGGATTCGTAAACGTAACAGCAGGAACTACCGATAAATCTATTTTTTTGTTTAACCCACCGATAGCATTATCAGTAATAATTCCACCTTCATAGGCTGCTACATATACAAATTGCGGTCCTAACGTCACATCTCCTGCTGCATAAATCTTTTTATTACTTGTTTGACCAAAATCATTGATCAGGATTTCATTATTTTTTCCGGTTTCAACACCTGCCGCACTTAAATTTAAAGAATCCGTATTTGGTTTTCTTCCAGTGGCAACAAGTAACTGATCTGATTCAATAACTTCTTTACTGCCATTTACTGTTACGTAAACCTTTTTTATCTCTCCACTTTGTACAACACGCTCAAAAGTTGCCCCTTTGACAAGGTTTATACCCTGTTCAATTAACGCTTTTTCAACTGACTCTGAAATCTCAGGATCATACTCCTTTAAAAGTCGCTCACTTCTTTGCATAAGCGTTATTTCTGAACCTAAATGATGAAATAGTTGTCCAAGCTCCATTCCAATGTATCCTGAACCAATTATAGTTAATCGTTTTGGTATTTTCTTTAACTCAAGAAGTGTTGTACTAGTTAAATAGTCCGTTTCTTCAAGTCCTGAAATTTGGGGCAATGAAGGAGATGCACCTGTTGCAATTAAAAAGCGTTTTGCAGATAACTTTGCCCCATTGACCTCAACCGTACTAGCATCAACGAATTTTGCTTCACCTTTAATTAAATCAAAATTATATTCATCAATTAAATCCACATATTTTTGATTACGAAGTTCGCTCACCAATTTATCCTTTTGCGTGATTAAACTAGCTAAATCCACTTCTCCAGCGGATGTTTGTAAACCTTTAAACGGATTGTCTTTTGATAAATGATTGATTTCCCCTGCCCTAAGAAGAGTTTTTGACGGAACACAGCCAATATTCACACAGGTTCCCCCAACCGTTCCACGCTCAATCATTCCAACTTTTGCACCGTATTCTGTAGCTTTAATTGCCGAAGAAAAGGCAGCAGCACCAGAACCAATAATAAGAAGGTCATAATCGTCTTCATTAATTAACGCCACGTTTTCTAGTGATGATAGTTCTTCAATTTCTCTGGCTTTGTAATTTGCTTCATCAATCGCCTTTATTGCACTTTCAACCTCAATATCATTGGGTAGTTCAAATACTGCTTCACCACGACGAAAACTAGACTCAATATTTTTAGCACCTATCTTTTCAAGTGCTGATTCAACGTGTTTTTCACAACCCGCACAGGTCATTCCTTGAATGTTTACCTTAAATTTATTCATAATAAATCCCCTTTCGTTAATCTCTCATGTTAATGTTTCTATTATTGGACACGAATGTAATTGCTTTTCATCTGGACATCGTTGTTTTAAGTCGTCTAACATAGTTTCAATCCGTTTTAAATCCTCTATTTGTTTTTGAACTTCCATTTGTTTTTTAGAAACAAATTCGAACATATCTTGACAACGAACTCCATCTTTATCTACAACACTAAGTAATTTATAAATCTCGTTTAAAGAAAATCCAAGTTTCTGTATTCGTTTAATAAACCCAACACGCTTAACGTCATCATATGAATATATCCTATAACCAGCTTCCGTTCGGTGAGGTTCTTGTAGTAAATTTTTTCGCTCGTAATATCTAATCGTTTCTTTATTAACGCCACATTTTTCTGCAAACTCACTAATACGGTAAATCATCTTATTTCACCCCCATGAATATTATAAACCGTGTACCATAGTACGCGGTCAAGTAAATTGGACTATTTTATTTTTTTCCCAACGTATCAATCGTATGTGATTTATACTTTTATAATACTATTGATTGTCCTAACATCCCACCAGAAAATCCGATGCATTATATAATTTATTCAAAAATAATTTAGTAGAATGCTTCAAAATTTTTTTGTCTATTTTATTATTATATCATTTTTAGGTGTTTTTCTATATCATCTTCCTATGGTACTTGAAATTTCTCTAATAAAGTTAAAACATCTTACCATTCCTCATCCCTGTAATAATCTTTTGTTTTCTCTTTTTTCTTTTTGTATTTTTCCTGTTGCTCTTGTTATTTTTTAATCTTTGATATTACACTTGGTTTCTCTCCACGCTTGATTGCCTTATATGGAACATATCCAAATTAGTGGGGACTAAAATAGAAACAAATTCCATAATTATAGACAAATAAATAAAAATAATTAAGGATGATTTTCTATTTTCACACATTTTGCTTTCTCCATAAACTCAAATGTTTAACCTATTTATTTTATAACTTGATTTTAACTTTACCTTATCTCTATTTGTTAGATACTCTTCCGCATCAAACAAGTTCTTCTTATCATAATCTTCCAACAACTTGTAATTCTTATGCTTTGTAATATCAAATTTATCAGATAAGAAAGGTCTTACTCCTCTTAGCTGGTATATACACTTACCACCATCCATTACAGTTATTTCATCTTGGCTCATAAGTTCCTTACCAGTCTTTTGATAATTTAATCCAAAAGATTTTTGATTTGATCTTGTTTCTGATGTGTTATATAGGTCTATGGTTTCTTTTCCTAGGGTTTCTGATAACTCTTTTACAGTTGTTTTTTCTTTTCCTCCTAGAAAGAGTGTTGAGTCACAGTTACCAACTATTGTATCTGCATGGTCTTTGTAAATTGCTTTTAATTGAGATTGTGCTTGCAGAATTATACTTGCTGATATTTCTCTTGAACGAATTGTTGCAATTAGTTTTTCAAATTTAGGAATCAAACCAATATTTGCAAACTCATCAAGCAAACACCTAACATGAACTGGAAGTCTTCCACCATACACATCATCTGCCTTGTCACAAAGTAGATTAAATAGCTGAGAATACATTATTGATACTACAAAGTTAAAGGTATCATCAGTATCTGATATAATTACAAATAAAGCAGTTTTCCTATCTCCAATTTTATCGAGTTCTAATTCATCTTCACTCATTAGCTCTCTAAGCTCTCTTATATCGAAAGGTGCAAGTCTTGCTCCACATGATATTAAAATTGATTTTGCAGTTTTTCCTGCTGCAAGCTTATATTTCTTATATTGCTTAACTGCAAAATGAGTAGGGTCTTTCTTTTCAAGAGCTTCAAAGAGCCTATCAATTGGGTTCATATAGGTTTCGTCATCTTCTCTAACCTCACTTGCGTCAATCATATCCAAAAGTGTCTTAAAGTTCTTTTCTTCTTCAGGTGCTTCATAATAAATATACCCAATAAGAGCAGTGTAATATAGCTTTTCAGCCTTTACCTAAAAATCTTCTCCTGCCTTTTCTCCATCTCCCTTGGTGTTGGCAATTATAGTTTGGACAAGCTTTAAAATATCTTTTTCACTTCTCAGATATGCAAAGGGGTTGTATTTCATAGATTTTTTAAAGTTTATTGTATTTAAAATCTTTATGTCATATCCATTTTCATAAAGCATTTTTCCACACTCTAACACAAGTGTGCCTTTAGGGTCTGTTACTACATAAGAAGAATGCATTTGCATTAGATTTGGCTTTACATAAAATCTTGTCTTACCTGATCCAGAACCACCTATTACTAATACATTTTTATTTCTAGCGTATTTAGGATTTTTAGGTCTTGAGTTCATTGTTAGTCTTTCAGTATTAGTTATTAGTACATTGTTTTCAAACTTAGGGTCAATGTATGGAGCAATATCCTTGTTTTCTCCCCATCTTGCGGATCCATATTCCTTACCTTGCCTATATTTCTTTTTATTTTTACCTTTACTATAAACAATTAGCTTAACAAGAGCAGCAACTGAAACACCTACTAACAAGTCCCTTGGATTAAGGCTTGGTATATAAGATAAAGTTCCTATATCAGAAATTCCCACCATTATTCTATCAATAATATCTCCTCCTACATAAGAATTGATGTGCTTAGAAAAGATATTTCCAATGTAGAAAAAGGATAGATAAGGAATGTTTGATAATATAAATTTCTTTGGGTTGTCTATTTTAATTAAGTTTTTAATATCAGAAAGAATGGCTTCTAATACCTTATTCATCGTAGAAACCTTCGCTATCTAATAAAATTAGTAGATAGTGTCTTCCCTTTGGTGTTATAAATGTTTGTATTCCTACAAGTGTACCTAGTGGATCAACCCATTCTTTTACTTCAAAATATCCCTTGTTCTTATCTGCATAAGGTAAGAGTTTCTTTTTCTTATCTCTGTAAATTAATCCTTTATCCATTAAAAAGCTTATAAACTGATTTTGTGGTATTCCTAACTCCTTGGCAGCATTTCTAAAGTTTGTAAGTAGGTTATAATCTACTAATTTGTCATAATAGTCTGCCTTTGGTCTTAATTCTTCAATTTCTTCTTCTCTTTCGGCAATAATTCTATTGGCTACAAGAATTGCATCTGCAAGTAACTCTTCATTAGTTTTCTTTTCTTGACTTGCTATATATCCTCCGTTTTTTCTAATGCTCGGTAAAACTTCTCTAGTTACCCAAGTTTTGAAGATTTTTGCTTGTGGTAGTTTTGATGAAAGGATAAGTGAATACAATCCTGATTCGTTAATTATTGAAATATTCTGTATTCCTCCAGGGGTGTTCCATTTCGTTACACCCTTATCTTCTTCATCTACATGGTCATAAACAGCTTTTCTTGGATTGACATATCCTAGCATAGTTGCTACTTCATTTGCTATAAAGAAAAACTCACCGTCTTTTTCTATAACAGTGAGTTTCCCAAAATTCTTATTTTCAAATGTTTTTAAATTACTTATCATAAGCTTTGCTCCTTATGTTTATTTTTAACTTTATCTTTACTGATAGTGTCCTTAGCCATATCTTTAAACTTATTTATAGCCTTCGTTATTGAATCTTTCCTATCGGCCTTTCTTTCAGAAGCCTTAACTGCTTTTTTAAAGGCATGTTCCATTACCTTTATATCCTTAGATTGAAAAAACACAGAGTGATTACCAGTTTCCTTATCTTTCATAACAGAAAACTTCACTCCGTGTTTATTTAAAATTTTCTTTAGTTCTTTTAACTCAGGATCTTTTAGATTAATTTCTTCTAACTGTCCCTTTTTAACCATATCCTTTAGTTTTACTTCTTCTCCATTATTTTTTATTACATTTTTTAAGCCTCCTTGTTCTTCTATTTGCTTGTGTACTTTCTTTAAAGCATCAAGAATTGCTTTACTTGTTGCTTTTGCAAGCCTTACTTCAAGATTAAGACTTGACCTAGATACTTCTTCATTAATCATCTATTCCACCTCCATATAAAAGTAACTCTTTGTATTTTCTTAACTTCTCTTGATGGATTTTTCTTCTAAAATCTTCTCCCGTAACTTTAACTGGTATTGTCATTTCAAGTATTCTTGAATATATTCTCTGATACTCAAGGTCAATATTAGGATTTTGAATAATTTCTAATGATAAATTTGTAGTAAAAATTGTCGGCCTACCCTTTAAGTATCTTGAGTTTATAATGTTATATACTTGTTCTCTTGCATAAGATGTATCCCTTTCAATTCCAAGGTCATCTAAGATTAACAAAGGAATATTAGATAAGTTATTTATAATTTCATTTGAATCTAACTTAAATACTGATTTTTGTATTTGATTTATAACCTGAGATAAATTCATAATCTTAACTTTAACTTGTTCTCTTTCAATTAATTCATTTGCTATTGCACAAGCAAGGTAAGTTTTTCCACTGCCAACATCTCCATAAAATAAAAGTCCAACATTGTCTTCCTTCATTTGTTCAAAACTTTTAGCATAATTGTAAGCAGCCTTGTAAGCTTGACCTTTTTCATTTAAGTATTTCTCAAAAGTATATTGGTGTTGGAGCGGCGATGAGAAGCAATCTCTTTTCAATGATGATATTTTCATCAGTCTTTCTCTTTCTTCATTTTCCTTATCTCTTTTTATTTCACATTCGCATTTAATTCTGGGAATAAACTTTGTAAATCCAAGGTCAAGTAATTCTCCATCGACTCTTTTACCGCATACCTTGCAATAGATATGTCCATTTCTTTCAATATCATTTTCTCTTAATACAAAATCTTTTAATCTTTTCATAAACTCTCTCCTATATCGTAATTCATTTTCCTTGTTGTATTATTATTAATATTTTTTGCCTGATCATTAAGATACCAATTGATTATCGTTGCCTTGTGATCCTGATAATCTCTGTTATTTGCTTTCATATATGACGACAACCTATCAATGTACTCATTAATTCTGTTTCCTAACTCATTTGTTAAGTCCTTGTATTCTTCATCAGTCAAAAATATATTTTTATATATTCCATAAGGCTTTTGTCCCTTACTAAAATCATTATTTCTTAACTCATTATTACTAATATTGTTATAGTTACCTTCCGATTTTCGAAAATCTTGACTTTCGATATTCGAATCTCTTGAATTTCGATTATCGAACTTCTGGAATTTTGTTTTTCGAACTTCTTGATTTTTTAATTCCATATTATTAAATATGCTCATAAAGTCTTTAACATAAATTCTGTTAGGCTTTCCCAGTCCTTGTCTTTTCTTTTCAATCAGTCCTATTCCTGATTTAATATCAAGCTCAGCTATTAATTTATTTGCTTTTTCACTGGCACAATTAAATTGATCTTTTATACTTTCAATTGTGTAGTAAATAAAGACTTTTCCATCTTCATCTATCCAGCCATTTTTATATGAAAGACCCATTCGATTAAGCATATATGAATACAAAACTTTTGCTTCAATAGAAATGCTCTCAAAAATCTCATCTTCCATTAATACCATAGGCAACCTAATGAAGTTATACATTTCAGATTGCCTATTATAAAAATAATCAAAATTCATCCCTACCTCCTTTCTTTGAAATAAAAAAAGAGCAGCCTTATTTAAGCTACTCTTGTAGAAAGTATAAAATGGGTTTTATCTTATTATATTTTTCTTTGTTTCTCCTCATACCAGTTGCAAAACTACTCTTACATCCATGTAGTTTTTTTGAGTCTTTTTGACGTATCCTTCTTCATCTTTATCGAAGACAAAATGCTTATAAAACTGCTTAAAATGCAGGATTTCTATATTTACATCTTTTGTATCAACGCTATAGTCTCAACCCTTATGGTTATGGGGAACATATCCACGCTCGTAGATGGAAACATATCAAAGATTGGCTCTCGTTTGTAGGAACATATCGACTGTAATTATTTCATTTTCAAGCCTTTATCGATAGCTTCCTGAATAATCTTATGACAACAAACTCCCAACGGATTGTTTTCTTTACAATTAGAATTTTTCATTGCCCCAGTGATGGCATTTACTTCTTTTACGGATTTCGCGCCATGCTTTACAACTGCTTCAATTACCTGATTTTCTGTGACTTCGCTACAATAACAAGCATACTTAGGATCTGCATCTTTCTTAAACCAGATAGGAACTCTAACTTGGTCTTTCAAGAATTTTATTTCATTATCTAAGTTATAGTAAACAACGTCGCAGTCCTCGTTCATGCAAATCTTATATTGATCTCCGTTAACAGCATTACGATAATCATCTACCACTAGATGTTCAACAGTTACTTTACTAACGGAAATCCCTTCATTATTACATACAGGACAATTGTCTTTAATTTGATCCGGCTTTTCTGTTTTGCATCCACAACAACATTCATTATTAATCTTCATATTCTTAGCCTCCATATTTTCATTATAATTTCTTTTTTAAACTAGGTAAAACCAATTTCATATACTTGTCATTTATTAATAGCGTCAAACATTTTAGCTGGTGTTAATTTACTTAGCTCCCTGTTGTCAGCCAACGCACGTGTAGCTTTTTTGTGTATAAACACATCAGCGTCATGTTACCCATTGCTCGGCATTCTTCTAATGAACCCAAATACATGGAATGGCGACCCTTTTTTAGACAATTTATAACCGAACATTATCAAGCTTGAAAGTTTCTTTAGATTATAAAATATATTCTCAGGCAATCAAGGGTAAAGGCTTCGCCCAAATTTCGTTGAAATTTGCCCTTGACAGTCTGTTCATATATTTTATTTAATTTATGAAACTTCCAGAGCTTTTTATTCTGCTTTTCTATATTCTACTGGTGTTTTATATCCTAAAGATCCATGAATTCTTAGGTTATTATACCAATATACGTATTCTGCTAATTTTAGATTAAGTTCTTGGAAATTAGTAAAGTTCTCCTGATATATGAATTCTGTCTTCATTACTTTATTGACTGCTTCGCTTACTGCGTTATCATATGGGCTTCCTTTTTTACTTAGCGATCTTTTTATCCCAAATACCTTTAATATTTCTTCTATTTTTATATTTTTAAATTCTCTTCCTCTGTCTGTGTGAAATATTTTTATACGATTTAGTGGCTGCCTTATTGAGTAAAATGCTTCTGCTACTAGATTTGCATCTTTGTTTTTACCTGATGAGTATCCTATTATTTCACGGCTGTTTAAGTCTATTATTAAACATATATAATTCCATGTTTTTCCTACTCTTGCATATGTTAGGTCTCTTACTATTGCTTCTAAATAGTCTCTATTGTCAAATTATCTATTTAAAAGGTTAGGGATGTCTTCTTCGTTGCATTTGGATCTTATTACTTTATATTGTGCTACTGTATAGTTTGAGACTAGGCCATTTTTCTTCATTATTCGGCCTATTTTTCTTCTCGATATTTTATATCCAATTTTCCCTAGTTCTTTTTTTATTTTGCGTGTTCCATAGTTGTTTCTACTTCTTCTGAATATTTCTTTTATTTCTTCTATTAGTTTTTCATCTTCATCTAATTTCACATCTTTTTCTTTGTTCAAATGATAATAGACTAAACTTCTTGTGACCCCAAGTAGTCTACACATTGCACTAATGCTATATTTATCTCGGTTCGAGATAATGAGGTCTATTTTTTGCCTAACAGTAGTGCAGCTTGCTTTAAAATATCATTCTCCATTTCAACCTGTTTCAATTTTTTACGAAGTCTGATTATCTCTTTTTGTTTCGCATCCACATTATCAAAATGGATACTCTAAGCAGCACACCAACTATTTATTTTTTGAGTTTTAAACTTTGGTAGAAGTCTTGAACTCCTTATATTTACACAACTATTTGCCTCTATCACTATTATGACACGAAACCCACAAGCTGGATCAAGCAGAACACCTTTTTGTGGTTCAATAATGTTTACAATCATTTTTACAAGCGACTTAGGTGTAAAAAACACTCCATCATCTGATGCAACGCTCTTAGAAAATTTATTTAGAAAATATTCATAAATTCTGCCAACAACATCACCCTCAATATCATCAAGAGCAGAGTTATTAAATATACGAAGAAGCTCCGATAAAATAGCATTCGAAAATTCTGTATACGTCTTAGGTAATACACCAACAAGTTGCTCACTTTGTTCTTCGATTAAAAACATTGCATTATTAACAACTTCGCCGAGACTTGTCATGGAATGACCATCTTTACTTTTAAGATTAGCCGCTGCAATATTCTCTGGTAACTGCATTAAATATTCGTATTGAGCCTCTTTTGGTAAAAACAAAGCACTCTTAACCGCAAAATCACTGACTTCAATGGGTAAATTCCGACCACCGCGTGAAGGTCTCACCTTTAAAATTTCAGTCTCTACCATTTTAAAGCGATTATAAGCATAGCGTAAAAAGATAAGCCCAAGAACTGGCATACAATACTGATTAGAGTTCAAATTGGAATTTGAACGCAGTAGATCCGCAGATTCCCACAATTCGCGCTCTAATTGACGAATCCGACTATTTATCATTATTACCTCCATTTTGCAAAGATTGCATTATTATTCTTCTTCCCACATTTTTATAAAAATTTCAGTATTATTTCTTTATGTATTTGATGTTATTATATCATAAAAATTCAAGTATTTTGCTCCTTTTTACACCATTCAAGTCATCTCGTTTTATATTAATATGATAAAATCCAATCCTCCTATAACTAATTTTTCGTTTTAAAATTAAAACGAAAATAAAAAACGTCTTACAGCCTATTTTTTTAAGGTTGTAAGACGTTTTAAGTTTATATCTTTTATATCATTTTTATTTGTCTGAATATGGCGGAGAAGGAGGGATTTGAACCCTCGCACCGTTGCCGGTCTGCCGCATTTCGAGTGCGGTCCCTTCAGCCTCTTGGGTACTTCTCCTTATTTTTACGACGCTCTTTAAAGAAATCTTTCATTATCCGACTGCATTCATCGGCCATCACACCGCTTAAAATCTCAGGCTCATGATTCAACCCCGGATGAGTCAGCACATTGAATAAAGATTCCACAGCGCCACCTTTGTAATCGCTGCTGCCATACACAACACGATCGATTCGACTGTTGATAATAGCACCGGCGCACATCGGACACGGTTCTATAGTAACATAAAGCGTGCAACCGGTCAACCGCCAACGATCAAGTATTTCACAGGCCTCGCGGATGACTAAAATCTCAGCATGAGCCGTAGCATCATGATCCAATTCCCGACGATTGTGATGTCGTGAAATTATCTCATCATCCTTAACAATAACGGCACCGATTGGAATCTCACCGAGGTCATAGGCCTTACGTGCTTCTTTTAAAGCTTCCAGCATATATTCTGCATCCGTCATGCCCTTACCTCCTTAGGATTCGCCACTACTTACAGCCATACGCAATCATACGACAAGTTACCAAATTTGAACCGTATATATTGTATCATGGTTTTTACGTTTATAAAATAAAAATTTCTTGCTGATATTACGAAAATTTTTCTCTCTATATATAAATAATATCTTATATTCTGATTCATTTATCATACATCCAAATTTCACCGTAATTTCACGATTTTTACACACAAGTTTCATAATTTCCCTGTATGCTATACCCATAGCAAAAAACTAAAGAACAAGTTTGAGTTTTCAAAGTTTGATGAAGAAGTTACAAACGGAGGATCCGCGTTTAAGTTTCATCATCAAAGTGCTCACTGACTTGAATTTCGCTATACTCTCTAGTTAATAAGCAAAGGAGTCCTATTATGAAAAAATCGACTCAGAATTTATTGAGAAAGGTTGCTTTGCTTGGTGTTCTTGGCGGTACCTTTTGGGGTACCTCAATGGCTGCCGATTCGGCAGCTACCCAACAGGCGACCACATCTCCTCAAGCAACAGCAAGTGCTGCTATAGAAGGTAATCAGGCAGCGGCCTCACAGGATGACGGCTCTAACAGCCCTACAATCTATGACCGAATGTTACGGGCACGTGCCATGGCACGCAATCAAGTAGATGCTAATACAGCCATCTTCTTAATGCCGGATGCAACCTACGGAGCCGCTCGTACCAATGCCGGTCAAATGCCAAAAGACTATGACCGCAAATCCCATCGCGGCCAGGAACGTCAATATCAACCGGATAATAACAACGATATGCAGCAGCAACAAGACAACGACTATCGTTCCAACCATCCTCAGCGCATGGAAGGGCAAGGCAGACACCACAGTCATCCCCCTATGATGGATGGTCAAGGCAATCACCAGGGGCTGCCTCCTATGGGCCAACCCCCTATGATGGACGGTCAAGGCAATCACCAGGGTATACCTCCTATGGGCCAACCCCCTATGATGGACGGTCAAAGCGGTCACCAGGGTATGCCTCCTATGGGACAACCTCCTATGATGGATGGTCAAGGCAGTCACCAGGGTATGCCTCCTATGGGCCAGCCTCCTATGATGGATGATCAAGGCGGTCACCAGGGTATGCCTCCTATGGGACAGCCCCCTATGATGGACGGTCAAGGCAATTACCAAGGGATGCCTCCTATGGGCCAACCTCCTATGGGTATGCCTCCTATGATGAATGGCCAAGTGGGGCCTCAAGGGATGCCTCCTATGATGGACGGTCAAAAACACCACAAGGGGGAACATCATAAAGGCGACCATTATAAAGGTGAACACCACAAAAACAAAAATTATATGCAAAAATATGACGGCAACCGTCAATACGAGCATAAAACTCCGACATCCTACACCGATGTCAACTTTTAAAAGCTATCCCGGCTTTTAATACCTCTCTAACACAACACACACTTAAAAACCAAACACACAAAAAACAACTCAACACACACAACACACAAAAACAACACAAAAAAAGCCTGTGAAATCAGATTTACAGGCTTTTTTGCTTTAAACTTTACTTTCACATCACTCAATATATACAAATCAGGCAAATGTGCTATACTTATAACATCCTAAGCCATTTCTCGGGAAATACAACTATTTTAAGTAATAGAAAGAACAATCCTATGAAATCAAAATCAAACTCTATATGGCAACGAGCAGCCATGATGACAATTATCGGCACAACGCTCTACGATACCGCCTTTGCCAGCGAGGCCGTTTTGCCAAAAGAAGCCATTCCGCGTTTGCAATTGCCGACGCAGGAAACTCGCTTAGAGAGCATAAATGAACACGAAAAAACAACGAAAGCTGTGGCCAAGCAGTCGCATACAGCAATTAATCCTAACCGAATGTACGCCGATAAACGGTTAATTAATCCCTATGCGGCTCACATGTGGCGTGAAGATAATGAAAACACAAATACCCTGCCACCGGCTTTTCGTACATCACAAGACCGATTCAAAGTAAAACCGGCTAAAATCAGAACTGAGTCAAATGATACGACTGACGACGAAGTCGATTTAAATCTGCCGACACGTAAAGGGCTTGATGATTTGCACATCTCCGGCAGTTCCCAACCGTCTGAAAAGCAGTTTGCCCAAATCGCAAGCACCTTGCGTACCAAGACGGACGGTCCGATTTATGTAGTAGATTTACGGCAGGAAACACACATCTTCATTAACGGAATTCCCGTAAGCCATTATGGCAAACGCAACTGGGGTAATGTGGGCAAATCCTATCAAACGATTATCAATGAAGAATGCCAATATGTTGCTGACTTAGTAAATACATCGCTCCCTATCGCTGCTTTGGCTGAAAATAAAGAAGCCGGTCCGGAAGAAACGCTTGCGGTAACCTCTGCAAAGACAGAAGAAACGGTAGCCAAAGAATTGGGATTGCGCTATGTCCGCCTGACCGCTACCGACCACATTTGGCCGGATGAAGCCTCTATCGATCGGTTCATTGCTTTTTACAAAACATTGCCTAAGAACGCTTGGCTCCATTTCCACTGCGAAGCCGGTAAAGGTCGTACTACCGCTTTCATGGCCATGTATGATATTATGAAAAACCCGGATGTACCGTTAGCGGATATTTTAGAACGACAACAACTCATCGGTGGCAATAATGTAGCAGCCACACCTGATACGGGGAGCTGGAAGGATCCGTATTACGAAGAAAAAGCCGTTATGATTAACAAATTCTATCGGTATGTACAACAAAATTATCAGACGGGCTTTGAACTCAGCTGGAGCGAATGGTTGCATCCGAAAGCTCAATAATAGATTGACAATACATACAAACAACACAATCTTAAATCTACAAGGTAAAATCTACTTGAATCTATAAGACCAAACCTATAGATAAAAAAAACTCCGATACATTGCAGCTAATGCTTTGTACCGGAGTTTTTTATTGGAATTCTATTTCAGCTAGATTGCCTAATTATTCAGCAACAGCGATTACTTCCACTTCAACGGAGAAGTTGGCAGGTAATTCTTTAACAGCTACACAGCTGCGAGCCGGTTTGCTTACGAAATAATCAGCATAAATAGCATTGAATTTAGCGAAATCATTGATGTCAGCTAAGAAGCAAGTTGTTTTAACTACTTTGGAGAAATCAGTACCGGCTTCTTTCAAAATAGCTTCAATGTTTTTCATGGCTTGTAAAGTTTCAGCTTCAACGCCGCCTTCAACCAATTTGCCGGTTTCAGGATTGATACCGCCCTGACCGGAAATAAATAAAAAGCCGTTAGTTTTGATAGCTTGAGAGTAAGGACCTAAGGCTTTAGGGGCGTTTTCAGTAAATACAGGTTTCATAAAAAACTCCTTTCATGGACAATTACACGAATAAACTTGTATAATCTACTTATAGATTCATTATAGAATAAGTTAACAGTGATGTACAATATCAAATGGACAAAATAGCCTAAAATGTTTACGTCAAAATGCCAAAGACTCATTTTGAAAATAATGATATGTAATTAAGAGTCGTAACTTATTCAGCGTTTTTAACTTATGAAAATTTCTTTGAAGCATTCGTATTTAATCACAGCCACCTAAGGAGGCATCCGTACTATGTCAACGAAATTAGCTACTCAATCCACTGCTAATCCAAACGCAACTCTCGACACGGTTTACAGCTACACCACGTCCTTCCCGGACTACGGCATCATCACCATGTACAGTGACGGTGAAAATCTAATCGGCCTCAGCTTACCAAGCCAACAATACCGTTTAGATACGGATAGCAATGAAATAATAGATAAAAAATGCCTATTTTCAAAACCACCGAAAAATGGCTAAAAGATTATTTTGCCGGTAAAAATCCTGCTAAAATACCACCCATCCGTTTCATCGGTACACCGTTTCGTCAAAAAGTTTGGCAGGCCCTCTTAGACATTCCTCACGGCCAGCTCATTACTTACGGCGACCTGGCAAAAAAACTGTTCCCCAATGATGCCAACACGGGGATTCGCGCCCGCGCCATCGGCGGTGCCGTCGGTCACAATCCGATTCCTATCATCGTACCTTGCCACCGCGTCGTAGGCGCCAATAATAACCTCACCGGCTATACCGGCGGTTTAGCCGTCAAAGTAAAACTTCTCACCTTGGAAGGTGTCGACATGGAGCCGCTTAAATGGCCGAAACCGACTACCAAAAATACGTTTTAGTCCTTAGACCTATACACAGCTAATTCAGAAATTACCGGATCCTGATATGACAAATTAATAACTGTTATATAAAAAGAACCTGATTAATACATAATCAGGTTCTTTATGCTTTATACGGATTTTAGCTTTTAAAACTTATTACTTAAGCATCACATTATAATCCGTAGTTACTACTCAGTTTCATAGTTTTTAATTTGCAATGTACGGCTTATAATTCTTGAATGAACTGCACAAATCGCGGTGCAAATTCATCCCGTTCCAAATCAGATGTAAGCATTACATAGGCTACCGGATTTGGCTGAGTTAACACAACGGCACCTTGCAAATAATACGGCAATTCAAAGCCGTTAGCATTGACAAATACACGAGCACTTGCCATATAAGCAGGATGTGTATAATGCGGCAACAAAGCCCAAGGAGTTTGATCTTTTATTGTTACTGAAGTATACGCATAATTGGATATACCGCTGAACAATGTGGCAGACATAACTTTTTGTTGCAATTCTTCATTACTTTGCATCCAATAGGAATTAATCAAAGGCAATTGCAAATCGATTAAATCTTTTTGCAACACGTTCGAGAATCCTTTTGTCGTCTGTGGCGTTAATACTAAACCGAATACAGTCGCTGTTTTGCGACCTTCGCTATCCTTCATTTGCCACTGATATACATCGGTCTTTTCACCGAGACGATAATCTTCAAAATATTGTAAGCTTTCTTTTTCACGTTCGTAAGCTTTAATACTTTCTAAACGTTTATCACCGACCAACAATTCATTCGTTTGCCAATCGCGAAGTTCCGGTCCTTTTGCTACCACTTCTTTTAAATCTTTTTCAAAGAAGTTCCATAAAGCCGGCACAATCACGGTGTCGGACAAACGGCGGACAGTAAGATCACGAGGTACTACAATCGTTCCGTCATGACCTAACGCCTTCATGTGCGTTGTCGGAGTTTTGGCGTTAACCACAGCCGATGTATTAGCCCCAAATGCTCTTACCTGGGGCTCTAAATTGTACATACGTTGCCACTGTTTTTGCCAGTAGTTAAAATCTCCGTCATTCGTCGTCAATACCGTTACTACAGGACCGTCTTTTTCAAAACGAACTAAGTTCAAGCTGCCAAACGGAATTTCATAACTGTCAAAAGTTACGGCCTCACGGCTTTCACCATAAATGACCGGTCCGAACACGGAATTAAGTTGATCCGCCGAATTCAAATAATCTACCTTAATATCCGACGTATCAAAGAATTTCTTAATCCCGTCGCGAATACTGCGATTTAATTCCAATTGTTCTTTAGCTCGTTCATTAGTGGCAACCTTACTGCGTAAATCACCGGCGGCCCGGTCAAGATCAACTACCACCGCTTTTACCAAGCTGTTTTTATATGTATTTACAAATTGATTAAATGCGGTAGCATCCTTCATAACCGGCACAGCACGAATACCTTTCACCGTAGCCGCATAGAATGCATCCGCATCATAATCGGTCGGATATGGTGCAAGCCAATCTTCTTGCTGTTTGCTAAGATCCTTGTACAAATCGCTCACAACATTCCAAGTTTGACCCAACTGATCCTTCGCATCACCCGATTTAGACACATCAAACACATAACCGGCCGCTACGGCCGTCATTTTGGCTGCTTTTAATGAGTCGGTTACATTTACGCCGTCATTACTCTGAGCCGCCGCATTTCGTGCATCTTTAACCGCCTTATCGGCCTTTTCCCACAAAGCTTTACTGATGACCAAACTTGCTCGTTCACCTTTAATATAATCAGGTCCTAACGCCAAATCTACGACATACGCCGTATGTACGCCGTCCGCATCTTCACCGCGTAATTGATACATATTCCAATCACGATAAATAGTGCCGCTGAAATTCTTCAGCTCATCGATGTTAAGCTCTTTCTTGCTCTCAATTTCACGAATATCCTTAACATAGGATTCATTCAGTTCTTTACCGGACATGGATTTGGTACCGTCAACTATTCCTTGCGGTGTCACCATCCGCTTTAAGTCAAAAGCGGTAACACCGGCCGGCAGATTCACCGTCTTATTATCTACTGTCGTCATAACAGTACTTACGAGCTGCGGTCTAATAGCGGTAGCATCCGGCGATACCTTTGTTGTCGCCGCATCACTACTTTGAACAATACCGTATGATAAAGTAATCGGTGCTAACGAACTTGTAGGTACCTCGGCTGCAGATACGCCCGGCACCATAGATGTAGCCAGTCCCAATAAAGAGGCCAAAACCAAACCACCTAAATACTTCCGTTTCATCTGATTCACTCCTTTACAACTACGTTACATATTTTAATGCCCCTGAATGCAATATTTGTCTATACCGCTTAACCTTCAGTAAATTCAGGGTTATTATGTTTCACTTTTTCGAGCAACAATTGCTGTTTCAATTCGTGAAGTTTTTGGCTGATATTAACCTTAACAACCGGTGCACGGTTCAAACGGAAAAATTCAGGCCAGAGCAATTTTATTTGTTCATTGGCGTAGTTTACGATTTCAGGCAAGCTTGGCACATCGTAGACTAATTCGCCTTTTTCAAAAATCGGTACCAATAGCTCCACTACATCGAAGCTGTTAGCCGCTAAATGAGTACGTTTCCAAGGATACATAGCATTTTGGAACGTATACGGTTTCGTCGTATCGATTGTTTCATCAAGGAGACATACTAAATCGCCGATTAATTTACGATTGCGACGATTAATAAGGCGAAGTACCTTTTTACGGCCCGGATTGGTAACTTTTTCCACATTATCGGAGAACTTCATGGTCGGCATGAAAGAGCCGTCTTTACGCCATTGGCCGGCCAATTTATACACGCCGCCTAAAGCGGATGTACCGTCGGCCGTAATCAATTTAGTCCCGACCCCCCACGATGAAATAACACTCCCCTGACTTTTCAAATCAGCAATAGTGTATTCGTCCAAATCATTAGAAGCAAAAATAGTAGCATCCGGGAAGCCCTCATCAGCCATCATCTTATAAGCTTCCTGGGATAAGTACGCCATATCGCCGCTATCGAGGCGAATGCCGTAACCTTTAGGCATAGTACCGCCACGGCGTTCTTTGACTTCTTTGAAAACCTGAATGGCATTCGGCACGCCTTGTTTCAAGGTGTCATACGTATCTACGAGGAATACCAACATATCTTCGTATTGTTCCGCATAGGAACGGAAAGCTGTGAGTTCATCAGGGAAACTCATAATCCAGCTGTGAGCCATAGTTCCCACCGGCTTAATCCCGTATTGTGATGCGGAATACACATTACTGGTTCCGTTAAAACCGCCGATAATAGATGCTCTCGCACCATAAACGGCGGCATTGGTCCCTTGGGCGCGACGCATGCCGAATTCAGCAAGGCTGTCATTACCGGCCACACTGCGAATACGGCGTGCTTTAGTGGCAATCAATGATTCATGATTTAAATACATGGATAACGGTGTTTCAATAAGCATAGCTTCGTCTTTCGGCGCTTCAATGCGAACCAATAATTCCCCCGGGAAGGCAACAGTCCCTTCCGGTGCCGCATAGACGCTGCCGGTAAAGCGGAAATCTTTTAAATAGCCGAGAAAGTCTTCTTCAAATAGACCCGTTTCACGCAAATAAGCTATATCATCTTCGTTGAACGAAAGATTTTTCAAATAATCGATAACATGCTCCAAGCCGGCTACTACCGTATAAGCGCCATCGAATGGGTTTTTACGATAAAAACGGTCGAAAACGCAGGGTATACGATGCAGGCCTTCCTTAAATAACCCTTGCATCATGGTAAATTGATACAAATCTGTTAATAGTGCTTTACTGATCACAGTACATTCCTCATCTCTTCTAATAAATATATTATATGTGTTGACATAAACTTTTAAGCCGATATACTAGAGGTAATGAAGTATTTATGGGAAGTACAAAACTTACATAAATACTACACCTTTTGATACAAAAGGTAATAAACCTTTGGGGGTAACAATTTACAACTAAACTTATTTTAGTTACAATTGTTAAGGGTTATTTTTATACAATTCTACATTTATAGAAAGGAATCCTCTTTTTATGTTACAAGCTCGCTTATGTTTATTACTCACTGCGTTTGTTTGGGGCTCCACCTTTGTAGCCCAGCGTCTTGCGTCTGATGTAATCGGTCCCAATGCGTACAATGCGATACGCTTTCTGTTGGGAGTATTAACCGTAAGTCCGTTTTATTTCTGGATAAAAACGGGAGCACCTTTGAAAAAGCCTCGCTGTTCCATCATATGGCCATCTTTGGCTTTAGGCTTTATGTTATTTTTGGGTGCCAGTTTGCAACAATACGCCATCGCCTATACGACGGCGTCAAAAGCCGCCTTTTTAACAGCTTTATATGTGGTTCTCGTGCCCTTACTCGGTCTGTTTGTAGGTGAACGACTCAGTCTGACCGCCTTAGGCGGTGTGGTTTGCGCCATCATTGGAGCCGCTTTATTGAGCTTAAAAGATAGTTTTATTCCCTCTTACGGCGACGGTATCATTCTGATTTCCACGCTGTTCTGGGCCATTCACATTTTACTGTTAAATACGGTATCCAAACAATATAATCCGTTCTTATTATCCATGGGACAATTCTTCGGCTGTGCCTTATTCTCGGCCATAGCCTCCCTATTTTTGGAAACCACAACTTTTCAAAATATCGCCGATTCTTGGCTTTTCATCGTTTGGGGCGGCGTTTTATCCGCCGGCATCGGTTTTACAGGGCAGCTTTTAGGACAACGCAAATTACCGCCAACGGAAGCTTCTCTCATTTTGAGTCTTGAAATTGTGTTTACCGGTATTTTAGGGTATTTGATTTTGGATGAACGGCTTGATCATCAAGAAATCTGGGGGCTCGTCTCCATGTGCTTCGGCGTTTTACTGGCGCAACTTCCATCCCCACCGCAATTATCTATAGGACCGTTTTTCGGTCGAAAGGACTAATTTTGTATGACTGCTTCACAACTTTATCGCTTAGCCCGGCCTCGTACCCTTACGGCCGCGTTCAGTCCCGTTATTCTCGGTGCTTCCTACGCGGCAACTGCGCACACGGCGGTTCACAGCTTCGGGCTAAGCCTGTTTTACACGCTTTTAATTCTAATCTGCGTCATGAGCTCGCAGATTGCCGCCAATATTTGGAATGAATATTTCGATTTTAAATCCGGCCTTGATCTTAACCAGGCAGCCGGCAACAGCGGCACCATCGTACGTGAAGGAATTTCGCCGCAGCAGGTAAAAAAACTGGGCTATATTTTTTCCCTCACGCCGCTTGTGCTCGGCATTTTCTTGGCGTCGCAAGTATCTTGGTGGTTATTGCCGGCCGGCGCCATTTGTATTCTGATCAGCTTATTCTACTCGGGCGGTCCAAAACCGATTTCGCGCACCCCCTTCGGTGAACTTGCTTCCGGCATAGCCATGGGTTTTGCCATTGTCTATATTACGGCCTATACTTGGACAGGCACCTTATACTGGGATTTCTTAATCCCCGCTATTCCGTCCACCATCCTCATCGGCAACATTATGATGACCAATAACCTGCGCGACTTCAGTAACGATAAAGCCCACGGGCGCCGCACCTTGGTTATTCTCTTAGGCAAAGATGAAGGGATTCGCTTATTGCGCACCCTTTTTATCTTCTGCATTCTCTGGTTATTCTTATGGGTGTTCTTAGAGCATTTGCCGTCAGCGTCCTTACTCAGCATCATCGCTTTGTTCCCGGCCTTTAAAAGTGCCGCCATCTTGCAACGTTATGCGGATGTGGTGAAAATGAACGAAGCCATGAAATTTACGTCCATCAGCGTGACACTTTATCATCTGTTGGTAAGTGTGGGACTGTGGATTGGGTAAAAGTAAAAACCGAGGCTTATAGGACAAAAACAACGTTAGTATTTATAACTCTCAAAAAACTCCCTTTTAGGTAACACAAGTTTTCATTTCTTGTGTCTACCTAAAAGGGAGTTTTTTGAGAGTTATCGGGCAATAAGTGTGTGTGAAAACCTGTATAAAGCCACATAACTACTGCCTGAAATGGTATTATATCTTCCTAAATAAAAACATAAATAAGAGGATGATTAATATTAAACAAGTAGTTTGCCCTGATTGTAGTCGAAAATGTATAAAACACGGTATATTGAAGTCCGGTTCTCAGCGATGGTTTTGTAAGCACTGTAAAGTCGCTTTTACTAACAAAATTAACACCGATAGTAATAATCTGCACCCATTTTCTTGGACAGAAGTAATTAAGCAACTTTTTGGGAATGGGTCCGGTATTCTACCGGGCTCATTCCTTTTAATTTAAGTTTGATACGTTTAGTATTGTAATAGTCTATGTAATCTTTTAGTTTATTGATAAAATCTTCATAAGAACTAAAGTCTTCTAAATACAGCAATTCTGACTTTAGTAAGCCAAAGAAGTTTTCCATCACGCTATTATCCAAACAATTCCCTTTTCGGGACATACTTTGGATGATGGCGTGATTTTTTAATGTCTTTTGATACCCCTTATGTTGATATTGCCAGCCTTGGTCTGAATGTAATATACATCCTTGGCTATTAGGTCTCATAGTAAATGCCTTATTTAGCATAGAAAGCACTTGCTTTAATGCAGGGCGTTCAGATATCTCATAAGCGACGATTTCACCATTATACATATCTAGGATAGGCGATAAGTATACTTTGCGACCAAATAAGTGGAATTCAGTAATGTCTGTTGCCCATTTTTGATCTGGTTTTGTAGCATTAAAGTTTCGATTGATGATATTGGGAGCGATTTTTCCTTCGGAACCTCTATATGATCGATACTTCTTAAGCCGAACCTGGCAGGTTAATTTCTCTTCTTTCATAAGACGCATTACAACTTTATGATTTATACAAAATCCTAATTTATGTAGTTCTACAGTGATTCGACGATATCCATAACGCCCCTTATTTATCGCTACAATTGTACGAATAGCTTCTCTTTCATCCGCATATTTGTCTCCCTTTTTTATAGCAGCAAGTCGTGCATAATATGTACTTCGACTGATACCAAAATAATTGAGCATAAACTGAAGTGGATATGTTTTCCTTAGTCTTTCAATTGCGATTGTTTGTTTTTTTTACAGATCGGTTAGGTTTAGCAATTTTACGCATTTCTTCCATAAAATCATTGTAAAACGAAAGTTCATATTTTAACCGGGCATTCTCTGCTTCAAGTTCTTTGATGCGTTCTTTGTCAGACTTAATAGATTGATTATTTTGTTTTTTAGGTTGCATAGATGGTCTACCTTTAGGTTTAGGCTGTAATCCTGATATTCCTTCATTTAAATAACTCTTTTGCCAAATTGCAATTAAGCTAGGATTATCTAAGTTAAATAATTCTGCTGTTTCCTTAAAGGATAAACTATTTGCCCATCTAGTTTCAATAACAGTTTGTTTAAATTTAGCTGAAAAATTACGTTTCCTCATCCTTCTGTTTGTCGAATAACCATTCTTATACTTAAATAACCAGTTACGTACGGTACCTTCAGGAATATTTAATTCTTTAGCAGTTGCATGGAATCCCCATCCACGCTCAAATAGACAGTAAACTTTTTCTTTGATTTCTTTAGAATACTTTGCCATAAAAAAACTGCACCTCCAAAAATAGTGTCCAATTTTTGGGGTGCAGTTCATTTTGTCCTATAAGCCTTTTTGGCTATATATATTTCTAGGCCTATAACACATTACTCGATTCTCAGCCTAATTAATATACTGAATACACTCATTAATAGTGTAGATGAGTCGACCGCCGACATGAACAGTCAGCCATTGCGGGATTCTGCGTTTTTTATATGTTCCATATGGAGTTGCAATTATTCATTGTTTATTTTCCTAAAAGTGTTAACTGAAATATTGCCTCTAAATCTGCCTCGCCACTATAACCTATAATCATTTGTGCCTTATCTGAAAACAATTCTAATAATTGATTTGGTAATTCATAAAAACGATTATTCTGGGAATCATACACATAATAATGATAATACTTATATTCTATCCCATCTTTTAAAGATGCCCACCATAATGTCCAATCTATAAATGGCTCTTCGCCACTATCAGGTACAAATTGAACAATTTTAAATCGCCCTAAATCACCTTCAACTTTTATATCGCCATAACTAGGTTTAACAATAGTATACTTATGAATTCCTAACAAACTTATATTCTCAATTTTATCATCTAATCCTATAATAAAACTATCACTGTCGCTCCCCCAACCTTGCAAACTACTGTATCTAGGTGATAAAAATAATTTCTTAGTTTCCTCAGATGTAACTACAGAAATATAATTTTTATCATCTTTATAAATAACATTTCCATTAATACCGATAGAAGGCACGCCGCTTATATCGGATAAAATCCTTTTAACCTCTAAAGTTTGTTTATCTATCTTATATAAATAACGGTCTATGAAAATATAATACGATAAATTAGTAATCCATAATTTAGGATATATGCTATATACAGATTGATTATCCACACTTTCAATTTTTATTGTTTTATAATCAGATTTGGATTTAATATATAGCATTAAATCCAGTGACCGATTCACATAAGTTATAACAAGTTTATTTTTATCAATTTTACTATCTAATGTAAAATCAAGGATTTTATCTTGGGCAACAAAATTTCTAATGTCTAACTTTATATTATCATAACCACTATAAGGGGTAATAAATGTATAATAGTACCCATCCTTTATTATAATAATATCTTTCTTAGTCCAATCAAAATTTGACTGCTCTTTAAGATAGTAATTTATAGAGCTAAAAAATAATATTATTAAAACACTTATGCAAAAAAGACCAAATATTTATTATTTTTCAGGTTTATATATCCACGATACCAATCCATATCCTTGTCCCAAATTTTCTAATAACCAACGTAATCTCCATGGAGATTTTTCATAATATAGTTGATTCAATAGCCTATTATCTTTTCCACTAGGCCCATACAATGCTTCAAGTGTAGTAGTTATACAACTATTACCTAATAAATGATAATCATCCTTCAGTCCATTTCGATATGACCCGCCAGAATATATATACTTACCGTATAAATCTTTTCCTATAATTATTCCGTTTTGAGGATTATAACTAGTATATCCATGATTCAAAATATTGACATTATTATACCAATAGGCAACATCATTAGCATTTAAATTTAAGAAAAACACCTCTTTATTATCTTTTCCAATAAAATACTTATAATCAAAAGCATAAGTACCTGAGCCGATAGGAGATGGATATCTTCCTGAACTAATTCTGTTTCCATCACCTCCATATCGTCCATAATTTGCTTCTTCATATGTACCGTCTTCAAACCCAATAATTAATGAAACATGCCCCATGGCACCTGGTGAAATTCCAACGGCTACAGACGTCATTTTTTGTCCAGGATGCCATCGCCAAACAAATTCCACTTCGTCCCATACTGAGCCAAAGCCGCGCCGGTCTGACCATCTTTGCCGATAGTCTTATTTGTTGCATATCCCAAGATAGCACTGGCAGCTTGCAATACGGCAGGATCATTGGTTTTAAGCATCTGCTGTAAGGTAGGAAGTAGCGCTTCATTAGTACCACCGGCAACCGCACCGGCTAGGAAATCACCACTCCCTACTTGTGAAACAATACCGGCACCCAAGGTATGAAGGGCTATTTTTTGCGGACTTCCCTCTGTCCAGCCATTTCGTTCACTAAGAATATGAATCCCTTCATTTATATTCTTAGACAATAAGCGTGCCAATTCCTCTTTTTCTTCGACCGACTTAGCATCAAAAATAGGTCGCAGTGCATTGAGTGAATGTGCTGTATCGCGATTAATTTGCTCTATGTCTATTACTTCATTCGTAACCAGTAACTCCCCTTGAGCAATAGCCGACTTGGTAACCGAGGTTTCTTTTTTGTGAGTACCTACCGATAAGTTAGGGAGTAACCCTACCTGATTATGTAAACTATTCAGGGTATTCTTCTCACTTTGTGTTAACTGTCCCCTTTCTTTATTTGGTTGTTTTTCTTTTTCTTCTGCTTTGCGTTGTGCTTTCGCATAGTCATAATCATATACATACGTTAGCCCCTTAGATTTAGATGTGTATTCAGCTATATTATGAATATCCTCCATAATAAGCGTACCGGTCGTCACGGAATTATTTGACGGAGCCGCTTCACTATGCAAAACAGCGCCTGTTAACCGTGTTGTATCACCCACATCCACCGTAAGGCCGCCGGTACCGGCATACATACCGGCTTGAGTGGTAACACTTTCATAGCGGCTATTGATAGCGCCCGAATTATGGGATCCACCTACAGAATCCAGTTTGCCCGTTGGTTGTATAGATATAGCGAGACCTGTTTGTTTGGTATTCGATGTATACCGGTCGCTATCCTGTAAACTCCGTATCGTCAAATCCTGTCCCGCCTTGACTATAACTGTATTACCGCTTACGGTAGCACCGACTAAGGATATATCCTGGCCGGCCTCAACGCTCACTTGCTCATTCGCCGCTACCATCATCGGTGCATACATAACTACCTCATTATCTGTATTGCCTCGACCACGAGATACACTCACATCAACACCTAGCAATCCGGTAGTTCCCAAACTAACGCCTAGTGAAGCTTCGGAATTTTTAGTCTGCTCCGTCATCTGCTTAGTATTAGTGGCACTCTGTAAGGAAATATCCTGTGTCGCCTGTAACTTGACGGTGTTGGCACGTATACTTTCACTGACTGCCTGAATCGTGCCTTTCGTATCCATATCACTGACAGCTGTAATCTGCACCTGACCGTCTTTAGACACCACACTACCACCGGCATACTCTTTAGAATGAAGTAACTGTGACTGTGAAGATTTACCGGAGCCCACACCAATAGTAAGATGAACTAAGTTATCTCGCCGTTTAGCTTGCTCTTGTTTCACTAGGTTCGGATGTAGTTCTTCCCCGTCTTTTAGGTTAGCTTGCATCGCACTTGTTTTATCGCTTGTATACGCTTGGATATCTTTTAATCCTCTATGGATGTCTCGTGCCGCCTCACCATATTCCAGCGCACCTAACAGCGTATTCTCTCTGTGATTGCCTTGATTAATATAGTGACTGGCACTCTGCACCATAGACGGCACCACCCCACCTAAACTGACAGTCAACCCTGAGCTGGACCGCTTCGCATAATATCTTTCATCTGCGGTATTATAGGCTCCATCTAGTAGCACCTCTTGACCGGCTATGGTAATATCTTGACCGCTGACTACATTGGTAGTCGATAAATGAATCGCATTGCCTGCTTTAATAACTGTACTTCCCTTCACACTTCCAATCGTTGTACCTACTTGTGTCGTATAGGTACCACTTTGGGCATCGGTAGACTTTTGTGTGCCAATCATAAAGCCCATACCGGCCCCCATGAGGCCGGATTTCTTAATGTTTACATCCGAGAAGGCATAGTCATATTGTTCAGCGGATTTAGAATTTATGTTACCACCGGCAGCTATTGAAGTCCGTTCCGTTGAACCGATTTGAGCTGCTATTAAGGATACATCTTGTCCGGCTTGTAAGGATACGGTTTGTCCCGTTACCTGCGTTCCTACTACGCCTATATGTTGTTGCTCTGTTTTAATTATTGTTTTTGTAGAAGATAAAAAGCCGCGTGCCTTGTACGAAATTCCGTAATCTTGGTTATGCACGGCTTCGCCGCTTGTAAGGGTAATATCCTTACCGGCCGCTAATTGTACGACCCCGCTTTCACTGCTAAGGGTAGCTGCTTTAGCCGTTATACTATCCCCGGCTACTAACTGTAAGTCGCCCGCCGTTTGAATCGTTGTACCTTGATCGATACGGTCATAGCTGTGAGAGTAATTCTTCGCATCCAGTACCGCTGCCTTCGTGGCCGATAGGGTATCCGTCGTAAGCGCTAGATTTTCTCCCGCTTGTAATAGCGTACTACCTTCTTTACCTAAATTTTGCAACACAGCCCCTTGGATGGTCAAGTCTTTCTTAGCACCCAAGAGTAAAACCCCTTCCTGACCGGTTACAGCAATCCCAGCCGTTTGGTTATACGCATCCTGGTTAGCATAGCGATTAATCGTATTATGAACGGATATATTTCCGTCCGCCACTAACTGTACGTGGTCTGTCCCCGTAATCTGACCGGTAGACTCAATGTTACCGGTACTGTTAGCTAGAATAGAACCTCCGGTAATAAGACCGGAATTACGAACTGCACTACCGTTTAAGACGATGGTATTACCTAACAACGCACCTTCATTTTCAATGGCCTTCGTCGTCTTCACCACTAAATTTTTACCGCTAACAAGGGAGCCATCGGTTTGTAAGGTCATTCCTTGCCCCGGCTGCATATATACATGCGGATATAACACTGTATAAACCTGTCCGTTTACGGTAACGTCTTTCGATTCCAACCATACAATATCGCTGGTTAACTGTGCCATTTGTTCCGCTGTCAGGCTCACGCCCATGGTCAACTTATGTTCTTTTGCAAAGGCAATGCCTTGATCCATAAGAGCCTTGAAGCTCTCTTCATCCGAGCTATAGCCGTCCCGATAGCGTTTACCGGTTAAGGCCATAATTTGGTTACGAATGAGTTCTTGCTCATAGAATCCGTCACCCAGTTTCTTTTGCACTCGGTCCGGATTCCACCCCAATTGTTCAGTCATATAATCGGAAGATAGAAACTGCTTCTTATTGGTAAAGCGCGGATCCGTTTCCACTACATAGCGAGCCGTTGTTTCAGGATGCACAAAATATAGGCTTGGCAAGGTAATTGGCTGTATCGGCGCCACCAAGACCGTTCCGGCGGTATTGTCCGCCTGATTTTTTGTCGGTGTTAGCGGATCAAGTACCTTGACTACATCGGCTCGTCGGGTGTCCGTAATATCTTTCCCGGCCGGGCGTGTATTTGTATGTCCTTCTTCACCGGCTTGTCCCAGTGGAGTTAAATTTCCAAGCTGTACCGTCGGCGTAACGGCCACTTCCGCCTTATAACCCCGTCGTCTTGACTTATGGGGCCAACCTCGCTTATACGTATAGCTCTGCTGATCGGTCCCAAAGGTATAGGTTATCGTCTGCGCTTTCACGGCCGGATTATAAAGGGCACCGGTTATTGTTAAACCATTACCGGCCACCAGTTTACTGTTGTCATTTAAGACATCACCTTGAATCGCCATGGTTTGCCCGGACCGAATCAAGCCGTTACGATTGGCGGTCATAAACAGCTCTGATTCTAGGGTATGACGCCGCTGAATCGTATAATGGTGAATCGGCGGCGTTTTAAGTGACTCATTATACGACCGCACCTCTTCGTTATAGGCTCTGATTTTTGGATTTAATTCATCAAATATAGCCTGAAACTGGGCGTCCCAAGTAGCCTGATTTGGATCACCATCAGCGGGACGCGGCGTACTCATAGAAGTAATGCCAAATTGTGCAAATATAGGATCATCATAGGTGTAGTTTGGCATATATTTACCAATCAGTTCCGGGTCAGGCGGTTCCACACCGGCGAGTATTTCTTTTAGCGTTAAGGCCCGCACCGTATCATATTGGGCTTCATCCAATTCTTCCCGCCAAGTAATGGCGGCGTTATGAGTGGCCCCATATCCACTGCTTAAATTAGAAAACTCTTCTTTAGGAAATGACTGCCCCTGTTCAAAATGTCCGATTTCATCGATACGAATCGTATCACCCAAGGTAGCTTCTTTGGTAATCTTACGTTCAGCAGAAAAGGCTGTATTTGTATTTCGTAACTGTGGCGTTGTAAGCGTCATATCGCCCATGGCTTCGATAGTACCACCGGCGTTATGAATAGCAGTCTTGCCCACTAAAGTCAGATTACCACCACTATAGATAAGGCTATGGTCCAAGTTGCGCAAGTTGTCTGTGGTAATCGCCACTCTGGTACGACCGGCTATCGTTCCCGCCGGTAGTGCATCCAATTGGGCTATCACGTCTTTAACCACGGCCAATTGGGCTTCATAGCGTGCCGTTTCATCGGCAATCTTAGCTTTATAGGCCTCTTCTTCCTCTCCCGTGGTAAATACGGTCACATCTACCGCAAAAGCCGCATTAAGGGCCGCTTCCCGTTCCTGTAAACGCTCCATTTCAGCAGCCAGCTTCGCTTCCAATGCCGTATCCGCATAGTTATCCAGTGTATCGGTCTTAATGGTTATATCATCACCGTAAATACGTCCCGTACTATGATTAGCTAGTGTCTTAGCGGTTATCGTCAGATTTTGGTCAGCTTGAATCAGACCTACATTATCTATCGTATCTACCTGTAGGTCTACCAAGCGGCCATTACTTTCCGCCGTACGTTGCTGTATAAGGCCTTTAGCCTGTATAGTAAGTGTACCGCCTGCTTCAATCGGTTTATCACTGTCAATGACACCCGTAGTTGAGAGTGTTACATTACCTCCGGCGGACAACACGCCGTAACCGGGGGCCGTATTACGGTTGGACAAGTCACCGGTTGTGATAATCACAGCATCCGTACCGGCCGCCAATACACCATCTAATTGCATGACCGGTGTAGTAACCGTAAGATTTCCCTGTGACGTAACCGTGCCTTTCGTATTACTTAGGGACTTATTCGCTATGACGGTAGTCCCCGCAATACTCGTAATGTGGCCGGACTGATTATCGATAGTCTCGGCATTTATGGTAGCCGTACCTTGGGCTCCTAATTCACCGTTTTCGTTGATAACATGAGGAACAGTCACCTGCAGAGAGCCATCACTCACTACGGTACCCTTCGTATTATTCAACGTATCACTTACTGTCAGTGTCATATCACTTTGACTACCTATATGGCCTTCTGTATTATTTAGTTCCTGTGTCGTAACCGAAAGCGCTCCACTACTCAATACTTGGCCGGTTGCATTATCCAACGTTGCCGCCGACAGGGATAACGCACTCTCTCCGGTCAGCTTACCATCGTCAGTAAGGCCGGAGGCCACAAGGCCTCGATTGGTCATAATCTTACTAATAGCTAAGGTCATCGCCCCTAGAGACCCCCACGTCGTATTCGTATCTAATCGCTCTGTAGTGGTCTCTTGCGTCCCCTTGACATATACGGTACCGGTATTGGTAATCGTACCTGATTGCAGGGTTTGGTCTTGACCACTATATAGGGTGCCCGCATTAGTAAGCGTTGTACTCTTTAGCTGTTGATTCTCATCAGCGCGCAACAATCCCGTATTCGTCAAAGTAGCACCGGTAACTGTTTGACGGTTTTCCGTTTGCACCGTTCCTTCATTATGTATCGTAGAGGCCGCCAGCTGTTGCGCCCCACCACTCGTTATTGTGCCGGTTGTCCCATTGTGTATCGCCTCTGTGACAGCCAAGGTCTGCGCCCCTTGACTATGAATTGCCCCTGTATTCGTTACCGTTTGTGCCGATAGCTGCTCCGTCCCTTCACTTGTTATACGTCCTTCATTGCGAAGCGTGGCACCGGTAATGGCTTGCCCTTCCTTAGCAGATATAAGACCGCTATTGGCTATATGCTGTGCCTCGATGTGCTGCTTTGCTTCCGTGCCCAGCGTGCCCGTATTCGTCAAATCTTGTACGGTAATCGCTTCAGTCTCTTTACTTTGCATTCGGCCCGTATTATATAGATTACCTGCTGCATCCAACGTTAAGGTAGTGGCCGATTCCATATACCCTGCCATATTAACGCCCATGCCTTGCTCAGTACCAATCATCACAATACGATGCGCATACATACCGCCTAACGCACTTACATCCAGGGCCACGCCCTCACGTCTCTCCTTGCCGATAGGCGTGATAGCTAAGGTATCATAGGCTACCTGATTGGTGCCGGTAATTACGTTAATATCTTGTCCCCAAATACCGGCATTAATAGTAGCGGCCCGAGTTAGGATATCTAATCGACTCGTCGCTGACGCATCGATCCCCGTCCCTTCGACATGAATCTCACCACCGGTTATATCCAACCGGGTTAAATTACCGGCCCCGTCATAGATAGGTTGTCCCGTTGTTAACATGGCTTGATTCGTATTAATAAAGCCCCCACCATTGACGATAATGCCATTTGGGTTAGCCACAACTACACTGGCCCGATTCCCCGCCACTTCTAAAAATCCATTCATGGCAGTCGGATTGGCACTGGTGACTTCATTGACAATAATGGTAGCCGGTCCTTTCACCATATTCTGATTGCCTTGTACAAATCCCACCAATTTCGTCTCTGACAAGGTATAGCTGTTATTTAAAATCGCTCCATTAGTCGGTACATTAAAGGCTTCATATTGATTGCGCGATACACCGCCTGCTGTCGGCGCGGTTATGTTAACTAAAGGTACGCCGTTAGCTGTTTCCTGTACCAGTGGTTGATACACGGCCGGTGCCTGTGTATCCGGCATAATCGGTGCCCCTAAAGCACTCATAGAATCAACTAATAATATACCTAAGGTAATCCAAGCCGTAATGTTACGAGCTAATACCTGTTGCTTTTTATTCTTACTCATACGGTATCCCCTTTACCACGCATAATACACCATAGCCGCTACATCAACCCGTTTTGTATGATACCCGCTCGGCTTATAGATAGGCGCCCCTACATATACATCATAACCGACACCGGACTTACTTTGACCTCGTAACCCCAAAGCGGCCCCCGCAATAGTTCGTCCTACCAATATGTCGGTACTCACGCCATATACGGCACCTATGTCAAGTCCTACATACACTTCACTGTGTAATGATGGTAGGCTACTACTGAGTTCCTGCTGTATATACCAGCCCTGTTCCCCGGATAGGGTATATTCCCCATCAAAACCACGCACCGTATAGCGATTGCCTATACTGATTTGATCAACCCCATATAGCCGTTTATATCCTGCTGTCCATTGTCCATGAAAATTGGCTTTATAGGTGCCCGGGCGATGACCTAATGTTAACGGCTTGGTATACTCTACATCCAGTAACCATTGATAATACCGCGTACTCGGTATATCTTTGCCCACTATCTCATCCTGAGCACCTAACCAGCCGACACCCAGCTTTTGTCCTACACGCATATATACCGTCGCATTCCCTATGTACCTTCGCTGCGATAGCCCTAATTCTAATGCCGTTGTATCCATCGCTTGTACGGGAATCTCCATATTATTAATATACACATGAGACGTTCGCTTATGAAGGGTCACATCATAGGCGTCTTTCGTATGCTGTGACCGATGATATACATGATCCCAGGTAACTCGGGCCGTATGCACTCGGCTCCGGCTAATAAAACTATAGGGATGACTCATGACCTGTTGATGGTAATTATATGCGCCATAATACATAGAAAACGTATCCCACCCTCTAGCAATTGAATAGCTGATACTTTGATTGCGTGTACCTCCTTCATAGCCCATGCGGTTCCCATCAAGACCAATATTACCACGCACAATATCGTTGGCATTAAACGGCTGATCCAATACGACCGATGCATTAACTTGCGAACGTCCCGTATTCCGTAAACCGGAATTATCTACAGAGAGAATACCATGACCCCGGGCATCAACTTTCGTGACTGTTAGTTCTACATCCGTTATTCCTACGGTGTCTCCGGGTAAGAGCTTCATTGTCACATCCTGTGACCTCACCCGCTTCATCTGTTCCAAGCCTTGCTCTAAACGCCGTACATTGAGAACATCTCCTTCTCGAATCGGAAACGCCGATTGCCATGACGGTGTCAAACTCCCCTCACTATATATGACCCGTCCTAACCGCCCCGGTATCAATGCTAACCGTAAAGTGCCGGACTCAATATTTTGTTCCGGAATCCGCACTTGAGACGTAATAAACCCTCGATTAATAAGCGCCTCATTAATCGATTTTACCAGCGTTTCAATCTGTCCTACATTCATCGATTGACCTTGTGCTTGATGAATCAAAGGTGCCAAGAATTTGAATTCATGTAACAACACTTCTGTCTGTTGTTCATCCGCTAATTCAATATGGGTAATAAAAAAAGAAGGTCCGCCTTCGTCTACTGCCTGATTTTCTGCCATAGACGTAGGGATACCTTCTATCTCTACTCGTTCAGTCCGGTTTCGCTCGTCACGTGCCTCGGCACGTTGTCTCGCCATATTCAATTGCTCTTGTTGTACTGTTTGCGGCATAACCGAATCGGCTGCACTAACTTCGGAAACTACCCCCCCCATACAGGCGCACTGATTGCCATCAATACGGCTACTTTAATACAGGCCTGTTTCATACTAACACTCCTTAACTCATTTAGAATATACACTACCACAAAACATTTATATTTATTTCATCATTTATTAAGATGATTATATCCGAAGGAAATCAATTTGTAAATAACAAATCAAATATATAATCCCCTAAAAAAACTGCCACCGGAAACCGGTGGCAGAAAATAATATTTTGAATATCTATTCGACAAAAAGACATTAAAATTTAAGTTGCAAATTTTATTAAGGTTATAGGACCTCTATTATCTTATTTTTCCCAATCTCGTTCCTGATTGGCCATAGAGAAACCTTCCTGATTATTCATGGAGAAACCGTCTACACGTTCATAGTCGACCGTCATATCATAATCTTTAATGGTCTGCGCCAAATGTTTCACAAGGCCCCATGGATTTTTTAATGACAGTTTAGCTTCTTCACCCACCAAAACCCAGAGGATTTTATAATGTTTCGGATCCACCTTTAAATGCTTTTCACCTTTACCGTCCGTAAAGTAAACAAGCAGATTCGCTTGCATTTGGTTGGCATACTGAACAACCGGAGTGAAAAGCGTGCTGCCTCTGGCGGTTACGCGGGGCTGCACGTCTTTTAGAGCATTGACCGTGTAGGTCCGACGAATCACGCTATCGCATTCCACGACGGTAATTTCAAAGTCATAACTCTTGGTGATTTCCAATACTTCAAGCATGGCCTGGCGGAAGGCACCGTCCGTAATACTACCGCTGCAATCAAGGGCAACTACTACTTTAGCACGCCGTTTGCGCAAGGTTCCGCGCAATTCCAAACGTTCCGGCTGACGACGACTACGACGGGTCGTCGTTTTTTTATGCCCCCACGCCACCGAACCGACCAAGCGTTTTAAATACACCGACCACGGCAACGAGGCTTGGTGTTTTTTCATATCACTCAAAAGCCCCGACAAATAACCGGCCAATTCCCCTTTTTCAGAGTTTTCCACCATCTTATTCGTGAGCTGTTGCTGTGAATCGCCGTCGACCTGATCCGATTCGCCCCACAAATCATGGCTCTTGGCCGCATCAAAGGTATCGGCCACATCCGGTGAATTACTCATGGGCGCATCGCTCAACGTATCCTCAACTTCCGTTTCACCGTCCGTTTCACGAGCAATATCTATGTGTGCCTGAATCTCATCCACATAGCATTCCAACGGCTTAAAGGCCACCACGGTGGTGCCGAAATTCTTATTGAGCCACTTCACGTCAATCGCATTAGGCGGCAACGGGTCGATATAGTTATTAACCACGATGTCCATAGCCAGATTAATGGCGAGTGGCGAATACCGCTGATATAGGCGCTTAGCGCGCACCAAATGAAGTGAAATCACATGAAGGATTTCATGCTTAATGGAACTAATCATTTGCGCCGGCGTCATGTCGAGAAAAATTAGCGGGTTAAAATACATCACATAACGACTGCCTTTGAAGTTAATCCCTGTGCCACCGGTCATACCGAAACGTAATTCCTGACCGACCTGTAAAAAGAAATAGCCGAAGAAAGAGTCACTTTCAATAAGGCGCAAGTTTAATTTAGACACCAGTTTGAAAAAGCGGTTTTCATACTCTTTATCGACGGTAAAATCGCTCGTACCGGCCGTCAAATCACGTTTGCCCGCCGCCAACGCCGCCGCTTCCGTAATCGCATAGCCGATAGAATTCGTATAAGCATTATCTTTAATTTCCTGGGCCCGCTGGAGCGCATCACGCTCTTGCTGCCAAGCTGTTACCAGTTTTTTGGTAATCGCCAATAGGGCTACGCGTTCCGCATCCAATGGATCCTGATTACTAAGGCTGCCGGCTTCAAGCTTGGCTCCGCCGTTCTTTTCCTTTTCGGCATTGACTTGCGAATCAGGTTTCAATGTGCGTCTGGTTACAATATCTATTTCACCATTCATAGCTTATAAGCTCCGCTGTAAATCAAAGAAGTTATTTACAAACTCATCACTTTTGATGGCTTCCTTATAAAAACGCGGGTAGGTGTTACGAATATCCTTCATAACTGCCATTTGCAAGTCTTCCGGATAAGCTTTTAAAAAGTCCATAAAGCGGTTAATCACTACCTGAGCCGCTGCTTCGTCAACAAACAGCTGATTGGCTCTCATTTCAATGACCCGCATTAAGTTTTTAGCCGTCAAATAAAGACGGGTATGACTTTCTTTCTTAAGACGTTCCAATACAGATTCCGCCATGATTTCACCGGTAAATACATCATCATATGTAAGAAGCGGTTCATGGTCAGCTTCTACGAAGCTCACGAATTCCTGTGCAATCACTTTGCCCACATTACCGCGGATAACGTTAAAGAACACATCTTTACCGATGGCTTCTTTATTCGCTTTATACATGGCATACAACGCCGATACACGTTCATAACTACGCGGTGTGGCGTAAATATCGTCTTCGTTCATCTTGTGTAAATATTCCGGATAGGTACTGATGAATTCCATAACCATCGGTTCCAATTTGGCTTCCGCCGCCCAATCGAGCCACTGCATGTAATCCGGTTCCATCTGGAGCCACACGAAACGGTTCTGCTGGGCCACGTCCATTTCCACCGTCTGATAGTCATAGCTGTTCGTCGGGTTCATAGCCGCTACGATATGTACGGAATGACCAAGGTTAAAGCCGTTGATTTCACGGTTCAAAATCAAGTTCATCAATTCCTGCTGTACCGCATGTTCACAGCGGTTGATTTCGTCGATGAACAAGAGTACCTGCTGACCGGCCGCCATATAGTCGGCAATCTGCTTTAATTTATAGTGAATAGCATAAACAGTCACTTTTTCCGTAACCGTCGTGCCGTCATTCATTTTTCGTGAAAAACTGTCTACCGTCGGTAAACCGCCGATTTCGCCTTCTTTTAATAAGTTGCCGTCGATGGTTACGAGTGACCAGCCGTTTTTTACAGCCAAACGATGTGCCAAAGAGGTTTTACCAATCCCCGTTTCACCGACTAAAAGCGGTACCTGACCGGCCGATAATACCAACTCTACACTTCTCATTGTTTCTACAAAATTCATATATGTATCCTTTTCCTTTATTAAAACTTTAACAATTCGTCTACCGCCACGCGGCGAGCTTTTTGCGTACCGAATTGATCGATAAGCCCTACCACATCGGCTTCAAAACCTTTTTTATGTTTACCGATGTACGTGCAATTAAGCAAATCACGTACATACTGTTCGCTCGTATTTTCATCGGCCAAAATCTCTTTCAACCGTTCTTCCAAATAAATCGGCGGAATCATGTAATCCGGCGGTAAATATTTAGTGATTAAACTACTGATGCCGATAAAATGGAGTGCTTGGTCTACTGTAACCGTCCCCAAAAGACGCACCGCTTGCGGATCCTGTTCTACGGCCAAATCAATCGTCGCCGCATCAGGCTCTTTAATATAGCTGAGTGCCTGATAATTTTGAGCTACCGCCGCTAACTGTACCGCCTTCGACGGATGCTCAATAAATTTAATAGCATCATAATTCGATTTTACTGCCAAGATTTGTAATTCTTCACTTGGGTCTTTTACATACTGAATAGCCCAGCCCGATTCTTCCAATGCAAGGCGAATCAATGATTCATCGGGGTTCTCTATTAATCCTAAATTATTCCAGCCCTTGCTTACTACTTGTTCCAATATTTCATGTGACGGATTTTCAATGTATTGAATCGCTCGCGGTGCATTGGCTAAAGCAATATCTATCATCTCCGGGGTCGGATTTTTGATGAACTGCAACACCATGCCGTTTTTACGAAGCGCCGTTAACTTCATTTCATCCGTAGGATTGTCCATTTGCGCTAAAGCAAACGGATTAATGCTTAATATGCGTAAATTCTTTTCGTTATCCATAGCTTTCCCTTATCTGTCGCTCACAAGATGTTAATTCTAGCATAAAATTCAAATCTCGGCGACATATCTCTGACTTCTATTTTAAAAATTGCAATTTTAATTGCATTCTATTAAATTGAATATTTTCGTTTCTTATATATATGATACCACTTCTCAATAATATTGTCTTTAAAATTATAGCAAAAAAAGAAAAGCCGCCTTATATGACAGCTTTTCTTCACTCATAAAATTCCCTATTAAATTTAGATATTTATAGTTTATGATTCATGTTTTGCCAAAAAATCAAAAATATGCTGATTTACTACAGTCGGTTGCTCTTCCGGTACAAAATGGCCGCAATTATCGATGCCATAGCCCTCTACCTGATTGGCTTTTGCTCGCCAACCGGCTAATACATCCCATAATTTACCGACAACACCGTTTTTACCCCACATAACCAATAGAGGTGTCTTTATAATAACTTTATTAGCCATATCCACTTTATCAAATTCACGATCAATCGTGGCTGATGCTCTGTAATCTTCCGAAATACCGTGAATCGTTGCCGGATCGGCAAAACAACGAATATATTCCTGCAATACATCTGCCGTAAAATTAGCCCGTGCCGTAGGTCCGACTTTGCGTTCCAGATTAAAACGAATGAAATAGTCCGGTGCCGCACCTAATAAAGTTTCCGGAAAACCGGTCGGCTGAATGTAGAAAAACCAATGATAATATTTAGTGGCAAATTCCTCATTCGTATCGGCATACATTTCAAAGGTAGGCAAAATATCCATCATAGTACAAGTCAAAATACGTTCCGGTTTATCCACTACCATGCGATGACACACACGAGCTCCCCGGTCGTGACCAATCAAATGGAACTTCTCAAAACCGAGTTGACTCATCACCATAAAATGGTCTTCGCCCATAACGCGTTTTGAATAATTCGAATGATCCGGCAAGCCCACCGGTTTAGAACTGTCACCGTAGCCTCGTAAATCAGTCATGACTACCGTGTATTGCTCAGCCAACTTTGGTGCTAAAAATCGCCAGATTAAATGTGTTTCCGGATGTCCGTGCAACAATAATACAGCCGTATCCCCATGGCCGCCTACCCATGTATTTATCCGGATGCCCGGTTCCGTTTCAATAAATTGCTGCTTAAATCCCGGGAAATATGTTTCCTCCAACATACCGCCACCTCCTCATATTAAACGTTCAATTTGGCCTTTATCATATTTTTTATCCCACCCGCTTCTAAAATAGACAAAACATACGGAGTAAACGGTTCTACATGAGCCACAACCTCACCATCGGCCATGAGCGTGCCTTTTTCCAAATCCAAAGAAATAGTTTTGTGATTTAAATCTAATTTACTGATGACGGGACACACTACGAGAGGCAAGCCTAAATTAATGCCGTTCCGATAAAAAATACGGGCAAACGATTCCGCAATAACGGCACCCGCTCCAATCCCCTTCAAGCAAATCGCCGCATGCTCACGAGAAGAACCGCAGCCGAAGTTAGTGCCGCCTACGACAATATCGCCGGCTTTAAACGTGCTCGCAAAGGACGGATCGGCCCCCTGCATGGTATGCGGAATAATATCTTTTAAATCGGTTAACTCTACAAAACGGCCCGGATAAATTTGATCCGTATCAATATTATTGCCAAAGGTAAACACTTGGCCCTCAATGACTTTATTCATACCTATACTCCTTATTATTTATTAATATACCATCAATCTTAACGTAATTTTTTAGCTGTATAACTTACAAATTCAAATTATAGACTTAATTTAGTTCATCCGGTTTTGCCCATTATAAATAAGGGGTAGGATCTGTAATTTTTCCATTAATAGCCGATGCGGCTACCGTCGCCGGCGATGCTAAGAAAATGTGCGCATCCGTTGCGCCCATACGGCCCGGGAAATTACGGTTAGTCGTAGTAATACAGTATTCACCGGATGAAATCATCCCTTCATGGGTACCTAAGCAAGCGGCACAGCCCGGCGTTACAAAGGTGGCCCCCGCTTCTACCAAGGTTTGTACATAACCTTTAGCCATAGCTTCTAAAAATACACCTTTAGATGCCGGCACAATTACGAAGCGAACCAGACGCGGAATATGTTTACCTTTAACAATTTCAGCGGCTACTTTTAAATCTTCTACACGACCGCCTGTACAAGAACCCAAATAAGCCTGATTAATGGTTTGACCTTCGTATTTTTTCAAATCAAATACATTGTCCACACTGAATGGGGCGGCCACTTGCGGGGTCAAGTTACTTACATCAAAGGTAATTTCATCGGCATATTGGAAATCCTCATCAGTTGTATATACTTCGTAATCTTGACCTTCCACAAGACCTTTTTGGGCAAAAAACTCCTTAGTCACCGCATCCGGCTGGATGTAGGAAGTTTTGGCCCCCATTTCAGTAGTCATGTTGCATAAAGCCATGCGTTCGGACACGCTCAACGCATCAATAACAGGCCCTGCAAATTCAACGGCTTTATATACAGCGAAATCCGCCTTCAATTGACCAATAGCATGCAAGATAATATCTTTCGCGTAGACGCCTTCAGGCAATGTTCCGACAAAGTTAATCTTGATAATTTCAGGCACGCGGAACCACAATTGACCGGTAGCCAAAATAATCGCCAAGTCCGTAGCGCCAACGCCGGTACCGAAAGTACCGAAGGCACCATGTGTTGTAGTATGAGAGTCGGTGATAACGATGATGCGGCCCGGTCTTGACCATCCTTTATCCGCTACAACCTGATGGCAAACACCTTGGTCGATGTCCATAAGTTTTTCAATCTGTTGTTCCTCACAGAACTCTCTGAACTGACGCTGATTATCTGCCTGAGTAATTGTGGATGCCGGTGCATAATGGTCTAAAAACATGGCAATTCGATCCGGATGACTTACTTTTTTAGCCCCCATTTCAAAGAAAGACCGGATAGTTTGTAAATACAAGTCATTAATCCCGGCTAAATCAATTTCACAATTAATAATCTGTCCGGTTTTAACCGAATCCAAACCGGCTTTTTTAGCTAATAACTTTTCAATAGCGTGCATAATAACCTCCTCATTTACCGCCGTATCTTAACGGCTATACCTTATTACATCGTTAGTTAGTTCATTTGTCTTGCCAATTCTTATGCTTCAAAGTATACAGCTAACGATATATAGTGTAAAATACTTATAAATAATTATTTGATAGTTTTAAACTATCAAACGGGATATAAATCTGCCTTTATAATATGTCTTTTGTAATGTGCCCTTTATAATAAACTTACGCAAATACGACAACAGGAGGGATGATATTGGATATATTGAATACAATCACGCTGACCCAACTGAACTACTTCTATACAGTAGTTAACTCTAAATCTGTGCACGAAGCAGCAAAAAAACTGTTAATTACTCAACCCAGTCTTTCGGCGGCATTAAAGAACTTAGAGTCCGAATTACAACTATCACTCTTCGACAGTTCCAAACGGCAGCTCACCTTAACCGCAACGGGTAAGCAGTTTTATCAGGAAGTCACGGCCTTATTAAATCACACAGCTAATCTTGAAGACCGCATCAAGCTTTTACAAAAAGGTCGTCAGTTTATTCGCCTTGGCGTGGCACCTATGATGAGTTCCTTTATATTTCCCGTAATCTTTAACCATTTTCAAAAAGCTCATCCGGACATTGAATTTGAAGTCTACGAATCCGGCGTGCTCCGTTTAAAACAACTGTTAAAAGAACAAAAACTGGATATTGCCTTCCTTATTAAAGATGAATCCGATGCACAATCATTGGACTTTACGTCCTTGCTCGAAACAGAATATCACCTGTATGTAGGTCCCGATGATCCATTAGTAAACATCGCCGCTAATCGCCCAAATCAAATGATTACCTTGAATGACTATAAAAACATTCCCATGATTTTTTATAAGGAAACATCTTATATCCAGGCCATCATCACTAAATATTTCCAAATTTACAATGTTAATCCAAAGATTCGTTTACGCACTAACCAGATACACACTATCACACAATTAGTCCGCGACTCGGTGGCTGCCGCTTTTATGACAGACAAAATAGTCACGCCCTCAGATGGCTTAATTCGTATTAATACAGATATTAATTTTCTCATCACTATAGGCGTTGCCACCAACCGGCAAACTGTAATCACACCGGCTATGAATACATTTATTCAGTTTTTTGAGGAAAATAAGGAAATCATTTAAAAGAATTTCATCAAACACTTTCCGTATCCGCCAAAAATAAATTTAACAAACTAAAAAGCGCCCCCGCTTGCACGCTGTGCAAGCGGGGGCGCTTTTACAAACTATGTAATTATACGAGCCATCACGAGACTCACATCAAGCAGTCAGCTCTTATTTAGTAGCTGCCGCATAATGAGCGTTTACTTGATCCCAGTTAACGAGATTCCAGAAAGCTGCGATGTAATCAGAACGAGCATTCTTGTATTTCAAGTAGTATGCATGTTCCCAAACATCAAGGCCTAATACAGGAGTTTTGCCGTCGCTAAGCGGGGAGTCCTGATTAGCAGTGGACAAGATTTCAAGCTTGCCATTGTTTACTACGAGCCAAGCCCAACCGGAACCGAAGCGGCCGGTAGCTGCTTTACCGAATTCGGCTTTGAAGTTTTCGAAGTTTCCGAAAGCTTCGTCAATAGCACCTGCAATCGCACCGGTAGGATTACCGCCTGCGTTCGGAGCTAAAATGTTCCAGAAGAAAGTATGGTTAGCATGACCGCCGCCATTGTTGCGGACAGCCGTGCGGATATCTTCCGGTACAGCGTTCAAATCAGTGATTAACGCTTCTACGTCTTTTTCACCCAATTCAGGATGTTTTTCAATAGCAGCGTTTAAGTTAACAACATACGTGTTGTGATGTTTATCATGATGAAAATGCATTGTTTCTGCATCGATATGCGGTTCTAAAGCTTCGTAAGCGTATGGTAATTCCGGTAATGTGTATGCCATAAAAATACCTCCTTCCCCGTCCAAGGGGATAAAAACATAATACATAACAAAGTGTTACGAAAAAAAAATTATCGAATTTTATAATCATCGATTGCCTTTTGGCAACCGCAATTCACTAGATTTAATTTTTTCAATCTTTCTATTTGTTAATGATAATATTTTTCATTTATCTTGTTTAGTAGTAAAAACGTATATTTGTAATAAACATTTTGTAAGTGTGTTATTTCACAAATCAAACGGCTTTATTTCTATATGTCCACTTTATATTTAAAATTTTAAATATAAAATTTAATGCTGGCTTATATCTTGAGTCACGCTTAATTTTTAATTCCCACTATTTTTATACCCATAGCTACAGACTATTAATATTACCTGCTTTATAATGTAATCATAAGAAATAAAGTCATATTTTATGGATAAAAACAATCCAAAAAGACATTTCTTACTCATACACCGTAATGATAGCTAGCAATAATTTTTTGTTTTTTTGACATAAATTTTTATATATATGTCATAAAAAGTCTTATTTTTACACATCTTTTATTTTTAGCATTTTAACAATCGAAAATTAATATCATTACAATTATTGAATTAAATACCAATTCGGTGTACACTTAAAGCATCTTATAATAATTCTTTATTTCCTTAATGGAGGTACCACAATGCAAAATACTGCATGGAAAGGCTTCATTACAGGTGTATGGGATAAAGCCATTGACGTTCGTGACTTTATCCAACGTAACTATAACCCCTATGTTGGGGACGACTCATTTTTAACCGCGCCTACCGAGCGTACACTTAAACTTTGGCAAGAAGTCCTTCGTCTTTATGATGAAGAAAAGAAAAACGGCGGTGTTATTGATGCCGACACGGATATTGCCACTTCGGTGTCCTCTCACGGCCCGGGCTACATCATTAAAGAATTAGAACAAATCGTTGGCCTCCAGACCGACAAACCGTTAAAACGGGCTATGTTCCCGTACGGCGGTTTACGTACAGCCAAAAGCGCTTTACAAGAATACGGCTTTGAAATGGACGCTCAGCTGGAAGACTTTTTCAAAAAACATCGCAAAACTCACAATGACGGCGTTTTCGATGTGTACACCCCGGAAATGCGTGCCGCTCGTTCCGCACACATTATTACCGGTTTACCGGATGCGTACAGCCGCGGTCGTATCATCGGTGACTATCGCCGTGTAGCCCTTTACGGGATTGACCGCTTAATCGAAGAAAAAGAAAAAGAGTTCGCCATTACTATGGGCGACATGACGGCTACGATTATTCGCGACCGTGAAGAAATTCGTGACCAAATTCGTTCCTTAAAAGAATTAAAAGCCATGGCGGCTTCTTACGGTTTTGATATCAGCCAGCCGGCTAAAGACGTAAAAGAAGCGATTCAGTGGTTATACTTCGGTTATTTAGGCGCTATTAAAGAACAAAACGGCGCTGCCATGTCTATCGGTCGTAACACCGTCTTCCTCGACATCTACGCTGAACGTGACCTCAAAGAAGGCAGCTATACAGAAGAAGAAATTCAGGAAATGGTTGACCATTTCATCATGAAACTTCGCATGGTGCGTTTTGCCCGCATTATCGAATACAATAACCTCTTCACCGGCGATCCGGTTTGGACAACCGAATCTATCGGTGGTATGGGCTCCGACGGTCGTCCGCTCGTTTCCAAAATGTCCTTCCGTTACTTGCACACGCTTACCAACTTAGGCCCGGCTCCGGAACCGAACCTCACCGTTCTCTGGTCCCCTCGCTTGCCGGACGGGTTCAAACGTTTCTGTGCTAAATTGTCCATCCAAACGTCTTCGATTCAGTATGAAAACGACGAATTGATGCGTCCTAACAGCGGTGACGACTATGCTATCGCCTGCTGCGTATCACCTATGCGTATCGGTAAAGAAATGCAGTTCTTCGGCGCTCGTTGTAACCTCGCAAAATGCTTGCTCTATGCAATCAACGGCGGTGTCGATGAAAAACTCAAAAAACAAGTTGGACCTAAATATCGTCCGATTACTTCCGAATACCTTGATTTCGATGAAGTAATGGAACGTTTTGACGACATGATGGAATGGTTGGCCGGCGTTTACGTGAATGCCCTCAACATCATTCACTACATGCACGATAAATATGCATACGAAAAATTGGAAATGGCGCTTCACGACCGCAAAGTTACGCGTTGGTTTGCCACCGGGATTGCCGGTTTATCCGTAGTAGCCGACTCCTTGTCCGCTATTAAATATGCCAAGGTAAAACCGATTCGTGATGAAAACGGGGTAGCTGTTGATTTTGAAATCACAGGGGATTTCCCTAAATACGGTAACGATGATGACCGTGTTGATGATTTGGCGGCCTTCGTTGTATCCGCATTCATGAACAAAATCCGTAAACATCCTACCTACCGCGAAAGTGTGCCTACCATGTCCCTTTTGACAATTACATCCAATGTAGTATACGGTAACGCCACCGGTAGCACACCGGACGGCCGTAAACAGGGTACACCGTTTGCACCGGGTGCTAATCCGATGCACGGACGCGACTCTCACGGGGCTGTTTCTTCCATGGCTTCCGTTGCCAAAATGCCTTGGCGCGATGCAAGTGACGGTATTTCCAACACCTTCTCCATTATTCCGGATGCACTCGCTAAAAACGGAGAAACCATGGTTCGTATGAGTGATTTAGACATCGATCTGGATCTTGATGCAGTTTTACAGAGCCATATGCCGACCGGTTTACCTGTCAATAATGAAAACCTGGCCTGTCGCGAGCCTAATGTTTCCATTTCCGAAAAGGAGGACAAGTAATATGAGCAACGAACAACAAATCGATAATTTAGTAGAATTATTGGACGGCTATTCTGAAAAAGGCGGTCATCATTTGAACGTTAATGTGTTTGACCGTGAAATGCTTCTCGATGCGCAAAAACATCCTGAAAAATACCCACAGTTGACCGTTCGTGTATCCGGTTATGCCGTGCACTTCAACAAATTGACGAAACAACAACAGGACGAAGTTATTTCTCGTACCTTCCACGAACAAATGTAACTTCGCCTTATACCCTTCTCAGTAGTTATATATAGTGCAATAGGCTCCCCGATTCGAGGAGCCTATTGTCATATTTAAGACTTAGACCTTAAGCTGAACTATCCTTCAGAAGGTCAACCGTATTTTTTTTGAAAGGCGTACTATGATTGGACGAATTCATTCCTTAGAGACCATGGGCACCGTTGACGGCCCCGGTGTACGAATGGTGCTATTTTTACAGGGCTGCCCGATGCGCTGTGCCTATTGCCATAACCCGGATACGTGGGATGCGCAGCAAGGTAAAAATATTCCCATTGAAGAAGTATGGGAGCAATTTGAGCGAAATCAGAGTTTTTATAAAAACGGCGGTCTCACTGTCACCGGCGGCGAAGCTTTAATGCAAATTGACTTTGTCATCGAGCTCTTTAGCTATTTCAGAGAGCGTGGCATTCATACTTGCCTCGACACAAGCGGCATCTACTTTGAAGAAAGCCAGCGCGAAACCTATGAAAAGCTTATGGCCGTAACGAGCCTCGTTATTTTAGATTTAAAAGAAATCGACGATGATAAACATATCGCCCTTACCGGTCAAAGCAACAAGCAAATCTTAAAATTTGCCCGCTTCATCGATGAACACAATGTGCCTATTTGGGTGCGCCATGTAGTCGTGCCTACTATTACCGACAATGCGGATCGTTGGTACCGACTCGGTTTCTTTGCAGGCTCTTTGAAAAACCTGGAAACCATTGACTGCCTGCCGTATCATGTGATGGGGACTTCTAAATATAAAGAAATGGGACTCACCTATCGCCTCGAAGGCATCCCGCCGGCCTCTAAGGCTCTAGCCGCACGGGCATCTGCGACCGTAGTCGAAGGAATCAAAGCATATAGGCGGAAATATTGGAGCAAATTGGCCCCGGCGCAAGAATAGCAGTTGCCTACAGTCTGCCAATTTTACTAAAATACTATATAAAAGCACACCATACGCGGTCCCAATTATCTCCCCGCCTCGTAAGTTGGTACTGTCCGCAGGAATCGCTTGTTGCACTATAACGTGCCGAATTACAAATAATAGCACTCTGCGAAAAAAAGAAAAATACACCTATCTTGAACGTCCATTAGCCGAATGGGTTGGGACTGAAAGATAGGTGTATTTTTCTTTGCTTAAGAGTTATTAATACTGAAAGTCGGCACTTAAAGAGCAATAGTCAATTACAAGCCGAGATCAACCAGCAATTGCCCTACGTGTTCCTTGGCTTTTACCCCGCGGTAAATATGAGTAAGAATCCCCTTTTCGTCGATAACGAAGGTGGATCGTTCGATGCCGATTGATACTTTGCCGTAAAGTTTCTTTTCTTTCATGACGCCGTAAGCATTGCAAACTGCTTCGTCCGTATCGGCTAATAGGTTAAACTGTAGGTCATATTTTTCTTTGAAGTTCACATGACGTTTTACCGTATCACGACTAACACCTAAAACAACATAACCGGCATCTTGTAATTTTTTATACGCTTCATTAAATTGTTGTGCCTCAATGGAACAGCCCGGGGTATTGTCTTGAGGATAGAAATACAAAATAACTTTTTGCCCGGCCAAATCTTTTAAGTTAACTGTTTCATTGGCATCATTTACAACGGAAAAGTCCGGTGCTTTATCGCCAACTTTTAACTCTGACATAAGATTCACTCCCAACATAGAATTAATTAAACTTATTTACTGACTACATAAAACTAAATCAGTTTTTTTAATTATACTATGCTTTCGGTTCTTCTATAATATCATACAATTTTTTAAAGATTTCAGGGTCACAGGGATACTCTTCACCGTTAACACCACGAATTACCCAATCGCCCGGATTTGTACGCACTACACCATTTAATGTTAATAAATAGCGTTCGCCCTCTTCTCTTATAGCAGTTAATTCATTAGGTTTATGCCGGATGGCTATAGCTTGTTGCTCATAACTTCTCTGATCATAATAAAGAGCATGTGTTTCTGATGCACAAAATTCAACCAATATTTCAGAAATAACGATTGGATTGTCCTTATTTTTACACACATTCACGATATACTGTGCAAAATTCGGATCAAAATTTAGTTCCAAAGGTGCTTCCGTTTCGTCAGAAACATCTTTATAAATTCTTATTTGTAACAGATCCGAATCAATAACGAGCCATCGATAATCCAATTTATATGCCCCGGCTAATACACTGGCTAAATTTTCTTTCTCAGTCATGCTCTTACCTCCTTACCTATAAAAGAATGTCCGGTGTTCGCTTTAGCACTCACCAGCATTCTATTAGGCTTGCGATTGCCAATCTGCCGGATAGGTAACATAAACAAATCTTGCTTTCCCCTTTACAGAAAACTGAATTGAACTTCCTTTAGGAATTAAAAGAATTTCACCCGGTCCGGCTGTAATCTTCTCACCATTAATAATAATACTTAACTCACCATCAATTACATAATCAATTTCATCATAATTCAAAGTCCAGTCGAATGTAGTATCTTCCATAAACATCAAACCACAGCCTAAACGTGGACTTTCATCTAATGAAAACAAATCTTTAGTATATACTTTATCATTAGGGTTACCGGTATCCAATCGATCTGCTTCTGTAACATCGATCATCGGTAGCTTTACTACACCGACTCCACTGTTTGATATAGACTTAGTGCCCATTAGATTTTCGTTCACAACTTGGCGTACTAATGTTTCTATCATTTCACGAGTGATATTTGACATTTTCTGCACCTCATTTCTTAGCTTTTGCCATAATGCGTTTAGACATAAACATAGCGACTAAAATTGCAGTCACACCGGCTACCAATTTACCTACAATCATAGGGAAAATCATTTCTTTAGCCACACCGGCAGTAAAACCTAAATGGTCGCCAAGAACAAAAGATGCAGAAACAGCAAAAGCAACATTCAATATTTTCCCGCGTGTATCCATGTCTTTTAGCATTTGAAACATTGGAATATTGTTTGCTAATGTAGCTACCATACCAGCCGCAGCTACTTCATTCATACCTAAAGCCGAACCCATTTTCATAAGTGGTTTGTTAAATACTTTGGTAATAAAGGCTACCAGACAAAACGCACCGGCTAACGTCAATGCAATACCACCTACGATTTCAATCCCCTCAGTTACAGGTGCAATACCTTCAATTACAGTGATACCAACCAATAATTGTAATGCACCTAAAATTAAACCAAGAACAGCAACAATTACAACACCTTGTCCAAAAACGGTAAAGCATTTAATCATCATTTCCGGTGCTAACCAAAGGCCTAAAATAACAAGTACTGCAAAAATTACGATAGGAACTAAATTTGCTAAAATCATACCTAAGCTCATACCGGCAGCCAAACCGCCTGCTAAACAGCCTAAAGGAATAGTAACAATGCCACATAATACCCCTGTTGCCAAATACTGATGATCCTCTTTTTCAATAATTCCCAAAGCAACCGGGATTGTAAATACAATAGTCGGCCCCATCATAGCCCCCAAGATAGCACCGGCAAATAAACCGGCTTCCGGATTTAATGCCATTTGTTGGGCCAAAGCAAAGCCCCCCATGTCATTAGCCAATAAAGTGGTCGCAAACATTGATGGGTCAGCCCCTAACAATGTATAAACAGGAACAACTATCGGACTTAATACTTTAGCTAAAATAGGAGCAATGGTAATAATCCCTACCATTGACATTGCTAAAGCACCCATAGCCATTATTCCTTCTTCAAATTTTTCACCTAAGCCAAGCTTATTACCAATACACTTATCTATGCCCCCTATAATCATAAAGAGGACCATGATATACATAATAATTTCATTAATACTCATAGTTGTATCTCCTAACCGGCGGTATCAATCGAGTCAATAACCCCAACAATCATTGCATCAATAGGCGTATTAAGATTTTCTGCAGAAATTCTGGCCGCCGCACCTAATGTAACCAAAACGATATCACCGATACCGGATCCGGCATTATCTGCCGCCACAAATGATTCCTTCTCGGTTACCCCATCGGCTTCTAACTCTCTAACAATCATAAATTTCCAACCATTAAGTTTTTCATCTTTTCTGGTAGACCATAAACTACCAATCACTTTGGCAATCAGCACAGTATCACTCCTTATAAATTCAAATTATGTTCTCGAATATAATCCTGCGCTAATGGCGTAAGTCGTGCATCTGCCGGCATTTTTTCTCCGGAATTTACCATTTCAACTACTTTAGCAACCGTAATAAATACCGGTTTTAATGTGGAATTGCTGTTTTCCCGTCTAACCTTATTACCTTTTTTGCCCGTATACACAAATTGAGTATTATCACCAAAAGAAACTCCAAACTGTTTACACTTACTTAATATTCTCTGCCACTGTTGCTTTAATGCATATGGAAGATGTCCATTGTTCATCTTAGTGATTTCAGGAATCCGATGTATAATCACCGGCTTTCGCAGTAATAAAGATTCCACAATTTTTTTCGTAGTATCATTTTGCGGCATAAGATGTGCCACTTCACTTAACTCAGACAATGACAAGAAGTCAATAATTAATGCTTGCTTATGGCTGGTAACACTAATATTTTCAGCTTGTATACCGGATACTTTTTCTTCAGATTTTATAATCTGTTTCATGGCATCCTTAGTATCACCACTCAATGCATTAGTGCCAATTTGAGGCTTAACATTTTTATCAGAAATTTCTTTCCAAATTCGATCAGTAATAGTTTGAACAATAGTCTCTAATTCACATAATGTCATAACTATCACCCCTATTCTATAATTTCCCCAAGATTACCATTTTTCAAATCACAGGCATTAGCTTCATCAAAATCAATATGCATAAAAGTTTGATACTTAGGGCTTACTCTTATAACTACATCATCAAAAATAAGCGGTCTATCCGTATGTGTTTTTACCTTTACGATTTGCCCATTAGTAACACCTAAACGTGCTGCGTCAGTCTCTGCTACATGGACATGACGTTTAGCGACAATACAACCTTCCTCTAAAGCTATATGTCGATCTTTATTTACAATTATTATCCCGGCGGATCCTTTCAAATCCCCACTTTCTCGAGTAGGCGCTTTCACGCCCAATAATCGAGCATCGGTCAAAGAAACCTCTACTTGGGAATGGTCTCGCTCAGGTCCTAAAATAACAACATTAGTAAGCATCCCTTTAGGTCCCACTAAATTTACACGCTCTTGGCAAGCAAACTGTCCAGGTTGTGATAAATCTTTAACTTTGGTTAGCTTATAACCTTCACCAAACAAACAATCTATATCTTGCCTACATAAATGAACATGTCGACCAGAACCTTCAATTACAAAAGTCTTATCTTCATTTGGTAATACTTCTCCAATTTGTTTCAATACTTCATTAACAATATCATCTATAACATTCACCCTATCACCTCCTTACGAATTATTAAGGATTCCTTCTATCTGACTAATCCAATCAGCAAAAGATTGTGAAATTGTGTCATACGGCTTTAATAAGCTTTCAACATATTCCAATTGTCGCCGTAAAGACATTACTGAGCATTGCCAAAGACGCCATGAGCACAATTTAAAATTAAATGCTTGCGGCTGTAATGGTAATTCAATCTGCAAAGGTACTTTATATTGTTTTACTTTAAATTTTTCAAGTGCCAATTGCTGCCTTTGCCAATATTGCCAAAGCTGTTCATCAAAAAACTCATCCGGTAACAATGGGAAATATAACAAATCTCGAAGTTTTAATACTTCATTATCCAAATAACTTAACTCATCAGGACAATATACTTCCCCTACACACGTTGTTGACGCATGAAACTTATCGGAATCATTTGATTTTTGGCTAAGTTGTAAAACCTGGATTTGATATTCTCGTAAATAGGATTGAGCTGATGGCGTAATTATACAAGGTTCAGATACCTCTAATGCCTCGCCTCTATGAAGTTGTTGTTTCCGCAATAATTGACGGATTGTTTCTTCGGTTATAACTTTCATAGGAACCCTTTCTTATAAATAGAGAGCGCTTTACGCGCTCTCTATCACTACTTACGCACTGCCCGTAATTTCGTAAACGGTAAATTATTCAGCTTTACCCGGTAAAATTGCATCTACTTCAGTATGTGGACGTGGAATTACATGTACAGATAAAAGTTCACCTACACGTTCAGCTGCTGCTGCACCGGCATCAGTAGCCGCTTTTACAGCACCAACATCACCACGAACCATAACAGTTACCAAACCGCCGCCAACTTGTTCTTTACCGATAAGTGTTACATTTGCGGCTTTTACCATTGCATCCGCTGCTTCAATCGCTCCAACCAAACCTCTTGTTTCAATCATTCCTAATGCATTTGTGCTCGACATAATAATTACCTCCTAAAAATAACTAGTAAACATTTAAATTAAAATAATTTGTAATATATCTAATTAATATTATTACCATCCAAATAAAAGCTATTTCAATTTAGCCATAATTTGTTCTACAATAGCACGAATAACGACTTCTTGTGTTTCAACTCCTAATGTAGCACCAACAGGAACGTTATCGGCATTTTCAGTTTTTCGTAAATCTTCCAGTTCACGGACACCATACGCTGCTCTTCGTAAATTAAATAAATTCTGAGGACCTACGTTATCTGATGTAGCACTGCCACCTACTGCTCCGCAACCCAAAGTTAATGAAGGTGTGATATTAGTAGTAGCACCGATACCACCTAATGCCCCCGGCGTATTTACAAGTAATTGGGACACCGGTTTACGTAAACCGAATTCACGTACAACATCATTATTTTCAGTATGAATAATTAAAGTGTGACCTGCCCCTTCATTTTCCAAGATACGAATGGATAAATCACAAGCTTCTTCCCAATTGGCAACAGTGTAAAAAGCAAGAATCGGTGCCAATTTTTCATGCGAGTACGGGTACTTAGGTCCTACTCCGGTTTCCGGTGCAACTAATAAAATACGATTGGATGGAATATCAAGACCAACCAATTTAGCGATAACTTGTGCAGACTTTCCGACGATTGCCGGGTTCATAGTACCATTAGCACGTAAAATAAAAGTGCCTAAACGTGTAGCCTCTTCCGGGTTTAAAATATATGCGCCCTGAGCTTCTAACTCTTTTAAAATGGCATCTTTATTAACAGTTTCAGCAATGATAGATTGTTCTGAAGCACAAATTGTACCATTGTCAAAAGTTTTAGAGTCAATAATTCGTTTAACAGCCAATTTTACATCAGCACTTCTTTCAATATATGCAGGGCCATTACCCGGACCAACGCCCAAAGCCGGTGTTCCGGAGGAATAAGCAGCCTTTACCATAGCTGACCCACCGGTTGCTAAGATTAAGTCTGTATTCTTACTTTTCATCAATTCGGCAGTGCCTTCCATTGTCGGCATTGTCATATAAGATACTGCATCTTCAGGTGCTCCAATGTCTTTCAAAGCTTTGCGAATAACTTTTACAGTTTCACCAATACATTTAATTGCTGTAGGGTGTGGTGAAAACACAATACTATTAGCCGCTTTTAACGCAATCAAAGATTTGAAAATTACTGTAGATGTCGGATTTGTTGACGGTACCAAACCGGCAATAACACCTACCGGTACCGCAACTTCCATAACCTTATTAACTCTATCATCATTAATGACACCAACCGTTTTCATATCTTTCATATGATCATAAACTTGTTTTGATGCGAAAGCATTTTTTAAAACCTTATCTTCCCATTTACCAAATCCGGTTTCCTCATGAGCCAATTTTGCTAAACGAACTCGTTCTTTATATGTCGCTTCACAAACAGCTTTTGTAATATCATTAATTTGATTTTGTGTTAGTCCTGCTAATTTTTTTGAGCTTCTTTTGCTTTTGTCAAAAGAAGTCGAACCTCTTGAATGGATTGTAAATCCTTATCAACTAAGTTCAAAATGTGCCACCTCGTTTCACTTCATCTATAATTACATCAATGAGGGCCTCTTTATTGGCAAATTTAATAGCTGTTCGTTTCATGCCATGAACATTCATGGCATACGCTTTTTTACGTAAATCTACAACTTTATATGCCATTAGTTTTTGTCGAAATTCACTCTCATCAAACTTATCATTTTCTTCAATTACTTCAGTTTCCACAACTTCAGGCTCTTCCGAATCAATTTCAGTTTCACTACCCAATGTCTCTAAAGAACATCCCTTAGAAATATCAACCTCATTCTTTGAGTCTGCCACTGTTATATCTTCCGACGTTTTATCGGATTTTGCACTTTGTGCTAATTTGCCACCCATTAACTTTGCAATAGCTTCATCAGCTCGTGGAATTACATGACTCGTGCAGTAGCAATCAAGCTGTTTCGCTATAACTACGGCTGCATCAACCGCTGCTTGAACTGCGGCCACATCACCGACAAGCAAAATTGTTCTTCGACCGCCGCCTACACGTTGTTCACTATTCAACTCCACATTTGCAGCCTTTAAAGCTGCATCAGCAGCACTAACAGCACCTAGGAAACCTCTTACTTCTACCATGCCTAGTGCCTTCATTTAGTCCTCCTTAATAGCTTAATGGGTTATCAGCTACATTCTGAATAGCCTGAGCAAATGCGGTACATGCTGCTTTGCAAGCAGATTGACTACCCGTTAACAAACCACCACCAAAGTTAGTTTCAGATGGAGGTCCATAAAATACACATAATCTAACATCTGCAGCTTTTAACGCCGCATCAAGACCAACCATAGCTTCACAAGGAGGAGCAATTAAATATGCAATAGCTTCTCCTTCATTAATTTCAGCTGATTTAGATAAAAAACGGCCAGATCTAGAAATTACATGTGCAAAGTATGGAATGGAACCGTCTTCATTAGCACTGATAAAACTAGCTTCTTCTGTAATTACATGTACGGCAGTTTCTAAGCCACTAGTAATTTCTGCCGGACTTGGTCCCGCTAAAATTCCGATAACTTCACCCGCTAATTTAGTAGATGCATTACCGGCACCGCCATAAAAACTTTTAGCATAAACAACATCAACTTCTGCCGTTTTTGTAGCTTCATCTAAAGCAACATATGTGACGTCATCACAGTCTGCCGTAATGATGCCCAATGATCTTTGAGCACTTGTCAAACCTAATTGAGTTGCCAATCCTGCATCCACATTAGGAATAATTTGTACGCTCAATACGTTAGCACCTAAACGTTGATTTTTCACAAACGTCCCTCCTTTACCTATTTCAATTCAATCCCGGATTTTTTCTTTTCCAACATATTTTTAATAATATCTGCAATATAAGCACCTGCTTCTACGACCGGTGTACCACCTTTATGTATGTTAGATACTACAGTACGTCGAGATTCAGGCATTCCTACGGTAGGTCGATATGCTATATACGCACTCATTGATTCAGCAGTTACCAAGCCAGGACGTTCACCGACGAAAAGACATACTACATCAGCATCGCTAATTTCTCCGATTGGATCCATAGCCGGAACACGGCAATATTTAACGAATAAAACCTTGTCAAAATCCAAACCATATTTTTTAAGCCCCTGTTTTAAAGCCGGAATAACATCACGAATATTCGCTTCAATAGCTGCTGAGCTTAAGCCATCACCTACAACGACTTGAATTTTGGCACCTTTTTTAATATTCTGTTTAATGATTTCGGTATTCGCTTCGTCGAAGATACGGCCATAATCCGGTCTGGTAATATATTCATCTTTATTTTTGCATACCGTTCGTACCGGAATAAATCCCATTTCTTCAACCAATTCAGGATTAACATCTGAGAATACCGCATCTTGAGCAGCTGCATGATCTGCTCGGAAACGCAAAACTGACTGGGTTTTATATCTGGTTCCACAACGACCTACCCCCAATCGTGCAGCCGTGTAACTTTTCATTTTTAAATAACCTTCCCTATCATGAGGGTTATCTACTAATAGTTGCTTCTTTAAATCAACTTCTGAAATATCCGGCAGAAATTCATTTGAAATAATATTACTACCGACAGAATCGCCTAACTTATTTACTTCTTCAGTCCGTTTGGCAGGTTCAACGCTATCTAATCCTTTAGCTTTCACTAATTCACCTAAAATGGATTCAATCATCCCTTTTAATTCTGTTTCATTCATACTTATCACCTCGCTTATTTCAAGAATACAGATGCATCGCCTGCAATTGGAGTCAATTTGCCATTAGACATAAATCCCATCTTTTCCAACCAAATTTCAAACTCTTTAATAGGTCGTAAATTAAACATCTCTCGAATCGTTGCCGTTTCGTGGAAACCGGTGGTTTGATAATTTAACATAATATCGTCAGCATGCGGAATACCCATGATATATGTACAACCTGCACTTGCTAAAAGTATTGTCAGATTTTCCATATCATTTTGGTCCGCTTTCATATGGTTGGTATAGCAAACATCACACCCCATTGAAATACCGGTCAATTTACCCATAAAGTGGTCTTCCAAACCTGCACGAATAACTTGCTTAGAATCATATAAATATTCAGGTCCAATAAACCCAACTACTGTATTTACGATATAAGGATCAAATTTTTTAGCAAAGCCATAGCATCTTGCTTCCATCGTTACTTGGTCGGCACCGTTATGTGCATCAGATGATAATTCTGAACCCTGACCGGTTTCAAAATACATTACATTAGGTCCGGCTACACGGCCTTCTCTTAAAGCCAATGCCTTAGCTTCTTCTAATGTTGCAGCATTAAGTCCAAATGCAGTATTCCCTTTTTCAGATCCTGCAATAGATTGAAACACCAAACCCGTAGGTGCACCTTGACGAATTGCTTCCATTTGTGTTGTTACATGTGCCAATACACAGGTTTGTGTTGGAATATCCCATTCGCTTCTGAACTCTTCAAATTTATGCAGAATTCTTTTTACACTTTCCACTGAATCATCAACCGGATTTAACCCAATTACAGCATCACCGATGCCATAAGATAAGCCTTCCATAACTGATGCCATAATACCATCAATGTTATCTGTTGTATGATTAGGCTGTAAACGAGCCGAGAATGTGCCCGGTCTGCCAATTGTTGTATTAGCTGTTTTTTCGATCCGAATTTTTTTAGCTGCAACGATTAAATCCATATTTGACATGAGCTTACATACAGCAGCAATCATTTCAGCAGTCAATGCACGTCTAATAAACTTAATATCATTATCCGTAGTAGTATCAGACAATAACCATTCTCTTAATTCTTCAACGGTCCAGTTCTTAATAGAATCAAAAATTCGAGTATTAACCTGATCAATAATAATTCGCGTTACTTCATCTTCATCATAAGGTACAACAGGATTATTAAATAAATCGTTCAATGTAAGTTGTGCTAAAACTGTTTTTGCTGCTACGCGTTCTTCAGCAGAAGCCGCTGCTACTCCGGCCAACTTATCCCCTGATTTTTCTTCATTAGCCTTGGCCAATACTTCCTTCACAGAGCCGAACTCATACGTATTACCAAAGAGTCGAGTCTTTAAAATCATGCTTCCATCACTCCTTCTAATTAAAAACAAGTGTTTTGATAATGACCGGCAGTACATTACCTCCGGCCACAGGCGTACCAATATCTATATAATCACCGTTTTCGGCGACAATAGAATCAATACAAACAAACGGACTTTTTTCCGGCAGCATAGAATATATGCTATTTCCCAAAGCTTTCGCCATATCTTCAGTTACAATAATCAATAAGGGAAATCCGGCTTCGCGTAATTTTGCTACCCCTTCTGTAATTCCCATTGCATAACGCTGAATATCTGCAAATGTGTGGGATTTTATTCCTTGAAAAGAAAGGGCTACATTTGTTAATTGATTATCATCCGTTAGATAGCAATCTAATTTATTACGAATTTGAACGGCCAATTCCTCAGCGGTTAATTGTTCATCCTCTTTAGAAAGCTTTAAAACCGGCACATTTTTTATAGGTAAAATATCGTCCGTATAACTAATAGTTGATCCACTAACTTCTGCCGTATGAGACCCGGCGCCAACAACCGTTGCTCGAATGGTTTCTACGGTGTCGAACACATGACATTTTGTAAAAAATAATGAGTTTTTTATACGATTTCCCAATAATAATCCAATATCACCATATTGAAACCAATCCGTAACATTATTAGCTTTTATACAGTCAGCAACGCCGCCGGAAAAAGTAACTGCAGTAACATCCACTTTGTTTTTTAAATCATGATGTGTAATTAACAGATTATAGAATGGTGTTTCTTCTCCTAATCCTACAGATTGTTCCAATGCTTTTACCATTTCATCAATGATAGGCATCAAGTTCTCCGGTACTACATGATTACCAACTGCCAAAGATAAATGTTTTTTCTCTATAATTTCTAATATTTTAGGTGCTATATATGTAATAGTATGACTGTCAGGATCTATCTTAATAAGTCTACCGCCGATATCGAAACAAGCTGTATCGACAACCTCGCCGGCTCTAAACATAGCCAGATTACTAGTTCCTCCACCTATATCAAAATTAACTATATTCCCTCTATGCTCGCGTGATAAGGTTTCAGTTCCAGCCCCTTTACCGGCAATTATACTTTCTAAATCAGGTCCTGCCGTAGCCACTACAAAATCTCCGGCATATCCGCTTAAAGCCTGTAAGACTTTTGAAGAATTAGATTTACGAGCTGTTTCACCGGTTATAATGACTGCACCCATTTTTATATCATCCTTAGCAATACCGGCTTTTTCATATTCCAGAGCTACAAATTCTTTTATTTTATTTTCGTCAATTTCAACCTGATTAATAAGTGGAGTAAACATAATATCACTTCGATAGATAACTTTTTTATCAGAGATTTCTATTCGTGGCACCGTAAACGCCGATGCAAAATTCTCTACGGTCAACTCTGATAAAATAAGCTGTGTTGTAGATGTCCCTAGGTCTATCCCTACCGTCAATAGTGTTTCTTTATCCATGTAACCTCCTTTCTTAACGATACAAAAAAAGCGCTTAAGCATAAGAAATAAAAATCATTCTTTGCTTAAGCGCCTTTGCCTTCGCTATACAACTACATCGTTGCTTTTTTAAAATCGAAAATATACTTTTGTCCCCGATTTACCGGACTCAATATTTAATTTACCTTTTAATTTATCTTTGACGTATCCATTGATGATAAGGAGTCCCAAACTATCAGCATTGACAGTCTTAGTATCAAATCCACAACCATCATCAGATACCTCGATATAAATTTTAGAGTCTACTATTTTACCGATAATTTGCACTTTTCCTGACTGATCAGGTAAATATGCATGATCAAAAATATTTTGTAATAATTCATTTACAATTAAAGAGATTGTAACGACTTGATCAGTTGTTACATATATGGATTCATCAACGTGTAAAAACATCTCAATATCTCTAAAATTTCCAAACATATGATGGAAATTATGGATGACTGGAATTAACGTTTGTTTTAACGAAGTATAACTGTCAACTTGTTTAGAAAGTAACTCATGAGTTGACGCAATAGTCATAATACGCGATATACTATCATGTAATACTTTCTTCGTTTCATCTGACTGAGCTCTCCGTTCTTGTATCTTCAATAAAGATACTATCGACTGCAAATTATTCTTTACACGATGATGGATTTCACGAATAGCAACTGCTTTTAATACCAGTTCTGCTTCTCGCTTTTTTACCTCGGTTGTATCTTGAACAATCACAACTAAACGCTGCTTATTTTTTATCCAACTATACTTAATCGTAAAATAATACTGCAAATAATGGGTCTCCGCATCAAAAAACCAATTACTCGATGAGCGTTCTGCACGAAATTTAATATAGTCAAACGTATAATAGTCTAATGTTAAATTATCATAAAATAGCCCAATTATTTCATCTCGATAACCTAATTTTTTATATAATTGCTTTGCTTCTTCATTGACCGTTATTAAATAACCGTCGCCATCGAAAATGAGAACATTTTCAGATAATCGATCTACGAAAAAATTCTGTGCCTCTTCTTCCCCACTCATAATGGTACTAGACTTTAAATCTTTAGAAGTGCCCATTCCAGGGGATTCTGCATCAGTTTCTACAATTAAAACACCAATAGTCTTATCCAATAATTTTATGGGGTAAATATTTTGCGTAATTAATTTTCCCTCTTGAGATACCGCAATAAGACCTAAAGTATTTAAACCTGTTTCAATAGATCGTAAAACCCCAGGTTCATTTTCCAATAAAGCATCTAAGCCTACTACCGTATTTTCATACATAGACGGCTTAATTAAAGGTTGCCTATGATATACCACTAAAGCGGATTTCGTTACTTCATTATATATGTCAATAAATACATCTGCATCAGGATATAATACTGAATCAGCCAAATGATATATAACTTGTACTAATTCTTTAACTTCATCCTCAGTTAAGTCCGAATATGCATCACACAATTCCCGTAAAATCACTTCATCCGGATTAGCTACATCTAACATCATATTATTCACTATCCATTATAATTAATTCAGCAATTTCACTCATTTTAGAACGTCTATCCATACTCAAGCGACGCAATTTTTTATAAGCTTCATCCTCGGTAATATTTAAATCACGGCATAAAATTCCTTTAGCCTTTTCAATTACTTTCCGTTCTTCTAAACGAAGCTTTAATCCCTCAATTTCTTGTTCTAAATTTTCAGTTTGTTGCCCCTTAGCGATTGCTACTTCAATAGTCGGAATAAGAGATTTTTCATCAATCGGCTTAATTAAATAGCCCGTTGCACCAAGTTTCTTCGCTTTTTCTGTATTTTCAAAATCACCGTAAGCAGTTAAAAATACTATACTACTCGCTAATTTATCTTGTGCAACTTTTTTTGCTGCCTTTAAACCATCAAGTACCGGCATTTGAATATCCATCAATACTAAATCCGGTTTTACATTACGGCAAATCTCTACTGCCTCAAAGCCATCGGCTGCTTCGCCGCTTACTTCATAGCCTGCATCTGTTAAGATATCTTTAATATCTAAACGAGTTATTGGCTCATCATCGACAATAACTATTCTTCCTCGCATAAGTAGGTCTCCTCTATTTCTTAGGTTCTGGTAATTTCACAACCTAATGCAAATTTCAAAATATTTCGTAGCCCGTCTACAACAGCTCGCAATGCTGTTTCAACGGAACTAACATCACCATAAATAACCACCGATCCCGAAAATCGGTCTACAAAACCAATTTTAACATCACCACTTTTAGTTGCTATATCAACAGCGATTATAGCCGCTTCTGCCGGTGTTATTGTTAAAATCCCAAGTGCATTATATACATCACTGGGCAATCCCAACTTGCCATAAACCTCCTTAGCCGGATTGGCAATAATATGGGCTAGTGTTATCTGTTTCCCAGGAACGTATTCTTGAATCATACGCTTTTTTTCTTCCATAGCCACTCCTCTCCAGCATTAACGTATCCAACTAAGGGTTAAGCAATCTGATTTAAAATATTTTTAATATCATCTGCCGTAGGTGTTCTTGGATTAGCAGCTGTACATGCATCAGCTAAGGCAGCTGTTGCAATATCATCACCACATTCCATGATTTCACTACGATTAAACCCACAATCAGTTAATGTTAACGGCATTTTCAAGGTACTCTGTAAATGCTTAATCTGCCGAATTAAAGCAGCTACTCCTATTCTCGGATTTACACTAGTTGTCGCTTTAACAATATTCGCCAATCTAGTATATTTTTTCGCAGCATACAAATCTTTGTTTTGATAGTCACCATTATACGCCACAATATGAGGCAATAAAATAGCATTGATTCGTCCATGTGGTACATGGAATCTGCCGCCGATAGCGTGTGCCATCCCATGATTTAATCCCAAATTCGTCAGATTAAATGCCATACCGGCCATACAGGACGCTACATGCATCTGTTCTCTGGCATAAGTATTCGTACCATTTGAAAATACTTCCGGCAAATATTCAAACACTAATTGAATTGCATATTCAACTAATGCCTTTGCCATAACATTTTCATTCAATGATACATAGGATTCAATTAAATGAACTAAAACATCCATGCCTGTATCAGCAGTAATACTAGGCGGTACACTCATTACTAAGCGAGTATCTAAAATTGCAATATTAGGCTGTATTTCATCGGTAACAATCGGATATTTCGTTCCTGTTTCCAGCATTGTAATTACTGAAAAATTGGTTACTTCCGAACCTGTACCACTTGTAGTCGGTACAGCAATAAACATTAAATCTTTATTGGCTTTAACGCGATTACCGAAATATAACATAGCCTTACCCGCATCAATGGCCGATCCACCACCTACTGCAATAATTGCATCAGCATTTGATTCTACTAAGCGCCCTACACCAGCAGCGACTACTTCAGTCGGCGGATCCGGAACAATATCACAAAAAAGCTCTACTTCTGCAAAGTCTAAGTTCTCCGTTACATGTGAAATCATTCCAGACTGAACCATAAATGGATCCGTCACTATGAAAACTTTTTTTACAGGGAGATCACGAAGACCTTGCAACGCATCCTCCCCTACCCATAGTGTCGTAGGAAATTTAATTTTCTGCATACATGTTCTCCTGCTTAACAAATAAAAAAAGAAGCCCTCACGGAATACACCCTCCGTTTAAGCTTCATTGCAAACCATGCACGCCATTGTACACGAAAATCTTATAACAATAATTTATACTTAACCAAAAAATTGTCAATAAAAATTACGTATTTCAATTATGCATAATCTATATACTTTTTCAATTTTTCTCTAATTTATACCTAAATTAACAGTTATTTTAACTTATTCCCCTCTTAACTAAGCTATAACCCCCCCCGATGATAAAAGGGTTCTTTGCACTTATAACAAAAGGGCATGGAGTATTAAACTCCATGCCCTTTTCCTATTTTTAAACTAATGTCACACTCCACTGTGCTGTGCTCTCTCATCATTGAACGACTAACATTAGTCCATCAATAGACGCACGTCTCTGTGCAAGACAGATTAATACATGCTGGTTTATTTTCTGCATTAATTCCAGTGAAGTACTACAATGCCACAAAAACAACATCCTGTCTTACCTCGAAACAGCATGTGTAATGAAATACGCGAAAGACCTGACTTAGGCAAAAGCCATCACAGTGGCGGGACCGTGTTAGATTCTCACTAACTTCCATCGTTGGATTTCATATTTCTATTAATCTAAAAGCAATGATAACATATCTTAATCAATTCTGCAAGAACAGGATAATTTCAATAATTATTTTATATTTTTAGCCTTAGCATTATGAAACACTTCAGCACTTCTAGTATAAAAAATATCTTCCATCCCTTGTTTAGCATTTAAATATCTTGCCAAAGCATAAAAATAGTCTGATAATCGATTAACAAACATAACCAACTCTCCCGGTATTTTCGCGGTCATCTGTAATCGAACTATTCGTCGTTCGGCTCGTCTTGCAATCGTACGTGCCATATGAATCATACTAGCCTCACGTGTTCCACCGGGCAAAATAAAACGATTAATCTCCGGTGATTTAGCCGTATACTCATCGATTCTGGCTTCCAACCAAGAAATAGCATCTACAGGTAAAGTTACTTCTCGGTTTAACGATTCCGGCGTTGCTAAATCAGTACCTACATCAAATAAGAAATGCTGTAAATATTGTAATTCATCTTTTTCCTCAGATAAAGATGAATTAAATTGTGATATAGCATAACCAATCCATGAATTTAATTCATCAATAGTACCATAACTATCTACACGATCAGAATCTTTTGATACCGCGATTCCTCCCACTAGACGGGTCATCCCCTTATCGCCGGTTTTAGTGTAAATTTTCATAGCAAAGCTCCTTTCTCATTACATGGTATATATAATCAAAGAAATACCGGTAACTATAGAGAATATTATGAGAATCACTAATTTTACCTCATTAAAATTCTCTTCCAAAGCCACTATGCTTTATTTACACTTCATTGTGTTAACTTGATAATACAAATAAGCTACTTCTTTGTCAATTTACTAATTATCATAGAATGCTAGCTATTTACATTTATTTAAAAATCCTGTATCTTAAAATTACATATTGTAAACTCTTGCTTAACATTCCTTTTTATTATACACCACTAATAAGGAGTGTTTTTATGAAAAAAATTATGTTTGTTGGTCCCATCGGTGTTGGTAAAACAACTTTAACGCAGCGAATTGAAGGCGTTGAAATCATTTACGCTAAAACACAAACGGTTCAATTTCATGACGACATTATTGATACGCCGGGTGAATTTGTACAACATCGGCTTATGTATAATGCACTTTTAGTTACTGCTGCAGAAGCAGATATTTTAGGTTTTCTCATCTCTGCAAAAGAAAAAGAGCAAATGTTTCCTCCGGGGTTTGCCAGTCTATTTAATAAGCCGGCTATCGGCATTATCACAAAAATGGATTTAATAGACGAAACCGATGATATTGAATTTATTGAAAATCAACTTATAATGACAGGAGCTTCACCAATTTTTAAAGTAGGCATCAATAATGACGAAGGAATTAAAGATCTTTTAAACTATCTCGATACCTTAAATTAATAATAATTAAGTAAAAAGGAAGTGCTTAAATTCTGGCACTTCCTTTTTATCCTTTATCACACACATGCTCTTTATAAATACTTTTATATCATTATATCTAAAAACCTCACTATACAAATATCTCAAAATACGTTATAATTATGTTGAAATATTTAGATTTATCATGGCAGTTATATATTTTTAATTGCTGCCAGTAATATATAGGGAGGTATTTTATGAAGTTTTTATCTGCAACAGTAACGACGGGTATTTCGTTTGGATCTGCCTTGGCTATGGTTGTTAGCTATGCCAACTGGCATTCCATCCCTTGGGCCATTATTCACGGTCTATTCGGATGGCTCTACGTTATATATTTCGCTTTATTCAAATAGAATCCCCCTTAATCCCACTCCTAAAGAAGGAAAGCCTTGCTACTACCGAGCAGCAGGGCCTTCCTTCTTTTTGTCTTTATTTTTATATGCTTTCTCGGATGCTTTTGGATTAGTTAATACTGTCCTACACCCTACTTCTCTGATAATAGCCGTTCACGCCTTTGGCAATGCCTTAATGTGCAAAATAGTTAATAAACCATACGATACAAGGTACCGCAAACAGGTCAACCAAGAACGCACCGCAAAGCGGTACGATTAAGAATGCCTTAGTGGATGGACCGAATTTTTCAGCAACGGCTTTCATATTCGCCATCGCATTCGGGGTCGCACCTAAACCATGACCGGCCATACCGGCACACATAATCACCGCATCATAGTTTTTACCCAAAACAGGGAACGCCACGAACATATTGTACATAATCATAAAGATAACTTGCGACATAAGGATTACAATCATTGGCAATGCCAAATCGGCCAATTCCCATAACTTCAACGTCATCAGCGCCATGGAGAGGAAAATACCGAGACACACATCCCCGATAAGCCCGATGGTAGGATTATGCAACTCAACGAAGTGGAATTTATCGTTAATATTACGAAGTAATACAGCGAAGAACATACCGCCTACATAGTTCGGTATGGCAATCCCCCACCAAGATTTAAAGGCTACGGCCAATTCCATACCTACGACCATACAAATAGCTATAATAAAACCATGCAATAAAAATACATGAGCGGCTACTTCTTCACTAATTTCCTTGCCTTCTTCGATTTTTTCAACAGTTAACGCTTCGTTTACACTGGTTGTATCCGGACCGGCTACTTGATCTAAATCCTGTGCTAAAGCAGCTTTTTCAGTATCCTCAGCCAACTCTTCCTCTTCAGTGGAGTGTAAGTTATATTTATTGATGAAAAAGCGTGCGATTGGTCCGCCCACTACACCACCGGCTACAACGCCAAATGTTGCGGCTGCCATCGCTACCGCCGTAGCACCGTAAACACCCATAGCTTCTACTTCAGGTCCGAAAGCACCTGCATTACCGTGCCCGCCTTCCATAGATACGGCGCCCATTAAAACACCAAGTAAGGGATCAAGCCCCAACACTTTAGACCAAGATACGCCGATTACGTTCTGCATGAGGGATAAAAAGGCACAAAGAGCCCAATAATAAAATAATAATTTACCGCCTTTTTTTACAAGCTTAAGACTGGCAATCAGACCTACGGTAGCGAAAAATGCCAACATAAACGGCGTTTGTAAAATTGTATCCATTTTAATATTTAAAATATTAGTCTCATGTAAAACCAACATAAGCAAGGAAAATGACAAACCGCCTGCTACCGGTGCAGGAATACAAAAACGACTCAAAAAGCCGACTCGATTAACAATGATACGCCCCAATAACAGCAATAAAATTGCCAGTGCCAATGTGGCAATCATATCAAGCTCAATAACCGGAATACCTTGTTCCCACAAAAATTTCATACTTTCGCCTCCTAGCCAACAAGAATAAAATTATGGCTAACACCCTGTTTACACATAAGATGCGGCCCGCACCCGACCGCGAAAAGGCTATAGCATTCCCTCAAAAGCTTCTATACTACAGGTTCCCATAGGCTACATTTTCTACACTATAGCTGACAATCCGACTCTTCTCCATGCTACACAAATACTCCCACAAATGAATACCTTTACACTCACAATTTAAAGTATTCGTTAAAAATTCAATTTCTCCTGTTAACAACAACCTATAACTTAAAAATATATTCTATATTCTTTTAAATTATAGTCACAGGTGATTCATAATGATTTTCATTGACTTTTTTTGCTTAATTATGCATATTTTTGATTAAAGGCAGGTGTAATTTGTAGTAGATATATCTCATATAAAATAACAAAAGACTGCAATCCGGATTACTGTTTACAGATATTACACGCCATATCCTCAGATAGTATAACCCCGGCTGCAGCCTTTTTTATTTCATGTAAACTTACCCTGAAATTATATTATTCAATTTCAACGGGCGAAGTAGTTAATAAACCATACGATGCACGGCAAAGCAAATAAGTCAATTAAGAACGCCCCGCAAAGCGGCACAATTAAGAAAGCCTTAGTGGACGGACCGAATTTTTCAGTAACCGCTTTCATATTAGCCATCGCATTTGGCGTTGCACCCAAACCATGACCGGCCATACCGGCACACATAATAACCGCATCATACGTTTTACCCAACAATGGGAATACGATAAACAAACAGTATACAATCATGAATACTACTTGTGCCCCCAACACGACAATCATCGGAATTGCCAAATCTACAAGTTCCCATAATTTGAGTGTCATCAATGCCATAGATAGGAATACACCTAAGCAATAATCACCAATCAAATTAATGGTTTCCGTATGAAGTTTAACCACGTTGAGCTGATCATTAATATTACGCAAAATTACGGCAAAGAACATAGCCCCTACATAGCTTGGAAGTGCAATACCGAGGCTGCCTTTAAGCCAACTGCCCACCATTAAACCTATGGTCATACAAACGGCAATGATGGCCGTGTGAATAAATAAAGAGTGAGCCGAAATCGCTGATTCCGCATATTCACTTTCCTTTTTAGCCGCCTTGGCATCATCGGAACTCGAGCTTACACCGTTATTACCGCCGGTTGCCGTTACAGTACCATCACCAGCCAACTCCAATGCTTCAGTGGATTTCAAGTTATTCTTATTCAGTAAGTACTTAGCAATCGGACCGCCGACTAAACCGCCCGAAACAAGGCCAAAAGTTGCGGCCGCCATTGCTACGGCGGTGGCTCCGAATACGCCCATAGCTTCTATTTCCGGACCGAAGGCACCGGCTGCCCCATGGCCCCCTTCCATAGATACAGCCCCCATCAATACACCCAATAACGGATCGATATCAAATACTTGGGCTAAAGAGACACCGATTACGTTTTGCATAAGTGACAAGAAGCCGCAAAGAAGCCAATAAAACAATAGTAATTTACCGCCTTTTTTTACCAATTTAAGACTGGCAATAAGCCCTATTGTGGAGAAAAAGGCCAACATAAACGGCGTTTGCAATAAGGTATCCATTTTAATGATTAAAATGTTACTCTGATGCAAGATTAACATTAATATAGAAAACAAGAGCCCGCCGGCCACCGGTGCCGGAATACAAAAACGCCCCAAAATACCGATTCGATTAACCATGACACGCCCTAGAAGCAATAGCAAAATTGCCAGCGCCAATGTAGCAATCATATCCAACTTAATCACCGGAATACCCTGTTCCCATAAAAATGTCATACGTCCGCCTCCTAAATAGTAACAATTCAAAAAAATTCATACATTCAAAACACGCACATTAAAAAATGATTTTATATCATTCTTATAATTACTTCTACGCATAAATTTGATTTTCCTGCTTATTGTATACAAAAAGTCAAAAATATAGACTATAAAATAAAAATAATCTTATACGACTTTATATGTTATACGAGTTTATAGGAGAGAGTCCGCCCGAAAATAGGGTTATAAAAACAGAAACAGCATCCTCGTTCTGTTCCAGAACGAGAATGCTGTCAATTGTTACACCAAATAATACACTTAACGCCACCAGATTATCTACACGCGGCAAGCTTTGCCCCCATTGCCATCGGTAAATGGCTTGCGGGTCGTTAAAGCCGAATGCCTCTTGTAAGTCTTTAACGGAGTATCCGCTTTTAATCCGTAAAGCTTGAATCTGAGCGCCTGTTGCTACCATATCAATTGCGGGAAACATCTTCATAATCATCGCCTCCTACCAATTAATGACCAAGTACCATTTGTTGATTCGCTTGTTAAGTCACCTTCTTATTATAACGTAAATTCGAAGAATTGTCATTAAACCGGAAGTTCAAACGATGATTCATAGGACTATAGCGTTAAATATATATTTTTTAAAAAAATCTATTTATTTTCTTTGATTTTATCATAGTTAAATAAAATGTTGAGCACAACAGCTGTCAAGGCACCGACTACAATGCCGCTTTCCAAGAGGATGCGCACAGAAGAAGGGAATTGGGCGAATAAATTAGGTGTTACCGTCACGCCAAGCCCCAAGGTAATAGAACAAGCTGCAATGAGCATGGTGTTGGAATCAGTAAGATCTGCTTTACCCAACATGCGAATACCGGCCGCACACACCATACCAAACATAGCAATCATAGCACCGCCCAATACAGATGTCGGAATAATCGTGGCCAAGGCAGCAAACTTAGGCACCAAACCTAATACAACCAGCATAATACCGCAAACCACGATAACCGTCGTTTTACGAACCTTAGATAATTCAACGAGTCCCACATTTTGTGAAAACGTCGTATACGGGAAGGAGTTAAAAATACCGCCGATGATAGAGGCCAAACCTTCGGCACGATAACCATGAGCCAAATCTTTAGGCGTTAATTTTCGTTCACAAATTTCCCCCAAGGCCAAGAACACACCGGTCGATTCCACCATGCTCACCATGGCCACAATGGTCATGGTCAAAATAGCACTGGCATGGAAAGTCGGTAAACCGAAGTAGAACGGCTGCGGAATATGGACCCAAGAGGCCTCGGCAACCGGTGTAAAGTCCACCATGCCCAAGAAGAAGGCCGCAATCGTACCCACAACCAGCCCCAACAATACGGAGATGGCTTGAATGTAACCTTTGAAAAGGCGATTTAAAATAAGGATAAATACCAAAACGGCAAAACCGAGGCTCAAATTCATGGCACTGCCGAAATCAGAGCTGCCGAGTCCGCCGGCCAGATTATTCATCGCAACCGGTACCAAGGTAACACCGATAACAGTTACAATCGATCCCGTAACCACCGGTGGGAAGAAACGCACTAATTTGCCAAACCAATGAGAGATAATAAAAACAATAAGACCTGAAGTAATAATAGCCCCGTAAATAGCGCCCAAGCCCAGTTCTTTACCGATGGCAATCATCGGAAATACAGCGGTAAAGGTGCAGCCCAATACCACCGGTAATCCGATATCGAAGAAACGATTACGCCATACTTGAAGTAACGTTGCGATACCGGATGTCAATAAATCGGCACCGATTAAATAGGCGATTTGCATCGTTGAAAGATTCAAACTGCTGCCTACAATAATTGGTACGATAACGGCCCCTGCATACATGGCCAATACGTGCTGCAAGCCTAAGAAAAAAGTCTGACTTTTGCGTAATTCCATTATTCTGCCTCCTTCGGATGGCGCGCTTTTAATTCTACTGCCATTTTACCCTTGCCTTTACCATCGGGACTGCCATGCGTATAACCGACAACGTCGAAATATTCGGCACAAGCATCGGCAATAGCTTCGTAGTCCTCGTTTTTACTCTTCGTGCAGGTGGAAATATGTGCCGCATCAACGCCTTTTTTACGAAGTGTTTCCAGTTTCTTTGTCAAATCACCTCCGGAATGGGTAAACCCGACCAGTTCAATATCTTCACCTTCATAGCGCTCAAAGGAATCTTTTTTGCCCATAAACGCACCTAAACAACCGCCGCAAGAACAACGTTGCATCGTATCTTCGTTAACCAATATGGCTATCTTTTTCATAATTCACCTTCATTTCTTTTAATCCGCTTCAATTATGTTACTAAAACCATCCTCAGTAATGTGTGCCCTACTTTATGTGGTAAGGCTCAATTTACCGACATCGTTGTTTTCACAATTCGTGAAATACTCTTTTAAATCGTAAATTTTCGAAGAATTGTCAAATGCCGCTTACTCATAAATAGCGTATATTTTTTCAAAAATATATGCTTAATTTAGCAGATATCACTCATATATTATATAACATTCCCCAAGGAATCAATGTAGCCACGGTCTCATTCTCACAGCTTTTACTATTTAAATTATTCATAATTTAAATCACTTTTGTACATTGTCACAATCTTGAAAAAAGCGTACAATGCAAATATAAGCGTTATTCGAATTAAGTAACCGTTAGGAGGAAAAATCCATGGCTTATGCAACATTTCGAATTCCAAATACTATCATTCATGGCGATGATGCCCTCACGCACCTTTCTAAATTAGAAGGCAAGCGTGCTAGCATCGTAACCGAGGGCAACTCAATGCGCAAATTCGGCTTCTTCGACGAAACGAAAGCCCAACTTGAAAAGGCGGGTATGGAAGTCCAAATTATCGACGGCGTAGAACCGGATCCATCCATCAAAACCTGTAAAGAAGGCGGCGCTAAAATGGCCGAATTCCAACCGGATTGGATCATTGCCTTAGGCGGCGGCTCCCCTATGGACGCAGCCAAAATCATGTGGGTATACTATGAATATCCGGGTTACGATTTCATGGAACTTGTTAAGTTCAACTTCCCTAAATTACGCACTAAAGCACGCCTTATCGGCATTCCTTCCACCAGCGGCACCGCTTCGGAAATCACAGCTTTCAGCGTAATTACCGATACGGATAACAACATTAAGTATCCGTTGGTATCCCCTGATTTAGTTCCGGACATCGCTTTATTGGACAGCCGCATTCCATCCAAAATGCCACCGCTCATTACGGCACAAACCGGTATGGACGTAATAACTCATGCCGTTGAAGCATATGTATCCACAGCCGCTGATGATTTCACCGATCCATTGGCACTCCATGCCATTCAGTTGATTTTTGAATATTTGGAAACGGCTTACCACGAACCTGATAATATTCAAGCTCGCGACAAAGTACATAATGCGTCCACTATGGCCGGTATGTCCTTCACCAACTGCTCCTTAGGCATCGTTCACAGTATGGCTCACAAAATCGGTGGTGAATTCCACTTAACCCATGGTGAAGCCAATGCTATTTTGTTACCGTACATCATTCAATATAACAAAAAAGCTACCCAAAAATACGCTCAATTAGAAGGTATCCTCGGTATTGAAAATCTTGAACGTGCTATTTGGAATCTCAACAAACGCTTAGGCTTAAGCAAAACCATCAAAGACGGTTTAAATACGGTAATTCCTGAAGATAAATTCTTAGCCGTACTTGATCGCATGAGCCAACGTGCGCTTGATGATGCTTGTACATTAACTAACCCACGTAAACCAACCGTGGAAGAAATTAAAAAGATCTACGAAGCAGCTTACTACGGCAAGGATGTAAACTTCTAACTCTTTGTATGACTAAACACGGCATTATTTAGGAAGAAGAGCATACATCACTGTGCTCAGACTTCTAATTACTTCTAAGTTCCAACAAAATAATGCAATAAACGCGGTTTGCCCGAAAGGTGCAAACCGCGTTTTAATTTGATGAGACAAACTTATGTAAAGCACAAAACTAAATTTTCCCCAAAATCAGCCGTTAGTCCCTACTTTTTGTACAATATAATCCATAAATGTTTTCATGGTTTCCCATTTGGAGTTATTGTTACGATACACAAAGCAAACCTGCAAGTTTAAAGGTTTAGCTAAGGCGTAGATACCATCCTTAATGCCAAGTGCATCCAACAAATGACGGGAAATAAGAGCACCCGCTTCATTGCGTTGGCAATAGTCAATCATAGCATACGGATTAGATAAACGAACCAAATGCGGCAAGGACTGACGACCTTCTTCCGAGAAGTAGGATTTCAAGCGATGACTCATGAAGTATTTTGGCGGATACATAACCATCGGATAATCCAACAATTCTTCACAAGACAATACTTTACCGGCCGGTAACTCACGTTTAGGTGCGTAATAAACTACGGAGTCTTCGCGGATAGCAATACTTTCATAGCTACTCATATCTTTATTATTTGGTAAGTAGCAAGTACCAATGTCAATGCGGTTTTCACGCAAATCCAGTAACATTTCTTCTTCTTCCATATCATAAATGGAAATTGAGAAATTGGGGTTAGTTTGTTGAAAATACGAAACATGCGCATTCATACGCACGTCACCGATACTCCGCAAAATACCTACGTTGAGCATAGGCTGTTCCAATTTATTGGCCAAACGAATGCTATGAATAGCTCGTTCTAATGTTTCGATAATATGCTCCGCTTCCGGTAAGAACTTCTCACCTTCCGCTGTCAGGCGGCTGCCACGGGTAGAGCGAGCTATTAATTTTACACCAACTAAACGTTCCAGTTTTTTCATCTGCGCACTAAAAGCAGATTGTGTAATATTAGCAGCTTGAGCAGCTAACGTGAAGTTACCCATTTTACTATAGGTTATAAAACTTTGTAACTCTTGCAGAGTAGGTAGTTCATCCATCTTATCATCTCCTTTTCATGCAATACATATTCATACATTCTCAGTAAGTATAAAAATCTTTCAACGACTGACGAAGGTAGTCCCTCTTCTTTAACCATAGTATACCATGTATTGAATCAGTTAGAAAAGAGATAGGTACAAAAAATTTATAAATTTTTATATACTTTCGAACATTAAATGATGACGTTAACGGTATTATTCAAAACTTTTATTAGTACTTTTATCTATTCATTTATAAACACTCTTAATCAACTAAAAAAGAGTATACCCAAGTAAATAAGTATAGATTTTTTGCATTAAATTCTCTAGAATTTACTTGATAATAATTAGCACATGCTTTCTCATGATTATTTCATCTTCATAAGATACAACGAATATTGAAAGTGGTTTTCTTTATATAAAAACCGAATAAATTTTTGCGATAATTTAAAATAAAAATCGCATTTTTTGCCGTTTCTAAATAAAAATCCTAAATCTTCGTATTGATTTATAATAGTATTCACTTGATATATACATTCATCCTTATCATGAATACTTTTTGAATATTTATTAATTCATACCTTGAAGTAAAGTAAAACTTTTAGACTAAATAAAGTTTAAACAGGAACCTACATAAAAAAAGATTACATTTCAATATTATTTCTTACCAAAAAAGTATACCAAAATTCAAAGTAAAATTCAAAGTGAAATTCAAGTCTGCTCTGTCTCCGCGGCCAACTTAATCCCCCAACACTTGAAAAAACAAGTGAAGTATCTCACCCCATTCCCGTAGGACTAAAAACGTACCAAAATCTCTGTAAATCGCCGGTAATTCGGTGAATATAAATTGACAGTTAGCCGCCAATATGCTATCATAATTGGGTATCTTATTCGGATACAGCTATTATATTTTTATTTTTTACTATGAGGTGATAAACACATGGCAACGAGAAGAGAAGCACGCTTTAAGTTATGTCGTCGCTTCGGTGTGAACGTTTTCGGTCACTCCAAAGCTTTAAAGCGCGTAAAGAAAGACCAACGTCAGAAAAAAATGTCTGAATATGGCATGCAGTTATTAGAAAAACAAAAAGTTAAAGCATATTACAACTTGCTTGAACGCCAGTTCGTACGCTATTATGATAAAGCGAAAAAAATGCAGGGTGTTACTGGTGAAAACATGTTAGTATTGTTGGAATCCCGTCTTGACAACCTCGTATATCGCATTGGCTTCGGTAACTCCATCCGTCAGTCCCGTCAGATGGTTAACCATGGCCACATTCTTGTTAACGGTCGTCGCGTAGACATTCCTTCCTACCAGTGCAAACCTGGTGATGTAATCGAACTTCGCGAAGCATCCCGTGACAACGAAATGTTCAAAACAAACTTCCAAGAACTTCGTTCTTTCGAACTTCCTTACATCACTAAAGACTTGGAAGGCTTCAAAGGTACTTTCAACCGTCTTCCTGAACGTTCCGAACTTCCTATCGAAGTTAACGAAACGCTCATCGTCGAATTGTACTCCAAATAAGAAGTACTTTACGAAGAACGCAAAAGAGCAACAGCCTCGGCTGTTGCTCTTTTTTTTATTATCTTCAATATTTATTTTACTTCAACAATTTCATAGCTTCTGGAACCAAGTCCCATTTCTTCCGCTCTCTTAAGCGCTGCTTCCCAATCTGTATCCGGTGAAATATCATGGAAGTGATCCCAAGATTTTTCTTCTTTTTCATCAAGCATACTGCCCGGCATTGGCGGCTGAGCATTAACTTTGTCTACACAAGCCTGATCAAGAGCTACCAAATCATAAGATGCCATCATACCTACATCCGGTACAATCGGTAAATCGTTTTCACCGTGGCAATCGCAATATGGCGATACATCCATAATAAAGCTGATATGGAAGCGTGGACGATTACGAACGATAGCTGCCGTGTATTCAGCCATTTTTTCACTTAATACGGTATTGGCTTCGTCCCATTTAGGTGAAATAGCATCAACCGGACATACGCCGACACAGCGACCGCAACCTACGCATTTTTCTTCCGTAATGAAGGATTTACCGTTAGTTACATGAACCGCATCATGAGCACAGTACTGTTCACATTTATGACAACCTACACAAATTTCCTGCTGTACGAAAGGTTTACCGGCACTGTGTTGTTCCATTTTACCGGCACGAGAACCGCCGCCCATACCGAGGTTTTTAATAACACCGCCGAAGCCGGCTGCTTCATGGCCTTTGAAGTGAGTCATAGAAATAACGATATCAGCATCCATTAAAGCACGGCCGATTTTAGCTTCTTTTACATACTTCCCGTCAGGAACCGGTACCAGTGTTTCATCAAGGCCTTTTAAGCCGTCGGCGATGATAACATGCGCCCCTGTATTATACGGATTAAAACCGTTCTGATAGGCCGATTCGATGTGATCGATAGCATTTTTACGTCCGCCTACATACAAAGTATTGCAATCCGTAAGGAACGGTTTACCGCCCAATTCTTTGATGATTTTTACCATGCGTGCTACATATGGAGGTTTAATATACGCCAAGTTGCCAAGTTCACCGAAATGCATTTTAATAGCTACATACTTGTTTTTAAAATCAATTTTGTCAATCCCAGCACGGCGCACAAGTCGTTCCATTTTGTCCAAAAGACTTTCCCCTACGCGTGTGCGCAACGATGTAAAATATACCTCTGACATACTCATGTCACTCCTTACCTGTTTACCTAAACGAATTTTTGGCCGCCATACAACGACTTAACCTATGTCTCTATTATACTCCATTTATTATCATATAGATATCAACTAAATAAAATTTAGGGTTATAGGACATTTTGAGTTGGTAATTTAATCCCAAAGATAGTTAGGATATGGATCAGAGAAATGAAAATCACTCCATACAATAGCATCACCCCAAGTTGGGATAGAATTTTCTAATCTTTCTCTAGAATTCATGGTATCATATAGTTGAGAAATACTTTTGTTGGTCGGCATAACCTCGAGTATTTCAGCGGGTGAAAGCGGTTTCGGTGAGTGCATGTAGCACCACCAGAAAACCGCTTTTATTCGTCTTTCAATATTCATCCCTCTATGGTAACGCAACATAGCTCTTAATTGAGCATTTATGCCGCCTTCAATACGGTTATTAGTAGATGAACAGTCAAAATCTAATGTCTCCTCTAGGTAAGTGAATAAGGTACCGGATTTTATTAATACAATGAGTGACTGCTCTGCACCGGCAAGTGTTTTAGAACGGGTTGTCGTATATCTTTTTACTTGCTGAGAAGCATGAAAAATACATCTTTGAAGTTTGGCCTTTGGCCAAACTTTTTTTAATGCTTTCCGAAATCCGGTACCACCATCAGATACAACGACTTTAGGCGTAGCAATACGGTTCATCAAAGCCTCCCAAGCCTGCGCTCGTTCAGCTCGGCATACATACCAACCTAACACATGCTTTTCATCACAACAGATTAATATACAGGCCTTTCTTCCAAGGTGAATACAATCGAGCGTTGAGTTTCAACTTTGGGTGGCAAAGGACAAAGTTCCCAGAATTTAACTGTTTTTCTGCGAAAATTACGACCGGCACCGGGCATATCTTTTTGTACATTTTTACTGAACAACCACTGAAGAAAAAGCCGAAAGTCAGAGTTTGTATGATCATAAGGTTTAGTAAAAACTTGATGACATTCTCTACAACGCCATCGTTGGCTACCTATTCGAATTTTTCCTTATTTTATACAGTCAAACCCACAATAAGGACATTTAGTTTTTCTCATAAAGTAATACCTCCTAAAAAATATATTTTCTAGAAAGATATAACCTTATTTAACCCTTATATAGCAAGGGGTTTCAGACTTTTTACCAACACATTTTGTCCACCCTTTAAAATCTAATTAAAAATTTAAAAGACCGACAAGACTAGATAAATACTAGTCTCATCGGTCTAAAAACCAACTCAAAATGTCCTATAGGCCAAAATTTATGAAAAAACAGCCATGAGTCTTAATTAGTAATAAGACTCATGGCTGTTTAATTATTGTATCACTGCTCGCTTTAATTACGAACTAATTTACAAATTTAATCGCTATAGCTACTCAGCTTTTAGCGATACGCTACGCGTTCCGGCTGCATATCATGGAAATGGAGACGTTCTTTAGCTACCTTTTCCCATTCAGTACCCGTTTTACCGTAGTTTGCATACGGATCGATGGCGAGGCCGCCGCGAGGCGTAAATTTGCCCCATACTTCAATGTATTTTGGCTTCATAAGCTTAATTAAATCCTTCATAATGATATTCACACAGTCTTCGTGGAAATCGCCGTGACTGCGGAAACTGAACAAATATAATTTAAGTGATTTACTTTCTACCAAGCGTTCATCCGGCACATAAGAAATATAAATCGTTGCAAAATCAGGTTGTCCCGTCATTGGGCATAAGCTCGTAAACTCAGGACAATTAAATTTAACAAAATAATCATTACCCGGATGCTTATTCACGAAGGATTCCAAAACCTCCGGCGCATAATCCATAGGATATTCCGTTTTCTGACTGCCAAGGCCATGTACGCCTTGCAGTTCTTCACTTGTTCTGCCGCTTGCCATTAAGAGGCACCTCCTTACACTTTACTTGCTTCATTGACATCCAGCACAGTTTCTTCATCGTCTGCAACTGTTTCAGCCGCTTCAACCGGCTGTTGCTTAGATTGTACCACACCGAGCATAGTTCCGGCATAACGTTCTAAGCCGTTCACAATAAAAAAGCTCACTACTGCAGAAATGCTCTGCCCCACTAATAATGAAGATACTAATAATCCATACGGTAAATTCAAAATTGGTGCCAACCAAAGTGGCACTACCAAACTGGGAACCAATGTAATAAACGGAATGACAATCCAATTACCGACACCGCGTTTTTAGCATACGCAATGCCACCGGCCGTCATAAGACCTACCAAACAACCACCGATAGCATCAATCGGTCCCAACCCGCCCATAAGTAAATTACTTACCAAATTACCGATGCCGAACGCCAATACGGAAAACGGAAATAAAGCGGCCAGACCATATAAAGCCGTAGCAATACGCACTTGGTATTGCCCGAAAGCAAATCCCTGCGTCATCATCATAATCACAATATACATGGCTAAGCAAAGCCCTGAAATAGTCAGCTTTTTTGTTGTACTTAAAGTATTCATTTTATAATCTCCTTAGTTTTATTTAAAGACAGGATGGTTACGAACTGTCTGACAGTAAACAGAGTAACAGGCGACACCTTGGTATCGCCTGTTACCGATACAAGCTCCATGAACATCACTAAGACGTCACATCGCTTGTCATAATTACTGTTGTCGTACATCTTATTTGAATTCGTTGCACAAGCCGCGGAACATAGCAGCATCAGGTTTAACTACATCTTTTACCAAAGCACGTGCATGAGGACCACCGTTAGCGGCAGCCAAAGCTTTTTCGAAGGAAGGTTTCGTTTTGTCTTCGTAAATAAGACCGGTCAACAAGCCTTCGTGTTCGCCCAATGTTTTGAGGACAGCGGCACGATCTGTAGGATCATAGCCTTCAATCGTCGTTAAGGACGTTAAGTTTTCTTTGAAATAATCATAACCGTTACGTTTATTGTAAGTTACGCAAGGGCTGAATACGTTGATGAAGGAGAAACCTTCATGCTGCATACCTTGTTTAATCAATTCAACGAGTTCGGCACGATTAATCATATAGCCTTGGGCTACAAAAGTAGCACCGGCAGCAATTGCTGTTTCACAAATTGGTAATGGAGATTCAAACGATCCGTGTGGAGACGTTTTAGTTACAAAACCAATATCGGAACGAGGGGATGTCTGACCTTTAGTCAAACCGTAAACATGGTTATCCATTACAACGTAAGTAATATTTACATTACGTTTGAATGCATGGATAGTGTGGCCCATACCGATAGCGAACGCATCACCGTCGCCGCCGCAAACAACAACTTCTAAATCTTCATTAGCTAATTTTACCCCTTGAGCATAAGGTAACGCACGACCGTGAGTCGTATGTGCACCATATGCGTAGAAATAACCGCCGATACGGCTGGAACAGCCGATACCGGAAATAACGGCTAATCTTTCCGGAGCAATATCAAGCTGAGTTACCGCATCGGTAATGGCAGCCTGTACCCCATAGTGGCCGCAGCCGGGACACCAGTTAGGGCGAATATCATTTCTGTAATCGGTCACTTGTGCCATCTTATAAAACCTCCTTAATTGCTTTCTTCACATAGGTTGCTGTGAATGGATTACCATCATATTTTAAGCAACTATGGAGCTTACATTTGTTAGGCATATTGATACGGAAAATGTCAGCTAATTGAGCTGTTGCGTTTTGTTCGCAAATAACAACTTTTTTAGCTTTTTCATAGAATGGCATTAACTGTTCTTTAGGGAACGGTTTAATCAAGCGAAGTTGCAAGTGGTTAACTTTAACACCTTCGGCTTCAAGTTCAGCTGCTGCTTCTTCGATAGCACCGCGACTGGAGGCAATCCCGATTACCAATACGTCACATTCATCATGTTTAGCATTGTTGAGGAATGGATCATATACTTCAGCAACTGTGCTCAATTTACGCAAACGTTTGTCAGTCTGGCTAACGTGCATAGTAGGAGCTTCAGCCGGTTTACCTTCTTCGTTATGTTCAAGACCGGTGGATAAGAACAAGCCGTTCTTCATACCAGGAATTGTACGAGGGGAAATACCGTCTTCAGTCAATTCAAAACGTTTGAAGTAATGAGGACGTTCCAATGCAGGAAGGTCTTCTTCTTTCATCAATTTACCGCGTTCAATCGGTACACGATTCAAATCAAAGGAAGGAACGGATTGTTTATTGAGGCCTTGTTGTAAGTCAGGCATGAAGATTACCGGACATTGATACATTTCAGCCAAGTTGAATGCTTTCTGAATTTCATAGAAACATTCTTCAATGCTGGTTGGTGAAATAACGATGTTCGCATAGTCACCATGAGCATTGTGGCAAGCTGCGTTAATATCGGAAGTTTCTACTTTAGTAGCCATACCGGTGGATGGGCCGGAACGTTGTACATCGATAACGAGCATTGGAAGTTCAGCCATGGAAGCCATGGACATGGATTCAGCCATAAGGCTTAAGCCCGGGCCGGAAGTACAAGTGAAACCGCGAACGCCTGCATATACACCGCCCATAGCAGTCATACAAGCAGCAATTTCGTCTTCTGTCTGAACAACGGTAGCACCGATAGAGTCCATTTTCTTAATCATGTATTCCATAACTTCGGAAGCCGGTGTAATCGGATAGGAAGCCATGAAACGGGAACCTGCCGCAATAGCACCTAAAGCTAATGCTTCGTTACCCAATAAGAACATCTGATCTTTTGGTTCAGGTACAGGCAAGGCATCAACGTCGCCTTCACCGCGTTTTTCAACGATAAGTGCATGACCGTCTTCGAAAGCATTTAAGTTCTTATCGATGATGTCTTCCGATTTCTTCGCAAAACGAGCTGCAATAGCTGTTCTGAACGGAGCTTTGTCAAATCCTAAAAGGGCTACCGACATACCTAAAGCTACGATATTACGCATTAATAAGGAACCTTGTTTCATAGCTGTTTCGGTAATCGGAACGGCTAAACAAGTAATTGGAGAACCTTCATATTTGGAGAAGTCAGGGTTTACTTTGCTGTCGCAAATAATATAACCGCCTTTACGAACTTCACCGCCGTGCATATCAACAGTTTCCTGATCCAAAGCAACTAAAAAGTCGATGGATTCACCTACTGTCATGATTGGCTCAAGAGCAATGCGCAACGCAAACGTTGTATGGCCGCCTTTAATACGGGAAGCAAATAAACGTTGGCTGTACAAAGAGTAACCCTCTTTAGCTAAGATTGTGGCCATAATTTCGCCGCAGCTTTCGATACCTTCGCCCTGCTGGCCACCCATTTTCCAGATAAAATCTTTACGTTTTTGCAAAAGATTCACCCTCCTTAGGATTAACATTACTTAGTATAGTGGATCTGTAAAACCTTTCAACTACTTTACATTTTAACATTTTTATACAAAATCATCAATCATCATACGCCAAAGAAATGGCATCTCTATGACTAGCCTGCAATCGATAATTATAGTGAATTATCGTTATATTCTATAGTGTATAAATTATTTTACAAAAACCAATTTATGAATATTAATTCCTAAATAAATAATATTTATTAATGTTAAAAATCTTAAAAAGTCAATTGTAAGGTTACCAAAGTGAGTCTAAAATTATGTAAAAACAGCCTTGTCATAGTCATTTATACGTTAATGGCCCCCCAATCGTCTATCTGATTTAATCAAATAAATGAGAATTTGCTTAGTTATTTTTTGCATTTTATTAATTTTTTATTTATGTATGTAAGTAAATCTCTGAATTATATTTCTGAATAAGAACCGGTTTGAAATATCACAAGAATGATATGAGAAAGAGTTTCTGTAGAATTTCCGACTCAATTTCAGTTCTCTCACCGCAAGCTATGAGCAAACGGTATATCCCCACAATTTAGTTCCCTTTTAACCGAATTTTACGGTTCATTATAAGCCGGAATGACTATATATAACATATAATCATATTAACTGCGTAAACTTTCAATCACAGCTTGACGTCGACCTTCATTAAAGAAAATTTCTTCCAAACATAAACCTTGCGGCGGTGCCGTCTTACCGATTACGCGCCGATCACGAGCGGCTATTAAATCGGGGACTTGTGACGGAGCAAACCGGCCCAGCCCTACATCAACTAAAAGGCCCGCTATATTGCGCACCATATGATATAAAAAACCGTCGCCGATAACGTGAATGTACACGGTGGGCCCTATAAAACGAAGTGTCACCGCAAACATCGTTTTCACCGGATTAGCCGGTGTGGAATTGGCCCCTTGCAAGGTCGTAAAATCATGTGTCCCTTCCAAGGCTTTAGCAGCCTCCATCATGGCTGCCCTATTTAACGGCTTTTTAACATGCCAATGATAACGCATGCTAATCGGATCTTCGATGACGTCATTATGAATCGTATATATATATTCCTTCCCCACAATGCGCCAGCGCGGACGCCAATCCAAAGGAATTTCCTCAGCCTTACGAATCACAATAAATGGCGGTAAATGAGCAATTAAAGCGCGTGTTAAGTTTTCTGCCGGTATGCTGCCGGTCGTAAAAAAAGTAACCACTTGAAACCGTGCGTGAACCCCCGCATCAGTACGGGATGCTCCATAAATGGAAATCGGCTCATTGCACACTTTTGTAAGCGCCGCTTCCAAACAATCCTGTACCGTAATGCCGTTTACCTGACTCTGATACCCGTTTAATTCCGTGCCGTCATAAGCAACGATTAAACGAATATTCCGCTGTTTTGCCGCCAATGACAGCCCTCCTCATTTTAAAGCACCAGTCATAAACCGTTGACTGAGCACTATAAAATCACAAATTACAAAATTACAAAATCATTATAACCTGCAATTCGCGGAGCCCAATCGATGAACTCCGCGAATTAATTACCCCAATGGTATAAAGCGTAATACCAACAGTACAACCGTAATCACCAAAATACCGGAAATACCAATATAATCATAACTTGTTACCGTTAATTCTTTCATACGTGTACGATTTTCACCACCGCGGTAGCAACGAGCTTCCATGGCTATAGCCAATTCATCGGCACGCCGGAACGCACTGATAAAAAGCGGCACCAACAACGGCACCATATTTTTAGCTCGTTTTACCAAACTGCCTGTTGTAAAATCGGCACCGCGTGAAGCCTGAGCTTTCATAATGCGATCTGTTTCTTCCAATAAAGTCGGAATAAAACGAAGCGCAATAGTCATCATCATAGCCAGCTCATGTGCCGGCACGCCAATACGGCGAAATGGATTTAACAAGTGTTCAATACCGTCAGTCAGGCGAATCGGTGACGTCGTATACGTAAGTAAAGACGAGAAAATAATCAGGAATACCAAGCGAGCTGCCATGTAGCTGCCCATGCGTACCCCTTCTTCACTGATGTGCAAGAAGCTGTACTGCCAAATCATCGTACCCGGTGTCGTAAAAACATGAATCCCCATAGTAAATACGATGATAATCCAAAGCGGTTTAACCGAATTCCAAACGAGGCGCATCGGCAAACGTGATAATGCAACCGTAAACAAGGTAAATAATCCCACAATCGTATAAGCTAACGTTGTTTCAGCCAAGAAGATTGCTACGATGAATATCATAGTAGCAATGATTTTAGCGCGAGGATCCATACGATGCAAGAAAGAATCGCCCGGGAAGTATTGTCCGATAGTAATATTACTTAGCATGGTTAACCTCCTTTAAAGCAACTTCAATCGCTTTAACAGCGTCATCTACGGAGATAACCTGCTGTGAAACCGGCAAGCCGCGGTCTCGTAAATGTTCAACTAATTTAGATACCGGCGGTACATCAACTCCGGCAGCCTGTAATTCCTTACGTTTATTCATAAAGATATCGATAGGCTTACCATCCAGTTGAATCTGCCCGTTATCAATGACAATTAAACGGTTAGCCATACGTGATATGTCTTCCATATTATGAGATACGAGTACAACCGTAATGCCTTTTTTAGCATGTAAATCAATAATCTTTTGGAAGATTTCTTCACGGCCGAACGGATCGAGCCCTGCGGACGGTTCATCCAAAATGAGGTAACTCGGATTAAGTGCTACCACGCCGGCAATAGCAACGCGTCGCATTTGTCCGCCCGATAATTGGAACGGCGAACGATTGGCATATGTTTCATAATCAAGTCCCACAAAGTCCATAGCTTCGCGAACTCGTTCATCTACTTCGCTATCGCTGAGGCCTAAGTTTTTAGGGCCGAACGCAATATCCTGAGCAATTGTTTCTTCAAACAATTGATGTTCCGGATATTGAAATACCATGCCCACTTTATGACGCATTAATTTAGCTTCTTCGGTCTTAAGTGCTGCATCGACGCCGTTAATCGTAACCTTACCGGCCGTAGGATGCAAAAGCCCGTTCAAATGTTGCACCAAGGTGGATTTGCCGGAACCGGTATGACCGATGATGCCTACAAAATCACCTTCGTTGATTGTTAAGTTAATCTCCTTCAATGCTTCCTTACGAAACGGTGTATGTTCACCATATACGTAGGAAACGGAGTCTAAAATTATTGGCATAATTGGTCCCCCAATTCTTCCTCAGTAATAATACCGTTTGATAAGGTGACCCCATCAAGACGTAACTTTGTTGCCACTTCTGCGGCAACCGGCACATCCAGCCCCAATTCTTTAAGCATCGGTACCTGTGAAAAAATCTCACGCGGTGTTCCGTCGTGCAAAAGTTTACCGTTTTTCATAACCACCACGCGGTCAGATGTTACGGCTTCTTCCATAAAGTGCGTAATATATACGATGGTAATACCTTCTTCTTTATTTAAGCGGTGAACGGTATCCAACACTTCCTGTCGTCCTGCCGGATCCAACATGGCCGTCGGTTCATCGAGAACAATGCAATCCGGTTTCATTGCCAAGACACCGGCAATGGCAATGCGCTGCTTTTGTCCGCCCGATAAAAGCCCCGGAGAATGTAAGGCATAATCTGTCATATTGACATTGGCCAAGGCTTCATCAACACGATGACGAATTTCCTTAGGTTCAACACCTAAGTTTTCCGGGCCAAAAGCCACGTCTTCTTCTACCACGGCCGCTACAATCTGATTATCCGGGTTCTGAAAGACCATACCCACATGTTGACGAATATCCCACAGATGTTTCGGATCCTTCGTATCCATACCAAGAACCGTAACAGTCCCTTTAGACGGCGTCAACAATACATTAAAATGTTTAGCCAAGGTACTTTTACCGCTACCGTTCGTACCGATAATACTTACGAATTCCCCTTTACGAATGGATAGGCTCACATCATCGAGGGCATATACTACATTGCCGGACTCATCTTGATAGGTATGACTCATGTGTTCGGTTTGTATCATTATATCCTGTGTGCTCATAATATCCTCAAATCTTAGTAAATCTATATGATTAAACTGCAATATCACTACATTGATAATATAAAAATAGCAACGATTCGTCAACCTTATAAATAAACGAAGTTGTCAATATCATTTCTATTTGTATCCTATCAGTTAATTATTTACATAAAACTGTTTTTATTTATATAGCCATAAATATATACGCATGTGCCAAAATACCCCACAAATGTGTGACAGAGTTCCCTTAAACCGCAGGTATCTCATTATATCATAAAAAAGCATAAAAAAGCGGTGTTGCTAACATCCGTTGCAACACCGACTTCCTAATTATTAAACAAGCTCGATAAGTGCTAATGGAGCCGCATCGCCTTTACGAAGGCCAAGCTTAATTACACGAGTGTAACCGCCCTGACGATCAGCATATTTTGGAGCAATTTCGTCAAATAATTTTTTAACTACATCTTCGTCCATAAGGTATGCAAGCACCTGACGACGTGCATGAAGATCACCGCGTTTAGCAAGGGTAATCATCTGGTCAGCCAAGCCACGTAATTCTTTAGCTTTAGCTTCAGTCGTTTCAATGCGATCATACTGGAAGAAAGATGTTAACATACCGCGGAATAAAGCTTTACGAGCAGAGCTGTCACGGCCTAATTTTCTATACATTAGTCATCCTCCTTATTCGCCTTTTTTCTTCAAGTAAAATGGTCCCAATGGATGTTTCTGAAGTTTTTCTTCAATTTCATCAATGGATTTTTTACCTAAATTACGTACCTTACCTAAATCATCCATACTCTTATCCAAGAGGTCGGCAATTGTATTGATGCTTGCGCGTTTCAAACAATTGTATGCACGAACGGATAATTCCAAATCGTCGATAAGGATTTTTGATGGACCGTCATCATCCGGACCATCAACGCCATCCGGATCGTTTTTACCGTCCAAAACGTCATCATCGCTAGGAACGATAAATTCTTCAGCCGAATGAGCTAACTTGGTGAAGTTTTTCAAATAGCCAATCATAATATTAGCCGAACGTGCTACTGCTTCCGCAGCGGTAATGGAACCGTTGGTAACAACTTCGAGAGTTAATTTATCAAAGTCCATTTCATTACCTACACGTACATCACTTACTTCATATTTGGCACGAAGAATTGGGGAGAAGATGGAATCGATTGGAATACGACCAATTACATCATCATCTTTTTTATTCTTCGTTGATGGCACATATCCTTTACCACGTTCAATGCGAACATCCATTACGAGATGAGCCACTTCATCCATCGTAGCGATTACGAGGTCAGGATTTAAAATTTCTAATTCCGGTGGACAAAATCGTTCCAATTCTCCGGCAGTTAGAACGCCCTCCTTCTGAATATCTACGTGGAGATCTACCGGCACTTGAGCCTCACTGTCAAGACGAAGGCACAACTGCTTGAGGTTTAGGATTATATCCGTTACGTCCTCACGAATACCAGGAATTGTAGAAAATTCATGAAGCACGCCATCAATTTTGATGGAAGTGATAGCCGCTCCATCTAAAGACGAAAGTAGAATTCGACGTAAGCTGTTACCGAGCGTAATCCCGTAGCCGCGATCTAATGGTTCACAGACGAATTTACCATAACGACCGTTGTCGCGTACTTCAACTTTCTCGATTTTTAATTTCTTTTCTTCGCTCATCAGGACAATCCTCCTATAAAACACGCCTTCTATCTATAGTATATCATAGCGACCGCAGATTGCGATCGCTTAAAACTATAAATTATACACGACGACGTTTTGGAGGACGGCAACCATTGTGAGGAATCGGAGTAACGTCTTTAATGCTGTTTACTTCGAGACCAGCAGCCTGCAATGCACGGATTGCAGCTTCACGGCCGGAGCCTGGACCTTTTACGAATACTTCAACCTGACGTAAGCCATGTTCCATAGCTGCTTTAGCTGCTTGTTCAGCGGCCATCTGAGCTGCGAATGGAGTGCTTTTACGGGAACCACGGAATCCAAGACCACCTGCGGAAGCCCAGGAAAGTGCATTACCGTTTGTGTCAGTAATAGTTACGATAGTGTTGTTGAATGTGGAACGGATATGAGCCGCACCGGATTCAACGTGTTTCTTTTCTTTTCTTTTAGTTCTTACTACCTTTTTAGCCACGCTTTATCCCTCCTTTATTATTTTTTCTTCCCAGCGATTGCTTTTCTAGGACCTTTACGAGTACGAGCATTTGTCTTAGTGCGTTGACCGCGCAAAGGCAAGCCTGCACGATGACGTTTCCCGCGATAGGAGTTGATTTCAATTAAGCGCTTAATGTTAAGGGCTTCTTCACGACGAAGGTCACCTTCAACTTTGTAATCTTCATCAAGAAGAGCACGAATTTTCGCAACTTCATCTTCAGTAAGGTCACGAACGCGAGTATCAGGATTAATACCAGTTTTTCCCAAAATTTCTTTGGACAAAGTAAGTCCGATACCATAAATATAAGTTAAACCAATTTCCACACGTTTGTCACGTGGTAAATCTACACCGGCTATACGTGCCATCTATTCATCCACCTCCTATCAATTATCCTTGTTTTTGTTTATGTTTCGGGTTTTCGCAAATTACCATTACACGGCCTTTACGTTTAATGATTTTGCATTTTTCGCATATCTTTTTAACTGATGGTCTAACCTTCATAAGTACCTCCTTTGTGTCGCTGCCGCTTACTATTTAAAACGGTAGGTAATACGACCACGATTTAAGTCATATGGTGTCAGTTCCATAGTAACTTTATCACCGGGAAGGATACGAATAAAATTCATACGCATTTTGCCTGACACATGAGCAAGTACCACATGACCATTTTCAAGCTCTACCTGAAACATGGCATTAGGTAATGCCTCTACGACCGTACCTTCCACTTCAATAACGTCTTCTTTTGACATATCATTTCCTCCGGCTACTGGTTATTTTATCAACCTGGGTTCATCACGCATGGTCAAAATTTCAGGGCCGTTTTCTGTAACAACCACTGTATGTTCAAAGTGCGCTGCCGGTTTGCCGTCACGAGTAACGGCAGTCCAGTCATCGTCCAGAACATGTACTTCATAAGTACCCATAGTAATCATTGGCTCAATACAAAGCACCATACCCGGCTTTAATAAGGGACCATGCCCAGCCGGACCGTAATTTGGAATTTGTGGATCTTCATGCATTTCACGACCAAGGCCATGACCTACAAAATCACGAACCACACCAAATCCGAATTTTTCACAATACGTCTGAACAGCGTGGGAAATATCGCCCACTCTGTTCCCGACAACTGCCTGTTCAATACCTTTGAACAAGCTTTCTTCTGTCACCTTGAGAAGTTTCATAACTTGTGGTTTGACCTTCCCAATAGGAATGGTTACACAGGAATCACCATGATACCCATTAACTGAAGAAACGAGATCGATGCTGATAACATCACCGTTCTTCAGCTTGCGATGAGCATTGGGAATACCATGAACCACTTCATCGTTGATAGAAGCGCAAATTGTTGCAGGATACCCATAGTAACCTTTGCAGCTCGGTTCACCACCATGGCTGCGAATATATTCTTCGGCAAATTGATCCAACTCAAGTGTAGTAACACCCGGTTTTGCTAATGCGATAAGCTCTGTTAACGTATCAGCAGTGAGTTTACATGCCTGACGGATATACTCAATTTCATGTTGCGATTTCAAAATAATCATTGATTATTTCTCCAACGCTTTAATGATATCTGTAAATACTGCATCCACATCCTGTAATCCGTTGATTTCTACATATAAACCACTGTTACGATAGTAATCAATTAAAGGCTTAGTAGATTCGTCGTATACAGCAAGACGTTTCTGTACTGTTTCCGGTTTATCATCGTCACGATTTTCAAGACGTGCTCGTTCACTGATGCGTCGTACCAACTCTTCGTTAGGAACGTTGAGGTTAACAACGGCATCAAGAACAATTCCCATTTCTTTTAATATAGCATCTAATGATACTGCTTGGGCAGTTGTACGAGGGAAGCCGTCAAGGATGAAGCCGTTTTTGCAATCATCTTTGGCAAGGCGTTCACGTACAATACCTACCGTAACACTATCCGGTACGAGTTGGCCCGCATCCATGTATTTCTTAGCCTCAAGACCAAGAGGGGTACATTCCTTAACCGCCGCACGGAACATATCACCGGTTGAAATCTGAGGAATACCATATTTATCGATTAAACGAGTAGCCTGAGTACCTTTACCGGCACCGGGAGGTCCCATTAACAAAATATACATAGCTATTTTCCTCCTATTTAACAAAGCCCTTATAGTGACGGGTTAATACCAAAGATTCAACTTGTTGCATTGTATCTAAGGCAACACCGACAACGATAAGTAATGCTGTACCACCAAAATACACACCTTCGATGCCTGTAATACCACCGATAAAGTTAGGTAAAATAGCAACGAGTGCCAAGAATAAGGCGCCCGCGAAGGTAATGCGAGTCATTACGCGATCTACATAATCAGCAGTAGGTTTACCCGGACGAATGCCTGGAATAAATCCACCGTATTTTTTCATATTATCTGCCATATCCGTAATATTAATTGAGATTGCTGTATAGAAGTACGTAAAAATAAAAATCAATACAGCATATAAAACTGTCTGCAATGGGGTCCCCCATGTAAAGTAGTTAGCCAGTGTTCTTACCCAGTCAACCTGCACAAACTGAGCTAACGTCACAGGGAACATCAAAACGGATGACGCAAAGATAATTGGAATAACCCCTGCCTGGTTGACCTTAAGAGGAAGGAAGGTTGAGTGGCCACCGTACATTTTACGACCAACTACGCGTTTGGCGTATTGAATCGGAATACGACGTTGACCTTGGGTTACCGCAATTACAAATACGATCATTGCAACAGCGATAATCGCAAATAATATTGCTTGAAAAATATTGATTGTTCCAACTTGTAAATATTCGTAGATTGTGCTGAATCCCGAGGGGAAACGCGCTACGATACCGGCAAAGATGATAAGGGAAATCCCGTTACCAATGCCGTATGCTGTAATTTGTTCACCAATCCACATTAGGAGACAAGTCCCTGCTGTAAGAATGATGGCAATTACAATAACTGATAAGAAACTGTTGTCAATAAGTGCACTATTAGCACGTAACGCATAGGACATACCGAAAGCTTGGACAAAACCAAGAACTACGGTGCCATAGCGTGTTACTTTGGCAATTTTCTTACGTCCGTCTTCACCGTCTTTACTCCATTGTTCAAACGTCGGTACTACCGCTGTTAACAGCTGCATAATAATCGATGCATTGATGTATGGGGTAATACTCATGGCAAAGATGGAGAACTTACTTAACGCACCACCGGCGAATAAGTCTAAGAGACCGAATAAACCGCCGGATGTAAATAAGCTTTCAATAACAGAGGCATCTACGCCAGGGACCGGAATATGAACGCCTGCCCTAAACACGATAAACATAAGTAATGTATACGCTACTTTATTGCGTAGCTCTGTTATTTTAAAGATGTTCGAGAGGCCTTCTAGCACCCTAGATCACCTCTACTTTTCCGCCTGCTGCTACAATCTTTTCTTCGGCAGTTTTAGTAAAACCATTAGCAATAACTGTTAATTTCTTTTCTAACGTGCCATTACCAAGGATACGGATACCATCACGTACGTTTTTCAAAATGCCCATTTCGATAAGAGCTACCGGATCAACCGTAGCACCATCTTCAAAACGGTTAAGTTGGGAAATGTTAACTTCCGCATATTCTTTAGCGAACACATTTTTGAAACCACGTTTTGGTAAACGGCGATAAAGAGGCATCTGGCCACCTTCGAAGCCAGAGCGTACGCCACCACCACTACGGGAGTTTTGACCTTTCTGACCACGGCCAGCGGTTTTACCAAGACCGGAACCAAGACCACGACCACGACGAGTGCGTGTCTTTTTAGAACCTGCTGCTGGAGCTAATTCATGAAGTTTCATTCAGTGCACCTCCTTATCTATATTATACTTCTTCTACAGTAACTAAATGTCTAACTTTGTGAAGCATACCCTGAATTTGAGGTGTAACTTCTTTAACTACCTGAGAGTTAGTTTTCTTTAAGCCAAGAGCTTTTACAGTTGCGCGCTGATCTTCAGGGCGACCGATTAAGCTTCTGGTCAATGTGATTTTTACCTGTGCCATTACAGTCAATCCCCCTTATTAGCCGTAAATTTCAGCTACAGTTTTGCCTCGAAGTGCTGCCACTTCTTCTGCACGTTTTAACTGAGCTAAACCTTCAATTGTTGCGCGAACCATGTTGTTAGGGTTGGAAGAACCAAGGGATTTCGTAAGGATGTTACGAACACCAACTAATTCCAATACGGCACGAACAGGGCCACCTGCGATAACCCCGGTACCTTCTGCAGCCGGTTTCAAGAAAACGCTGCCTGCACCGAAACGACCGGTTACAGTGTGAGGAATTGTACCGTTTTTAATAACAACGTGAATAAGATTTTTCTTAGCATCATCAATGCCTTTACGAATTGCTTCAGGCACTTCTGCCGCTTTACCTAAGCCAACGCCTACGTGACCGTTGCCATCACCGACAACTACTAAAGCGCTGAAGGAAAAACGACGACCGCCTTTTACTACTTTGGCTACGCGGTTGATGAATACTACTCTTTCTTTAAGATCAAGACTGGTGTAGTCAATTCTCGCCATGTCTAAAGTTCCTCCTTCTTAGAATTTCAAGCCAGCTTCACGAGCGCCTTCTGCAAGGGCCGCTACACGACCATGATAAATGTAACCACCGCGGTCGAATACTACTGTTTCGATACCTTTTGCGATAGCACGTTTAGCAACTAATTCACCAACAGCTTTAGCTGCAGCACTGTTGCCACCATAGTTCAAGTTTAATTCTTTATCTAATGAGCTTGCTGCTACCAAAGTAGTACCAGCTACGTCATCAATAACCTGTGCATAGATGTTGCTAAGGCTACGGAATACGTTCAAACGTGGGCATTGCGCCGTGCCGGAAATGTGACGACGAATACGAAGATGACGTTTTGCTCGAGCAATATTTCTTGTGGATTTACGAGCCAAGATGTTCACTCCTTTCTAAATTCTACTGATATTATTTGCCTTTAGCGCCAGCTTTACCAGCCTTACGACGAACAACTTCGCCTTCGTAACGGATACCTTTACCTTTGTAAGGTTCCGGTTCTCTCCATTTACGAATATTAGCAGCTACAGCACCAACCACTTCTTTGTCAGCACCACTAACAACGATTTTGTTAGGAGCCGGCACGTCGATGGTAATACCAGCAGGAGCTTCCATCTCTACTGGATGAGAGAAACCAAGGGTAAGCACTAATTTGTTACCTTGTTTGGCTGCTCTGTAACCAACACCGTTGATTTCCAATGTTTTAGCAAAGCCATCATGAACGCCTGTTACCAAGTTAGCAACAAGAGCGCGAGTGAGGCCATGTAAAGAACGATGCGCTTTATCTTCGCTCGGACGAGCTACTGTGATTGTATTACCTTCCACAGTAATAATCATATCCGGATGCAATTCACGAGATAATTCACCTTTAGGGCCTTTTACAGTCATTACGTGGTTTGCGTAGTTAACTGTAACGCCTTCAGGGATCTCGATAGGTATTCTACCGATACGTGACATTATTTCTACCTCCTATTGCCTGATTACCATACGTATGCGAGTACTTCGCCACCAAGGCCTTCTTTACGAGCTTGTTTGTCGCTCATTACACCTTTAGATGTAGAAATAACTGCAATACCTAAACCACCAAGTACGCGAGGGAGTTCTTCCTTCTTCGCATAAACACGTAATCCCGGTTTGGAAATACGTTTAATTCCAGTAATTACTTTTTCGTTATTGGAACCATATTTTAACGTTACTTTTAAAACTGTGTGTTTGCCGTTTTCAACGGTTTCAACGCTCTTTACAAATCCTTCTTCTTTAAGGATTTCCAGAACGGCAGCCTTCATGCGAGATACAGGAATCTCTACGGATTCATGAAGAGCAGCATTTGCATTACGGATGCGCGTAAGCATATCCGCAATCGGATCGGTCATTACCATATTCTAAAAACCTCCTCCCGTAATCCAATTACCAACTGGCTTTTTTAACGCCAGGAATCTGTCCTTTGTATGCAAGTTCACGGAACGCAATACGGCTAATACCGAATTTACGCATGTAGCCATGTGGGCGACCGGTCAAGTTGCAACGATTATGTAAACGAGTTGGAGAAGCATTTGCTGGCAATTGTGCCAATGCTTCATAGTCGCCGGCAGCTTTTAAAGCTTCACGCTTAGCAGCATATTTAGCAACGATTTTAGCACGTTTCTTTTCGCGTTCAATCATAGATTTTTTAGCCATCTATAAGTTCCTCCTAATTATTTTTCAAACGGCATGCCACAAAGAGTCAATAACTCACGCGCTTCTTCATCGGTTTTAGCGCTTGTAACTACGATGATATCCATACCTGTTACACGTTCTACCTGATCATATTCAATTTCAGGGAAGATGAGCTGTTCTTTAAGACCCAATGCATAGTTGCCGCGGCCATCAAAAGCCGTAGCACTCACGCCGCGGAAGTCACGTACACGTGGCAACGCAACGTTGATCAACTTGTCTAAGAATTCATACATGCGTTCGCCGCGAAGAGTTACCTTAGTACCTAAGGCCATGCCTTCACGAACTTTAAAGTTAGCGATGGATTTCTTAGCTTTGGTGATTACCGGTTTCTGACCGGCGATAATAGTGAGGTCGTTAACGGCAGCTTCCAATGCTTTAGCATTACCGACTGCATCGCCAACACCAATATTGATAACGACTTTTTCCAATTTAGGAATTTCCATTACGTTTTTGTACTGGAATTTTTCCTGTAAAGCCTGACGAATTTCACTAGTATATTTTTCGTTTAAACGAGACATTAGTTAAAAGCCCTCCTTTCCCTTATTATTTATCGAGTACGGCACCGCTTTTCACAGTCGCACGTACGAATTTACCATCTTGTTCTACTTTTTTGATACGAGTAGGCTGTTTAGTTTCAGGATCAACTACCATTACATTGGAAACATGGATAGGAGCTTCCTTAGTGATGATGCCGCCCTGAGGGTTAGCCTGGCTTGGTTTCGTGTGGCGTTTAACTAAGTTAACACCTTTCACGAAAACGCGCGATTTTTTAGGTTCAGTAGCGATAACTTCACCTTGTTTGCCTTTATCTCGACCGGAGATAACAACAACAGTATCGCCTTTTTTTACTAGAAGTTTAGTTTGGGACATCGTCGCGTTCCTCCTTCTTATAATACTTCCGGAGCAAGAGAGATGATCTTCATGAAGTCTTTTTCACGAAGTTCACGAGCTACCGGTCCAAAAATACGAGTGCCACGTGGGCTCTTGTCATCTTTAATTACTACTGCTGCATTTTCGTCGAAACGAATATAAGAACCGTCCTGACGACGGATACCTTTTTTAGAACGAACAATAACGGCTTTAACTACGTCGCCTTTCTTGACAACGCCACCGGGTGATGCATCTTTTACAGAAGCAACGATTACGTCACCGATATTGCCGAATTTGCGATAAGAACCGCCCAAAACTTGAATACACATAATACGTTTTGCGCCAGTGTTATCGGCAACATTCAAAATTGTTTGTTGCTGGATCATCGTGTTTCCTCCTTACATCACGTATTATTTTACTTTTTCAATAATTTCAACCAATCTCCAATGTTTATCTTTGGAAAGTGGACGAGTTTCTACAATTTTAACTGTATCGCCAATTTGGCACTCATTGTTTTCATCATGAGCTTTAAAGCGTTTGTTTGTTACCATTGGCTTGTTATATAATGCGTGCGGCACTTTACGTTCAACAGAAACAACGATGGTTTTGTCCATTTTGTTACTTACAACTTTGCCCACACGTACTTTACGTACATTTCTTTCTTCTGCCACGACCATTAGCCTCCTTTTCAATCCAAACAAAATTTGTTATTATGCGTTTCCTTTAAGAGCAGCTTCACGCTGAATTGTTTTAATACGCGCAATAGTTTTCTTAACTTCGCGAATACGCATTGGATTTTCTAATTGACCAGTTGCGAGCTGAAAACGGAGGTTAAACAACTCTTCTTTAAGGCCGGAAACTTTTTGTTCCATTTCGGCAGCGCTCATGTTACGGATGTCATTAACCTTCATTTACGTCACCACCCAATTCTTTACCCTTAACAACGAACTTAGTTTTGATTGGAAGTTTATGACCTGCCAATCGCATAGCTTCACGAGCTACTTCTTCAGATACGCCGTCCATTTCGAACATTACGCGACCTGGTTTTACTACTGCAACCCAGTATTCAGGGGAACCTTTACCGGAACCCATACGAGTACCAGCCGGTTTAGCTGTGATTGGTTTGTCCGGGAAAATTTTGATCCAAACTTTACCACCACGTTTGATATAACGAGTCATAGCAATACGAGCTGCTTCGATCTGACGGTTTGTGATCCAAGATGGCTCTAATGCTACTAAACCGAATTCACCGTGAGCAACTGTGTTACCACGCATTGCGCGACCTTTCATACGACCGCGGAACTGTTTACGATGCTTTACGCGCTTTGGAATAAGCATTAGTTGTCACCTTCTTCCTTCTTAGCAGGTGCTTGTTTTGCCTCCGGCAATACTTCACCTTTGTAAATCCATACTTTGATGCCGATACAACCGTAAGTTGTATGAGCTTCAGCAGTACCGTAGTCGATATTAGCACGAAGTGTGTGCAATGGGATACTGCCTTCACGGTAGGATTCGCTACGAGCGATTTCAGCACCGCCTAAACGACCGCTAACCATAATTTTAATACCTTTTGCACCAAGACGCATTGTGCGACCTACGGCTTGTTTCATTGCACGACGGAAACCGATACGGCGTTCCAACTGGTTGGCAATGTTTTCAGCAACTAATACGGAGTCCATATCAGCTTGCTTAATTTCAGCGATGTTTACATCGATTTGTTTATCAGTGAAGCGTTTTAACGCTTTGCGGATATCTTCGATACCTGCACCACCACGACCGATAACCATACCTGGTTTTGCAGTGTGGATAGTCAATTTAATACGTTTATTAATACGCTCAATTTCAATGCGGGAAATACCGGCAATGAAAAGGGTTTTCTTCAAGAAGTTACGAATTAAAACGTCTTCGTGAAGATTTGCAGCGTAATCTTTATCAGCATACCATTTTGCGTCCCAATCTTTTACGATACCAACACGCAAACCATGGGGATTAACTTTCTGACCCACTATATTCCCTCCTTCTATCAAGCTCTTTCAGAAACTACTACTGTTACGTGGCTGGAGCGTTTCAAAATTTTGAAAGCCTGTCCACGGGAACGAGGATGAATGCGTTTCATTGTTGGACCCTGATCAACGAAGATTTCGGATACATAAAGATTGTCAACATTCATATCAAAATTGTGTTCTGCATTTGCGATTGCGGAACGCATAACTTTTTCTACTACATCGGCGCCAACTTTCGGAGTGAACTTCAAGATGGCAAATGCTTCGCCGATATTCTTGCCGCGAACGAGGTCAGCAACAATACGGATTTTACGAGGCGCGATGCGCACGTGTCTAGCGATTGCTTTTGCTTCCATTATCTAATTCCTCCTATATTATTTCTTACCGGTTGTTTTTTCACTCTTAACGTGACCTTTGAAAGTACGAGTTGGAGCGAATTCGCCTAATTTATGACCTACCATATCCTCTGTAACGAATACAGGTACATGTTTGCGACCATCATGCACAGCAATTGTATGGCCTACAAAGTTAGGGATAATAGTAGAGGCACGAGACCAGGTTTTTACAACTTTCTTATCATTAGTTTCATTTAAGGCATCAATTTTCTTCACGAGCGAAGCTGCGACGAAAGGGCCTTTTTTTATAGATCTGGACACTGTCTTATCTCCTTCCTGCTATCCTATTTTGTACGACGTTTAACAATCAAGCTGCTAGAAGCTTTTTTCTTGTCGCGAGTTTTAACACCATGTGCCGGCTTACCCCAAGGTGTAACAGGATGTTTACGACCAACTGGAGACTTACCTTCACCACCACCATGTGGATGGTCACAAGGGTTCATTACAACACCACGGTTGCCAGGACGAACGCCCATCCAACGATGGCGACCGGCTTTACCGATTGTAATGTTTTCATGATCAATGTTACCAACAACACCTACGGTTGCACGACAATTGATATGCACACGACGAAGTTCACCGGATGGTAAACGAAGTAATGCATAGGAACCTTCTTTAGCCATAAGCTGAGCAGAAGTACCTGCAGAACGAACAATCTGGCCACCTTTACCGATTTTCATTTCAATGTTGTGTACTTGAGTACCCAAAGGAATGTTGAGTAATGGTAAGCAGTTGCCCGGTTTAATATCGGATTCAGGACCGCTATATACAGTGTCGCCTACTTTCAAGCCATGTGGAGCAAGAATGTAGCGTTTTTCACCATCGGCATAATTAAGCAATGCGATACGAGCACTACGGTTAGGATCGTATTCGATAGATGCTACTTTAGCCGGAATATTATCTTTAGTACGTTTGAAGTCAATAATACGGTACTGACGCTTGTGACCGCCACCTTGGTGACGTACAGTCATTTTACCGGTGTTATTACGACCGCCTGTCTGAGAAACCTTAGCGAGCAAGGACTTTTCAGGTTTGCTTGCAGTGATTTCAGTGAAGGCAGATACTGTCATAAACCGACGACCAGCGGAGTACGGTTTGAATGATTTAATTGCCATTATGGGGCCTCCTTACTAGACTATCTTAAACACCTTCAAAGAATTCAATGGATTCGCCAGCCTTCAAAGTTACGATAGCTTTTTTATAATCACTACGTTTACCTTGTGTACGGCCCATGCGTTTTACTTTACCAAGAACTCGAATGGTAGCTACTTTTTCTACCTGTACGTTGAAGATTTTTTCTACAGCTTGACGAATCTGCACTTTATTGGCAGTCAAAGGCACACGGAAAGTGTATTTGCCTTCTTCCATGAGCAGAGTAGTTTTTTCTGTAATAATCGGACGAATAAGAACATCGCGTAATTCCATTATGCGAGCACCTCCTCAATCTTTGCTACGGCACCTTCAGTGATGAAGAGCTTATCGTAGTGGAGAAGATCGAAAATGTTCATGCCTTCCCAAGCCAAAGCTTTAACACCTTGGATGTTACGAGCGGAACGTTCTACGTTAATATCACTTTCAGTGATAAATAATACTTTAGCGTCACCTACGTTGAAGTTATTAAGGATGTTTAATACTTCTTTCGTTTTTGGAGCTGCTAAGGTTAATTCGTCCAATACGATTAATTCGTTGTTGTTTACTTTATCGCTAAGCGCAGATTTAACTGCAAGACGTCTAGCTTTACGAGGCATTGCCTTGTAATAGCTGCGAGGTTGCGGACCGAAAACGGTACCACCACCAACCCATAATGGGCTACGAGTGGAGCCTACGCGAGCACGGCCGGTACCTTTTTGTTTCCAAGGTTTACGACCACCACCACGAACAAGACCTCTCGTTTTAGTTGCGTGAGTGCCAAGACGTTCGTTAGATAACTGACGAACTACGGCTTGATGCATTACAGCTTCGTTAACTTCAACTGCAAATACTTCATCATTTAACTGTATTTCACCGACTTTAGCGCCGGACATATTGTATTTTGTTAATGTTGGCATTAGAGATCCTCCTTTCGACAATGTTATTTAACAGGTTTTACCGTGTTGCGAACCATTACTAGGCTGCCTTTAGCGCCCGGAATACCACCTTTAACTAAAAGTAAGTTACGGTCTGCATCAACTTTTACTGCAGATAAGCGCTGTACGGTAACTCTGCCACCACCCATTTGTCCAGGGAGTTTCTTGCCTTTGTATACCTTACCGCCGCCACCGGAGATCATAGGACCGATGGAACCAGGTTCACGATGAGATTTGGAACCGTGAGTTACAGGACCACGATGGAAGTTGTGGCGCTTAATAGTGCCCGCAAATCCTTTACCTTTACCTGTACCTACAACATCAACCAACTCACCTTCTGCGAAGATATCAGCTGCCAGAGTTTGGCCCACTGTGTAATCAATTGCTTCAGCAAGGCGAAGTTCGCGAAGATATTTAACCGGTGCTACGCCGGCTTTATCGAACTGGCCTTTTACAGGTTTAGTTAAATGTTTTTCTTTAATGGAGCCATAGCCAAGCTGTACTGCATTGTAACCGTCGGATTCAACAGTTTTAACGCGCACTACTACGCTTGGGGTTGCTTCCACTACAGTGACAGGAACTAACTTACCTTCAGCAGTGAAGATCTGAGTCATTCCTAACTTTTTACCCAAAATAGCTTTAGACATAATCGCACCTCCTTATTATAATTTTATTTCAATAGACACACCAGCCGGTAATTCAAGACGGGTGATAGCATCTACTGTTTTCGCATTTGATTCAAGAATATCGATTAAACGTTTATGTGTACGCATTTCGAATTGTTCACGAGAGTCTTTATTGACATGTGGTGAACGAAGAATTGTAAAAATATTTTTTTCAGTTGGCAATGGAATTGGACCGGATACTAATGCACCGTTGCGTTTTGCAGTGTCAACAATTTTTGCCGCGCTCTGATCAAGAGCTTTGTGATCGTATGATTTCAAACGAATACGAATTTTTTGCTGTTTAGCCATGAATAACTTCCTCCTGTCGCTCATTTCATGAATGAACTGCTCCATAGAAATTCTCCTCCGCAGAGGCAACCTTCTATATCATAGTTTAAAAACACAACACAAGAGCGGCACTTACATGCCGCTCTGCGCTGCATAAATTATAGGTTTGTGACCTACGTTTTACTACTAATTATCCTTCGATAATTTCAGTAACAACACCGGCACCTACTGTGTGGCCACCTTCGCGAATAGCGAAACGAAGACCGGCTTCAATAGCGATTGGTGTAATCAATTCAATGCTCATAGTGATGTTATCACCAGGCATACACATTTCAGTACCTTCAGGCAACTGGATAACACCGGTTACGTCAGTTGTACGGAAGTAGAACTGTGGACGGTAGTTGGAGAAGAATGGAGTATGACGGCCACCTTCTTCTTTAGTCAATACGTAAACTTCACCTTTGAATTTAGTGTGCGGGTGAATGGAACCCGGTTTAGCCAATACTTGACCACGTTCGATGTCTTTGCGGTCTACACCACGAAGAAGAGCACCAACGTTGTCGCCTGCTACTGCGGAATCCAAAGTTTTACGGAACATTTCAAGACCTGTTACAACGTAGCTTTCAGCTTTTTCTTTCAAGCCAACGATTTCTACAGTGTCGCCAACTTTAACTTCGCCACGTTCAACACGGCCGGTAGCTACTGTACCACGACCGGTGATTGTGAAAACGTCTTCGACCGGCATCAAGAAAGTTTTGTCGGTGTCGCGTTCAGGAGTTGGGACATAGTCATCAACAGCAGCCATCAATTCTTTGATTTTTTCTACGTATTTAGGGTCTCCTTCCAAAGCTTTCAAAGCGGAACCTACGATAATAGGTACTTCGTCGCCAGGGAATTCGTAAGTAGAAAGAAGATCACGAACTTCCATTTCTACTAATTCGATCAATTCGTCATCGTCAACCATATCAGCTTTGTTCAAGAATACAACGATAGCTGGTACACCTACCTGACGAGCAAGAAGGATGTGTTCACGAGTCTGAGCCATAGGGCCGTCAGTAGCAGCGATAACCAAGATCGCGCCGTCCATCTGAGCAGCACCGGTGATCATGTTTTTAACATAGTCGGCATGGCCCGGGCAGTCAACGTGTGCATAGTGACGTTTTTCAGTTTCATATTCTACGTGGGAAGTGTTGATTGTGATACCACGTTCACGTTCTTCCGGAGCTTTGTCAATCATGCTGTAATCTTGGAATTGAGCCTTACCTTCTTCAGCAAGAACTTTAGTGATTGCTGCAGTAAGAGTAGTTTTACCATGGTCAACGTGACCGATAGTACCGATGTTAACATGCGGTTTAGTACGTTCAAATTTTGCTTTTGCCATTTTGAATTGTCCTCCCGGATAATTAAAATTTTACTTATTGTGTTAACCCTTAAGGGATTAGCCGTTTTTCTTTGCTTGAATTTCTTCAGCAATTTTCTTAGGCACTTCTTCGTAGTGGTCTACTGTCATCGAGTAGTTACCACGGCCCTGAGTTTTAGAACGGAGGTCCGTTGCATAACCGAACATTTCGCTCAATGGAACGAATGCTTTGATATGCTGGCTGCCGTTACGAGCTTCCATGCCTTCCATGCGACCGCGACGAGAGTTCAAGTCGCCGATTACGTCGCCCATGTATTCTTCCGGTACGTCAACTTCTACCGCCATGTATGGTTCAAGAAGTACTGGATCGGCTTTGCGAGCACCTTCTTTGAAGCCCATGGAGCCGGCAATCTTAAACGCCATTTCGGAGGAGTCAACATCATGGTAAGAACCGTCAAATACGATTACTTTGATGTCAACCATTGGATAACCGGCAATAACACCGGATTCCATTGCTTCCTTAACACCGTTTTCAACCGGTCCGATGTATTCACGAGGAATTGCACCGCCGACGATTTTGTTTTCAAATTCGAAGCCTGCACCAGGTTCTTGTGGAATTAATTCCAACCAGCAGTCACCATATTGACCGCGGCCACCGGACTGACGTACGAATTTACCTTGAGCTTTAACGGATTTGCGAATCGTTTCACGGTAAGCAACCTGAGGTTTACCAACATTACATTCAACTTTGAACTCACGGTTCATACGGTCAACGATAATGTCGAGGTGAAGTTCACCCATACCGGAAATGATTGTCTGACCGGTTTCTTCATCAGTACGAACTTTGAAGGTTGGATCTTCTTCAGCCAAGCGGGCTAAAGCGATACCCATTTTTTCCTGGTCAGCTTTAGTTTTTGGTTCAACTGCAACGGAGATAACAGGTTCTGGGAACTCCATAGATTCAAGAATTACCGGAGCTTTTTCATCACAGAGAGTATCACCGGTGGTTGTATCTTTCAAACCAACAGCAGCTGCGATATCGCCGGAGTAAACGCGTTCGATTTCCTGACGGCTGTTAGCATGCATCTGAAGGATACGACCGATACGTTCTTTCTTACCTTTAGTGGAGTTAAACACGTAAGAACCGGATTCTAAAGTACCGGAGTATACGCGGAAGAACGCTAATTTACCAACATAAGGGTCAGCCATGATTTTGAAGGCCAATGCAGAGAATGGTTCTTCATCAGATGCAGGGCGAGCTTCTTCAGCGCCTGTATCAGGGTTAACGCCATTAATTGCCGGAATATCAAGTGGAGATGGCATGTAGTCAATAACTGCATCCAATAACATCTGCACACCTTTGTTCTTGTAAGAAGAACCGCAAAGTACAGGGAACAATTTGTTATCACAAACTGCTTTACGAAGAGCAACTTTTAATTCATCAATGCTGATTTCTTCGCCTTCCAAGTACTTCATCATGATTTCGTCGTCAGTTTCAGCAATAGCATCTACCAACATTTCACGACGTTCTTGAGCTACTTGTAAGTAGTCTTCAGGAATATCAGTGATTTCGAATTCTTTACCATCATCACTGATGTAGATTTCAGCTTTCATAGTCATCAAGTCGATGATGCCTTTGAAAGTATCTTCAGCTCCGATTGGTACTTGAAGAGCAACACTGTTTGCACCCAAGCGATCTTTCATCATGTTTACAACATTGAAGAAGTCAGCGCCTACGGTATCCATCTTATTTACATAAGCGATACGTGGTACGCCATAGGTAGAAGCTTGACGCCATACAGTTTCGGATTGTGGTTCAACGCCACCTTTAGCACTGAATACTGCAACGGAACCGTCAAGTACGCGCAACGAACGTTCTACTTCTACAGTAAAGTCAACGTGACCCGGAGTATCGATGATGTTGATGCGATGATTTTTCCAGTGACAAGTAGTCGCAGCAGACGTGATTGTAATACCACGTTCCTGTTCCTGTGCCATCCAGTCCATTGTCGCAGCGCCTTCATGAACTTCGCCGATCTTGTGAACTCGACCTGTGTAGTAAAGAATACGTTCCGTTGTGGTTGTTTTACCGGCGTCGATGTGAGCCATGATACCGATATTACGAGTTTTCTCTAACGAAAATTCTCTTGCCACGAATGTCAACTCCTCTTACTAATTACCAACGATAATGAGCAAACGCTTTATTAGCTTCTGCCATTTTATGAGTGTCATCTTTTTTCTTAATGGCTGCGCCGGTATTGTTGAACGCATCCATTAATTCACCGGCCAAACGTTCTTTCATGGTACGTTCGCCGCGAAGACGAGCATAGTTTACCATCCAACGAATACCTAAAGTCTGACGACGATCGGCACGAACTTCAACCGGAACTTGGTAGTTAGCACCGCCGATACGACGAGCACGAACTTCCAATACAGGCATTACATTTTTTAAAGCCTGATCAAATACTTCCATTGGGTCCTGACCCATTTTGGAACGAATAATTTCAAATGCATCATATACGATAGTTTCGGCAATACCTTTTTTACCATCGTACATTACTTTGTTAATGAAGCGTGTAACCAATTTACTGTTGTACACCGGATCCGGAAGTACATCACGCTTCAACACAGGGCCTTTTCTTGGCATGTTATTTCCTCCTCTACGATGTGTGATTTCAATTGTCAGCTATAATTATTTCTTAGCTTTTTTAGCGCCATATTTGGAACGGCTCTGCATACGATTCTGTACGCCGGCTGTATCCAAAGCACCGCGAACAATGTGATAACGCACACCTGGTAAGTCTTTAACACGACCACCTCTGATAAGTACTACACTGTGTTCCTGTAAATTGTGACCAATGCCTGGGATGTAAGCAGTTACTTCAATAGCGTTAGTCAAACGAACACGGGCAACTTTACGAAGCGCGGAGTTCGGTTTCTTTGGAGTCGCTGTATATACACGAGTACATACACCACGTTTCTGCGGACTTTCTTTAAGTGCAGGAGCGTCGGATTTTTTAGTCAAAGTTTGACGGCCTTTGCGTACTAACTGGTTAATAGTTGGCATGTGGGCACCTCCTTTCCAAACAATTAGATTTATAATTGTTCTGCTGCAACAAAGTGTTACTGCAGATATTACCGAATTTAGCGCAGCGCACCGATTGCGGCTGCTTTTACTTTAATCTTGCCGGCCTTACCAAGTTCCTCATGGAATGTTCTTGATTCACCGGTACGGCGTGTTTCTCACAAAGTTCAAGTATGGGTAACACCACTCGATCATCGCTGTTATTGGCAACGAATACCATCTGAACTTCGCCGCGCATAATTGCTTTCGACGTTTGCTTAGCTCCGATTGTCTTTTTCGCTGATGTTAAAACTTCGATTTCCATACCATTACTCCTTGATTTTTCTTGTACTCAGGCACACTCTCCCCCGAGCACTATAACAGTTTAGCATTACTAACCCCTGCCTGTCAACAACTTTTATAGCCTTTTCACTGCATTAAATCAACATTTTATATGCACACTTATCCGTGTGTTTCAAAAGGCTTTATTTTTGTATATTTCTCATAATTTTATACAAAATTTACGTAATTTTTCTTTTTTTATACAATTCTATACAATGTTTGCAAAATTAGCATACATAACTTTCGCAATAAATATAAAGAGTGTCATTATTTTTAACATAATGACACTCTTATAACAACTCTATTATACTGTTAAAACTTTAACAATTATTATACAGTTTATTCTTCAACCGCAGTCGGAGCTTCTACCGTTGCAATATCTTCGATTTGAGGTTCCTTTTTAGTTACCTTAATCTTACGATAACGGCTCATACCCGTACCGGCCGGAATCAATTTACCGATAATAACGTTTTCTTTGAGGCCCAATAATGGGTCGATTTTGCCTTTAATAGCAGCATCGGTAAGAACACGCGTCGTTTCCTGGAAGGATGCGGCCGACAAGAAGCTGTCGGTAGCCAACGCAGCTTTGGTAATACCGAGTAAAATACGTTTACCCGTAGCCGGTTGTTTGCCGTTCAAGATAAGACGACGATTTTCTTCTTCAAAGGTATTTACATCGATAGGATCACCAGGTAACAAGTCGGCATCGCCCACTTCTTCTACCTTCACTTTATGAAGCATCTGGCGCACAATAACTTCAATGTGTTTATCGTTAATTTCTACACCTTGAGATTTATATACTTTCTGTACTTCATAAACGAGGTAACGCTGTGTAGCTTCCGTACCCATTACACGCATAATATCATGCGGATTAATGGAGCCTTCCGTCAAACGGGCACCCAATTTAACTACATCGCCGTCACGAACGATAATACGGGCACCGTAAGGAATAAGGTAATCGAATTCCACACCGTCTTTGTCGGTAACATAGATGGTATTGGTACCTTTCTTATTATCATTAGGTACTACACGAACAGTGCCTTCCACTTCGCTGATGATGGCATGACGTTTAGGACGACGCGCTTCGAACAATTCTTCAACACGTGGCAAACCTTGCGTAATATCGTCACCGGCAACACCGCCTGTATGGAACGTACGCATTGTCAACTGAGTACCAGGTTCACCGATAGACTGAGCTGCGATAATACCTACAGCTTCCCCTACCTGTACCTGGTTACCGGTACCAAGGTCACGACCGTAACACTTCATACATACGCCATATGGTGAACGACAAGTCAATACGGAACGAATCTTAACTTTTTCGTAGTGTTTAACTACTTCATCAGCCAATTCTTCCGTAATTTCACCGTTAAGCGGAACGATGACTTCACCGGTTTCTTTATTGATTAATTCTTCAGCCGCCGTACGACCTACGATACGGTCTTTAAGCGGTTCGATAATACCGGAACCTTCAACGATGGCTTCCACTTCGATGCCGTGGATATCATTGTTGCGTACCTGCACTTCTTTAACATCGCTGTCAAGAATAGCTTCAATACCTTCTTCGGTAAGAGCACTGTGAGCAGGGAACACTTCGTTGCCTTCGCTGTCAACTACAGCATTAACTGTGTCTTTGCCGAGCATATTCTGAACCATGGTTTCACGCAATGTTTGACGAATGCCTTCATCGGTTTCACCAAGGCTGATTTTTTGCACCAAATTAGTATGGTTGATATCACTATCGCTACCCAAATGAGCACCGCGAAGATCAATATCGGTAATTTTGTGATCTGCCAAGGATTCCAAATCGGCAAGCGTTAAAATAGTTTCAGCTGCCAATACGAGTTCACCTGTTGCAGGATCCACTACGTCTTTATCAAGCACACGACCGATCAATTTATCTTTCAATAAGGAAAGCGCCTGACGGGTAGAGCTTGCCAAACGAGCACGTTCACGTACTAAGTCAATACCAACTACGTCACAGTCTTCTTCGCGAACGATAACGTCTTGCGATACGTCAACGAGACGACGAGTCAAGTAACCGGAGTCAGCTGTACGAAGCGCCGTATCGGCCAAACCTTTACGAGCACCATGGCTGGATGTAAAATAATCCAATACAGTAAGGCCTTCTTTAAAGTTTGCCTTGATAGGTAAGTCGATGATTCGACCGGATGGATCGGCCATCAAACCACGCATACCGGCCAACTGACGAATCTGCTGTTTGTTACCGCGGGCACCGGAGATAGCCATCATGTAAACCGGGTTGAAACCTTCCTGGTCACGCATCATGGTATCCATCATGGCATCCGTTACATCTTCCGTAGCCTGAGTCCAAAGTTCGATAGTTTTACGATAACGTTCATCTTCGGACATGTAACCACGACGATAGTTACGGGATACTTTTTCTACATCTTCATCGGCTTTTTGTAAAATTTCAGCTTTTTCAGTCGGTACTTTAATATCGGCAATAGCGATAGTCACACCGGCACGACGGGCGTAGGAGTAACCCAAAGATTTTACACGGTCAAGAAGTTCAGCGGTTTTTTCATTGCCGAATAACTGGAAGCATTGGTCGACCAATTTACCAACCATCTTCTTGTCCATAACGCGACCTAATGTATAGTGACCGTCTTCCTGTAATTCGTACTGACGAAGTTCAGGATAGAGGGCGTTGTTAAAGATCAAACGGCCGGCTGTCGTTTCTACACGACCACGGCCTTCTTCACGAATATATAAAATATCTTGCAAACCGATTACGCCGGAATCGTAAGCCAACATAACTTCGTCAAAGTTAGCGAAGTATTTAGCTTTTTCCTTCGTATGTTGACATACTACGGTTAAGTAGTAAGTACCCAAAATCATATCCTGAGAAGGAACCGCTACCGGTTTACCGTCTTTAGTGGATAAGATGTTATGAGAAGACAACATGAGCGTACGCGCTTCGGACTGTGCTTCTACGGATAACGGCAAGTGACACGCCATCTGGTCACCGTCGAAGTCGGCGTTAAACGCAGTACATACTAACGGATGCAATTTAATGGCACGACCTTCCCAAAGGATAGGTTCGAATGCCTGGATACCCAAACGGTGCAATGTCGGTGCACGGTTTAAAAGTACCGGATGTTCTTTAATTACTTCTTCCAAAGCTTCCCAAACGCCCGGACCAATTCGTTCTACCTGGCGTTTAGCTGCTTTAATGTTGCTTGCCTGTTGACGTTCTACCAAACGTTTCATAACGAAAGGTTTGAATAATTCGAGCGCCATTTCTTTAGGCAAACCGCATTGATGCATTTTGAGTTCCGGACCAACTACGATTACGGAGCGGCCGGAATAGTCAACACGTTTACCCAAGAGGTTCTGACGGAAGCGACCTTGTTTACCTTTAAGCATATCGGATAAAGATTTCAAAGGACGGTTACCCGGACCTGTTACCGGACGACCGCGACGACCGTTATCGATCAAGGCATCAACAGCTTCCTGCAACATACGTTTTTCGTTGCGCACGATAATATCAGGCGCACCTAAATCAAGCAAACGTTTCAAACGGTTGTTACGATTAATTACACGACGATATAAGTCGTTAAGGTCGGAGGTAGCAAAACGGCCGCCGTCAAGCTGAACCATAGGGCGAAGTTCCGGTGGAATAACCGGTACTACATCCATGATCATCCATTCCGGTTTGTTGCCGGACTGACGGAATGCTTCTACTACTTCCAAACGGCGTACGGCACGAATTTTACGTTGGCCCGTAGCTGTTTCCAATTCACTGCGAAGTTCAACATTAAGCGCTTCCAAATCCAATTCGCTGAGTAAAGCTTTAATGGCTTCGGCACCCATGTCAACACATACGAATTCCACTTCTTCTTGAGCGCCCAATTCGTAACGTTCTTCACGAGTCAATTCTTCATATTCTTTTTCTTCTTCGGCAATTTCGGTATTAGCTTTTAATGCTTCATTAGCAGCAATCTTACGTTGTGCTTCGGCAATAACAGCCAAACGATCGCGGCGCTGAGCCACGGTTTCGATTTCCACCTGCTTACCGTTGATTTTGTAATCTTCTTCATTGAATTGCGCTTCATATTCGCGGAATTCAGTTTCAGATAACAACTGACGTTTCATGAGCGGCGTGCTGCCGGGATCTACAACGATGTAAGCAGCAAAGTAAAGTACGCGCTCTAAGGAACGCGGGGATACATCAAGGATGAGACCCATACGAGATGGGATCCCCTTGAAGTACCAAATGTGAGATACCGGTGTAGCTAATACAATATGACCCATGCGTTCACGACGCACTTCAGAACGAGTCACTTCTACACCACATTTATCGCAGACTACGCCTTTATGGCGAATGCGTTTATATTTACCGCAATGACATTCCCAGTCTTTGGTCGGTCCAAAAATACGCTCGCAGAACAAGCCGTCACGTTCCGGCTTAAGCGTACGATAGTTAATTGTTTCCGGCTTTTTAACTTCCCCATAGGACCAATCTAAGATTTGTTCCGGCGAAGCCAAGCCGATTCGCATAGAATCGAATTCATTAACGTCTAGCACAAGTATCGCTCCCTTCTTTCGGATACTCAAATATTAGTCTTCATCAGTTTCGGACTCTTGATCATACATAGCCATTGTGCTAAGTACATCATCATCTTCACCGCTCGTTACCGGTTCTTCTTCGATAACGTTCGCTTCTTCCGTATCGTCAGCTACTGCATCTGAGCCTTCCATTACTTCTTTGATTTCATCTTCATTAGTATCTACATCATCATCGTCATCAAGTTCTTTGATTACCAACTTCTTCTTGATCTTCATTTAAGATTTTTACATCAAGACCGATACTCTGAAGTTCTTTAAGCAATACTTTGAAAGATTCCGGTACGCCCGGTTCAGGAATATTTTCACCTTTAACAATCTTTTCGTATGCTTTCACACGACCTACCACGTCATCAGACTTAACTGTGAGCAATTCCTGCAAGGTATACGCTGCACCATAAGCTTCCAACGCCCATACTTCCATTTCCCCGAAACGCTGACCGCCGAACTGAGCTTTACCGCCCAATGGCTGTTGCGTTACTAAGGAGTAAGGACCGGTGGAACGCGCATGGATTTTATCATCAACCAAATGGTGAAGTTTTAACATATATACGTAACCAACGGTAACTTTGTTATCCATCGGTTCGCCTGTACGGCCGTCATACAATACGGTTTTACCGTCATCGTTTTTACCGGCAATACGAAGTGTATCGAATACGTCACTTTCGTGCGCACCGTCAAATACCGGTGTAGCGATGTGAATACCGGCTACATCAGGTTTCGGCATGCCGTAAGTTTCATAATCATAGCCGTAAGATTCTAAATCTTTGCGGATTTCTTCGCGTTTTTCACGAGCTGATTCAATAGCATCGATGATATCAACCACTACAGAAATGTCTTTTAATTCCACCTGTAAGGATTCTTCCATTTCCGGAGCTTGTTCTTCATCGTCAAAATATTCAATTTCAGCGTCACTGTATTCTTTTTCGATAGCACGCAATTCATCGTAACGTTCGCGGCCGCCGAGTTCAGCTAACTGATTCTGTGCTTCCGTATAAATTAAGCTCAACGCTTCTTCGCGACGTGCATCGATTTCACTGTCTACATCAAGATGTGCTACAGTTACATTTTCAGCCACTTTAGCTTTTAAAGCGTCCATTTCGCTATATAATTCTTTAATACGGTCGATATTATCCCAATAACGGCTGTCGGCTTTCGCTTGGTTCAATACATTTTGAATCTTGAGGTCGGTTGCTTTAATCTGCATGCCGAGCCCCTGAACAGCCCAACCGAGGTGAGTTTCCAATACCTGACCGATGTTCATACGAGAAGGTACGCCCAACGGGTTCAATACGATTTGAACCGGAGTGCCGTCCGGCAAGAACGGCATGTCTTCCTGACGCATAACGCGGGAAACGACACCCTTGTTACCATGACGACCGGCCATTTTATCGCCTTCGTGGATTTTACGTTTTTGCGCAATATATACACGAACTAATTTGTTAACACCCGGTTGTAATTCATCGCCGTTTTCACGGGTAAATACTTTAACATCAACGATTTTACCGGATTCACCGTGTGGTACGCGAAGGGATGTATCACGCACTTCACGTTCTTTGTCACCGAAGATGGCACGTAACAAACGTTCTTCAGGTGTCAATTCAGTTTCACCTTTTGGTGTAACTTTACCTACCAGGATATCGCCCGGATGAACTTCCGCACCGATGCAGATGATACCTTCTTCGTCAAGATTGCGAAGATTGTCATCACCGGTATTAGGCAATTCACGGGTAATTTCTTCGGCACCTAATTTGGTGTCACGAGCATCACATTCGTACTCTTCAATATGAATGGATGTATAAATATCTTCCTTGCAAAGTTCTTCACTAAGCAAGATAGCATCTTCGTAGTTGTAACCTTCCCAAGGCATGAACGCCACGAGCACGTTAAAACCAAGTGCCAATTCACCGCCGTCAGTAGCCGGGCCGTCAGCCAATACCTGGCCTTTAACAACACGGTCACCGCGGAATACGATTGGTTTCTGGTTGAAACATGTGGATTGGTTGGAACGAAGGAATTTATTTAATTTATATACGTCAACACGACCGTTGTCGCGCTGTACATGGATTTCATTACCCCAACAACGAGTAACGATACCTTCTTCTTTAGCAAGTACACAAACACCGGAGTCAGTCGCTGCTTTATATTCCATACCGGTACCTACAAGCGGAGCCTGCGCACGAAGCAAAGGCACAGCCTGACGCTGCATGTTCGCGCCCATCAAGGCACGGTTAGCATCGTCGTTTTCGAGGAACGGAATCATAGCAGTACCGATGGAAACAACTTCCTTCGGACTAACGTCCATGTAGTCAACTTTATCGGGAGCCACTTCAAGGACTTCAGAACCGCGACGACAGGCAATATGAGTATCTACAAAATAACCGTTTTCATCAAGAATGGAGTTAGCCTGTGCAATGGTCATACCTTCTTCTTCATCGGCCGTCATATACACAACTTGATCACTAACTTGTACTTTAATAACTTTATTAGCTTCATCGCCGGTACCGTAGATTTTTTCTACACGACGATATGGAGCTTCGATAAAGCCGAATTCATTAACTTTCGCGTAGTTGGAAAGAGATGAAATCAAGCCGATGTTCGGACCTTCAGGAGTTTCGATCGGACACATACGACCATAGTGGGAGTGATGCACGTCACGAACTTCGAAGCCCGCACGTTCACGAGACAAACCGCCAGGTCCCAACGCGGACAAACGACGTTTATGTGTCAATTCGCCAAGTGGGTTAGTCTGGTCCATGAACTGGGACAACTGGGAGGAACCAAAGAATTCTTTAATGGCTGCTACTACCGGACGAATGTTGATGAGCGCCTGTGGCGTAATCATAGCATTGTCTTGGATAGTCATACGTTCACGAACTACACGTTCCATACGAGTCAAACCGATTCGGAACTGGTTCTGCAACAATTCGCCAACGCAACGTAAACGACGGTTACCCAAGTGGTCGATATCGTCCACGTGACCAACGCCGTCCATTAAATTCAACAAATAGCTGATATTGGCAATCATATCTTCGCGAGTTACGGTGCGATGTTCGAACGGCAAGTTGCTGTTGTTGCAAATCACCTTGAAGGAATGACCTTCCGCACTCTTCACGTAGAATTCGGCAAAACCTTCACCGCGGAAACCACCGCTCTGTGCAACGATATCGAGCTGTTCTTCGTTCATTACCGTATCGGCATCCACGATAATTTCGCCGGTTTCCATATTAACGATCGGTTGAGCCAAAGTCTGACCCAACATACGTTGACGCCAACCTAATTTTTTATTCAATTTATAACGACCTACACGCGCTAAATCATAACGGCGAGGATCGAAGAATAAATTGTCGAATAAATTACGGGCACTTTCTACAGTAGGCGGTTCGCCCGGACGTAATTTTTTGTAAATTTCAACCAAAGCTTCTTCAGAAGATTCGGTAGTATCTTTTTCAAGTGTACGAAGTAAGCGTTCGTCATATACGCGATTGCCTTCTTCGTCGGTTTCACCATTCCAGAATAATTCCAAAATGGATTCATCCGTGCTCCAACCGAGGGCACGAACTAAAATAGTAGCCGGCAATTTACGGTTACGGTCGATACGTACGGATACGATTTCATTAGCATCCGTTTCAAGTTCGATCCAAGCACCGCGGTTAGGGATTACCGTAGAACCGTATAAACGGTTACCCATGGTATCAATTTCGCGAGTGTAGTAAACGCCCGGCGAACGAACGAGCTGAGATACGATGACACGTTCTGCCCCGTTGATAATGAATGTACCGGTTTCGGTCATCAACGGGAAGTCACCCATGAAAACTTCCTGTTCTTTAATATCCTGGTTTTCAGGATCATTATTAATCAAACGAACGTTAACACGCAATGGTGCTGCATACGTAGCATCACGGTTTTTACATTCGTTAATGTCGTATTTTGGCTCCCCAAGGCTAAAGCCTTCAAAAGAAAGCACTAAATTACCTGAATTGTCTTTAATCGGAGAAATATCGTCAAAAATATTTTGTAAACCGCTCTCCAAAAACCACTCATAAGACTTACGTTGCACGTCCAATAAATGTGGCATTTCTAGAACTTCGTTAATCTTGGCATACGTATAACGCGTTCTTTTACCTACCTTCTCAGGTTTGAACATACCAGCTTTCACCCCTCATTTCAATTGGCTTACCTTCTATTCTATAACGGTATGACATCAGACAAAAATCCAGGTCTCAGTTTTCCTGTTAACACAATGACAAAATAAGCAAGGCTCTTAATTTTTTATTTTGAACCTTGCTTCGCCTCCGGTTAACACAACCTTGGAAGATTTACCCTTTATCAGTAACAATGTTATAGTCATCTTATTAAGTACTCCTTAATTTTATGCGTCGCATTCATACGTCTATAAAATAAAATAATACATAAATCAATATATATCCAAGTACATTTGCAATTAAGTATTATAGCATTATATAATTACTTTGTCAAAAACTTTTTTAAATAAATTACGCCCGTTATTTTCGCATGCTTAAAATTCATTTTTTTGAAAAATTTGCTTTGCGTTACAACTAAACTCTGATATACTAAAATCAATCTATAATCATGACATGAAGGGGGAGCACCACCAAAAGGGTGCTCTCCCTTCATGTCTTTTTTTATAAGGAGGCATCCATGATCGTCAACGGCAAACAACAACCGCTTGCGGAATCTGTGACAGTTCTAGCCTATCTCGAAACTGCGGGCTACAATTCCAAACGCGTTGTGGTAGAACGGAATCGCACCATTATTCCGCAAAGCAAATTTGAATCAACTTGGCTACTGGACAGCGATACGCTGGAAATTGTTCATTTTGTAGGAGGCGGCTGATGAATATTACAATTAACGGTCAAACTGTGTCGGTAGCTCCCGACACAGTGACCGCCGACGTCATTACCAACAAGAGCGATGACCTTTGGTTATTGAACGGCTTTGCCGTTGATTCCGATACACCGCTTCAAGACGGCGACGCCCTATTATGTGTGTCACGCAACAAAGTACCCGACGAAGCAACCTATGATGCCGTGTGGAATGCGCGCTACGGCACCGAGATTTATACCCGCTTCAAACAAAGTCATATTCCCGTTTGCGGTGCCGGCGGCCTCGGCTCTCACATCGCCATCAGTCTCGCCCGACTCGGCATCGGCGAACTCACCATCATAGACAAGGATGTAGTCGATCTTACCAATCTCGGTCGTCAAGCGTATGAAATGACGGATTTGGGTAAACCTAAAGTATACGCACTAAAAAATATTCTGCACCGCATCAATCCGTTCATCAAAGTCAATGCCGTTCACACCACGATTCACAGCGGCAATTATGACAACTATTTAAAAGACTTCCCGTACATCGTTGAAGCCTTCGATTCGGCCGAAAACAAAGCGGAATTAACAAGCTACGTGTTAACACACTACCCGCAAACAATCATAATCGGCGCCAGCGGCGTAAGCGGTTATGATCATCCGAACACAGTCCAAACCAAAGAATTATTCAGCCGCTATTACCAAACCGGTGATGGTCATAGTGAAAGCACGATCGGTCTTTTGGCGCCGCGCGTCATGCTCTGCGCTGCTCACGAAGCGACCATCCTCTTACATTTATTACTGACACAAAAGGAGTCATAGTATGCCAAACAACTCTCAAACTTCTCCGATGAAAACCAATTCTAAATTTTCACCCGCCGATGATACCTTCACATTAGGCGGTAAAACTTTTTCATCCCGCCTCATCTTGGGTTCCGGTAAGTTTTCCCTGCCCCTTATCCAAGCAGTAGCCGAAGAAGGGCAAGCCCAAATCATTACCTTAGCACTTCGTCGGGCTACGCCGGACGGCCAGGAAAACATTTTGGACTTTATGCCTAAAGATGTTACCTTATTGCCTAACACGTCCGGTGCCCGTACCGCCGAAGAAGCCGTGCGTATCGCCGAACTGTCCCGTGCCATGGGTTGCGGTGATTTTGTAAAAGTCGAAATCATCAGCGATGCCCGTTGGCTCCTGCCGGACAACAATGAAACCATTCGTGCTACCAAGATGTTAGCCGATAAAGGTTTCGTCGTTCTCCCTTATATGTATCCCGATTACTATGCCACCAAAGCGCTTGAAGAGGCCGGTGCCGCCGCCATTATGCCGCTGGCCGCTCCTATCGGCAGTAATCGCGGACTTTGTACCAAAGCTTTTATCGACATTGTACTCAAAAGTACCGATTTACCGATTATCGTTGATGCCGGTATCGGCAAACCGTCAGAAGCTTGTGAGGCCATGGAAATGGGCGTCACCGCTATCATGTGTAATACGGCCATTGCCACAGCCGGCAATGTAGCCCAAATGTGTAAGGCCTTCCGTCTTGCTATCGAAGCAGGCCGGTTAGCTTATCTCGGTAAAACGGGCCGTGTCATTACCGACCAGGCCGAAGCCTCCAGTCCGCTGACCGGATTTTTAAACAATTAATATATCCCCATATTACTAATCTGTCCAATACTTTAGGAGGTTTTAAATGAATATACTACCTAATCATCATAAGACCACGGCGCCGCAACTAAACGGTCGTATTAAAACGGCCAATGCACAAGACGCCGCCCTATTAAAAGAAAATATCATGGCTTACACATCAGCCATGGATCAATTAGACATGTCTCGGCTCAACTACGTCCTCAATACTAAAAACAGTTTTGCGGATGAAAACTTTACGGCTAAGGATGTAAAAATCGCCTTGGCCAAAGATAGTTTAGAGCCTCACGATTTTATGGCACTCCTCAGTTCAGCCGCAGCCCCTTATTTAGAGGCAATGGCCCAAAAAGCAAAAGAACTGACCCGAGCCCGCTTCGGTAATAACATTCAACTTTTCACCCCTTTATACATTGCCAACTATTGCAGCAACGGCTGTCGCTATTGCGGTTTTAACAGCAAACAAACTATCAAACGGGCACAACTTTCCGCCGATGAAATTCAACGCGAATTGGAAAGTATTGCCAAAACAGGCTTACAGGAAATTTTATTCTTAACCGGTGAATCGGAAGCCCGTTCTTCCATTGAATACATTGCCGAAGCTCTGGAATTGGCAAAACCGTACTTCGCCAATATCGGCATCGAAATCTATCCGGCCAATCAGGCGGATTACGAAATTCTCCATAAAGTGGGTGCCGATTTTATTACGGTTTTCCAAGAAAGCTACGACCTTGAAGCCTATGAATACTATCATCCTTACGGCAACAAGCGCTCATTCCCGTATCGCTTCTATGCACAGGAACGAGCCTTGAACAGCGGCTTTCGCGGTGCCGGCTTCGCCGCTTTACTGGGGCTCAGCAACTTCCGCTACGACGCCTTGGCTACCGGTCTGCACGTATGGTCTGTGCAACAAGCCTTCCCGGCTGCCGAACTCAGCTTCTCCGTCCCACGTTTACGTCCGGTTAACGGCGAACTCGGCCACTTCAACCATCTCGTAAGCGACCGTGACCTCGTACAAATTATGTGTGCTTATCGTTTATTCGTACCTCAGGCCCAAATCACCGTATCCAGTCGTGAAAGCAGAGAATTCCGTAATGCGGTCATGAATATTTGCGCCACCAAAGTATCCGCCGGCGTTCAAGTTGACGTGGGCGGCCACAGTGCCGGCAACAAACATCGCAGCAGTGACCAGTTCGATATTAACGACACCCGCAGCGTCGCCGAAATGCACGATGATATAAAAAAACTGGGGTTACAGGTGGTGTACCATGACCACATCCGTGTCTAAAGAATTAACTTACGTTACTCACTTGCCGGCACTCGCTAAATTCTTGAAAAAGACTAACTCATTTATATCGGCTACAGACTACCTAAAGGAGTTAATCCGTTCCAAACCGAATGCCCTATTGCTGCGAGCTAAGGAGTCAGTTCCGAAAGATTATGAACGCTTACTATCAGAACTCTTGCCCACAGCCAAAGAGTCCGAAGTACAACTCATTGTCAGCCATCATATAGAGTTAGCAGTGAAATATAACGTACCGGTGCAACTGTCAGCCATGGAATGCACAAGTTTGACTTCAGCGAATACGTCGACTAAGACGAACACACTTCCAGAACTGCCATTTGTTAGCGTATCCGTACATTCATTAGCAGAAGCAAATACCGCTATTTCAACCGGGGCCCGTCGACTCGTGCTGGGTCATCTCTTCCCCTCCCGCTGTAAGCCCGGTTTAGCCCCTCGCTCGGAAACTGATTGTCAACGTATTCTCGAATTGGCAAAAGAACACAACATTCCCATTCACGGCATCGGTGGGATCAATTTCAATACATACCCCCTCATGCCAAACGACTACGCAGGCATCTATGTGATGACGGAAACCATGGAACAAGTCGATATTAAGAGTTACACACAAAAATGGCGTAACTTGTTAATCGACTAAGCAAAGCTGAATTTTATCAACGAATCCTCACGGACGTATGCAGGTAACAATTTCACAACAAACAAAAACCACCCTAATCTTTAGCAGAGAAAAGATTAGGGTGGTTTTTATAGTTAGTCATTGACTATATCATTATTGAGCACTTAGATATTCAAATATTGAGCATTGGGTATTGGGCATTAGGCGTTAAATATCTAATACTCGATATGATATTAATACCTGTTAGTTGCCTTTTACTTTTAAAATGTCGGCACCGGCAATACCAGGTTTCGTCATTTCAGCCGGCGATAAGATATGATTCATTTCGGCTTCGGTTAATAAACCTTTTTCCAAAATAATGTCTTTAATAGCACGGCCGGTTGTATAGGCTTCTTTAGCCAAAGCGGAGGCATTTTCATAACCAACATGCGGTAACAAGGCAGTTACGATACCCACACTGCGGTTCAACCAGTATGCACAACGTTCACGGTCTACTTCCAAGTCGATTAACAATTTGTCAACAAAAGTATTTACGCCGTTCTTCAAGTAACACATAGCATTGAATAAGTTATACGCAATAACCGGTTCCATTACGTTCAATTCGAACTGGCCGTTTTCAACGCCCAAGGTTACGGCTAAATCATTAGCCACTACTTGGTAGCAAACCTGATTCAATACTTCAGCAATTACAGGGTTAACTTTACCCGGCATAATAGAAGAACCCGGTTGACGAGGTGGTAATTTTAATTCGCCGATACCGCAACGAGGGCCGGATGCCATCAAACGGAAATCGTTAGCCATTTTAATCAAAACAAGGGCCGTTACTTTCATGCCGCTGGAAATATCGGCGAAAATATCCGTATTATTAGTCGCATCAATCAAGTTGTCGGCAGTAATGAATTTTTCACCAACAACTTCCGACAATTCATGAGCTACATCTGCGATATAAGAAGGTTCCGCATTAAGACCGGTACCTACAGCAGTAGCCCCCATGTTTACTACATGAGCACCTTCGATGGAAGATTGAATACGTTTAATACCGCGACGAATACCGGATGCATAAGAACCCATTTCCTGACCGAGCGTAATAGGTACCGCATCCTGTAAATGAGTACGACCCATTTTCAAAACTTCCTTGTATTCTTCCGCTTTCTTTTCCAATTCGTCAACTAAACGTTGTAACGCTTCAATTAACGGTTTACTTTTTAAAATGGCGCAAACTTTAATAGCCGTCGGGAACGTATCATTTGTGGACTGTGCCATGTTGCAATGATTGTTTGGCGACAAAATGTCAAAACGACCTTTAGCATACCCTAAAATTTCAAGGCCGCGGTTAGCCAATACTTCGTTCATATTCATGTTGAAAGATGTACCCGCACCACCTTGAATCGGATCGATTGGGAATTGTTCTACCCATTTACCGGCAATAATTTCATCAGCAGCCTGAATAATGGCATTGCCAATCGTCGGATCCATACGACCTGTTTTCAAATTGGCCAAAGCACTTGCTTTTTTAACCATCGCCATGGATTTAATAAAATCACGGTCAATGTGTTTGCCCGTAATATTGAAGTTTTCCATAGCACGCAATGTTTGCACACCATAATACAAATCGTCGGCAATTTCCATTTCACCTAAAAAATCATGTTCCTTACGCATACGTTTTACCTCATTTCTTCTACAACCTACTATATGTACCGATTATCGCAAATCGGTTAAAATCCCTTTTATTGTTATGTTGTTAAGTTTAATTCAAATTCGTATCTGTATGCATTCCAATCGTCCAAGACTCCGACATTGTCATTCAGTCGCAGTCATTATTCAAAACACATATAGGAAATGTCCGGCATGAGCTAAGTTCGCTCCATCCAATATCTACCGGACACGTTCATTATAACATGTATACAATGTACAACAAAGACTAAACGAGCGATAAACCTATATCAAATAAGGATATAGAGCATAGTGTAAATGTCTTTTTCTATAGAACAGTTAACAAACACGCAAACTAACAAGGTATACCAACAATGAGTTTGACGCATAGTATTGACGAGTTTTGACGTTTTTTAGTACGTCATTACACTTTTGTGAAAACTTTTTTCTTAAAATGAGTACCTTTATATAAAAAAAGAAGCCATAGCATTTATACAGAATAAATCTGTACTTCGCTACAGCTTCTTTGGATTATCTTCAGATTGTCTTTAGACTGTCTTTAGATTGTCTATTAGTCTTCTACGGAAACCAATTCAATCTTAAAATTCAATTCTTTACCGGCCATTTCATGGTTAGCGTCGAAAGTAATCATTGTTTCAGTTTTTTCAACAACTTTAGCCGGTACCGGTTGACCTGCCGTGTTAGTTAACTGAACGCGGTTGCCTACTTCAAGTTTTTCAGAACCCGGTAATTCGGCGATTTCCGTCGTCAAAATATAAGCAGGATTAGGTTCACCGTAAGCATCGGCGGGCATCAAGTGAATATCTTTCACTTCGCCTACTGCCATGTCTTTAACAGCTTCGTCAAAACCTTTAATCATCATGCCGGCGCCGCAAATGAATTCTAACGGTTCGCCACGATCGTAAGAGGAATCAAACTTCGTGCCGTCATTGAAAGTGCCGGTGTAATGTACTTGTACTTTTTTGTTTTCGTTGCTCATAATGTACTCCATTCTGTTTAGAGAATTTCTGAAAATGTTTGAATCTTCTTCATTGTACATTATTTAACTTCCAACTGCAACATCATGCCGTTTTCTTCATGTTCCAAGATATGACAATGAACCATGAATACGCCCGGTTTTGTGAAGTGGAGTCTGATACGAACGTGTTCGCCCGGATTTACCTGGATAGTGTCTTTGAGACCTTTTTCAGAAGGATCTACCGGTTGACCGTTGCGGGACAATACTTCAAACTGTACGCCGTGAACACGGAACGGATGCATCATACCCATCATGCCCGGATCCGCATTAGATACGTCCCAGATTTCAGTAGAGCCCAATTTGCTGGTGAAATCAATACGACCCATGTCAAATTTCTTACCGTTAATCAACACATTTTGAGCCATGCCGGACATCACAATGGATTTGTCAGCCGTTTTTGTCAAATCGTCTGATGAATTAATTTTATTATAGTTCCAAGCAGCCATGTCCGTATTTACTTTAGCTTCTGCAGCCAGGGTATCAGCACCACGTTTAAATGCTAATACTGTAGCTGTACCGTTTTTACCGTTCTGAGTTACTAAGCTTGGCAAAGCATCTTTATATTGGGAGAAGTCTACCAATACTTCAACACGTTCACCCGGAGCAATGGTAATAGATTGTTTTGGTACCGGCCACGGCAATACGCCACCGTCACCGGCTACCTGCATCATCGTGCCCATATCGGACAACTGCAAAGTATAAGTACGTGCATTGGAACCGTTCAACAAACGAAGACGAACTACGTTAGTTTTTACATCGAAGTACGGATTGATGGTGCCGTTTACTACGAGAGTATCACCATATACACCGTCCGCATTGTAATCTTTCCGGTAATCCCATTGATTATCCGATGTGAAGTTACGATCCTGAATCGCTACCGGAATATCATCAACGCCATAAGTGTGTGGTAAGTTCAAAGCACCTTCTTTGTTGTCATCCACATAGATAAACCCGGCTAAGCCTTTATATACCTGGCTGGCCGTAAAGCCCATAGCATGCGGATGATACCAAGCGGTATTGGCAACCTGGTCTACGGTAAAGTCTACTTCACCGGTACCGCCGTTAGCGGCAATCGAATAATGAGGACCGCCGTCAACATCGGAACGAACTACCATGCCATGCCAATGGAACGTAGTTTTTTCAGGCAAATCATTTTTCAATTTAATCGCTACTTTTTCACCTTGTTTCATGTATAAAGTAGAACCGAGTACGCTGCCGTTATAGCCATAAGTATCGGTGAGAGCACCGTCTTTAATGGCTGTTTTGCCGACTTGAGCATCAACTTCCAAATGGCGAACGCCGTTTCCATCTACCGTACCTTTTTGCATAGGGGGTATAGCCAATGGTTTTTCAACCTGCTGAACCTGTTTCAAAACAGGTACATCATCAACACCGTGCATATGGCCCATCATGCCACTCATACCGTTCATCATGTTAGTTCCGGTCATCCCCATCATACCGCCGTTCATCATGGAACTCATATTGGCTGTCATGTTTTGACCCATTGTACTTGTTGTACTGCCGGTACAGCATGTATTCGCTGTGTCAGCAGCGGAAGCAATGGTAGTGCCCCCCCCACTAAAATAGTCGCTACTAAAAGCGCCTTTACATAGTTTGAATACTTCTTCATTTCACCGTCTCCAATACTTACATTTTTACTACAACACATCTTAAATATTTTACCTGAAAATACAGGGTATACGTGTTCTTATACCAATATAATACAGCCGGCACCTGCATTTTTTCATAATTACGCAGGCATAGCGTGTACCCCTACCGGTATATCGACTTATTTCACCATATAATCATACCATGATTGTAGGAAATATTCAACAAGGGGGGTATTATAATGAACATACGTCTTTTATGAGAAGACTCTTAAAAATTTCCATAATAAAAAGGCCTTCTAACATTAGTGTTTACGTCTAACGTTAAAAGGTCAATTTATAATTTAAATATTGAAGTGTTTTTAATCTAAGTATTTCAAAATACTTACCAAGCTACACACTATTTTTCCTGATATTCACTGTTAATTTTATTCCAGAAGGCTGTATGATGCACTTCGTTAAATTCATTTTCACTCCACAAAAAAAACACCCTATGGCCTAAGCTACAGGGTGTTTGATTTGTTAAACTATGATGCTAAACTTAAATTATTTAAGTTCTACTCCATCGGCATTTCGTAAAAATGAGAATGGCTTCACTAAGCCATTTTTATGGCATCAGTTTTTCAAAATCATCCTCATTTGAGCAGTTTTTAAAAAAATAGTATCATTTGAGTATCACGCTCCGGTATTCTTTACGATCCGTCAGCATGTTTTTTGCCCTTCAATCAACGGCATTTTTCTGATAAAGCTTTTCTCGATTTTTCAACCTCAATAGCCAAATACAAATTTGCAGATGACCCACCACTTTAAGTTTTTTCAAAAATGTCGCTAGTAGATTTTTACCGTCCTTCCAAATCTTTCGGGTTAAAGATCCCCCAACTGGTTCAGTTTCCGCTTATGTTCTAGCACCTTTCAACAATGGTGTCGTAAGCGGCGAATCCATATGAGTGTCTGGGGACTGCATAGGATCAAATACTTCCGGAAGAGGCATTTGCGGCCAAAATTGCCATAATTTTTCTTCTTTTATATGTTGCCTTTCTTCTTTCATTACTTCTGCGGTAACATCAACATCTGCATGCATAGGGACATTCATTTGAGGTATAACTTCCACAGTATAAGGCGGATTATCTTTGCGCTGTAATGTAATAGACAAGGGAGCATTTCCATACGTCAGCATGTATTCCACAGAATAGTTTTTGCTTGCCTTTAGATCTATACCATTAATTGATAAGACTTTATCACCATGTTGTACTGCTGCTAACTCTGGATGCTTAGTTAAATTCACTGTGTCAATCGTCGGATTACTTTTGTTATATCCTCCGTTTAATGCGATTCCATAATCCGCAAATGGCACTAAGTGCCTATACGTCATTGCAACGGCCTCCATGCCAATATTTTTTACTTCGTCATCTACCAGAGTTGAACAGTAATAGCCATACTGGGTATAACCTATGCTCCAAAAATCCATATCCATCCAGACTCCGCCAGCTACCTCTTTAAAAGTTGCCAGCCCATGACCGCTTTGGCCTTCCAGCAAAAAAGCAATCAGCGGCAGTTTCGTGCTCATTAGATAATGGCAATTTCCTTTGCGATATATTTTACTATTCCCTATTTTAGAGGGCCCGTTCAAATAATAAGCAAATGTATTACGTACTTGTTCTAACGAAACATTAGGATAAAATATACTGTAAAATGGCCCATATGGCTTTGGCTCTTTTACTTTATCTTGCGGCAGCATGTTTCCTGTCAGTTGTCGGGCACATGCCAACAGACGCTTGGCGGTTACTGTATAATATTTCCCGTTCGGACGATGCAGCCGAATCTGGCAGGAATCTGGATTGGGTAACTGTATCCACTCATTTAAATCGACCGTATACCACCGATCTTCACCGATTTGGGGTGTAGGAATAGGAATGCTCGTATCCTCAATCAGAAAAACAGATTTTCCTTTTGGAGAGCGGATTTCCACCTTATCATAGTCAGAAGGACCCCAAATACGGAGCAGCGTCTGCGTATTTCCGTTCTTTTGAACCTTCTGTAATTCTACAAAATAATACTCGTTATAATCTAAATGTTCCCTGGCAAACACAATGCTCGAATCATTCTGATGTACTATACCAAATACTGGCGGATTATCTCGTGTAGAGTACCCCATGACCCAAAAGCACTGCATCATCATAAAAACCAAGAGTCCCCATAGAATAAAAAGCCTTCGTCTCATAAAAAAACTCTCCTTTTACAAAACCGTACCAGCAAAAGCATATCTTACAGCATCTGCTATAATAATATGCTTTTGCATTGTACAACCTCACTACCATTACTGAATTAGAAAACTACCTACTATCGTAAAACAGAAGAGAAACATTTTCTAAATAAACCACTCCTTCAAAATAAGGGCAAATAAAGCAATGATTAGATATTTTGCCGAATTCTTTGTCATATTCATTATCTTTTTATATTTTCTTTCATCATTTTGGTATTTTGCCAAAATACCATCACTATAAATCACAAGCGAATATCCCATGCAAGTTGATATCAACAACCAGGGGGCATATTTTGCGGCATAGTAAAATGAATACACACATCCGAACCATGAAATCAAAGTTATAAATATTCCTAAAAAAAAGAGAATACTATATTGATAAACACGCAACATTTTTTATCAAAGTTTTTCTGCAACTCTGTTTTTAAAGCATATAAAAAGAAAGCTGAAAGCCCGCTGATTATAAGTATTTCTTTAACATTATGAATAGAAATCATATATTACCTCACTTATTAAAGTCTACTCGCTTTTTCTCTTCTTCTGCATCATTTTTGTCTATCATGGTATCAGCCCCTGCTGCAAATAAAGCGGACATAATATCAGGATTGGTCTTGGTTCGTTCACTATTATATTGACCAAATTTCCCTACACCCGCAGAGAATATTGAGTTCAAAACAATCTCTTCAGCACTTTTACCTTGCATATAATCAGTCACAACACCACTGCCAGTAATGTCTGCCGTCCCTAAATGAGATGCACCATATTTTCCGCCTATACGATTCAATGCCTGTTCTAACAGGGCTTTGCTTACATTCTTTGCATATAGAAACGACGTATCATTCGAATAATCAGGCTTATTATTATTGTGCTGCTGGCTCTGTAACAGTAAATCGGCCAAGTCGGACGGGTCGGGCGTATTGTTCGGCGGCATCATCGCTCCTTCTGTCACTCCAGAAGAAATACCCGGATTTTTTATTTGCGCCGTCGTGTATTCACCAATACCGTCTGTGACAATAACTTCTCCCGTTTTCCGATTAGTTCTGTCATACCATGCATGGATACCACCCGGCAATACCCAATCATTTAGTTTAACCGTTTCTCCCGTATCATTGGCAATACCAATAAGGTGTCCAAATTCATCACGCTTTCCGGTAGAAGTAGCGGTTCGATTGCCTCCTATATTATATTGTTTGTCTAAATACGCCGTATTTCCGTTTGCATCAACACCATAAATCCGATTATATTGATCGATACCGGCAATAGTATAAATGTCTCCTCCTGCTTCAAATGTATTCGTCTGTTGATAGGTTCCATCTGAGGAAACAAGAACGCGTACGCTAAACTTAAAATCATTTTTTGAGAAATAAGAGTCTTGCGTTAAAATCTGCCTAATTTCTTTTTCTTCATCGCAGATTCCTTATCCAGAACAGATACCATCTTACGGTATATACGGTATATACCCTATTGTTCCCTCAATTATCCATGTATTGATGAAATTCTGCTTCAATTAACTTTAGATTCAGAGGAGCGCAATACCCCGTTAGTGAGGCATCATGGCTAGGAAATAATTGTTTGACTTCGTCAGGTATATCATAAAATTTATGTTGCACAGCATCATATAAATACGGAGAATAATACCAATAGTCGACATGGTCAATTATCGAATAAGCTGCCAACGCCGGATCGAATAGGGGAACTTCACCACTTGTGTGAGAAAATAGAATAATAGCAATATGGCCCATATTTCCAACAACGTTCAATCTCCCATAGCTAGGAGTTCTAAGTTTGGTTTGCGTTTCATCTTTTAACGATACCATTTTCGCCATATCTTTCCTCTCGATAATAACCGATTCTCCTTCAATTCCCCATCCACGAACTCTTTCCTTAGAGGATAACGGTAACATCTTTTTATCACCATAATCGTCATCCAAAACAAGGAAATCACCCTGTCTAAAAAATAACCTCCCATCCCTCGTAATCAATGGAGTTTCATAACTTTCCAATTGTATTTTTTCTATTTTCAAATTCGCTTTACTTAGTTTATACAGAAAACGCCCAGACAAAACATAATAGGATTTCTCAGTAATATAAATTTTAGGATAAGCACCTTCTTCTATTCGTTGATTGCTTAATGTTTCCAATATAATCCGCCGCTGGCTATTACCTTCGGTAATCACTTTAAAAATTAATTCACTGGGAGATTTCGTATTGATATAAGCAACAAGAATTTTATCATCATCAATTTTACAATCACAAGCCTGATGATTGATTATTTCCGGAAATACAAGCTTGTTTCTATCCAACGTGACATGATAATACCTTTCCTGAGGATAAACAAAAGTACAAGAATCACCTGAATTAATCTCAAGAACAGTAAGCGGTCCCCACTCTACTCCTTCCTTGCCACGGCTGAATAAAAGCCCCCCAGTAAAAAGGCCTGCCAGTATAAAGATAAAAACCATTACTTTAAATTTAATTTTCCTCTGGATCGTAAATTGCTGAAACCAAACCACTTGCAAACCCCCATTGCTGCAATTTCCAATTAACTATATAAGGAGATATTTCATCACTCAAATCATTCAATAGCCAATTATCTTTCCCACTAGGTCCATAAAGAGCTAGCATCGTAGTTGTCGTACAATTATTCGTAAGTAACTGATAATCAGAGTCTTCTCCATTTCGATAAGAATCACCTGAATAAATTTTATTCCCGTTGACATCTTCTCCAATAATTATTCCATTTGGCGGATTATAACTATAGTAGCCATTGTTTAGGATTGTTTGATTATAATAATATGCTATATCATTGGCATTTAAATTCACCCAATATAAGGTTTGCCCATCTTTGCCTGGAGAATAGTGATAATCAAATGTATATGTTCCAGATCCATTAGGGGCAGGATATCTTCCAAAACTTATTCGTTCTCCATCTCCTCCATATCTACCAAAATTAGCTTGCTCATATGTTCCATCTTCAAATTTCATAACCAATGATGTATGTCCCATAATTCCATGTTCAATCCCAATTGCAACATCTGTAATTTTCTGTCCAGGATGTCCATCACCAAATAAATTCCATTTCGTCCCATACTGTGCCGTAGCACTGCCTGTTTCTGTATCTTTTCCGGTAACTTCATTAACCGTAGCCCCCAGCGCTGCACTAATCCATTGTGCTTTTGCCGGATCGCCTCCGGACCATTCTTTTATCTTATTAATGAGCAGTTCATTCGCAAATCCAGCAGAAAGGCCACTGCCTGCTCCATTTCCGGCAATCTGAGACGAGATTTCTGCTACGAGGCCATGAGCTAAGGCTTTATCAAATTTACCGTCACGGTCGTAGTAATGGAGTAGTTCATTAGCATTTTTAGAGAATAGCTGCGCCAGTTCCTGCCGTTCCTTGATATCTTTCTTATCGAAAATCTGATCCAGTTTATGAAGGGAATCCGCCGTATTTCGGTTAATCTGAGACAAATCCGTTTGTGCTTTCGTCGTAATGATCGTCCCAGGTGCAATAGCAGACTGAGTGACAGATGACGATTCATCCTGAGCACCTGTCGAAATAGACGGCGTAAAGCCACTCTGATTGAAAAGCCTGTTGCGCTCACTTTCTGAGTCATAGTGATGATAAGAAACACCGATATCCTTCACATCATAGGCTGCCTTATTGCCGATATCTTCCATCGTCAGCGTCCCCGTCGTCAGGCTATTTTTATCTGCCGCCGCAGTACTGTCCAGGAGCGCTCCCGTAAGATGCGTATTATCTCCAACATGGACTGTAAAACCACCTTCACCGGCATAGATACCGGCCTGCTTTGTTACGCTGGCATAGTCGCTGTCCATACGGCCTTTTCCCCAGAAAGCCGAGCTGCTTGTCATTCCCGGGACATATGGGGTGGAATCATACTTACGTAAAGAGTCTGGCAGCCATTCCTTCTTACTGCCGGACGACAGCGATCTGGATATACTGCCACCCAGGGAAGAACTATTTCCTCGATACGTTTCCGTATCCTGCAAGCTGGTGATATGCAGATTTCCACCTATGTCTGCTTTTACCGTATTCCCACCGACCTGGGAGCCCGTAATATTCATATCGTTCCCGGACTGCATGGTCAGCGTATCCGATGCCGTCACCGTCGTCCCGGCATGGGTCGTCGTTGCCGTCGTCCCTTCGTCTTTTTCCTTCGAGAAGCTGGCGTCGACACCACTGATGGCCCCGCCGGTAATCGTCATCCCAAGGGAAGATCCTTTGCTATTGTAATTTTCTGCTATGGTCTGCGTATTGGTCGCGGCTCCCAAGTCAATATCATGAGACGTTGCCAGAGTAACATTCTGCCCCTGTATGGTTTCGCCAATGGCTTTAATATTTCCTTTCGCTGCATCTTCACTGCCGGCAGTCAGCGTGATCGTCCCTTCACTTGCCAGCGTCCCGCCGGCATAGGTGACCGTATCCTTCTGGTATTCCTGCTTAAATGAGCTGGAGCCGATACCTACATGAATCCCGACAGAACCGATTCCGCCTTGTTTCATGGTTTGGATCTGATCGTTCAGCGTCTTGCCGCCTTCATAGGCTTCCAAAGCCTGCAAGGTCTTATTATCCCGCGTCTGGGCCGTGCGGATGGTGCTGCGCACGCCTTCCGCTGCCATAATCACAGGACTACTCAGTCCGATCGTAAGGCCCGACATGGATTCTTCATGGGTCTGATGTTCATAGGCTTCATTCTGCTTGCCCTCGAGAATAATGTCCTGCGCCGCCATATCTACACCGGTCTTGCCAATAATATCCGTGGTCGTCAAATGCGCCGTATCACCGGCCGCAATCGTTACGCTACCTTCAGAGGAGCCGAGGGTCGTCCCGATCTGCGTCTTGGACTCGCCTTCGTAATTATCCTGCATCTTCTGTGTACCAACCATGATTCCAAGGCCGGCCCCCAATACGCCCGAAGATTTGACCTTCGTGCAGGCCGTAGCCTTGTCATACTGCATATCCGACGTCGTCGTCACATTCCGTCCTGCCGCAACGGTTACATCATCCTGTCCGGCAACAGTAGCCGCTGTCATATTCACATCCTGTACAGCCCCTATCTGTACCGCCTGTCCCGTAACCGTCGTGCCAAGGACCCGTTGATGATCGTCATGGGTGCGGACGGTCGTCGTAGAACTCGACAGTAACCCCGACTCTTTATGCTTCAGGCCATAGTCGTCTACGGCAGTTTCACGGCCGGTCGTGAAGTTAATATCCCGACCGGCTGCCATAGCAACCGTACCGTTATCGCTGTTGATATAGGCTGCCCGCGCGTTTATATTCTGACCAGCCTGGACCGCAACGCCGCCTTTAGCATCCATCGATGTCCCGACTTCAGTCTGCCGCTGTGTCCGCAGATAGTTATCCTTGTTGAGGGTCATATCCTTACGAGCATTCAGTGTCTGTGACGTCAAGTTGACATCCTTCCCGGCCTGCAAGATCACAGCCCCTTTTTCACCTAAAGCCTGCAAGGAAGCCCCGGCCAGATTCAAATCACGGCCGGCACTGATGACGGCCACACCCTGGCTTTCCGTAACAGCAATGCCTGCCGTACGGTTAAGGACATCCTGATTGGCCAAATGGTCGACCGTATTTTCAAGCGTAATATCCCCTTTTGCCTGCATCCGGAGTCGGTCGGCAGCCGTAATCAAGCCCGTTTGATGGATATTATTTTCACTGGCAATGGCTATATCCTGTCCCTGAACATGGCCGGCATTGTCTACATTGCCAGCTTGGATTCGGATGTTATTGCCGGTAAGGAGCCCACTGTTTGTGACGGCATCCTTTGTATCCACAATCAGCGTATTAGCGCTGATGAGGCTGCCGTCAGCCAAAAGTTGTTGTCTGCTTCCGGCCCGCAGATAGACATGCGGATAAATGACGGTTTCTTTTTGGCCGTCTACGGTAACCGTCTTCGATTCCAGCCAGACCATATCGCTCGTAAGCGCAGCTGCCTGAGCCGCCGATAAGGACACACCGGGAACCAGGCCCATGGCGTTGGCATAGGTAATGCCAGCGTCCATCAGTGCTTTATACTGCGTCATATCGTCTGTATAATCACCAAGATAACGGCGTCCTGTCTGGTCAAGGATCTGACTGCGGATAAGATACTGTTCATAGAATCCGTCCCCCAGCCGTTTCGGTGCTTTATCTGGATCCCACTGCATCTGCTGATACATATAGTCTGAAGACAGGAAATTCCGTTTATTCGTAAAGGCCGGATCTGTTTCGACAAGGTATTTCGCCGTCGTTTCCGGGTGGAGCATATAAAGGGAACTGATTAAATTAGCCGCCGTTATCTGCCAGAAAGCCGGTGTCGATACAGGGTGTTTGGTATCGAGGGAGAACGGATCTAAATACGAAGAGGCCTCATTTCGTTCCGTCTCGGTAATATCCTGTCGAGTCGGTACGGTTCCGTGATCCGCATAGGCACCTACTGCCAAAGACGAGGTATTACTTAAGTCTTCCTGGGGTGTCATGAAAACTTCCGAGTTATACCCGCGGCGTCTCGATTTATGGGGCCAGTGTCGTTTATAGGCATAGCTGCCCTGGGTCGTCCCAAACGTTACGGTCCGTTCCTGATTTTCCTTGGATATATTGACGACGGTACCGGACGCTGCAAGGGTCGTCCCTGCCGTAATCTGGCTGTTCGTATTATAAACAGCCCCGTCCAGCTTCATAGCCTGCCCGCTGCGGATAACGCCGGCATTGGTAGACTGTACTTCTTCATGCGAAGTCTGGGAATGGCTGCGGATAATCGTATAATTGTTAATCTTTTGGGTATCTGTCAGGCCTAAGGCCGCATTATGCCTTTCAGCTTGTGCATTGTACGCTGTAATCTTTTCATCCAGCTGATTCAAGAGCGTTTGGAACTGGCTGTCCCAAGCATTCTGTGCGTCACCAGCCGTTTCTGGCCGACTTGTCGCCATGGGTACCAAGCCAAAGGTCTGAAAAATCGGGTCATTCCATTCATAATTCGCAATCAGACTGCCGACTGGATGATCCGGATCTACTGTTTCTCCGGGTTCCGGGGCTTCTACCGTATCATAGGCCGACGCATACGTAGGCATAGCCTTCGGGTGATGATAAGCCCCATAACCGCTGGAAAGGTTCGAGAACTCACTGCGGTCAAAGGCTTCTCCCTGTTCGGGATGGCCTGCCTGATCGATACGGATTTTCTCTGGATTATCCACCCATTCGCTGCTGACGCGTTTCGCAGAGAAAACGTCGTTTTCATTGCGAATCTGCCCGGCCTGAATCGTCAGGTTCCCCATGCTTTCAATAGAGGCCCCCTGATTGGTCAGCGTGTCAGAAACCGTTAACTGCATATCTCCGCCACTGTACAACATCGCATTATGGCGATTCTCGATAGATTTTGCCTGTACGGTCAGCGAATTCCGGGCTGCAATCGTCCCGGCTTTATGTGCCTCCAGTTCGGCCCGGACAGACTTCACAACAGCGAGTTGAGCCTCATAATCTTTATCGGCACTGGCAATAGCCGTCTTATACTGTGCTTCTTGGGCACTGCTGGTATATTTCGTGACATCTGCCGCATAGCCAGCTTCAAGGGCCTTTTCTTTTTCAGCCAGGGTCTTCATCGCTGCGGCCAGCTGTTCTTCCAGCTCAGCCTGACGGTAGTTTTCCAACCGATTTGTCTGAATGACCACGTCATCCCCATACATGCGCCCGTTTTCGTGATTGATGATACTTTCTGACGTCACGGCAACGTGATGCGTCCCATTAATCAGCCCCGTATTATCAAGGGTCGTCGTTTGTTGGACAACATCTTGTCCGTTCATGTCTCCGGTCGCAGTATTCTTGATTCCCTGTCCGACTTCAACGGTCAGGGTCTTACCGCTTTCTATCCTGCGGCTGTTCATCAAGGTTCCATCGGTATGCAGGGTAAGGTTTCCATCAGCCATAACCGTCCCCATGTTTTCTGCACTATGGTCATTGCTCAGAGATTGATGCGTGGTAATCGTCGCATCCCCACCGCTGGCAATGACACCATTCAGCGGCAGTACATCTGAGTGAATCGTCAAATCCCCTTTTGAAGAAATCTTCCCTTTTTCCATATCAAGTATCTGCGCAGCCTGAATAGCAGCATCCCCCTGAGCCGAGAGTTCCCCTTCACGATTAGAAATCGTATTTGCCTGTACGTCCAAACGGCCGCCGCTGACTACTTGAGCTTTATCATTCTTCAGGGTAGTTGTCTTAACCGTGAGCGTCCCCGTTTGCTGGACCTTACCGTCCCGACTGACACCAGCCCCGATGACACCTGTGTTGACAATCCCGCTGTCCGACTGGATAACAGCCTCTCTGCCGCTGGCCAGCGTCTGTTCATTCGTCACGGTGCCGGTCGTATGCATGTTTAAAGCAGCATCACTATAAGCAGTCCCCGTCTTAGCAATATGAAGGTCCCCGTTATTTTCAAGAGATAAGGACTGAGATGCTGATATCGTACCTGCTACATTGACACCCAGGCCTTTTTCAGTACCCACAAGATAAATACGGTTGGCATACATGCCGCCGAGTGCTGCCACATCCAGTGCCACTTTCGGAGCCGTACGCATGCCTTCTTCATCCGCGGACGCTGGTGTTGCCGCTAAGGAGCCATAAGTAACTTCATTACGCCCCGTTACGATATGCGCCTCTTTTGCCCAGACGCCTGCATTAAACTCTACAGCCCGTGCCAGCATATCGACCTGATTCGTTTCTGAGGCGTCGAGCCCTTTACCATCTATTTGGATGGTACCATCCGCTACCTGAAGCGAAGCGACGTCCCCACTTTCTGCATACCGCGGCCGTCCCGTCGTGAGCATAGCCCGCGATGTATTGAGGAACCCGCCGCCATGGACAGCGATACCGTTCGGATTGGCAACAATGACGCCGGCCCGGTCGCCCGCTACTTCCAGAAAGCCCTTCATGGCCGTTTTATTCGTTCCGGTCACTTCATTGACAATAAGTTTAGCAGTGCCACGTCCTAAATTGGGGTTCGCTTGGACATATCCGGCAAGCTGGGTATTCGTCACCTTATGGGCATTGTTCAGGACCGCCCCCTTTTCCGGGACGTTGAAATCCGTATACAAATTGCGTGATACGCCAGAGGCCGTCGGAGCCGTAATCTGGACTAAAGGAATACCATTTGACGTCTACTGTACCAGCGGTTGATGGGCCGCAGGTGCTTTGGGATCCGGCAAAATCGGTGCATCTGCTGCAAAGATGGCCGCCGGTTCAGTAATGAAAAGTCCCATGAGCAACCAGGCTGTAATTTGTCGAGTCAAGATTGTATATTTCATTTCTGTCATCTCGTTTCTTCCATTACTTGCAAATATTTTTTAAAAGCGCCAGCTCAGTGTAATACCGGTCGTGACGCGGTCTGTACGATATCCATCGGGTTTATACAAGGGGCAGCCGATAAAGGCATCATAAGAAATGCCAGACGAGAAATCCCCTCTCATCCCAAGGACAGCACCCACAATCGTATGCCCTAACAAGTCTTCGGTAGCCGGCCCATAAACGGCCCCTGTATCGACGCCTAAATATAGATCACTGTGTAGAGGCTCAATTCGAGTGGAAAGCTCATTACGCCAATACCATCCGCTTTCAGCCATCAATGTCATTTCTCCATCAAAGCCCCGTACGGTATAGCGATTGCCGATACTGAGCATATCGATCCCGTAAAGCCGGTCTCCTTTCGTTGTCCATTGACCGTGAAGAGACGAAGTATAGGCTACCGGCCGTTGTCCCATCGTAAAAGCATGACGATAGTCCATATCCAAAAGCCACATATGATAGCGTGTCTTAGGCCCATCTTCATAGGTATTTTCCGGCATCGCACCGAACCAACCTAAGCCCATGCGATGAGAGAGGCGTCCGTACCACATATCCTCACCATGGTAAAGCTGCTGTGATAACCCTATTTCCAAAGCGGTCGTATGCAGGGTTTGAATCGGAATTTCCAAGTCGTTGATGTAGTAATGGGAATTTCGCTTACGAAGGCTGACATCGAAGTTCGTTTTCCGGTGCTGGTTCCGACTTATAAGGTGTTCCCAAGAAAGCATACTGATGTCACTCTTCCCACTGCTGATGAAATCATACGGTGTATTGGAAACAGTCTGATGATATTTATAATGGCTGTAAGAAATAGAGAATATTTCCTTGCCGTAAGGAATCCGATAATAGAACTGCTCTCCCCGTGTACCGCGTTTATACCCGTCGGCCATGCCATCACCGTTGAGATCTACTTGAAGATAATCATTCGCATAAAAAGGATTGTCGATACCAAGGCCGGCACTGAGCTGCCAACGCCCAGTCTCACTAAGGCCGGAATCATCGATAGAAAGGATGCCGTGGACCGGGGAAGTGCGCTGAATTGTCAGAACAATATCGCTTTCTCCCGGGACATCTGCCGGTACCAGCTCCATATGGACATCTTGCGAGCTCAGACGTTTCATCTGCTCGATGCCCTGTTCCAGCAGATGTACGTTCAAAATATCACTTTTCCAGATGGGAAAAGAGGTTCGCCATGGCAAATGAGCACTGCCTTCACTGTAACGCACGTGATGGATCCGTCCTACCTGGACATGAAGCCGCAGTGTACCGCCGGCAATATTCTGCTCCGGAATGATGACCTGGCTGGTCACATAGCCTCTTCTGAGCAGTTCCGCATTCATCTTGTGAACAACTTGATTTATATCTTTTAAATTCATCTTCTTATTTTCACAATCGTGAATATAGGAAGAGAGAAAAGAAAATGTCGAGCCTTCTGTTTCAAGTACCACATGGCGAATAAAAAAGACGGCCCCGACGGCAAACCGGCAGACGTATCGATTCCCATTTCTGTTTCTGGAAACGAAACTACCGGACGAGACTGTAAACGTGACTCTCGCAATGCCGCGTTCTGCCGTGCCTGTTCTAATTGTTCCTGCTGCAGGACTGAATTAGCCGCCAACGCTGAAAAAGGGAGTACAGCCAGCACCAAAGCCAGACCGTATGACGAAAAAGAAAATTTCATTGAACCATTCACCTCGGTTAAATATACGATGAATACTATGTTTGTATTTTACAACACACAATACATAAATTCAATAAATTGTAATATAACAGCATAGAATGCATAAAGTAATGTTCTTTAATCATTAAATATCCGCATTATAGCTTGTGTTTCACCATATATTTATCAAACCGAAACCTCTTTAAGATTATACAGCGACAGATGAAAGTTTATGATTATGCGACATTCGTTAAATCATAAAAGAAAGAGGTCATCATGATTTGATAACCCCTTAAGATAAACTGATTCAGTGCCTATTCCCTGTCATGATTAATCTTGAATCTGCGACGCTTTCCTGCCACCTTGATAATTTCGTCCACCATCGCAGAATAAGTTGTACTGGCGAATCACCTTGCATCGGGATTCCCATTGAGGCTGACGCCCCGTCGGTAATCGTCATCCCAAGGGAAGCCCCTTTGCTATGGTAATTATGGTAATTTTCTATATATTTAAACAGGACTCACTTTTTCTGGATGACATGATAAAGAGCATGTTTTTCTTTCTGGGTAAATAACGCTAAAAACTTTTCCATAGTATCACCATATGTATCTATTTGGTTAGTTGTAAATGGCACAATTAATCCTTTTAATACCTTACGGTCTTCATCTACATTAAGATTCTGATTTAACTGATGGATTGCAAATTTAACTTCATTTATATAGCTAACAAATAAAATCTGAAATAAAACCACTAGATTAGCTCTTACTTCTAAATTATATTCTTTTTTCCTTTTCACACTATCTCCATAGGGTAAATATGGCAGAGTTTCTATTAATTGTTTCAAAAAAATATCCAAGATACCCCTCATAAAAAATCTCGGCATTATTATTCTTAGGAACTTGATACAAAAAATCAAGCACTTTTTCCTCAGCTAGGCTAACCATATCGTCCGTATACATAACGGATGATCTTCCTAACAGCCAATCAGTAGAAACCGCAAAAAAGTCCGCTATTTCAGTCAGTTTTTCAACAGTTGGGCCGCTACGCCCCGTTTCCCAACGAGCCACGCCATTATGACTTTTCAAAAACAAGCATCGGCTTAGTTTTACCTGACTTAATTGATAGCTATTTCTTAGATTTTTTAAATTTTCCCCAAATATAGTAAAAAGCATAGTCGTTCCCCTTATATATTTTGGTTTATCAGTTATAATAGTATAAATAAAAATATTTTTATTTAAAATATTTTTATTTAAAATATTTTTAGTAAATTGCAATATGAAATTGAACACTTTTAAGAACCCAGTACCTTATTAACTTCTTCAATGAATACTTCTTGTGGTGTCCGGTAATTTAGAATTTTGCGTGGCAG
>ERZ827194.20-NODE-20-length-232818-cov-11.5957_pt1 | contig 232818 bp, 208 predicted proteins | sample MGYA00519777_ERZ827194 | MGnify/ENA primary metagenome ERZ827194 (study PRJEB31778, sample SAMEA3449277) | human gut metagenome | biome: human gut; feature: human-associated habitat; material: faeces | place: United Kingdom | collected 2010/2012 ...
TGTGTTATGATTAATAGAGTCCATAGTGATATCGATACCTCGTGTATAAGATTTGTTTTAGCGACATTAATCATAACACAAATCGGTATTCACTATGGATTTTTTATATATTCAATTTCAGTTTACAATTAACCAAATTATTAAATATCTATCTTATTCTATTTAATTATATCACACTGCACGCAAAAGACGGCAATATCATATCGGCTTTTTTTCAAAAAAATTGTAATTACTTTTGCTGTAATGACTCTCCCTATTATTCTTTCATAGCCGTTATTATCAATATTCTTGTCAATCTTTCAATGCATATAAAAGAACCCCGTCCAATCAAGTAAAGTAGCGTTCTTATCGATAAGCTCTCTCATGAACGGGAACAGGGGTTCTCATCTTATTTATCTAATTTTTTATGCCTCAGCCGAGCAATCGTTGTTAGCAACCTCTGCATCACGAGCGATTTGTGCTTCCGCATCTTCGATAATCGACGCCAAACTGATACTCTTCAACTCTTTTTCAAGGGCATTTTGAATCTGATCTAAACGCCCGTCGAGGACGCTATGAATATGACTGCCTACCGGACAGTCTTTAGCCGGGTTTTCATGAAAACTGAAAAGACGACCATTATCCAAAGATTCAACGGCGTAGAAAATGTCTAACAGAGTAATCTCAGATGGGCACTTGGCAATTTTAATGCCCGATGTTCCCTGACGGGAATCGATTAGACCGTGGGCTTTCAACATGAGAACAATATTCCGAATAATTACGGGATTAACATTGATGCTGCTTGCTAAAAACTTGCTGGTCACTTTATATTTCTTTTCTGCAATAGCGATACAAGTAAAAATATGGACCGCTATAGTAAAACGACTGGATACTTGCATGTACATGCCTCCTATAAATTGTAATGTGTACTATTACAATTTAAATTATATCACGAATACGCCGAATTTACTATAACAATGCAAAAAATAAAAATGTATAATTATTTACCTACTACGCTGATACGCTGCCGGATGTGATTACCTTTTTCGATTTCATCAACCATTGCGAGCGCATAATCAGCATAACTTACAACACTTTCACCACGATTGTTAACAGTAAATTCTTCACCGGCTAAGATATATTCACCGGTACGAGCACCATCTGCTTGGAAATCAGCAGCAGGGCTTACAAAAGTCCATTTAACATCATTGCGTTTGCGAAGTTCTACCAATTCATCTGTCTGAGCTTTTGCTGACGGATAATAGTCTTTTGGAAATTCCGGAGTATACAACAATTGAAGGCTATGTTCTTTATTCATGAACAAGCTGCCCGCACCGCCGACTACCAACAAACGCGTATCCGTATTGGCTACCGCATCAGACAAATGCATCAAAGATTTAGTGTGTAGTGGCAATGTGTCCGGCGTAAAAGCACCAAAAGCATCAACTACCGCATCAAAGCCTTTTAAATCTTCTTTAGTAATATCAAAAATATCTTTCTGAACAAAATTCTGAGCTTCCGATTTGTTTTCGCTACGAGCAAAGCCTGTTACGTCAAAACCACGACGAACAGCTTCCGCTACTACCAAACGACCTACTTTACCGTTCGAACTTACAACTGCGATTTTCATAATGAACCTCTCTTTTCTGCCTCTATGGGCCCTAACAGTATTAACACTACTAAAAAACTCTTTTAATGTGTAAAATTCATTTTAATGTTTAACTTTTCTAATTAATGCTTAATTGCTTGTTAAAGATTTTTACTTCTTGTAATTATTCAACTTACATGTTTATTGTAGCGTCTTTTAGTTGTAATATCAAGCATTACATTTTAATTTTCCAAAAATTTTTTGCATCCTATATAATCCCTCTATTCACACTGCTCAGAATCCCCGTAATTACACAAGCTCAACCTAATTGACATAAAAAAAAATGAGCTCGGCATCTACCAAGCTCATTCTACAAATCCGTTAACCGAACTTTTCACTATTCAATTTCACTTACGCTTCTTCATCAGGCGAAGTTGCTTTACGACGACGTTTCCAAATAAGTGCCGCAGCCACAACCAAGATAACACCGGCAATTTCAATTAAGCGTTCGTAACCTGTAATGTATGGTTTCAGTAAAGGTTCGGCTGTAACCATTTCTGCGGCTACCCACGCAAGCAAGCTGCCGCCTGCCCACAAAATAATTGGGTATTTGTTGATGATTCGTGCCAATAAACGAGAACCGTAAATCAAAAGCGGTACAGTAATCAGCATCCCCACAATTACGAGTTCCAAATGACCTTTCGCCGCACCGACAACGCCGATAACATTATCGATACTCATCATAGCATCGGCTACGATAATAGTAATGATTGCACCGCGCAAGGAGTCCTTACTTTCGATGTTCGCATCATCGTCATCACCAACGAGCAAATGGAAGGCAATCCACAAGAGCACGAGACCGCCTACAAAGTGAAGCCCCGGAATGTATTCCAAAGCTTCAACTAAAATAGTTGCAAAAATAAGTCGCATTGCGATGGCCCCGAAGGTCCCCCACATAATAGCTTTTTCACGATACTTATCTTCCAATTTACTTACGGCCATGCCGATAACCACGGCATTATCGCCGGCCAGCAAAATATCGACCACGATAATTTTGCCAATCATAATCCATGTAGCTAACTCTAAAAATTCCATATATTTTTTCCTTTAACTTTATTTTACGTAATAAACCCGATTTTCTCTGCGGGGTGCTGCCTTAGGCATTTCGCCGTCAATATAACCGAGGACGCAATGACCGATACCTTCATAATCGCCTTCAATCCCTAATGACGCCAAAAGTTCTTTACCTTCCGGTAATTTAAACTCTTCTTTGGCACGATGGATCCAACAACTACCAAGGCCTAGTGCGTGGGCTGCGAGCATGAGATTTTCCATAACCAGCAAACCGTCACATACATAAGTAGGTCGTTCCTTTGACGCCAATACGACAAGCACTACCGGCGCATTATAAAACGGATCACTTTCGGTACCGAAAATCTTGGCATTCATCGCCGATAAGCGGTCCCGAACTTCTTTATTCGTTACGGCCACAATAATGGCCGATTGTTTCCCCATACTGCTAGGCGCATACAGACCTGCATCAATAATCTGATCTATTAATTCCGCAGGCACCGCATCCGACTTAAAACTACGAACACTCCGTCTAGTTTTTAACAGTTGTATCAAATGTTCTGCATCATGCATAATAATCCCTCGCTTTACATGATTATACTAGAATTAATTCCTATCGCTTACAGCTTCCATATACAAACAGGAAGTAAATTCTATCTCATAGATATATTATAATAAGAATTTAGCCTGACAGCAAACAAAAATTGACAAAATTTGTCCACTCAAGTAAAAGTTTTTTCTTCTCACAGGAAATTACAGGACATTGTCTTCTCAATATCCGTTTTTAAAGTACAAATCGTATAGTAACGGAACAACTAATCAGCTACAAAGAAAACGAGGCAATACATTACATATCGCCTCGTTCAGTATTCATAGTTAAGCCTTGAGCTACGAGTATTCTATTTTAACCACCCTTGGGCCCAATCAATAATCTGCAATTATCCCTGATAATCTTTGATATTATCTGCTACCATGGCGGCCTTGAATTCATGCACTTCATAAGTGGCTCCGCCAAATGGCTGATATACATCTTCAGACAAAATAGCATCCAACTCCGCTCGAGTTTCAATGCGTAATATTTCGGCTTTCCCATCATCGATGGGATCATACATACAGCTTTTTTTCGTAAACATAAGCGCCCTCCTCAATTAAATAATCTCGTATACCGGCCGATAGCTCATTAGAAAAAGCTCGACTAGATGTGTAAAAAAAAGGGAACCAGCCAAAGCGGCGGATTCCCCCGACATTAATATTACGTTAATACACATATCGCAGTAATCCCTTTAGCAATACGCCAGTCAATATTTTTGAAGTGATTTCCTTCATTCGTTTCAAAAGTCACATCTATTTTTCGCGTCTTTAGATAATCAACAATAGCTTCCGTATTTTCCTGCACTGTTTTAAGAATTGCGTGCTTGGTTTTAGCTTCTTTATCGCCTAATGAGAAATATAATTTTTCCGGTGCACGTTTCATCTCATGCGTGGCCACATATTCTTTAAAATCCGGATGCCAGAATGAACTAGACATGCAAGCGGCTCGATCAAACGCATCACATGCATAAAGCGCATATAAAGCAAATAACCCGGCCATGGAATAGCCTGCAATATATATTTTTGTTGCCGTTCCTTCAATCAAACTTTTTGCTTTAGGCAACGCTTCATTCAGTAGCCATTCCAAATACTGAGGAGCACCACCGGTAAAAGGCGGTTCGTATTTTGAAATAGACGGGATTTCCCAAGGCGACAACTCCGCATTCCACTCAAGTTTGCTGATAACAAGAAGGTTTATATCAAAATCACCCATTTTCTGCAGTTCAGCCACTACACCGGTACTGTCATCTTCAAACATATTCAGTACAACTAACGGTTGATTGGGCTGCTTTGCTTTATATAAAATTATGCTTTTACCTGATATTGTAAAACTCTCTTTCACGGTTTCACGCCTTCCCCAAAAACACCCCATTTTTATTAATAGTAATACGAACCGTCAATATAGTAGGACCAACCTATTTGATTCATACCATATTCAAATACAGGATTACGAGGAATAGTTACAGTATCATGACCGCCTGACATAGTATTAGTACGATAACGCCACATACCGTTTCTAAATTTTCCAAAATGCCAAGTAACTACTTTTTGCAACTGACCATAGCAAACAAATTTAGTAGCTATAGAAAAACCGCGTCCGTTTGAATCGGAACTATAGGTAATAGTATCATTCATAGCATACACATCAACATTGTCATTATTATAATGCGCCACCCACACATCAGTGGCACTTGCCGAATTCGTACCGGCAAACATAAACATAATACCCATACACATAATAATTAGTCCTTGCCATAGCCGTTTCATACAACTCACCCTTCCAATCAAAAACGTGCTACTTGATAATATACTTTAAGTATAGCATAAGTTGATTGTCCGGTATACAGCAACATATATCTCATAAAGAGAGCCCTCGACTTCATTAGTAGTCGAGGGCATTCTTAATTTATAATATCATTTATTATATTTCTTTTAGCTATTCAACTTACCTAAAATAATGTTGCCGCATACACCCCCATGGCGTCACCATCATGGCCCACGCCGGGAACTTCCTGTAGCTTCCAATTGAAAGGAACACCCATCTGCTTCGCGGTTTCTTGTGTTTTTTCATAAAAAGCATGACCACGTTCCAGACGGTTTAAACCTTGAGCATCAGCTTCCGGTGTTTTTCTAAGTACCTTAGATCGCTGTGTATCCTTATCTCTCAATAAAACAATTACCGGTTTTGCGAACGCATTTTTAAGTTGCTTATCGGATACAGGCACATTCTTAATGCCGTAAGGGAAAAGAATAGATCGATCAGGCATTGTATACCAACCTGCATTGGCGATTACAATTTTATCGGCAGTACTGTTTTGATCAAACAATACATAACGATGAATTAACTGAGCACCGGCGGAATGAGCAAACAGTATAACAGGACTCTTTTGAATCTGCATACGGGCACGTACGTCAGCCATTACATTATCAATAACAGGGAAAATCCATTCTGATTCAGGATTTAGCATTTCATCTCCTTCCTGATTCACCACATAACCAAGGTTATAGTAGGAAACTCCCGGAAATTTTTCTTCTGAAAATTCAGGACAAATTACTAAGAAACCTTTCTCTTCCGCAGCTTTTATCCAGCCATCACGGTACGCATCAGCATTACGCTGCAAGCCATGAAATACAATAATAACCGGTTTACCGTCCTGCCACGAAGAGGCTCGATAGGTAAAGATATGCATCGGCTCCGCGGTTGCTCCGCGAGTTTCTGTCATAAGATAACTACCGGCTCCCACCGAAATTGCGCTAGGTGAATCAGTTGACTTTGCCTGAATCAGCTGCAACGGCAACAAGAACGACAGCAACACAAAAAGAAGAATTTTAAATATTTTAAACATCTTGAATTGCTCCTTTCCCCAAAACATCTATCAAATTTAGCTATCTTTAGCTCATTAGAAAATTACAGCCATTAAGAAAGATACCACTAAAGCAATACCCATCGGAATTGCTGTACGTTTTACAAGATCAACCGGAGATACATCAGCAACACCGGCTACAGCAACAACAGCAGCCGTAATTGGCGACGCACTACGTGCAATACTGGATGCCATCTGCATTGGTGTAATCATAACCGCCGGCATCATCGAAAGGCCTTTGGCAATATCCGGAACCAAAGCACCAAAGGAATAGAACGGAGCATTACCGGAGCCCATAATAACTGCCGCAATAGCTACAATTAAAGTCATTATCAAGGTTACCCCGATAGCACCAAAGCCGGAACCCTGTGCTCCTTTTATAATCATGTCAATGGCACCGATTTTTGTCAACCCATAAGCGAAGGTTTCACCGGCTACAATCAACGTAACAACGGTTGCAAATAGATGCCCCATACCATCAAAGAAAACTTGGATATTTTTACACACTTCCATCGGCCTACGCGTACGAATCACTTCAAGAATCATAGCAATAAAAATACTGATAATCATGGCCGTCACGACAGACATCTTAATACTTGAAATACCAAGCTTACTGAAAACTAATACAAAAATAATTGGAATCATCGGTAACAGAGCGTAGATTTTCGGCGGTAAATTTTCAGTTTCGCTTTCATGTGCCGAAACCGCCTGAAGTTTCTGTGGCTCAAGCCCTTCTTTGCGGTCAAAATAACGTTGCACGAAATAATGTGAAACAGCGATAGTTACCATCGTTACTACGGCAATCGGAATCTGTTCGGCCACAAAATAATCGGCTACATCAAGGCCGGCAGTTTTAGCAGCAAATACGGCTGACCCTGAAGCAGGGCCTAAATCCAAGCAAGGTGTCGTAGCTACTACAGCAGCCGCCGACAAACGACTAACACCCAAATTAACAAGAACCGGATACATAGTTGCCATCAATAAAACACACAGTCCGGCCGCACTTGGAATAACAATATTGAGCAATTGACCGATAATATAGCTGATGCCCAACAAAACATATGGTGATTTCACCATACTCAGCGGTTTCGACGCAATATAAACAAGACTGCGACTGGCTCCGATATAATCCATATATTTAGCAAAACCGCCAACTGTCATAATCATAAGTCCGATACCCGCAGCACGATTGCTGAATACATCTTCAATAAACTTAAAAATATCAAACCAAGATAAGCCGGTAGATTTTTTCGCATCAAGCACCGGATATCCCATAAGAATGGCTACCGCCAAGAGGAATATACCTCCGGCAAACAGTACAGCTTGCGGCTTCATCCGTTTGATGATTAGCCACGCAACAACAATCGTTGTCAGTAGTGCAACTACTAAAGACAACATAAACCTCGCCTCCTAACACCTATACACTAAATAATCACTTCCCGTGCAAAATCTCTTCAAGCACAGCGTTCAATAATTTGGCTCTTGGTATTACCGAATCCCACTCCATATATTCGCCGTCTGTATGAGCACCCCCGCCAATAGGTCCCATGCCATCAATGGTCGGTGCTCCCGCATCTGCGGAAAAACTGCCGTCTGAACCGCCACCGCTTGCCGTCCAGCCGAACGTTACACCGACACGTTTACCTTGTGTCTCTATGAGCTTCATCAATTGACCTGTTTTTTCAGAAGGTAACATAGGCGGTCTTGTAATGCCGCCTTCAATCTTAACCTGCGTATCCGGTACATGAGGATGTGCTTTCAATTCCTCCATTAACTCTTCAATGCGAGTAATTTCTGTTTTATCGTAATAACGCACATCTACAGCTGCCTTGGCCAATCCCGGAACGGCATTGATTACCGTACCGCCTTCTACTAAACCTACATTAACGGTGGTTTCTTTCGATAAATCAGTGGCCCCCTGCAAAGCAATAATCCAGTGAGCCAATTCTTCAATGGCATTACGGCCGTTTTCATAATCCACACCGGCATGGGCACTGCGTCCTTTAACGGTCAAATGATAACGTGCAATCCCTTTGCGCTGATATACCAAATTACCGTTAGCTCGCGCACACTCAAGAACCAACACACAATCAGATACCTTCGAGAGTTCCTGATTAACTGTCTTTGAATAACAGGACCCGATACCTTCATGGTCCGTATTTAAAAACACGCAAATATGCTTGTCTTTTAATTGACCTTGCTTATGCATGGCCCGCAATACATGAAGTGCCGACAATGCACCGCCTTTGCAATCAATAACACCGGGTCCCATCGCCCGATTGCCTTCTAAACTAAATGGCCGCTTGGCTGCTGTTCCCAATGGAAATACCGTATCTAAATGTGCCAATAGTAACACATCATAATGTGATGCCGGTCCATTCGTGATTTTCAGACAATGTCCGATAGAAGGTGCCAAGTTTAAAGACTCAACCTGCCATCCTAATTGTTCATACTGTTTTTTGAAAAAATCGGCAACCTTATCTGAACCGACCGGTTCAGACGATGAGCTGTCAATATTGACCAAATAAGCCAGCTCTTGTTGATATAGATCAATATCAAATTTTAATTTCGAACTGCTACTCATGTCATATCTTCTCCTTCCGCAATTATGTATGCCTTTAGTGTATACGTAATATGCACAAAAGTACAATTCGCAGTTCTACTGTTATCATTAGCAAAACGAATTGCAATAATACAATGAGAATGATAAGATGGATAATATAATAGATAATTTATGCCTTATTTTACCTTATCTGCATAAAGAGGTAAGTACCTATGCTGTTAAAACAAATCCAGTACTTTTTGGCTGTAGCCGAATGCCGTCACTTTACACGCGCAGCTGAACGTCTTTTCGTCTCACAATCGGCATTGTCACAACAGATTACAAAATTAGAAAATGACCTGAATATAAAACTTATTAATCGAGATACTCACCCCATTGAATTAACTCCGGCCGGCGAAGATTTTCTACGCGATGCAGAGCGTATTATGGCGGATGTCAATCGACTCCACGAAAGTATGGAACGGTGGCAACAGCCACAAAAACATACTATCCATATCGGCATGATTACAGGACTCGGCGGCATGCCATTATCCGATTATTTGGCAGAGTTCAACACCACTTATCCGGAGGCTCGTTTCACCTTGGAGCATCATTTGAGTAAAGAATTATGCAAAATGCTACTGGATGAACAATTGGATTTTGCTATTTTCGCGGCACCGCAAAATATAGATAGCTACCCGTTTGAAATTATTGAAATTCAACAAGAATCGTTTCTGGCTCTTTTACCTAAAAATCATCCTCTAGCTGACGATAAGTACTTAGACCTTGCAATAGCCAAGGATGAACCCTTTATTTTCCCTACACCGGAAAATGTGTCCTATGATATTTTCTGCACCGCCTGTAAAATCGCAGGATTTACGCCTGACATTGTCAGTTATTGCAGTGGTGCTGCCAATCGCATTGATTTAGTAAAATCAGGCTTAGGCATCACACTCATTTCAGAAAGTGCCTTGCAATACCATAAAGCCGAAGGGCTTCCTGTTTTGCCTCTAAAAGATCCTATTTATAAGCATACGGTAATGGCCCGACTAACAGATGCACCACCAAGTGTCTATAAGGATGCTTTTTGGAAACACTTAAAAGAGAAAATATAAAAAAACGCCATCGACTCCCAACTGTCGATGGCGTTCTTACTTTATATCTTAATTAGTGTGTTTCTTTTAAATATTGTAAATCACCAAACTAGTACGATGCTGTAGTACCACCGTCGATAAGGATGTCGCTACCGGAGATGAAACGGCCTTTATGGATCAAAAGGAATTCGCCCAAATCACCGATTTCATCCGGTGTACCGGCACGACCGGCCGGGCTGAGGGATAGCATCTTGCGGTAACCTTCTTTACGCGGTCCGTTGAGTTCGTCATTGGCAAGTGGCGTAATAACAATCCCAGGGCTGATAGCGTTAACCGTTGCACCACGTTTGCCCCACTTAGTGGCTTCCGCCATAACGCGAAGACCATTACAACGTTTGGAATACTGATATGCTTTCAACGTATCATCAATTGCTTTCAAGAATGGTAATTCCAACAATTCTTCGGTTGGCGTCATAGCCAATTTATCTGTTTCGTCCTATGGTAAGGCACCCAAGCGATGACTGGACTGGGAAGAAATAATAATACCAGAACCGCCGTTGGCAATAACTTTGCCAAATTCTTCCAATAAAACGGCTGTACCGTAAAGGTCTACTTTTAAAATAGTTTCAACCGATGCTTGGGATGGGGAAACGCCGGCCGCATTAATGAGGTATTTAATTTCACCAAACTGCTTAGCATGATCGATAAGCGCTAAAATAGATTCACGGGACGAAATATCAACGGCAATCGTGCTTGTTTTAAAACCCGTATTTTCGAGGACTTCAGCTGCTTGTGCTGCATTTTCTTCTCTCAAATCTGCCAACACAACATGACCACAGTCATCCTCATACTCATGAACACGCTCATGATCACGCACACGACCACGCACATGGTTGTCTCGCCGACCATGTACATCCTCATGATCACAGTCACCCTCATGTACACGGTGATGTTAACGACTACATGAAAGCTGTTGCCGAATATCGCAAAAACATTTGCCTCCAAACAGGATGTTTTGGACAAAACTCCGGATCCGGCCGTACGAGAAATGATTCTTCGCATGGAACAAATTGGTTGCGATACTACCTTCGATCGTTTTGACAAACAAAAACCACAATGTACCTTCGGTATTCCTGACGACACAGATGATGTTAAAGCCTTGGCCGGCAAATTGGCTGATGTACTCTTAGCCGACTTATCCCGTCCAACCCCGGACGATTACGAAGCCATCAAAGCCTTGGCTCCGGCTGAACGTCAAAAAGTTTGGCAAGATTTGGACATCATCCCAATCAGTGCTTATAACGAAGTATTTGATGCTTACCATCGCACCGGTTGCGGTACTGATGGTGATTGGGAAAGCATTATGAAACAATTCTTACGTTGCGGTCTCGCTTTCTGTTATACCGGTGTAGTAGCTGCCGATATTGCCACTGATGTTCTCTTTGGCATCGGTCACCGTGCTACTTCTAAAGTAAATGTTGGAGCTTTGAAAAAAGGCTATGTTAATATCGCCGTTCACGGTCATTTGCCAACATTAGTCAGCGAAATCGTTCGTATCGGTCGTACTCAGGAATTCATCGACATGGCTAAAGCCCATGGTGCCGAAGGGATTCAATTCTACGGCGTATGCTGTTCTTGCTTGTCCGCTATGTACCGCTATGAAGGCGTTATTCCATTGTCCAATGCCGTTGGTGCCGAACTAGTTTTAGGTACCGGTGCGCTTGATTTATGGGTAGCCGATGTGCAGGACATATTCCCTGCCATCATGGATGTAGCCCGTTGCTTCAAAACAACCGTTGTTACTACTAATGATGCAGCTCGTTTACCTGGCGCCGAACATTATGCGTACGACCATCATCATTCCAACATTGAAGATACTGAAAAATTGGCTCGCAAAATCGTAACTCGTGCTATCGAAAGCTTCGCTAATCGTCGCGATGTATCTGTTTTCATTCCACCATACGAAGTAACAGCCGATGTAGGTTTCAATGCCGAAAACATTGCCGAAGAATTTAATGGCTTCGATGCTTTTGTAGACGCCCTAAAGAGCGGTCAAATCAAAGGTATGGTTAACATCGTTGGTTGTAACAACCCTCGCGTTATTTATGAACGCGCCGTTGTAGACATTGCCGATGAGTTAATTAAAAACAACATTTTATTATTCACTAACGGTTGTGCATCCTTCCCTCTCTTAAAATTAGGGTATTGCTGTAAAGACGGTGCTTCCAAAGCCGGTAAATCCTTACAGGAATTCTTATGCGGTAAATTACCACCGGTATGGCATGTTGGTGAATGTGTAGATAACACGCGTGTATCTACTGTTTTAGCCGGTATCGCTCAGGCCGCCGGCAAAGACATTAAGGATATGCCGTATGCCTTCACAAGTCCTGAATGGTCCAACGAAAAAGGTCTCGACGCCTCCCTTGCGTTCCGCATGTTCGGTATCGACTCCTACCACTGCGTAGAACCACCGGTACAAGGCTCCACTAACGTGGAAAACTTCTTAAAACATGACACGAAAGATATGCTCAGCTCCGTTATAACGGTTAATACAGATCCGAAAACCTTGGCAAAACAGATTATTGCCGGCATCGAAGAAAAACGTCGTAAGTTGGGCTGGGACTAGTAGCGTTCTAATCAGTATAAACTAAATTAGAGTTGCTAATTATACGCCAACCGGTATACAAAGAGTTTAGCTTAAACTTTTATAAAAACGGAAAAAGGTAATATACAACCAAAGCCTTCCTTTAACATTAGGTATGAAATCCTAAATTAAAGGAAGGCTTTTTTATCACTCCACATTTTCTCCATATTATCACCCAATTATATAATATTGACCGTCCAACCATCAGCCGACAATTAGAAAATATTTAACGAACCCCAGAACCTCGGAACGAGGCGAAATCAAGGGCATCAACGGTTCTAAAACGCTGCATATCGGTTCATGTGCCCTTCTGTTTTGTTACCTAGGGAACAGAACAAAAAATGGGGGGTATGTTATGCTACCCAAAGAAAGTCATTTCTACGTTTTCTGCGTTTCCTGTGAACAATAAGCAGCTAATGTATCGAAATCTAAGATGTTGATACAACCGCGTTTTACCTTGATAATATTTTCCTGCCGCAGACGAGAAAGGCACTTTGTAACATGATTACGCCCTACCCCCAGTAGGTTAGCTATAGTTTCCTGCGTAATCACGACAGAATGATCACCGTCCCGGTTATTTTCGGCCATAAGAAACAGAAAATTACATAGTTTTAGGAAGGTATAATTATAGTGCTGATGGGCAACGTCATAAATGAGCATATTGATATAGGCTGATTGATGTTCTTGCTGAGCGGCTCATGCACCAAAGGATGCTAACGGATTTTTTTCGATGCCACTACCGAAAAACGCCGTCTTGGTGCCGTTCTCCGCATAGGCTATCACCGTAAACTGATTCGGATAACACTTGCGAACTTCTCCCTTACCGTCATTGGCATTCCCTATACGGTTCGTCTTGCCCGCATAGAGAAAGCGTCCAAAAAAGCCGCCACCGAAACGGATATTCATAGGAACCACCTGTTTGTGAAAGAAATTTCTATCCTTCCCGCGCCACCGGTATAGTAAAACGTATTTTTGCCCGGTACGGCAGAAAGGAACTGTCCGCTGAAAGTATTGATGCTGTTCGCTTCATCCCGCCAGACCGTTCCCTCTTTCGTATTGACCATTGCCATACGCGGTGCAATAAGCAGGGCATCGGAAAGCTTCATGTGCTTCTTCATTTCTTCATGCCATATTGTGACCGCAGGCATTTTCTTTTTCGGGATGAGGCGGAACGTCATCGGGGTATCCACACTCCCCAGGTTATGCACCACCATGGGCGCTTTGGTCACTTCCACAGGGAAATCATAAACAACCTTCGATTCCTGCCCCTGGTAGCGGAACGGATCTGCAAGAAGCAGACTGACGGTGATATTGCTCCGGCGCTGCTTAAAACCTTTTAAAAACTTTGAATTCTTTCTTCCTCAACGTCATATATGAATTATTTTGCTTTCTTTCATGCAGCATGAAAAAAACCCGGGGAGTTATTTCCCTCGGGGTTTTCTTTTTTACTTCGGTTGTGCCGTTTTTATGAAGTTTTATTTTGCTTTTCTCTTCTCGTTGACACGGACTCTTTCGATGACCGGGTTTCCGTTTTTTGTCTTTGGAAATGACATCGATACGGAAACGTTCCAATTCCGGTTCGAATTCCTGAATCAGCTTTTCGTTCACATTGAGGCCTTTTTGCATGGCTCTGTAAACGATTTCTGCAAATTCATAGCGTGTCATCATACGGTCTCCGCCGAAAGTTCCGTCCGGGTAACCTTCGAGCAGTCCCTGTTTCGTGAGTTCTTCTACTGCTTCATAGGCCCAGTGGTTCTTTGCGATATCCGGGAAAAGTTTCATCTTGACCGGATCGGGAGTCTGTCCCTGTCCGATACCTGTGACGGCTTGTCTCAGGACTTCCACTTCTGCACGGAGATCTTTGATTTCTTTCGCCATAGCGACTCTGGAGGTCGTTACATGGTTGCCTTGTCCAAGTTTTATAGAAACGCCTGCGTTCACCATGTTTTCTCCGCCGCCGAAGGATCCGCCGACACTGAACATGGTGTCTTCATTCGGACGGTAGTACGCGCCGATAGCGACAGCATTCGCGCCGCTGTAATTGCCGTAGCCTGCGGCAAAGTCCCATTTGTCATCAGGGTCGAAATCGAGCGGGTGGAGTGCGGCAAGTGCGGCAGCGCCTGCGCCGACTCTGTTCACACGGGTATTCAGTTCGCTCACTCTACCTCCGAGAATGGAAATATTCTGATTACTCTGGTTCTCGATCGCTTTGAGCTGTTTCACGTTCACCGCATCACTATCCTCTTTGCCGTCTGCCACATTGGCGATTGTCTTGCCACCGGCGTTAATGCCGTCTTTTTTGACGGACGGGCCGTCTTTGATGGTAAGACCTTCGTTATTAATGGTGACGGTATCTCCTTCTCCCACAGTGATTTTGTCACTTACCTTGACCGTCTTTGTATCAACCGTATCAGCCTTAACCGTTCCGGCATTAACTGTCGTAGCGGAAACCGAGTTCAAACCCTTGAGGTTTTTAGCAAGAGTAACAGTATATTCTTCTTTATCATCAGCTTTTGTAACGGAAATATTTTCATCTCCTGCTTTAACCACGGTCTTTTTCTTTGCAATCTCATCTTTCAGTTCATTAACGGTTTTATTTTCGGAAATATCAATCTTGCTTCCTTCAATACCGTATTTGATAGTCGAACCGTCTCTTGTTACGGTAAGCCCCTGATCTTTTGCTGCTACATCAAAGGTAACTGCATTATTGGTATTGTCAATCTTTTGTCCGGCTGCCTCTTCTCCCGCTTTTACGGTCCACGAGGTCATCTTAGCGGCAATATCTTTCGCGTTCTGCTCGATTTTTTCGGTGTTCTTTCCGATAGTTTTCGTGTTTTCACCGATAGCTTTCGTGTTTTCGCCGATGGCTTTCGCATTTTCACCGATAGCTTTCGCGTTTTCGCCGATGGCTTTCGTGTTTTCACCGATAGCTTTCGTGTTTTCACCGATGGTCTTTTCTGCGGTATCTACACGACCTGTCAACGTTGTGATATCTCCAGCGTTCTTTTCAATAGCTTTCGTGTTTTCGCCGATGGCTTTCGTGTTTTCACCGATAGCTTTCGCGTTTTCGCCTATGGCTTTCGTGTTGTTCTCGATAGCCGTATCGTGTCCGTCTACACGGGTTGTCAAGTTCGTAATATTCGTCTTGTTTTCAGCAATATTGCTTGTGTTATCCGTTACCTGTTTCTTGAACTTTGCATCCAAGCCTACGGTAACGGTCGGTGCATCATCGTTTCCGCCTACAGTCACGGTGGTTTCACCGTCCGTGCCAAGGAATTTGACGTTGTTGTTTTTGTCTTTTCCGAGGTTGACGGCTTTCGTGTTGGTTCCGTCAGTAACGCTGAATTTTGCGGAAATATTGGTAACTGCCGTATTGCCGCTATTGATATTCCCTACCAGTTGATTGTTATTCACACCGTACTTGATAGTCGCGCCGTCTCTCGCTACGGTAAGTCCCTGATTTTCTTCTACGTCAAATGTCGCCACATTATTAGTATTGTCAATGGTCTGACCCTTTGCAGCCGGGTCTTTATCCGTTGTCGCCGCTTTGAGTACCCAGGATTTCATCTTCTCTTTGACGGTATCGCTGTTGTCGATCTGATCATTGATTTGCGTATTCAGCTTGGTTACGTTCATGCCGAGCTTCAGGCCGTCATTATTCACGGTCGCCGTGATGTAGTCATCACTCGTGACTTTAACGGTATCTTCGGCTTTCACGATTTTTGTTCCTTTTGTCGCATTGCCGTCTTCTAAGGTCCAGCCTTTTTTGAGGGTCGTGATATCTCCCGTATTGGTCGTTACTTTACTGTCAACATCTTTCAACTGTTTGAAGTTGACCGCATCGCCGTCTTTTGTACCGGGTGCCACGTTGGTGATTTTATTGTTATTCGCATTGATACCATTGCTATTGATATATGTCTTGTCGCCAACTTTGAATGCTTCACTTGAAACGCTGGTCAGGCCTTTGAGCGTTTTGCTCAGTTGAAGTTTGTAGCCAACTTTCTTGTCGCTCGCGTCCTTGTCGTCAGTAACAGTCAAGTTGTTGTCCACGGAAGTAAGGTTCGGGCCTTTGACGGTGTAGGTCGTTCCCTTTCCGTCTTCCGTTTTTTTCGTAACGGTCACATAGTCGCCCGCTTCGACGGTGGTTTTGCTATTTTTGAGCTGCGCGACGTTCACCGCGTCAGTGTCTGCCAGACCTGCGGCGAGGTTGGTGATCTGTCTTGTTTTATCTGCCGTGCCGACAGAGACAGCGCCCTTCACGGATTTCCATGTCGACGTAGTTTCTGTGGATGCTTCTCCCGTGAGAGGATCATAACCGGCCACTTCCGCAGCGGTATCCGCTACCGCGCCTTCACCTAAGGCAACACCTGCGTTAGCCTTGGCTTGCGCTCCTGCGCCAAGCGCCGTTCCCTTTTCTTCCGACACAGCCGCATATCCTAACGCTACGCCGAGGTCGCCATTAATCCTTGTACCCGCACCGATACCAATCGCTTCTTTTGCTTCCACGAAAGAAGTCGTGCCAATCGCTATCGAATTGTAAAGGTTTGCAGCTCTCCAGTCGTGCGCGTCTATCACCTTGTAATATTTTCTATCTACAATCGGTTTCGACGGATCATCATAGTTGTAATAAACAGCCTCATAGAGTCTATATAATTTTTGATCCGCTTCCGGCAATGCTTTATATTCTTCCGGAGTTATGCCTTTTCCTGAAACCCTCGCCTGATTACCGATCGCCACGGAACCGTCGCCAAATGCTCTGGTTTTATTTCCCAAGGTAACAGCACCCATTGCATACGATCCCGTTTGGTCGCCAACCGCTACAGCGTACGGTGCTTCCGCATTGGCCAGTTCACCAACCGCAACGCTGCGGAAGTTACTGAAACTGTTAGTACCGACAGATACGGCGAACTCTTTGCTGTTGCTTTGGATACCGACGGATACGCCGCGCTCTTTACTCATGCTGTCCCTGCCGATGGCTACGGCTCCGAATCCGTCCGCATTGGCGTAGCCGCCGATCGCTACGGTTCGATGAATCACACCCTTAGCCCCGGTGCCGATTGCTACCGTTTCCTGGCCTTCCGCACTGCTTTTGCGCCCGATCGCTACACCGCCGAAGCCTGTGACAGAAGCACTGCTACCGACAGCAACTCCGTCATTAGCCGCAACTCCGGATGACGCTTTCAAACCAATCACTACTGACGCTTCCCTTTCGGCTTTGGCATCTTTGCCGATTGCGATCGCGTTTTTACCTGCCGCGCCGTCGTTATTCCAGTTGGTGTCGGCAGGTTTTTTACTATCGTCCGATTTCACGGAGAAATAGTGAATGGAAGGCAAGTTGTCAATACGATCACCTAAGTTAATAATCGACTGATTTTTCGCGATATCGAGCTTGCTGCCGTCGATAGTGTATTTAATGGTCGAGTCTTTTCTTTCTACGGTGAGCCCGTTGCCGGATGCGTCAAAGGTAACCGTGTTGCCGTTTTTGATTTCCTGCGGTGTTGTTTCGTCCTTTGCTTTCAGTTTCCACGAGCTCATGACACCATCGGGACCGTCGGTAATGCCGAGGTCTTGTTTCAGCTGTTTCATGTTCAGCAAATAGGTGACGTTTCTGTCCTTATCGACAGATGAGGTCAGCGAGGACCCACCCGCCGTTGCATCCGTTGTTGTGTCTACCGCCGCTTTGAAGGTGACTTCCGGTTCTTTATCTCCGCCGAGTGTGACATTCGCCTTGCCCGTTCCACCGTCTTTTACGATGAAGCCTTTTTTGAGGCCGGTGATATCATTTTTGTTGGTCGTGATGTCACCCGTATTGGTCGTGACTTTTCCTTCCAACGCCTTCAGCTGCGCGACGTTGACCGCATCATTGTCGTTAATACCGCCCGCGACATTGACGATACGGCGATAGTTCGCGGCGACGTCCTTATCTCCTGCTTTGTACGCCGGATTGCCTACCGATACAATACCGGCTGCGGCTTTCACTTCTTCTTCGCTGAGGTACGCTTTCCCATCAATGGCTTCTTTCGCGAAAGAGTTGCTGCCGATCGCGATGCTGTTTTCGTCATAGGCACGCGCGCCGAATCCGAGCGCTACGCCGCCTTTTTTGTACACAATGGTATTGGAGCCGAGAGCCGTTGCGAATTCCGCGCGGGAGTCCGCCCAATGACCGACCGAGGTCGATTCTTTTTCAAATGTACGCGCCTGTTTGCCCAGTGCCGTGCTGTAATTCCCTTTGGCAACCGCCGCGGCACCGACCGCTGTCGTATTGGTGTCATGCGCTTCTGCGCCTGCACCCAATGCCGTCGTTTGGAATCCGAAAGCACTCGCTTTCATACCGATCGCCATCGAGTTTTCGCGTGCCAGTTTTCCCGGACCCGCTACTGTATCATCAGCGACCGGCAAATACGGCTCGCTCGGGTTCCATGCATCCCCCGGATTCGGCATACCCTCACCCGAATGATCCTGCGTTTTAGCGCCGACATAGGCGCCATCACCGATGGCAATGCCGCGGCCGCCCGTTTGATCTACCGTGCTGTTCGTTCCTACTGCAATTCCGCGGTTCGCCAACGATTTTGCCTGCGTACCGAAACTGATTCCGTTTTCCGCATCCGTTTTCGCAGTCGTGCCAATCGCAATGCCTTGATTCTTGGTTACAGCGGCCGCCTGCCCGATCGCGGTAGCGTACATTGCGGCTTGCGCCTTAGCTTCATTGCCGAGCGCTATATTGGCAAATCCCGCAGCGTCACTCGTCGTGCCCAGAGCAAGTGAATTATGCGCGTTCGCGCCTGTGTGAGCGCTTGCACCCATGGCTACTGCAGCATAACCCTCACTTTTTGCTTTTTGGCCGATCGCAATGGCCTTATTTCCTGTCGCGCCGTCATTATTCCAGTTGGTGTCGGCAGGTTTTTTACTGTCATCTGCTTTGACGGAGAAATAATGAATGGAAGGCAAGTTGTCTACTTTGGTATTCAAGGCCTTCAGCTGCGCGACGTTCACCGCGTCAGTGTCTGCCAGACCTGCGGCGAGATTGGTGATTTGTCTTGTTTTATCCGCCGCACCAACAGAAACAGCGCCGTTTCCGGATTTCCACGTCGCATTGTCCGTTGTCGATGCTTTATCCGTGGCGGGATCGTACCCGAAAACACCCGCAGCGGTAGCCGCTTGCGAACCGGTACCCAAAGCGACGCCGCCTTCGACGCTGACGTCGGCGTCATTGCCGAGAACGGTGACGTTCGATGCTGTGGTTTTCGCTTTTGTTTTCAACGAACCGATGATGATATTTCCGTTCACATTTTCCAACTCGTGGTTGTCGCCCATGATGATGTTATGACTCGAGTCGGCGACGGTGTTTCGGTTGCCCGTCACGATGTTGTAGGTTACTTTCGGCGTGCTCGTTCCGTCATCATGATCCGTATTGGAAATTTCGTTGCCTACGCCGGAAACCTGCGTATAGAGAGCGCCTGACACCAAGTTCCCGTCACCTTCGACGCTGACATGGCTTCTTCCTTTTTGGAAAAGACCGGTCGGGTCGCCACCGTCTATAGGATCAAGGAAATCCTGCTCTTTTTGCTTATCTTCGTCCGTCAGTGCTTCGGGATTATACGCATCATACACAAAGTTGCCCGTACCACGGACAAACGTACCGTGAGACTCCTCGACTCTGTTCATGTTCCCGATAACTTTATCTTCCCGACCACCATTTTCCGCACTTTGAGCAAAGATAGTGTTATCTGATCCGAGAATAATGCTTTGATCAAACTGTCCTTCTTTGGCCTTTAATCCACCGGTATAATTGTCCGAAGCTTCACCGACGATGACGCTGCCCTGTCCTCTGACAAATGAATGCGCACCTAAAGCAACGGCACCATCGCCATCTGATGATGTATGAGCACCGATAGCAATCGCACCCCGTTTGCTGGCGCCATTATTTTTGTAGTTGCCTTCATTCGGCGCCATACCTTCACTTTTTACAGAAACGTAGTGCATGAAAGGCATATTGTCATATAAATATCTGATTCTTGAATCATTTGTACTTACATCCGTCTTAAGACGCCCGATGTCTCCCTCGTTTGTGCGTACCCGCCCGGAAAGATTGTTAATACTTGTGGTATTGGTAGCGATTCTCGCCCCCAGCTTATTTTCCGACGCAACAAGGTCTTTCCATGCTTTGCTCTGGAGAGCTTTCAGCTGCGCCACATTGACCGCGTCGGTGTTGTCCGAGCCGGCAGCGACATTGATAATCTGTCGGGTAATGTCCTTTTGCTGATTACCGACAGAAACGGCCGCTTTTGTGGCTTTCCACGTGGAAGTTTCGTCCGCGCCGGCTCCCAACGGATCATAACCGACTTTACCGGCTTTGCCGTAACTCGGAGATGAATAAGAGCCTACGTTGGATTCACTGCCCAACGCCACGCCGCCATCGATATCCGCTCTGGTGTTCGCGCCGAGGGTCACCGCGTCCTTCGCATAGGCTATCGAATTATATCCGATCGCTGTGGCGTTTTCCAAGGCCGCATTGGCGCTACTGCCGATTGCCGTACCGCCATCAGCTAATTGTTTTTGCCAGACATCACCCACATTGGCAGTTCCGCCCAATGCGATCGAGTTTTTGCCGTACGCTCTGGCTTCCCGTCCGATAGCGACGGCATTATACACCGTTGCCGTATCATTTTCATTGCCGGCCATTGCCCTGCGACCGATGGCAATCGTGTCACCGCTGTACGCCTGCGCTCCACCGCTCGAAGATTCGTAGTCACTGCCGATGGCAATCGCACCGAGTCCTTTGGCACTTGCATAATTACCGAAGGCGAAGGAGTCCATCGCCGACGCTTCCGCCGAGTTCCCAAAGCTCAAGGCATATTTTCCCGTGGCTTTGGCGCTCCCGCCGATGGAGACGGATTGATGCCCCCACGCCTTGGCATCACGCCCGATGGCGATCGCCGAGTTCATTTTTGCGATATCGCTGACAACGTAGGGGAGTTTCGTTGTCGGGTCAAGTAGGATCGAGTTCGAATCTTTTTTGTTCGCACCAGCTTCGGCTTGAATCCCGATGGCAATACTCTTATCGGCGGAGATTGCTTTATCTCCGATAGAGACCGCTTTATCACCCAGCGCCCAAGCCATATTACCGATGGCAACATCGCCGTCACCGCCGTAACCGCCGTCCCGCTTGTATCCTCCCGCCAACGAGGAGCGGCCGATGGCGACACCGTGGTCGGCTTCCGAGAAGGCACGGTAGCCGAGTGCCATGGCGTGTTTACCGAATGCCCCGTCGTTATTGACGTTGGTCCATTTGGGGTCGCCTATCGTTCTCGTCAGATCATCACGATTCGGTTCAGTGTAGTCCGGACGTACAGAAAAATATTTGAGAGCGAGTCCGTCCTTTTTCAGTTTCTCGCCGATTTTATTCGAAACGTCATTATAGTAGAAAATACGATTCGCAATCGCCTCAGGAAAACTCGTAGGCCCATACTCCGCTTTCGCACCGGGGATTTCTCCGCCGTGGGCAATCTTGTCAAGCAAATATTGGGCAACTTCGTTCTTGACTTCGTCTTTTTCCTGTTGTGTCAAAGCCTGTACATCTGCCGTGCCTCCCGCCAAAAGCGCAGACATGACAAAGACGGCAAGCAGGCTGTTTTTGATGCGTGATTTATTCTTCCCGTGTCCTTTCGCCAACTCGGATGCAACGACCTAGCAGTTTTTCGTCTTACTCCAAATCAACTTATAAATTTTATTCATATTTCCTCCTAAAAAGAGAATCGTAGCTAAAAGCTACCCCCCAAAAAACATCGATGCTATTATTATATTATCATTGTAAGCCACAATAAGACACATGTCAACATATATCAAATATTTTCTATATAACTATATATTATTCTTAATCATGCATGACAGATATCCGGTAAGAAGTATGAAAAAGCACAGGACATGTAACATCGTTTTCTCAGTTAACACGGGGTTTTCGGAAGAGTGCCATGGAGAAAGGAAATAAAAATTTCAAATTTCTTTTTTCTTATTTTTATTTTTACTTATATAATATAATGAATTCTTTCTCGGTTGTTTGTTGTATCCGAAAAGCGGTGTAGTTTTTTGTGTGAGTCATTTCCATATTTTTTAGTTTTACTCACACTTGCCCCTGCCGTTCTGTAAAAAACGTTCTTTCGTTTTTGCTCCAACCTACCCCTTTCGTCAACCTGTCGGTTGACACTTTAGCCAAGGCAAAGCGTCTCACTCACTTTTACAGCGTCGCTCCGCTCCGTCACAAGTTTCCCTGCGCTACTTCCGCCCATGTAAAAGGCGTATCTCGATCCGGCCGTGCTGTCGGCAGGCTTATCCCTTGACCGAAATAACCCACTGAATATTCCCATATCTCATCACGCTCCTTCCTGTTTGACGCATGAAAAAAGCACCTGCCTGTATAATCAGGCAGATGCTTTCTCTTATATCGATTTCCTCTCCCTTAAAATGTCCATAATATTAAGGGAAAGTTCTCCTTCTTAAGGGAATGCTACTTTATTCTGTAGCAGCAGGTGCTTTTGCCGCTTCCCTTGCGTCTCAGTTCGCCGGAAGCCACCAGCTTGCGCAGCGCTCCCTCTACGGAACTGACGCTGAGAGACGGACAAAGTTCCCGAATATCCTGTTTGGTAAAACGACCTATCTTGTTTTGCGCTGCAAGCCGCACTATATCCAGTGCGGATCGTTTGATTTCCACAAGGGAGAAACGGTCCTCATAATCCCTGTAGGCCGCAAGGATCGTTCCAAGAAGGTATTTGATAAACGGGACAGGATCATCTGCTCCCTCATGCCAACCATCCTGTGACGCAGACAGCGCATCATAATATAAATCCTTATTCTTAGCGATCTTCGCTTCCAAAGAAATATATTTTCCGACATAGAATCCGCTTCTGTATAAAAGGAGCGTTGTAAGCAATCTGCTCATACGCCCGTTTCCGTCATTAAACGGATGGATACAAAGAAAATCGTGTATAAAAACAGGAATCGCAATCAGCGGTTCAAGTTCCATATTCCCGATAACACGATTGTATTCCTCGCACAGCTTGTCCAGCGCAGACGGCGTCTCGAAAGGCGCAACCGGAGTAAAGAGCGTTTCCCTATGCCCGTCCGGATAAGTCGCACTGATATAGTTCTGTACTGTTTTCGTCCTTCCTGTCACGGGATTATTCATGTGGCTATAGAGGATTTTGTGCAGTTGAAGAATGAGGTCATATGAATAAAATACCGCGGCTGTCGTAGACCGAGGCAGTATTGTCATTTCCGCAGCGTATTGCGCGGTCAAGAGCCATGATGGTCGCAATTGCCCCGTCAATCTTTTCCGTGGATTTTTCCTTATCGGCTTTAATATTCCCAGCCGGGTCGGTGCGGATGAAGATGTTGTCCATATTCCACCGAAGGACAGGGTGTCCGCCGTGGGCGATGCGTCCTTCCAATGTAAGTTTCATGAATTCTTTGGTTGGAGGACTCATATCCTTGAACCCTTGTCAAAATGGAACAACGGTAAAGCCCATTCCCTCGAGGTTCTGCACCATCTGCACCGCGCCCCAGCGGTCAAAGGCAATCTCCCGTATATTAAACCTTGTGCCAAGCTCTTCGATAAATTTCTCAATAAAGCCGTAATGAACAACATTTCCCTCCGTGGTCATAAGCAAGCCCTGACGCTCCCACAAGTCGTAGGGAACATGATCGCGCTTTACCCGAAGGTCAAGAGTATCCTCCGGCACCCAGAAGTACGGCAGGATACTGTATTTGTCCTCCTCATCCTGCGGAGGGAATACCAGCACAAACGCCGTGATGTCCGTGGTACTTGAAAGGTCAAGCCCGCCGTAACAAATTCGCCCTTCCAGATCGTCCTCGCTCACAGCGAAGGAACAGGCATCCCACCTGTCCATCGGCATCCATCTGACGGATTGTTTCACCCACTGGTTAAGACGCAGCTGCCTGAAAGAGTTCTCCTCGCCGGGATTCTGCTTTGCGGAGTCGCAGGCGGCTTTTACCTTGTCAATGCCAACCGTGATACCGAGCGAGGGATTTGCCTTTTTCCACACGGCGGGATCAGTCCAGTCCTCCGACTCGTCCGCACCATAGATAACAGGATAGAAGGTCGAATCGATTTTCCTTCCGCTCATGATGTCGAGAGCCTTCTCATGCTGTTCATAGCAGATGGAATGCGTATCATTGCCTGCCGTGGTAATGAGGAAGAACAGCGGCTGCATCCTCGCATCGCCGGAGCCCTTGGTCATGACGTCAAACAGCTTTCTGTTCGGCTGGGTATGCAGTTCATCGAAGATAACGCCGTGGGTATTAAAGCCGTGCTTGTTCGCCACATCCGCCGAAAGCACCTGGTAAAAGCTGTGCGTGGGCAGATATTCGAGCCGTTTCTGCGATGCGAGTATCTTCACGCGCTTTGAAAGCGCAGGACAGAACCGCACCATATCCACAGCGACATCGAAAACAATCTTTGCCTGGTTCCTGTCCGCGGCGATCACTCGCTTGGCATTTCTGCTCATCTCGCAGAGCGCGGCAATGAAATGCGTGCAGGCCTTCACCGAATCCGCGTCCGGCAGTTCCGCAAACCAGGGGAAGGAAACCCTGTCCTCCTTGACCAGTTTCTTGCGCCGTGCGCCTGTGACGTTGTACTTTACTTGCATTGCGTTTACCTCCGCTTTCGCTTGATTTTCTGTGCCTTGCGGCTGTTATATACATCACTCTAAAGCCCTAAAATAGCAAGCGAATAACGGGATTTTCTTTGTAGAATTATCGCCAGAATATCAGACTCGGAACTGTGAGTAGTACACAATGCCTGACAGCACGAAAACAGCGCACGGGAGTGCGATACCGTTGCCCCACATCTTATATTCGGCGGAGTCCGTATGCGGATCGGAGAGCCACTTGATTATCTGCTTGTCCGTTTTCGGTTTGGATGCGCCGGACACGACATTCCTGTGCGTTTCAAAAACATCCCTCCATGAAGCCAGCTCCTCATCGGTCGGATCATCCGTTCCGAAGTCAGCGCACCACCAGTCCGGGAATCCCTGCAGCCTTGCACACTCGGTGGATAACAAGACGAGATATACACACAAATTCACCTGGAAGCCACACGGCAGCCAGTTTACGATTATTGAAGAAATCCCCGAGGATAGGTTGCATATAAAAATTCGTCTGCCGGAAAAGCTCGATAAAAGTGCTTTTCTAGCCACTTTAAAATACGATTCGTCTTGGGTGACCAAACTGGATTAAAGGAGTCTTATGGGATACATAGATAGAGATGGGTTTAAGGATTGGCTCCGAGAAAACTACTCAACAAATGACAGAGTGGTTCGCGATACGGTTTCAAGAGCGGATCGCGTCCGAAGAGCTTTTGAGGAAATGAATTCCGAGTTTTCCTACGAAAAAGAAATCAAACGGGATAACGGGCAAAGCCTATGGAACTTAATCTCCCGCAGAGGGGTAATAATCAAAGAAAGGATAAATTTGCCCGTGGGTTCCAACCAGATGGATTCTATTTCATCATCCGCAAAAAAATATATAACCTATCTACGTGAGAAAAAACAGCAATAACTCTTATAAGCTCTTGTCTCTAACAGACAGGGGCTTTTTCATAACAACAGTTCCGTAGTCTCAATATCTCCAAAAACATCTCTAACAACATTTCCGTTGTCTCAATACGGCAAAAAGCAGTTCTGTAGTTACAACCCTCTATTTTCCAGTGATCAGAACTGTTGTCAAACGGCCTAAAAAAGGGATTCCGATTATCTGTCCAAACTGGACAGTTTCTCGGAATCCCTTGATTTCAAGCCTTTTTTATACAGTTTAGTCCTTCAATCTTGACATCAAACAAATAGTCTCCACATGCGCGGTCATCGGGAACATATCTACCGGCTGCACGGTTTCTACTTCATAGCCGAGCCCACGAAGCACAACAATATCGCGCGCCATAGACGCCGGATTACAAGACACATACACCATATGTTTTGGTTTCATTGAGGCCGCCGCTTTTAGCACTTCTTCTTTACAGCCTGCACGAATCGGATCGAAAACGACCACATCGGCTTTCACGCCGCATTTCACAAGATTCGGCATTTCTTTAGCCGCATCAGCGGCGATAAATTCAACATTGGTAATGCCGTTTCGCTCAGCGTTAGCTTTGGCATCTACAATAGCCGGTTCCACAATTTCAATACCGATAACGTGCTTTGCCTGTTTTGCCAAAAACAATGAAATCGTACCGGTTCCACAATACGCATCGATAACCGTTTCTTCACCTGTTAAATTAGCAAATTCCAACGCTTTCTTATATAATACGAGGGTTTGTTCCGGATTAACTTGGAAGAACGAATGAGGCGATAGTCTGAATTTCAAATCATCAATCGTGTCTCTGATAGTTTCATCGCCCCAAAGCAAGGTGCAATCACGACCCATAATTATATTCGTTTTACGCGGATTATGATTAAGCACAATGCTGGTTACTTGCGGCAAATTTTTACGGATTTCCGATACCCAATACTCCGCTTGTGGCAAGGTTTTAGCCGTGCTTACAATAATAACCATCCAGCCGTTTTCACCGATACGGCCGATAATGTGGCGAATCATCCCTTCGCCGGTTACTTCATTATATGGCATAAGACCTGTTTCACGAATCAAGCGTTCACAAACGGCAACAATCTGATTGTTCCCATCATTTTGAATGGCACAATTGGTACAAGGTACAATATCATGCGACCCCATGGCATAGAAGCCAAGTACCGCCCCTTTAGCGGAATCGGCCCCCACCGGAATCTGCATTTTATTCCGGTAATGCCATGGATTATCCGGTCCTAAGGCCGGCTGAACCAAATCAGGATTCGTTTTGCCGATACGCTCCATAATGTCTCGAACTTTTTGAGTTTTCAAACGTAATTGTTCTTCATAGGTCACATGTTGCAATTGACAGCCGCCGCAAGTACCATATACCGGACAAGTCGGTTCAACTCGGTGTGGCGCTGGTTTCAAAATTTCAACCAACGCCCCCACGGCATAGTTCTTTTTCACAAGTGTAATGCGAGCACTGATACGTTCACCGGGGAGTGCAAACGGCACAAACACCGTAAAGCCTTCATAACGGCCCACGCCTTCGCCGCTGTTTCCCAAACTTTCAATTGCAATTTCATATACTTGGCCCTTTGCTACAGGCACATTCTGTTTCATGATGATTATCCTTTCTCACTGTAAGAAAACTTAACTAACTATTACCTTTTATTATACAACAAAACGGCCCTGATACCTACTTCAGGGCCGTTTCAATTAATTCAGATTACCGGCTTATATGAATCTAATAAACTTTAAGTCAATTTAAAATGAATTGAGTCTAGGAGTCCTAACTATTTTTATAAAAACAACTGCTCCAACAGTTTTTCATATTCTTTGTATACCGCCGGATTATATGGCGATAATGTTTCTAAAAACTTCTTATTCTTAGCCACCGTTTTTTCAAAATTAGAGTCATAGTTATTAATTACATCGAGTAACACATCAGCCCCTCTTTGAGCATCAAATTCCGGATAGTAAAAACCGACACCCGCATCAAGCAAAATCGGCGAATTATGAACCAACGGATAGTTGCCGTAAAGAGCTTCATAGTACGCATAGTTAAGACCTAACTCCCACTGGAACGCCAAAACAATATCCGTATAACGAGACAAGAAATATGGCATTAAATGACGTGTTTCCACCGTCATGATTTTATTTTTTACCAACAATGTATAGCCGATAAAATTATGGAACACATGCAAGTCCCGTATATCGTAGGTATTGCACAAATACACATGAGCAATTGCTTCCGGGTCTTTTTTATAAGCCGCTTCCGAAATTAATACCGGCGTATAGCAATTTTTTACAACCGATGCATTCGGTTCAAATACAGAAATGCGACGACCGCGACCGGATTTATCCGGATTGTAGCCAAAACTTAAACCTTTCTGCAAGTTAGCAACTTGACGGTCAAAGAAGAACGAATTCCAAATATGCGGTACTTCATGAACGTCTGTACCGGTCATGACTTCCAAGTAATCTTTATTGGTCTTATACACCTGAGGAATGAGCCATGCTTGATCATATTTTGTGCCGTTAAAAGCACGACCACCTTCTTTTTTGCCAATAAACTTTTCCATATCCCAGATAAAATCGTTACCCATACGATAAGTGACTATCTTAGCACCATATTTGCGGAATTCCTTTTCGTACTTCGGTTCTAATGTAAGTGTGCCTTCAATTAAAACATCGGTCGTCTTTACAACGTCTTCATACGGATATATGTCGACCCCCATGGCTTCTATTTCAAGTTCTTTAGGCAATGTCTTTAAATCATTGCCCCAGAATACGAAATATACATCTCCTACCCCGTCAATTTGGGCCAGCATTTCTCGTAAAAAATACATATTCTGTCCGGCGCCATTGGACCATATGTGTTTATAAGACGATCCCCAAAAGAATGTAATACCGATGCGCAGACCTGTTTTGCCAGCTTTTTTTCTACTGTGTAACTTACTTAACTCCATTTGATTGTCCTTTTAACCTTTTTTTGATTAACACTATCCAAAATTAAAAATCATATATTTTTAATATATCATATTTTATAGATGCCCATATCATCTTAAATCTAAAAATATTAGAAATACACAAATCGTTTATCATCTAATTCTAAGACATTTCTATCTAATAAAACATTTTACCCAAAACATTACACATTAATTTTTGACATTAAAGCTTTTACTTGTGCTTGTAACTCTTCAATCTGACGTGATTGCTTTTCAATAATAGCTTGTTGATTCTGATTTCCCATTTGCGATTCTAATGTTTCAAGACGTTTTGCCTGTGCATCAATCGTCTTTTGTTGTTCACGCACTTTATCTTCCAACGCATTCATGACACTAATTGGCATCGTCTTGTACTGTTCTTTTTTAGCACTATCAACCGTACTACTTCCGAATTTAAAAGACGCCCCATATTAAACATGGCATCACCGCTATCCATGGTACCGCCAACACTGAGCATGGTATTTTCATTAGCTCTGTAAAAAGCACCGAGCGCTAAGCTTTTTTCACTATGGTAAGTACCAAAACCTACGGCAAACGTTAATTTATCATTAGGATCGGCATCCATTGGATGCAAAGCTGCCAAAGCGGCTGCATTGGCTCCGGATTTGTTAATACGATTGCCAATATTGGCAACTTGGGATGCCAAGCCATAAATTTGACTTCCGTTAACTGCATCAGTAGACGTAGGTGAAATTTCACCATCGGCTACATTAGTAATTTTTCGCTCATTGCCAACTGAACCCACCGAAACAGTATTATCCTGATCAGCCACGGAACCGGCCCCTAGAGCTACTGAATTTTTGCCGGTTGCACTGGCATTACTGCCAATAGCAGTCGCATTTTCAGCGGTCGCCGAAGCATTCACACCCATAGCCGATGTTCCATTTCCATTAGCTACAGAACCCCGACCGATTGCCATGGCGTTTTCACCGGTAGCCGTTGCGCTTGATGAAGCCTTCGTTGCACTATCATTTGCAGATTTAGCACTGGATTCGGCCTGACTTGCACTAGTTGAGGCGCTCGATGCACTTGTAGACGCTGAACTTGCACTTGTTGATGCACTCGACACACTCGTTGAAGCTGAACTTGCACTTGTCGATGCTAACGTTGCACTAGATGAAGCAGTCCCTGCACTTGTTGAGGCACTCGCTGCACTAGTAGATGCTAATTCGGCACTAGATACTGCACTACTAGCACTCGTTGAAGCTGAGCTAACACTAGCATTTATACTATCCATATACTCTTGATTGATTCCAATCGCAACTTTTAACTGTTTACTTGCACCCTGTCCAGATGATTCAACAATAGAAATATCAATCCCCGTACCATCTACAAAAGTTAATCTCCCATTGCCATTACTTCCAGCTTGCCAATCTGTACCGGGTTTATCTTTAGTTCCATCGCCCCCAACATTAATATAATTATAAGCATAAGTAATCATCTGCGGTGCTAAAATCAACGCCACCATCAAAGCCACACTTATCCGTTTCACACGTCTCGTTCCACCTTGATGACTTTTAGCTAATTCCGATGCAACGACAAAACAACCTTTCGTCTTACTCCAGACCACTTTAAAAATTTTATTCATAACAACACCCCTAATTCACAAAAATATTTTACCAACCTAATACATCAAGCAGCATGCGATAACTTGATTATCAAAGTTTTTACTTTTAATCTATTTTTAACTTTAGCCGTTAAAGTTTTAATTAAATAATATACTTTTAAAACAGATCTACATTTCAAAAATATATTCCCCCATCATTAAAACCCTCAATACTTTAGCACATCAAAGTAAATAATTTTTAATCCCTACTAAATATATATTTATGAGTAAATAAGTATAGATACTATGTTATTTTATAGCTGACTATACTTATCATAAATGAAATACTCATGAATGAACTTGATTGTTAACCTTAAAAATTACTATTTTTACAATTATTTTTATGACAAAATACAAATATAATTCAGTATTATCAATACTTCTACATCTTCATCTATATTCTTTAAAACTTCATAATTCAAAGACAAATTATATAGAATTGTGCACTAAAAGAGGACTTTCCTTAATCGAAGAGTCCTCTTTCTATTTTTTTCACTTTATTTGAATTTTAATTCTATTTTTACCATATGCCGTACTCATAGTTTTGCCTACGCTCTATCATTTGGCCCCAATCATTTTAACAATTGCTCCAACAAATCTTTGTGTACTTTAACCACCTTGGAATTATATGGCGATAGAGTTTCTAAAAAAGCGGTATTGTTCTTTTTATGAAGTTCAATTTGAGCATCATAGGTATTAATTACATCTAACAACACTGCTGCGCCTTTTTTAGCATCAAATTCAGGATAGTAAAACCCAACGCCGGCATCACGCAAAAACGGCGAGTTATGCACCAACGGATAATTGCCGTATAGCGCTTCGTAATAGGCATAGTTAAGCCCCAACTCCCATTGATAGGATAAAACGATATCAATATAACGAGACAAAAAGTATGGCATTAAATGGCGTTTTTCAACACTCATAATCTTATTTTTAACAAGCGTAGTGTAACCGATAAAATTATGAAACGCCTTCAAATCTTTTACATCATAGGTATTACACAAATAGACGTGGGCAATGGCTTCCGGATTTTGTTTATAGGCTGCTTCCGAAATTAACACCGGTGTATAGCAATTCTTAACGACAGATGCATTCAGTTCGAATACAGAAATCCGTCGTCCCCGTTTGGTCGTATCCGGCTTATAGCCAAACGAAAGGCCGGCTTGCAGCTTAGCTACCTGACGATCAAAGAAAAATGGATTCCAAATGTGCGGGACTTCATACGCCTCAGTACCGGTCATAATTTCCACGTAGTCTTTGTTCGTCTTATATACTTGGGGAATGAGCCACGCCTGATCATAAGTTGTACCATTAAACGCACGACCGCCATCTTGTTTAGCAATAAACTTCTCCATATCCCAGATAAAATCATTCCCCATACGATATGTTACAATTTTCGCCCCGTATTTCCGGAATTCTTTTTCATATTTCGGCTCCAAGGTACGAGTACCTTCTATCAAAACATCCGTGGTTTTTACTACCTCTTCGTACGAATAAATATCAACACCCATGGCCTCCGTTTCGAGTGCCTTCGGCAACGTTTTTAAATCATTCCCCCAGAACACAAAATATACATCATCGACTCCGTCTATTTGTGATAGCACTTCTTTTAAAAAATACATATTTTGACCGGCACCATTAGACCAAATATTCTTATAGGTACGTCCCCAAAAGAATGTTATCCCGATGCGAATTCCTGTGTTACCTGATTTTTTAAACTTTCCATGCCGCTTATCGCCATACTCTTATCCTTCTCTTATTATTCCTCAATATCGATAGGTCGATACATGGATTTATTATATATCAACCTATCTGAACCTATTATGACCGGAATCCTACCAACTCAAAACTTCATCACATTTTTACCAAGTTTTACATCTAATACTATTAAATGCCCGCTTTTTCCATCAAGGCTCTTACCTGGGCCTGCAATTCTTCAATCTGACTTGCTTCTGTACTTATAGTTTTCTGTTGCGACTGAACTTGATCTTCAAGGGCATTCATGGTGCTCATAGGCGCATTCTGGTATTGTGCCTTCTTAACACTATCAATTGTGCTGGAGCCAAACTTGAAGGAAGCACCAACGTTGATCATATTTTCACCATTCCCCATGGTGCCGCCAATACTAAACATTGTATTATCGTTAGGACGATAGAAAGCACCTAAGGCCATAGCGTTTTCACCACGATAGTTACCATAACCAACCGCAAAGCTTACTTTATCGGTTGGGTCAAAATCAAGCGGATGCAAAGCAGCCAAAGCGGCGGCATTAGCACCAACTTTATTAACCCGATTACTCAAATTCGAAACACTGGAAGCTACGCTATACAATTGACTGCCGTTAACTGCGTCTGTGGATGTGGCGGATACTTCACCGGCGGCCACATTGGTAATCTTACGTTCATTCCCCGGCGAACCAACGGATACCGTATTTTCTTCATCCGCTACAGAGCTGGCACCAATCGCAACTGAGTTAGCGGCAGTTGCACTGGAGGCTGCACTGGATGCACTTATGGATGCTTCCGTTGCACTACTATCTGCGACTGTAGCACTGGAGGCTGCACTAGATGCACTCGTTGAAGCAGCGGTTGCACTACTATCTGCAACTGTTGCACTCAAAGCTGCACTGTCTGCACTAATCGAAGCAGCGGTTGCACTACTGTCAGCGGCCGTCGCGCTGGATGCTGCACTATCGGCGCTTGTTGAAGTTGCAGTTGCACTGCTATCTGCAGCTGTTGCACTCGAAGCTGCATTGTCTGCACTAGTCGAAGCAGCGGTTGCACTACTGTCAGCGGCCGTTGCACTAGAGGACGCACTGTCAGCACTTGTAGATGCTTCCGTTGCACTCCTCAGAGGCATAGAAAATAACCTGCCTTGCTATCTGGTTACCAAGCTAAGATTATCCCTATTGCCTGACACAACGAATATAAAATTAGACTTTGACAATATGTTTCACAGAAAAGTTTATTCTAATCATTTTGTTGCGGATCACCTCGGATTCAAAAATACAGCAATTATTAAGCCGCTCCCCGGGAAAAACGCTGCCGACTTTACAGCCGATGAGTGGATCTTAGTTCCGGCCCAACTTAACGTCTTCAAAGAATTAATGAGCCCTGCCACCTTCAAAAGTGAATGGCCTTACATCATTACGGCCTTAGCGTCTCTAATCAGTAGCCAAAGATTATATGCTATTACTACCAACGGAGCAGCCTCAACAGAAACGTACAGTGATATCCGAAAACGGTTAATAAAATTCGGCTATGTAGAATGCGTTGTTCAATTACCCGAGAACTTAATACCCGGTACATCAATCCCTACGACACTTTGGATTTTTTCAAAAAACAATAAAACTGTACGCTTTATTGATGCATCTGAAATCAAAACTAAAGGGCGCCGTAAATTCAGTCTATCAGACAAAGATATCAAGGCGATTGTTGCCTTAATAACAAAACCGGAATTCACAGAATCCAATCACAGCCACAAGAGTCAAAAAGGTCGTATAAAGGTCGTACATGACGATGAGCTGGCAGCCTCCAATTATAATCTGGCCCCCTCACGATATATACAGGAAGATTTCCCCTCTGACTCAAGCGGCTTTATCTTGCTGGAAGAAGTTTGCCAAATTAATCGCGGCGTTCTCTTAAAAGCACAAGAATTAGATACTTTGGTGGCCGATAATAATTCCGTTAAATATATTACACCTAAAAATTTGAACAACAGCATTATTGACTTATCGGGTGTAACTTCATTAGCAGAGACTGACGAAATTTCACCTAAAAAAGCTATTAGCGACAATAATATTATTATGAGTAAACTGCTTCCGTTCAAAGCAGGCTATATTACGGACACCCAAAACAATATGATTTTTTCAAACGGTAACACCTACTACTTACAAGTCGATAAAAAGGCTATCAATCCGCTGTTTTTATTTATGTATTTAAATTCAAAAATGGCTCAAAAACAACTCGAACAGCTTTCTCGCGGCAGTTCTACGACCACGCTGAGTATCAGTGACTTAAAAAATTTAAAAATTCCGCTCATAAAACGTTCTATCCAAAACGAATTATCCGAAAAATATCAGGAACTGTTGGCAAAAGAACAACGAATTTACGAAAGTTTAAAAGCCCTTGAACGAGATAAAGACAGGCTGATTGAGGATGCCTTGCAGTAGCCGTTCGACTTTATAACAACTTATTTCCCAGCATACTTTTTTAACAGTTTCATAAATACTGACAAACAGGAGGTAAACACTATGAAATTGTACGAACACTCATTCCGCGATTTATATCACCAATTTATCGTGTTACCCATAGACAAACATAATACTGAAACGCCGGTATTTTTTACCGAATTACCCCATTACAAAGAGGCCAACGCACTTCTTCTTTACGGTTATATCGACCACGATGCGGGACTCACATTTGAAGTATTAAGTGCAGCTATTCACGAAAATGAAACGACTACCCTATTTCCGGGAATCGATGACATTTCCATCAAACTGCGTTCCGAATCTATCAGCGAAGAAAATATCATTTATCATAACCAATTGGTACCAACTGATTATGATAAAAAAATCGACTTTATAAATACTAACTACAGAGCCGATAAAGGTGTGGAATTATGTCGTCGAATTAAGGAATTAGATCCTTATCGCCATGCCGACTATCCGGATGATGTAGCCGTGATTTTCTACGATCAAGAAAAAGAGCCTGAATATTGTTGGGTTCGCTGTGAAGATTGCCACGCACCGCGATTCATCGGTACGCTCTTAAACGAACCGCAAAATATGACCGGCATCCACCGCAACGACAAAGTCGCCTTTAATTTGCTCGAAATTCAAGACGGACTTTTTGCCGCCGTATTCCTTCGTTAATATAAAAAAGCCTCCCCTAAGGGAGGCTTTTTTATTTATTATCGCACTAATAAGATACTACTATCCGACAAAGCAATAACTCCACGCTATTTATCTTTGCCCTGTATTTTTCTTCGTCTTCTGGGTTCCAATATATATTCATTGATTCCTTTAAAAATACCAATTGCTATCCAAAGAGGAATGGACCATGCCTTAAAAATTGTCGCCGTAATAAAAAACAATATCATGACTATAATGAATTGCATAGTAGTTTCCCTTTCTTGATAAAGCATAGAATCTGCACCTATATCCAACCTGTTATTCTTTCATTTTATATTCACCAATCAAATAAAGTCAACTTTTATTACTATATTATGAAAAATACAATTAAATCACAACTTTTTCTCCATTTTTTTTACACTCTGATATATAATTTTTCGTACTCACTTGCAAAAACGCCCAAAATCTTTTTTCAAAATTCATTTAATTTTTAATTTTTCACTTTTTTCAATTTTCTATGTGATAATGAATTGAAAAATAATTTAAAGGGAGGATATGAGTAAGCAATTATATAAAGAGCCAAAAATTAAACTGATTACCTTAAACAGCCTTTGTTGCAGCAGACTGAAAACAAGGCGCACAATTTAATTCTTAGTCAGAGGAGTTATAATGAAAAAATATGCATCAATTTTCCAACGTATCCTGTTATTATTTTTAATTATTTTCACGTTTGGATCATCTCTAGTCATGGCCTACGGTAAATCCGAGTATGAATATCAACACATTTATCCCAGACAATATTTCCAATCTCTAGGCGATCCTTACACCTTCAAACTTAAAGAATTCGAACATCGATGGATCCATGTATCGAAAGGGTATGATAATGATTGGAAAGATGTTAAAGAAAATACCCCTTGGATTTCCAGAATACTGGGAGATAATTACCTACTTACTGACGATGGTGATATTTCCATGTATTCAAAAAAGAATGCCGCAATTATTGCCGCTTCTCGCCATATCACCTATGCATTTTACTTATATGATTACAACACCGAAAAATCAAATATGATGACCGCCATGCATTTTGACGGTATATCCAATACACTTTACAATGTATCATACTTAGTTTCCATCCCTGCAAAATTAATACATTTCTCGGCTGAAATGTTCCAACGAGGAACCGGTATCGGCAATGGTAACAAACAGGAATACGACGGAGAAACTATTAGCCAAATGGCAATCTGGATGGTAAAAGAAACCGCAATTGGGATTGTATTATCCGTCATAATGATTCCTGTAGGATTTATTATCGGTCTAACATTTCACCCATTTCAAACAGCTGCCAATTTACTATTTTCCGTTAGTGGTTTTCTAGATTTCTTCAACAATAACTTTATCATGACAATAGGTTATTTCATAAAAGCCTTCTTCCATTCAATATGGATTATATTCTCTTGGTACTAATCAACCATAAAAATAGAATAAATCTATTTTTTAATTAGGAGTGTTATTATGTCCTTTTCAGTTAACATAAGTTATAGATTATTATTTTCAGGGTAAGGCAACACGCTACTCATACCTTGATTTTAATATTAAGTCATCTTACATTAACAAAGGGGTGTATCCAAATGAAAAAATTAATCATATTAGCATTCTTATTATTAGCAACTGTCGGGATAGCATCTGCTAAAGACGTAGATGTAGGCACAGTCAAAAATCAGGAAAATGCAAATATCCAAATCTACATTGACGACCAATTTATTATGCAAAGCAATAATTACGTATTCTCTTTTGCATTAGTTGATACTTCTACCGGTGAATCAGAGCGCTATTCTGGAGGCATTGCATCATTTTTCGGTCCCCACGACGTATTTTATGTTAACGGAAATCCTATTTCTGTCAATGAACTTAATGCTCAGACCAGAGCTTTATTCAACGCACTCCTAAACTATGTCTCTTCACACCAACCATCATTAGCCTATTAATGAGCGATTACTGACATAGTCCAATAATCATTCATAATATTAAAAAACTTAACTTAATAACAAACAAGGCCTCCTTAAGGTTAGATTTTAATTCTAACTTTAAGGAGGTCATTTTTATTCAATCTGCAGTTATGACGAACAATCTTTTGCAAATATATCCGCTAGTATATTTTTAGTGCAAAAAGCTACTAGCGCAAGTATATTAACAAACAAAAATCAAGTAATAAAAAGTAACCACAAGGGCTATAAACCCTTGTGGCTACTGCATTCTTCATGGTGATCCAGGAGAGATTCGAACTCCCGACCCACGGCTTAGAAGGCCGTTGCTCTATCCAACTGAGCTACTGGACCATATTTAATTCTGAGCGATAAGTAGAATCTCTCTAAAAATCACTGTATACTATTATACACCAGACTATGTAAAAAAATCAATTCTCAACACGAAGTTCTTTACATAGTTTATATATCCCAAACTAATTTTAACCTGTTCCAACCTATTTTAAATTTTTTTATTTTTTATTACTTGCAAAGAGTATCTGTTTACACAAAAAATCCGCAGTCATCATGACTGCGGTAACGTTTCTTATAAGTGGAGCGGGTGAAGGGAATCGAACCCTCGCGACCAGCTTGGAAGGCTGGGGCTCTACCATTGAGCTACACCCGCATAAAAAAATGGTCGGGGCAGCAGGATTCGAACCTGCGACCCCCTGGTCCCAAGCCAGGTGCGCTACCAAACTGCGCTATGCCCCGATATATAAAGAATACTATTCTTTTCGCTGTTGTTTACTACTTCGTTCTCAACAACAAAGCTATTGTATCATACCACGCAAATGTGTGCAAGTACTTTTTTATAATTTTTTTACAATTTTTGCAAAAAACTTTACACCATCAAAAATCATCACAAAATACGGTATTCTTCATATAAAACGGCGATTATACAGGCTCTTTATTGCCTCTTAAATCGCCGTTTTCATCCCATCGTCTTATATTTTACTTTTAAGCCATCCTTGTGTGAGCATCCCCATCCCCATGGCCAACGCTATCGGGAAGAATAATTCCACGGAAAACCGCGATAATTCCAGCATAAACACAGCGGAAGTAAGCGGCATTTTTTGTGCCAAGCCAAGGAACACGACAGCACCCAAAAATGCACTGAGCCCGATGGAAATCGGCCCGATAGCAAAGTTCCAGGCAATGGCGACTACCAATGCCAACGTACTGCCCAACATCATAGATGGTGTAATTTTACCGCCATACGCACCGGCCCCCATGGCCAAGAGAACTGCCGCCCATTTGGCAGCAAATAACCCCAAACCGTATTCCCACGGCACAAGATGAGCGAAGGTGAGCTGGTTGCCCGGTTTGCCGTTACCCAAAATAGCAGGGAAGTATATAGCCATAAGACCTACAAGGCCAAAAGCAATCACGGAGAAAATAATCATCTTAGAGCTCTTACGATCAAGTTTCGGCAGCTTAGTCTGCGATTTATCAAAAAGGACAACAGCCACACCGATAATAATCCCGATGAGCACCGCAAATTCAGCAAAATTACCAATCATAGCCGGTTGCGGCATGTCATACTGAACCGTATCGCCAAGGCCCAATCGCACTACGAAGGTAGCGATACCACAGGCAATAAAGGCGGAGCTCAAAGCCCTCACATTCCATGTCAAAAGCAGCGTTTCCAACACGAATATCGTCGCCGACACCGGTGAATTATATACAGCCGCCAAACCGGCACCAGATGCACAAGCAATAAGTAACGACCGATTTTCATTCGTCAATTTCACATACCGCATCACCCATGTAATGAGTGCTGAAGTTGCTTCACGCGGTGCTACTTCTCGGCCGAGTGGCGAGCCCATGGCAACGGTTATAATTTGCAAAGTGGAATGAAGTAACGTCGTAATCGGCGGCATTTCTTTTGTCACATCTTTTACCGCATCTTTAACTTCGACTAATTTTCCGCCATAACGATGAATCAACACCCAACCGATACCGCCTACAAGGCCGCATGCCAAAAGCGCCCAAATGCGGCGTTCTCCGCTCGCCTGAGCTACTCCGACACCAAAGCTTAAATGCTCGGCAGCACTGTATCCAAAGGTGAGATGCTGAATAACATGTAATAAATTAGTAAATACTATGCCCACAATGCCGGCAAAGATACCGACTAAGACGACCAGACCAAACACTTTACGCTCTAACATACAAAATTTACTCCTACACCTGTATTTCTTCGTTTACTTTAAAATTTATAAATCATATCCCTATTATAACACTTAAAATCCTATTTCCGACTCATTGTACAACTTATTTACATACTACATATTTTTTTCAAAAGCAATACGTCACGAAGGCCTGTCGTAAAATAAGTTATTTTCCCTGTTTCATTTCAATCAGTGCATTCACTACGGTTACCTGAGAAATATGATCCCCCGCTTCATTGGTCACTTTAATCTCCCACACATGACTGCGTTTACCGCCATGAAGCAAAGTACCCTTGGCCAGTAATTTTCCCTGCGGTTTCGTTGCTTTTAAGTGATGGGCCGTAATTGTCTGGCCTACGCCTACATAAGCCCCTTTGCCCATTAAATTGCTGGCCATGCCGGCTATAGCTTCACAATAGGCTAAAGTGGCCCCACCGTTTAAAAAGCCAAATGGTTGCGCATGAAATTCCGTCATTGTCACGGCACTTTCAAAGCCTGTATCCGTCAGATTCACATAGTCTATGCTAAGTTGATCAACTAATGTCATTGCTATCTCCCTTCTTATTTATGTATATACTTTCCTGTAAATTCTTACCTGCAAATACGCCTTGCAAAATATATCCTCACCACATCAGTCTGCGACTATTCAAAAACAACCCTATCCAGCGTATATTCGTTAAGTATAGCTTCATTAATCGCGGTACCAAGTCCCGGTTTAAAATCAACCGCTAATTTACCTTCTGAAAACTCGATTGGCGTGGTAATAATATCCGCATCAAAATACCGACTCATATCCGATAAATCACCGGCCATCCACGTATCGGCCAGTGTCGCCAGCTGCACATGCATGTATTTTGAAACACCGCTTTCCACCATACTGCCTATCCAAAAACCGATATTATGAGCACGGCAATAGTTAATACAATCTATGGTTTCGCGAAGGCCACCCAACCGTCCGACTTTAATATTCAGTAAATCCATCCATCCGCTTTCATGCATATCTTTTAAGTCCGCCAATGATTGCACACTTTCATCAAAGCAAAGCGGCGTCTTAATGGCTTTACGCAACGTTTGTGGCAATGCTTTATACTGAGCTGCCCCTTTTGATGTAAACGGCTCTTCCAGAGAACGTAAATTATACGCATTGAGTGCTATAATCTCATCGAGTCGGGTAGTATCAAAACTACAATTGGCATCACCGGCCAATATAATATCCGGATAAGCCGTGCGCATTGCTGCTACTCGTTCCACCGCATCACCGGGTTTCAGTTTCAACTTAATGCGCTTACAGCCCTTGGCTACGTGCGCAGCTGCGACTTTTAACAATTCAGGAATCGGCATATCGCCGAGCACTACACCGGATTCGATGGCTCTCCGTTTTTTACCGGCCACCAAAGTCCCTATAGTCGATAACCCCTGCTCACCGTAATAGGCATGAAGTAAAGCATTCTCCAGCCCGGCCCAAGCCATGGGGTATTGAGATCGCAACCTGTCGCACTCAATAGGCTGAAACTCATCATAATCGGCAGCCCGTGACTCATCATAATCGGCAGGCCGTAACGCATCGTATCCACCAGTCCCTGCCACATTCTGCTCGACCGGATTTAACTGCCGAATCAACTCATACATCGCCCAAGGCCCGGACAGCGTTTTACCTACAAAAAAAGGCAGCCACGTCGTCAACAGTATATCTTTACTCTTGGCTAACGTTTCTGCCGTATAAAAAGGCTCCGTAAACGCCACCACTTCGCCATAACCGCTATAGCCTGACGATGTAGTGACGCCTACGATAAGACTTTCTCTATGTGATAAGGTGCCTTGGGACGTACGAAAGGTAAAGCGCATCGGTAAACCAATGTGCCACAACGTAATCTTTGTTATCGTCATCTCATGAGTCATCGTTTGTCCCTCACATCTAACCATATTATAATTATCAACTACTTTTGGTTATATCCCCGTAGAGATAGCCAAACGCTATTCCCTGTAACCGGGCCCAAAGCCTTACATATCCGCCGCTTCATCAATAAGTGTCCGGCGCATAATTTTGCCCGAATTATTCCGCGGCAAACGGGCCAAACGACAAATGGCTTTCGGCTGTTTATAGCGGCCCAAGTTTTCACTTAAATGTTCTTTAACCGCTTTTACACTGGCTTCACCGGCATAATAAAGAATCGGCACCTGCCCCCAACGTTCATCTTCTTTAGGCACTACGGCGCATTCCGTAACGCCCGGCAAACGATATAGGCAATCCTCCAACTCTTTCGGATAGATATTTTCGCCGCCGGATATAATAATATCCTGGCGTCGATTTACGATATATAAATACCCGGCTTTATCCAAATAGCCCATGTCATCGGTGTTAAAAAAGCCTACAATCGGCGGTTTGCCTAAATACCCCGTCATCAACATAGGCGACTGCAACCAGATTTCACCGATACCGGTTTCATCCGGATTGCGCACTTCGATGACAACGCCGGGCAACGGTTTCCCCACCGCCTGCCGTTTGTCCGGATGCTCGAGCACATTAACTGTCGCACTCTGAGCAAACGTTTCCGTCATGCCGTATGTCTTAAAAATCGGCATATCTTTGGCTAAGCAGGTTTCCACCAAGGCATCGGGAATAAATTCACCGCCCAAGAGTACCACCCTAAGAGCATGCTTGTCGATACGATCCACAATGCGTTGTAATACAGTCGGAACTAAAGACACCATGGTTAATTCACCGGATGTAATACCCTTCACGACTTTATCTTCATCAAAGGACGACATAATCGTAGCCGCCGTGCCGTTATATAAGGTTCGTAAAATAATGGACAAACCCGATACATGAAACATGGGCAACACAGTGAGCCAATTATCCGTCGGCGTAACGCCAAGAACCTTGGCCGATGCTTTTACATGTGCCTCAATCTGGCCCCAACGAAGCGGCACAGACTTAACCGAACCGGTTGTAGCACTGGTGTTCATAATAGCCGCAATAGCCTGGTCCATCAAGGGCGGTACCAAGAGGCCTTCAAAACATTGGACCAGTCGCATGCGCGACGTTTCATCCATAGGCGGTAAAGCAGACCAGGTACGCCAAGCCACTTCATTCACCGCACTGTGGTGAGGCCTGCAAAAACGACCGTTACAGGTTGCTTCTACCCGTTCCTGCACTGTAGGCGATGCAAAGATCAAGTGCACCTTCAGATCAAGGGCCTGCTGTTCCTGCTCCGCCACCGTGAGGTGAGGATTGACTAAAAATACTTCTTTCCCTAAGGACCATAACGCAAAGAGCATCACCGCCATATCCACCGAGTTTTCACTGCAAAGGCCGATACGGTTTTCACCGCGCACTACGGCCGACAAAAAGCCAGCTTGCAGCACAGTACGCTCATATATCGTTTTATAAGTATAGCCATCAAGAAAGGGCTGATTCGGAGTTGCTTGCGCCCGCTCTCGTAACCATCGCATAGTTAAAACGTCCTCCTATCAAGGGAATTTAGGGAATTGTTTGAAATTAGGTTTGCGTTTTTCTTTGAACGCATCGCGACCTTCTTTAGCTTCATCGGTCGTGTAGAACATAAGGGTAGCATCGCCGCCGAATTGCTGTAAGCCGGCGAGGCCGTCGGTATCGGCATTGAAGGATGCTTTTAAGAAACGAAGTGCCATTGGGGACAATTGAAGAATTTCTTCACACCATTTAACGGTTTCTTCTTCGAGCTGATCAAAAGGCACGACTGTATTAACAAGGCCCATGTCGAGAGCTTCTTGAGCCGTATATTGACGGCATAAGAACCAGATTTCACGGGCTTTTTTATGACCAACCAAACGAGCGAGGTAACCGGCACCGTAACCGGCATCGAAGGAACCTACACGCGGACCGGTCTGACCGAATTTAGCGTTTTCAGAGGCAATAGACAAGTCACAAACGATATGAAGTACATGACCGCCGCCGATTGCATAGCCGTTAACCATGGCAATAACAGGTTTTGGCGTGATGCGGATTAAATGCTGAAGATCGAGTACATTAAGACGCGGAATACGGTCTTCACCTACATAACCGCCGTTACCGCGTACACTCTGATCGCCGCCGGAGCAGAATGCTTCTTTATTCACATCGCCACCGTGGTTGGCACCGGTCAAAATAATTACACCCACTTCAGTATCATCACGGGCAATGGTAAATGCATCAATGAGTTCTACAACCGTCTTAGGACGAAACGCATTGCGAATTTCCGGACGATTAATGGTAATTTTGGCAATGCCGTTATAGGTTTCATAAATTACATCTTCATAACCGCGATCCAATACTTGCCAATCAAACTTGCTCATAATAGCCTCCTTTTTAAAAATCTGCCGACAGTTCTGACTGTATACGGCACGTATTCACTATCTACATGTTACATCATATTGAGTTATATTCAATACCTATTAACTGATGTTCTTGTCATTATAATCTGATAAAAATAGATTTACTATATCATTAAACGCATCGGGCATTTCCGTATGCACATTATGACCGGCCTCCGCGACCGACACATGAGCCACATTTTCACAAATACCGAAAACAGTTTGCCCGATTGTATCATACTTGGTATCAAGCGAGCCCGATACATAGAGAATCTCCATCTCCAATTCAGAGATTTTATTGCCTACATACGGCGTCATACCTTGACCGGTACCGCGTAATGTATGGGCCAATACCTCCGGCGTATTACTGAGTCGCCGTTCTTTAATCGTATGTTGCACCGCCGACGACAATTTCTGTTGCGTCTCAAAAATAGGCAGTTTTGACCACATATCTTCAAACCATTCAATGGAATGGGTTTCAATCTTATGAGCCAACACTTCATCACGAGCCGCGCGCTCCTGCCGTTCATTGATGTCTTCAATCCCCGCCGAAGCCGATTCCAATATGAGGAACAAAAGCCTTGACGGCTCATACATAGCTGCATACTGAAGGGCTATACGACCGCCCATCGAGTACCCCATAAGACCGTACGGTTCTTCACCTACCAAAGTATGAATCAGCGTATACAGGTGTCGAAGCACTGTATCCAACTGATATAGTACCGGATTGTGCGATCGATCCGATACACCATGTCCCAAGAAATCTACGCAATACAGGCGAAAACCCGGGAGTTGTAATTTGTCCCAAGTATCGCCGGCTTCGCCAAAACCATGCAGGCAAATAAGCGGCATACCTTCGCCCCTTAAGGACACATGGTACGACACGTTATCAATACTTATATATACATCATCGGCTGCTTCCAAAACAGCCGTAATCTCTTCTCGATCACCTTGATCGTACATTGATGTTTCATCAAGGCTGTCATCGAAGTCATTTCTCATACACAGTTACCGTATACTTTCTGTGAAGTTCACGACTTACTTCACGATTTGTTTTTACTTCCAGCAAATGGATGCCACCAGCTTTTAGGGCTCGGTCTACATCATCGGCAAACGTCTCGTACGACGTAACCGCCTGATAGCGAATGCCCATCAAATCGGCTAACGCACTGTAGTTCAGCCCTTGCGGCGTCCCAAATAAATATTCAAAATGATTAATGCCTTTTTGCGGTAAATATTCAAAAATACCGCCACCATCATTATTAAACAACACAATTACTAAGTTTAAGCCTTCATTTTTCCCCATAACAAGACCGTTCATATCATGGAAAAAAGATAAATCCCCCGTCACGAGTACGGTCTGCTCACCCTTGGCAGCGGCAATACCCAACGCCGTTGATTCAGTGCCGTCAATTCCGTTGATACCGCGATTGCCGAACACGCGCGTATTAGGTTTGCCTTGTTGCCAAAAGTAATCGAAATCACGAATCGGCATACTGTTGGCTACCACTACGTTCACCGCCTGCGGCAATCCGTGTTTTATTAAGGTCCGTCCATCGAGTGCATCATTCAGTTCATGCACAAAACGGCCTTCAAATAAAGTGGCTTCCTCATGAACCTTGTTCATTCGGAGACTGGTACTATGCTGCGCCGTCAGCCAACGGTTCACATATTTATTGCCGCATAATTTTTCGACATAATTGTTTCTGACTGTTAAAAATTCTTCAAACGATACATCGGATTCAACCGCCTCATCAAGCTGTTCGACCGACCAACGGGTGTCGGTTAATGATTTGACTGCATCCAAAGCGAAGGCAACAGGATCACTTTGTAACACTACATTAGTCGTCACCGTACCATTGCGATAAGCTGTACCTGCATCAATCTGATAACACATAATATCGGGATGCTGTTTTATAAACTGCTGTAATCGTTTGGAAACCGGCATTTGACCCATCATTAAGATGTAATCGGGAACCAGTTTTGCTTGCCAGTCCGCATTGCTCAAAAACGTATCATACTTGTCGATAATGAGCGGATGATTTAACGCTCTCACCGACGATAACGAATCGGCCAACACGGGGGCCGTCAAAGTTTCAGCTAAAGCCAACATAGCCGTGCCATAAGCATTCCCCATTACATGTTTAGGATTATCGTAAAACCCCGGATACAATTCTATACCCTGACAATACGCCAAACCGTTACCATAACCGTTTTCACGATAATATTCATCATCACCGTCACGACCGGTAGCCGGTCCGCACACGATAAGGCCTTTGCGCCCTTCAAGGTCTTCGGCCAGCGCTGCCATAGCCTCTTCACCGAGACGCATAATGCCCGGTTTCATATTAAACTGCCGTTCTTTTTGAAGGCGTCCCTTGGCAAACTGCTCAGCACTCATATCCGGTACCAACGGTTCACGTAAAGGCACATTAATCTGCACCGGTCCCGGTACGCTGTCCATTGCCTTCATATAAGCCCGCTGAATCACCTGACGAGCATACACGGCCGACGCCGTGGCCGTGCTCCCGGCAATATCCGGACTCAGCGTTTCAAAATGATTCACAAAGGATCCGAAAAGTTTTACCTGGTCCATCGTTTGCGGTGCCCCTACAAACTGCGCTTCTGGCGGTCTGTCGGCGGTGAGCACAATTAGCGGTACGCGACTGTGAAACGCCTCAATAACAGCGGGATAGTAATGAGCACCGGCCGAACCGGAGGTGCACACCAAAGCCACCGGCCTGTGCAGGCGTTTTGCCAAACCGAGTGCCAAAAAGCCGGCTGAACGTTCATCAATATTCATATATGTTTTATAGCCGCCATGAGCCATGAACAACACGGCCATACCGGTCGAACGGGACCCGCCGCTGAATACTACGTGACGGACACCAAGTTCAAATAACTCATCTACTGCAGCTGCAATATATTCGTTCATCGTACACCTCCATAAAATCTCTGACAATACACTTATTTTGCTTTTTAATTGTACCATATAGCCCCGACTAAGCCTATGACTTGATAGTTCAAGCAAAGCTCCGCAGAAGCCTCTGCAGGTAAACAAAACACCTATAAGGCTCGCAAAATAGTTTGTAATTTAGTCATTGTTTCGGTGTATTCCGACCGACAATCCGAATCGGCCACCACGCCGCAACCGGCATAGGCATATAAAGTTTTCCCATGGATAAGGGCCGAACGAATGCCTACAATCAAAAGCCCGTCACCGGCTTCACGAAAGAGTGGCGTATTGCCGCACACCCAGCCGATGGGAGCCGCATATAAACCGCGTTCATACGGCTCATACTGTTTCAAAAGAGCTAACGCCGCTTCACGCGGTTCACCACCCATAGCCGGTGTCGGATGAAGTGCTTTAGCCATTGTCAAAATTGAATGCTCCGTATCATGACCATAAAGCAATGTACGTAAATGATACAAATTAGGGAGCTCCATAATATGCGTATCTTTCACTTCCACCCGCTCGCATAAATCGCTCATAGTAGACTTAATCATATCTACCACAATATTGTGCTCGTAGCGGTTTTTAGCATCAGCCAAAAGGCGTGCCCCTTGATCATGAATGTCATCTTTTTTCATAGTGCCTGCCAACGCATAACTCATAAAGTCCTGCCCGCGCTTGCGTACCAGTACTTCCGGCGAAGCACCTAAAAATACAGCCTCACCCTTACTATAGGCAAAGATAAAAGCACCTTGATTTTGAGCTACCAAACGCCCGATAATCGACGTGCTGTCAAAAGGTTTATCACTCTCGAGCGTCACTTTACGCGACGCTACCACCTTAGTCACCGTACCGGCCGCAATACCGGCTTGAATATGGCCGAACAATGCCTGCCAAGCCGCATAGTCATCGGCATCCGCTTGCCGATACACATGATCCGTCGGAGTAATCGCATCCGATTTAACGGTCGGCGGCTCGTCAGCAGCCGTTACCCAATAAACACGGCCTTCTTCCTGTACATAGTAATGCGTAAAAACTACCAATTCATTACCCATGTCCTGCCACGCTTTATCAGTCACTGTATCGAAAAAGGTCCGGCTGTACCAGGCCCACGGATATTCCGGTAATTCCGCCTCGGTAATACGTTTAACCCGACCGGCCGCTACAATAACACGGTTAACCTGCGTATCATGCCAATACACCCGTTCCTCCCCATCGAAGTGTTGCCATACAGCCAACGGTTCCGATATATCTGTTGGAAAGATTGTATATTTCATAAACATCCTCATTCTTAAATTATCTGTAACATCTTATTATACCACTCTCATAGGGTAAAAGAAAACCGCTCTCATCAGGGAACCAAAGCAAAATAAAATCGTGCTCATCAAGCATCAAAGACAAAATAAAACCGCCCTTACAGGCGGCTTTAAGATTAGTACCCAATTATTATGTTTACTGATGTGATACGTGTTCAATCCCCTGGCTGAGTAACATAACCACGTGTTCATCATTAAGACTGTACATTACGGTTTTGCCCTCTTTACGGAATGTTACCAGACGAGCTTGACGCAATACACGCAATTGATGTGAAATAGCGGATTGCCCCATCCCCATAGATTCGGCAATATCCGTAACACACATCTCCTTATTCAATAATTGCTGTACAATGCGAATTCGTGTAGGATCTCCCAACACTTTGAACAAATCAGCCAATTCTTGCACATCTACCTGTGCATGAGCAACATCCATACCATAACTCCTATTACACGTTTATTATTTCTTCATCTATCCACTGTTTTACATTATATACCGAAAAACCATTTTTTAACCAGCTTAATTTTGACCTGCAGCATCTGTCGCAGTCGGTGCAGTCGGTGGTTCACCAATTTGATTAAGCGGTGTCCGACTATCAATTTCCTGTTGTGCTTCACTTTCCGGTGTTGCCATTTCTAAAGAAACACCCCGTGAATATACACCGGTAACAACACCATACCCGTCTTTAATCTTAAGGGTGGCCAGCAATGTGCCTTTATAGGTCGTATAAAATGCAGGATTAACTTTGGTTAAATCTAATGTTACCCGGTCAAAAAGCAGGTGGAATTCTACATCCGTATTTTCCACACGTGTAACCCGGGCCAAAATATAATCACCGGCAGTCGGCTTTTTATCAGATACGCCGGTTACTTCCAAAATACCATTCGGCTTGGCCGAAACCCATACATAGACTTCCTGATCATGGACCGGCAAACGCCCGCCCTGCCATGGCCCGCGACTTCCTAAAAATTTGACACTCAAATAATCGGACGGAATCCAACCGGCCGTACGCGACAAGGAAACCGGCCATTGGTATTCACCGCCGCCTTGCAACAAAGACGTAGACCGTTGCTGAATAAAAAATGGTGACAATAAGGTAAGGATACCTACCACAACAAAGAGAATCCATTTAATATATACTTTATTGCGCATCGTCGGCTCCCCCCTTTCGTGTATCACTTTCATTATTTACAGGGTTCGCAGTCGCAGCCGGCTCACGCGAATCGGTGACATTACCATCACTGTTTTCGGCTGCCGTGCCGTTAACCGAATCGTCCGTCTGAGCCGCCACATCGATATGTTCATCATCGCCCAATGTCTGACGACGTCGCAATCGCCGATTAGCCCTGGCCACCGATGAATTAACTTGTGCCTGACGAGTTTGCTTACGCCACATATAAAACAGATTCACCGCAAATATGGCAACACCGGTCACCATAAATGTAAAGCCTCTTTCGACAAATGAGAAAGTCGGATCAAAGAATCGGGCCGCAATCATGGCCAAGAAGGTAAAAATACACCCGTTCACCAAAGCTACCCGCTTCGTTACCGTACCTTGCCACAAAAGGACACCCGCCAACAAGACTATATACAAGTTGAACAGGATAGAGCCGGTTAACGGCGTCAAGCCCCAATGAACCGACAGCATTAATAGGCCTACAATAATCGGACAGAAAGTAATTAAAATCTCTGTTCCCATCCGTTTTTGCCAAAGTGCATTCAAACCGCCCACAACTAAAACTAACGCAACCAGACCTAAGCCTATACTCAGCCAATCAGCCGAGGCAGCTGCTTCTTCCTGCCAAGTACTAATGAAAGTGCCGTATACAACGACGTACATAAGACCAAGGACACCAATACCGCGGAACGGCAAAGACCACAATCCCTGTTCACGAGATAAGCTCCCCAATGCATAGGTGGCTGCCGACAAAGCGGCTACAAAGAATAAACTGAGCGATAAATTATACGAATTAATCGTAAAGAAGAACGTACCGAAAATAGCCGCCACATAGGCCCATGAAAGCCATAAGGTCGACAAATAGGAACGGGTTTTACGGCGCAACCGTTCCGCAAAGAACGGACTGCCGGCCGCCAAGAGCAACCACAGCCATACAGGTTCTCCCCACAGCGAAAGTTCCCGTACCGATACACTCCATAATAAACCAATCAGCAAGTAAGCCATCATGGTAAAACCGGAACCCAAGAGATAAATAACCGGCAAGGTCAACAGCATAATAAGGAGTGAATAAAATCCCCAGCCTTCGCCCGTATAATAGGTATCACTCATCAATACCGTCGAAATGGTAAGAGCCGCCACATAAAAAAGCCCTATACCTTCCGCATAGATGCTGCCTCGTGGGACTTTCCAAACACCCAGTCCCAAAGCGATGACCGCCAATAACAAGAGAGCAATACACCAATCCATACGACCGGCCGGTGAAAAACTGTACCAATAACCGGCAAAAAGTAAAAATAAACCCAAACTTGTAAGTAACAACCCCAATAATAACACCAACAATCTTCTGAGTGAAGGTCCCTTCTTGGTGTCTACGGTACCATAAAACACGCGCATTTGTGCGGCATGTTCTTTAGAAATCCAGCCCTTCTCCTCCCATTCAGGCAATTGTTCATGTAGCCAAACAATCCGTTGTTTATTCATAGTACCTCCATTCTAAAAAGAGGCTTTGCCCCTTGGCGAGCAAAGCCCCTCATATGTGACTATTTATTTGACAACGAGCACCGGGCAAGTAGAATGACTGGTTACATAGCTACTTATGCTGCCCATAAATAAACCTTTCAAAGGTCCCAAGCCGCGACTGCCCATTACAATTAAATCGGCATTAAATTTCTTGGCCACTGCTAATACAGCCGGGCCCGGGGATCCTACTTCAAATACATTTTTAACGGCAATATCGGCAGGTACATCTTTGGAAACATCTTCCAAAATCTTTTTACCTGTTTCTTCCATATCTTCAGCAATCTGTTCCGAAACATAACCGCCGCTGATTGGGGTCTGGTCAAAGTTAGAAATAGCAGACACAATATTCGCTACATGCACAATAATAAGTTGTGCTTCATTCCGTTCGCAGATAGACACTGCATGTTGCAATGCACGTTTGGAGTTTTCAGAACCGTCAGCCGGAACAACTATTGTTTTGTATACTACTTTATTGATGCGATCTTCTTGCATATGAATCCCTCCCATTGGTGAATGAATTTATTTCATTCACGATGACTTCTTCTATACTGTAAGTGTTCTCTATGGAGTTACAAAAGTCCTTTTTTATTTCAAAAAATTTTCAAAAAAAGTTTAAGAATTTTTTAAATTAAAGCGGAAACTCGCATAATAAGATTGTATGACTGCTGCCAAGCAATCCTCAAACACGATTACAATATAACCGTACCGCCGCTTATAAGACCTTTATGCTGAATTCGAACACCTTCTACCATTTTCATTAATTCATCTAAAGTAACTTGACCGTTATCCGGTGCCAAGACACGAGCCACTACCGCTTCCCCGGAGTCAGTCAAAGTAATATAGGATGCGAATTTAATGGCAATGCCTTCACCGCGCTGTAAGGAACCAGCAATCAAAGACCCGGTGTTATGATTATCAATCAAAGTTTTATATGTTTCAATCGTAGCCCCGTAATTAGTTACCAATTCATTCACATAGAAGTCAGCCATTTCCTGACGAGCCTGCATAGTCGGATAGGAAGCCCTGGAATCCATAGTTACCGTTTTTTCCATTGAGAATAACCCCACTTCAATACGGTAGATATCCTTGGATAAAACGGCCCCGTTTCTGTTCTGCATTTCCACTTTAAACCCGCTCGGTTTGATAAAGCTGATTTCATCGGTCAAGGCCAAATTACCTACGTTACGATATTTATCTTTCATCAATTTAAAGGACGGCACTACATTTTTCACAACACCCTGCATCATATAGTCATTATATTTGCTCGGATACATCATCGTCATAGTGTAACGCTGTGTAGGATCGGCCTGCATAATGAATTCCGCATCAAAGAACGTGGACCCGGTTTCGCCGGCATCACTGCGCACGAAAGAATCCCAGCGTGCCGTAGTGGCACCCTTGAAATCAAATAAATCACCGTCTAAGGTATAGCCGTTCAAATCTCTACGATTTTCACGCCATAAAGCAAGATAGCGCTCCTTCGTCATATTCGCAACGGACTCGTTATACCAAGTAGTATTCCACTCCTGCAGGCTTACATTACCGGTCACAATATTATCGCGTTTTGTAAATGAAACAAGGAACGGCTCGGAAATAGAGCTTTCTGCTAAATTAAAGAAATAGCCGCGCTCGGTGCTGCCGTCTTCTTTGGCTTGTGACTCATAACGGCCGTTCGTGAGGCGCCAAGGCACCGTAAATGTATAACCGTCCTGATAATCGCGAACTTCCGTTGTCATCGTAGTCGCATACGATTGATACGCTGTCGGTAAGTCAGATTCGCTATGAACACCGCGAGCCTCAAAGGGTTGAGCTTCCGCCGTTGCCTTGGTCGTGTCATAGCTTGGTAAACTTTTCGCATAACCTGTACCGGCCACGCTCAAAAGTGCTCCTACCGCTAAGGTAGCAATTCGTATTTGCCATCGTTGCTTCATTACATATGTCTCCTTTACTTATAGCATAGAATCTAAAAATGCCTTGGTACGTGGTGACTTTGGATTGGAAAAAACGTCTTCCGGTTTGCCTTCTTCTTGAATAATGCCGTCAGCCATAAAAATAATGCGATCCGCCACTTGACGGGCAAACGCCATTTCATGGGTCACGATAATCATCGTCATATGTTCTTCCGCCAACTGCTGAATGGTGCGGAGTACTTCACCGGTCAATTCCGGATCGAGTGCCGATGTAGGTTCGTCAAAAAGCATAATGCTCGGATTCATAGCCAGTGCTCTGGCAATCGCTACACGCTGTTTCTGACCGCCGGAGAGCTTGGAAGGATATACATCCTTTTTCTCCCAAAGGCCTACTTTTTTAAGCAAAGCTTCCGCTGTAGGCGCAATCTCTGCCGTTTTCATACCTTTTACCATCTGCGGCGCAATCAAAATATTGTCCCACACGGTCATGTGCGGAAATAAATTAAATTGCTGGAATACCATCCCCATACGCAACAACAGTTCTTGTTGCGTCTTTTTGTCGGTATATACAGCATTACCGTCCCCCTCAGTCCGTACCAAAGGTGTACCATCTACTACTATTGTACCACGGTCTATCACTTCCAGCTGGCCTAAACAGCGTAAAAATGTAGATTTCCCCGAACCGGACGGTCCGATAATGGCCACAACCTCACCTTTATCCATTGAAAGGGATACTTTTTTGAGAACAGGTAGGCCGTCAAAGCTTTTTTCTATCTCTTTCATTTCAATAAAGCTCATGTCTGATCCTCCTATTCATCGTACACAGCGTAACGTTTTTCCAAATAGTTAAAAATATTAGTCAATACAAAGGTCATTATTAAATAGAATATAGCCGCTACGATAAAAGCAGACGTATCAAAATCACGTTGCACAATACCGCGCGTAATTCTAAGAACATCGTTCATAGCTAAAATATACACCAAAGACGTATCTTTGAGCAAGTTGATTGTTTCATTCGCAAGTGGCGGCAATACACGTTTAATTACCTGCGGCAAGATAATCTTGCGCATAGTCTGCACATACGTAAAGCCCAAAACCTTAGCTCCTTCATACTGTCCTTTCGGGATGGATTGGATGCCGCCGCGGAAGATTTCACATAAATAGGCCGCATAATTGAGGACAAAGGAAATAACCGCCGCCGTTGTATCATCGAGCTGTACCCCGATATACGGAATGAACGGTAAACCGTAATAAATAAATAAGATCTGAAGCATTAACGGTGTACCGCGCATAACATACACGTAAAGGGCCATGATTTTGCGCACAACACCGATAGGCGACAGGCGCAATAAAGCCGCCAAAATACCGGCCGGTAACGATAATACTAACACAATTAAAAACAGGGATACGGTCACCCCGAGGCCATTGGCTATGACCGGCGTAATCTTCAATAAATAGTCTATTAATTCCATCAGACTGACTCCTTTCAAAGAAAGAAAGGAGGTAAGGACTACCTCCTTTCTTCACTGCTATATTAACCGGGTTGTGTGAACGGTTACAGCCTTACGCCGTGCCTGACACCAATCGATTATTTAAAAGCATCTTTATTCAATAAGTTACTGTTGCCGAACCATTTCTGAGCAATCTTATCGGCAGTACCATCATTCATTACTTGTTTTAAAACATCATTAATTTTAGCCTGCAGGGCTTTGTCTTCCAAACGGAAACCTACGCCCATTTTTTCAGCACCATAGTCACCGTTAGCCAAGCGGAATACGCCCGCTTTCTGAGTCATCGTGAACTGACCTACGATACCGTCAACTACGAGGGCATCGATACGACCGAGTTCCAAATCCATAAAGGCATTAACGAAGTCGCCATATTTTTTAACTTCTTTGAAACCGCGTTCTTGTGCATCTTTATCAATCGCTGCTTCAACACTGCTGCCTTGCTGTGTACCTACGATTTTACCTTTTAAATCATCTTTACTCTGAATTGGCGAATCGTTACGAACAACGATAATTTGTTTATCTTGAACATATGGTGTGGAGAACAAGATATTCTTTTCGCGTTCCGGCGTAATACTTAAACCGTTCCACAACGCATCAATACGTTTGCTCTTAAGCTCAGCTTCCTTGCTGTCCCAGTCAATTGGTTTAAATTCTACTTCCATACCGGCCCGTTTAGCTACTTCTTTAGCCAAATCGATATCGAAACCTACGATTTCACCTTTATCATCACGGAAGCCCATTGGCGGGAAGTTGTCATCCAAACCGATCACAATTTTCTTCGGCAATTCGGTGGCAGCTGCTTTATCTTTATCCGCATCATTACCGCAACCGGCTGCAAACGCCGCCATCGTAAACATCGCCAGGCCCAAGGCCAACATCTTCTTCAATTTCATAACTAAGTCCCCTCTTTCATCTTTCTCAAGCTAATTTACTGTTCAAATTTATGAACTCATTATACTTTATCTAGATAAAGTTGTAAAGAGCTAAAACTCATTTTTTAAAATCAAATACGCATGATGTTAAGAACTTAAAGTTATAGATGCAAAAACGGCCCGACCGGGTCGGACCGTTTTACTTATACCATACGATGACTGCGTTCATCAATCACCGACAGCAATTTTAGTTTTTGCTTATACTGCACAAACTGTAAATCCATCATTACGATAAGGATACCCCCACTATCGGTAACCATATGGATCTCCTCCCAATTGGCGGTAAAACCGATAATCTGCGCATATGGAATAAAGGTGTAATAGTAATCACCGTTCCAGAGCATATCGATACGCTCCAAAAGACTGGCCGGCCGGCGTCGAATGACAATTCCATTCTCACACACGTACACCAATGGACGTCGCTGTCTCGTCATGCGCCATACACAAAAACCGACAATAATATAGTCAATTGCAATATGATTCCAAACCGTACCGCGTTGTGAATGCCACACGGCCCAAGTTGCCACGGCACCGAAAAACAACCACATAACCCAAGATACTACTATATAATCGGAAAACGTTTCCTCTACTTCACCACAAGGAAAGCGTTCACTTACTTCACGTACTTCCATATCCCCACCTCCAGCCTCAGCCCAAGGTTCCCCTAAATACAGATTATTATTTACGATGAAGACCCATGGCAAGTTCTACGTCACGATACGTTTTGCTTGCTTTTTCACGAGCTTTAGCGGCTCCTTCGTCAAGAATGTGATCCAATTCAGGACTGTCAATTAATTCATTGTATCGCTCCTGAAGTGGACGTAAAGTATCAATCAATAATTCAGCCACATCTTTTTTGAAAGTACCATAACCTTGACCAACATAGCGTTGTTCGATCGTTTCATACGAATCTTTAGTAATGGCTGCATAAATTCCCATCAAGTTAGAAATGCCCGGTTTATTTTCTTTGTCATAGTGAACGGAATTTTCCGAGTCAGTCTGAGCCCGTTTTAATTTCTTAAGAATCGTTTCTTCATCATCCAAGAGTCGAATCGTAGCCATCTGATTATCATCAGATTTACTCATTTTCTTGGTTGGTTCCTGAAGGCTCATAACGCGAGCACCGCCTACGCTGAGTTTAATTTCAGGAATGGTGAAAACTTCGCCGTACACACGATTAAAGCGCTGTGCCAAGTCGCGAGTCAATTCCAAATGCTGCTTCTGGTCTTCCCCTACTGGTACGTAATTTGTTTGATAGAGCAAGATATCGGCAGCCATGAGTGGCGGATAGGTCAAAAGGCCTGCCGGAATGGAATCACCGCGTTTTTGCGATTTATCTTTATATTGCGTCATACGTTCCAATTCGCCTACATAACTGATGGTTGTCATAATCCAACCTAAACGTACATGTTCCGGCACTTCGGATTGTACGAACAAAGTTACCCTCTTAGGATCAAGGCCGGCTGCTAAATATAATGCTGCCAAGCGACGGGTATTAGTAAATAATTCTTTTGGGTCTTGCGGCACCGTAATGGCGTGCTGGTTAACCACACAATAGTAACATTCATCAGTATCTTGATAATCCAAGAAATTGCGTAACGCTCCTAAATAATTGCCTAAGGTCAATTCACCGCTCGGTTGAATGCCTGAAAAAATAACTGACATGAAAATTCCTCCTATAAAAGTTTCGCCCTCTCTCATATCGGCGAAAGCTTTTTATGTATTATATATTATTGTACCCCGAAAACGTCATTCTGTACATGAAAAATAACCGTGGCTACAGTACATATAGCCACGGTTACGATTGTAAAAATTGATAATTGATTATTCAACCGTTACGGATTTAGCCAAGTTTCTTGGTTTATCAACGTCGGTACCACGCGTAATTGCTGCATAGTAAGCCAACAACTGCAATGGTACAACGGCTAAAATAGGGGCTGTAAATTTATCTGAGCGTGGCACAAAAATTGTGTGGTCCACATATTTGGAAATTTCCGTATCACCGGCAAGACCGAGACCGATAACAATCGCATCACGAGCTTTAACTTCCTTAATATTGCTCATCATTTTTTCGCGTACGTCTTCCTGCGTAGCCAAAGCAATAACCGGTACACCTTCTTCAATAAGAGCCAAGGTGCCGTGTTTTAATTCACCGCCGGCATACGCTTCAGCATGGATGTAAGAAATTTCTTTTAATTTCAAAGAACCTTCCATAGCTACCGCATAGTCGATGGAGCGCCCCAAGAAGAATGCATCTTCACGGAAACCGTAGTTACGGGCAAAGGCTTTAATATCGTCAACCGTTTCAAAAATTTCATTGCACAAGTTAGGCAATTCATGTAAATCAGTTAAGATTTTTTCAGCCAAAGCGGCATCCAATTTGCCGTTCAATTTACCGATGTATACAGCCAATAACAACAAGGCTACGAGCTGAGTTGTATAAGCTTTAGTAGATGCAACGGCGATTTCAGGGCCGGCCCAAGTGTAGATTACCTGATTGGCTTCACGAGCGATAGAAGAACCTACCACATTGGTTACTGCCAAGGAACGGGCACCGCGACGTTTAGCTTCTTTTAAAGCAGCCAACGTATCACTGGTTTCACCGGATTGGCTGATAACAATAGCCAAGGTATTTTTATCAGTCAACGGATCGCGATAACGGTATTCGGACGCAATATCCACTTCTACCGGAATGCGTGCCAATTGTTCGATATAGTATTTAGCTACTAAGCCTGCATGATACGCCGTGCCGCAAGCCGTAATCAAAATACGGTTAACGGACGCCACATCAGCCGGTTCCCAACCTAATTCTTCAAACACAACTTCTTTATTGTCTTTAGAGATACGGCCGGTCAAAGTATCACGAATAGCTTTTGGTTGTTCGTAAATTTCTTTCAACATGAAATGTTCAAAACCGCCTTTTTCGGCAGCTTCCGCATTCCAAGTTACATGATATACTTTTTTGTTAATTAAGTTGCCTTCCAAATCACTTACGCGTACGGAGTCTTTAGTAACAACAGCTACTTCGCCGTCGTTCAAGATGTAAGTGTCGCGTGTATGATTGATGATAGCCGGAATATCGGAAGCAATGAAGTTTTCACCTTTGCCGAGACCGATAACGAGCGGATTATCTTTTTTAGAACAAATAATACGGCTTGGATCATCAGCACAAAGAATAACTAAGGAGTAAGAACCTTCAATGCGTTGTAACACGCGGCGAACGGTACCTTCAAAGTCTCCGTCATACAAATCAGCCAACAAATGGGCCACTACTTCTGTATCCGTTTCGGATTTAAATTCATAGCCTTTTTTGATTAATTCTTCTTTAATCGGTAAATAGTTTTCCACAATACCGTTGTGAACGACTGCAAATAAACCTTTTGCATCCGTATGAGGGTGAGCGTTCATATCCGATGGACGACCGTGAGTAGCCCAACGAGTATGACCGATACCTACATGACCCGGATTGGGGTCTTCTTTAACAATTGCTTGTAAGTTAGCCAGACGACCAACTTTTTTCTGCACTTTAATTACATTATTGGCACCTAAAACAGCGATCCCGGCTGAATCATAGCCGCGATACTCGAGTTTAGAAAGACCGTCCAACATAAACTCAGACGCGTCTTCAAATCCAATATATCCTACAATACCACACATGGTTGTATCCTCCTGAAAACAGACTACTCCAATTGCTTCGTATAAGTCTTTTGTTCTCATCGTCACCGATAGACATTGTAACTTATATAACGACTGAAGCCGGCCGAGAGGCATCCGCTGATGTTTCGATACTCCTCTACCTCGTCTACTGAATCGGCTGTCTCCGTTCAGTGCCTGCGCTATTCGCCTTTACGAATTAGGTAACCTCCTTTACTTAAGTTGCGACAGTCTCACAGTTATGAGCATACTCTCGGGACCTTGTAAACTACTGTTCAGAATTCACCGAAAGTGTCTCAAAATGCTTCTGAAAGGCCTTCAGCACTACTTCTGAATATAGCTCTCAATAAACACTCTGTGTCCATTTATTATAACTGATATAGGTATACTTGTAAAGATATGTAAAAAACGCGTAAAATCCATAGCTGACGGGGATCTTGATACTTAAATCCGCCTATCATACTATGGATTTTAACAGTTTATCTTATTCTTCTACGAGACCTTGTTCACGACCGATGGTTTCCGCTACAGTATGACAAATACGTTCCAATTGTTCATGATCCGGACCTTCCGCCATAACACGAATCAACGCTTCCGTACCGGACGGACGAACCAAAATACGTCCGTTTTCACCGAGTTCACGAGCTGCTTCGGAAATTTCCGCTTTGATAAGCGGATTTTCATCCCAGCCGGTCTTCGTTACTACGTGAACATTCACGAGTAATTGCGGGTATTTCACCATGACTTTGGCAAGCTCCGATAAAGGCTGACCGGACTTTTTAAGTAAGGCAAGCATCTGTACGGCTGTCAATAAGCCGTCACCGGTGCTGTTGTAGTCAAGGAAAATTACATGACCCGACTGTTCGCCGCCGATGGAATAACCTTCGGCACGCATTTTTTCGAGTACGTAGCGGTCACCTACAGCTGTGGAGAATGTTTTCATACCTAATTCTTTGGCGGCTTTGTGGAAACCGATATTACTCATTACCGTACCTACAATCATATCTTGCTTCAAACGGTCTTGTTCTTTGAGCTGTTTAGCACAAAGAAGCATGATTTGGTCGCCGTCGAGAGCTTCGCCTTTTTCATCAACTAAAAGGCACCGGTCTGCGTCACCGTCATTGGCAATCCCCACATCCGCACCGTATTTAACAACGGCCGCTTGGAGACCTTCCATGTGAGTGGAACCGGCATTTTCATTGATATTAACACCGTCCGGATCGACATTGATGGCAATCACCTTAGCGCCTAATTTTTCAAAAACTTCAGGACCTACGGCCGAAGCGGCACCATTTGCCCCGTCATAAACAATCGTCAAACCTTCAAGGGATACGTCTACGGTACTTTCCACAAAAGCGGCATATTCATGAGCGAGTTCACGGCTGTTAAGAATACGGCCGATATCCGCACCCGTAGGGCGTTCCAAATTATTTTCACTGCTCTGCTGACATAAATCTTCCAATTCATCTTCAACCGCATCCGGCAATTTAAATCCTTGACCGTCAAAGAATTTAATTCCGTTATCCGGGAATTTATTATGCGAAGCGGAAATAACAACGCCTGCATCCCAACCGTGCTTACGTACCAAGTACGCTACGGCCGGAGTCGGTACCACACCGGCAACCACTACATCACCGCCTACCGAGCAAATGCCGGCAGCCAACGCATTTTCAAGCATAGCGCCGGAAATACGATTATCGCGACCAATGAGGAATACAGGTCGTTTTTTCTGACGACCGAAATACGAAGCCGCTGCGCGACCCAAGTGATACGCCAATTCAGGCGTCAAAAACGCATTTACTACCCCACGCACCCCATCGGTGCCAAATAATCTAGACATTACGCTTCTCCTTCCTGCGCCATTAACGGCTTATACGCAACCATCACACGAATGGCTGTTTCCGCACCATCCAAAGCGGCACTCATGATACCGCCTGCATAGCCGGCTCCTTCACCCATAGGGTATAGTCCTTTGACCGTCGGCGATTGCCGATCATCATCTCGCAAAATGCGTAATGGTGAGGAGGTTCTCGTTTCTACACCGGTCATACAAATCTGTGGTTCATCAAATCCTTTAATACGACGTCCGAAATACGGCAACGCCCGTTCTATAACATCCGTTACATAGGTCGGCAAACATTCATGAAGATCCGCCGCCACTACGCCGGGACGATAGGAATGCGGTGCTGCTGCATCCTGTTCCGGCACGGTACCTTTTTGACGGACCAAGAAATCACCCACTGTTTGAAGCGGTGCCTTATAATCACGGCCGCCCAATTCAAAGGCTTTCTTTTCCCATTCGCGTTGAAACGCAACCCCACCGAGCGGATGGGTGCCGAAATCGTCAGGGCCTACGGTAACTACCAAGGCACTATTGGCTACGCCGCTGGCACGAGCATACAAACTCATGCCGTTCGTAACCACATGGCCGTCCTCCGAAGCAGAGGCCACCACTTCACCGCCGGGACACATACAGAAGCTGTACGCCGTACGGCCCGTCTCTTTATCATGATAGACAACGGAATATTCCGCCGCCCCAAGTCCCAATTCGGCAGGATCGATACCATATTGTGAAATATCAATCATTGACTGAGGATGTTCAATGCGAACACCTACGGCAAACGGTTTGCTTTCCATGGCAATACCGAATTTATACAGCATCTCATACGTATCTCGTGCACTATGACCGACACCGGCCAACACGAGGCGTGTAGGAATCATTTCTTCATGATTTACTTCAACGCCCACAATCTGGTTTGCTTGCAATTGAAGTTTCGTCAGCTTAGCCCCGAAACGGACTTCACCGCCCCAAGCTATAATTTGCTGACGCATGGCTTTTACCATGCCGCGCAGCACATCAGTCCCCACATGCGGTTTATGCTTGTAGAGGATTTCCTGCGGTGCCCCGAAACGGACAAAATATTTGGCAATCTCGTGCAGTCTCGGATGGGTAACGCGCGTCGTTAATTTACCGTCGGAAAATGTCCCGGCACCGCCTTCACCGAACTGTACATTCGATTCCGCTTTGAATTCACCAGTTTTCCAAAATGTTTCTACATCATGAGATCGTTGGTCCACATCTTGACCGCGCTCGAGCACGATGGGACGATACCCTTCACGAGCCAAATAAAACGCGGCCAACATACCGGCCGGACCGAAGCCGACTACAACCGGACGCTCCGTGAGAAGCTGTTCACCGTGAACAATCGGTTCCGGTTCGATAGGTTCCATGGTACTCACATTTTTGTCGCGGCCGAGTTTTTTCATTACCGCCGCCTCATTATGGACCGCCACAAATAAAGTGTACACAAACGTAATATGCGGTTTTTTACGAGCATCAACGGCTCGTCTCACTACATGAATCTCTTGAATCTGATCTTTTAAGACAGGAAATTTATGAACAAGTAAGGCTTCCAGCGGATTTTTATTTTTTACGTCCACTCGAAAATTAATTATTCTTAGCATTAGCGTCTCCTAAATATTTTTTGACGATTTCCACGATTACGTGAACTCTCGCCGGTGTTATCGAATAGTTTTCATTCGGTACCAAGTCATAGTCACCTTCAATATTGGCGACCTGCCCGTTTAACGGAATGTCTATGGTACGAACCTCGGTAAGATCTTTAATCGCACCTTCTTTACCGCTCACAAGGACTTGCTGCGGTTCAACCGTTACACTTTTAACAGCGTATTCACTGTCTAAAGTTCCTGTTAAATTTGCTACGGCCGGTAAATTTTTCTCAAAACGAATTTGTTCCAAATCAATTTGAGCCTGGCCCTGACGCGGTGTAATGGTTACTTTATCAACCGTCTTGCCGGCTGCGTTAACGGCTACCATCATGCCGGAGGCCGTAAAATCAGCCCGTCGGTCATTCATTTTTACGCGCAATACTACATGTGCCACCGAATCAACTTCTTGCTTAGCACCGCTTACGGTAACTACTTTCGGTACCGTATTAATAGCCTTAATGGCTACATCTTCCGGCGCTTTGCCCAATTGCTGTACCTCTACCGGTACTTCACGCAAGGTATATTCATCTACATTTACATTTACCGTATCCGGCGTCATACTGATAAGACTTACGCCCGACGGCGGTGTAAACTGAATCTGAACATTCTGCTGTCCCGGTGCTACATCCCCCATGTCCATATAGGCTTTGAGGGTACTCTGATTAATTGCCAAAATCGAATTACGCGGTCCGCGTAAATGAATATGCACTTCTGAAGGAATATTCTCTACCACATATTGAGAATTCAAATTCTGCATTTGAACCGGTACGGTGTAGTTAATATCCACAATCGGATTCTGTTCCTTCATGACAAAGAACCATAATAAAATGGCACCTAAGAGGGACAAAATTTTAGCCATCCAATGGCCTTGATTTTTATTAATCCATCGCATCATTTTTTAGCCCTCCATTTCTTCAAGAAGGACAACGCATTCTTAGGGCGTTCCATGAAAGCTCTGAGCGATTCGCGCAACTGTTCTTCCGGTAAATGACGATAAATATGACCGCCATAAGTGTAAGAAATCTTACCGGTTTCTTCACTCACTACCAAAACAACCGCATCAGCCTGTTCACTGAGACCGATAGCCGCACGGTGACGCGTGCCGAGTTCTGTACTCAAAGAGCGATCCTGTGTTAACGGTAATAAACAACCGGCTGCCATAATACGATTGCCGCGAATAACGACGGCCCCGTCATGGAGCGGTGTATTCGGAATAAATATGTTATTTAAGAGCTCTCGTGACACTTTACCGTCGATTTCGATACCCGTATCGATGATTTCACCAAGCCCTACTTCACGTTCAAAAACAATCAAAGCACCAATGCGATCACGCGACATTACCTTCGCCGATGCCATCACTTCATTGACCAAATTATCGATTTCAACTTCACTTACATCCTGTGATTTTGAAAACAGTCGTCCTCGCCCTAATCGTTCCAACGCACGTCGCAACTCCGGCTGAAATACTACCGGCAAAGCAACCAATAAGACGGTCATCCCTTGTTGCAACAACCAGCTGATAACATGTAAATCAAAAAAACGACTGGCCACATTAATAAGCCCCAATACAATCAGGCCTTTTAACAGTGCCATGGCGCGTGTATCACGAATTTGTTTATATAAATAGTAAATTAAAACCGCTACCGATAGAATATCGACTAAATCGCCGAATCGGAACGTTTCAATTAAACCCTGTAATTGTGCCATCATATATAACCACTCCTCAGGAGGTTCACAAATAAATAAAGAGTACTCTGCGCTGATGCACAGGTACTCTTTTATTTTACCTTATTTTAAGCGTGCTGTAAATTTGATAACCAAGAAATACAGCTAATTACACATTCTGAGTCTCAATCCAGACATCCAAATTACCGCCGCAAACCATGCCTTCTTTAACGGCTACATCATCATTCAAGTCAACGGTAATACGACGATGAGCCTCTTTATGTTTCAGTGCATCAAGCGCACTCAAACGAATTTCATTTTCTGCCCGACCGCCGCCGATAGTACCGAAAATGGAACCGTCGGGATGTACTACCATAGTGGTTCCCGCCTTACGAGGCGTAGATCCTTGGGTTTGTAAAATGGTGGCAATGGCCAATGTATCTCTCTCATGTCCCTGCAAATAGCGGACAAATTCTCGTTTCATGCTTACTTACTTCCTTCCGACAAGAAACCGCCCTTGCGCCCGCGAGTTACTGCCAAGTATTCACTCACAATAGATAAAGCAATTTCTTCCGGTGTATCTGCACCCAAAGACAAACCGATAGGTGCATAAATTTTATCTAATTCCTGCTGTGTCCAACCTTCTTCTTTCAATACTTCAAAAGCGTGAAAAATACGCTTATGACTGCCCATAACACCCATGTAAGCAGAATCGACCAAATGACGCACTTGATTAAGACAAATACTGTCGTATTCATGAGCTCTGGTAACGATGATAATGCCCTTATAATTTTTTAGCGGCAGTTGCGAAGCCAAATCATTGAAATCAATGCATTGACGACGCACGCGTTCATCGAAAAAATCGGGACGCAAATATTCCGCCCGATCGTCAGCAACAGTAACATGACAGCCAATAAAGAGAAGCATATCGGCGATACAACGACTCACATGACCGGCGCCCAACACCAATACTTCAGGGTCCTTTTCGACCGGTTGCACAAAGCATTCCATGGCACCTAAATTCAATACTTCAGGTCGCTGTTCCGGATTAATGCAAATACCGTCAACCGCGTTGCCGTATACGACATCGCCTTTTTCATTATACAAGACTTTATCGCCTTGGCGTTCACCGCTCAGCACGGTTACCATAATTGATTTTTCATCCTGTGCCAAACGCTGTTCAATTACATCATATAAGCTCATAAAAACCTCAAAATTTAAAATAACTCTTCTTCGTGCATAAAAGCTAAAATGGCCTCCATGACACCGCCGGCAACGGCTAATGCCTTGTCGGAAATAGAATAACAATGGGAGCGTTCACAACGTGCATCCACATCAGCCAATTTAAAACCTTTAGTTACCATTAAACCGGAGGCCAATACACCGCGCAAAATGCCGGCAATCTGCGACACAACCGGTGTACCGTCTACAAAACCGATAGTTTCACCGGCTTCCACTTCTTCGCCGATATGACGGCGAGCCGTGAATAAACCGTCACACGGCGAATGCATTACACGCTCATACGTATAACCGCCTACATTACCGGGTACCCCCGTATTCGGTAAGGCGGATCCTTCATAAATACAACGGCCTAATGTATGACCGCGCATGGTTTCTACTACCACGTTCACATCATCACCGGCCGTAAAACCCGGGCCGCAACCGATAACGAGCGGTGCATCATCATTGCGCGTACCGACATTGCGCTTCGCCAAGATAGCGTCCACCACCACATCCGGTTTTATTGCCTCTAAAACAGTTCGATAGTCTTCTGTCACTACCGGTATTATATCTTCGCCGCGCTCCAATATGCCTTGTGCTTCCGCCAATGTCACATGGCGTGCCACGTAACGTTCCAATAAAACTTCCCCGCGATGTACCGCCGCCCCGTAACACACCTTGCGACGAATCATCGTTGGAATCGGTAATTCATTTATCACAACACGAAAACCTGCGCGTCGTAAACGATACACACACCCGGAGGCAATATCGCCGCCACTGCGCATAAGTATTAATGGTTTCATATTTTTCCTCGCCTATTATACAACTGTTCATATTCAAACGGCGTATCAACATCAACGCCGATAGGTTCTGAAATTTCGATAAATTGCACAAAATCTTTTGCTTCGCCGCGCATAAGTCGGCGGCCCCCTTCATCCCCCACTAACTGTTGTAAAGCGTCTTTCCATACGGGTCCGAAAATAACCGGATTTCCCCGTTCTTTATTGTGTCCGTATAACGGACACAAAATCAGTTTATCATCTTGATTAAGCACACTATAGCCCTTTTGCATTTTACGGACAGCCTCTTGCGTTATAAGGGGTTGATCCGCCACAGCACAAAGTACCGGCCGTGGGGAATTCGCTAAAGCAGCGATGCCCTTGGCCAAGGAACTACTTTGCCCTCTTTCCGGTGCTTCATTATAAACAGCCGTAAATCCCCATGAATTAGCTATTTGTGCCGCTTCGGTTGCTTGTTCGCCTCCCGTAACTACAATTTTATTACCTCCCAAATCGCCGTATACCTCACAGGCCGCATCCAGAAGTGTACGGCCGCGCCAAGGCAACAATATTTTAGAAGTCCCCATACGGCGGCTGAGACCGGCCGCCAAAATTACTACATCAATATCCATTACTAATTCCTGTCAATGTCCGCTTCACTACGTTGGCTCTTACCGGATTTCCCCTACATAATTCACCGAACGTAACGTAAAGCGACTGAGAACGATTGCTACTGCCACTGAATAACGCGAGCAATTTCACAGCTGGCTTTATAGCCGTCAGCCAATACAATCATGGAGAATTTGCTGTCCGATAACGCATCAAGGAAGGCATCAATGATACGATGTTGCACCGTATCATAACCAGTACAGAATAAAATCCGTTTGCCTTGACTGTATTGAAATAAGCCCTGCGGATGCAATACCAAACGAGCCAGCATCGAAGATGTTACCACAGCACCTTCGGCGCGCTCCATAATATTGGCAACGGCGCCTAAATTATGAACATGTTCTTCTGTGAGTTCGGTGCCGAGCATCTGCAAATTGACTACGCCAATTGTGGTAGTCGTTTGAGATGGGATAATCGGTTCCGTCGTTTTTGGTGCCTTTACCCATTTTTCTTTAGCACCGTCCGCTTCAACCAAAATTTGCCAATTTGGATGTACCATGTGCATCGCATCAATAGCCTGAGGCTTCAAAGAGGTTACTTTAGTGCCATCAACACTGCTGAACCAAGCTGCACAGCGCCCCCGCTGCATAGCTTTGTGACAGGCTTCTTCCGCATCATTAAAATCTGTCCCATAATACGGATTCCATAAAGCTACCTGAGATTCATACAGTTTGGTAGTAGTCGTAACTAAAGTCGGCGCTCCTATTAATCCTGCATATTCTACCAATTTAGAGAGTACTGTTGTCTTACCGCCAGCCCCTACAATGGCTGTTATACCCGGTTCAATCAACGAATTCCAATGTTTAGCTTGAATCATCATGGCCGTTCCTCCTCAGTGCGAGCACTCTTCTGGCTCGAAATTAAATACCTACCCTTTATTGTTTCGCCATCAAGGCCTGAAATACCTTTTCTGAAATCATAGGTAATGTAGTTAATTCTGCTCCGCATGCATTTAAGATGGCGCCTTGAATAGCCGGGCAGGAAGTATTAATGACTACTTCGCCAATAGATTTCACACCGAAAGCCCCTGTCGGTTCATGGGATTCTACAAAATCTACGTGAAGACGTCCCATATCGAGGCGCGTTGGGATTTTATAGCGCATTAAGTTATTTGTTTCTAAGCGACCCGTACTCGAATAGTTTATTTCTTCCGTCAAAGCCATACCGATGCCCTGTACAATACCGCCTTCGGCTTGAACTCTGGCTAATTTCGGATTGACCACCGTACCGCAATCCACAACCGCATAATAATCGAGCGGCGTTACCTGACCCGTCTCCGTATCGACACTGACTTCCGCAATACCAATCATAAATGGTGGCGGTGAGGTATGACTGCCCCAAGTGGCAAACCCCACAAGTTGCTGTGCCGCCGGTCCGAAGCTTACCAATAATTTAGGTGCCAATTCCTGCGTAGTCATAGCTTTTTGACCATCTTTAGTTCTGGCAGTTACCCCGTCAAAATCAATATCAGCTTCACTTATTCCCAAATAAGTGGCGAACGTCTTAATTAATTTAGCTCGTAAATCTTCGGCCGCCATTTTAGCCGCTGTTCCTGTTACATAAGTAGTACTCGATGCATAAGAACCCGGATCGAACGGCACTACATCCGTATCCGCTTCATAACAAGTCATGTGATCAAGCGGACAGCCAAGTACTTCGCAAGCCATCTGCATGAGAATCGTATTGGAGCCGGTGCCCATATCGGTGGACCCGGTATATAAAGTATAACTACCGTCATCTTGCAATTTAATTTCAACCGAGGCCGTATCGATATTGGCAACACCGGATCCTTGGAACGCCAATGCCACACCTAAACCGCCGCGATGGGTTTCATCAATCTGCCAGCTGTGCGGCCGTTCATCCCAACGGGCCATAGCCTTGGCTTTGGCAATTGCTTCTTTTAAAAGCCCCGATTCGAGCACTTCGCCAGGTTCGTATACTTGCGAACGCTCGCCAACATTGATGAGGTTTTTGAGGCGCAATTCGATTTCATCAACGCCCATTTTTTTAGCCAATTTGGTTACCGCACATTCAAGCGGCCACAAGGCTTCCGTGGCCCCATAACCACGGAACGCACCGCCTGCCATATGATTGGTGTAGACGATGTTCGATTCATAGCGAACTGCCTTGCCTTTATTATAGAGCGGTACCGACTTATGTTCACCGGCTGTAAACGTCGTAAAAGCATGGGTACCGTAAGCACCGGCATCCGACACGGCTACCATGTCGATAACCTGAATGATACCGTCTTTAGTAGCCCCCAACCGAATTTTCCACTCACGCGCATGACGACTGGTTGAGCAGTTATTCGCTTCGTGACGGTCATAAATTAAAACAGCCGGTTTTTTCAAAGTCCAAGTTACAAACGCTACGAACAATTCGGTGCACGCCGTTTGTTTAGAACCGAAGCCGCCACCGATACGCGGTTTAATAACACGCACTTTAGTGGCCGGGATTTCCAAGGCTCGAGCAATATGACGACGTACATGGAACGGAATCTGGGTCGAACTGGTACATACAAGGCGGCCGAATTGGTCAATGGTGCAGAATGTACGGAATGTTTCCATGGCTGTTTGAATCGTTGCCTGGTCAAAATATGTATCTTCCACCACATAATCGCACTTTGCCAATTCCCCTTCAACATCGCCTACAACGCGGCTGTACGAACAAGCCAAATTGCGTTTAGGATCGCCGCCGACCGGCATATTGTAATCCAAATCATCTTCCGGATGAATCACTGTCGGATGATCTAACGCAGTGCGCATATCGAGAACCGGTTCCATCACATCATAAGTAACGCGAATTACCTTCATGGCTTGCAAAGCGGTCGCTTCGTCTTTGGCTACAATGAGTGCCACCGCATCCCCCACATACCGCACATATTGATCTAAAATTAAAGAATCATAGGCGGATGGTTCCGGAAAGGTCTGACCGGCTAAAGTAAAGCGTGTCTTCGGCACATCTTTATAGGTAAAAACCGCTTCAACGCCCGGTAATTTCAACGCTACCGTAGCGTTAATATCAAGAATCTTCGCCATCGGATGCGGGCTGCGCAATACTTTAATTACCAGTGCATGAGGCGGTATAAAATCTTCCGTATAAGCGGCACGGCCGCTCAAAATCGTAGCGGCATCAATTTTCTTGTACGACTTACCCACATGTTGACGTACTTTTTGTTCTTCACTCATGCCTCTACCTCCTGCAAGTAACGACGAATGCCGCGCAAATGCGATTCATAACCGGTACAACGGCACAAATTGCCTACGAGAAAATCCTTAATTTCTTCATCGGTCGGATTTGGATTTTGACGGCGTAACGCCATAGCACTCATCATCATGCCCGTGGTACAGTAACCGCATTGATCGGCGCCTTCGGCTGCCAAACAATCCGCCAAAAGAGCTGCTTCATCGGCAAGGCCCTCGAGCGTCGTCACTTCATGGCCGGCCGCCCGATAAGTCAGATACGAACAGGACAAAATAGTCTTCCCGTCGAGCCATACGGTACAAAGGCCGCAATTAAGCGTATCGCAGCCGCGTCGCGTACTGAAATAACCTTGGCCGCGTAACGTAGTCAATAACATTTCATCCGGTTCAACCGACACCTGTATTTTTTTACCATTTACTGTTAAACTTACGTCCACTGCTCTACCTCCTGCACCAAGCGTTTTACCAGTACTTTTGTCATAGCTGCGCGATACTCGGTCGACGCATGCGAATTTGTCTGAAACGCAATTTCAGCGGCAGCGGTCGCCATCACTTCATCAATGGCTGCTACGCCTTTAGTGCTCAACAGTTCACCGGCCTTAACCGCTTCACGGGCAGCCGCCGGACGACAACCGATATACATATGATAGCCCGTTTCATCCTTACGAAGCGAACCCGTCAAAAACGGAAAATCGCTCGTCGATTTACGCAAAGTACTAATTGCCACCGGTCGTACCTCTTTAGGCACACGAATTTCTACAAGTACATCCCGTTCTTTAAAATTCATATATTCAGCTAAAGGCATAACACAGTTTTTGTGAAGTACTACATCGGCCTTTAACGCCAATAGAGCCGGCAAAATATCGGAAAACCCGAAGCGAGCCGCCACAGAACCGCCCATGGTGGCCATATTACGAAACTGAACACCCAAAATAGGATGTACTGCTTTGATTAAAAGTCCTTTAGCATAGGTTTTGAAGGGCTCAAACCGTTCCACATCGCCTTGGGTTGCCATGGCTCCGATAGCATAATAGCTCTCTTCGTCACGAATATAATCTAAGCCCAACTGACTCATATCAATCACTGAAGGCCAACGCCACGTCCCTAAACCGATCCAACAGCCGCCGGCTAAAAACGGAGCTGTCTTAAATTTCAAGGCCATCTCATATGCCTCGTCAACCGTCTTCGGTTGCAATAACTGCCGATACATCAACATGATGTCCTCCTACCTCTACATGCAGATTCGCTACACCTGTTATCCACTATATAAAATAAATGCACTGCCAAATTAAATGCACCATACATGGCGACTTGATATACTTTTATTATAATCGAACGCCGTCCGTAATATATAAAAAGTCATCGCTTTTTTGTACAAAATTTGTCATAATAACTGTATCATGATAACACGAAACGACATTTTTCAAATAGCAAAAAAATTAAATATTCCCGCCGTAGGTATCGCCCCATGGCCGTTACCGGAAGATGCGCCCAACTATATCGACACGAACAAGCCCTGTCCGTTTATTAACGGCACCTTGGAAGAACGGCTCACGGCCAATACACAATTACAGACGCCCAAGAGTGCTATTGTCTGTCTCTTCCCATACTATATAAAAACGGATCAGCCGGTCAATTTACCGCGTTACGCTTGGGGGCCCGACTATCATCTGGTCATCCCCGACTATCTGAAACGATTCGGTGCGGCCCTGCAAGAACTGGATCAAACGGTGGAATTTGAAATCCACTGCGATACATCGCCCATGGCCGACCGGTATATAGCCTATCTTGCAGGTCTCGGTATTTTTGGCAAAAACAGGTCCCTCATCCATCCGGTTTGGGGCAGCTACACTTCAATCGGCACTCTTTTAACCTCTTGCGAACTCACGCCGGACGAACCTATGCAAGGTACCTGTCTCAGTTGCAATCGCTGTATTAAATCTTGTCCCGGTCAATCACTGGGCCATAAAGAGTTCGGTTTTGAAACATGCAAAAGCTACCTCACCCAGAAGAAAAGAGACTTGCCCCCCGATGAAGTAGCGATTATCCAAAAATCTCCCCTCATTTGGGGCTGTGATATTTGTCAAGAAGTGTGCCCGCACAATCGTAATGTGCCAACCACACCGATTCCGGAGTTTCAAACCGTTGAACCCTATGTCAATCCGGTGCAACTGCCGGAACTCACCAATAAAACATTCAAAGCCGAATACGGCCACCGTGCCTTTGCGTGGCGCGGTAAAGCTGTGCTGCTTCGCAACGCTAACTATATAGCCGAAACAAACACCACCGGCACAGACTCAAATGCAATAACTTCATCGGCCGATTCAGCCGCAAAACCGGTGGCACCGCTTACCACTCATTCATCTAACGATGAATAATTAAGCGTATCAAGCGATGCACTCATAGGTTCCATATATAATGTCAAAAACTGCTCCACTGCCGGTAATTCCATGGCGTGGAGCTTTGTTAATATACTGTCGTAAGCTTCATTGAATTCCTCATTGCCGGCTTTTCTCTCGATGGCACATTTCATAAAAGCCGCCATCGTATCAGCCGCTTTGAGCAATTTTAACTCTATTTCATCGAGTTCGCCCAACAAATACGGTTCATAGGCCTTTTGCAGTTCCGTCGGCAACGTACGCAACATCTTCTCTTGGGCCAATCGTTCCACTTGACCATATAATTCACGCAATGTGGGATGAAAATATTTAATCGGAGTCGGCATATCGCCGGTAAAAATTTCACTCACATCATGATACATGGCGGCTACGGCCAAACGATTAACGTCGACCGTACCGCCGTTTAAATTATGTAATAACGCCAAGTTGTGAACGATAAATGCCACATCAAGACTGTGTTCCTGGTTATTTTCCGGTTCCATATTGCGCATCAAGCCCCAACGACGAATAAATCGCAAACGTCGTAAAAAGGCAAAAAACGCACTGGTTTTACCTGATTCTGATTTCATAATACCCCTTTATCTATACCTGTTTATAACACCTTATAACAGCTTTATAAGGTTTAACGTCTTATTACACCTTTATAATACCCGATTATGCTATTTTGTTACACCCAATCGGGCAAACCCATAATCCAATAAAGCCGGCGCATCAACCCAGCGATTATCGTCATTTAAGAGAACCACAATCAACGTGTGCCCGTCACGGGTTGCCGTGGCAATCAAACACTCACCGGCCGCTTCCGTGTAGCCTGTTTTGAGGCCGTTGGCCCCTTCATATTTACTGCGAATAAAGTGATTCGTTGTGCGAATCCAAACCGGTTTGCGGTTTTCATAAGGAACCTTGTAAAAATCATCGCCTACAAAATCACGGAACATGGGAATATTCATGCCGTAAGCCGCAATTTTAGCCAAGTCCAGAGCTGTCGAATAATGACCGACTTCCGTAAGACCATGCGGATTCAAAAAATGACTGCCCGTAGCCCCTGCTTCTTTTGCCACTTGATTCATCTCCAGCGCAAAGCGATATACACTGCCGCTCACATTTTCAGCCACTACTACGGCCGCATCATTACCGCTGGCTACCATCATACCTTCTGCCACCGCCTGTAAAGGCAACTGATCCGTCGGTTTAACACCTAAGTTAGATTCTTCCATAGAGGCCGCATACGGACTGATTGTGGCCAATTCATCAAGCCTTGTCCCCTGCAATTTAAGGGCCGTTAACAGCGTAACCATTTTAGTGGTGCTGGCCGGATGCATTCGCTTATTTTCATTACGCGATACCAACACGCGACCTGTATCGGCATCCATCAGAACGACTGCTTCCGCCACAAAACTCGGTACGGCAACCGCACTCGACTTCGCCGCAGATGTTTCATCTAAAAACACAGTCGCCTGCCTTGCCAATTCCGGAGTCGTCGTTTGACTTACTTTAGCATCGGTTGTCTGACTGACGGCCGCTTGATCGGCCGCCGCAACCTGCGTTGCCCCTAATGCCCCAACGACCACCAAACCACCTGTCACTACAAAAACGCCTAACATTTTTTGCCAATAGTTCATAATCCAACAATCCTTATTTTACATATTGACTCATATCACCTAAAGGCTTAGCATTTTCATCTAAACCGCTGCGCTGAATATGCACAACGCGCTGAGGATATGGAATATCAATATTTTCTGCATCAAAATGATCTTTTATCGAAGACATAGTATCATAGAATACCTTCATATAGTTGGCATTTTCTACTACCGGGTACGCCACAATACGCACCGAGTTATCGCCGAATTCCATGATACCTACTTCAACCATCTCACGGTTGACGATACGTTCATCGCTTTCAATAATTTCACGAATAATCTTAATGGCCTTATGATGGTCATTATCATAACCAATATTAAATACGAAAGGTACTACACGTGTATCCTGATATGTACTGTTCGTCACCTGCTGTGATGTAAGCATGGAGTTTGGAATAAATACGGTGCGCATTTCCTTCGTTACAATAGCCGTATTCATAAACTGAATGCTGCGAACCGTCCCCGTTACCGAACCGACTGTAATCAAATCGCCGGCTCTGAACGGTTTAAAAATCAGAATCAAAAGACCCGATGCAAAGTTGGCCAGATTACTCTGCAAAGCCAAACCGATAGCTAAACCTAAAGCACCAAAGGCTGCCAATAAAGACGTTGTCGGGAACCCGGCCGAGTTAAGCGCCGTTAAGAGAACAATGGCAAGCAACCCGTAATAGATAATCTGACTCACAAAAGATACAACCGTATGATCATAATTGGCACGCTTCATCATGCGCATGGCCACATCACGAATAAAACGGGCCAGATACATCCCCACAATATATATAAGGAGTGCCACAATCAGACTCGGTCCATGCTCAATAAAGAAATTAATAATTCTATCCACATAACTCATACTGTCCGCCACTTGATTTTGAACACTGGTCGAAACCGGATCCGCGGCTTGTACACTGGCTACTAACATATAAACGCCTCTCTTTCTTTTAAAAATTACACTACCTTTTTATTACTTGTCTTATGAAAAAAACAACAGATGACAAATTGTTAAAAACCATATATGATAACACTATGTGTCTATATATTTAAATGCTGATTTAACGTACTGAAAAACAAGTTTTATGTGCTAAAAGCAAGTTTAAGGTACTGAAAAAACAAGTGTCATCGGATATAAACTTAAACAGGAGTCAACTATGACAAAACCAACTATTAATAATCCATATATAGCGCCGTCGGAATTAGCCGTCGGCGGTCAAGTCCATATTCATAACACAGCCATCGTTGTTGCCTTCGATGACGTGCGTTACAGCTTGAGCACCGGTCCGTTAAACGGCGGTTTACACCACATTATGGCTATCCGTAATCAGAACTTGCCGTTTTTTGTAGAAACCGAACAAGAACTGCCGGGCGGTTCCTCAGCCGGCTATTTAAAAGCCGAATTTGAACAGGAAGATTATCCTTTAAATTTCTGTACCGGTCTCATTACCAGTGCCACCATGGAGTTCCATGTTTATACCAAAGTAACGGCCGGCGATGTTATCGTCGAAACCATTGCTACCGCCGGTTTTGAAGCAACCGCTCATTGTGCCGGCGACGGTTATTACTACGAAGAAAAGGACGGTAAATTTCGCCAACCGGGCACGATTAACCTCTTAATTTTTACCAATAAAGCCTTAACCGACGGGGCCCTAACCAAGGCATTAATTACCGTTACCGAAGCCAAAAGTGCCGCTTTTCGCGAGGCGGAAATTAAAAGCCTCATCAGCGGTGCCTACGCTACCGGCACGGCTACGGACGGCGTCGTACTCACCATCGATACCAACGGCGAAGTATTGACCGACTCGGGTACTTACTCGTTATTTGGCGATACCTTAGCCAAATGCGTACGTCTTGCCATGAAGCGTGCTTTTGAAAATATCGAACGCAAAGCAGAATACGACAAGGCTTTAAAAGCCTATGAAGAAACTAACGCCGAAGCTTAATATTCACTAGAACGACGAAGCTTACTATTCAGTAGAACGATGCGCCCCCATACGCCTAAAAATTTAAAGCTTAATATTCGTAAAAATATTCCTGTAAAGCGGCTCGATCTGTTGTCTTAGTCAATGCCAAAGTCAACAGAATACGCGCCTTTGAAGGTGCCAATGTATCACCGGCGATAAAACCGTGACGACTGTCGTTTGGCATGACAGATACCATACCGCTACCGGTGCGCGATGAGCGTACAACCGGAATATCAAGGTTTTCAACCAACTGCCGGATACGTTCCGGTAATATACCGTGACCAAGCCCTGCGAGCACTAAGCCGTGGGGCTTTGTTTGTAGTACATGGTGCAATACACCGGAATCAATGCCGCCATACAAATATACTAACGCTACAGTCGGCAGTTCCTTAACCGCAAGCGGCGCGAACTCACTATTTAAAGTATGTTTACGAAGCGATTGATAATAAAAACGTGCCACACCGTCTTGCACAAAGCCTATATGACCGAAAAAATCATTGCCGAATGCATCGGAGCCGGTCGTATGACGTTTCATTACCTCACGAGCACAATTAATGGTTCCGTTCAGTGTAACGAGTACGCCTTTGCCGACAGCTTCAGGCGATCTGGCAATCTGCACGGCCTGCAATAAATTAAGCGGGCCGTCCGCGCTGATAGCCGTAGCCGGACGCATAGCACCAACCATGACAATCGGCTTGTCCGTTTTAACCGTTAACTGTAAAAAATACGAACCTTCTTCCATTGTATCAGTACCGTGAGTAATCACCACAGCGGCCACATCATCACGATCTACCGCCGCCTGTACGGTATGTGCCAAATCTATCCATATAGCCATTGTCATATCCGAACTATCGATATTACATAATTGTTTGCTCTCAAAAGGGCCGTAATGTTCTACGCCCGGCACAATAGCCAACACTTCATCAATACCAAGCTCGCCGGCCTGATAAGCGGTCAAATCTTCCGCCGAACCGCTCTGCCCCGCAATGGTACCGCCGGTGCCGATAACAACAATTTTTTTAGTATATGCCATAGCATACCCTCCTCTTAATTCAAGGTTTTTACAAATCTATTATAACAAAGAATTCCTTTCACTGGCTATGCAAAGGCGGAATTTTATCTATTAAAATCGATATAATACTTTTTGTAGTGTGCAACTTTTTTAATAACATTTCATCATGATTTTTGAATTTCTATACTATATAGTTAAGAATATTTTTGTCACAAATCAACATAAATGTGTTACTATAAAGTTATAGTTTTTTATTCGTGTACAGTTGTATACAGTTGTATACACTGATTTAGTAAATGGGGTGTATTTATGAGTGCACAAAAAGTATTAGAATTTTTTAAAGCAATGAATCAAATTCCTCGTGGTTCCGGCAATGAAAAAGCTGTCAGCGACTGGCTTGTTGAATTTGCCAAAGCGCGTAATCTTGAAGTAGAACAGGACGAAGCCAATAACGTACTTATCCGTAAAGCGGCTACGCCGGGTTTCGAAAACCGACCCAGCATTATTTTGCAAGGTCACATGGATATGGTTTGTGAAAAAAGTGACGCTTCAACTCACGATTTCTTGACCGATCCGATTGAACATATTGAAGAAGGCGAATGGCTCCACGCCAACGAAACAACCTTGGGTGCCGATAACGGTATCGCCGTTGCCATGTCCCTGGCTGTCCTCGATTCCGACAGCATCGAACACGGTCCGTTGGAATGTCTTTTCACTACATCCGAAGAAACCGGTATGGACGGTGCTTTGGCTGTTAAAGAAGGTCAGACTCACGGTCAATATCTACTCAATATCGACACTGAAGTAGAAGGCGAATTCGTAGTCAGTTGCGCCGGCGGTTGCCGCGTAGATGTTGAAATTCCTCGTCTTCGCGATAATCGTGACTCCCAATTCACCCATGCGTTGAAATTAACCTTGAACGGTTTCTTAGGCGGTCACTCCGGCATTGAAATTCATAAAGAACGCGCCAACGGCAACCAAATCCTCGGTCGTCTTTTATACGAATTGGCCGCTCAATACAATTATCAATTGGCCTCCTTCACCGGCGGTACTAAACATAACGCCATTCCACGCGTCGGTTCCGCAACCATTTTGGTAAAAGAATCCGATGTAAAACCGATTACTACTTGGATTCAGGCTAAAATGAAAGCGTATCGCGGTGAATTCACCCCTCAAGATGAAAATATTAACATCCTCGTAAGCGACGCTGAATTACCTGATACCGTTTACGGTGGTGACACAGCCGAATCTTTACTCACCTTCTTATACCTCGCGCCAAACGGCGTTTTTGCCATGAACCATTCCTTGGAAGGCCTTGTTGAAACAAGTAACAACATCGCTATCGTGGAAGAAACAGAACATACCATTCATTTGTTGATTTCCATTCGCAGCCTCTCAGAAAGCTCCATGGACTTCTTAACCAAGAAAATCCATCTCTTAGCTTCCACCTTAGGCCTTCCTTCAAAAATCGCCGGCTCCTATCCGGCTTGGGAATACGAACCGGGCAGTCCTTTAGAAGAACAGGCTATCACTATTTATGAAAAAGTAACCGGCCAGAAACCAAAAGTAACCGCTATCCATGCAGGTCTTGAATGCGGTCTCTTGAAAGCCGTTATGCCAAATACCCAAATGATCAGCTTCGGGCCTACGATCACTCATGCCCATACCCCTCAAGAAAGATTGCATTTGCCATCAGTAGAGCATATTTTTGATTACTTAAAAGTTTTATTGAAAGAGCTCAAATAGGAAAGGGCCGATATCTTTCTTTAAACTGATAGGCTTAAATATTTGGCTTGCCCGAATTATTATGGCGTAAATTAATAAAAGCCCCTATACCTTCCTTGCACCCTGGCTCCACGTAGCAAAAGGGATGCTTCAGAAGACATGGGGACCCTTTACATACATTATCTATTCTTAAGCAATACTCCGGTTACGCCCAATATTTTATAATTTCCGCAGGAAAAGAAAGAAAGAAAAACACCATTTTACTTATCTTGCAATATAACAGAACTATGTTTTAAATTGATATGATAATTCCCAAATAAAAAATATGTCCTCGGAACATCGCCTTGTTGCATGCAACCCAGCGGTGCGAGAGGACATATTTTTTTATACCTCTTCTTCCCAGCAAATAAAATATTCTCGCGGCTAGTTCTTAACTAATGTTGCAGAAACGCCATTTGCTCTATGATAACAAAGCGAGTTTTACATATTCTACGATGCCTTCCAAAGGTACACCTGCTTTTTTAAAGCGAAGGGCAAATTCAACCCAATTAATAGTTACTTCGTCAAAATCACGAATACCCGAAGCGGTACGTGGCACACTTGGAATCAAGCCGATTCGTTCATAATAACGAAGTGTATCGGTGGTAATATCAAATTTTTCAGCTATTTCTTTTATTGTCATTGTATCATCTCCTTGTAATTTTTGTTTATTCTATATTATACGTTTGACACTTTATTTACTGTAATTATTGTATCCCTTTGAGCTAACTTCAAGTCAAGTTATTTATTATTAAATACTCAATTATTTGATAGAAATTGTCAAAATCTCCTATAAAGCAGCGATGTTTATCAAATTTTATAAATCGAAGCAAGATATTACTGAAATAATTAACCTCCAACATAGCAAAGCAAAGCATAATATAACAAAGCCCTTGCAGAATTTCACACGCAAGGGCTTTGTCTTTTAATTTTTAAGTTGTATTGTAAGTTGAAGTAGTGAAGTTGTATTGCAAATCAAAATGTGAAGTTATTTCGCAATTAAAGTAATGAACGCTTAATACCACCAGTACAGCGTAAAAGCATATTCATTTTTAGCCGGATTAATTAAATTGAAAGCTGTAATTTGCTTAATTGGTTTATTTTGTTTATTCAAATTCGCCGACTTAAACGTGTTCCAAAGCTTGTGCCAAATCATCGATCAAATCCTCCACGTTTTCAATCCCCACGGAGATACGAATCATATCCGGAGTTACGCCGGCTGCTTTTTGCTCTGCTTCATTAAGCTGTGCATGAGTTGTGCTGGACGGATGAATTACGAGGGATTTCGCATCGCCTACGTTAGCCAAGTTGGAGAAAATCTCAAGGGCATCTACGAATTTAATGCCTTCAGCTTTGCCGCCTTTAATACCGAAAGTGAAGATAGAACCAACGCCTTTTGGATAGTATTTATCAGCCAAGGCTTTGTATTTACTGTCTTTCAATTCCGGATAGTTAACCCAAGCAACTTTTGGATGGTTAGCCAAGAAGTCGATGATTTTACGGGTATTTTCAACATGGCGTTCTACACGTAAGGACAAGGTTTCAATGCCTTGTAAAATGAGCCATGCAGCGAGCGGTGTCAAAGCAGCACCGGTATCACGGAGCAACTGAGCACGAACTTTTACAGTGAAAGGAATCGGTAAATCAGCATATACAAGACCGTTATAATGAACGTCACCGGCTACAAAATCTGGGTAACGACCGCTGGCTTTATAGTCGAATTTACCGCTTTCAACGATAACACCGGCAATTGTTGTACCGTGACCGCCTAAGAATTTAGTGGCGGAATGCACTACCACGTCGGCCCCATGCTCAATCGGGCGAATAAGGTATGGGGTACCGAAAGTATTATCTACAATAAGGATGATGCCGTGTTTATGGGCAATATCCGCCACAGCTTGAATATCCACAAGGTTGATGTTCGGATTACCGATGGTTTCCACATAAATCGCTTTAGTGCGGTCATCGATAGCTTTTTCAAAAGCACTCAAATCATCAGGATCAACGAATTTAGTCGTAATGCCAAAACGAGGCAAAGTGGAGCTGAACAAATTATAGGTACCACCGTATAAAGTGGAGGCTGCGATAATGTTATCGCCGGTACCGGCTACGTTTTCAATCGCGTAAGTAATAGCTGCCGAACCGGAACCTACGGATAAGGCACCGGCACCACCTTCTAAAGCCGCTACGCGTTTTTCAAGAACGTCGTTAGTCGGTGTCCCTAGGCGGGAATAGATAGCACCCGGATCGCGAAGGGCAAAGCGATCAGCTGCCTGTTGTGCATCTTTAAATACATAGCTTGTAGTTTGGTGAATCGGCACCGCACGGGCACCTGTTTCGTCGATAACTTGACCTTCATGTAATTGGATGGTTTCGAATTTGTACTGTTTGCTCATAATAAAATCTCTCCTTTTTCTCTCTGTCGGTTTCTCACGCCGACAATCCCTAATCTCTCTTTATTTTATATTTGACAGCTCTTAGCGTCTCTCTCTTTACGCCATGTCTGTAACTAACAATTTCGTTGTTGTTTCATTTTTTGAATCTGTTCAATAATATACGGTGTTTCCTGGTATACGTAATAGTTCAGCCAATTGGTAAAAATCAGCGTCCCTGTTGACCGCCAACGCACGATAGGTGCTTTCGTCGGATCATCGTCAGGATAGTAATTTTCAGGAACATCAATATCGAGTCCCAAGTTTTTATCCCGTTCATATTCCCGCTGCAAGGTATCTCGATCGTACTCGGAATGGCCGAACACAAAGATGTGTTTGTTATCGAGGCTGCGAACTATGGCTGCGCCGGCTTTTTCAGAAGCAGCTAAAATCTCCAAATTCGGATTTGCTTTTATCTCATCAACCGACACGGTCGTGTGCCTTGAATGGGGCATGTAGAAAATCTCATCCATACCGCGAAGCAGCATTGGCCTTTTGTTAAGGACTTCGTTTTCAAAAACCCCGAACAGCTTCGTCGGCAACAATTCTTTGTCGATACCGAAGTGATAATACAAACCGGCTTGCGCTCCCCAGCAGATGTAGAGCGTGGAGTATACATGATTTTCACTCCAATCCATAATCTCGGTCAGTTCCTGCCAGTAATTCACTTCTTCAAACGGCATCAATTCAATTGGTGCGCCGGTGATAATCATACCGTCATAAAACTTGTCTTTGATTTCATCGAAAGTCCGATAAAACGAACTGAGGTGATGTTCTGATGTGTGTGCTGCCTTGTGACTCGCCATATGTAGTAAGGTAATGTCCAGTTGCAACGGCGTATTGCTTAATGCTCTTAAAATCTGTGTTTCCGTTACTTCTTTCGTCGGCATCAGATTAACGATTAATATTTGTAGCGGCCGAATATCTTGTGTTTCAGCTCTTACCGTGTCCATGACGAAGATATTTTCTTCTGCCAGTTTAGCAATGGCCGGCAAGTCTTTCACTACCGTTATGGGCATTTTGCATCACTCCTTCCCCCAAGCCCGTACTCTCTTTTCTCATCTTTCTCAAATCTTAATGATTAACACTCTAACCCCTCTTACTAAACTGCTCGTCTTTCTCAAATCTGAATCTCTAAGTTCCTATACTCAAATCCTTTCTTTATAGAAAACTTTCAAAACCGAATCCCCAAAGTCTCTCTTTTTTCTCAAACATTGTAAAACTCATTGCTTAGTGCCTATCATTTTATTAACTCACTGCCCCTCCGAGCAACAGCCTCTCAACTCTGTTGTTCGTTTACAGTGGTTAATGCCATTAACATATACTGCTTTCAGTTTGCTATCAGCAAGTTGATTAGTATTACTATGCCATAAAAATCGGTAAAAAAAACATCCTCTATTCACCGCTGTGAACAAGGACGTCTATAACATGTTACCACCTTGATTTAGCAAAGCCTCACGGCTCTGCCCTCAGCCGGTACGTCTTACAAAATAAAATTATGTCGTACTTATTCTTAAAGTACCTTAACTATATGACTCTATTCGTAAGGTTATACCGTGGCATTATAACGGTTGCATCCGCCGAGACTAAAGCTTACGCATTCCACCTCGGATACTCCAAGACCATTTTCCTCGCATTCTTTTGCATCCCCTTCCACCTTACGGGACTCTCTGTGCCAACGCTCTGCGATTACTTATCTCTTCATCGTCGATTCTGTATGTTAATGTAGGCTATCGATGACTTGCTGTCGTTATCGATGTGACTACTATACCAATCATTCAAAAAGCTGTCAACAAGAGTTTTACGTCATTCTTTTGACAGTGGACACTTTGAGTTATTTCGAAAATTATGAAGCTAACTCGATTTATAGTATAATTTTGGCGAAAAAATTACAATTTAACTGTAATCCCGATACTTATGAATAATCTCAAAAGCACAGCTTGTTATAGTCCGGAACTATAGCAAACATTAATCAACAACTATAAACTAGTCTACTCCTATTACGCATTCTGAATTAAATTTCTCTGGCAAACGATTCAATACATAGCATTATAATTCAATTTTTTTATTAAAATAAAAAACGATCCAATTATCAAAAATAGATGGCTCCAAACATAAAAAAATAGATTACTCCATACATCAAAAAAAAGATTGCTCCATACATCAAAAAAAGATTGCTCCATACATCAAAAAAAATTTCTTCAAACATCAAAAAAGGGACTGCCGTAGCAGTCCCTAAATTGTGCTTGCAATTATATTTGCATTTTTAGTAATTTGTAATCGCTTACGCTTTATTTTTTACATCAAGACGTAACAGCGATCGTTGTAAAGCCAACTCAGCACGATGAAAATCAATCTCTGCATTCTTAGATGCGAGACGTTCTTCCGCACGTGCCTTAGCCCGTTTAGCACGTTCTACGTCAATTTCTTCAGGCAATTCGCAATTCGGTGTTACAACGGTAATCACATTGTCTTTGATTTCCAAAAAACCGCCGAAGTTGGCCATAAAATGACGAGTGCCGTCCGGTAAATCTACACGCAACGGTGCAATTTCCAAGGCAACCACTAAATCGGCGTGGCGTGGTAAGATACCGAGTTCGCCCATTTCAGTACGCACGACAACAAAATTGACATCACCCGAAAAGGCCGTCTTGTCAGGGGTAATTACATCCAGATGCATGGTCTTGCCGCTACTCATGAACTATTCCCCCTTCTCCGTCAATTCCTTTCCTTTAGCAACTGCTTCATCAATGGTGCCTACCATATAGAACGCGTTTTCCGGTAAATCATCATGTTTACCTTCCAAAATTTCTTTGAAGCCACGCAAGGTTTCTTTAAGTGGTACATATTTGCCCGGTGAACCGGTAAATACTTCCGCTACGAAGAATGGCTGGCTGAGGAAACGTTGAATTTTACGGGCACGGGCAACCGTCAATTTATCTTCTTCCGATAATTCTTCCATACCGAGGATTGCAATGATATCCTGTAAATCTTTATATTTTTGCAATACTTCCTGTACGCCGCGGGCGATTTTATAATGTTCTTCGCCCAAAACTAACGGATCCAAGATACGGCTGGTGGAATCGAGTGGATCCACAGCCGGATAAATACCGATTTCAGCAATGGAACGCGACAATACTGTCGTCGCATCCAAATGTGCGAAGGTAGCAGCCGGAGCCGGGTCAGTCAAGTCATCGGCAGGTACATATACGGCCTGTACGGACGTAATGGAACCTTCTTTAGTCGATGTAATACGTTCTTGCAAAGCCCCAACGTCATTGGCCAAGGTAGGTTGATAACCTACGGCCGACGGCATACGACCGAGCAACGCGGATACTTCCGAGCCGGCCTGAATGAAACGGAAAATGTTATCTACGAATAAGAGCACGTCCTGTTTCTGTACGTCACGGAAATATTCAGCCATGGTAAGGCCGGTTAAAGCAACACGCATACGTGCTCCAGGCGGTTCATTCATCTGACCGTATACCAAAGCAGTTTTGGAAATAACGCCGGATTCCTTCATTTCGTTCCAAAGGTCATTACCTTCACGAGTACGTTCCCCTACGCCGGAGAATACGGAATAACCGCCGTGTTCTGTTGCGATATTATGGATTAACTCCATGATTAATACGGTTTTACCTACACCGGCACCACCGAACAAACCGATTTTACCACCTTTTACATATGGAGCGATTAAGTCAACGACTTTAATCCCTGTTTCCAAGATGGTAGTTTCCGGTGCCAAATCATCAAATTTAGGAGCCGGACGGTGGATTGGCCACATTTCAGACGCTTTAACAGGCGTATCATCATGGTCAACCGTTTCACCGAGTACGTTAAAAATACGGCCAAGCACGCCATCACCGACCGGAACGGAAATAGCGGCACCTGTGTCCACTGCTTCCATACCGCGAGTCAGGCCATCCGTAGAACTCATGGCAACGGCACGTACAGTGTCGTCCCCCAAGTGTTGCATTACTTCAACTACAATCACTTCTTCCTTGCCGGATTCGCTTGTTTTTTTAATATGAATTGCGTTGTAAATAGCCGGAAGCTCTCCCGCCGTGAAGAGAACGTCGACTACCGGTCCGATGACCTGTACAACTTTACCTATATTATTACTCATTTAAGAGGTCTCTCCTCCTTTGTAGTTATACCTATTGCAAGGCATTAGCGCCACCGACAATTTCAGAAATTTCATTGGTAATGCCGGCTTGTCGTAATTTATTGTATTCCAAATTAAGTGTGCTGATTAAATCTCCTGCATTATCTGTTGCAGAAGTCATAGCCGTCATGCGAGCACCAAGCTCACTGGCGGAAGCTTGCAATAAAGCGTTATACACAGTAATTTCCAAATATTTAGGCAACAATTGATCATAAATGGCTTTTTCTGAAGGTTCGTAAATATACAATTCGTTAAGTTCGCCCTCACGATGCGGTTCTGTGATAACCGGCAATAATTTTACGCTGGTCACATTCTGCGTCAAAGAGTTTACGAAATGAGTATAAATCAAAATAACTTCATCAACTTCGCCATCTAAAAACAGCTTAGATGCTTCTTGTACAATTTGTTTGGCATGACTGTAATCCGGTTTATCGGAAAACCCTACATGAGAATGTGTCACCGGATACTGATGATACTGCAGATATTCCGTCGGTTTGCGGCCTACGGTAATCGTTTCATACGTATCAGATGCTTTTTCATGTGTTTCATGCGCAAAATATTTAATCAAGTTACTGGTATAAGCACCAGCTAAGCCTTTATCGGCGCCAATCAAGATGTAACAAGTTCGCGACACATCGCGTACCATTGTTAACGGATAGGACGCCAACACCTCAGCATCTAATGTAGCGGATACATTCGTGAGGATTTGACCTAACTTTTTTGCATATGGTTCCGTAGATTTTGCTTTGGCCTGTGCACGGCGCAATCGAGCAGATGCTACCATTTTCATGGCTTTGGTAATCTGCTGCGTATTAGTAACACTCTTAATGCGCTTACGTAAATCCTGTGCACTGCTCATCGCCTACGCCTCCTCAGAAGTAATCAAGTGATGGGAAGTACCGAAAGATTCAATGCATTCATTAATCGCTTTTTTCAAAAGTTCTTCCGTATCTTTGTCTAATATTCTGGATGTTTGAATATTGGTCAAAATTTCACTGTAGTTGCTGTGAACATAGCGTAATAATTCATTTTGGAATTCAGGTACATCGGCTACTTCGATAGAAGCAAAATAACCGTTGATACCGGCATACAAACAAACTACTTGTTCTTCAACTTTGAGTGGTGAATACTGAGGCTGTTTTAACATTTCTGTTAAACGTTCACCGCGATCAAGCTGTGCTTTTGTCGATTTATCGAGGTCGGAACCGAACTGCGCAAACGCTGCTAATTCACGATATTGAGCCAAATCAAGACGTAATTTACCGGCAACTTGTTTCATCGCTTTAATCTGTGCACTACCGCCTACACGCGATACGGACAAACCTACGTCAACAGCCGGACGAATCCCGGAGTAGAACATATCGGTGCCAAGGAAAATCTGACCGTCCGTAATGGAAATTACGTTCGTAGGGATGTAAGCCGATACGTCGCCGGCCTGGGTTTCAATAATCGGCAAAGCCGTAATGGAACCGCCACCCAATTCATCAGATAATTTAGCAGCTCGTTCTAACAAACGAGAATGTAAATAGAATACGTCACCAGGATATGCTTCACGTCCCGGTGGACGACGAAGTAACAAACTCATGGCACGATATGCCGCTGCCTGTTTGGACAAATCATCATATACGCAAAGTACATGTTTACCTTGATACATGAAATGTTCGCCCATAGCAACACCCGCATACGGAGCGATATACTGCATAGGAGCGCCTTCAGATGCACCGGCCGATACTACGATAGTGTAGTCCATAGCGCCGGCTTCCTGTAATTTCTGTACAACACGTGCAACGGTAGATTCTTTCTGACCGATAGCTACGTAGATACAAATTACATCCTGACCTTTTTGATTCAAGATCGTATCGATGGCAATCGCCGATTTACCGGTACCGCGGTCACCGATAATAAGTTCACGTTGGCCTCGACCAATCGGTACCATGGCGTCGATTGCTTTCAAACCGGTCTGCAACGGTTGGAATACGGATTTACGATCCGCAATGCCCGGTGCCGGATATTCGATAGGTCGATAGGTTTCTGCTGTAATGGCGCCTTTGCCGTCAATCGGCTGGCCCAAAGCATTTACTACACGACCGATAAGCTGTTCACCTACAGGAACCTGCATGATACGACCTGTGCGGCGTACCTGGTCCCCTTCTTTAATAAGGAAATCATTACCTAATAATACAGCCCCTACGTTATCTAATTCGAGGTTCTGTACCATCCCATAAACACCATGAGGTAATTCTAATAATTCACCTGCCATGGCCTTTTCAAGACCGTAAATATGCGCAATACCGTCACCTACTTCAAGTACGGTACCCACATCATCAACGTTAAGTTCTACATCATAGTCCTGAATCTGCTGTTTAATTATGGCAGTAATTTCTTCAGGCTTCATTTTCATACTTAACCATTCACCCCAATCTCTGTTGTATCGGACTTAAGCAAATATTTCTTTAAATCCTCCATACGACGCATTAAACTTGCATCAATACGCGTATCTCCGATTTGGATGATAAAACCACCCAAAATTTTTGGATCCACTTTGATTGTAAAAATATACTGCTTACCCGTAATCGCTTTTAATTTATCGGCCAACTGCGTATAAATTTCGTCCGGCATTGCTTCGCTCACTGTAACAGTGGCTGAGAAAATGCCACGTGCTTCCCGTGCTTTGTTAATAAACTCCGCAATGGCAGACTGAATATACCGTATGCGTCCGCGTTTGACCATAACAAATAAGGTGTTAAGGGCCATCGTATTAATGGCTTCACCGAATATTTTGGCCAAAACATTGCATTTTGCCTCTGCATCGAGGGCCGGGTACAACAATAAGGTGCCTAATTCAGGCTGCGTATCCATAACTTCTTTTACATAGGAAAGATCCGTTTCCATTTGTTCCAGAATTTGCTGTTCCTGCGCCAATTCAAAGATAGCGGTACTGTATTTATCTGTTACAATGTCTACGCTCATACCAATCACCCTAATGCTTTACTGTCAAGCTTTTCAATGGCTTCTTTAACAAGGTCCACATTAACCTGACTATCCATATTCTTAGCAACAATTTTGCCGGCAATAGCCATGGAAAGTGTAATCATATCTTCACGCATTTTTTCCATTGCTTTAGCTTGTTCACGGGCAATTTCGTTACGAGCTTCTTCTTTTTCACGTACTAGCTGTTCTTTTAATTCCTTAATTTGAGCCTGCGTATTCCGTTCAGCCAACTGGGCTGCCTTTTCAACAATCGCTTGAGCTTCTTTACGAGCATTGGCTAATTGTGCTTCATACTCTTTTTTGGTAGCTTCCGCAGAATCCAAAGTAGCCTGTGCATTCGCCAAATCGCCTTCAATCTTCTTGCGACGGGCTTCCATCACACCGACTAAAGGTTTAAACGCAAATTTTGCTAAAATAGCAACTAAAATAAAGAAATTTATAAATTGAACCAGCAATGTACCGTTTATTTCTACCAACGGCGTAACCCCCTCTTAAACTTGGAATTATAACTTGCCTTCTTATGTCTGTTCAATTTAATAAAGAACCGAATTATAATTTACCAACGATAACATCAGTAAATACAAGTACGATGGCGATAACGGTAGCAATGATAGGAATAGATTCGATCAAACCGATGGAAATAAATAAATTAGTCATAATTTTACCGGCCATTTCAGGCTGACGAGTCATACCTTCAAATGCTTTACGAACTGCCATCGCGTCACCAATAGCTGCTGCTATCGCTGCCAAACCTGCTGCTAAACAAGCACTAAATACACTTACTGACAACAAAATTGCTTTTTCCATAATAAAATCCTCCTAGAAAATGTTACGAATACAACCTGAGATACTCAAAATAATGGTTGGTAATACCGTGGTGATTAATGTTCCTCATCGCTGATTGCCATACCCAAGTATGACGTCACGAGAATTGTAAAAACGAAGGCCTGAATAACACCTACAAATAAGCTGAATACGAGCCAAATAATTGGTGTCAAATACGGTGCCAAACCGTTTAACAACTCTAATACAATTTCACCTGCTACAATGTTGCCGAATAGACGAAAACTGAGCGTCACCGGCTTAGAGATTTCTTCCATGATGTGGAAGATAACAAATACGGCAAACGGTTGAAAGAAATGCTTGAAGTAAGAGGGACCTTTCAACTTTGCCCCAATAACCCAAATACTCACCGAGCTGGCCAGCGCCAGACCCAATGTCGTGTTCAAATCGTTAGTAGGCGATGTCAAAATATGAGGACTTGGTATCAGCCCCAATTCATTACTTACTAAGATAAAAATAAAGAAAGTAAATAGTAGCGAACTTACCTTACTAAAGTGTTTACCTAAAGGACCCTTTAGCTGACCCCCAATTGTTTCTAAAATAAACTCGACTACATTTTGTGCGCCTGATGGAACCATATTGACTTGCCGTGTAGCAAAAAAGGCAACAACTATAATAATGGCAAACACTACCCAAGTCATATAGATAGTATCCATATTAAAAGCCATGCCCCACATGTGAACGACGTCATGAGTCCCGGTATGTAATTCCATAAGGTTCACCTCCTTTCGCCTAAATTGCTACCCCATTACTCTATCGAAATTTAGTTTAATACACATTAAATCACATCGGGTCTGTCTGCCTGGTTAAACCGGATGCGTTCGTAAATCGTTAGCGGACGCCATAGCAACAATCCCAGTATATATGGTACAAACGGAAAGTTTTCAAACAAATAAACGGCCAATAATGTACCGATGGCCACCAGTGTGATACGAATCAAAGTACCCAGCTTAGTTGCTTTTTCAATAGTACGTAGTTTTTTATGGCGAAGTTTATAACCCCATAAACCTAAAATCAATAAATACAGTAAATTAACAGAACATCCCCAAACCCAGCCTAATATGTATCTCTCGTAATCAAAGACTTCTAATAATAATGTAGATGCTACAGTTACCACGACAAGGTAATAACTCATACGTTTTATAAAATCCACGAGTACCTCCACGAGTAAGCCCCCTCACGACACAACCCGAAGATACAAGGAGTACAGACCGCCTAAACCTCCTACTACCCCTCCTATTAGCGTAAACCATGGTGACATACCAAACAGATAGTCTAAGCCACGGCCTATCGCCAGACAGCCCAGAATGCTGACCAACAGGGAGAAACCTGCCGATAAGGCCACATTCAGTGCTTTTATTGTGGTTGGATCGAGTCGCTTCATTGGAATCACCTTCTTTGTGATGGTTAAAACGGGGAAACTATGAATACTACTAATCTCTAACTTCTTTATTATAACAAAATTCAACTTTCACTAAATTATAACATTTTGTCATACGTTTAGCCAATATACCTATAACAAGTATACTTTTATCCAATATTCTTATCATCAAAATAATTAATATATTTCAATTTTAGAGAATATGGTTTACAAGCTGACTTTCAAAGTATTTTTCAAAATTAATAATAAATTTACATCAATCTTTTTATTATATTTAAGAATGTTGTATATACTTTTTACGAATACAAAGGGCATTTTTCAAAGTTCTTAGTAAAAAAATGTACACGATTCGGGTAGACACATTAGCTGATATATATAACTGAGGGTATTCATAATATCAGTTATTTACTACCTAAATACTATCAATTAATAACCGAAACGGCTCGGCTTTTTACCGCTATGTAAAAATTCATAGCGTAAAGCTTCTACAATACGATTCGATGCAATGCCGTCACCGTACGGATTTACAGAATTAGCCATAACATCAAAGGCTTCTTTATCGGCCAACAAACGATAAGCCGTATCATATACCGTATTTTCATCGGTCCCTACGAGACGTACCGTACCGGCCGTTACCGCTTCCGGACGTTCTGTTGTGTTACGAAGTACCAATACAGGTTTGCCCAAAGCCGGGGCTTCTTCCTGAATCCCACCGGAGTCGGTCATCAACAAATAGGAACGAGCCATCAAATTGGCAAACGGTTCATACTCGAGCGGATCGATTAAATGAACACGTTCCACATCGCCCAACTCTTCTTTAACGATACTGCGAACTTTCGGATTCTTATGCACCGGGAATACCACTTCAATATCATCAAAAGCCTCTACCAAGCGGCGAATTGCTTTATACACATGGCGCATCGGTTCGCCTAAATTTTCACGACGATGAGTTGTTACGAGCACAATGCGACGACCTTTATAGTCTAAATTATTCAGCAATGTTTCTTCAAACTGATAGTTGTCCTTAACCGTAGTTTGAAGTGCATCGATAACCGTATTACCGGTTACATATAAATGGGCGGATCCGATATTTTCTTTCATCAGATTTTTTTCGGCACTTGAAGTCGGCGCAAAATGATAGGTTGCCAAAGAACCCGTCAATTTACGGTTCATTTCTTCAGGAAACGGAGAGTAAATATTACCTGTACGCAAACCGGCTTCCACATGACCTACCGGAATTTCTTGATAAAAAGCGGCTAAGGCCCCCGCAAACGTAGTCGTTGTATCCCCATGAACAAGTACTACATCAGGTTTAGCTTCTTTAAGTACATCCTTTAGCCCTTCCAAGGCTCTGGTTGTCACGTCATACAGCGTTTGGCCCTGGCTCATGATATTCAAATCATAATCCGGCGTAATCGCGAATAAATCCAATACCTGGTCAAGCATTTCGCGATGTTGTGCCGTTACCGTTACAATAGCTTCCATATCCGGAGCCGCTTCTAAAGCCTTAACTACCGGTGCCATCTTAATCGCTTCAGGGCGAGTCCCAAAAATCGTCATTACTTTTAACATTTAATAATACCTCCCATAATTAGCCAGCCTACATACCCTGTATGCTATGAAGGCGCTTGTACAATCGTACAAGCGCACCTGTATTAATGTCTATTTGCTGCTCTATTTTCCTCGGCAATGACTTCATCTTTAGCAATCATTCCCAATTTAGTTGCAATAAACACGCAAACACACAAAATAGCCAACACTATAAAAATGCCGACCAATATATTTACTTTTGCCAACAAAATAGCTACATAGCCCAACAACGCCGTAACGGCATACATCAACAACACGGCTTGTTTTTGTGACAAACCGAGTGCCAACAGGCGATGATGCATATGACCTTTATCCGGTTTAAACACCGGCCGGCCGTTGATCTTACGGCGAATGATGGCAAAGGTAGTATCTAAAATAGGCAGGCCTAATACAATTACCGGTACTACCAACGAAATAGTGGCCGCCGTTTTAACAGCACCCATAACGGAAATTGTGGCCATTGTATAGCCCAACAACATACTACCCGTATCCCCCATAAAGATTTTGGCAGGGTTAAAATTATAACGCAAAAAGCCGAGCGCCGCACCGGCCAAAGCCAAAGCAACGCACGCCAAGTCAACCTGCCCCATTTGCCACAAAATGGTAAAAATGGTCAGGCTTGAAATCAAAGAAATGCCGGCTGCCAAACCATCCAAACCGTCTATGAGGTTTACGATATTCGTAAAACCGACAATCCAAAAGATAGTAAGCGGTATCGACAAAAAGCCTAAGTAGAACACATGTCCCCAAGGATTGGTAATAAACTCAACCTGGTTACCAAAGGCCACGACTACAACTGCCGCTAAAATTTGACCTGTTAATTTTGTTTTTGGGCCGATTTGTTTTACATCGTCCCATATACCGACACCTACAAGCACAACCGAACCCAGCAAGAGCCCCATTACAGCCTGTAAATCTTTAACAGTATAAAGAACCGATATAATATAGCCTATAAAGATGGCCAAGCCACCTAAGCGGGGAATTGAGCCGTGATGCACCTTACGTGCATCCGGCTTATCCATAGCCCCAATATTAATCGCCAACCTTTTAATCAGCGGTGTAATCGCAAACGTAATGACCAACGCCACCACGAACGCCCACACGTACACCGTCATTACCGCACCTCCTCGTGCTCGTCCTTAGTTCGTAAGACTGCGTACAGGTGCCGGAATTCGTCCACCGCGCTGGATAAACTCTTCCGCCCCAAACGGACTTACTTCAATGATTGGGCAATAGCCCAAGAGGCCGCCGAATTCAACCATTTCGCCGACAGTTTTGCCGGGAACCGGAATCAAACGAACAGCCGTCGTTTTATTATTAATCATGCCAATAGCCGCTTCATCGGCAATAATTGCCGAAATGGTCGCTGCCGATGTATCGCCCGGTACTGCAATCATATCAAGACCTACAGAGCAAACACAAGTCATGGCTTCTAATTTTTCTAAACTTAAACTGCCAACCGAGACAGCATCAATCATGCCCTTATCTTCACTTACCGGAATAAAGGCACCGCTGAGACCGCCTACATGAGACGAGGCCATAAGGCCACCTTTTTTAACAGCATCATTCAACAATGCCAAAGCCGCCGTAGTACCATGAGCCCCACAGGAGGTAATACCCATTTCTTCCAAGACATGCGCAACCGAATCACCAACGGCAGGCGTAGGAGCCAAAGATAAATCGATAATCCCAAACTGCTTACCCAAACGCCGTGACGCTTCCTGAGCCACTAATTGACCCACGCGTGTAATCTTGAAGGCTGTACGTTTAATCGTTTCGGCCACTTCGTCAAAAGGACGTCCGCGCACAGCTTCCAAAGCGTGCTTAACAACTCCCGGTCCGCTGACACCAACGCTAATCATCGTATTACCTTCCGTGACACCATGGAACGCCCCTGCCATAAACGGATTGTCTTCGACAGGATTACAAAAAATAACAAGCTTAGCACAACCGAAAGCATCACGGTCAGCTGTAAGCTCGGCGGTTTGTTTAACAATACGGCCCATTTCCGCTACAGCATCCATGTTGATGCCTGCTTTAGTGGAACCGATACCTACAGAACTGCACACTAAATCAGTCGTCGCCAATGCTTCCGGAATGGATGCGATTAAACGACGGTCACCATCTGTATAACCTTTACTTACCAAAGCGGAAAACCCGCCGATAAAGTTAACGCCCACTGCTTTGGCTGCTTTATCCAAAGCTTTGGCTACCGGTACATAATTCGTCAAATCACTGCCGGCCGCTACGAGCGAAATCGGTGTAACAGATACGCGTTTATTAATAATCGGCACACCGTATTCACGTTCAATCGCTTCACCGGTGGCTACTAAATTTTCGGCTTCTTGCGTAATATGATCATAAATACGATCACAAAGGGTGTTGCCGTCAACGGCCGTGCACCCCAACAAACTGATGCCCATAGTAATCGTACGAACATCCAACTTATTGTCATGAATCATCTGGTTGGTTTCGAGGATATTTTCAATACTTAACATATCATCACCTACCCTATACGATGCATGCTGAGAAAGATATCCGCATGTTGTGCCTGAATCTGAACGCCCAAAGCTTCCCCTTCAGCCGTCAAAGCTGCCTGAACCTTTGGCAAAGCAGTTTGATCTTTAGCTTCACACATCATGATCATATTGAACATGCCGTCCAAAATTGTCTGATTAATCGATACGATATTTACATAGTTCTCAGCCAATACGGTAGCTACACGCGCAATAATACCTACTCGGTCTACCCCTACTACGGTTACAACTACTTTCATGCGATTCACCTTTCCCTTATACCTACATTATCAGTACTCTCTAATTTCAATGATGTTATATTATACCACAATTCGCGGTGCAATACCATATAGTGCTAACGGGACGTTACTTCATCCACCAAAGCTTGGCCGGCTTTCAAAAGTTCTGCCAACGCTTCTTTGCCTTGGAATGTTTCTGCATACACTTTGTATAAATCTTCGGTACCCGACGGACGTGCTACCAAGAAGCTGTTAGCCGTCGTAATACGCAAGCCGCCGATAGCATAATCACCGTAAAGTGACGTGGTGCGTACATCTTCAATGGTTTCACCGGCCAATTCTTTAGTTGTTACATCACTCGGTTGTAATTGGCTCAAGCGTTCTTTGGCCGCTTTACTGCAAGGTGTATCAACACGCGCGAATTCAGGCTCACCGTAACGTTTGGTAAGGAATGTGTACAGTACATCCGGCGTTAAGCCATTCGTAACCGCAAACATTTCCATAGCCAATAAGCCCATAATTATGCCGTCTTTATCGGTCGTCCAAACGGTGCCGTCTTTTTTGAGGAAGGATGCGCCCGCACTTTCTTCACCGCCGATACCTATGGTACCGTCAAATAACAAGGATGAAAAATATTTAAAGCCTACCGGCACTTCATACGTTTTAATGCCGTTGTCATTACAGAATTTATCAACTATTCGAGTAACCACTGCGGTTTTACCGAAGCCTTTGCCCTGCCAGCTGCGATTTAAGAACAAGTAAGCACCGGCAGCCACAAGGAAATGATTAGGAGCCATGAGACCATCCTGCGTCACAATCCCGTAACGGTCATAGTCGGGATCATTACCAACGGCCAAATCATAGTTACCGATATTAGCAATAACATCAGCCATGGCATATTCCGACGAGCAGTCCATACGAACTACGCCGTCATGGTCATATGGCATAAAGCTGAAGGTCGGATCGTATTCATTGTTAATAATATCTAAATCGAGTCCGTACTCCTCACTGATAGCTTCCCAGTATTCCATACCGCTGCCGCCCAAGGCATTGATAAGCACTTTAGGTTTAGCTTTGCGAATAGCATCCATGTCAATCACATAGGCCAACTCTTTGACATACAGACCTTTGTAATTGTATTCCCACTGTAAACCGGAGTCAATTTCGTCAATGGCAACACGACGAATACCTTCGCCGTTATTTTTCAAATATTCATTGGCTTTATTTTCAATCCATTTCGTCACCGTCGTATCAGCCGGCCCACCGTTAATCGGATTATATTTAATGCCGCCTTGATCCGGAGGATTATGAGACGGCGTAATAATAATGCCGTCCGCTTTGCCATGGCCGACTTTTGCTTTTAAAAAGTCCGGTACAAAAGCGATTTTCTCTTCTTTATCAATAATTTCATTGTAGCGAATAATGGCACGAGAAATACTAGGCGTCGGTACGAAGCCGTTTTCACCATCTACCGCTGCTACAACACCGTTCGCTGCCAATACTTCAAGCACGGTTTCCAACGCCGGTTCCGACAGGGCATGTGTATCATGGCCGACAAAGCATACACCGGTAGCCCCAAATTCTTTACGTCCGTCACAAATAGCCTGGGCAATAGCCGCCACATGAAGTTCGTTAAAACTGCCTGCTAAAGATTTGCCGCGATGACCAGATGTTCCGAAGGAAATGCGCTGTTCCTTCTTTTCATAATCCGGCTTTTTATTATAATAGGCCTCAATCACCGCCTCTAAGTTAATCAAATCTTCCGGGCGAACCAATTTACCTGCTAATTCATGTGCCATAAGTGCAGCCTCCAATTATTTTTAATATAGTATATAACACCCTTTATTAGGGGAATATCTTTAATTACCCAAAATAGCTTTAACTATCAAAAATACCTCAACTGTCAAAAACGCCTTTAACTGCCAAAAGCATCTTTAACTACTAAAAGTATTTTCAACTGCTAAAAGTATCATTCAAAACTTATAACTAACATTGCATTTTAAAGTTTTTAATCATTCATTTCGACTCTTGCGCGAACACGTTCAATCGCTTGTTGAGTAGCCGCCGTCGATTTAATGGAAAACCCTCGACCGATAACTTCAGCCACATCCGTGACCATAAAAAAGGCTGTAGGATCTTCTTTTTGTACCGCTTCTTTTAATTTAGCCACCTGCATCAGACTCACTACAACCAAAATAACCTGCTTATGCTGGTGTGTATAAGCACCTTCACCATTCAAAATGGTGGCGCCGCGACCGAATTTATACAAAATCAAATCGCAGATTTTATATGGCTTATAGGAAATAATAAACACCGCTTTACGCTGACTAAAACCGACAACTACGCGGTTCGTAATCATTGCACCGATATAAATACTTACCAGAGTAATGGCCGCTGCTTCTACACTGATGATAAAACTGGCAATAAACAGAATCACACTGTTAATCCCCAAGGAAACACTGCCCATTTGGAGACCGTAATATTTCCGAATAATCAAAGCAATCGGATCGAGACCACCCGTATTACCGCCGGAACGATACACCGTCCCCATGCCGAGACCGGAAAAAATCCCGCCCAGAATCGCACCTACCAACGGCGTAGTCGTTAAGTGAAAATCCTGCATAAAGCTAAACATATTGATTAAAAGTGACGAAACAACCGTTCCGAAGATGGTCATCCCCAGATGCCAACGACCGAGCCAGCGATAGGCCGCATACAAGACAGGAATATTCAAAATCAAGTTCAAAGTACCTACTTGAATCCCCGTTAAATAATACAATATCAACGCTATCCCACTGATGCCGCCACTTACCAATTTATGAGGTACAATAAATGCATTAATACCAAATGCAAACAACATTGTACCGACAGTAACAAGAATCATTACTTTAATAGTTGAACGCCAATCTTTTTCCATGTTGCCCCCCTATTTTTTCTATATGAATGTAAAAATACCTCACCACACATCAATTTTTCTCAAAAATACCCTACTTACAGTGTATTTTTCGTCCCAAATTCTCTCGTCTTATGCCTTTGTCATTCAGACATCTTAACCTTACATATTTTGCCACAAATATGTATAACTTGATTATTTACCAGCATTGGTGCTATTCGGCTGTTCCGGTATGGAATCACTGATAGGTCCATTTTGAATAGAACGCTCGATAGCCGCATTTACCGTTTTAGGCGTTGCCAACGGCATGGTAAAGCCTTGACCGATAACTTCGGCAGCATCGGACAAAATCATGAATGCCGACGGATCTTCTTTTTGCACGGCTTCTTTCAACTTTGCTACCTGCATCAAACCGACTACAACCAAGATAACTTGCTTATGTTGATGTGTATAAGCCCCTTCGCCATTTAAAATGGTAGCACCACGACCGATTTGATGAATAATTACATCACATATTTTATACGGACAAGTGGAAATAATAAAAATAGCTTTACGCTGATTAAAACCGACAACCACTTTATTAGTAACCATGGCTTGAACATAAATACTTACAAGCGTAATCGCCGCTGCTTCCACACTGATAACTATAGCTGCTACCACTAAGATGATAAAGTTAATGCCAAAAATAATACTGCCCATCTGAAGACCGTAATATTTACGAATAATCATGGCAATCGGATCAAGGCCACCCGTATTACCGCCGGAACGATAGACGATACCGAGCCCGAGGCCGCATAAAATACCGCCCAATAACGAACCGATCAGCGGATCGTGCGTCAATTGATAATCGGCCATGAATTCAAAAGCATTAATCAGGAAGGAAATGACCGCCGTGCCGAAGATGGTAATCATTACATGCCAACGTCCCAACCAGCGATACGCAGCCCACAAAATAGGTATATTAAGTAAGAGGTTCAAGGTACCGACCTGAATCCCCGTTACATAGAAAAGCATTAACGCGATACCGCTTAAACTCCCCGATACCAACTTATGTGGTACAATAAAAGCATCAAGACCTATAGCAAAAATTAATGAACCGATAGTCGTCATAACTAAGGCGTTTACGGTTTGACCCCACTTGAACTGCATAGTTCCTCCTAGAAAAATTGAAATTTGTCCGTTAATAGCGTATAATTTATAGTTAAATATAGAAGCTATTAAGGTATAATATATCTATGTTCATCTTAACCTAACCAACTTATAATTTCAACTAGATAATTAGCCGATAAAAGCAAGTAATCTATCCATTCATCACATAAAGGAGGATATCCATGGAGCAACTCAGCTTCAGCAAAATTAATATCGGTTTAGCTATTCTCAATAAGCGCGATGACGGGTATCACAATATCGATACTATTTTTCAATCCATTTACTTGGGAGACTCCATTTATTTTGCCAAACATCATTCGGTTGTTTTCTCCGGTTCCGCACCGGAATTACCGCAGTACATGAACGACATGATGGCCTATGACGAAACAAACTTAGCTATGAAAGCTTTACGAGCCGTGCAAACCTATACGGGTTGCACTACCGGCGGCGCCATTCACTTATTAAAACGTGTACCGCCCGCAGCCGGTCTCGGCGGAGGCAGTTCCGATGCAGCCGCAATGCTTCTCGGGCTCAATAAATTCTGGGACTTACGTCTTACCGATGACGAGCTCATGACTTTAGCCAACGGTTTAGGCTCCGATGTACCGTTTCTCATGAGAGGCGGCACCGCTCGCGGCAAAGGACGCGGCGAAGAATTAAGCTATTTACCGACCGGTAAACCGCATTGGTTACTCGTAGTAAAGCCGGAATTATCTATATCCACCACAGCCGCTTACAGCCGTTTTAACAATGAGTCCCAATTCGACAGTACCACTATCGATGAAGTTGAAAAAGCGATTCACACCGGCGACATCAAAGAGGCTATGAAAGTAAGTGGCAATACCTTTGAAGAACTGATATTCCCGCTTCATCCGGAACTTCAAAGTTGCAAGAAGTTTTTCACCGACCGCGGCTATACCACCATCATGACCGGTAGCGGTCCAACCATGGTCGTTTACCTCGATGCAGCTCGAGAAGCATTGACGTTGCAAGAAGAAATCAAAGCGGCCGGCCACAATTGGCTTTCCTTAATTACTAAAACCCACGGCAAGGAGGCTTTAGCCTAATGAACAAAGATCTAGGACGTTTACAACCAATCGTATTAAACTCTTACAAACCGCTTCGTGAAGTTGTATGTGAAACCTTGCGCCAAGCTATTCGCGACGGCGTTTTCAAACCGGGCGAACGATTAATGGAAGTGCCATTAGCCGAAGAATTAGGCGTTAGCCGCACACCGGTGCGCGAAGCTATCCGCAAATTGGAACTGGAAGGCTTTGTTGTTATGATTCCTCATCGCGGCACTTATGTGGCCGATATTTCATTGAAAGATGTAACCCAAGTATTCGAGATTCGTTCTGCACTCGAAGAATTGGCTGCTCAATTAGCTGCTGAACGCATCACGCCGGATGAAATCGAATTTTTAGAACGCATGTTGGTAGAAATCGGCACCTTTATGGAAGAAAAAAATATGGACAAAGTGGTCGAAGCGGATGTTAACTTCCATGAAGTATTGTATAAAGCTTCACGCAACGAACGTTTAGTGGAAATTATCCATAATTTGCGCGAACAAACCTTACGTTTCCGTACCATATCCATGAATCAGCCAGGACGTTTGGTTAAAACTTGGGAAGAGCATCGCTTGCTCGTGGAAGCCATTGCTGAACGCAATCCGGCCCAAGCTCGCGAAATTGCCCGTCTCCACATGGAACATTCCGAACAAGCCCTCTTAAAAGGTATGAACATCGATAAGCAATAATTTTTGACATATCGTGTATTCATGATGTTATATGTTGTATGCAATATGTAAAGGAATATACAGACAAACAAAGGACAATCAGAATTTTCTGTTCACAAAGGTCATATACTTACACATTTTGTTCGTTACAAATGTGCGTAAAATCAAAAACAATTAATATGCGATAACAACCAATTATACCTGGTTATTATATCAATTATATAATTTATTTATAATTAATTTTTAACCTTCCATTCAGAATCAGCATATAATAAGAGCTTACCTTTTATCAACCAAATACTATAATTAAAAACCTCCTTTTATAGGAGGTTTTTTACATTTCGTGTATTTTCGTTCAAATTCAAACGATTCGATAAAGGAATTCACATTGTATTGTCGAATTCTTTTAAGTAATAACATACTGTTTAATCAATAGACGGCGTGTTGTTTTACAAAAGAAAAAAGAGAGTTTTAATTACTCGGAATTCATCGCAAAACATCAGTCCGATTTGTTTTGTGACACTTATTTTATGAGTAATTCGTCCTTATTTTCCTTTTTATTATTTTTATTGTTTTTTTCTTTATTAAATTTATTGTCCGGGTTTATTATTAATCAAAATAAACTCTATCCAAAAGAAGATGATGAATCATGGCTACACAGACAACCCCCCGCGGCAACGCCGCCAACTGCAGGTTATCCAAAGAGCAAATTAATCGGACTTATTCTTAGTTTTGCAGTATTGATCGGTATTTTATGTTTACCGACGCCAAGTGATTTATCGACGGCCGGTCACCGAATGATAGGCATCTTGTTCTTCGCCATCGTTCTCTGGATCAGCAGTGCCGTATCGTATCCGGTAAGTGCTACGATGTTGACTGCACTCACCGCCGTTTTATTGGGTACAGCACCTAATATCGATGCACCGACCAAGATTCTTGGCACCAGTAATGCATTAAAAATTGCCATTTCCGGTTATTCCACACCGGCTTGGGCCTTAGTTGCGGCCGCCATGTTTATTTCCGTGGCCATGACTAAAACAGGGCTCGATCGCCGCATTGCGTTAAACGTATTATCACGTATCGGTACTAAAACCAGCCGTATTTATATCGGCGTTATTTTCACCGGTTTTATCTTATCGTTCTTCGTACCGAGCGCTACTGCACGTTTAGCCTGCTTAATTCCGATTATTCTCGGTATTTTAGACAGCTTAGGCATTAATCGCCAAAGTAAACTGGCTGCCCTCCTCGTTATCGGGGCCACCCAGGCGGATACACTTTGGAATATCATGGTACAAACAGCAGCTGCCCAAAACTTGGTTGCCGTAGGCTTCATTTCCACGCAACTCAACACTTCAGTATCTTGGATTGATTGGTTACTCGCTGCTGCCCCTTACTCCTTGGTGATGGTTGTAATTTACTACTTCTTATCCATGTGGCTCTTAAAACCGGACGAACATGACTTAGAAGGTTCTCAAAAAGAATTACAGCAACATCTCCAAAACTTGGGACCTATGACTTTTAACGAAAAGAAATTACTCGTTCTTTCCGTTATCTTGCTCGGTTTCTGGGCTACCGGCGGTCACTTGCACAAATACGATACAACGACTACTACTGTTGTTGCTATCGCCTTGTTCTTAATGCCGGGTATCGGTATTATCGACTGGAAATACGCACAAAGCCGTATTGACTGGGGTTCCATCGTTATGTTCGGCGCCGGCATCAGCCTTGGTACCGCACTTTTAAAAACCAAAGCCGCTACTTGGCTCGCCAATGCGTTTATTCACATGTTCGCCCTCGAAACATTGACCATATTCGCTCTCTTAGCAACGATTACCCTCTTCTTGATTATGATCCACTTAGGTTTCGCTTCGGCCACCGCGTTATCTTCGGCCATGATTCCGATCGTAATCTCTATCGTAACAGCTGTTAATATGCCGGGTATCAACCCTATAGGTCTTACGGTAATCGCTCAATTCTCCATCTGCTTCGGTTTCATCTTACCGGTTAACTCCCCTCAGGGCATGGTTTCTTACAGTTCCGGTACCTTCGAAGTAAAAACGTTCATGAAAACAGGTATTCCGATCACTATCATCGGCTACATCATGTTACTCGTTTACGCAGCCACTTATTGGCATTGGATTGGGTTCGTATAAACCACAAGCTCATTTAATTCCATAACAAACAATAAAACCCCGTTCCGAGATTTCAGAACGGGGTTTTTAGCATCCGGAATTTATTTATGTTCCCATTTAAGGTCTTTATATTCGGCATCAGTAACCGGTTCCATCCAAGTAACCGATACACCTTCTTTATGCACCGTCATAGCTAAATGGGAAAAGTAGCTGTCTGCTGTAGCTCCATGCCAGTGTTTGATTTCAGGCGCAATGTACACCACATCACCGGTTGCCAATGCTTGAGCCGGTTTACCGGCTTCTTGATACCAACCTTTACCGCCGACTACCACGAGAATCTGACCGGCACCATGATGAACATGCCAATCATTACGACTGGTTGGTTCAAATGTTACATTATGAATGCCCACTTCTTCGTTATTTAACGGAGCCAACCAACTTTTACCGCTAAAATATTGCGCATAGTCTTTATTAAACTCGCCTACCGGAAATGCAGAAATACTATTTAAGTCTTTCACATCTGCCTGTTTATCAACTGCTACTGTCTGTACTTCTTTATTTGTTAATTCTTGTGTATTATTTGCCATTACGCTCATTCCTCCTACTTGTAAACTCATACAAAGCAGTCCCAAAACTGCCATCTTACGTATTTGCTTCATACGACTCATATACTTTATACGATTCTAATATTTTACCCCTCTCTCGACAATTTTTCTCGCTTAATTACCTAAATTAAAAGATTCAGACCACTGTTTTAATTCATCATTTGATGTATGCACCGAAAAACGATGCCCTTCTTTTAATACGGCACCAACGCAAGATGGGCTCAAAGCTTCATTAGTTTTACCCATGGCACTGCCGCCGGACGTAGCAAACGGAATAACCACCACATCGGTTAAATCAAAACTTTCTAAGAATGTGTTAATAATCGACGGTGCACGATACCACCAGATTGGAAAACCTACATATAAAACAGAATATTTCATATCAGACAACGGTTTTTGAATAGCCGGACGAGATGACATATCCGCCATTTCTACCGAAGAACGACTTTGTTTATTCGTCCAATCCAAATCCGCTGTCTTATAGGCAACTTCCGGCTTAATTTCATATAGATTCGCACCAATCGCCTCTGCTAAATTTTGTGCTACCCGTTTAGTCGTACCGGTAACACTAAAATAAGCAACCAATGATTTACTCATAGTAAAACATCTCCTTTATATACTATTACTTAATACGCTACATTCGGCACACGCGCTTCTTAAGATTTTTGCAGGAGCGCTTCTTTAATCCTTTTCTCAAACATTTTTCGCGAACTGTTTTCTAACACTCTTTTCTCAAACCCTTTCTTGAGCTGTCTTCATTGTATCGTATTCTTAACTTTATGACTAACAGTTATTAGTTCTTATTTACCATCGTTTTTAGGAATAGTAAAATAAGGATATACTTTTCTTTTTCTGAAAAAATCCACGAAAAGAGCCTCTCATGATAGAAACACGTTTGCTCGTCTATTTCTTAACTATCGCTCAGGAAGAAACTATCAGTAAAGCCGCCGAAACATTACATATTACGCAATCTACCTTGTCTAAACAGATGAAGGATTTAGAAGACCAATTGGGCAAAACGCTCTTTATCCGCGGTAAACGTAAAATAACCCTCACCGAAGAAGGGCGTTATCTGCAACAACGGGCCCGTGAAATCGTAGATCTAGTGAGTGCTACCGAAGGGGCTCTAAAAGAAGATGCAGAACTTTTAAACGGCAATATTTACTTCGGTTGCGGAAAAACTCACCACATGAGTGATATCACTCAATGTTTCAAAAACTTGCAACAAATATATCCACAAATTCATCTACACTTATATTCAGGCGATCACACCGTTGTTATGGACAGGCTCGATAAGGGCTTATTAGATATAGGCCTCGTGGTAGAGCCTAATTTCCGTGAAGGCTATGATTACTATTACATCGGCCGCAGCGATAAAAGCGTACTTCTTATGCGTCAAGACGACTCGTTGGCCCAAAAGACCGAACTCCAAAAAGAGGAACTTAAAAAGTTGCCGTTAATTTTATCCCGTCAAGGCTTTGCCAGTCCTACCGACTACGAACTGTTCGGCACCAGCCGTTCCAATTTGAACATCGTGGCCACCTATAATTTAATCAACAATATGCTGTTTTTGGTCGAACAAGGCTTAGGCTACGCGGTTACCTTGAGCTGCCTTTTACCACCGCATCATCCTACCCTTACCTATCGCCCTATCGTGCCTACCTTAGAGAATAAATGGTACCTAGTGACTCACTCGCATCGACTATTCTCACCAACGGCAACAAGGTTTCTTGAAGAATTGAAAAAATTCTTCAGTGCGGAATAAATAAAAGAACTCCCAGTCCAAACGGACTAGGAGTTCTTTTTACACTTACTACAAGGTCTCCAATTAAAACCTAAGTTTATAGAACGAAACCTATAGTAAATGATTATTATTCAATTATTATTTGCTAGCCAACTGGTTCAAGATTTCTTGAATCTGTGCACGCAATTCTTGGTTTTCCTGTTCCTGTTTAGCCACACGGTTATTCAAGTTTTCAATCGTAGAAGCCTGGTTGGAAACAACTTCGGCTAATGCAGACTTGGAGTAATTGGAGTACTCATTGCTGCTACCGAATTTAATGCTTACGCCGGCGTTGAACATGTTTTCACCGCCACCCATGCTGGTACCAACGGAGAACATCAAGTCATTAGTCGGACGGTAGAACGCACCCAAGGCTACTGCATTAGCTCCTTTGTAATTACCATAACCGGCTGCGAAGTCCCATTTTGCACTTGGATCGAAGTCCTGTGGGTGTAAAGCTGCTAAAGCGGCTGCACCGGCACCTACACGATCAAGACGATTTCCAATTTGCTTACTTGATTGCTCAAGTTGGATACACCACCGTTGAGGTTAGTGATGCTATCATTGATGGAACTAATGCTTTCGCTGTTAGCTTGAACCTGATTATCCAAAGCTGTAATTTTCTGAGCTGCTGTGTTGTCTTTTTTGATGAAAGCGCCATCAGCAGATACGCGAGTTTCGTTTTTGAGCTGACCTACATTAACCGCATCAGTTGTGTTTACGCCTTCAGCAACGTTTTGAATCACATTGCCACCCATATTAATATTGTTACTCTGAATTACAACCGCATCTTTACCAGCACTATCTTTAACCGTTAAACCATCGGCAAGAACTGTATTCCCTGTGCTTACACTGTTCAAGTCTTTCAAATCTTTGTTCAAAGCTACTTCCAACTTAAGTGTTTTAGTGATAGTTGTAGTTCCATCTTCATTTTTGGTTTCATTCGTTACCACGCTTGCAGTCGTTGTGATATTATCGGCACCGACTACACTGAACTCGCTACCAGGAGTAACAGCTGTCTTATTACCTTCATTATCAACAATACCAATTGGTTTAGTTTCAACACCAATTATTACCTGGTCACCGGATTTAGGATAACCTTCTTCAGGCGTTGTTGGAGTTGTTGTGCCTGTATCTCCAGAAGCACTTTCACCAGGAGTAGTTTCTATATCAGCAGATGGTGTTGTCGTTGTAGAATTTGGATCATATGGAGGCGGTGTTACAGTTACCACGTCAGTTGGCGTATCGGATCCAACAACATTTAAACCAATTGTAAATTTATTATCAACACGATTTACAGTAATCCCCTCAGCCGCTTCAATAGTGATATCTTTAAGAGCTGCTTTCAACTGAGCTACGTTGACTGCATCAGTATCTGCGCGACCACCGGCTACATTAATAATACGTCGAGTATTAGCTTTGTATTCTCGAATTTTTCCGGTTTTAGTATCTGTTACTGTATAGTACATATTACCTACAGATACCACTCCTTGCTCTGCGCTAAACCGTTCATTAGAATATTCTGCTGGCATATCAAAAGTTGAATCAATAAGAGCCGCAGAGTTATTACCGATGGCTACGGAATTGCTAAGTACAGAACGTGCATTTGAACCTAGTGCAACAGAATTATCTACACCTTGCAAACGAGTCATATTACCCAAGGCGATATTATTAGATCCACCAACACGCGAGAAATAACCGATAGCTGTTGATTCTTCCCCGTAAGATTCTGCATAGTGACCAATTGCTAATGCATTATCGGAAAAAGTACGAGCCTGTTGCCCCATAGCTACAGAGTAATGACCTTGAGCAATAGCAGAAAGACCTACTGCAATTGTATTGGAATCGTGAGCTTCAGAAACACCACCGATAGCTAAAGTTTAGAAACCAAAGGATTTTGCCCCCATACTGCGAGCACTGTTCCCATTACCGCTAAACGTTTACCTACACTTAATCTTTTTTCATTTGTTTTCTCCTTACTCACTCGAATAATAACTTCACACTAATTTCCCAATAAATAAAAACATATAATCAAAAATATTATGAAGTATAGACTAATTTTCAGTCATAACTTCATCATAAATTTTAAATTTATAAATCGAATTATTTAATTTCACTGCATTTTCAGAATAACATATTAAGCCTATCTTAACAATAGGCAAATCATTTCATAATTGCATAAATTTCATGCTAATTCATGAATTTTTAATCAACTTTTTGAAATCAACATTAACATTATCAGTTAGCCGTTTATCGTCATATCTAAATCTGTACATATATAATCAGCGATTTTCAATACCATCTTTTTTAGTTTTTCTCAATTAATTTTTGTCATTTAGAAAAAAACTTTATAATGTTTATACACGTTTTTACACGGATTGTTAAACAAATAAAAAAAGCCATAACATGGCTCGAAAATACACATTTTTCGTGCATATTTTCAAACCAACTGTCATGACTTTTTACTTAGTTTTTTAACACTATTTAGTTGTCCTTATATAGAGGACTTCACAGAAAATTTTCTTCACATTATGAGATTTTATAGTCCGGAAATCCTCTATAATTAAAAACTATTAATATAATATAGTGAGATTATTTTTGAACCAACTGTTGTACTAAAGCTTCCAATTTAGCAATGCGATCGTTCTGGGCATTTAATTCAGCCTGCTGATTTTGGATTTGAGTAGCTTGTGCCTGATTAGCCGATGTCAATTGATTAATCCTCTGTTGTGCTTCCTTACCAGCCAACTGCTGATTTGTTGCAGCTTCTTTTTGTGAAGAAGTACCAAACTTCCATGTCACACCAGCATTAGCCATTACTTTAGAATCGTCGTTACCATAAGCAAGACCCGCATTAAACATAGTCGAATCATTTACATAATGAGCAACACCCAATGCCATAGCATTATGACCACGATAAGTTCCCAGGGCCGCCATAATCTGAGTCGGTTCAGCTGGATCATATTGAATTGGTTTCAAACCACTCAAGGCTGCACTTAATGCACCAACATTTTTAACTTCATTTTGAACTTCGCCGACTTTATTAGACACCGCATTTAATTGACGCATATTAACTGCATCTGTATCGTTAACACCATCAGCTACATTAGTTAATCTACGTTCATTACCAACAGAACCAATAGATACGGTATTCGCTTCGGATGCTACCGAATTAGCACCTAAAGCTACCGAATTTTCAGCAGTGGCTTGAGAGTTAGCACCAATAGCTGTTGCATTATCTGCAGTTGCTGCTGCATTTGTACCATATGCCGATGTATAATCACCAATAGCTTGTGAATTTTTACCGGTTGCTAAAGCACCTTCACCATTAATTGTACCGCCAGCAATACCGCCCTGATTTAATGTATCTAAAATACTATTAGCAGTAGAAGCCGCACTTGTTGCCGTAGAAGCTGCATCAACTGCTATTTGAGCACTGCTATCAGCCGCTGTCGCACTCGATGCCGCACTGGATGCACTACTATCGGCTGCTGTTGCACTAGATTCCGCATTACTTGCACTACTATCGGCGGCGATTGCACTTGATGATGCACTGGATGCACTACTATCGGCAGCCGTTGCACTCGATAATGCACTGGCTGCACTACTATCGGCAGCCGTTGCACTCGATGCGGCACTGGACGCACTACTATCAGCCGCTGTTGCGCTGGAGGCTGCACTAGAAGCACTGCTATCAGCGGCTGTCGCACTCGATGCGGCACTGGACGCACTACTATCAGCAGCTATTGCGCTAGAGGCTGCACTGGATGCACTACTATCAGCGGCGGTTGCACTCGATGCGGCACTGGATGCACTGCTATCGGCAGCTGTTGCACTCGATGCGGCACTGGACGCACTACTATCAGCTGCTGTTGCGCTAGAGGCTGCGCTAGAAGCACTGCTATCAGCCGCTGTTGCGCTAGAAACTGCACTGGATGCACTACTATCGGCAGCTGTTGCGCTGGAAGCTGCACTGGATGCACTACTATCAGCCGCTGTTGCACTAGAGGCTGCACTGGATGCACTACTATCAGCCGCTGTCGCACTCGACGCGGCACTGGAGGCACTACTATTAGCGGCGGTTGCACTAGAAGCTGCACTGGATGCACTACTATCGGCAGCTGTTGCACTTGATGATGCACTGGATGCACTACTATCAGCCGCTGTTGCGCTGGAGACTGCACTGGAGGCACTACTATCGGCGGCTGTTGCGCTGGAAGCTGCACTGGATGCACTACTATCGGCGGCGATTGCACTTGATGATGCACTGGATGCACTACTATCGGCAGCCGTTGCACTCGATAATGCACTGGATGCACTACTATCGGCTGCCGTTGCACTCGATGATGCACTGGATGCACTACTATCGGCAGCCGTTGCACTCGATGATGCACTGGATGCACTACTATCGGCTGCTGTTGCACTGGACGCAGCGCTGCTTGCACTACTGTCAGCGGCTGTTGCACTCGACGCTGCACTGCTTGCACTACTATCGGCAGCCGTTGCACTCGATGCCGCAGTACTTGCACTACTATCGGCGGCCGTTGCACTAGACGCGGCACTGCTTGCGCTGCTATTAGCTGCTATCGCACTCGATGCCGCACTGCTGGCACTACTATCAGCTACCGTAGCACTCGATGCTGCACTAGACGCACTACTATCTGCAGCCGTCGCACTGGATGTTGCTGAACTTGCACTCGATGCGGCACTAGACGCACTACTATCGGCTGCTGTTGCGCTCGATGATGCACTGGAGGCACTACTATCAGCGGACGTAGCACTAGAAGCCGCACTACTTGCACTACTATCAGCGGCCGTTGCACTAGAAGCCGCACTGCTGGCACTGCTATCGGCCGCTGTCGCGCTAGAGGCTGCACTGGATGCACTACTATCAGCGGCGGTTGCACTCGATGCGGCACTGGATGCACTGCTATCAGCGGCGGTTGCACTAGAAGCTGCACTGGATGCACTGCTATCAGCCGCTGTTGCGCTGGAGGCTGCACTGGATGCACTGCTATCAGCCGCTGTTGCGCTGGAGGCTGCACTCGATGCACTTCTATCAGCGGCTGTCGCACTCGATGCGGCACTGGATGCACTGCTATCGGCAGCCGTTGCACTCGATGCGGCACTGGACGCACTACTATCAGCTGCTGTTGCGCTAGAGGCTGCGCTAGAAGCACTGCTATCAGCCGCTGTTGCGCTAGAAACTGCACTGCTTGCACTGGATGATGCACTGGAGGCACTACTATCGGCGGCCGTTGCACTCGATGCCGCACTGCTTGCACTACTATCGGCAGCCGTTGCACTCGATGCCGCAGTACTTGCACTGCTATCGGCGGCCGTTGCACTCGATGCCGCACTGTTGGCACTACTATCGGCGGCCGTTGCACTAGACGCGGCACTGCTTGCGCTGCTATTAGCTGCTATCGCACTCGATGCCACACTGCTGGCACTACTATCAGCTACCGTAGCACTCGATGCTGCACTACTTGCACTACTGTCTGCAGCTGTTGCACTCGATGCCGCACTGCTGGCACTGCTATCGGCCGCTGTCGCGCTCGATGCTGCACTACTTGCACTACTATTAGCTACTGTTGCGCTCGATGCAGCGCTACTTGCACTACTATCGGCGGCTGTTACACTGGACGCAGCGCTACTTGCACTACTATCGGCGGCTGTTGCACTAGAGGCCGCACTACTTGCACTACGGTCAGCGGCTGTGGCACTCGATGCTGCACTACTGGCACTACTGTCTGCAGCTGTTGCACTCGATGCCGCACTGCTGGCACTGCTATCAGCCGCTGTTGCGCTGGAGGCTGCACTAGAAGCACTGCTATCAGCGGCTGTCGCACTCGATGCGGCAGCAGTTGCACTCGATGCGGCACTGGACGCACTACTATCAGCCGCTGTTGCACTGGAGGCTGCACTGGATGCACTGCTATCAGCCGCTGTTGCGCTAGAGGCTGCACTGGATGCACTACTATCAGCCGCTGTTGCACTCGATGATGCACTGGATGCACTACTATCGGCAGCTGTTGCACTCGATGATGCATTAGTTGCACTACTATCAGCAGCTGTTGCACTAGATGCAGAGCTTTCAGCACTGCTTGCAGAAGATGCCGCTGATGATGCAGCTTGATCTAATTTTTCTTGTGATTCAGTACTTAACCCGATTGTCAATACTTGTTTATTTGAACCCGTCATTGCCTTTCCGGTACCAACACCATCTTCAGCATTAGTATCATATGTAGTTAACGTAGTGGTAATCCCGTTAATACCACGTAATAATAAACGATATGAACTTACATTACCGGTATCAAACCCTACGGAGTTTTTCCCATCCATAAACCCCTTATCAGCCGTAATATAGCTGGCATATACGGAGTGTTGCATTAATACCATACTGCTCAACAACAACGTTGCCATCACTTTGCGAGATGCTCGAGTTGCACCACTTTGATGAGATTTAGCAAATTCTGATGCTACAACATAGCATCCCTTTGTTTTACTCCAAACAATTTTAAAAACTTTATTCATCTAATACGCCTCCTAAATATCCCCATTCTTCATCTGGTACAAAACCTAAATCACGTATACGCAAAACATCATAAAAATACGCAAAACACATTAATTATTCATTTTTAAATTTTACTCATAGATTTACTCATTATTTTTTATCATAACAAACAAATATATCATTTTTAATACGTAAAACTATATCGTTACATTTAAAAATAACGAATAACTATTTTTTCAAAAATAATTGTATATCTCATGAAATTTTATGTCAACTATATTTTTATGCTTTATTTTATAACATTACACGATTTTCAAAATTATATATCATGATAAATTCATTAATCAATTATTAAAATACTGATTCACAGTGAATATTAATTTTCCATTATCCAATCTATAAAAAATGAAATTCAGAAATAGAAAAAAATGAAATAACACGAATTGTTTATTCATTATTTCACCCTTTATCTTCATGAATATTATTTCATTTTCGCCTTAATGTTTTTTTATAACTTTACAATTGATTAACACGCATTATTTTGATTTTATCTACCAGTTTTCATAACCAACTTAACACAAAAAAACGTACGATACAAAGAGCATCACATCTTCATACCGTACGTTTTAACTACCTATACCTTTTATTCAATTTTTTACCATTAAACCAATTTAACATATTTTAAATTAGCGCTGTACTAACTGCTGTACCAAAGCTTCCAATTTAGCAATGCGATCGTTCTGAGCATCAATCTGGTTCTGTTTCGCAGCTAATTCAGCATCGAATTTAGCTTGTTGTGCTTTATTCTGTGCTTCTAAAGCTTGAACTTTATTTTGGACTGCAGCTACAGAGCTACCAGGTTTAATCGTTTCACCGGAACCAATACGGAATGTAGCACCCATATTAGCCATAGCTTTACCGCCTTGACCATAGGAGAGGCCTACAGTGTATTGCTGGTCGCTATTCGGAGCATACGCATAACCTACTGCCATAGCTTGTTTGCCTTTATAAGTACCAACACCAGCCATAATCTGTCCGCGTTCGCCTTCAGCGTATGGAAGTGGATTCAATGTAGCTAAGGAAGCGGCCATTGCATCACCTTCAGCGGATTCGTTACGTACGCTTTGAATTTCAGAGGATAAGCCTTGGATTGCTTGACCTTGAGCATTTACTACTTCACCGATTACACCGATTGCAGCTGTATTGTTGTCAACCTGCGTTTTAATAGGATACAACTGAGCGCCGGTAATTGCTTGATGCGAATCTTCGGAGATTGTACCTTGAGCTACATTATCCAAAGTGATTAAGCCTGTTTCGCTGTTATGTGTTGCCAAAGTTGTGCCACCAAGAACGAGGGTATCATTTGTTAAAGCGGAATCCTGAACTGTTAAGGCATCATTAGTTAAGGAAATTGTACCACCTACATAAACCCCATCAGTAGTCATAGATGTTTCACCAATTGTCAAAGAAGAGGCGATATGAACATCATCAGCTAAATCCAAGACACCTTTATCAGTAATCTTGAATTCATCACTGGTATCCAAATATTCATCATACTGATTTTCTTCGCCCTCAATAGCACCTCGCCAATCATAACCGGCCGAACGAGCGGCGCTTCTTGCCATCATCTTAGATGATTCATCTTCACTTGTCTTAGCATTATCTTTTGGACGCCATCCTACATGTCGGGTTAACATCTTCTGTGCATCTTCAGTCAAGCCAACTGTAAATGTTTTTACACCGGCATCATTTACATCTGTATCAACTACAACTGCATTATCACCAACAGCACTAACCAAACCTCTAACATTCGCTTTACCTGTATCCGACAAATTATCCATATTCTTGGTAGCTGCGTTATTAATTTTGTCTTTTACGCCATCAGCTAAATCAATATTAACTTTATTGCCCGAAACAGATGTAACGATTGATTTATCACCTTTTTGATCTGTTGCTCCAACAATATCGAGGCGATTCTGTTTTTTAGTAAGTTTAACGCCTTCATCATGACTATTAGTGTCAGTACCTACCGTGATGCCCTGTAAAGCACTGCCGGCAGTTTTTTCAACTTCAGTTATGCGACCATCAAAACCTTTAACAGTCTTATCCAATTTATCTACCTTAGTATCAAGGTTGCCAACTTTAGTATCTAAATTACCTACCTTAGTATCCAAGTTGCCCACTTTAGTGCCGAGGTCTTTAACGTCTTGACCTAAACCGTCAACTTTAGTACCTAAGTCTTTAAGGCCTTTATCAAGGCCATCAACTCTACCACTCAAGTCATTAACTTTAGTGTCAACTTTATCCAACTGGCCTTTATTCACAGCGTCGCCAGCTTTTACACCATCAGCAATGTTATAAATTACTTTATTGCCTGCATCGATGCCGTCTTTAGTTACAGAAGGGCCACCGGTAATGGATAAGCCGCTGCCGTTTACTGCTACATCACCAACTGTGAGGCCACTACCGCTTACCTTAGTATTGCCTACAGCTAAACCGTCGCCAGTCAATGTGCTGGATCCTACGCTTACACCATTGTTATCTACCGTTGTGTTGCCTGCTTTTACGGAGCCCGTAGCACCAAGGTCGATTTGGTTATTCAAGTTAACATCGAATGTCTTAACACCGTTAACGTCGGAAGGATTTACCGTAATGTTGTTACCGCCCGTTACATTAACTGCATTCTGGCTGGTTTCTTTAATAACTTCTTTACCTTTATTGCTTAAGTTAGATAAGTCTTTATCAGCTGCGTTGTTAATCTTTTCTTTAGTAGCGGCTGTTAAGTCTACTACCAAGTTTTGACCATCAACTTTGCTTTCAACCATGCCGCCGGATTTACCGGTAACACCAAAGCCTGCCTGACCTTTATTAACCGTAATCACACCACCGTTACCGTCATTAATGGAAATAGTTTGTAATGCGGAGTTAGCTAATTCAGAGCCTTCAGTAGCAATATTTTTCACTTCTTGTAACTGGTTATAAGTTACTACATCGACTTCTTGAGTACCGTTAGCTACGTTCGTAATCTTAGTACCGCCCATATTGATACCACCAACGTTGATGGTTGGACCGTTTTTAATTGTGAAACCACCATTGGAGATTGTAGTATCACCAAGAACGATGTTGCCCTGAGGGTTAACCGTAATACCACCTTCGGTGATTGTTGTGCCGGCTACATTAATGGAACCCGAGATGTTAAGAATTCAGCTAATTTTTCAACAGCTTCAGCTTCATCGGGACCATCAGCTTTTAACACTACTTCAGAGCCTTTAGTGGCACCCAAAGTCAATACAGTCAAAATAGATTTAGCGTCAGCTTGTTTTTCACCGGACGAAATCGTGATCTTAGACGAAAATTTAGCGGCCAATTGCGTAAAAAGCGTGGCAGGGCGCGCATGTAAACCGGATTCATTGGTAATAACTACTACTTTTTCAGTCATATCGGATACCTTCCTTCAGTTAATTTAACCAGGGATAGTAAAGTAATAACCTTCTTCCCTTATATCTTATAATAAATTTTGCCATTATAGCAATGTTTTTATAGACCTTTTTCAGCCAACACAGTTTTGGCATAAGCCACAATCTCGGTGGCCGTGCTCATAGTAAGTGCTTTTTCAGCGACTGCTTTACATTCTTCTATGGTTACAGAACGAACAATATTTTTAACCACCGGAATAGCCGAGGCACTCATGCTGAACTCATCGAGACCAAGCCCTAAAAGAATCATGGTTGCCACCGGATCACCGGCCATCTCACCACACATACCGGTAATTTGTTTAGCCTCATGGCTGGCCCAAATCGTATGTTTAATGAGACGCAATACAGCCGGATGTAACGGTTGATACAAGTGGCCGATATTTTCATTCATGCGATCCACCGCTAAGGTGTACTGGCATAAATCATTGGTGCCGATACTGAAAAAATCTACATGCGGCGTAAATAATTCAGCTGCTACGGCCACCGCCGGAATTTCAACCATAATGCCAATCTGAATATCTTCATTAAAGGCAATACCTTCAGCACGAAGTTCTTCTTTAGCTGTTTCAACAACAGCATTAGCCGCTTTGATTTCTTCTACCGACGCAATCATCGGATACATAATCTGAGCCTCACCGAACGCGCTGGCACGCAAAATCGCACGTATTTGTGTTTTGAAAATGTCCGTCCGGTCAAGACTGATACGAATCGCACGATAACCGAGGAACGGATTCATTTCTTTCGGCAATTGCAAGCATTTAAGTTCTTTGTCACCGCCGATATCCATAGTACGGATAATTACCGGCCGGCCACCAAGACGTCCGACCGCTTTTTTATACACTTCAAACTGCATATCTTCCGATGGCAACTCATCATTTTTCATATATAAGAATTCCGTACGGAACAGACCAATACCTTCAGCCCCTAAATGACAAGCATGAGAAGCATCTTCCGCCTTGCCTATATTACCGAACAGCAAAATCTCTTTACCGTCTTTGGTTACAGCCGGCAATGCAGCCGATTCTTTTAAAACTTGAAGGTGTTCACGATATGCTTTAGCTTCGGCGGCATATTTTTCAAAATCAGCATCACTCACATGAAGCAACACTTCACCGCCAGTCCCCTTAACAACGGCTTTTTCACCACTTTCAAACTTCGAAATATCTCCCAAGCCCATAACAGCCGGAATTTCCAAAGTACGGGCCATGATAGCCGCATGGCTGGTCGGACCGCCACTGGCCGTAACCAAACCTTTAACGATATTTTTATCTAAAGCTGCTGTATCGGATGGAGTCAAATCATCGGCAACCAAAATCACTTCGCCTGTCAAATGAGACAAACCGCGCGGACTCATGCCTAACAGATTCCGCATTAAACGATCCCCGATATCCTTAATATCGGCACCACGTTCACGCATATACGGATCTTCCATAGCCAGGAACATATCCGCAAAGGTATTAATTGTCTGTTCCGTAGCAGCTGCAGCCGAGTTCAAACCATCTTTAATCAGCCCTTTAATGCTGTCGCTCAACGCCGGATCTTGTACGATTAAGCCATGAGCTTCAAAAATCGCCGCTTCATCCTTCCCCATGATTTCACGAGCGTGATTTTCAATTGCTTTCAATTGATCGATTGTCAATTGAACCGCCGCTTCCAAAGCACTGATTTCCGCTACTGCTTCATCAGCCGTAATGACACGCTTTTCAATTACAATCGTTTCTTGTTTATAGACATAAACCGTACCGGTGCCAACGCCGCGTGCTCCGGAAATCCCTTTGAGTGTTACCTGCTCCATATCGTTCCTCCGCTATAGTTCTTTACACTTTAAAGTTCAATGTCAGTTTCAAACACTTCAGCCGCCGGCCCCGTCATAAATACGGTACCGTCATCAGCATAGCGAATGTGTAATACCCCTAAATATACTTCCACGTCTACTTCACGGCCGGTAAATCCATTCTTATGAGCCATGACTACACTGCCGCAACAACCTGTACCGCAAGCGAGTGTTGCACCGGCCCCACGTTCCCATGTCCGCACTTTAATGTGGCTGTCATCCACCACTTGCACAAAATTAACATTCGTTCCTTGAGGGAATAATTCGTGTTTTTCAATCACCGGTCCCAAGGTCAAAAGCGGCACCTTCGTTACGTCATCCACAAATACTTCCGTATGAGGCACCCCCATAAGCAAAGAGCTGACTTTATATTCGACATCATCCACCGTAATTGGGAAGTTCATAACCTCCGGTAAGTCGGCAACCATTGGAATATCCTTAGATGCAAAACTTGGTTTGCCCATATCTACCGTAACTTGCTCAACCTTGCCATTTTTGATATGCAACGTTGGTTTCATAATGCCGGCTAAAGTTTCAATGGTAAACGTTTCCTTTGCTACAAGCCCTCGTTCATACGCATATTTAGCAAAACAACGGATACCGTTACCGCACATTTCCGCTTCACTGCCGTCCGCATTAATAATACGCATGCGTGTATCGGCTACATCCGAAGCTACGACTACCATCAAACCATCAGCACCAATGCCGGTCTGACGGGGACAAAGACGTTTTGCCAAGTCCGTGTAATCAGTATTACCACCGGTAAGGTCGGTAATAACCACAAAGTCATTACCCAATCCATGCATTTTTGTAACTTTCATGCTTATGTCTCCTATATACTACATGTATTGCTATACATCTTTTATTGACTACTATTTTCTTAATATAGTTAGATTCTTCAATATAATTATATACTTTAGTATTGTTATATCCTACAACCGACTTATATCGGCTGTAGATTTTCGCTTTACTATATTTTTACTATAATATTGCATTTGCCATTCTACTATATATTATCTTTTTAAAACTATTCTTAAAACCAATCTTAAATCATAAGTTAAGGAAAAATCTTCTGTTTGTGTTATATTATATCACACTTTGACTCATACGAAGTATACAAAACGCTCATAATCAATCATTAAAAATCACATTAATTCGCAATAAGTCATATTAGAAAGTCTTATAGCAGAAATCATAAATTGTAAAAAGTCTATTTACAATGCCCATTTGGTATTATCAAACATACATTATAACTAATCCGAATAGTGCAGTATTCCAATTCTTTGATTTCTATGCTATACTGTCAGTATCCTAATCTGACAAACTTTTCTATAGAGTGTACACAATCACAAGAAAATCACCTGATTAGTCCCCAACTATTACGTAATATGACAAACATATTACGAGGTGTCTTGCCATTGTTTATACTCTTATCATTTTGTAAAAAAGGAGGTCCCCCAACAGTCTATCAATTTGTTTTAAATGAATGTATGTAAACTGTATAAGTTTTTAACTATATTGTTTTTGTACGACACAATTCTTTAAAAGATAGGTTTTCAACACTAAGTAATTTTTTTATCAATCGTTATTATTTTAATTTGTAGATATAAGTGATTTAGGATTTTATTTCATAATATACGCCTAAAGCCTTATATATACGCTAAACCGAATAAATTACTTAGTATATTCGTTACTTTAAGTAAGTTACCCTCTGCGTTTAAGCGTGAAAGGATGATTGCACCAATGTTGACAACATTTTTAGCATTACTGCCAATCTTATGGTTAATCGTCGCATTAGCCATTCTTAAAATACCGGCTTGGAAAGCATGCGGTATCGCCGCTATCGGCTCTTTTATTCTTGCTGTTACTTACTTCGAAAAAGCCGCCGGAATCATGTTCTCCGGTGCCTTAGAAGGTATAGCCCTTGCCGTATGGCCTATTTTACTTGTTATTACAGCTGCTATTTTCACTTACAACTTAGTGGTTCATACAAAAGCTATGGAAACCATTAAAATGATGTTATCTTCTGTTACCTCCGATATGCGTATCTTAGCCTTGTTATTGGCTTGGGGCTTCGGCGCATTCATGGAAGGTATGGCCGGTTTCGGTACTGCCGTAGCTATTCCGGCTGCTATGATGGTTGCCGTAGGATTTGACCCGCTCAAATCCATCTTGGCTTGTCTCGTAGCAAACTCCGTACCGACTACATTCGGTTCCATCGCGATTCCGACAACTACGTTGGCGTCCTTAACAAACCTTGATCCGGTTCACCTCGGTACCTTCATTTCTTCGCAATTATTCATTCTTAACGTAATTGCTCCATTCTTCGTTGTTGGTATCATCGGTGGCGGTTTCAAAGCATTAAAAGGTGTTTTCATCATTACTTTATTATCCGGTTTAGCATTAGCAATTCCTGAATTAATCATCAATGCGGCTGCCGGGCCTGAATTATCCGTAATGGTTTCTTCCGTTATCATCATGGGCGTTATCATCTTAGGTGCTAAATTCTTGCCTACTAACGATCCTGAATACAAAGTTGAATCTACAGCAACAACTACTGTAAGTGCTAAAGAAGGTTTCGTTGCCGCTTTACCTTTCATCTTAATCGTAATTCTCTTAATTTTAACTTCCAAATTGGTACCTGCTATCAACGGCCCGCTTTCCACCATTAAAACGGCTGTGCCTATTTACCAAGGTCCCGGTGCTAAACCTTACACCTTTATGTGGGTAGCTACCCCTGGTATCATGATCTTCATCGCAGCTTTCATCGGCGGTTCCGTTCAGAAATCCAGCTTTGGTGAAATGTTCGGCGTATTGAGTAAAACATTCGCTAACTTGAAATTTACGTACTTAACCATCATCTCCGTAGTAGTTACGGCTAAATTGATGACATACTCCGGTATGACGACAGATATTGCGAAAGCCTTAGTGGCAGCTACAGGCTCCTTATATCCTGCCTTCGCACCGCTCGTTGGTGCTCTCGGTGCCTTCTTAACAGGTTCCGGTACAAACGCCAACGTACTCTTCGGGCCGTTACAATTGGCAGCTGCTCATGACTTGGCTCCTGAATACAAAGACTTACCACTTTGGTTGGCCGCTATCAACTCCGGTGCAGCCGGTATTGGTAAAATGTTCTCCCCTCAGAGTATGGCCATCGCTATCGGTGCCGTTGCGCCTGCGTTAGACGCTTACATTGAAAGCAACAAAGTGGACGATGCTAAAGCAAATCAGTTGCGCGAAAGCATTAAAGCCAATGTTATCATGGTGTCCGTATTAAAATACTTCATCATCTTCATCGTGGCTAATGGCGTTGTCTCCTACTTCGGTCATAACTTCATTGAACACATTCAGGCTTTCTTGTTGTAATTAGCAACTAAGTCATAACTAAAATAAAGCCCTTGCTTCAAGGATTCGTTTTGGATTCCGGAGCAAGGGCTTTTTGTATATATTTTATGTATTTCTTATTCTACTTTTTCCCAACAGTTTTCTTTGCCGAAATTCGCAATGTCTTTAAATACGCCTTTTGTTCCGGTTTTGATTCTTTTAATAACTTCTTAGCCAACTGCCGAAGTTTAGGAATTCGTATACCGATAACCGTATCCTGGGGTACTGCCGGGTTAACCTTTCCCGTATATTCTTTATATTCCAAATCCTGCAGTGCCAAAAGTTCCTTCATTATATCTATTGCCATTGCTCCCCCTCCTTTAGGCTCAATCTTGCCTATATATCTTACTATTAAAGAACTAGATATTCGTTTATAATTTCTCTGTCTTCAAAAGAGTCTCTAAATCTTCCGCATCAATCACGCGTATTCCCGTTTCACGTAAACGTTTAGCAAAAACACCTTCACCGGGAATTAAAGTCTTTGTAAAGGTACCATCATAGATCTCTTTAGACCCGCAAGATGGGCTGCGAGATTGAAGTATGGCCAACGACACTTGCTTTTCTTTAGCTATAGCTAACGCTTTCTCTGCGCCAAGGCGGAATTCCTTATCTACTGATACGCCGTTCTTATTGGTAACTTTACCATTAACGATCTCCGCCGGAATGCGAGGCGTTGAAAGGCCACCCAACACTTCAGGACAGACGGAGATGACTTCAAACTCAACATCACAATCCTTTTGCTTAGCTATATAATCGGCCAGAGCTTGATTGAAATTATTACCGCCATTGTATTTACAGTTTTTTCCCAGTAGGCAGGCACTAACCAGAATTCGTTTAGGCATAATAAACTCCTTACTTATCCTCGTCTTCCAGATAAATTCATCTCTCAAGATACTTAACCGGCACTTCTTTAGTTAGCCACACATTATTTACGGACAGATAAAAGATATAACCATCACGGCTCATTTCACCGCTTTTTACTTTGTAAATGACCGGCTTACCATGACGTTTGCCGACTCTTATAGCTGTTTCTTCATCTCCCGATAAATGCACATGCAAACGATTCATTGGCAATAAACCCTTTTCATCAATGGCTACAACGGACTTTTCACCGGTACCGTGATATAAGATTTCCGGTGGTACAGCTTCTTGTAACTCTACATCTACTTCAATCGAATGCCCTTGATTGGCACGAATCTTGGTATGTGTTTCATCAAACGAAAAGCGTTGCTTGTTATTAGTCCGTACTATTTCTTCGAGAGTTGCCATATCTATATCATATCGTGGTTGCATCTTAGTGAGCAACTCTTCAACGTTTGCCCAGCCGTGCTCATCAAGCGTAAGGCCTATCTCTTCCGGTTTGTGCCGTAGAACCAAGCTTATAAGCTTACTGATACGCATTAAGTTTAGCGGTTGAGAGTTATTATGATTATAAGGCATTGAATTCACTTCTTTCAAAAATAACACTCTAATTATTAAACATTTTCAGGCTCTTTCATTCAAAGCTATTGAAACTCAATATCTTCTTTAAGCTTTTGATAAATATCAATTCTATGTTCAATATCAATGCTATTAACTAACCACCCATTTAAAGTACAACTCTTAATGAACTCATCAATTCTATTAACTCCATTAATTTCTTTTAATGTAACCACAACCCCAAACCTTACACCCACACCGTCCTTGGGATTCAGGCGATTATTAGTTTTCACTTCCATTCCCCAATTCTTATTTTCATACGATTTTTTGGCTACTAATTTTTTAGTTGCCCTTTCAGCAATATATTTTACATTATCCCATTTTCTAAATAGCTTTCGAGCATCTCCTTCAAGAAGATAAAATTGTTCACCATCCAATACGTCATCCAAATTTTGCTTATCACCCTGAATATCCTTAACTTTATCACTTGGACCGAGTCTTCCAAAATGAAGATTTAGTTCTGTATTAGTATAATCAACACCTTGAGTTCTATCACACATCGGGAAATAACACATTGTTGCCCTCGCAATATAAGGGTATTTATCATTTTTCATAGGCACAGGGAAAAAATAGTTATAAGTGTTCCATTTCTCACTTATATCTGAGACAACAAACTTAATTTCATCTTCGGGCGTTTGAACAATGTCATTGATTTTAATGGGAACAATCCCGTGTCCATACAATGAAATTGTTTCAGGACTAGGTTTCTCAGACCAACCACGAGCTGCATCTATAAGCATAGCTTTTGCTACTTCTCGATTTAAACCCAACACATTTATCAAATAAGATAGCTTACGTGCAATCCAAGGGGCCGCATAGGAAGTTCCAGCCACATTTGCTTCTCCTAATGGTTCACAAACATTAATATATTGTTCCTCACTGCCACCATAATAACTAACATCCGGCTTAGCAAAAAAAGACAACACTAAACCTCTCCGTGAATACTGAGTTGATAGCCCTTTTTTTGTAACAGCATTAACAACCATACTATTCACGGAGTCCGCGGGCGAGCCAATCTTAACAATTTCGGCACTAACTTTATTTGTTCCGGCAATTACAAAAATCACATCATTTTCAAATTGAATCTGATCTAGAGCTGCAGCTTCAGCAGAAATAAAATTATCATTAATCTCTTGATTACTACCTAAAGAGATATTCCAAACTTTAATATCTAAGTTTTCTAATACAATACTTTTTATTTGTTTAATAATGGAAAACGAAGAAAATTCTGCCCCTACAGCAACGCCAAAATGACGCACTCTGAATCTGCCACAGCCATCATCTAACCACGGATTAAGTCTTGGTCCATCAACAATAATAGATGATACTGCTGTACCATGGCGATAATCATCTGAGGTTTTTGGTATATCATCGGAGACCATTTCATGGTAATCTACCCATTCATTAAAATATACGTGCTCGTCAAATAAGGTATCTATTACGCCAACTACCGGCTCAGAAGCTGGTGTTGGAAGTACAACTGTATTGTTTTTATATTCACTTATAAAATCATCGGGAGATAACTTAGCTAAATCCACTGTAGCCATAGAAACTAAGTATGGAGCCTTTTCATATAATAGTTCTATTTGATTTTCGTCTAAAAATACGGTCTGATTATCTAAGATTCTCGTACTTAGTAAATTTATTCCCAACTCATGAAATAAAGCTTTAACGTCTTTTTTAACATCATAAAGTGTTATAATGCTCTGTTTTAATTCGGGCGAAGCACTTTCAATTTCAAAAGAATCAATATACGATGCATCTGCAATAATACCTTTAAAAAGCGACATACTTAAAGATAATTTATAAAATTTTTCTTTAGCCATAATAGACTTGTTGTCAAAAGTAATCTTACTTATCTCTCCTGAAAATTGTTGATGTAAAATATCACTAGCCTTTGATAGTCGTTCAATACTCTTCTCTAAATCACTAATAGCTAAAAAATACGTAATGATATGCCTATTTTTCTCAGCATTAAATTTTGCACCGACAATAGCAGCATTGGAATCTTCGCCTTTTAATAAACTACTTATGCGATTGCTTTTTGCAACAATTTTATTGTAATAAACACTAATTAAAACCCCATCAAAAATCTTTTTCTCATTTTGCCAGAATTTCTTAATTTGCTCGATTTGCTCTTGTAATTTTTTTAAATGATAGCTCGTAACTATTTTTTTACCATTCATAGCGGGGCCACTGGGATTTCCAGTTCTTGGGGCTTGAATAAATCTATTTCCCTTTAACTCTAATACATTATTCATTAAGTACTTCCTCCCTACTTAACTTTCTTGCAACAGTACTTTTTGATTCACCCGTTAGTTTTTCTATCTCCCTAATTGTAAAGCCTTCTTTGTACAGTTGATTTAAGTCTTTTTCTTCAAGATTACCAATTAAACTATTATATAAGCGTTTTAAATAATCATAACTAGCATCTACATCACTAAATGCAAGAGATGTTTTAATTATATTCTTCAGATCCCCTGGATAAGGTAACTTCTCTGCCACCTTTAATATCTTTTTAAATAATCTTATATCTTTTGAAATACCTTTAAAGTTCCTGATGAACGAAGAGAAATAATATTCAGCAACCTCAATTAAATCTTCTCGACTATATCTATTAAAATCTATCACTGCGTCAAATCTACGTATCAAAGCTTTGTCAAAATTTTTATACAAATTAGTAGTTGCTATTATAACTATCTCTTTATTTAAATCTGTTAATCTATCTAATTCTCTTAGAATTATCGACGTAACTCGCCCCATCTCTCTAATATCATTAGAGTCAACTCGATTCAGTGCAATTACATCTATTTCATCAAAAAGTATTACTGCTTTATTCGAATTAGGCATTGTATTTATCTCTCGAAACAAGCTAATAATATTTTTATTAGTTTGCCCTAATTTACTATCAATAAGGTTTTCAAAATCTACAATAAATAACTTTCTCTCAAGTAACCTTGCTATATGTTTTGCTGCTTCGGTTTTTCCACTTCCAGGAAATCCTTCAAACAAAAATTTATTTATTCCAACATTATGATTTATCGCATTTATAATTCCTTTTATATCTTCAGCGATAATTTTTGGTAAATTAAGAGATTCTAGACTCCTAACATCTATCTGCTTAAAAAAATCACTTTCATAATCACTACTTTGGGGGGTATATAAATTCGCCGTTGCTATTAATCCCATAATATATTCCGCTAATTGATAATCACCAATACTGTCAAAATATCTAGCTATAGCAATTGCTTCATTTCTAAAAGCGTTTTCGTTCTTTTCAACATGATATTTTATTAAATTTAACACATTTTGCTTTTTCATTTTTTTACCTCCTAGCTTATTATATTGTATCATATCTCGGGACAAAAATATATTTTTTGGGACTTTTTATTTTAAATCAATTGTATTAAAATAATATCAACTTTATAATGTTTAATTTTTATTAATAAATCCTTAGGAGGCATTATGAGTTCTGACAATCCATCCACTCCAATTATTGCAATTTGCTATGATTTTGACAAAACCTTAACTCCAGACGATATGCAATCACAAGGTTTTATTCAATCTGTTGGTCATGACGTTTCCCACTTTTGGCAAGAGTCAAATAAATTATCAACAGATAATAACATGGACCAAATTCTGGCTTATATGTACAAAATGATAGATGAATCACGTGGACAAATTGTATTTAACAAAAAAACATTAATGGAAGCAGCTCAAAATATAAAGTTTTTTAAAGGTGTTGAGACATGGTTTGATCGCATTACAAAGTTTGGTAAAGATAACAATATAAAAATTGAACATTATATTATTTCTTCAGGATTAAAAGAAATGATTAAAGACACCTCTATATTCAATCATTTTAAACAAGTTTATGCTAGTTCTTATCTCTTTAACGAAAAAGGTGAAGCCATTTGACCTGCTCAAGTCGTGAATTATACAAATAAAACTCAATTTTTATTCAGAATTGAAAAAAATTGTTTAGACATCAATGACCCCAATGTTAACTCATTCTTAGAGCCCCATGAATATCGAATTTCATTTAGAAATATGATATATATTGGCGATAGCGATACAGATATTCCTTGCATGAAATTAGTTAATATGAATGGCGGCCACTCTATAGGTGTTTATAATCCAGTTACTCAAGATAAATCTAAAGTTCATAAAATGTTAAATGAACATAGAATAAAATATTACGTTTCTGGTGATTATTCCGAAGATAAACCGCTCGAACTATTAGTAAAAGATATCATTCATCGTACTGCAGCAAATGAAATTTTAGAACAGAAATATTTAGACTGCCTAAATGAAACAAATACAATTTTAGAAAATCAGAGTAAGGAAGAGCAGCAAAAAATAGATCTAATCGATAAATTAGAAGCAAGCAATAGCTTTCGAACTACTCATCAATTAATTGAGCAATTAACTTCTATACATTCTTGGAGTCTCCCGGAAAAAGAAAAACTCGTAAATATTGCTTTATCCAATAATCAAATCCGTTATATATTAACAGATGATGATGTTTATAGGTTTTATAGCTCTATTTGCAATAACATGTCATCCCAAGCCGCAAATGAGATTAAAGAAATTTTAAGTCAAAAAATTATTGAATAAATAATAGATTTAATAAAAGCCTAAATCTTAATTTCATAGCATAAAACCCTCGGTTCAAGAACCGAGGGTTTTAGTATATCCAAATTCACTATTCAGATATCAATTATAAAGTTATTATCTCTTATTCCCACTCAATAATTACCATATCATATTTGTTTCTTTAATTCTGTATTAGTATCTTTTTAGTTTCTATTTTCAGCTATTTTTATACCTATTTTTTGTGGTTTTAGAGTTTTTTAGTATCAAAACAGTATCAATCGTGATACTATACTCAGTCACAAACAACAGCATAATAACAATTCTACTGATATAAAAATAAAATAATATTCATGATTTTAAATTTGTATCTATACTATTTCAAACTTCTTTTTGAATTAGTCAAATACACATCATCAGATAGCCTTCCCTTATATATTTCATCTGCTAAATATGACAGCAACTCTTTTTGAGATTTTAAATCAGCTGGAAATACGATTTTATTTTCTTCATTTGTTTCAAATTGCAATCCTAAATTATTAGCCTCCTGAAGTATATAATCTGTCGTATTTTTTTCTAAAACCCCTGTATCTAGTATATAAGCAATTTTTTTCCTCGTCCAATTGTTACTAGCACTCACTAACGAATCTAAATCGGCAACATAAAAACAATTATTTTGGCAAAAATCCCTAATATCATCATCCGTAGCTTGCCTATAATATTTATTTAAATTAAATATTTGATTTGCCCAGTAATATGACGTGAAATATAAAGTTCCATTCTCATAATATGCATCAATACTATCAGTAATAACCACTCCTGGTTTTTGAGTAGAAATAAATGTGTCATTGCTCCAAAATAAAGTAATTCTTCCACCCAACAATAATTGTCTTTTCTGTGTTCTTTGAAAAACAATTTTCTCATTTTCACTATCATCACTTAGTGTTAAAAATATAGCTCGAATATTAAGTTCATTTCCATCATTTGCAACTAATTTATCTACTCCCAATGGATTATTTATTGCTTCTTGTATTTCATCAGATAAATCAAAGTTTTCAATTTTTAAACTTTCATCTTCATCAGGCTTATACGAGCCATCAAATATAATCGAATTTGATTTATATCTTTCTGTATCTATATTTAGAATTTCTTCAACGCCAACTAGAGTATCATTTGTTGTTTCTATTACTTTAACAGATGTTTTATCATTATCTAATGTAAATATATTGCCCACTTTATACCTCCATAACATAATATTCGAACAGCCTTACAACTCTACTTAAAGAGTTTCTGTTTCTTAATTCCTTTTTAGTAATCAACGTCATATCAACTCCTTGTTCTGTTTCAATTGAATAAATTTTATATCCTAATATCTTCAATATAGGATTATTAACAGTTTTTTGGCTCAAAATCAGCAACACTATACCAACAAAAACAAGTATCCAATTATTCACAGTAAAATCTTTTCCAAAGTAACTTTCTACAAATGGCACAAAATAAGTTATATATACAGCTAATAGCCAACTTTCTTTATCTTGGCTTATATTTAAAATATTAATTTTTTTAGTAACCATCTGTTTCTTCGCAACATTTAGTATAACAAGCTGAGCAATTACTAATGCCAAAGATATAATAATTGCTGATAAACCTATTATTATATTTTTCTCTATCCAAACTTTACTTATACCAATGGCGAAAATAAAAGGTGTCAAAATAGAGCTATTAAAAACAACATGTATAAACTTATTAAAGATATTATCACCCCCTAGTTATTTATTGCACGCTTTAACAGTTATACTGCTACCCATCATAAAATAAGCATTTGAAAGGTTCTTATTTGTACGCATTCTGTATTTTTATCGTTTTTATGCGTGCTTTTCAGGCAAAATACATCAAAAGCACTTCAAGCCTATGAATTTTAATCACTTATCATTAGATAATCTTTACTACTTTAAAATACTCTAAAGGCACTTATACATAACTATACAACCCGCTACTCATCCAACATCAACTTGCCTTTTTTAGCTTTATCTTTTAAACGCTTCATTTGTTCTTTTTCTATCTGTTGAATGCTTTTCTCTGGAACAGGCAAATCTTCCGGCATAGTGCCACCTATTTTTTCAATGGCACTTCTAACCTCTTTTCCTACTGAATAGTGAACTTTTGTTGCTGATTCTGCACCTTCAACTTTATCTTTCCTTAGCTTTTCTTCTGTCTGTGATATTCTGAACAGATTAGCAATAAGTTCAGTGCTTCCCATATAATCCAAAATCTTTTGTCTTGCGGTTAAGCCTTTTCTGTCATGTATATCTTCTACATCTAACCCACCATACAAACCCATATAGCCTGCGTTCTGAAATATCGCAAATTCTTCGTTTGTTATGACCCCCGCATCATGTGCTGTTTCTACCAAAAGCTGATTCCATTGTTTTATATCACCACGAACTACGAGCCTTCTTCTATCTTCATCAAGTTGATTAAAATGGTCTGCAATTTCCTGTCTATATGTTTGTATAGCAAAATAGGTTTGTCCAAGTGCAATCACTTCTTTTCTCGGATCGCCGTTTTGCACAATCAAATAACAAGCATATCTCGTAAGTTCATAATCTTTTATGGACTTGCTCGTAGCACCTGCTTCCACGATTTTGCTGACCTCAGCAAAATCGTATGTTATTTCATGGCCGCTGTTCTCACAGGCAATCATTGCTCTATCAATTACCTTTTGAAAGTTTCTCCACTGAGAATAATCAAGTACATCAGCAAGTTCTCTTGCACTCCAATACTCGCTTCCGTCTTTTCTGACATACTTAATATCTTCAAATTTTTTATATTCTTTTGCTTTTAAATTTGGCATACACATACCTCTCGTTATTTTCTATAATCGATAGCTTATATATCGACTACTCTTATTTATCTCTATATTTTTCAATAAGGTTCCCTTGTAAGTCTTTCCATTCTACCCATCCATTATTAGATTTACCAATAACTATCCAACCGGCACTTGATGGATTCATACATACAATATCTTCTTGTAAGATATTATCTTTTATTTTCGCATTTCTTCTAATAGACGGTATATAACCTTTTCCGGTATTGCCACAAAAACTTCCTTTTAACACCGTGAATACTCCATCTTTAACTATGGCTTTCCCATTTACTTTCCCAAACCCTTTTATGTTACGATTTAATACATACTCTCCATCTGGAATAAATCCAACCTCAGTTTTAAGTTTTATTTCTTCTGTGGATTCTTTGAATACTTCTTTTTTACTTTTATCTTTAGGATAAATTTGTTTACCGTCTAAAGAAGATAATAAGGATTTTGCAACCTCTATATCTAACGCAAATAATTCAGTTCCGACAATTCTACTTTTACTAAAGATGTCATGGATAAGTTTTTCTTTCTCATCATATCCATCCACTTCTATAGCAAACTCTCTTTTTAACCCCGTGATATTAGCATATCCATTGCTTTCTAAAAATCTCATTCTATTTTCAAATTGCTCATTTCCCGTCTTGCCAATCTTGATAAGACCGGAAACGACTGTAGTCATTAAATATATTATTCCTTTAGCCATAATTTATCTTCTTTCACCATACATGTTTACAAAGAATAAAACTAATTAATTATATTTGCCCTTTTCTTCTGCAACCAACTGGAGAGTTTTCTCGGCATGATTTGTATATGAATAAACATTTCTATCTTCATCAAAGTTATAATTATCAGTCCAAAGTTCGCACTGTGTCATAACAGTCTGAACGGCATCATCCATTCCTTCAGGCGGATATTTATGTTTTTTCAAAAGTTTTTTGATCAGCATACGCATTTTAGCTCTCGCTGATTCGCGCTTCTGCCAATCAATAGTCTTATTCTTACGTAGAGTATCGGCTAATTCTTTTGTTATTGCAATCAGCTCTTCGTTTTCATAAAAGTCCTTGATTGCCTGTGGTTTTGTTAAGGCATCGTAAAAAGCAAGTTCATCAGCAGTCAATCCTAATCTGTCTCCCTCTTGATGTGCTGCTGCAATCTGTTTTGCCAACTTTAACATTTCTTCTATAACTTCTTCATTAGTAAGCATACCGTTAAGATAAGCATTCAGAGAACGCTGCATAATCTCGCTGAACTTTTCAGATTTTACAATATTTGTTCTGCGATAAACAGAAACCTGTTCTGCAATTAATTTTTTCAATAGTTCAACTGCAAGATTTTTCTCTTTCATATTTGCAACATCTTGAAGAAATTTGGGGTCAAACAAAGAAAACTCCTCTTTGATATCTGAAAACAAATTTATTACCCCATCACTTTTAATACTCTGTTTCAAAAGTTCATTTATTCTTGCATTCATTTCCGGTAAGGAAATCTTTTTACCAACACCGGTATTGGTAAGTCTGAGAACAAGAACTCGAACAGCCTCAAAGAATGCTGCTTCAAATCTACTATCTTCATCAACTAAAGAAGAACAAAGAGAAAGAGCCTGATGAAGCATAAGAGCTTCTTTTACGAAAGAATCTTTATCATCAACTTTTTCTCTGCTGATAATAAAATTTACAGCACCACTGATAGTTTTTGCTCTCTCAAGATCTGTACCATTAATAAACTTTGTATAATCATATCCATGAAACTTATCACGGCAAACTGATAATTTCTCCAAGAATTTCGGATATGCAACCTTTCCGACATCAGTATCACCATAGTTCTTTTTATCACGAGATGTATAGTCGTTCATCGCCTGTTTCAAAGCAGTCGCAATTCCAACATAGTCAACAACAAGCCCGCCTTCTTTATCACGAAATACACGGTTTACACGAGCAATTGCTTGCATGAGATTGTGTCCGGACATAGGCTTGTATACATACATCGTAGCAAGAGAAGGAACATCAAACCCTGTTAACCACATATCAACAACAATCGCAATCTTCATAGTACTGTCGTTATCTTTGAATTTTTTTGCAAGCTCATGCTTATGATGTTTATTACCAATGATCTGTCTCCATTCTTCTGGATCATTGTTGCCGGAGGTCATAACAACACCTACTTTTTCAGTCCAATCCGGACGAAATTCTAATATTCGCTTATAAATCTTCATGGCAATAGGGCGAGAATACGCAACAATCATAGCCTTACCCGTAAGCAGATTCTCTCTATTATTTTCATAATGATCAAGAACATCAAAAACAAGGGAATTTATAGTGTTATCATTACCAAGAACCGCTTCTATCTGACCAAGCTCTCTCTTACTCTTTGCGATAACTTCCTCATCAGCATTAAGAGCCATCAAATCATATTCTGCATCAATTAATTTCAAGGTAGTTTCATCAAGATTGAGCTTAATTACACGGCTCTCATAATAAACCGGACGTGTTGCACCATCTTCAACCGCTTGCGTCATGTCGTAGATGTCAATATACTCACCAAACACTTCACGAGTGCTACGATCTTTTGATGAAATAGGTGTTCCTGTAAATCCTATATATGTGGCATTCGGAAGCGTATTACGAATGATTCTTGCTGTGCCGATAACACGCTTTGCTACTTCATCACCATCTTCATTTTTTGTAATCTTTATCTTTTCGACAAGTCCATACTGCCCTCTATGTGCTTCGTCCGCCATAACAACAATATTATTTCGTTCGGACAGTGGTTCGTCGGACTCCTCAAATTTCTGCATTGTGGTAAAGATAATACCATTTGCTTGTCTGCCGGCAAGCAAGGTTTTCAGGTTTTCACGACTTTCAGCGTGCATAGGCTCTTGCCTTAAAAAGTCTTTACACTTTGCAAACTGTCCGTAAAGTTGGTCGTCAAGGTCGTTTCTATCTGTAAGTACAACGATAGTAGGGCTATTCAATGCTTCCTGCAATAAATGAGCATAAAACACCATCGAAAGCGATTTACCACTTCCTTGTGTATGCCAGAAAACACCGCCTTTACCGTCAGTAATAGTAGCGTGCTTTGTAGATTCAATCGCTTTTCTTACCGCAAAATACTGATGATACCCGGCAAGAATTTTAAAGGTATCAATCCCCTCATTTGAAAAGCAAATAAAGTTCTTGATAATATCAAGCAGTCTTTCTTTTTGAAACATTCCCTCAAAGAAAGTATCAAACTGAGCATACTGTGTATTTTCGTAATTCCCATCCTTTGTTTTCCACTCCATAAAACGGTCTTCACCAGAAGTGATAGTACCAGCTTTAGATGTCAATTGATCGCTCATAACGCAGATAGCATTATAAATAAACATGGACGGAATTTCCTGCATATAGTTACGGAGCTGTCTATACGCTTCTGAAGCATCCGTTTCTTCACGAGAAGGAGATTTTAGTTCTACTAATACAACTGGTAAACCATTTAAGAATAAAATTATATCAGGACGTTTATTACAGTTTTCAATAAATGTCCATTGATTAGCTACAATAAAGGAGTTGTTGTCGGGATTTTTATAGTCAACAAGATAGACAATAGAGGAACGCTCTTCACCATCAACAAAATATCTGACAGGAATACCACTTTGTAGATAGTCCATAAATATGGCGTTTTTCTGCACAAGCTCACTATTTTCAAAATTTTTGAGTTTATATAGTGCTTCCTGAATAGCATCATCCGGTACTCCTCTATTCAAACGATATAAAGATTCAACTAGGACATCTTCATATAATGGACTGTAAAAATCCCTTTCAATATCAGGACCATATGCGTACTCGTAACCCAAATCATTCTGAAATAATTCAATTATTGAGTTTTCATAATCTGCTTCTACGAAAAAATTCGACACTATTTCTCACTCCTCTCCGATACTTCACTTGCTATCTTTATAATTTTATCACTGATGTACTCAGATTCATTCTTTGCATGTTCTTTATCTAATCCATTTTTCAGTAATATTTTTTGAACGCCCACCCTAAATCTACTTATTACAGACTCTTGTCTATTCCAATCGATTATTGAAACCCATTCTTCCACCAATTCCCATATTTTTTGCATATTGAAATGATATTTTTCGTTTAAATCTTTAATGACAGTATCTTTGAAACTCTCATCTTTTATTATGTTGCTACTTATTTCAATATCTGTTTTTATTATTTGTTGGTTTATATCATTAAAATCAAATTTTATAAATTCTGATAAAGCCTTTGTTTTAGCATTCTTTTTATTTTTTATATAGCTCAATTGATGCTCCAATTCAGGAAATAAAGTTGCCTCATTTATATTATAAGTATCTAATTCCTCTAATATTTCTTTCTTCTTCTCTCCAGGAATATAGAAAAACTTTCTATCAAATTCATCTCGTAAATCTTTATATCCTTTTTCTATACTGGACTCCCTGATTGACTCGGTATAAACAAAATTAAAGCATCCTGCCAATAAAAACATTCCGCATTGTCTTGATAATCTTTCATTGTTGTATGGAGGTATAACAATATAATTATTTTGAATAATATTTATAAATTCTTCGAAATGTTCTTTTGATTTCCATCTTTCTTCTAACTCTTTTGAAATTGCTTGCCGTTCTGTAAGTTTTCTCAAGATAGATTCAAGCGTATTATCATTTGATAAATCTATCTGAGATAAAGAGGATATAACTTTTATATTTATCTCATTTGTAGATACAGAATATTTTTTATTAAAAAATATTACACCGTTCGCTTCTTGTGTTTTAGTATTTTCTTCATCTTCAATTCCTTTATAACATACATCACCATATTCTTCACAAGCAAAGTATAAGGCAACTAACGGATTCGTAGTTAAATCCAACAATCTTGTGCACATTCCATAATGCTGGTATTTCGTCATGATTTCAAAATCATTATTTATAGAAATAAATTCATAGGGTGCTTTTAATAAAGGTACTTGCATCAAAGTATGTTCTACACTTAAAAAATTACCTCTAAAGATGCTTGGAATAACATCCCAAAAATCAGTTTTTTGCCCTCTGAAAAATAATTCCTCATTGCTCCCATACAAATCATCTTTTAACCTATTTACTTCACCAATAAAAGAGCTTACAGAAGTTATCTCTATTCCATAGTTTTCCATTTCATCTTTGTTAAATATTATTTCTTCCATATTTACGACTCCTTCTGTAATATAAACAATAATTTAGCGGCTTAAATATCAATGTCCGATACATCAAGTTTGCCGGACATTAACTTAGGTAAAAGAGTGTCACGAAGTGATGTCAAATGGCGTATTTCAGCTTGATTTGTCTTGATTTTTGCAAACATAGGAGCTGCTATACTGTGAAATTCAGTTATTTCTTCATCGGTAGGTACTGTGAAAGGCATACCTTTAATGATTTTTGAGTTCACAGCAGTTGCGATTGATGATGTGCTTCCCATTGTTTGATAATTAAAGCATTTCAGATAGCAATACAAATATTCATTGATTTCCTTTTTGTTGGTTTTGAAATGTGCAATGGCTTCGTTGGTAGTCATTTTGCCATCTGTTATTGCAATTCTGCCAATCGTCAATTTGAAACTAAGCAAAACGATATTGTCGGGTACGATTTTGACATTATGACGGTCAACGGCTTCTCTTGTAAGTTGTTCGGAGCTTTTGCTAATGTATAAACCACAAGTACCCATATCGGAAATAGATACCCAAGTAACATCGTTTGGATTAGTACTAAACCATTGTGGCTCTTTTCTCGGAGGAGTTTTACCAATGGAAATATCAAAATATTCGTCAGCACGACAAGTTTGTCTTGATTCGTTTGCGGTATCTACAAAACGATAATGATATATGGCAAGCACTTGTTCAAGTAAATTATTGTTTATTTCATTATTTTGTTTTATTTTCTTATCTATTGAACTAAGAATAGCTACAATCTTTTCCTGTGTTTTTCTATCAGGAAGAAGAAGCTCTAAATTTTCAATATCTGAAGGCTTAATAGAAGGATAAGCTGACACGCTCTGTTCTGCAATCGCTTGTAGATGTTCTGTAACTTCCTTTTGCGTCAAAACATAATAAATGTAATCTGGAACTGCTTTCTCAAAATCGACATCAATTACCGCAAATCCTGTTGATACTAAAAAATTGTCAAGCTGTTCTTTAATAATTCCATAGTGCAACTGATTAGGTCTTACAGTTGAGTAAATGATACTATTCAATTTTACTTTTCTTCTTGCTCTGCTCGGCAACTTGTCCGTTGAAGTGTTTATATACTGTATTTCATCAACTCGATTCATCGTAATATTTCCAGTATCTAAATAGTTTACAAATTGCCAATCTTCTTTTGGAGAATAAGTGCTTTGATTTGTTGAAACTATCTTATCAAGTCTAATTGTCTCCCATACAGCCATATCCGTTTTCCTTTCTATCCAATATATTTTCTATGAGCAATCTTAACATTGCTTTGTTTTACCATTGCATACTGCAAAGTCGTATCTATCTTTCTATGTCCCAAGAGTTGTTGCAGTTGCTCAATAGGCATTCCTTTATCTATCGCCATAGTTGCAAGCGTACGCCTGAATTTATGAGGGTGTACCTTTTGCAAACCTAATTTCTTTCCGTATTCCCTTAATCTCACTTCAACACCACCAATTTTCAATCTTTCGTGTGGCGATTTCAACGACACAAACAGTGCCGGATTATCATCCGTTCTGCTTCTCAAGTAATTCTGCAAATGTATCTTTGTTCTTGCATCAAAGTAAACAACCCGTTCTTTACTGCCCTTACCGAAAACAATACATTCTCTCTCATTGAAATCAATATCATTGCGATTAAGTAGCACCATTTCTCCTACACGCATACCGGTAGAAGCAAGCATATCTATAATTGCTAAATCTCTCAGTTCTGTGCAGTTATCCCTCATAAGCTCCAACGCTTCATCGGAATAGGTTTCCTTTATGTTTGTCCCAGTTTTAACTTTGTGTATACGTCGTACCGGACTTTTCAGTATATAGTCCTCATCTTCCAACCAAGAGAAGAAACTTGAAAGAATACGGCGTATATTGTCTATTGTAACTTTACTTGACTTCTTCTTTTCCTGATACTCTGTCAGGTATTCTCTTATATCATCTGTAACTATGCGTTTGACATTTTTTTGAGTTCATCAAGCATAGCTTCAATAGTAGATTTGTAGTATTTGAGAGATTTCTCGGAACAACCCTCTATTCTCTTTGCCGATAAGAACAGTTCTACAAAGTTCTGCTCCGAAGTTTTCTTTTGTTGCTTGCTTTCTGTTACATCATAACTTGCAAGGGTATATTGCAAAACTTCTTGTAACTTTTCGTTTTGTGCGTTGTTCAAGTATGGCAACATTCCTTGAACAATATCTTTGATTAAATCTTGTTTCACAGTCAATCCTCCTTATTTATTCTTAGAGAACGGCTATGGGGCGGAAGTCCCCTGATATTAACTTCTGCCACCCACAGAAGTTATGGGTATGTTATATGCTAAACAATAATTTAGATCAGCAAGCTCAAACTCTTTTTAAGTCTTGGTTTGTTGATTTCGAGCCATTTAATGGAACTATGCCTTCTGACTGGGAAATTGTTCCTCTCGAAAAAATTGCTGATTTTCAAAATGGCTATGCATTTAAGAGTAAGGAGCTTTTAAATGAGCCGTCACCAGACTGTTATCAAGTATTCAAACAAGGACATATTGCTCGTAGCGGTGGATTTGTTCCTGATGGAACAAAAAGCTGGTATCCAAAGAGCCTTGCATCAAAATTAGAGAAATTCGTTCTTAAAAAAGGCGATATACTTATGGCAATGACAGATATGAAAGACAATGTGGCAATATTAGGGAACACAGCCGTTATGCCACTTGACAATGAGTACATTGTCAATCAGCGAGTTGGATACCTCAGAACAAATGGATACAAAGGAGTGACTTATCCTTTTATTTATTTACTTACTAATAGCACAGATTTTCTTGTTGACCTGCGTAGCAGAGCAAATAGCGGGGTGCAAGTAAACCTATCATCTTCTGAGATTAAAGCTTCGCAAACTGTTTTACCTTCAGAAGAAGTAAATAATGCTTTTTCTGAGATAACTCTTCCTATGTTTGAAATTATAATAAACAATCAGCTTGAAAATCAACGATTGGCACAACTCCGAGACACACTTTTACCAAAACTAATGTCCGGTGAGCTTGATGTATCAGACATTGACCTTTAAGCCACTAAATTATTGTTTATCGCATTATTGAGTTCAATCTTATCGTCTATCATTTCCAGATATCGAGCAATTTTATTTTGTTCTTCTACATCTTCCGGAATGTCAACTTCCAAGCCGCTAATATCATTCCTGTTTACAGAACCAAATACTGTACCACTCTCCTTTTTAAGCAAGTGAGAAATATAATATTTCATCATGTAAAACAAAAAACTCTGATTTCCATTCTTCATTCTCAATGAACAAACACCACGACCTAAGCACATATCCACCGGAGTAATATTAAGAGCTCCAACAGGCGCTCTAACGCTCATTATCACATCGCCTGCTTTAGCAGATTTTGTCATTACCGTTGTATACGTATCAAAAGTAGGATACTTAAATCCAAATGTTCTGTTTCCTTGTAAAAAAGGATAGCCATTCTTTTCTGTGTTATAGTATTCAGATTTAGGCGATTGCCCCATTGTTACATCTACAATTTCTTCCAGTTTACACTTCATATCCAATCGCCCCCAACTTTTTTCTGATCTCCTCTTCCAGTTCATGAGATTTCTCAAACATACCCGAAAGCTCTGAGGTCAGCCTTTTCATCTTTTCCTCAAAAGGCTCTCCGTCATCTTTTTGCTCTTCAATGCCCACATATCGACCGGGAGTTAAGATATAATCTTGTTTTGCTATATCTTCTATTGTAGCTATAGCAGAAAATCCCTTTTTCTCCTCTAATTCTCCATTCTGAAAATCTTCAAATGTTTTTGCTAACAAGTCAATATCTCCAAAACTTCCGTCTGCTTGTATACCTGCTGTAAAATCTCTATGCTTTCTATCAACCATATATCCCATTTTTCTGGCATCAATAAATAGAGTCTTCCCTTTTTGTTTTTTATTTTTTGTAATAAACCACAAGGTCACAGGAATAGTCACGCTATAAAACAATTGCGTCGGCAAAGCAACAATCCCTTCAACGAGATCATCTTCTATAATCTTCTTCCTTATTTCTCCTTCTCCTGAAGATTGGGATGACAATGCACCGTTAGCGAGTACTAAGCCTATTTTTCCATTCGGTGCTAAGTGGTGAATCATATGTTGTATCCACGCATAGTTTGCATTTCCCGATGGTGGAGTTCCATATTTCCACCTAACATCATCTTTTAATTTATCTGCACCCCAATTAGAAAGATTAAATGGTGGATTTGCCATAATGAAATCCGATTTTAATGTTTTATGGATGTCATTAAAGAATGTATCGGCATGATAAGATCCGAAATTGGCATCAATTCCTCTTATTGCCATATTCATTTTCGCCATCTTCCATGTGTCTGCATTAGATTCCTGTCCATAAACAGAAATATTTCCTCGATTGTCGCTATGAGCCTGTACAAATTTTTCACTCTGCACAAACATACCACCACTACCACAACAAGGATCATACACTCGACAATTATTGAAAGGTTTTAGTATGGCAACAATTGTTTTTACAATACTTGAAGGCGTATAAAATTCACCGCCCTTTGTTCCTTCGTAGGCAGCAAATTGAGCAATACAATACTCATATGTTCTCCCCAGTAAATCTTTACTTGCCTCGGTTCCATCCATTTTTACTTCATTAGTAAATAAGTCAACGACTTCCCCCAATACTCTCTTGTCCAAATCAGGGCTGGCATAGTTCTTAGGCAAAACATTTTTTAAGCTCGTATTTTCTTTTTCAATTGCCCTCATGGCGTCATCAATTACTGTGCCAATTTCAGGTGTGTGTGCAGCGGAAGAAATCTTACTCCAACGTGCTTCTTCCGGCACAAAGAAAATATTTTCTTCTGCATATGCATCTCTATCATTTTCAAAACCATCGCCTTCTTTTAAAAGTTCTTCATAGCGTTTTTCAAAGGCACTGGATATGTAACGAAGAAATATAAGTCCAACAATTACTTTTCTATATTCAGCGGCAGGAATATGTCCCCAAAGAACACAGGCTGCATCCCAAATTTGTTTTTCAAAACCGATATTTGCATTGTTTTTCCCAGCCATTATTTATTCACCATCCTCTTCAAATTCCATAATATCGTCTAATGTACAATTCAAAGCCTTGCAAATCTTCCCTAAAACTTCGACCGTTACATTATCATTCTTGTTAAGCTTGTTGATAGTATATGTACTAACTCCAGCTATGTGAGCTAATTCTTTCTTTTTCATATCCCTATCCAATAAAATATGCCATAACTTTTTATAATTAGCTTTCATTAAATTTCCTCACTTTCTATGAGTCCCTAAACCTAATTTAGAACATTATACCATATTTAGGTACCAAAATATAGCGTTCTCTCTATTTTAATTTTAGATTTTATAAATTTCTATATTTTTCCAACATAAATATACGAACTCATAAAATACAGGAAGTCGGCGTCGTCATAAGACCACACCGACCATAAGCTTATCTCTCAACTTCTTTGCTTGCTTCTTTCTTTTCTTTTAGCTTTTCCTTATCTTCAGTCTGATGCCTCTTAATTGCACCAATAACGGATTCCTTTTTATCCTCCGTTTTATTTCTGCCAAGATACTCATTCATATTAACTTTCAGGTGCTCCAACTCCTCATACTGTGCTGCTAATGAATTGTGCTTCTTGATTATATCCTCTTGTTTAGCTTGTAAATTTTTGGAATGCTCATTTAATTTCCTGAAAAGATTTTTACTTGATTTTGTCTTTAACTCTCCTACTACAATATGTCTTAAGTGTGGAAATTGCTTAAGAAAAATATCTATTTCCTCATAGGATTTCTGATAGGCTTCTATATCTTTTCGATTCATCATCATATAAATTTTATCGTTCGGATTTTTACGATAGCCTTCATAATGTTCTCGCTTGCTGATGCAGATTTGAATATGCTTTACTACTTCTTTTATCCTTTTTTGCTCCAATGACAGCTTATCAAATTCTCGTTTTAAGTCGTTCTTTTCAATAGAGATTCTACTGATGCCACGCCCTAATTCTTCCATTGAATTAAAACCTTTATTTCTGATTTCAACCAGCGTTGAAGCCGCTGTTTGAAGATTATGCTTTGTCGCCCAATGCTCACATCCTCTACTTGACTTTGCTTTATCATTGTTCTTAATATCTACGATATTGCCAATCTCTCTATCCTTATTCAGGATTCGTTCCTTAATTCTTTCTTCGGTATAGTTAGCTCCTATGGTCTTTGCTCGGGTAAATCTCTGCTGATTTTTAGTCCTGAAAGCTGTGTGTTTTCCTTGTTTAATTTCATAACCGCAATTTTCCATTTTAGCTAAAAAGTCTTGCCAGTTGATTGACTGCTTTATAGCTCTATCAATATCAAATTGAAACCTTGATTTATAGCTACTTCCTTTTTTATCTTCATTCCAGTCGTACCAATTCACAAATTTTCTTCGCCTAATCTCGTTGATTTCTTTTTGTGCTTCTTGGTCGATGACAGATAAATTATGCTCCCTACATAGCTTGTCGCTTTGATTTCTGATATTCATATATGAACCATAGTAAGAATGATAAATCTTACCCTCATGAACATCTATGGAATTAAAGATTATGTGATTATGAATATGGTCTTTGTCGATATGCGTGGCTAAAACATACTCATATTTCCCCTCTAAAATCTTTTCACAGAGTTCAATTCCTACCTGATGAGCTTCTTCAAAACTGACTTCCTCCGGAACAAAAGATTGTATTAAATGGTGGGCTAAAGTCTTTGTTCTTGAACCAAATTGTTTCTTGGTAAGTTCAAATTCCTTATGAGCGTTTTCTCTACTGCACAGGTGAGTTGTAACATAGATTTCATCGTCGGTTTTATCTTCGTTACAGATATAGTCTATCGCCTTTTTCAGTGTTGTTTTAATCGGATGTATCTTCGTAACCGCCATCAGCCAATCACCTCATTGATGATATAGTCGGAAACTTTTTCTCTAAATTCCGATAAAAAAATTAGTTCTCCCTGCAATGCTTTCTTGATACTTTCAATATCATCTTTATAGAAAGCACCTGTGCTATTTACTGCCTTTGCAATCTGATTTAAGTTCACTGAGTTACGACTGGCAAGGGAAGAAAGCTCTCTAAGTTCTTTTCTAAACTCACCTGAAATATCAATACTGATAATCCTATTCTTAAAAATACGGTCTCTATAAAACTCTCTTTTGCTCCTAAAATTTGTCAATGCAAATCTTCGATTTAATTCTTTCATATCTTCTTCATTCACCATAAAATGAACGGTACAATTATTTTTACGATTAACTGTCTTTGACATTTTTCATCTCTCCTTTCATCTTCGGGGGTATTAGGGTTCGCCCTAAACTCTTTAAGCTGAATTGTCAGCTTACAAGCCTACTTTTATGACTGTGGTCAAAAAGTATATGCTTGCTATCTCACTGAAAATAATACTTTTACTAATAATTTCTTATAACTATCACGGAAAAATAGTTGGTTTTTGCCTAAATCGGTGCTGCACAATATTTCCTCTGCTTTTTATTAAAGTTTGAAAGTTGTCGCTACCACTACCTCACTACCTGCCTTATAGGTAGCAAAGTAGCGGTAGTGGACTTTTTCAAAACTCTTAGAATGGTATGTCCGAAGAATCAACCTCAATAAAATCAACATTTTCATTTCTCTTATAAAACTTCTTGCTAACACGAACCACTCCGTCAATCCTGACCTTCTTACTTTTAACAGACGGCTCTAATGTCCACTCACTTGCCATTTCGTTTGCCATAAGTTCCGAAAATACTTTTTCATTGGTTTCAGGATACTTACTTGTAAACTCGGCAGAGCATAACAAGTTCGGCGTATCTGATTTTGTAATTTTCCATTCCATGAAGTCAATGAAGTTTTGTATATGCCTGTTATCGCTCTTGTGTGTTTGAATAACATAGTCTAAATCAGTTCGTAACTCTTTCGGCAAATAGAAATCGTGAAGTTTGTTTTCATAAAGATAGACAGCTTCTGCAACGGCTCCTTCAAAATCCTGTTTTATAATTTCCTCATACTCTTTTCTTGTGATAGTTTCCAATACCGGATATTTTTCAGGATCATACATTAACGGAATTTGTGTGTTCTCAGCATTAACCTTTACAGGTAAATATCTTCTTTCTCCGGAAAAATCTCCTAAAAATGTTGCATCATTTGTAGTCGCAATCAATATGCAGGTTCGTTTTACATCTGTTGAAAACCGTTCATATGGAAGTCTTACTGTGCTTGTCCTTGCCGATATAAACAGCTTCGCTTCATCGGCACTTTTTGCATTTCTAAGAGCAACAAATTCTTCAAGCTCTATTACAACTTTCCCGACAAGATTACTGACTGCATCCTTACCTTTGATATTGTTTAAGGAACAGTACCACTCAGGAAGTAATGCAAGTTTTTCTATGAAAGAAGTCTTACCCACACCTTGAATTCCCGTGAGAACCATCAGCTCATCAAACTTACAACCGGGATTAAAAACTCTCTTTACCATACCGACTAAAACATGCTTCATAATCCAAGAATTTAATAGTGTGTCATCTGCTCCAAGATATTTTGGTAGAAGCTTTTTGATATATTCTTTTCCGTCATAACTTAATGATTTCATATACATAGCCGGCAAATTAACAGTTCTCTTATGTGCAACAAAGGTAATGGCATCTTCCATTCTGTTTTTAGCGTATTTGATTCCAAATTCTCTTTCGATTTCAACTCCAAGAACATTAGTCATATGGTCATTCCATTTTCTTATCTCCAATTCAGAATGATTTTCTCCTTTTAACTTCCCAAAAAACTGAATCGTCCTGCTGCATGAATCGAAAAATATATTCCCTGATATAATGGATTGTTCTTTGCAAAAAGAGGGATTAACTAACACAGTAATTAGGTTGGTTGCTGTACTTTTGACTTGTCCTTTATCTGTGATTTCAAGCTCACGATTCAAATAATCGTTAAGCTCCACATCATCAAATTTAAGCCAATTATTCAAGAGCATGACCTCCTTTATTTTTGTGATAGTTATATTCCCAATACTGACCCCAGCCTTTCTTTACCGCTTTGTTGATACTCTCATCTAAATATCTAAGGTATCCTTCTTCGGTTCTTCTTTTGCTTCTATCATCAATTCTGTTAAGAGCCGATCGTAAAAAAAATTTCTCTCATCATTTCCGCATTCCCATGTGTAAAACTGTTCAAGAAAAGAATCAGCCCGAAATCGTCTTTGCTCGCATCACCGCTTGTATAAGAACCTTCAAATAATGCCTTTGCTTTTGCGTTATACCTGCACATTGTTTCTATAACCTTATTCGCTTCCGGAACACTGTTTGAACTCTGATAAGTCAAAATCTTTTTTCTAATGCTGTCTTTAGGTGCAAACAGCCTATAATATTTATCAAGTTCGCCTTGCTTTGAAATGATTTTCCGTACACTTGAGTTCTCAAATTTATGAATATCACCTGTCATCGCAATACACCTGTTTACTTGATACATCTCCACTTTTTCAATTTGGTTGTTAAAGTTCTTTTCAATTTGCCCTTCAACAAAAATGTGTACACCATTTCCCGACTGTGATATTTCTTTATAGGTATTATTAAAGTCCATCTGAAACATCTTGAGTATGTTCCCCTCAACATTATCCAAGTCGATACAGACAAACGGATCATCTCTGCTTAACGCAAAAGACAATCCGTCACAACCACTACTTTCTAAATTATTAACTGCTGTTTCAAAATCTGCCCATTGCTCTTTATTATTCCAGTCATCAGATTTTAAGGTAATCGGACTTACAGGAAGCTTTAGTATTTTTTCTTTCCCTTTCAAATCCTGTTTTCTGATTTTCTTAAACCATAACCACTGCTTGTATTCCCTTAATTCAGCTGGAATATTTCGTAAGTAGTTTTCCTTGTTCATCATCATAACCTCCAATCTTTATATTGCTGATGGAAGTACAACCTGATAAAATAATCTTGTCAGGGATGAAATACCAAGTTGTACTTTCATCTTGCCTTTAGTCATTTGGCTAAAGGCATTTTTCTCGTGTTGCTGCTTCTATTATTTCAGTAATCATTTTCAATTCATGCCTATAACCCGCATCCAAGTCTCCATACTGCTTCACTCGTTTAAGTTCCAGTAGAATTTCCTGCAATTCATTTTTACAACTGTCTATGACATTTCTTGTAGCAAATACCTTTATAGGAGCATTAAGGATGGCATTGGTCATATAATCCTGTCTGCTGAGTCCGGACATCGCAATCTTTTTGAAAATAAGCTCCCTATCTTTTCGATTTGTTCTGAATGCTATGGTTACATCCTTTTTTCTGTTACCAGCAAATCGCTTACCTTTATCTCGTTCCTTTTGATTTCTTTCCTCCTCTAATGCTTGCCATTCTTCTTTACTCAGCAAGTTTTGAGCCTTTTTCTTTTTACGATTTACAGCTTCATCATAGCTTGGAAATTTCGGTGCTTTCACTATACTCTCCCTCCTTATCCAACTTATCCGCCATATCCAACTGTTTATTCGGGAACATATGGCTGTAATCCATCAACACCTTTATGCTTTCATGCCCTGTTCGTGCTGCAATATCAACAGGTGTAAACCCCATTTCTATAAGCAGCGATATATGGCTGTGCCTCAGTGCATGAAGCTTGATTTTCTTGATTTTCTTGACTTTCGACTTTTTAATTCCTCTCTCCATTTCCTTGTTGAAATATGTTTTGCATTTTGGAAAGATTTGTTCATCTTCCGAAAAATATTCAATCTTCAAGAAATAGTCTTTAAGTTCTCTGATTAAAAAATCCGGAAGCATAATTGTTCTTTTGCTTTTCGGTGTTTTCGGATCGGTAATAACTTCTTCTCCGTTAATTCTCTGTGCTGATTTACTTATCCTCATCGTCTTTTTATCAAAGTCAAAATCAGCTTTTGTTAATGCTCTAAGTTCACCTAATCGAATACCTGTCCAATATAGAATTTCAAAAGCATAAAATGAAATATTCTTGTCCTTAACAGCTTCTATAAACTGTAGGTATTCCTCTTTTGTCCAAAATTCCACTTCCTCATCGCTTCTTTGCTTTCCTATTCGCCCTGTTACTTTGCACGGATTTTGCCTTAACCCATAATACTTGACTGCATGGTTGAACATACAACTAAGCTGTGCGTGAATAGATTTAAGATAGGTCGGCTTATAGGCTTCCCCTTCAGCATTTTCAATGTTTAAGAGTACGTTATGCCACTTTTTTTACTACAACCGGCTTAATTTCACTCATTTTCATACCGCTGAAAAACGGTAAAATCTTTGTCCTTATCATATGTTCTTCTGTCATCCAAGTATTTAACCTTATTGTGCCTATGACATCCGCCTTATAGAGTTCAAAATAATCTTCAAAGAGCATATTGAGTGAACCGGACATTTTTACCGTGAAATTTCTCTCGTAAGTAATTGCCTCTTTCTTCGTTTCAAAACCCCTTTTCAGCTTTTTTCTGCTCTGTCCGTCCCAATCCTTGTAATAAAATGAAGCGAACCATTTCCCGCTTTTTTCGTCCTTATATGCAGGCATTAGGAGCCAGAACTCATTTAGATGATGTGAGAATAAGACAATACGAACTTGATATTCGTACTCCTAAAGACGATGTCTTGGAAAATATTTCTGCTGCACTGCATGTAAACAAAGAATATTTGAAAGAGCCTGATTATCCATATACGGAACATGATTTAATGCGGTTTTTATTTAAGCTTGATGACAGCATTGAAGTGAATATACGACCGGTTATCCTAAACGATTAAGATCCCGGATACACTACCACAGGTATATATTTCGGCAGTGAAGCTATCTTAAGAATTCGCAATATGCTTGAACAGTGGCAGGAAATGAAAGAAAAATATGAGAATAACGAAATTACGAAAGAAGCCTTACAAGATTGGAAGGCGAACTATCCTGACAGCCTGAAAAAAGATTATGTTCCTTTTGAAGAAAGCAATGTAAAATTCTTTAAAAAAGGTATATCCGCTAAGATTCCGCCAGATATAAAATAAGCACAAAAAAAGCACATAGCTGAAAGATTTTTAGGCTGTTAAAGTTATGTGCTTTGCTTTCTTATAATATTCAATTATTAGAGGAAACTATATTCCCGTTTGACATTTACAGTGATTTTTTCTTGTAATAATAATTCCTGCAATCAATGCTATTAAAGCAAAAGGAAACACTCTAATGAAAATCCATTCAAAGACATGAACCAATACACCTGCAACGGCTAATTCAGGATTATTATAATCCCAATTCAGATATGAACTATTTATCATCAAAAGAACAAGAAAAACAATTATCACGCCAATGCATGATAATATCATGAGACCATGCAACAATTTTCTACTTGAATCTTTCTTCTGTGCTAATTGAAGATTTATCACCTCTATTTTTTGTGAAATTACCTCTAAATCATTTGCCTTCGACTCTTCAATATTTTCTCCTAATAATGTGCTGACGGGAATCTCTAATATCTCCGATAAAGAAATAAGCATTTATGAATCGGGAACTGATAATCCTCTCTCCCACTTTGATACAGTTTGTCTTACGACATTAAGTTTAATAGCAAGCTCATCCTGTGAAAGCCCTTTAGATTTTCTGCTTATTTTAATATTTTCATTTAACATATTGAAAACCTCCTTTCACAGTAGATTATAGTCTTAAATATCCTGTTGCTTCAAGCAATGCATATTAACATACGTATAATTTCATATGATTTGACTTGTTTCTTCCACAAAAGCCTCCCACCAAAACGATGGAAGGCTTTTAAACAATTCACCTAAATTCAACAACTCCCTTTTGAACCTGCTATTTCAGCTTTTTAGTATCAAAACAGTATCATTTAGAGAATTTTACTACATCAAAACCGCTCAACTCCTGTATTTTTAAGCCTTTTATAAAAGTAACATATTTGCTTCTGTTATTCCCACTCAATCGTAGCCGGTGGTTTAGAGGTAATATCATACACGATACGGTTGATATGTTTTACTTCGTTAATGATACGAACGGAAATTTTATCCAACACATCGTACGGAATTCGTGCCCAGTCAGCTGTCATGAAGTCAGTGGTGGTTACGCCGCGAAGTGCCAAGGTGTAATCGTAAGTACGGAAGTCACCCATAACGCCAACGGTACGCGTACCGGTCAATACGGCAAAGTACTGATTGATGGAACGATTGAGTTTAGCGTTCGCAATTTCTTCACGGAAAATCGCATCCGCATCACGAAGGATGTCGAGTTTTTCAGGAGTGATTTCGCCCATTACACGAATGGCAAGACCTGGACCTGGGAATGGCTGACGCCATACTAAGTAATCGGCCAAACCAAGTTCGGAACCGAGTTCACGTACTTCATCTTTGAACAAGTTGCGAAGTGGTTCGATAAGACCTTTGAAGTCAACAACTGCAGGTAAACCGCCTACATTGTGATGGCTCTTGATAACAGCAGCATCACCCGCACCGGATTCAATAACGTCCGGATAGATAGTCCCCTGTGCCAAGAAGTCAACAGCGCCGATTTTACGGCCTTCGTCTTCAAATACGCGAATGAATTCTTCCCCGATAATTTTACGTTTTTGTTCCGGCTCTTCAACGCCGGCCAAACGACCCAAGAAACGGTCAGATGCATCGACACGAATGAAGTTCATGCCGGAATCTTTGAATGCCGCTTCAACTTCGTCACCTTCGTTTTTACGCATCAAACCATGGTCAACGAAGATACAAGTCAACTGATTGCCTACAGCTTTAGAAATAAGAGCTGCCGCAACGGAGCTGTCAACACCACCGGATAACGCCAATAATACTTTGCCGTCACCAACGGTTTTGCGAATTTCTTCAACTGCTGTTTTAGCATAGTTAGCCATCGTCCATTCACCATGGCAACCGCACACTTCGAATAAGAAGTTATGAATCATTTCCTTACCGTGTTCGCTATGAAGCACTTCCGGATGGTATTGCATGGCGTATAATTTGCGTTCTACGTTCTGCATAGCCGCCACCGGGCAGTTGGCCGTATGACCGACAATTTCAAAACCTTCCGGCACAGATGCTACATAGTCAACATGGCTCATCCATACAGTTTCGTCTTCACTAAGACCTTTGAACAATGGAGACTGTGTATTCACTTTTACCGGAGTTTTACCAAATTCACGAGCATCAGCAGATTTAACTTCACCGCCCAAAGTGTGAGCCATGAGCTGCATGCCGTAGCAAAGGCCGAGCACCGGCGTGCCCAATTCGAATACTTCTGCTTCAATACGAGGAGATTTTTCTTCGTATACGCTGTTAGGACCGCCTGTGAAAATTACACCCATTGGGTTCAATTCTTTGATTTTAGCAACCGCTTTATCATACGGATACACTTCACAGTAAACGTGGTTTTCACGAATGCGACGTGCAATCAACTGATTATACTGACCGCCAAAATCGACAACGATAATAAGCTCTTTTTGGTTCATCATGCCCTCCATTAATGTAAGAGTACTGCCTATGCTTACTCTTTTTTAAAAAAACTTCAAAAATCATATTCATAGCTACATCTAAATAGTTCTATTGCGTGTTTATTCAATATAATATTATACCATAGAATGCAAGGTCTCGCCTAAATAAATGGTAATGTACAATCGTCTCTCCTTACTTGCCTATTGCACACAGTGTTAAACACTCTCTTATACCCCTACATCTCATCAAATAAAAATAGCTGCGACCAGCGTCACAGCTACTTTTATTTGATAGCACTATTTATTCATAGCCCTACTTTATATATTTTTTAGGTTATCATTTTGTATTAATATCATCATTAACACGAACACGATCTATTTTATTGCGGTCATTATCTTCCCCGCTAATTCGATCAACACGAATTCGATCTGCTGTATCAGGAGTTGTCACAGCATTCCCCTGTTGGATTACCCCTAGTAACTGATTAACTTTAGCCGCCAAATCATTAACTTGGTTTCGTAAATCTTGATTGTCGGTCTTCAAATCAATAATTTCCTGTGCCATAGCTACACGAGAGCGAGATACGCCACTGGATTGACCAATTTTGAACGATACACTAGCATTCATCATATTTTCGCCATTACCCATGGAACCGGCCACACCGAAGAGCGTATCTTCATTTGGCTGATAATAGGCACCTACAGCCATTGCGTCTGCACTCTTATAATTACCATAGCCTACAGCAAATGACCATTTATCATCCGGATTAAAATCTAACGGATGTAAACCGGCTAATGCAGCTGCACCAGCACCAACTTTATCAACCTTATCGTTCAAACGATTGTAGCTACCAGATAAGTTATTAATTTTCTGATTTGTTTCAAACAACTGATCGCCTGTTACTGCATCGGTAGAACCTTTACTAATATCACCGGAGCTAATGTTGGTAATTTTTGTACCGCCCATATCGATTCCGTTATTATTGATAACTACCGTATCGCCCGCTTTAATGGTATCGCCATTAATCGTTTTCGCATTAATCGTATCACCGGTAATTGTAGTAGCCGTAATATTGGTTACATTAATACTATCATTCAAATCGAACGTAACTTTACCATCGGCGCCTACGGTAGCGGTTGTATTTTTACCATTTTGGAAATCTAAGCCGTTAGCTAAGCTTACACTTTGAACATCTTCACCGTTTGCTTTATAAGCAATATTCGTTGCCCCTGCATCAACCGATAAATCATAAATTGTCTGACCATTACTACCGGTACTTGTGCCAATCGTTACAGAGCCATTTTTAGACGTTACTTCTGTTTTTGCGCCTTTTACGGAATTAGTTACTTTATTTTCAATTTCTTGTTTAATATTGTAAATTTGACCACCATTGATAGCATCCTTGGATCCTTCGGTTATACTTCCATCGCCGATATTAGTAATTTTGGTATCACCCATATCAATACCGCCATTATTGATGGTTATCTTATCGCCTACAGTGATGCTGGTATTGGCTGTAATATTATCTACGGTAATATCTTTATTCAAATCATATTTAACTACACCATCAGCTGCTACTGTCGCAGTCGTATTAGTACCGTTTGTAAAGTTAAGGCCATTAGCCAACGATACGCTTTGTGCTAATCCGCCATTAGCTTTATATGCCAAATTAACCTTAGCATTGTCTATGCTTAAATCATATACCATATGACTGTCATTATCATCAGCTTTTCCTACTATTGAAACCGTTCCATCAGTCGATTTTACTTCAGTTTTAGCACCTTTTGCAGCCGTGCTGGCAGCTGTAGCAACTTGGTAAAGCTGACTACCGTTAATAGCATCCGTACTGGTCGCGGAAATTTCACCAGCCGCTACGTTTTGAAGACGTCGTTCACTACCGGATGCACCGATACTTACCGCACCATTAGCGGTTGCACCAGCAAAACCACTATAAGTAACTCCATTAACTGTTGCTGAGCTTACCGTGCCCGTATCACCGGCACTTGTAGTCGCACCCGATTCACCAGCCGATGTTAATAGAGCTGTTCCTATTGCACTACCAGCGGTAACACGAGCAGAATCGCCTAACGTAACCGAATTAGCCACATCAGCAGTCACACTATTACCTAATACAAACGCTTTATCAGCTGTTACCGTATTACTATTACCAATAGAATAGGAGCTAGCTCCGGATACGGTAGTTCTACTTGACGACGTCCCGGTACCAAATGCCCCTGAATGTAAAGCAGTATCGGCTAAGGTTGTATATGACCCTACGGCCAAACCATAGGTTGCATTATTATAAACAGCATGGCCCAAACCTAAACCGAACTGACCGGTTACTTTAGAATTCGAACCAATAGCGACTACATTACTGGCCACAACTGCATTATTTTGGTAATTACCAATAATAACCGCTTGATCACCACCGGCATTATTACCGGCTTGCGTCCCCATAATAATAGAGTTTGTCAATGCCGTTCCTTGCGTAGTATTATCTGCATTCAATCCAGCATTTGCACCAGCTACTGTCCCCATAATAACATTACCGGCACCATACATATTAAGACCGGCTCTAGTACCGAGAGCCACGTTGCTAGCACTGGTAGCTCCACTTAAAGCCCCAGAACCTAGAGCTATATTTCCACCTTTTGAATAAACTGGGCTAATAGGCACTCTAGTATTTGTCCACTGTTTTTGATTATTTAAAGCGTTTAAGCCGATAGCAATATTGTGACTATCCGGATTGTTATTATTAGCCCAACGCCCTATGGAAATATTTTCTTCCCCTTGTATATTTTGACCAACTTCCGAGCCGAGCGCAAAGTTATAATAACCGGTTGTACCCTTCCCAGCCTGCAAACCAATCGACACATTGTTCTGATTTAATGCCTGGGCTTCATCACCGATAGCAATAGCATTAACCTTTTCCACCAACGAATTTCTACCAATAGCAATAGCATTAGTAGGATTGGTAATTCCTGCGCCTGAGTTAGTAATCGTAGCATTTAAACCAATAGCAACTGAACCGGAAGGATTTGTCGAACTACCATCAACAGATTCAGACTTGGCCCCTGCACCAATTACGACATTACCGCTGCCATAAGTAGATGCTCCAGTCCCCAATACTACGGCATTCGATATTGTCCCAGTCGGCTTTCCGGCCACAGTTTTTGCATCTGTCCCAATTACGATTGAATTCTCCGTATTATCACTGACAGTTGCATTACTCCCAGCAATAAAATTATTATTCGAATCAACAACTACGTCATCGGCCGCCTGTGCACCGCCCACAATTAAACTTCCCGCTAAAACCATCAATACTGCTTTTTGTAACTGATTTTTTTCTCATAGTACCCACTCCTAACACCTTCATACCACATCTTTTAAAACACTATATAAAATTCCATTATTTTCCATAATTTTATTATACTACGTTTCATCAAAAATATTAATCTTTATTTTTTGATAAATGAAGAACTTCACCTAAAATATGACTAAACACTTATATTCTTTATACAAACCATCCATAAAAATTCATTGTTATGTCATATTCTTATCAAAACAAATAAACTCATGATTTCTATTAGCAGCCAAATTTTTAATATTACCAATAATTATTATTTAATGTTTTTCATATTAAAATCACATAATTTTAATCATAATTAATTAGTTTTATCGCTATTTTCATAAAAGCAGTACTTGCTAGTCATATATTACAAACAAAAAAGCCATGGCAATGCCACGGATTTTTTATTATTATTACACTAAATTCAAAACATTAAATTATTTCTATATAAAATCAATTTTTTAAATTATATTTACTATCATCCTATCGAATCGACACGTCTTCCCCTGCCAAGATATGTTTCATGGTGCGGGCCGGACACATTTTACCACACATGGTGCAAGTGCCTTCGCATTCAGGTTTACTGGATTCATAGTAACGACGGGCTTTTTCAGGATCGATAGCCAAGGAAATCATCGTATCAAAATCCACTTCCGCACGAGCTTTACTCATAGCATCATCCCAAGCCTGAGCACCCGGAGTCCCTTTAGCCAAATCAGCTGCGTGAGCGGCAATACGAGTGGCAATGATACCTTCTTTTACGTCTTCAACGGTTGGCAAACGTAAATGTTCAGCCGGTGTTACATAGCAAAGGAAGTCGGCACCGCAAGAACCGGCAATGGCACCGCCGATAGCACTCGTGATATGGTCATAGCCAGGTGCAATATCGGTTACCAAAGGTCCAAGCACGTAGAACGGAGCCCCGTGACATAAGCGTTTTTCCAAAGTCATATTAGCCGCGATTTCGTTGAGCACCATGTGCCCCGGACCTTCAATCATAACCTGTACATTATGTTCCCAAGCACGTTTGGTTAATTCGCCAAGAGTAATAAGTTCTTCAATCTGAGCCGCATCAGTCGCATCATGGGTGCAACCCGGACGGCAGGCGTCGCCGAGGCTCAAGGTTACATCATAGGTTTCACAAATATCGAGCAACCGGTCATAGTATTCGTAGAACGGATTTTCCTGATTGTTCATTTCCATCCAGGCAAAGAGCAACGATCCGCCGCGGGATACGATATTCGTCAAACGCGGATTGTCTTTAATACGCTGCGCCGTTTTTTGATTCATACCGCAGTGAATGGTCATAAAGTCTACGCCGTCTTTGGCATGTTGTTCAACAACTTCAAAAAACTCATCTACCGTAATATCTTTTAAATCTTTATCGAGCATACCCACCGCATCATACATCGGTACAGTACCTATCATAGCCGTCGACATATCGATTAACTTGCAACGAAAATCACGAGTTTTGCCAAAATTCGACAAATCCATAATTGCTTCGGCTTTCATGGCAATAGCATTGCGCACTTTTTCCAATTCTTCGTCCAAATTATTGTGTTCCGGCGACACGCCAAGGTTTACGTTAATTTTAGTACGACAACGCTTGCCCACCCCTTCCGGCGACAAACTGGTATGCATTTTATTGGCCGGAATCGCTACTTGACCGGATGCAACAAGTTCCATCAAATCTTCCAAACGCAGTTGTTCTTTTTCAGCAACCGTCTTAAGCTGTGGTGTTACCAAGCCGCGACGAGCCGCATCCATCTGCGTTGTATACTCGTCAATGTTTGCCAAACGCACATCCTGCATGTTTACCGTAGTTTCCGAACTATTCATTTTAGCCTCCTCTGCGCTATACCTAAGCGCGAATCCATGGAAATATATTTGAAAGATATCTCCTAAAATAGTTATATACGCAAAAAAGCCAAAATAAAAAGCTCATCCGCGCGGATGAGCTCTAAAAGTCCTGTACAGCTTTCCTACGTCGGCATTATCCGAATCAGGTCAAGGGTCAAGTGTTCACGCACTTTTCTCAGCCATAAGGCTCCCCTAGCTTTTTTGTGTATTTCTTACATTATATTACAGGTTATTATGAAAAACAACTACATATAAGTGGTAAAGAATTTGCCGTTCAATCACTTACACGCAAATACGCTTAAATTACATACGAATAATCGCAAGTCATATAAAGGTATCTGAAATTACATGCGAATATCAGCGTATTCAGGACGACGATCCGTAGCCGGCACAATATATACACCGATATTTCGTTCATACCACTGTCGCACATCCCCCAGTGTGGCCGGTGTAAAATGATGTGACCAACCCATCAGCAAATCCGGCTGTAAAGCCATGACTTGTTCACGGCTGGGCACATAACTGTCAGTTACCAAAGGCAACCGATTATACGCGTCCCTATACCGTTCCGGCTCTTCACCGTACGGCGCTACCGTCCCTACGATACGATTCTCGAGTCCCAAATCAATGAGTAGTTCCGTTGCCCCCGGATACGTCACAATGACGCGTTTAGGCGGCTTTTCATAATTAAAACTGACCGGATTCCCGTCACTGTCAAAATTATGAATTACCGTACCGCCTTGACTCGCACTTACCTCACCGACAGGTTGCCAACGGCCGTTAGTATACGCAAACCACACAACCAATACTAAGGCTCCCAACGCTGCCAGTCCGATTAAGCGCCGACTCCAGCGTTCCCAATGTGTTATCATGTAGCATCACCACGCGAGAAGTTATTTGCTGTCAGCTCCGCGTCAAACGGCATGTGTTGTCGTTGATACGTCACAATCGGAGTACCGTCCGCATATGCCGACACAAGACTTTTCACATCATACACATCGCTTATCAGCTCTTCGCTGATAAGCTCTGACGGCATACCATGGTTCACAAGTTGACCTTTTTTCATGATAAAAATCTCATCACAAAAGAGCACTGCTAAATTCAGGTCATGAAGTGCCGCAATGACGCCAACGCCGAGACCTTTAATTACTTCCAAAAGTTCCAACTGATAGGTAATATCCAGATGATTCGTCGGTTCGTCTAGGATTAAATACGACGGCTGTTGGCAAAGCACTCGAGCCAACATAACACGTTGCTGTTCCCCACCGGATAACGAAGCAAAACTGCGTTTTGCTCTATCCCACATGCCAACCTTTTGCAAGGCTTCCATGGCAAGGTATGCATCCTCTTCCGTATCATCGTCAAAACCTTTTTTATACGGCGTACGACCCATCATTACAATTTGCCACACCGTGAAATCAAAGTTGACTGCATGAAACTGTCCCATCACACCGATTTGCTGTGCCGCTTCACGCAGTGGGATCCCTGCGAGTGGTGTACCGTCAAAAGTTATCTCACCCTGTTGAATCGGCAGTACCCGATATAAGTGTTTTAACAAGGTAGACTTGCCGCAGCCGTTTGGTCCCATAAGCCCTACAAACCCGATAATACAGCACTGTGATACGAGTACGCCCGTTAAAAGTGCCATACAGGCCATATAAATATACCGTTTGCGCGTAGCATTAATCCCCAGCGTTACGGCCATTTCTTCCCCTAACAGGAGCGCATCCAACGCTCGAACTTGAGATAAAAAGTAAACCGTCATACAGCCCACAACAATAGCCGGCCAACCGAGCATTGACCACTTTGCATCCGCTAAGGAACCCATGGTCCAAAATGCGTCAATTTTGTATTTAATACCGCCATTACTTGCTCTGCCGAGATTGTTACACTGCCCAAGGCTACTGCACCTATAATTGCGCAAAATAAAAAGGCAGTCAGAACCGGTACGGCCCAACTGCCCAATGTTTCAGTGCGATGCTTCGTAGCGGTCTGTAACTCTTGCAGGCGTTCTTGACGTGTCGTCAACTCGACATCATTCATCAACTACCCTCATTTCGTTATGACATAAAAACAGGTCAACAGAATACGTCCCGGATTTCAATAACACTTACCTGAAAAATTTAGGTACTATTACCTGCCGGCTTACTCAAGCCGCTTGAAATCGTCGCGCAGTGCTAACCTTGTCGAAAGAGGCCAAATTTTTGGCTACAACTATTACATTGTCCTATGCTACTTAACATTCATTTATCATGTATTAAAAATTAGAAAATTGAGAAAATTTTCTTCTATTGCATACATTATTTTATATAAAATGAAAGTTACTGTCAATACCAACTCATGAAAACTTCCTTCAAAACACTATATAGTCTCATTTTTCAAAATCACCCTCCGGTTTAACAGGAATTAAAACTCAACTTCATCTCATTATCATTAAGTTTGTTAACTTAACGCAAAAATTTAAGATAACAGTACTTGATTTCCTACTTATCATTTTAAACAGACTCTATTCCGACAATAATTATCACTAATAAAATGCGAGTTTTTAAGAGATATCTATCAATTATAAGAATATAACTCAAAAGCAAATATGAAGATCAAATATAAGCATATAGTTCAAAAATAAAAAGCGATTAGCTCCGTATTTTAATGACCTCTTTCGGTCATATCATACTCGCTAATCGCTTATAGTCATCATTTCATATAAAATGAACCTGCTTTTTCTATTTGTGCTATGTGACAATTCCACATGTTACGCTCATTATTCATTCCATTTCACACATGCATTACTCATTCAACTTGCATAATTATTATTTAATCGATTTGCAGATTTACTATTTGTTCGATTTGCACCTTTAGCATTTATCTGATTTTACGCGTTCAATAGCGCCTACCGGACAAATTTCATAACAATCGCCGCAACCTATACAACCATTGCCTATAAAAAACTGCTGCAATTGTTCCACGATAATTTGTACCGGACAATCCATGGCGCAGGCACCGCACTTGACACATCGCTCGCCATTTACTACAAAGCGCCAACTTACTTCGGCCTTAGCCCCGACTTGAGACGTGTCCTTACATGGCTTAATTTCGCTTGAGGCTTCGCCCTTGTAAATTTCAATCCCGGTCGAATCCTCTTCCTTACCATTCATTATTTCACCAACTCTTTGGAGGCCGCTACAACTTCACGTACTACCTGCGCTACGCCATCTTCATCATTCGTCGGTGCCAAGTATTTGGCTGTTGCTTTTGTCGTATCCTCACCATTAGCCATGGCAAAAGATACACCTGCATAAGCGAGCATCGTCAAATCATTATTACTGTCACCAATTGTCATTACTTCATCGGCCGTAATTCTCAATTCATTAGCCAATGCTTCAACAGCACGACCTTTACCGATACCAGGTTGAACGAACTCTAAGTTACCTTCACTGGATTGGATAATCGTGAAACGATCATCACCTTCAAAGTGTTTTAAAATAGCTTGCTTTTTAACTTCCGTTCCATAGAACAACTGGATTTTTTCCAAATCCATACCTGTTTCTACGATATAATCGCGCAAATTTGGCACCATCGTACGACTTGCCTTCATGAGGGGAATCAAATGGGGCGACAAATTTGCGGCAAACGCTTCCATTTCATTGGCTGAACCGTAAATATCTTTACCGCCATACGCTTCAATATATACCTCAAACGGCAATAACTGATCCAATAACCACAAACCTTCTTCATTACTGAAAGACTGATGGAATATTACTTTGGACTGATTGCCTTTTTGTTCCACAACTACAGCACCGTTACTGCAAATATACTCTTCAATTTCAGGCAAACGCTGAAGAACCTCGCCCATCTCCCCAAATGCACGACCGCTGGCTACCGCTACCGTAATACCTTCTGCCATAGCTTCCTTCATGGCCTGAACCGTCACATCACTGATATGCTTATCCGTATCCACCAACGTACCGTCAACATCAGAAACAATTAACTTAATCGGCTTTTTTAAAAATTTCTTATCAAAAGTTGTAATATCCGCTGCCATTCAAAACCTCCGTCAACATCATCTTATATATCATTTCGGTAAAGAACTCATAACGTCATCACCGATTACCTTATAATTTAATACCTTTACTACTAATTATATCATACACAAATATACATCAGTTGAACTATTTCTTAAAAAAAATTCACTTATTTATCTTCCATAGCGAGCGAAGCAATGCGGAAAGAACCTAAATAACCTCTGAGCAACAGCGCTCCCGTACTCTGGGCAGAAAAAGGAGAATACATCTTCCGAAGCGACCTTTCCTACTCGCGAAGCGATAGGCTGAGAGCAAGGAAGATGTATTCTCCTTTTCACTCAGAGCAAAATGCTCAGAGACTATTTAGTTAAACGGCCAAATTGCTTTATACACCGCTTCCATGCCTGATTCCGGTACGATATGTTTCCACCCATCATAGAAATCCCCGGCACTGATGATTACCCCATCCTTATCATAAACAGCATAGGAAAAATAATGGATCATCTTCGCACGGCGATCGAGTGCAACTAAAAATACATCAGATGCCCCTTCCGGATACGACATTTTAACCCATACTTTTGTGTACTCACTATTAAGCTCAGCACTATCTTTATCTATAAAAAGCATCGTACCTTTGACATTTTTTCCGATATAATCCCAATCCGTAGCTGACGAAATACTATTTAGCGAAAAAGCTCCCAACAATAATATTCCTATTAAAAAAACACGTAAACACCTCATCCTCTACCCCCAATACCAAACACTAACTGAAACCTTTACTCATCATTATTTTGATTATACTACAAAAGTATATTGTAGGCATACAATCATTTTATATAACAAAACAACTCCCTCAAATTCACTATACGCAGCGAGCGAAGCAATGCTGCGTCTCCCCTCCCCACTAAATAATTTTCGAGCGTACAGCGCTATCGTTCCAAGCGAAAAAAAAGATAAGCCATCTTCCGAAGCGACTTTTCCTATCAGCGAAGCTGTAGGCTAGGAGCAAGGGAGATGACTTATCTTTTTCATCTAACGAGCATATACGCTCGAAAATTATTTAGTTAATACATCTACGCAACGGTGGCACAATGCAGGATGTTCCGCATTCTGCCCTACTGTTTCACGATGAATCCAGCAGCGTTCGCATTTTTCATATTCGCTAGGTTTTACAACCACGCTCAAGTGACCTTCTTCGGTAGCAACCGCTTCAGCCGGAGCCGAATCGCGACCTTCTACCAAGTACGCTTCACTTACGATGAGTAAAGCAGCCAATTGATCTTTTACTTCATTCAAACGTTTGAACGCATCACCATCAGCATATACAGTGATGGATGCATCCAAGGAGTGACCGATAACTTTGTCCTGACGAGCAGTTTCCAAAGCTTTAGTAAGTTCAGAGCGAAGATCTAAGAGGTGGCTCCATTTTTCAGCCAACGCTTCGTCATAATGAACTTCTTTGCCGGTAGGCCAATCTTCAAGCATTACGCTTTCACGCATACCTTCTTCTTTTGGCATGTACTGCCATACTTCTTCAGCCGTGAAGGAAAGAACCGGAGCTACCATACGCACTAAGGTTGCTACGATTTCGTACATAGCAGTCTGAGCGCTACGACGAACTTGAGCTGTCGCTTTTTCAGCATACATAGTGTCTTTCATTACGTCTAAGTAGAAGGAGCTGAGATCAACCGTACAGAAGTTATGGATTGTATGATACAAGATATGGAATTCATAGTTTTCATACGCTTCCGTAACTTTGCGGCGTACTTCTTCTAAACGAAGGAGTGCCCATTTGTCGATTTCAGACAAGTTTTCATAAGCCACTTTATCCGTATTTGGATTGAAATCATCCAAGTTGCCCAATAAGAAGCGGAATGTGTTACGAATCTTACGATATACTTCGGATAACTGTTTTACGATATCTTTGGACAAACGAACGTCACCCTGGTAATCCGCGGAGGATACCCAAAGACGCATTACATCGGCACCGTATACATCAATGATATCGGAAGGAGCCACCGTATTACCTACGGATTTGGACATTTTACGACCTTCGCCGTCCACTACGAAGCCATGAGTCAATACGGAGTTGTAAGGTGCTTGACCGGTTGTAGCTACGCTGGTGAGCAAGGAAGAGTTGAACCAACCGCGATGTTGGTCGGAACCTTCAAGATACATAGCGCATGGTACATCAAGACCTTCGTTTTCCAAAACGCCGGCCCAAGAAGAACCGCTGTCGAACCAAACGTCCATGATATCTGTTTCTTTATGGAATTCACCATGACCGCAATGAGGGCAAGTGAAACCTTCAGGTAATAATTCCTTAGCCGTATGATTCCACCAAGCATCGGAGCCTTCTTTGGCAACCCAAGCCTGAACGGATTTGATAGTGTCATCGTTGACTACATAATCGCCGCAAGAATCGCAGTAGAATACAGGGATTGGCACGCCCCATACACGTTGACGGGAGATTACCCAGTCCCCGCGGTCCGCGATCATATTGTAGATGCGGTCATGGCCCCATTTAGGGATCCACTGTACCTGATTGTCGATAACATCAAGAGCTGCTTTACGGTAACCGTCAACGGAAGAGAACCACTGTTCAGTCGCACGATAGATTACCGGATTTTTACAACGCCAGCAGTGTGCGTATTGGTGACGCAAAGTACCTTTATGTAATAAAGCACCGTTATGAGCCAAGATTTTCAAGATAGGCACTTCGGCTTCATGAATCTCTTTGCCGGCCAACATTTCTTCCGTATCACCGTAACGATCGTTATCTACAGCGGCTACATAGTTACCGGTAGCATTAACGAAGGAAAGGATTTCTGTATTGATTTTGCCTTCTTTATTATATTTTTGAAAAATGCCAAAGTCTTCTTCGCCGTGTGCAGGAGCGGTATGAACGCAACCGGTACCGGCTTCAAGCGTTACATAGTCCCCCAATAACACTTTAACTTCACGGTTAACGAATGGATGCTTGAAGGTAGCCAATTCCAAATCGGAACCAGGGAATGTTTTAACTACTTTGTAGTCTTCAACTTGTGCATCTTTCATAGCGGATTCAACGAGTTCTACGGCCATCAAGTAGTATTCATCACCAACCTGAACCCATGCATATTCGAGGTCCGGATTTACGGAGATTGCCTGGGATGCAGGTAATGTCCAAGGCGTAGTTGTCCAGATTACGGCATACGCTTTAGCAGGATCCACATTTTCCGGCAAGGTGCGTTTTACTTCGTCTACATACGCATATTTTACATAGATAGAGAAGGATTTCTTTTCATGGTATTCGATTTCCGCTTCAGCCAAAGCTGTTTCGCAGTGAGTACACCAGTAAACAGTTTTAAGGCCTTTATAGATGTAGCCGCGTTTAGCCATTTCACCGAAGATACCGAGCTGTTTAACTTCAAAAGCAGGTTTCAAAGTCAAATACGGATCTTCAAAACGACCAAGCACACCGAAACGGATGAAGTCTTTTTTCTGTTCTTCCACGCACTGCAAAGCGTATTCTTTACATTTAGCGCGAAGGTCCAAAGGACTCATTTCATGACGGTTGAGGCCTGTATTTTTGATGATGGCATGTTCGATTGGCAAACCATGCGTATCCCAGCCGGGAATGTATGGAGTATAGTAACCCTGCATGGTTTTGTATTTCATGATGATATCTTTTAACGTTTTGTTAAGAGCATGGCCGATATGAAGTTTGCCGTTGGCATACGGAGGTCCGTCATGCAATACAAAGCTCTTATTGCCTTTTCTTAATTCCAAGCGTTTTTCATAGATTTTATTGTCTTCCCAGAATTTTAAATACTCAGGTTCCCGTTTTGGTAAATTGCCGCGCATAGGGAATTCTGTTGCGGGCAAATGCAAAGTTTTGCCGTAATCCATAAATACTCTCCTCTCAATAATAAAAAAAGCGCTCATCCCCGAAGGGACGAACGCGATAGTCCGTGGTACCACCCTACTGACTCTAAAAAGAGCCACTCACGCATATAACGGTGCTCACCGATAAAGTCGAAACTTCATATGCTCCCAAGTGATTCGTTATTTCTTCATTCACTGACCTCGCACCATCTGTCAGCTCGCTGAGAACTACCCGAAATAACCGTCTTTGTCATCGCATTCTATCATATGTGTAAAAAATTTTCTTATAACTAAAATACCCATAGCGATTTGCTATGGTATTTTGCCTTAGCTAGAGTATAGAGAAGTACCTTCATTTTGTCAAGTCATTTCACATGTACTTTTTGTAAAAAAAGTGTATAATTAACACATCTACTAACAACTCTAAAAGGAGGATTTATATGCTCGCTTGGCAACGTACTGTATACATTTGTTTCTTCGGTGCGTTCTTATCGGCATTAGGTCTCAGTCAATTAGCCCCTCTCCTGCCGATTTATCTAAACGAACTGGGTGTCACCGCCACAAATGAAACAGCCTATTGGTCAGGTCTCGCCATGGGCATCACCTATTTGGTGGTTGCTATAGTTTCTCCCTATTGGGGGCGCTTAGCGGACCGCAAAGGTCGCAAACTCTCATTATTAAGAGCCAGTTTTGGGATGATGATCTGCAATTTACTCATGTGCTTCGTCCAAACACCGACTCAACTCGTTCTGGTACGTCTCTTACACGGAACCGTATCCGGCTTTTTCTCAGGCTCCATTATTCTCGTAGCTGCGGAAACTCCGGAAGAGAAAACCGGCTGGGCTCTATCCATATTAGCCTCGTCTAATTTAGCCGGCTCACTAATCGGTCCGTTGATAGGCGGTTACTTAGCCGATACCTTTGGCGTCCGCTTCTCATTCTTCATTATAGCCTGTTTCTTAGGCGCCGCTTTTTTGCTCATCTTTTTCTTTGTTCACGAAGCCTTTACACCGCAACCTGACAAAGTGCCACATAGTTTCGCTGAATTACGGCGTCAATTACCGGACTTCCACGAATTATTAATCGTGGCTGTCTCCACGTTCATCTATGCATTATCTATGATGAGCTTACAGCCGATTATTACGGTTTATTTAAAAGAAATCTTGCCGCCGAATACGGCTCAAGTGGCTTCTCTGGCAGGTATTGTCTTTGCCTCCACAGGTTTTGCCCAAATGTTCAGCAGTTCCTACATGGGCAAATGGATTGATCGCATCGGTCCTCGACCTATTCTCATTGGCTCGCTTATCTATGTAGCACTCGTTACCATTCCGCAAGCCTATGTTACCTCGGCCTTGGAACTTGGCATTCTACGCTTTTTAACAGGTATAGGCCTTGCCGGTTTATTACCGTCACTCAACACCTATATTTCACGTCATACGCCTAAAGAAATTTCCGGCCAGGTCTTCTCCTATACTCAGACCACTCAGTTTCTCGGTTATTTCTTAGGGTCTGTGGGCGGTGCCCTCTTTATGTGGCAATTTGGTTTTACCGCTCTTTTCTGCGGAACCGGCCTCTTATTCTTAGCCAATGCGGCCTGGGTATATATAAAGCTAAGAGATTAATCATTTTATCTTGAAATATAGATATATTAACAAAAATAAAAAGCAGCCAAAACTGCCTTTTATTTAAAGCGTACTATTAATTTCTGCCTTAAAGCTCTCTATCATCGATTCATTACGACGATAATACGTCCATTTACCGAAGCGAGCTGACTCCAACAAACCTGCTCGTTGCATCAAATCCAAATAATGGGATACAGCCGATTGGGAAATACCTAATTTTTCTTGAATGCTCCCCACACAGACTCCTCCTTCAAACGAGTCTTCCTCAGTCATATGAAATCCCTGGGGCGGGAAGTGTTTCGACGGTTCTTTTAACCATTGTAAAATTTTTAGGCGGCTTTCATTAGATAGAGCTTTAAAAATATCTTGTAGTTGTTTATTAGTCATGTCTTAATTATATCTTATTTTTTAGATATGTCAATATGCATCATTTAAATATCTCTATATATTTAACAATAAAACGATTAGAATGCAGCATACAATAACACCAATTCTTTTGATTCTATCTATTTACTCTTCTCTGAAGCCAAAATGAATACAGTTGATAAAATAAGGACAAACCCAATAATATCAGTGATTAAAAACTCACTGCCTAATAGAGCCCACCCCAATAAGGCTGCTGAAATCGGTTCTATGGACGACAACACGGAACCCTTTACGGCGCCGATACGGCGTACCCCTTCCAAATAGGCATTGAAGGAAATAATCGTTCCCAGTACAACCACATTAAATAGAGCGATATACGTCCACATATCCCAATCACCGGGAACATCAAACGGTTTCGCCCACGGTGTAATTATAATTCCTGAAAACAGCATGGCGAACCCGATAATCGGACCTGTACCGTAACGCCGTAACAATGATACCGGCTGAACACTGTAAATGGCTACCGCTACGGCAGAAAGCAAGCCCCAAAAGAGAACCTTTTCATCAATTCCTTCGAATGATAACTTGCCCTGTAAAGCAATCATGGCCGTTCCTATGGTAGCCAACACAATACTGATAGCCTCACCGGGTGACGGCAATTTTAAATAACGTACCGCCATATACACAACAATAATAATCGGTGCTAAATACTGTAACACCGTAGCAATTCCGGCACCGGCGTAATAAATGGAACGAAAATAGGCATATTGACATAAAGCCATGCCGAGCAAGCCAAATACCAAGACACCGACTACATCTTTCGGTGTTTTAAACACTTCAAAAATTTTACCGCGACCTTGACAGTAAGCTGCCATTACCGTAACTACACCGGAAATTAATAAGCGTACTACCAGCAGCCATTCCGGCGTAATGCCACGCTGTTGTTGTAAAAATTGTGACGAGGTTCCCGACAGGCCCCATAAAATGCCACCCATTAGCGTCAAGCCGATACCAACTAAAAACTGTCTATCCATACTACTATCCTTTACATCATGACAACATCTATCGCTGATTCATAACCACATGATACCGCCCAAAAATACGGTACCGGCAACTCATTTTGAGTCTTCATACAATTAAATGGATAAAAACGACCGGCAATAAGCCGGTCGTTCTTTAATTATTGTCATTGTAACAAATTATAAAAGTCCTATCAAGCCAATAAATCCATGGCTACTTTAACTACAACTTTTAATACGCGGGAAGGTTCATCATTAACGGCACAGCATGGACGATGAATATCTTCAGGGAAGAAAATTACATAGGATCCGGAAGTAGCCAATACGAAGGCTTCATCACTGATTTCGGAAGCGTAGAAGTACAAGTCTTTATCATCATGTGCTTCAACTACTTTTTCAATACCATAGTCCGGAACAAAACCCATCTTTTCCTGTCCATCCACTACAAATTGCACATCTAAGTATTTCTTGTGTGCTTCAGGTCTTGTATCAGCCATTTTTTTAGTCGTTACATCTTGTACCAAAGCAAAAATATTATCACCATCAATATCATGACGGCCTAATTCCAATTTTTTAATATCCGTCGTCTTCAACCAATCAAGTACTTTTACCAACACAGGAGAATAACCGAGACCTTTGTAGTTTACGTTAACATTACCGAATATCATGATAAAAACCTTTCTTCTTTTTACACGGCTGATTTGCCGCCCCTTTAAAAATTAATTACAAATAAATTTACTGCTTACTGCCTATTCTTCTTCAGCAGTACCGTCAAATTTAGCTATAATAGCTTCTGCGGTCTTATGAGGTACTTCTTCATAAGAATTAAATTCCATATTAAATACGCCTTGACCTTGTGTCAAAGAACGTAATACGGTTACATAATCAAGCATTTCGGCAAACGGCACTTGCGCTTTAACAACGGTAATGCCTTCCCGTTCACCTTGTTCCATGCCCAATACACGGCCACGACGACTGTTCAAATCGCCCATAACATCACCCATGAATACATCCGGTGCAAATACATTTACATTATATACAGGTTCCAACAATACCGGTTTAGCTTGCGGTACACCTTTTTTCAATGCTTGCGCTGCTGCTACTTTAAAGGCCAATTCTGAGGAGTCAACGGCATGATAGGAACCATCCAATAAGGTTACTTTTACACCGATCATAGGATAACCGGCCAACAAGCCTTTATCCAATGTTTCTTTAGCACCTTTTTCTACAGCCGGAATATACTGTCTAGGTACGGCACCGCCAAAGATTTTATCAACGAATTCAAAATCACTTTCAGCAGAAGGTTCGATTGAGATTTTAACATGACCGTATTGACCATGACCACCGCTTTGTTTCTTGTGCTTGCCTTCCACTTCTACCTGACCGCGAACCGTTTCACGATATGGAATATAAGGTTTTTCCAATTTAGCTTTCACACCGTATTTGCGTTCCATCTTTGTGAGGATATGTTCCAAATGAACTTCGCCCATACAACGAACTTGCATCTGACGGCCTTCCACATCTTTAACGACTACGCAAGTCGGATCTTCTTCCGAAATACGTTGTAACGCTGTAGCCAATTTTTCTTCTTCACCTTTCTTTTCCGGTACCATAGCTACCGTATGTAAAGGTTGTGGGAATCGAATCTGACGATATTTAACTTTAAAAGCAGGTGTAGCAAAGGTATCGCCCGTCTTAGTCACAGCTAATTTAGGGATGACAACGATATCACCGGCACGTGCTTCTGTAACCGGTACCTGCTGTTTACCGATAAGGGTATACATTTTGCCCCATTTTTCTTCCACGCCTTGAGTTACATTGAGAAGTTTGTCGCCTTCTTTTAACTCACCGGAAAATACACGTACAAAGCTTTGTTTACCGGCAAACGGATCTAATACAGTCTTAAATACAAAACCGGTAAATGGTTTATCTACATGAACAATGCGTTCTTCGCCCGTATCAACTTCTTCAGCGGTCATAACTCGTTTTGAAGCATCCGGCATATAGCGAATCATACGATCGAGTACTTGATCCATGCCGATGTTATTTGTGGCACTGCCGCACATAACGGCACAAACAGTACCGGCCAACAAGCCTTCACGAAGACCTTGGCGAATTTCTTCCAAAGTAAGTTCTTGTCCGTCCAAATATTTTTCCAATAATTCATCATTGGCTTCAGCGGCCGATTCTACGGTCATTTCACGGATTTCTTCAACTTTGGCGGATAATTCGTCCGGTACCGGAACTTCTGTCATTTTACCGTTTTCATACACATAAGCCGTTCGTTTTGCTACGTCAACAACACCTTTAAAATCAGGACCTTCACCGATAGGAATCTGCAGCGGCATGATGGCTTTACCGAATAATTCGTGCATTTTTTCAAGAGTTCCGAAGAAGTCGGCTCCTTCCATATCCATCTTATTGATGAAAGCCATGCGCGGCATCTGCAATTCTACCCCGTAATCCCATGCACGAATGGTATCTACTTCCACCCCTGAGGTAGCTGACAATACCATGAGCATGCCGTCGGAAGCACGTAATGCGGCACGTACTTCGCCATGGAATTCGGAATAACCCGGCGTATCAATGAAATTAATTTTATAATTTTTCCATTCGCAAGGTGCCATACCAAGCTGAATAGTTACATTACGTTTAATTTCTTCAGGTTCAAAATCCATAATATGTTTGTTGTCTTGCCCTTTACCGACGGATGCTACAGCGCCGCAAGCCAAAAGCAAAGATTCTACCAATGCTGTTTTGCCCGCACCGTCGTGAGATACAACAGCCACATTACGAATTAAATCACTAGCATATTCTTTCATATGAACCGCCTCCTTTAAAGCGCAGAAACGCAATTTACTGTATGTATTCGCTGTCAATGTATGAAATTCCTTTATATTTATTATACATTTTTCGAAATTATAATAAATTTTTTAAAAATGTCCTGTAAAATTGCACAAACAGCTTGCCAAAAACAACTATATAACGTAACATTAGAGAATATATATAAGGGTTCGGCAGCGTAACACGGTAGTTGAGTATTTTTTGAAGAGCCGAACACAAAGGGGGATTTTTTATGAGTGAACAATCAAAACAAGGGCAAGACCACAGTATGAAGCGTGGCCTTAAAAACCGTCACATGCAAATGATTGCCTTAGGCGCATCGGTTGGTACCGGCCTGTTTTACGGCTCGGCTCCGACGATCAAATTGGTAGGACCGGGTATTATTGCATCGTATGCATTGGCAGGCCTCTTTATTTTCTTTGTTATGCGCATGCTCGGCGAAATGGCGGTACGTGAACCGGTATCGGGTTCATTCAGCTATTTTGCCAACAAATATTGGAGCGGTTTTATGGGCTATTTAGCCGGCTGGAATTATTGGACTTTATTTATGCTTGCCGGCATGGCGGAATTAGCTGCTATCGCCGTGTATCTGGCCTATTGGTTCCCGGATATTCCGCATTGGCTTACCACATTACTGTGTCTGGTTATTATTACGGCCGTTAACTTAATCAATGTTAAGGCCTACGGCGAAGTTGAATTCTGGGCGTCCTTCATCAAAATCGGGGCCATCGTCAGCATGATTCTCTTCGGTTTCTATCTGATTTTTACCACCATGGGGTCCTTCCCGCACAACTTCCACAATTTATGGGATAACGGCGGTTTCTTCCCGAATGGTTCATGGGGCTTCCTTTGCTCCTTGGCAGTTGTTATGTTCTCCTTCGGCGGTGTCGATCTTATCGGGATTACAGCCGGTGAAGCAGAAGATCCTGAAAAAAGCTTACCAACAGCCATTAACGAATTGTTATTGCGTATCTTAATCTTCTACATTGGCACCATGGTTGTGCTCATGTCTTTAGCACCTTGGGATAAAGTTGGTCTCGAAGCCAGCCCGTTCGTTCAAATCTTTGAAGAAATCGGTATTTCGGCTGCGTCAAACATTTTGAACCTTGTCGTTCTTGTGGCCGCCTTATCCGTATTCAACAGTATTTTGTACAGTAACTCCCGTATGTTATACGGTTTGGCTCAAGCCGGTAACGCCCCTAAAATCTTCAGCTACTTAACTGTGCACGGTGTGCCGTTGGTCAGCACCCTATTCTCGGCCGGTTTAGCGTTAATTATCGTTTTAACAACGTACCTCTACCCACAGGCCGGCGAAGTATTCATGCACCTTTTGGCACTCGTAGTAGCCGGTCTCGTTATCAGCTGGTTCGTCATCATCGCCACACATATGAAATTCCGCAGCACCTTCATTCGCGAAGGTCGCCTCGATGAATTGAAATTCAAATCGCCACTTTATCCGTTCATCAACTACTTATGTATTTTATTCTTACTGGTAGTCGTAGCCGTTATGTGGCAAATGGACAGTTTCAAACCATCGGTAATCGCTATTCCGTTCTGGATTTTGTTCTTATATATTACATATAAGTTTAAAAAAGTTAAAAAATAAGTTTCAATAACTACAAAATTACCCCTTAAAGTCGGACTTAGTAAAGTCTGATTTTAAGGGGATTTTTTATACGCCCAATATATACTATCAACTCTTCATAACTGTTATTATTTTTCACAAAATGCACTATGGTATAATTAATCTATAATTGAATTACATAGCATCTCCCTACTATTTTTATAACAAAACAAGGAGGCCCTGTATGACACAACAAGTAAAACCGATTATGCATTTTAACCATGACACGTACTCTATCATCAAAGAATCCGATAGAGATGCCTTTCGCAGTTTTTTTGATCCTAAAGAACACGGCTTTAAACCCGTTTTCGACGGACACATCTTGTTGGGCCGGCTTCAAATGCCAATATGGCATCATCGAGGATAATCTATTTATCACTAATGTAGAAATTAATGAGTACACAGAATTTAAACCACGACTCTTTAACCGGGAGCCTATTATTTTAGAAAATTGGGGTAATGGTAAAAATGTAAACTATATTATAAAAACGTCAATCATCCGATTGCCTATACCGGTGATTTATTCATTGCCAATAATTTTATTACCGGTCGTAATCGTCCCAGATATAAACCTTCCTATCTTAATTACGAGACAATTCTACAACTTACCTTTGACCATGGTACATTGATTCACATAATCAATCATAGTGTAAGTCTCGAGGAAGTGCGTACATATATGGATAACCACAACGATAGATTACCTGATGATTTGCCACCTATTTCTAAATACTTTGAATCCATATGGTAAAATAAAACGAGGCTCTGTTTTAGAGCCTCGTTTTATTTTGCCATTTTCTATTTTTCACTATAACTTCGCGGCGATGTATTAAAGTGTTTCTTAAACGCCTTATAAAAATTACTGGTATTACTGTACCCTAACATTCCTGCAATCATTTCAATGGATAAATCAGTACCTCGAAGCAACGCAGCCGCTCTATCCATACGATGTACCGTTACAATTTCGCTAAACGACTGGCCCGTTTCCTGGCGAATCAAATTAGAAATATAATTCGGATGATACGCCAAATCAGCCGCCATTTGTTTCAACGATACCGAATCTACATGTGTGCTTATGTACTGCATAATTTGTTCAATCAAACTGCCCTGCTCTAAAATCTGTTGCTGTGCTTTTTGCTCACGCGCCACCCCCCCCAATAACAAGGCGGCCACCAATGATTGCAAAATTGCCTGTGTATCCTCTTGAGGGCTTGCATATTCAAAAACCATCAACTCCAAGAGACGACGCACATAGTGCGGTTTTTCAAAATGCAGATGAATAAAATTTTCGGAAAATTCATTATTCTGCGGTTCCAAGAAAAAGTTAAATACCTTTTTATCTGACGCCAGAATAGGAAAAAATGTCTTAAAGAACGCTTCTTTTTGAATTAAAACGCCGATGATTATAATATCTTCTTTACTGTCACCTTTAAGAGCATAGCCTGTATACGGTTGCCCGATATAACATTCATTTTCCTTTACTTTAATATAGTTATCTTGTGTATAACTGAGCGCACCGTAATCCCCTTGATAGGCAAAATTTAAAAAGAAAAAGTCATGACGATGAAAGACTTCTTCAACGTGCTGACCTTTAAAAACACAAATCATAATGGTTTCATCAGTATTCCCCGGCCATTGATAGGCACGTTCAGGATGAGTATCTCCGGATGATTTTAGCTTTGGCCAATGCTCAGTTATAAAAGCATTCCCCAACTGAGTCAAAGCTTCATTGAGTGTCTCTTGTTCCGGGGATATAGATTCTTCAAGTTCAGCGGCTGATTCAACTTTAACCGCATTAGTTTCTTTTTGCTGAGCTGTTACCGCCGCATCATCTTTTGTTACATTATCCTTAACATTTGATATTGCGGTTTTATTGTCCGATACTGCCTTCACCGACGTCACCATAGCCGTCTCCTCTTTTATAGCTATATCTGTTTGCTGTAGTTTTTCTTTCTTTTTATTCTTTTTATTCTTTTTTAACTTCTTATAATGAAGCTTTTTATTTTGTTTCTTCTTCGATTTTTTCTTCTTTTTTAGTTCTGTTTTCTTAGAAAGCTTCTTTTTAGCCTTCTTCAATTTCTCTTTATCTTTACGCTTTTTAGCCATATTATCTGCATACTACCTTTCCATTTCTTCGTAAGCTTCTTTTAAGTATATCATCAATCTTAAGATTTGCCACTATATATCTTACGTTTTAGCGTCGTCAGTATTCCGAAAGCAGACTATACTGTGGTTACACGTTAAAGCAAGACTGTTCTATTTTGAAAAATCCTATCGTTAATTTCCAATACTGACTGACATCAAAAGGAGGACATATGACTGAATTAGAAAAATTAAACGCCGGTTTGCCTTATAATTTTATGGATCCCGAAGTAGACGCACTCAAATTAAATGCCGTAAAAGGTTGTGAAGAGCTAAACGCCAAAGAGCGACGCAATCACATAGCCGTAGCAACGCCTGTAACCATCGGCAATGATGTATGGATCGGCGGCAACGTAACTATTTTGCCGGGCGTAAACATTGGTGACAAAGCCGTCATCGCCGCCGGTGCGGTGGTGACAAAAGATGTACCGGACAATACTGTAGCCGGCGGTGTACCGGCAAAGGTGATTAAAGAGTTGCCGTCGGAAGAGGAATAAAGACATAGAAAGACATATAAAATTTAATTTTAAAGCAAAAAATCCACATCGAAATCGATGCGGATTTTTTATTATGATCTCAAAAACTTTTATAACAATTTTAAGATGGATTTTCGCTCACATCGTCTTTAATATATTGCGTACCCAAATTAGTTGTGAGCATATCGCGCGTATACTTATATAGCGATGACGTCAGGCTGTTAGTTTCATCATAGTGGTTCGATTTAATATTCAAAATACCGCACACCATTTCATAGGCCAAGTCATTGGTAAAGTATTTATCCTTATTAGCCAACAGATTCTGATACGTTTCCGGGAATTTTTCAATATATTCATCAGAAAAATATGTGAACATCGGAATTCGAACCGTACCAAAGCCACCGAAATCAGGTGCCCGTCGTTTATCCGGAATCGTCGCATGATCGGAGTAATATAACATGGCCTGCATGTTGAGTTTTTCCTTACCGTATTCCCAAATCTGTTGCAAAATGGAATCTGTATAAGCAATTGAATCCATATAATTAGGAATCAAATCATATTTATCCGGCTCACTGAATTTAGCAAAACTTTGCGGATAACGATTAATAAAGTTGAAATGATTGCCCTTAAGATGAACGACCACAAAGTTATTTTTAGTCGGATCAATTTCATCGAGATACTCGAGTAATGACTCATCATACTGCACTTGATTAAGATTCTGCTTAGTCCACTTAGCCACGCCTGATGTATTAGCTACCAAGGTAACCGGTGTATCGGCACAGCCCAAATGGCCTTGATTGCTGTACCAGTGTGTCGTATAACCGGCCTTGTGCGCAATATCTATAATTGAACAAGATGTATAAAACTGCTTGTCGTTATATTGATTAAATTCAGTCAAAGCCCGTTCCAAACACGATACGGTATGAGCAATACAGGAATAACTGTTAGGATACAAAATAAAGTGGGCGTCTTTTTTCATCTCAGACAACCATGGCGTCGTTTCCTCACCCGTTCCGGTGAAAGCCGTCATATAATCACGAGAAGCCGATTCGCCAATGACAAGAATAATGGTCGACGGCTTTTTAAATGTCGGCTTAGCCGGCGTCACTTCCAGATTCTTCAAGCGTTCTTCCATATTCGTTTGATAGAGCATGGTAGTCTCAAAATACTCTTTAATGTCAAAGTACAATTCCACAATACCCGTACGAATAAATACACCCTTATGTTCTTTTGACATATAATAACCGAGCCAACCTACGACTACTGCCAGTAACACAGTCTGCCATAAAGATAAGGTCAAGGCCTCATATTGCAAATTAGCCCAAATAAATAAACTGTATGTAGCAACCAATCCAGCAAAAATAACGATATTGAAGAATACCGAAAACGATTTAAAGAACTCAATAATCTCATTGTAATGCGTTTCCTGCAGCATCATCATACCGTCTTCTGTCACACAGGAACGATAGAGGTAATAGTAAATCCACTGTGCCAACGGAATAAAGAAAATTAAAAATTCCACCGTTCCGATGAGAGGCATAAACAAGCCGGGTAGCACATCAAAGTGAAGCACCAGTACTTTAAAACTCATGAGCCAACCGATAATATACATGCCGAACACAGGATCGAAGTGAAAACCGAAGTCTGTGGAACTCTTACGATATGTAATAAAATATAATAACGGATACGTAACAATCCATGCCACGCCGGTCAATAAACTGCTGATTAAATACGGTGCACTCAACGAAACATCAGCCAATGCGACAGGCAAAACGGCTACTACCGCGCATGGTAAAAAGCGACGTAACTGTAAAAACGTTGCCTTATTGCCAAGTCCGCTTGAAACGGCTAAATAGTAAAAATACGAAAAGAAATATAACACTAACATTAAAACTATATATTTTATTTCCATAACAGACCCTCACCGAAAAACCCACAAATATCTCTATCTTTTCAGCATGCTTTTCAAGCAAAATAAATACAACAACATATAAAAAAAGTATCTCTTGATTACATACCATCTCTTTACAACTTTACATTTTCTTTACAGTACATTGTATCACAAAACTCATTATTATCGAAGAGTTTTAATGTAAAATTTTTAAACTTTTTTAGTAATTTTCAGGCCTGTGAACTTACTGTTTTTTCCTGTAATAAAGGCTTAAAACGCAAAAAACAGAAGACGGTTATGTCGGCAAAATTTGCCGATATAACCGTCTTCTGTATAATTCCCCTTATCCATGCGAAAGCACAGATATTATTTAATTATAGTCCCCGTTGCCGGTGGCTCTCACCCCACCGAGCAGACTTTTTGTTACCGGCGGCTCTCACCCCGCTCGGCTCTCTCTTATTGTTACGCTCTCTGCTCACTCAAAGTCCCCACATAACTCTCTCTCTTTAGCAGTATAAAACTGCTTAACTTCCCTTGACTGAAATCATTATACGTTCTTTTGTCTTCTGTGGCTAATATATACAGAAAACGGTTAGTTATAGTCTAATCCTATAACTAACCGTTAAGCAACCTGTTCGACTTATAAGAACGGCTTTACACTCTTTGTTTCTGCTCACCGTTTTAAAATCAAACACTTTGTGTATTTTTCTTCAATGCCTCAATATATTGGCGACAGTATTTACCGGCTGCTACTTTATTATGCAAGATATAACCGATTTCAATTTTCTCATCCACATCAAGAGGAATGGCCAAAATATTAGGACCATTTAATTTTTCACTAATAATGCCGGAACAAATCGTATAACCGTCAAGACCGATTAATAAATTAAACAAGGTAGCTCTGTCACAAACTACAATATCCTTGGCACTGTCGCAAGTGCTCAATATTTCTTCTGAAAAATAGAAGGAATTATGTTCACCTTGTTCATAAGAAAGCCGCGGAAACGGCGCCAAATCTTCCAAAGTTACCATATCTTTGGAAGCCAACGGACTAAACGAGCTGACAAACACATGCGGTCTGGCCGTAAATAAAGGATGGAATGTGAGATCATGCCGTTTAAATTCTTTACGCAAAATGGCTTCATTAAATTCATTAAGATATAAAATACCAATCTCACTACGCAAGCGCGCCACATCTTCAATAATTTCATATGTCTGTGTTTCACGAATACGGAAATCGTATTCATTCCCGCCATATGCCTGCAGTACATCAACAAAAGCTTCAACAGCAAAGGAATAATGCTGGGTGGAAACACAAAATTGATGTTTTACCGGCGTTTGCCCGAAATATTTTTCTTCAATCAGATTCGTCTGTTCAATAACCTGTCGGGCATATCCCAGAAATTCCTCTCCTTCGGTTGAAACAATAACCCCTTTATTGGTACGGGAGAAAATGGTAATCCCCAACTCCTGCTCCAATTCTTTAATGGCCGCTGTCAAACTCGGCTGAGCAATAAACAACTCCTTCGCCGCCTTATTAATTGATCCCTGTTTGGCAACGGTTACAATATATTTTAACTGCAATAGCGTCATATACCCACTTACCTCTGCTACTCTCTCTAATACTACAATATTTTTTCATACCGGATTTTAAATTTTTAAAATCGGCACCGACAAAATTCTCTATCTTTACTATAAAGGAAAACAAAAAGGACTGCAAGCATGGGAAAGTGTTTGCAGTCCATATAGGTTATTCAATTAAGCCACGCTACGTTTGGAACGAACAGCACGAGGGATAATATTGAAGGCCAATTGGTAAACAATGTAGCCGATAATAATAGCAATCGTACCGCCAATCATAGGCCCTTCACCGGACGCGTAGATTGCATATACAGAGTAAGCAATTGCTACAATGCTCAAACCGTAAATGCTGCGACGAGTGAATTTGGAAGCGCCTTCGACTTTTAATAATTTGTTAACGGCAATGCAGCAGAGAATATAAGGGAATACATTCGTTACAACAGCCAAGTTAACGAGGTTTTCAAACTGACGGCTCAAAGATTCGTTCATGGTCATGAAGGCCAAGATAGATTGAATCGTTAAGAGAATCAATAAACCGCGTACAGGTGCGTCAGCTTTGTTTACACGGCTGAATACTTTAGGGAACAAGCCTGCTTCAGCAGAGCTTTTGAAAACACGAGATAAAGTAAACTGCCAGCAAAGGATAGCACCGCAGCAAGAGATAACCATAGCAGCCATAACAATCTGGCCTACAGTTTCATTGAACATCTGCGCAAACACCATACCGAACGGTGCAGTGGAGTTCAATAAATCAACATTTGGTACAATCCCTGCCATAATATTAGTAGACAATACATAAATCACCGCTACTGCTAATGTGCCAAAGAACGTTGCAATTGGTACGTTTTTCTTTGGATTTTCTACAGCATCCATGTTAGCTGCTGCGGACTCAAAGCCCAAGAAACCCCAAAGAGTTAATGCGATGGATTCGCTAACTGCATCAAAGAAAGGCAGTTGGTTCGGATTCCATACAGCTGAATACAAACTCGGGTCAAACCAGAACCAGCCGAATACGCTGATGAATAATACCGGGATGATAGCCCCCCAAACTGTAATATTACTTATACGACCGGTTTTGGCATTACCGCCGAAATTAAGAACGGCAGCTAACCAAAGAAGCACGATAGTGGCTAAACTCATCTGTACCGGCGTCAAGGTTAAATTAAACAAAACAGCTGCGTAGCCTACTGCGGAAATCGCAATCGCTACGTTTGCAATTACAAGTGAAATGGCATAAGCATAGTTTGCCATAAAATGTCCGGTTCTGCCAAAAGAATACTCTGCATAGCCGCCAAGTCCACCGGTTTTTGTTGTGAACATGCCGCACTGTGCGAAAATGTGGGCCAATACTAAGGACCCTACGGCTGTAATCAGCCAGGACAAAACGGAAATGGTTCCTACTTCTGCAAGTTTAGTAGGCAACATAATAATCCCAGCACCCATCATGTTTGCTGCAACAAGGGTTGTAAGCTGGAATACAGACATTTTTTTAGCGGTGGTTTTCATGTATCAATCCCCTTTCTAATGTAGCTCAACATCTACAACTTAATAATCAGTGACCGCTATCGATACCAGTCCTTGCGGTTGTGCGTGGATGTGATATCGTATGAAACGTATTTCTATCTTTTATTTTATTTGACGACTTATTCTAACATCTATTGACAATTAATGAAAGTCTTTTTTTCAGTAAAAAAGGTCCACGAAACCTAGTCGCCATCAATGGTGGCAGCTGTTTTTCATAGGTCAATTCTCAAAGTGGGCATTATACCTGTCTTTTTAAAATTTTTACTCAAAATTTACCCCATTGGCGGACAAAAAATATTACACGAATTGAAGAAATATATATAAATCTCATATTTTAAACGAGGAGAATTTATTTGAACCACAATAAGTCTCAATTTTAGTCTATTTTTTCCTATGCCGATTAGGTATTTTAAGGGTCTATTCCGAAATAATTATGACTTTTTTCGAACTAAAACAGGGAGTGTCCACTGTACAAAGACATGTAAAATCAACCCGCCCGAAAATTTCAAGTTCAAGCCATTGTCAACCGACAGTGAACACTTTTACATTTTATAATTACACAGTCTGTTAATAACTATTCGTAACCGCTTAATTATAATGCATGGCTTAAAATTAACAGTTCGTTAATTAGCTACCTGTACTTGGTACTCTTTCACGATTTCATCTTCAAAAACCTGCATAGCTTGCAACGTCTTGGTTAAAAGCTCATCCAATTCCCAGCCCAGACGATCGGCCCCGTTTTTAATGACATCACGGGAACAACCGGCGGCAAATTTCTTATCCTTGAACTTTTTCTTCAAGCTCTTAAGTTCCATATCCTTCGTTGATTTCGACGGACGCATCAAGGCAGCTGCCCCGATTAAGCCGGTCAATTCATCGGCTGCATAGAGCCCATTTTCCATTAATTCTTTCGGCTCCCAATCAATGCAGATACCATAGCCGTGACAGCAAATCGAATAAATTTCATCATCAGCTACACCGGCGTTTTTTAAAAGTTCCTGCGCTTTAATACAATGTTCTTCCGGATACATTTCAAAATCCACATCATGCAACAGCCCTACCTGAGCCCAATAATCTGCCTCTTCACCAAAACCCAGCTCATTGGCATACCAACGCATAACGGCTTCTACCGTCAATGCATGCTGAATATGAAACGGTTCTTTATTATATTCTTTCAATAATGCCAAAGCATTTTCTCTCGTTAATGATGGTGTGTGCATACCCATACCTCCCTCAATTTCACGGCTCCATGGCATACTGCACCAAGCCGGTATAAAAAGATAGTGCACACCAAAAATCTAAACATCTCTTTGGTATGCACTATATAGTATAACATGATTAGACTGACCTGTAAAAAACAGGTGTATTGATAGCAAACTGATTCAGTCGGAATGATGGTTAAAAAAAGGCCGTCAGCCATACTGATTATACGTTTACGGCATCTAATTGATTGGCCCATTTAGCCAATTGAGCTTCTTCCTCAGCTACCTGTGCTTCACCGTTTTTACGTTGACGGGCCACACATTCAGGGGCGGTACCGCTATAATTTTTGCGGCCAGCCACGCAGGCTTCAATCGTAATAGCGTCTAAAATATCCGCTTCAAATACAGGTGAGATCTTTTTAAAATCATCCACTGTTAAATCCAATAAGACACAGTGATTCTGAATGCAATGCTGAACCGCTTCACCTACAATGGCATGAGCTTCACGGAACGGTACGCCTTTTTTCGCCAAATAATCAGCCATATCAGTAGCATTGGAGAAATCGTTGGCCAATACAGCATACGTTTTTTCGCTATTTACGGTCATCTGACGGAGCATATCCGCCGTGATAGATAAAGCGAATTGCAAGGTATCGATAGCATCAAAAATACCTTCTTTATCTTCCTGCAAATCCTTGTTATAGGTAAGCGGCAAGCCTTTCATCGTTGTTAAAAGGCCTAATAAATGACCGTAAATACGACCGGTTTTACTACGCACAAGTTCACATACGTCAGGATTTTTCTTCTGCGGCATAATACTGGAACCGGTGCAATGTGCATCATCAAGCTCAATAAAACCGAATTCCGTGCTGGACCACATAATCATTTCTTCGCTGAGACGACTTAAATGCATCATCGTCGTAGCGGCAAAATGTAAAAATTCAAGGACATAATCACGATCACTCACCGCATCCATACTGTTTTCGTAAATTTTGCCGAAATTCAATAGTTCCTGCGTATAACTTTGATCGATCGGATACGTCGTACCGGCTAAAGCACCGGCTCCCAACGGCATTACGTCGGCATGTTTATAAATGAGCGGCAAATGATCAAAATCGCGACTAAACATGGAGAAATAAGCCATCATATGATGCGCAAATAATACAGGTTGAGCCCGTTGTAAATGGGTGTAACCGGGCATAATCACGTCTTGGTGCTTTTCAGCCACTTCAAGCAAAGCTTTTTGCAAGTTCACCAATAATTCGCCCATGTGAACGACTGTTTTACGCACATACATATGTAAATCAACAGCCACCTGGTCGTTACGGCTGCGGCCCGTATGCAAACGGCCGCCCGCTTCACCGATAGCGTCAGTCAAGCGTTTTTCAATATTCATATGGATATCTTCAAGTGCCACAGAGAAATCAAACGTACCAGCTTCAATCTGTCCCAAAATATCGTTTAAACCGGCCACAATCGCATCACAATCGGCCTGCGAAATAATTCCCTGTTTCGCCAACATCTTGGCATGTGCTTTACTGCCTGTAATATCTTCCGCATACATCCGGGCATCAAAAGCGATAGAGGACGTAAAGTCCTCTACCGCTTTGTCAGTTCCCTTTGTAAAACGGCCACCCCAAAGTTTAGCCATTTATTTACCTGCTTTCTCTTTCATTAATGCATTAATTTTAAGCGGCAAACCGAAGAGATTGATAAACCCTTCTGCATCAGCCTGGTTATATACATCATCTTCTTCGAAGGTTACGAATTCCTGATTATATAAGGAATATGGTGATGTAGCACCGGCACTGATAATATTGCCTTTGTAAAGTTTCAAGTTAATCGTACCGGTTACGGTTTTCTGAGTTTCATCCACAAATGCCTGTAAAGCAGCCATCAATGGTGCAAACCACATACCGTCATATACGAGCTCTGCATATTTATTAGCTACCAATTCTTTGTAGTGGTAAGTAGCTCTGTCGAGGCAGAGGTATTCCAATTCACGATGTGCATACATGATGATGGCACCGCCCGGATTTTCATACACGCCACGAGATTTCATGCCTACCAAACGGTTTTCAACGATATCAACGATACCCACACCGTTAGCAGCACCCAACTCGTTCAAAGTCTGTAATAATTCGAGCGGAGTGCCGGTTTTGCCGTTAACAGCTACCGGAACACCTTCTTTGAAATCGATGGATACCATGGTTGGTGTATCAGGTGCTTCTTCCGGAGATTTGCAAACTAAATGTACGTCATTTTTAGGTGCATTGGCAGGATCTTCAAGGTCGCCGCCTTCATGGGATAAATGCCATACGTTCTGGTCCATGCTGTATGGATGAGATTTGGTAGCTACTACCGGAATATCATGTTTTGCCGCGAATTCCATGCAATCTTCACGGGATTTGAGTTCCCATTCACGCCATGGAGCGATAATTTTAGTATTTGGAGCCAATGCTTTAATAGTCAATTCAAAACGAACTTGGTCATTCCCTTTACCGGTTGCACCGTGGGCGATAGCATCAGCACCTTCGGCTTTAGCTACTTCAACCAATTTTTTGGCAATTAAAGGACGGGCAAAGGAAGTACCTAATAAATATTTACCTTCATATACAGCACCGGCTTTAACAGTCGGCCAGATGTAATCGGCTACGAATTCTTCTTGAACGTCCAAAATATATGCTTTAGATGCGCCGGATTTAATCGCTTTCTTTTCAACCGCTGCATAATCTTCTGGTTGACCGAGGTTACAGCATACAGCAATAACTTCACAGCCGTAGTTTTCTTTTAACCACGGAATAATTACGGATGTATCAAGGCCGCCGGAATAGGCTAATACTACTTTTTTAATATCACTCATTATAAACACCTCTTTGAATAATCAGTTACTTAAGTTGCTATCTTTCATGTGTAACATTATACATAGTTGTGAATATTAATACAAGTATTTTTGCAAAAAAATACAGAAATTTTTATTTTGGCACATTATATTGCATCAACCCGTAACTTTCACCGCTGACCGAAGAGAAATAATGCGTGCCAACCGTCGCCTTAAGACCGCTGACCGCGCCCAGCACAAAGGCAGCCGTACGCAAAGTATATTCTTCGCCCGGCGGATAGCCTATATTCTGCAACTCACGCGGTTGTTGATCCCCTAACGCATACATAATATTAATATTGGTATCGAGGTTTTTATCTTCACCATTGACCCAATGATTAGGCAATAAATTAGCACTGCCGATAACAGCCACCTGGCGCCCCGATGACTGAGCCGCCAATTGTACCACCTTGCCGAATGTGTATAATTCCTCATAGCTTAAATGGCCCATGGTAAGGCGTACAATCTGCTTATTGCCAAGCCCCTGATCCGATAAAAAATGGATCGGAATCGTCGCTGTATGATGTAAAAAATAATCATCCGTAGAAATAATCGGCAAACTGTCCAAAATACTGGTCATCGGAATACCCATACGCTCGCTGTGTTTGAGCAAGGCACCGTTAAATACACTGTCTGTTTCCATGCCCACCGTAAATGTCGTGCCGTTCGATAAAGGAATGGCACCGCGCAAACGCGACTGAGGACTGTAACCGATGGCATCATTTAAGGTCAGCTGATACCGGCTTAATATTAAAATAGTTTGCGGCTTGCTCGCTTTAATAGCCGCTGCCGCTTGCTCCATGGCACTGATTACTTCATTATACGCACTGCGATCGGTCGCCACCGCTTCATAATAGCGTAAAGGAGCCGGCCAAAAAGAAACACTAACAATACGACCCTTCATCGAAACCTCCTTATCAAACTCTATATCACCCTAAATCAAAAATTCTGATACTGACTCTTGATTTAAAGGCTATTCTATTTAAAACTAATCCAACACTCCTTATAGTATTTATTTTATTTTACTATGAATGTATGCAAAAACACTAGATTATTTTTTCACTTATGGTATGATAGAGCCATGAAACTATTATTTAAATTATTTATTACTCTTATCGTGTTAGGACTTGGTCTGTACTGGTTTGCCGGTTATACGCCAAACGAAACAGGCTCACAACGAAGCCCTTACACGACTCGAGAACAAACTTTAGAATCAACCGAAGACCAATTGAGCCGTACCGAGCGTATCAATCGTTTGTTCCACTTCAAAGAGGCCGTTGAAAAGGCTCTTAATCAACGAGTACCAAGTAATCAGCGCGTGAAAGGAGACGAAATCAGCCAGAATTTAAAAGATGCGTTGGTTGCTACTGAAGATAAACGGTATTACGAACACGGTGCCATTGATGTATTCGGCATTGGTCGGGCGTTTTATACTAATTTAACCGCCGGCCATACCGTCGAAGGTGGCAGTACAATTACCCAGCAGTTGGTAAAAAATCTTTTCTTATCATCCAAGCGTATTATGTCGCGCAAAGTAGAAGAAGTGATTTTAGCATATCTGATGGAATTGTATTATACCAAAGACGAAATTTTGACTATGTATCTTAATACAATATATTACGGTAATAATTATTATGGTATTGAACAAGCGTCTAAAGGCTACTTCAATACTACACCGGCTAAACTGACCTTAGGTCAGGCAGCTTTAATGGCCGGCATGCCGCAAGCACCGTCCTATTATAATCCGATTACCAATTTTAAAGCGGCTAAAGAGCGGCAGCGTACGGTACTTACCTTGATGACTCAGCAAGGTATCATTTCCAATCGGGAAGCAGATAAGGCCTATTATGCCAATCTGAATTTACAAAAGAACGCCGCTACAGATGATGAACTCAAAGAGACCACCACGCCTAATCATAGCAATACCGGCGACTCTGACAGTTCTAACTCCCAAAATAACTCCGATACTCGACCAAGTAAATCGAGCACGAGCCAATCACCAAATAAATTCTCAATTGATGAGTAGACCTAATTCCAAAAGCTCATATAACTCAAAGGCAACCACTGTTGCACCGCTTTCCCAAAAGGAACAGCCTTATACAACAAGTGGTTGCCTTTTTGCTTTTTGAGTAACAGACTATTACATTTGATCAGCCTGTAATTTAGTACATTTTTTAGCAGCTCTATCATAGGTATAAAGCCCCGAGTGAGTAATATGTGCTTCTTCCAGTATAGTCAAAATTTTGGCTAGGTCAGCCTGCGCACAAAGAATACAGAGACCACACATATTATGTAATGCCTCGGGAGTCGGTATCAACTGCAACTTAATACCTTCCGCCAGCAACAATTTCTCTGCCTTATAAGCAAAGTAATAATTAGTAAATACTATTAAACTTTCCATAATCGGCCTTTCTCGTATCTGGGCAATGCCCTGCTACAAAGTTATCATCGACTCTGTGAGCATCGCTTCCGTAATGGCATAAAGATTAGTAATGGAGCCGACAGCTACCTTTTCTTTCAAGCCGTAAAAATCAAGGCAAATGCCACAAGCAGCAATATCGACACCGGCTTCAACCAAATTTTGTAAGTTTTCAAGATGTGGCGACTCTTGTGTCACCATTTTAACACCGCTGTTAATAAAATAAATTTTAGCCGGTTTCACATCAGATTCCGCCAAGCAGAACATAAACGTTTTCATCAAGGTGCGTCCCAGCGCTTCATTTCCCTCACCTAAATAATCTTTAGTAATTAAAAGAACTTTGCCGCCGAAGTTTTGATGGGAATCAAGAACTGAAGGATTTTCTTTTCCAATCACTGCAGAGTCTTTGGCCGCCGACGGTGTCGCAACCGTCTCAGTTAATACCGTTGTATTCTTAGCTCCGGCCGGAACCAAAGTTAAATAATGTGTTTTATCATCAGTCACAACGGTTACCTCACACTGTCTGGACTTACCGAACTTGGTCACATTGTCACGACTCACTTCATTATCTACAAGGGTTGTAATAACCGCCCCCGGATGTTCTTCCATAGCCTTTTTGGTAGCAATAACCGGCATCGGACACAACGATCCGCACATATCAACTACAACACTTCCCTGTACAAGCCACTCTTTTTTCACATCATTCGGTACTTCTTTCATAGAGCTTGCATCAACTCCATAGACCGCCTTAATCTCATCGGACATAAACGTCAAAATCTCCTCTCGCTACGACCTTGCCAATCACACGAGCCGCACTCACCCCTGATTGACGCAAGGATTCAACCAATTCTTCCGCCTCTGTCGCCGGAATTGCCAACAATAACCCACCCGACGTTTGCGGATCAAAACAAATATCACTCCATACCGGTGCAAGCTCAGCCAAACCGGCCACAGCCGTAACAGCTTTACGATTACCGTATGTAGCTGCCGGAACCAGCCCCATCTCGGCGGCTTCTGCCACATGAGGGAACAAAGGCAATTTAGCCGTATCAATTTCCAAAGATACGCCGCTACTTGCGGCCATTTCTGAACCGTGTCCCATCAAACTAAAGCCGGTAATATCAGTGCACGCATGGATCGTAAAATTTTGTGCTACTTCACATGCGATTTTATTAAGGCTACTCATACTCGCCACAGCCGCCTCGGTGCCTGCCGGGAACAATCCCCCCTTTAAAGCGGTACTCATAATCCCTGTGCCCAAGGCTTTTGTTAAAACCAGCACATCACCTTCACGAGCTCCGCCATTTTGCCAAACTGCTTTAGGATTTACTTGCCCCGTTACGGCAAGGCCGAATACAGGCGTTTCGTTTTCAATACTATGACCGCCCAACACGACCACACCGGCCTCTTCAAGTATCTCCATGGCACCTTTAAGGACTTCCGTCAAAGCGCCGGCTTCTACAAGCGGCACCGGAAATCCCACGATATTAAGTGCCGTCAAAGGCCGACCGCCCATAGCATACACATCACTTAAACTATTGGCTGCCGCAATACGACCAAACATATAAGGTTCATCTACAACGGGTGTGAAAAAATCAACCGTCTGCACCATGCCGACGTCATCACTTAAAACATATACCCCTGCATCTTCCGCACCGCCCATGGCCGTTAAAACATACTCATTCGTAGGAAATTTTACCGACTGAAGCACGGAGTTCAATATATGAGGTCCCAATTTACACGCACAACCGCCCTTCGCGGCATACGGCGTCAATTTAATCAACCGCATCACCTTCCTGTACTTTGTCCGAGGAATTAACATCAACGTTAGACTCCGCAGAAACCTTTACCGTTTCTGCTTTTCTTGCCGCTTCGGCCGCTTCCGCTTCAGCCGAACGCAACACAATCTTTTTAACAGCCTTCTCAAATTTAGGCCGGGACAGCATCACTTGATGTCCACAACCTTGACAAACAATCGTGAAATCCGTGCCGATGCGCTTAACCTCCCATTCAGCACTTCCGCAAGGATGAGACTTTTTCATTTTTACCACATCACCTACATAATATCGTACAAATGCCATTGCATATCCCCTTCTTCGATTCACAATTAATAAATTCAAAATGTGTTTCTTGCTTTTAATAATGCTCGCTAATTGAACCTTAATTATTTTCTATTATATACCATTTAACTCTGTATGCCGAACACATTATATGCAATACACCATAGTATTCGTAATATAAACCAATCAGAACATACCCAAACAAAGTCATTTTCCCTATAAAATGCCGAGACATGTATAAACTTTAATTCCTACTAAAATATAGGAATTCTCATTTTAAAACTTGAATCAGTGACATTCATTCTCAATCGTAACATTATGACCACCATGGTCACTTCTGAACTCCTATACTCCAAAAAGTCAATAAATACGCCTATTGATAAGCATTATCAAATAAAACTTTTTTATTTTTTTCGAATTTCAAGGCTTGATTTTCTCAATTTCATGGGCTATAATGTAATCAACAATGATTATTTATTAGTTTAAATTGTTGTGAAGTATAAGTGTATTTCAAAGCTATTGTAATTTTTTACTTTATTATGTAAGTACATTATGTATTGTGTCTAAGTTGTCACAACAAAAAGGAGAGATTAACATGTCAGAATTAAAAGGTACAAAAACTGAACAAAACTTACAGGCCGCTTTTGCCGGTGAATCTCAAGCCAATCGTAAATATACATATTACGCTTCTGCAGCTCGCAAAGCCGGTTTAAACAAAATTGCCGATTTCTTTGAAGAAACTGCTGTAAACGAAAGTGCTCATGCTAAAGTTTGGTTCAAATTGTTACATGGTGGCGATGTTAGTGCTGATGCTGCTGTAAACTTAAAAGATGCAGCTGCCGGTGAAAACTACGAACACACTGAAATGTACCCTGAATTTGCTAAAGTAGCAAAAGAAGAAGGTTTTGCTAAAATCGCATTCCTTTTTGAACAAGTTGGTAAAATCGAAGCTCGCCATGAAGAACGTTATCTTGAACTTTTAAGCTATGTAAACGGCGGTAAAGTATTCAAACGCGAAGAACCGGTTGCTTGGATTTGCGCTAACTGCGGTTACATCCATGTTGGTACTGAAGCTCCTCAGGTTTGCCCTGTATGTGCTCATCCACAGGCTTTCTTCTCCCAACACAGCGAAACTCTTTTATAATTTGATGTAAGTAACAATTTAGAATATACTCAAGTGAGCAAATTTTAAAGTAAGCAAGTGTTATTTATATTTATAACAAGTGTTGTCTAAGGAAATAAGTTTTTCTCTCACTATATGTATGTAAAGTTCAAAATGTTGCTAACGCCAAGTGGCGTAACATAATTTAAGAAACCAAGTGGTTTCAATCAAAAGAAAAAAGCTCCTTTCGGAGCTTTTTTCTTTTTGAATTTTAGCTATCTATTACGTTATAAAACAAAGCAGATACACCTAAATATATAAAATAGCGGCGTCATAAGGCGCCGCTTTATAAATCCTATATAATTATGTATGCAACATGCCATCCTTAAACTGCCAACGACTATCGCCTACAGCATTCGCTTCCGATTCATTATGAGTAACCCACAAACAAGGGATACGCCATTCCTTAATAATAGCTACAATATCATTCTGTACCTGTTCGCGCAATGTCCAATCTAAAGCCGATAAGGGCTCATCTAAGAGCAATATGCACGGTTTAGCATATAAAGCTCTCCCCAAGGCCACACGCTGTTGCTCACCGCCGGATAATTTGCCGGCTTTCGTATTAGTATATTGTTCTAAATGGAGCCGTTCCAAAATTCGACTCAATAACTCTTCATCACCACGTTTACTATACGTGATATTATGAACCACGTTCATATGAGAGAATACCACATTCCCCTGTGGCATATACCCCACTTCACGACCCTGCGGTTTTACAAATATATTTTTCTCTTTATGAAACCAATAGATTCCATCATGGCGAATAAAACCGTCTTTTGGCTTGATGAGTCCGGCCAAACTTTTTAGCAAAGTAGACTTGCCATTCCCGGAAGCCCCTGTTAGGGCTGTAATTCCTTCATTTAACGCACCCTTGCCCTGTACCAGAATGGTAGGACGTTGTACTTTAATATCAAATTCTATCATACTGTCTCCTACCGTTCTTCCCGATACTGGAATAAAGATCCCTTGGTAATAAAATGAACCGTCCATAATAGCCCCAACGTAAGGGCACATATATAGAGAACCAAGGTAAAGGCCCCTTCATAATCACCGAATTCGACCAAGGAATAAATCGCAAGCGGCATAGTACGAGTTACACCCGGAATGTTACCGGCAATCAGAATAGTGGCACCAAATTCGCCTAAAGCACGACTAAAGGCTAAGATACTGCCTGTTAAAATACCTTTCCACGCAAGCGGTATAGAAATCGTAAAGAAGATACGAAGCTCCGATGCCCCTAACGTACGTGCCACATCCTCAACCGACGGATCAATGGATCCCAATGCGGAACGCACAGTCTGATAAAACAAAGGAAAACCGATAATCGAAGATGTCAGCACCGCTCCGGCTTTAGCAAAAACAACCTGCCAGCCATTAGCATCGAGCCAAGCGCCAAAACTATTACCGGGAGTAAATATAACAAGTAACATAAAGCCCACTACTACCGGCGGCAATACAAGCGGCAAAGTAACGACGGAGTCAATCAATGCCTTACCGGGAAACGAATAACGTTTTAAAGTATAACAAAGCAACAATCCTACTACCATTATATTAAACAGTGCTATACAAGCTACTTCCAGTGATAGCCATAATGGAGTCATACGCCACAACCTTTCAAAAGAACCCTATAATCTGCAACAGGCGGTTCACACCTGAACCGCCTATGCATTCTTATATACTCTGTCAATGACTGTTCGTCATTTTATTTTGCGCTGTTAGCTACACTGGTGAAACCGTATTTTTGTAAAATTTGCTGAGCCTCGTTGCTCGTTAAGTATTCATAGAATTGCTGTGCCAATTCATTGTCGTACTTAGTTACAATACCGATAGGATAACGGATTGGAGCATGGCTGTCATTTGGAGCAACCGCCGCCACTTCTACACGATCTTTTAAATCCATTGCATCTGTCTTATATACAAAACCTGCATCAGCAGAACCTTCGGCTACATAGGCACCTACGGCTTTAACATCTTTAGCGTAAACGATTTTGCTTTCTACCTGATCCCAGAGGTTCAATTTAGTCAAAGTCTGTTTAGCATATTTACCGGCCGGAACTGTTTCAACCGTGCCGATGGCTAAACGGTTAACGCTAGGTAATTGGTCAATAGTAATTTTTTCTTTACCCTTAGGTACGATTAATACCAAAGAGTTTTCTACCAATGGTTTTACTTTAGTAACTAAGTTCTTTTCTTTCAATTGGTTCATATTTTTTTCGTCAGCGGAAATGAAAATGCTGGCCGGAGCGCCGGTTTCAATTTGCTGACGTAATGTGCCGGAGCCGCCGAAATTAAGGGTAATCTGTGTCGGATCCAAGTGACGCGACTTCACAAAATTATCCTTCAATTCATTAGCCGCCGCTTGCAAGCTGGCCGCCGCCGACACCGTAATTGTTTGCGATTTCGTTGCCTGATCATCCTTTTTATCCGACTGAGTCCCACCACAGCCGGCTACAACCAAAGCCATAGCACTTAATGCAACTAACAACAACTTTTTGTACCGTTTCATATACATTGCCTCCTTTTTCCCGTCCCATTCGGGCTTTAACATTACGTTTACAAAGCTACATTACAGAGTATATATCCGTTACATCATCATTTGAGCGACTATTTGTCAACTCATTATATTCTTATTATGACATAAATATTATTAAATTCAAAGGTTTTAATTCCCTATTTTTTAGCGGTATTTAAAACAAGAACTTAATCACTTTCTTATATAGCTGCAAGAATCAAACCTACTCACCAATTTATTAGTAAAACCGCGGCCTTTTAAAGGTTGTTTTTTTATACACAATTGGGTATAGTATAGATAGATTTACACTAAAGGAGGACATCGCCGTGGGATTATTTCTACATATTTTCTGGACAAGTGTCGTACCTATTTTGGCCTTAGTCGCCGTAGGTTTTATATTAGATAAAAAATTTAATCTGGATTTGCGCTCATTAAGTAAGTTAAACTTCTTTATCTTACTGCCGGCGTATGTATTTCGGTCTCTATATACAGCTCACCTGACACTCGAAAGTGTAGGCATCTCCGTCTGTGCCTTTATTATTCTGTTCTCTAACAGTTACATGGCCTTGGGCGTTTCCAAGTTTATGGGTTACGATCGCAAAAAGGCGCAGATTGTACGTAACGCTACCATGTTCAATAACGGCGGTAACATCGGTATCGCTATTGCCACTTTCGTCTTTTCCAACGAACCGTATATCGTAAACGGGCAAACACCGTATTTAGATGCGGCCATCGTCGGCGTAATCGCCACATTTATTATTCAAACAATCTTCTGTAATACCCTGGGCTTTTATCAAGCCGGCTCCGGTTTGCTCACACGCCATGATGCCCTCAAATTAGTATTTCATATGCCGGTGCTGTATGCAGCTCCGTTAGCACTGTTAGCTCGACTCATTCCGTATGATTTAACCTCGTTAGTACTCTGGTCGCCACTCAATATTTTCGCCAATGCCTTCGTAGGTATGGCCATGATTACCTTGGGCGTCCAAATGAGCCGTACCCCTTATAATTTTTTCAAAAAAGACGTTATCGTCACTACGTCACTCCGACTTATCGGCGGTCCGCTCTTAGCCAGCTTTGTAATGCTCCTTTATATCGTATTTTATGAACCGGTAAATCCTATTTCCGCGCAAGCCGTTATTATTACCTATAGTGTACCGTCGGCAGTCAATACGGCCCTGATTGCCTTTGAAATGAAGAACAACCCGGAATTTGCTACCCAGATTGTTATGTCCACTACCATTCTATCGGCCGTCACCATGCCGTTGGCCATACTCTTTGCATACTACATGTTCCCGGTATAAACAATTGGCAATTAAAGGCTTCGTATCTTAGCCGCTGAATATGCTTAGGAATACAATATTTTACATGAATATATTTTAACTAAATATGTATATCAAAAATAAAGCACTATCAGTTTCGACTGATGGTGCTTTTCTTTTATTTTCAGCATTATTACAGATTATCATAGTTAACATGTCAATCTTCCATCCACATTCAGCAGAATTTTTATGAATCATTATTACATTTTTATGCATACAAGTTTATAATGTCAATTACAGAATTTTTATTCAAACATTGCGTATATTTACTTTATCAAACGTTAATGATTAAGTCACAATCATTTGATAATTCTTTTATTAATATACGACAGACAAAGTTAACAACCGAATTTTTATTCACATTATAGAAGTATTAAATCATACCGAAAGGAGCCATTCATATGACCAAAGTCAGCATTCTCGGTGCTACCGGTTACGCCGGTGTCGAATTAGTCAAATTATTATTGCAACATCCAAATGTAACCCTAACACATATTACATCCGAAAGCCATACCGGCCAAGCCTTAGCCGATGTATATCCACATTTGCGAAGCATTACCGACCTGACTTTGGAAAGCATGGAAAACCTTGAAGCCATTGCCACTGACAGTGATTTTATTTTTATCGCCCTGCCTCACGGTCATGCTATGAGCGTCGGTAAAGCCTTAGCCCTCACAGCGGTGCGAATTATCGACTTGGGCGCCGACTACCGCTTCAATGATCCTAAAGTCTATGAAGCTTGGTACCACGTACCGCATACCCATCCCGATGCTCACAGCGTCTACGGACTGGCCGAATTAAATCGTGAAGCCATTAAATCCGCCAAAATCATCGGCAATGCCGGTTGCTATACGACAGCTTCCATCTTAGCGTTAGCCTCATTGGTAAAAAATCATCTGATTAAAACCGATTCCATCATCATCGATGCTAAATCCGGCACATCCGGTGCCGGACGCAGTGCCAAACTTGATACGCATTATCCTGAGTTTTATGACGCTTTTAAAGCCTACGGCGTAGCAACTCATCGCCACACACCGGAAATAGAGGCCGCACTTACGAAGCTAAACGGTTCAACCGTTATGCTCAACTTTACACCCCATCTGGTGCCTATGAGTCGCGGTATTCTGGCTACAGCCTATGCCAACTTAAACGAAGGCATTACACCGGCGTTAGTGAGTGAGGCTTTTGAAAACGCTTACAACGCAGAGCCTTTCGTCCGATTATTGGGGCAAAACGCATATCCAAACACCAAATATGTGCGCGGTTCCAATTTCATCGACATTGCTTGGCACATCGATGAGCGTACACAACGCGTCATTGTCCTAAGCACCATCGATAATCTCGTCAAAGGGGCCGCCGGTCAAACGGTCCAAAACTTCAATATTGCTTGCGGCTATGAAGAAACGACAGAGCTCAACTTAACACCTATGTACCCATAAAGTTTTGAAAATACAAGCATTCACCCTTTAATGCAATATACCAAAATAATACGAATACAATTATTTATCAGCTTATATGCACCGAACGATATTCTCGGTCAGCTTTACCCCCAGGAGGTTCACTATGAAACAGACAATTACGTTAGATACACAATCACAAGGCGTTACCTACGCCAAAGGCTTCGAAGCCATCGGCATTCAAGCAGGTCTCAAAAAAAGCGGCAAACATGACTTAGCTCTTATCTACACCAAACAAAAAGCAGCCGTAGCCGGTACATTCACACAAAACAAAGTAGCGGTTGCACCGGTGTATGTTTCCAAAGAAACTGTTGCCACCGGCACCGCTCACGCCATCGTATCCAACTCGGGTTGCGCCAATGCCTGCACCGGCCCCCAAGGCTTAAAAGATGCTCATACCATGGCCTACTATACGGCTCAAGCTTTAGCTTGTGACCCGAAAGATATCATCGTCGGTTCTACCGGTATTATCGGTCAACAATTACCCATCAAAGACATTATTAAAGCCATTCCAAATCTCGTGAATCAACTCTCCGTCGATGGCAGTGAATTAGCCGGCAAAGCAATTTTGACTACCGATACCTATTCTAAAACGGTATGGGCGCCGTTTATAACGAAGCAACTCTCAAAAAAATCATGAACGAACATGATATTACCATCACTGTCGAACTTAATGAAGGCGATGCCAATGCCACCGTTTGGACCTGTGACCTCACCTATGATTACGTGAAAATTAACGGCGAATATCACACCTGATGCACCGGAGTTTTTAACCGTAAGCTCTTGCATCAACTGTATCAACTGTATCAACTGTATCAGCGCTATATTAGCCGGGCTTAACTTAATTATCTTGCCCTAGCTTGCATCACATTACCTTACCTGTCCTAATCGCTTCGAAAAGGAGTCTCCTATGATAAACGAATTAAATTCCCTCAACATAGTAAACGTCAACACACCTGACGAAATAGCTGCACATACCACCTTAAGTGCTGCCAGCAAAGCTTCCATCTTAATTGAAGCACTGCCTTACATCCAAAAATTTGCCGGCAAAACCATGGTCATCAAATATGGTGGCAACGCCATGATTAGCGAAGAATTAAAAACCAAAGTTATGCAGGATATTGCCCTTATGAAATACATCGGTATTAAACCGGTCATCGCCCCTATCGGAGCAGGTAAAGGCGAAACGACTTATAACATTAACGCCGACTATGTAGCGGCTGAAGTAGCCGGTGCACTGCAAGCGGAAAAAATGCTCATGCTCACAAATACTAAAGGGATTTATACCTCGCTCGATGATCCGAAAAGTTTCCTATCCAGCATTCCTAAAGCCGATGCCACAGCCATGATTGAAAACGGCACTATCCAAGGCGGTATGATTCCTAAAGTAGAAGCTGTCTTGCATGCTCTCGAATGCGGCACCCATCGTGTCAGCATCATCGACGGTCGCGAACCGCATGCATTACTGCTCGAACTATTTACCAACAAAGGTATCGGTACAGAAATTATCTAAACTGTTGATTCCAAAATCTTCAAGGAGGTTCCCCCATGAATACAACGGATATTATAAATCATGACAAACAAGATTATTTTCCCGTCTTTGCCCGGTATGACATCGTCCTCGACCATGGCGACGGTGCTTATCTATATGACACAGATGGCAAAGCCTATTTAGATTATTTGGCCGGCATTGCCGTAAATGTAGTAGGTCACAACTACCAACCATTAGTTGACGCTATTGCCAAGCAGGCAGCCAAAATGATCCATTGCTCCAATTTATATTACACGGAAGTGCAAGCCGAAGCAGCGGCCAAACTGAAAGCCTTAAGCGGTATGGACAAAGTATTCTTTGCCAACTCCGGCGCCGAAGCGAATGAAGGGGCCCTCAAATTAGCTCGTAAATATGCTACTGCCAAAAATCCCGAAAAAGTACAAATTATTACGGCTCTGCACAGTTTTCACGGTCGTACCTTAGCTACCTTAACCGCAACGGGCCAAGAAAAATATCATCAAGGCTCCGGTCCTTTACCGGGCGGTTGCGACTATGTACCATTTAGCGATATCGAAGCCATCAAGGCAAAAATTAACGACAAAACCTGTGCCGTCATGCTTGAAGCTATCCAAGGCGAAGGCGGTGTACACGTACCGGAACCAAATTATCTGAAAGAAGTCAAAGCTCTTTGTGAAAAACATGATGCTCTCCTCATTATCGATGAAATCCAGGCCGGCATGGGAGGTACCGGTAAATTCTTCGGCTATGAACACTTCGGCATTCAACCGGACATCGTAACCCTTGCCAAAGGTCTTGCCGGCGGCGTTCCTATCGGAGCATTCTTAAGTACTGCTAAATTAGCTGATACCTTCCATGCCGGGATCACGGTTCTACTTTCGGTGGCAACCCGTTAGCCTGTGCCGATGCCAATGCAGTGCTTACCGCTATTACTACTGAACACCTGATGGACAATGCCGCTGCTGTCGGCAACTATCTGTTAGATCAACTCAAAACATTGCAGCAAAAATATCCGACGCTGATTACCGATGTTCGCGGTAAAGGACTCATGGTCGGCATGGAACTGACTAAACCGGGCCGTGATATCGTAAACGACTGTCTTACCAAAGGTCTCATCATCAACTGCACAGCCGGCAATGTATTGCGTTTTGTACCGCCACTGATCATTACTAACAAAGACGTAGATACATTAATTACAATATTGAACGAAGTATTACCTTCTTATGCGGCTTAATCGATAGCCATTAATAGCAAAGTCGCCGACTATCCGTCTTCAACGCTTAAACTCGGCTATTAAATTATATCCGTCAAATTTTATCCAAATAACGACTAACACGCGGTCTGATTCGACCGAACGCATTATACGAAAGGAGCCTATTATGAAAAAAGGTGACGATTTTATTTCCATCCACGACCTCAGCACGGAAGAAGTGCATCAGTTGCTCGATTTAGCAGCCGATTTAAAACAAAAACAGAAAGCGGGCATTCCCCATCCTTATTTACAAGGTAAAACTCTGGGCATGATTTTTGAGAAAGCCTCTACCCGTACCCGTGTATCTTTCGAAACCGGTATTTACCAATTAGGCGGTCAAGGTCTCTTCTTATCCGGCCGTGATTTACAGATTGGCCGTGGCGAACCGATTAAAGATACAGCTCGCGTTTTATCCCGCTATGTGGACGGTATTATGATTCGTACCTTTGCTCATGATACGGTGCTTGAGCTGGCTGAATATGCAGATGTACCGGTTATTAATGCCCTTACCGATTTACTTCATCCCTGCCAAGCCATGGCCGATATGATGACAGCCATCGAATACAAAGGACCCGACTTAAAGGGTAAAAAAACTTACCTTCATCGGCGACGGTAACAACATGGCGCATTCCCTCATGTTTGCCTGTGCCAAATTAGGCCTGCACTTTGCCTTTGCCGGCCCGAAAGGATATGAACCGAACCCTCAGATTATCGCTCAAGCAGAAGCCGATGCCAAACTCTCAGGCGGTACGATTGAAATCCTAAATGACCCGATGACTGCAGCTAAAAACGCAGATATTTTCTACACCGATGTATATGCCAGCATGGGCCAGGAAGGCGAATACGAAGAACGTTTGCAGATTTTTAAAGGATTCCAAGTGAACAGCCAACTATTAAGTGTAGCCAATGCAGATCCAATCGTAATGCACTGCTTACCGGCTCATCATGAAGAAGAAATTACCGATGAAGTCTTCGAAGCACAGGCCAATGTTATTTTCGACGAAGCAGAAAATCGTTTACATATGCAAAAAGCTATTATGGCTACCATTATGTAACCCTCTTTAATTGAATCGGCCTAACATTTCAACCAATCATCAGACTTAACTGGTGTGTATAACAGTCAATATTGTAAACCATATCAAAAGAGTAGGTTGATAAAATAAACCTCCCCGAGTATACTTAAGAAAGGTATAGTAGAGGAGGTTTTTTGTTATGAAAACACGTTTATTGTTTCGCGCAGCTTTAATGATTGCCTTACTGACAGTCGGTGCTCGCATCCAAATTCCATTGCCTTATTTTGATTATTACACATTACAATTCACCTTTGTACTCTTGGCCGCGGTTATTTTACCGCCCCGTTATGCCTGGGGTTCAGTAGCTACCTATGTACTAATGGGGCTCATCGGTATCCCGATTTTTGCCGGTGGAGGCGGTCTCGGCTATATCGTGCGCCCAAGTTTCGGCTACCTTATCGGCTTCATTGTTACAGCCGGTGTATTAGCTGAATTAAAACAAAGATACAAAATTCACACTATATTAGGTTATTTCACCATTAATACCATAGGCATTGTTATTACTTATCTGTTCGGTCTTTCCTATAAAATCGCCATCTTAGCGTGGTACTTGAATCAATCCGTACCATTGGGCGATATTTTCTGGGTAACCTTTGCCTTTGATATTCCGGCCGATTTCATTATGATTGTCATCCTTTCCGCAGCCGAAGTACCGATTGTAAATGCTTTGCAATCATTAAATCAACACGCTACGGCCCATTAATAACTTGCCTATGACATCTTTGCTATAACAAATTCAGCGTATCACATATTTACTTTATAAAAAATAAAAGCTGTTCCACAGTGTCTGACCTCATATGAGGCAAGCTACTGCCGGAACAGCTTTTTGCATAGTATTGGATTATATTTTATATTTAACTTCTGAATATTGTGTTCACTTCATATTAGCATAAACATTATTTCTTAATAATTTGCCATAAGCCGCCGCTTTATCTTATTTAAGCTCCCAAGCCAAACTGGTCATGCTCAAACTGCCCCACACATAGTCATGGGTACGAATTTCAAACGGCTGTAAAGTAAGCTCTTTCACATCACCTTCGCCTAAAACAGCACCTAGGCAATAGTAGAACGGTGCCAAATGATCCGGCGATTCTGCTGCAACACGAGCCCCTTCAATATTTTCCCATTTTAACGCAGCCACTAAATCATTATCCTTTTCAGGATTAATTTTGCGAAGCAAGGTTTCTTCAAATGTTTTTGCTTCAGGGAATCCTGTATTACCCATATTCGGATTGATAAGGCGTAAATTGTGAACAATGTCGCCACTGCCCAAAATCAACACGCCTTCCTCACGAAGAACGGATAATTTCTGCCCCATGGCAAACCATTCACGTGCATCTGCCTGATAATTAACCGACAATTGTACTACCGGAATTTTAGCATCCGGATACATTTTTAAAAGCGGTGCATAAGCACCATGGTCATAACCGCGGTCTTCCTTAACGGCTACTTCAGCCCCCAGTAAAGATTTAACACGTTCAATCAACTCAGCCGATGTTTCAGCAGGGTACTGCAATTGATAAATTGGATCCGGGAAGCCGTACATATCATAAATCATGCCCGGTTTTTCATCACCTTGTACAAAACTGCCGGACGTATACCAGTGAGCGGAAATCATCAAAATAGCCTTAGGACGCGGCGTAAGATTGGCCAATTCTTCCCAATCTTTAGTCCAAGGATTTTCTTCAATCAAATTCATTGGAGAACCATGACCGATAAACAGTACCGGCATTTTTGACACATTATTGTTTTCACTCATATTTAAAACTCCCTTTCTTACAAGCCCTTTATTAATATAATTATAACCTTAGGCTTAACAAAACAAGTATTTATCTTTATACAAATCCTTTTAAAATCATTTTGAAACTGACCGGTCAATGGTAATAAATTTCACTTTGACCATCTGATACCATTATAAGATGTAATTGCAATAATTATAAGTGTTATTTCGAAAATTTTAAATTTAATAAAAACTTAGATAAAAAAAATGCCGGCACATCAGATTAACTGATTGTACCGGTATAAGCCTTACAACGATTATATGTGCCTATTACGGCAGCACATAACAACATGTTGACTGCAATTTTATAATATTATACTTCTTCGTCCAACAATGGTAGCCAAGCACCATAGCCTTCCTTAGCCATATCTTCAGCCTTAATAAAACGCAAGGACTTACTGTTAATGCAGTAGCGAAGACCGCCCAAATCTTCTTTCCCATCAGGGAAAACATGACCCAAATGGGAGTCACCATGAGCACTGCGCACTTCTACACGAGGACGACCCGGAATGGAATGGTCCTCTTTGTAAACTACCGAATTTGCCGTAATCGGACGCGAGAATGCCGGCCAACCGCAACCGGAATTGAATTTAGCAGACGATATAAAAAGCGGTTCCCCGGTTACGATATCAACATAGATGCCTTTTTCAAAAAAGTCATCATATTCACCGGTAAACGAATGTTCCGTCGCACTTTCCTGGGTAATTGCATACGCATCATCACCGATACGTGCTTTTAACGCTTCTTTATCTTCTTTCACATAAGCAGGCAAATCCACCAATGGTTCGTCTGCTTTATATAATGCCACATGGCAATAGCCGTTCGGATTTTTATCCAAATAATCTTGATGATAGAGTTCCGCATCAAAGAATTGTTCAAGCGGTAACACTTCAACGGCAAATTTACCTTCCGGATCAACTGCTTTAAAAAGGCGTTCAACGCGAGCTTTATCCGCTTCATCGGTATAATAAATGCCCGTACGATACTGTGTACCTACATCGCCGCCCTGTTTATTCACAGAATAAGGATCAATAATTCTGAGCAAATGAAGTAAAATTTCTTCCAAGGAAATAATGTGTCGATCGTATTCGAGACGCACCGTTTCCGCATGGCCCGTATCATTATGACAAACCTCTTCATAGGTAGGATTTTCCGTCTTACCGTTCGCATAGCCTACAGCAGTCCCCAAAATACCGGCCACACGTTTAAAATACGCTTCTACACCCCAGAAGCAGCCACCTGCCACATAGATTGTTCGTTTATCTGCATAAACACTTTGAATAGCCATAAATTGACCTCACTTTCTCTTTTAACTCTCTTTTAATTCTCTTTTTATCTCATATCATGTCATGCTTATAACACCATATTGCTAATACTATACCACTAAATCGAAATTATTAAAAGTCTGGTATGTATTAGTCTCCATAATAATACATATCATTTTCTAAAATCAGCAACCATCTTAAAAAGCATCGGCCGCCTTAACACGACGCTGATATACCTGGTACGCTACGAACATCAAGAGCACACCGGTTACCAAAAATACATACTGAATGCCGAAAAATGTAGTCACGCCGCTGGCAAATAACGGTCCCACCATACAGCCGAACTGGTTTGCCGTTGTAGCCATACCAAATACGCGACCGCGGAATGCCGGCTCAGTGTAATGAGCCAACGCCGCACTCAATAATGGGTTTACGCCAACGATGAAGCAACCTACCAAAATCTGTAAGCTGCCAAACCAAGTGATACCGAACGGCATACTTTGTAGAAATAAGAATATACCGGTGCCGCAAAGAGCGTAAAACACGGCTTTAAAATAACCTTTACGTTGTCCGAAGGCAGCCCAAATATTGGTTGTTACCGTACCGGCCAAACCACCGACGCTCAAGATTGTGCCGGCCAAGAGTGCCGCACCTTCCATGGTACCCTGCAACTGTCCCACATACAGTGCCAAAATAGGCTGTAGCATTAAAATGGCGGCCTGCATGATGAAACACAACCACAACAAATCAGTCAGCACCTTGCGGCCTTTTACGAAATTCCAATCTTCACGGAATGACGTCGTTTTAACAGGCTGAGCATCGCCCATATGCGGTTCTTTTACAAAAAAGAATACCACTGCACTGGCTATAAATAAAACGCCGCCGGCAATGAAAAATACAGGGCGCATGCCCACAACCGCTTCAATTAGACCTCCCAAAAGCGGTCCTATAACATTACCGACAATTAAACCGGTCTGAAAAATCCCCAACGCCGTACCTGTTTTTTCTTTAGGCACACTGAGCGACACCATCGTCATGGCCGCCGGCATAAAACCGTTCGCAAAACCCATAAGGGCACGTGTCGCAAATAATTGCCACGCGTCTTGCACAAAACCGGTCAAAATATACGAAATACCAATCAAAATACCGGCCCTGATGGCCATGAGTTTTTTCCCCTTCGTATCGGCCATACGCCCCCAAATCGGAGCCATCACACCGGCTACAAAGAAGGTAATCGAAAATACGACCCCGGACCAAATAGCCACACTGTCGTGTCCTACGCCCAATTCCAATAAGTATACCGGCAAAAACGGTATCAACATCGTATAACATATAGATAAACCCGTCATACAGCCTGTTAACAGCCACACATTACGCATTCCGCCTCTTGCATCTGCCATATGATTCCTTCTTTCTTCTATTTTAATAAACAAAGCAAAGCTCCTTGACAATATTCAAGGAGCTCACACTAATAGCTACAACTATACTTTTTGTTCCCGACCGGTCAGTTGTGCAATCATTTTGTATAACAACTTGTACATGGTCGTAAATTCTTCCTCGGTAAGATCGACCACCTGCGCCATGGCTTGCGGCACATGAGCAACACGCTGTTGCAATGCACGACCTTCATCGGTAATGGAAATAATAACGGTTCGCTCATCCTCTTTAGAGCGAGTCCGTGTCAAAAAGCCTTTCGCTTCCATTTTACGCAATAAAGGCGTAAGCGTACCTGAGTCGAGATATAAATACTCTCCCAGTGATTTTACGTTCAAATGGCTGTGTTCCCACAAAACCATCATCACAATATATTGCGTATATGTTAAATTTAACGGTTCCAATAACGGCTGATAGGCTCTGACAATTTCCTTCGCACAGGCGTACAAGGGAAAACATAACTGATTTTTTAAGGCCAGTCCCTCTATATTTGTATCTATCAAGGTTTTCCTCCTTATCTCAATTAATTAGTTCACAATATAATTCTATACAATGAGACTACCCCTGTCAAGGTGAGTGCCCCGTGTCAAAAAGTTAAATATTTCAGCACGAATTTGAATCGCAGGTGCTAAAAAGAAAAACACCTTCCGGCATCAGCCCGCAGTTTTACCGTAAAAAGTAAATGCAGATTGTACCACGCAAAGGTGTTCTATAACCGTAAAAGTTATTACCATACTCGTTAACTTTATTAGCCATTATCGTATACTTTATCGCTATTTACTTTTTACTACAGTACTATTCGTTACGACTGCACTTAATTAAGCGGGCGTACTTTTGCTCGTCACTTCAGTCGAAGTATCGGCTTTCACATCATCGGCACTTTCATGTTCTACCTGATGAGCCTCTTCGTCATCGTCTGATTTATCAGATACGTCGAACTTTTTATCCAACACATCTTGCAACGTTAACTTTTCCATATACTCTTTAAATTGAGCCTGCATGTGTTCCCATAAAGGCAAAGTCATACAAGTCTTGCTGCGAGGACACTGATTTACTTCATCCTCCAAGCAAGCTACGAGAGCAATGGAATCTTCCGCAGCGCGCAAAATATCATATACCGTGTAATCTTTCGGCTCCATCGACAAGCGATACCCGCCGTACTTACCACGTACACTTTTTACATAACCGGCTGCACTTAAGCGAGCCACAATACCTTCTAAATATTTATCGGAAATACGCTGACGTTCCGCAATTTCGCGGATAGACACGTTCTTCTTAGTACCATGTTCTGCAAGGTCAACTAATACGCGTAAAGCATAACGACCCTTAGTTGAAATTTTCATAGTTCATATACCTCTTTCACAGTAGGAATTACTAAGTTCATTATATCACAAGTTTTATCCCCTATCAAAGAGGGGAATTAAAATTCCTACCTGCTTCTCGCTATTTTCTTGTTATTTTTCTGATTTACCTTTCTATTTTTCTCTATTTACCTCTCTACTTTTCTGATTTACCATGATACAATAATGGTGAATTTATAATTCTATAACATACAGGAGGTCATCATATGTTAGAAAAGCTGTTTGCACTCAGTGAGCGTAAGACAACGGTGAAAGGTGAAATCATCGCCGGTTTAACCACCTTTATCACCATGGCGTATATTCTCTTCTTGGCGCCGAATCTGCTCAGTATTGCCGGCATGGATAAAGACGCGGTCCTCATCGCCACAGCCTTAGGCGGCGGTATCATTACGATTGCCATGGGGCTCATCGTTAACTATCCGATTTGTTTGGCACCGGGCGTAGGCCTGCTCGCCTTTTACACCTTTACCGTCGTACTCGGTATGGGCGTCGCTTGGCAAACCGCATTGGGGGCTGTATTTATTTCCGGTATTGTTTTCTTAATCTTAACCCTCACCACGGTACGCCAACATATTGTTGAAGGCATCCCGGCTTCTATGAAAATCGCCATTACCGTCGGTATCGGTCTTTTCATTACTATTATCGGCTTGAAATTATCCGGTCTCATGGCGATTACCTTATCCTTGTCGCCTGACAGCTTGGCTCAAGTTATTGCCACTAAAGGTCATTCCACACCGGGTTCTTCCGAAACCATTCTCACCTTAGGTAATCTCTTGGATCCACAAGTAGCATTAGCCCTCTTCGGCCTCGTTTTCACAGCCCTCTTGATGGCCCGCAACGTACAGGGCTCCTTCATTATCGGCGCCGTTGTAACCAGTATCCTAGCGTATGCAACCGGCAATGCTCAATTACCTGAAAACTTCTCCATTATTGCAGTGCCTGACTTCAGCAAAGCTGCTTTCTTCCAATTAGATATCGGCAGTGCTATGAGCATGGGCCTCGTAACCATTATTTTCTCATTCACATTCGTTGAATTATTCGACTCCATGGGTACCTTAATCGGGACAGCTACCAAAGCCGGTATTGCTAATCCTAAAGAAGGTAAATTCCCGGGCCTCGGCAAAGCCATGACCGTTGATGCCGTCGGCGTAAGCTTCGGTGCCCTTTTAGGTGCCAGCACCATTACCGCTTTCGTTGAAAGTGCGGCCGGTGTCGGTGCCGGTGGTCGTACCGGTTTAACCGCCGTTACTTGCGGTATCTTGTTCCTCTTAGCCTTACTTTTCGCTCCGTTAATTACCCTCGTACCTAACTGTGCGACAGCACCAATCTTAATCTTGGTTGGTGCTTTGATGATGGAACCGATTCGCGACATCGACTTCTCCGATTGGACCGAAGCCTTCCCGGCTTTCATGGTTATCGCTTTGATGCCTTTCACTTACAGCATCGCTAACGGCGTATCTGCCGGTCTTATCATGTACCCGCTTCTTAAAATCGTTGCCGGCCGTACTAAAGAAGTACACTGGATTATGTATCCGTTGGCTATCATCGTACTGATTCGTTACATTTGGTACTAAGATGTTTTTTTGAAAAAATCAATGAACTAATCTAAAAAATAGCTCTTAAGGGCTAAACAAAAGACTTATCTCTAATCCGCATCACTTAAAAGCGGTGTGATAGAGATAAGTCTTTTTTATGCTTCAACATCGTGAAAACCAACAACCAAAGTCAATATGAAGCTAAGGCCAAAGGCAATGCCTAAAGCTGTTACATACCACATAAAGGACGGCCCCATAAATACAGGTAATGTAGTAACTGCCGGAATAGCAAAGGCTGCTGCACTTACTTTAAAGAAACCTGCCAAAGCACCGCCTAAACCACCGGCAATACAAGCACAAACCATGGGCCTTTTCAAACGCAAGGTAACACCGAATACAGCCGGTTCCGTAACTCCTAACAGAGCAATGAGCCCCGCTGAAAAAGCTTCCGTCTTAAACACTTTATTTTTACTCCGTAAAGCTACCGCCAACGCCGCCCCTGCTTGAGCGAACATGGCTGTACCGAATAATGGCATTAAAGTATCAAAACCATAAACAGCCACATTATTAATAGCAATCGGGAAAAAGCCCCATTGCAAGCCCAACATCCCGATAAACGGCTGCAACGTACCGACAATAAGACCGGCTACCAACGGACTAAGCCCATAAACCAATTCATAGCCTATGCCCAATAAAGCACCGAGCCAGGTGCCAATCGGCCCTAAAACAACCAAAGTAAAGGGAATCATCACAATAATACAGAGTGGCGGTGTAAACAGCCCTCGCACCGCTTCAGGAAAAATCTTTTTACCTAAACGCTCTACATATTGCAGACAGAAAACGGCCAACAAAATCGGAATAACCGAGGACGGATACATAACCTGACCTACCGGCCAGCCGAATAATTCCGGTCCCTGCCAACCACCGGCTTCACCGACATTGCCGAACATCGTTGCCACCGCACTACCGTCACCGGCTTGCTCCATAGTTGCCGCCAAGATTTGCACCAATGCCTCTACCGATTCCATACCACCGGCACCCGGTGCTTTCATAAGTTGCGTCACATCCGGATACACCAACACACAGGCCAATAACATAGCCGTAAACGGATCCGTATTAAAACGCTTCGCCGCCGTGTACGCTAAAAATACAGGTATAAAGTAGAAGAACGCATCACTCATAGCATTTAAAATAACATACGTGCTCGTTCCTTCTGCTACCAGATGATTAACCGTGAGCAAAATAAAGATGCCTTTTAATATCCCGGTAGATACAAGTAAGGCGATAATAGGTAAAAACAGGGCCGACAGAAGGTCTATAGCACCATTAGCGAAGCTTTTAAAGCGTGTATATATAGAAGCCGTTGCAGACATGAAATACTCCTTTAGAATAAAACTGAATATATTTTACTTATTCATTGTGCTTTTGTAAGCCAATCTAAGTATAGCAAAAGAGAGCCCCCTCGACAATTTCGAGGGGGTTTTAAGGTTCATGAGTTTCTATTTAAAATTTATTCTTCTCTGTAATCAGATAGGTCAATAATACCTAGTGATTCCCAATAATCAGCAATATCATCCGCATCATGAATATCCACAATCTTAGGTTCACAGTCTAAATTATAGAGATTTAACTTACATTTAGTCTCAAAGGGCTCAATTAATCTAACATTGCGTAAATGCCAATCGTACAAACCGGCTTCCCGCTTGTTAGGTTTAATATCATATAATTCGACTATACAAATCGCCATGGACCGTGGTAAATCTTTACCTTGGTTCTTAGCCGTAGCACAAATAAGGATATCACCTCTATATGGCGTCTTCCACGTACGATACTCTATTTTTTTATCACCGACGGCTACGGCTGTGGCGTATATCGGCCAGAGTGCTAATGCTCGCATAATAAAACTCCTAATCTTGATTTATCTGCAACAACCTATTATTTTCTAAATACGAACAGATACTCATGGGCAATTAATAAAAAGTTATATTTAACACTATTAGTTTTCCAATAACCCGTTGCCCGACAATTATGTTGCTCTTTAATAATTAACTCTTTTAAAGTGAATCCAGCGTCTTGGAATATTTTCATAACGTCAAATGACATAGGCTGCATACACCCCTTTTGCCGCGTATCTCCCATAAGAACGGCACAAAACTTATCTTTCTTTAAAACTCGATAACATTCATTGGCAACCGGTTTCATCGCTTCTAAAAAATCTTTGATTTTAAGCTGTGATAAATCTTCCGGAATGCCATCACTATACTTAATAATATTTGCATAAGGAGGATGCGTGCAAATCAGATCAATACTTTCATCCGTAACGAAATCAAGGTTTCTGGCATCGCCTTTACGCAACAAAACTTTACCTTCAGCACCATCATGCTCAAAATCTATTTTTTCTTCACATCGTGCCAGTGCCATATCATTGCAATCTACGCCAACAATATTGCGATTCAATAATTTAGCTTCAACCAAAGTTGTTCCCCCACCGGCAAATTGATCTAAAACTAAATCACCCTCTTGGGAATATCTTAACAATATATTTCTTGGAATGTACGGTGACCAATTACCACGCCATTTAGCATCGTGAGTTGCCCAATCACCTCGTTTGGGAAACGACCAATGAGTTGTCATTTCTAACTCAAAATCTTCCGGCTCCCATTTTTTTATTTTTTTCACGGTCATTTCTTACAACTACACTTCCTTATTTTATAACTTTTTCGATAATACCATTTTCCATATCAGTTATATTGTAAATATGGTCCATTATATCAAAAGTTTCCTCTAGATTATGTCGTGCACCGACCCACCCTTTGCCGTCAGTAAACCATACAAAGGTAAAACCATCAATCGTATTCGATTCCAAAGCCAATGTTTTATAACTACGGGCCGTTTCATTTAATTTACTGCCATTACCTGTATAAAAGTTAGTTTCAATACCATATATCATATTTTCTGTTTTTATAACAAAATCAAATCGTTTTTCACTGCGCCCACTATCAGAAATCGCAGCTAAATCGATCCCCCAATGTCTAGTAATATCGCGAATATACATTTCCTTGAAGTAGTTTACATTTCGTTCAAAGCCCGCTTTTTGGATATAAAATTCAACTAAATCCTCCATCAAATGTCCACCACGATTTTTTCTTCCGTTAGAGTCTAGTCCTGTTTCAACACCGGTTGCATAATCAATAAGATTACTGATTATATGATCAGCCAATAAATCAAATAGCCCCGTTTTTTGCATAAACATCTTATAAGATTCAATAGAATAGTTCATTCTTTTAAAGTTGAATAAAAATTCCCCATCTTCATCCATAGCATAAATCTCATTTGCTCTAACTGCCAATAGAAGTGGAATACATTTAAGAACTTCTGGATATCTAGCTACTAAATCTTCAAAATCGGATTCAATATGCTTTGAGCCAATTAAAGAGTTCAATATATTCAATTCGAGTTTAATTCCATCAATATTGCCATAAATCTTTTCAAAGTTTATATAATACTTATAATTAGCAATACTATTTTTAAACTCCGATAACCACTGTGCAAAATCTCGTTTCATAACACTGTCCTCCCTATACCTTATTCCTAATACAGTATAAACACCTAAAATTAATAGCAAATAATCCTTAATGTATTTCCCTAATCTTAATTTTACATTCAAAATTATTAATTACTAATCAACAATTCCGTAATCTTCCCGCGTTTAGAACCTTTACTATTAATGGCCCGGTTAGCAAAAATTCTTTCAATTTTAAAACCTTTATAAATTTCATCAAAAAACTCATCCTCTGGATTCGTATTTTTGGGGTCTGAGTTACTTAATAGCACCCGAACTCCCTTACCGGCTAAATAATGTGCAAATTTCCCTAACTCTCGTTGCGAATCATCATTAAATTCATATTCGCTGTATGACGTAAAGTTAGCAGTCTCGGAAAGCGGTCTATAAGGCGGATCAATATAGACAAAAGTCTGCTTATCTGCAAAATCATCCACAGCTTTATAAGTATCACAAACAATGTGTACTTTCGCCAAGGCTTTAGCTACCGCTGCAAGATTTTCTGCATCACAAATCAATGGTTTCTTATATGCCCCCATAGGTACATTATAAAAGCCATTTCGATTAACCCGATAAAGACCATTAAAACAAGTGCGATTCAAGAAAATAAAAAGCGAAGCTAACTCAATATGTTTATCGGTAAGAGGTGCTGTATTAATATTTTCTAAAAAATTCAAACTCAATAATTCATTATATCTATCTCGATTTTTATAAAAAAGTTCTTTTCTGCCCTCTTGTTCCATAGGCCAAAACTTTTCCTGATAAGCTTCTAACCAAGATATAACATCACCAACATTCTGCTGAATGCATTTATATGTATTAATCAAACTCTTGTTGATGTCGCTAATATACACAGACTCCAAATCATATTTACTCAATATATCAAATAAAACAGCGCCGCCGCCAATAAAGGGTTCTGCATATTTTTTTATGTTTTTATCTTCAAAAGGATAATATGCCTCTATGTAAGGGAGCAACTGATTTTTGCCGCCAGCCCATTTCAAAAAAGGTTTCATCGATTCAATTGACTCCTTATGTATCACAAATTAAATCTACTAAAATATTGCAACGTCTATTTCGTTTTGATCTTTATTATATAAGTTTAACTACGATAAGTAAATTAAAATACACCAATAGCCAAGAATCCACTATTGGTGCCAGTGAGTAATAGTATTCTTAACAGTTTCAAGCTCATGTAACACAAAAGAGGCAAGGAATAAACCCTCGCCTCTTGTTGTTATTCATCTAAATTATCTAAGTCTTCATCTGCTATATTTTCTAGAACATCATCTAACCACGCATCTACATTATCGTCAATTAAATCATCTGCTTCATCATCACTCGTATCAAATTTTGCAGCCTTTGATTGAATCTTTCGAAATTCTGCCTGTATTTCTTCTACTTTTTCCCTTAGCTCTCTTTCCTTCTTTTCTGTTTCAACAATATAAGCATCTATCTCATAATGAAACTTTTCCATTCTTTCTAATAATTCATCTACGCCACAACCATTTTTAGCCTGCTCAATAAAACTTCCAAATGAATTATTGATCTTTTCTAGCTTAATTAACCCCATAAAGCTCCTCCCCTTCTTTGAATAAAATATGTTTAATAATATTCTATCATAAATTATTTCATTGTATAAAAAAATAGACTCTGCTCAAACGAACAGAGTCTAAAATACCGCTAATCCACTCTACCAAGTAGATAGAGACAATTTTTAGTACCATCACTAACTATTCGTGAATAGCACTTTAATCCACTCAAACCACAAGGGTAACTTCAATCCACACTGCCCAAGATACTTATCCTAACACAGACACCTTAAGCAGAGACATTTTCTTACTTTAATTTTACCACATATTTCAAGCACTTTAAACAAAACGACTGCTCAAACAGGAGCAGTCGTTTTTACCCTTACAGAATAATCATTTTAAACAATCAATAATGTCTCTTACATTTTTTCAAATTTAGATTTTGGCACGCCGCAAGTAGGGCATTCCCAATCATCAGGCAAGTCGGCAAAAGCTACACCTTCAGCCGCTTCATCATACACATAACCGCAAACCGAGCAAACATATTTGTCTTTCATACGTCATTCCTCCTTTAGGAATAAAAAACATCAGCCACTTGGCTTATATCTTTCGGTAGTTACAACTCACCCATAATCTCTTTAGCAATGACATATCCTTGCGTATAGTTATGGCCTAAGTTAAGACCAAATACATCCAGTGGATAGTCTGTACTGCCATAGAAATGACCAGCTAAATTGCCTGCCGCATAAAGACCTTCAATCGGTTTATCGTCGTCATCAACGACTTGCATTCGTTCGTTAACTACCATACCGGAGCACGAAACGGTGAATCGAATGTGACGATGAATGCCATAGAACGGTGGTTTGAGCACCGGACATAAGTTTTCTTTAGCCACGCCGAACTCTACATCGCGTCCGTCCACAGCCATTTCGTTGTATCGTTTGACCATTGCCAAAAAGGCCGGTACATCTTTAATTTTTAACTTATTAGCGGCCAATTCTTCCAAGGTATCCGCTTTAAATGTAGCAACAAGCCCCGGTACAACGCCGGTATGCTCTACGTCTTCTTCCGGCATCCATTTTTTAATGGATTCGAAATCTTCGTAGCCGAGCCCCAAACGTTTGGCCTGTTCAATATAATCGCTGTCAAAAATCTGACAATAATGACCTTCGTCTTCTTTGCTCGTCAAGTAGCAGTTCATAAGGTCCATGCCCAAAGCTTCGTCACAGAAACGCTTGCCGTTCAATTTAACGCGTAAATATGGCGAATCCATCATGGATGCCGGACCCGCATCCATATCATGGGCCATCTTAGTGTGTCCCACATTTTCCATGCGACCGCCGACCCAGGCAATCATCTTGTGACCGTCACCGTCATAACCGAAACGTTTACGTTTCAAATTATCCATATCCGGCATATAATAATGCATCATTTCATCATTATTCGCATAGTCACCGGTAGCCAATACTACGCCCTTCGAGCCGTTAAGTTGAATGTAGCCGTCCGGCGATTTGGCAATAACACCGATAACACGACCCGTTTCGTCTTGCACCAGCTGTTCGCCCGGTGTGCCGTAGTAAATATCGATACCACGTTCTTCGGCCAATTTACAAAGTGCTTTCATACCTTGCCCCGTATTATAAGGTTTCGGACCGAATACACAGGTCGTAAATTCAATCTTAAAGCCATGTTTTTTCAAAAGTGCCGTATGTACCGGCGTCCCCATGTCTTTAACCTGAGTCCGGCCAATTTGGCCTGTTCAATCACCCAGCTCACGGCTTCGCCGGAGTGATTAGCCCACATTTCAATAAGGCCGCGTTTCGCACGATGGTCTGCTGAAGCTTCCAGCAAAGTAACGAGACGTACTACATCATAAGGATCACTCTTGTCCAGTAACACACCGGCTCCAAAGTTACCGCCCGCCATGGCGGATTTCAATTTTTGCACAATGGCAACTTTCGCCCCCAGTTCAGCTGCCTTTAACGCACAAGGCACACCCGGTGAACCTGCACCCACTACGACGATATCATACTGCTTAACGTCCTTGATATCCGTAATAGGATCGGGCTTTTTAAAGAAAGCTAACTGTTCGTTCATACACATTACATTTTTTCATCAGAAAAAATGTAATACAAAAACAAACGTCAAATCAATCTCTACGTTTACCTCTATTGCACGCTTTATATTTACAAATATCAAATTGAAAAAGACATTACATTATTTTACTGCATTACTGTTCAACAGCATCATATGCCAAGCCGGCATTCCAAATCACCGGGGACTCCCAAGTTTCTAACTCTTTATCTTGGATTTTTACCGCCATAATCATAGACTTTGCCAACACATCGGTAGGCATCGGTTTTTTATCTTCAAAAAGGCCCTTTTCATTTAAGAACTTCAACAGACCTACGCTGATGCTTTCCGCCATGTGGTCTGTATGCTTACGTTCTAAAGCCGGTGGTCGCATTATAGTTGTTTTCGCAAAATGTAGTCCCTTAACAGCCTCTTCCAATTCCCCTTTCATGCGGGTATAGAAAAAGTGCGAATTAGGCGATGCGAGCATTGTCGAAAGCAAGACATAGTGTGGCACTTCATTCTTTTTGGCAGCCTTGGCAAACTGCATTTGATAGTAAAAATCCACCAACCACTGTTGTTCCTGACTGCCCGCATCTTTACGGGTCGTCCCGAGACAAGCAAATAATACATCGCCCGTCACGGATTTTGCCCACATTTCCGGATTGTCAAAATCGATAATATGAGTAATCAACTTTTCATGGATAATTTCCGGATCACGACGCACAAAAATCTCAACAGAATCAAACATTGGATTTGCCAATACCAAATCTAATAAATCGCGGCCTGTCGCCCCGGTTGCCCCCACAATAATAGCCTTCATACAGCCTCCTCATCTACAAACATGTGCAATTACACATTATGCACTATCTATATGTGATACATCATGCCATACACAATCTATACATGATATACCACATTCCATATACCGACACAAGCTTTATTACGTAAAAAAACTCAAATATTTTGCCGGTTCATTATTTTCATCAATAATAATTGATATCTTTTATCATTTTAATCCATCTAATTATATCGATATTATGTTATAATCAATTATAACGTATTTATATTCAATAGTACATTTTATTAATCATTGAAATTTTGAATAAATGAACGAAAAAAGGAGGATTCTCTATGTTTCCGGACAAATTCTTTGAAGTATTAAAACACGAAGGTGTGATTTCCATTACGACTTGGAGTGATAATGAAGCTCATGTAACCAACACTTGGAATTCCTATTTAAAAATTAAGGACGACACAATCTTAATTCCGGCTGCCGGCATGAATTCCACTGAAGCTGACGTTGCCAAAAACAATCGCGTTATCGTAACCATGGGTGCTCGTGAAGTAGAAGGCTTCAACGGCTACCAAGGTACCGGTTTCCGCGTAGAAGGTACAGCCAGCTTCATCAGCGAAGGTCCTATTTATGATGAAATGTATGCTGAATTCCCATTCTTAAAACGCGTTTTGGCTGTAAAAGCTGAAATGGCAAAACAATTATTATAATTCCAATTTAATACATATATTTGCATTACTGTATATATAACTCCATGTATATAACTCCATGTATATAAATGTATGCATATACTATCTAAGCCCACTCCGGTGGGCTTTTTTCATGCAATCATTCACGAAATAATATAGGATACTTATTCAAAAAAACATCGACACTTCGAATAAATTCGATGTATTATATATTAGTCCCTTGATGGACTATTAATATTTCAGACTAAATGGAAGATATACTAATTTGTTAATTAAAATTTACTGAATATAAAAATGATGGAGTGTTTAATGAAGCAAACAATACATGAACAAATCGCTATGTACTGTAACTTACTGAACGAATGGCAAGTAGCCTATGAAGCCTATGCTAAATCTATGGGTCTATCGAATACGGCGTTGGATATATTGACTACAATTTATGAAAATCCAAATTGTACCCAGAAAGAAATTGCAGACAGTATTTTTTACCAAAGCAAACTGTAAATGCTGTTGTAACTACTTTTTTAAAAAACGGCTGGGTTAAGTTGGAAGAAGTACCGGAGGATCGCCGCAATAAAATGGTCTACCTTACTGATGAAGGGCTCTCCAAAGCTCGTGAAATCATGGACCGAATTCACAGTTGTGAAATATCTGCCATGAAACAATTAACTCCGGAAGAAAGGGAGACCTTACTTACGTTAACTAAGACATACATTCAAAGTTACAGTCAAGCAATGGCTGATAGTTTAGAATAACCGACGAACAGCATTTGCAATGTTAAACAACTATTACTCGTTGAGAAAAGAGAGGAATTCATATGACAATGTGGTTAATACTTTTTGGCAGCCTGTTTCTTCTGGGGGCTCGCCGAGATTTTGCGTGTCCTGGCTATGAAGTTTGATTTAGCTACAATTTCCCGCTCCGCAGCTGCTCTTGTGGGCGTGCTCGTTACTGTAGTATACCTCGGTGTAGGTTGGTATCAGGCTCATCATGTAGCTCAAACCGAATACACTGTTACCACTGATAAAAAAGTCGGTAATTTACGCGTAGCCTTCTTTGGTGACTCCCACTTAGGTTCCACCTTCGATGCAGACGGTTTAGCCGAGCATTTGAAAACTATTGAAAAAGCTAAGCCGGATTTACTTGTCATCGCCGGTGACTTCGTAGATGAACGAACCACTAAAGCAGAAATGATTAAAGCCGCTCAGGCTTTGGGCGATGTAAATACCCCATACGGTGTTTATTATGTATTCGGCAACCATGATAAAGCCCTCTATCAGCCTGGCATTCGTGATTTTAGCGGCGATGATTTAGTAGCCGAACTCGAAAAAAACGGTGTAATTGTACTTCAAGATGAAAGCATCTTACTGGGCGACCGTTTCTATCTCGTTGGTCGCCAAGACGCCTCTCAAGAATTTGACTTTGGCGGATCTCGCGCCTCTATTGCCGATCTAATGGCACCACTCGATCACAGCAAATATACTATCGTACTCGACCATCAGCCGCGCGATTATGCAGCCGAAGCTAAAGCCGGTGCCGATCTCGTATTATCCGGCCATACCCATGGCGGTCAAATGATTCCACTCATGCAAATCATTCAGTGGTTTGGCATTGGGCAGAATGACCGTCTTTATGGTATTGAAAAACGTGACAATACGAACTTTATCGTAACCTCCGGCATTTCCGAGTGAGCCATTCAATTCAAAACCGGTACCAAGTCCGAATATGTAATCGTTGATGTAAAAGAACAGTAATTGAAAGATTAATAAAGAATAAAAATATAGTAAGTAGTAAAAATGGCTACCATGAAAATGCATAATCCGCATCTTCATGGCAGCCTTTTATTTTTGTACATCCGAAATTCATGGAGCTCAAAATTTCAACCTTTTTCTTCTACATTCTTGACGTTTCTTCTAAAATCCGCTAAAATAACTAAGTAGTCATGCCGGCATAGCTCAGTTGGTAGAGCGGCTCATTCGTAATGAGTAGGTCGTAGGTTCAAGTCCTATTGTCGGCTCCAAACCATTTTTGAATTAAGAGGAATATTTCAAACTGCTGATAGCACCAGTAAACGTAAGGCTTTATGCCTTTACACAGCATTTTGAAATATTCCTCTTTTCTTTAATTTTGTCCTCATTTTTTGTCCATTATTTTTGCCCCCTTACGTATAAAACAAAAAGGGGATAAAATAACATTACGATTCAAGCTGTCTTTTTTCTATAATTTTCCTTAAAATCGGCAACAGAAATCCAGCCATTAATTTCAAACAAGCTGTCTTCTACCTCGATGAATTTCATAAATCGTTTTTTCTGTATTTCTTTATATTCTTCTGATTCTATCTGCTTCATAATCTAACCTTCTAATTAACGGACGCCATATCATTTCCTTACGCAAACAAACAGCAAGGAAGAATATGGCGTCTTTTTTATTTTCCTATTCTATTTTTACTGAACTCATAAAAAATCACTTTATTTTTTACCAGCCTCGGCCGGCACCACCGCCACCGCCGGAGCCGCCGCCAAAACCACCGCCGCGACCGCTGCCGCCGCCGAACCCGCCACGACCTCCGCCGCCACCGCCGCGGAAGATGAACATGGTGAGCAACATGCGTGTCAGTTCACCGCGAAAGAGTGTCATATCAATCAATAGGAATATAATAATCCCGCCACCGATGAGCAATATCTGCCACCAAGACAACTCAATCGTGTTATCATCCTGCGTCTGTTGTGGATTCTGATTCTTTTTACCGATGTCCGGATATATGATTTGAGCCGTTTGCCATACAGTTCTCACTATGCCCGCTCCATATTCTCCCTGACGAAAGCTCGGTATGGCATAGGTGTCCAATAATTGACCGATTTTGGCATCATTTAAATCGCCTTCCAAGCCATAACCTACGGTGAGAAATATCTTCTTATCTTCCGTAGCTACAGCCAGCACAAAACCATCATCTTTACCGCTGTGACCTACGCCCCAACCACGCAATACATTAAGGGCATAATCTGATGGTGCCGCATCACCGAAGCTTGGCACTACGACGACCGCCAACTGCCCTTTACCGGAACGATCAAGCTGTGTGCCGATGGCATTGATAGTTTGTATCTCTTTCGTCGACAATACTTTGGACTGATCGACTACATACTGGCCGGCCGGCGGTTTAGCCGGTATATCGGCTGCCTGAACTACCAACGCATTCAAAGCGACAATGGCCGTGACCATTAGCATCATGATGATTCTCAAAATGCTGTTTTTACGCATTATCCTCGTCATCACGTCCTCCTAACCTGCCGTTTTTCATACAATCGCTTGTCCTTTTACTAAAGAATTTTTCAAAACATTCTCGATAAAAGTACATTAGAATTGTACTTTAGGTGCAGCTTGTGCACTCTGGTCAGCCTGGAAATAAGGTTTCTGTTGGAAGCCTAACATGCCGGCATACAAGGATGTAGGGAAAGTACGAACCTTGGAGTTATACACATTAACTTCGTCATTGTAGTCTTTGCGAGCTACAGCAATACGGTTTTCAGTACCGGCTAATTCATCCTGCAAAGCACGGAAGTTCTGATCCGCTTTTAGGTTCGGATAGTTTTCCGTAATCATAAGCAAACGACTCAAAGCACTGGATAACTCACCGTCAGCCTGAGACATTTCTTCTACCGTACGAGCACCGCCCAATTTGGCACGGGCATCAGATACAGCTTGAATAGCAGCCTGTTCATGGGAAGCATAGCCTTTAACAGTGCTTACCAAGTTTGGAATCAAATCATTACGACGCTGTAACTGTGTTTGAACCTGCGCCAATTTATTATTAACACCTTCATCCATGCCTACCAAGCCGTTATAGCCGCTTACCACCCAAGCGCCAAAAACTATTACAACAGCAATCAAAATGAACCAAGATTTTTTCATTAGTATCCTCCTCATAATAAAAAAGTCTGCACCTGACCCAATCCATGGGCCGCGCAGACATACATACATTAACTTATAAAAAGTCATTTTTCCAAAGGAATATGCCTACAATCAATGAAAGTACCACAGAAATACCGATTACCAACGGGAAACCTTCGGCTCCCATTTCTGCAAACGGCACAGGTACGTTAACGCCCCATAGGCTGAAAATCAATGTCGGTACTGATAAGATAATCGTTACACCGGCCAAGAATTTCATAACTAAGTTCAAGTTATTGGAAATAATAGATGTAAAAGCGTTCATCATATTCATGAGAATATTCGAATACATTTCAACCATTTCAATAGCCTGTTTATTTTCGATAATAACGTCTTCCAATAAATCTTCGTCTTCTTCATACATTTTAAGCAAATGACGGACATCTTCATGACTACGAAGGCGCAAGATACGCTCCATTACCGTACCGTTTGTTTTCAAAGCGGAGGTAAAATATGTCATGGATTTCTGTAACTCTAAGAGTTGGAAGAAGTCTTTATTTTTGGTCGTATGGCGCAATTGAATTTCAATGTCGTCTGTACGGCGGTTGATTTGTTGCAAGTAACGCAGGAACAATGTAGCCGTGCGATACATGATTTGGAACAAAAAGCGTGTTTTTTTAAAGGTATAAAACGTCGCAACTTGATTATTTAAAAACGGATATAGCACATCCGATTCTTCAAGACACACGGTGATGAAGAAATCCGGTGTCAAAAATATACCGAGCGGCACTGTGTCGTAACTGTCACTGCCACGCAAGGCCGGAATATTGATAACAACAAAAATATAATTTTCTTCAATTTCCACGTGCGAACGTTCTTCCATATCTAATGCCGTTTTCAAAACGTCCGTAGGGATTTCCGTCATGATATTGACGAGCGATAGCTCATCGGGGTCAGGATTCACCAAATTAATCCACGAACCCTTGCCCGCATCGGCTACTGTTAAGTCCGATACAAGCTCGCCTTCTTCATGTATATATACCGTGAGCATACGCCACCTCCCATTCATTAGCTTATACTTCATCATATCCAACATCTAAGAGGTTCGTCAAGTCTATAAACGCGTAATTTAGAAGAAAAAATCGCTCTTGATAGAAATAGACGATTTTGTCTTTTCCCAAGAGCGATTTTGCCATACGAGGCGTTCATTTCAGTTTTTCAGCAGAATTTGAAAACTTTATCATTTTTGATGCATACTATACATCCCTGCCCCCTGTAACCAGCCAATCATTATTTTTTGTACAAAATGCGGATGGAGTTCAAAATACATAAAATGGATACACCCGTGTCGGCAAATACGGCCACCCACATGTTGGCATAACCGAAGAGGCCCATAATCATAACCAGGATTTTTACACCTAAGGCTACAACAACGTTTTGCCAAGCGATGGCAATCGTACTGTTTGCAATACCGATAGATTCAACTACAGAACTGATGCTCGGGCGCATATATACTACATCGGCTGCTTCAATTGCCGCATCGGCACCGCTACCCATGGCACCGCCCACATCGGCACCGGCCAATACAGGCGCATCATTGATGCCGTCACCGACGAACATGGTGGAACCGTACTGTTCACGAAGTTCTTTCATAACACTTAATTTATCTACCGGTAATAATTCGGCACGAACGGCTTCAACACCGGCTTCTTTAGCCATATATTCAGCACCGGCTTTGGTATCACCGGTAAGCATAATCGTATGTAAACCGCGTTTAGCAAGTTCTGCTACAGCAGATTTGGTATCTTTTTTCAAAGCATCGGCAATCAAGATTGTGCCTGCATATTGACCGTCGAGAGCCACTAAAACTTCACTGCCGTAGCTTGCCGGTTCACCATAACCTGCAATTTGTAATTCATTGAATAAGCGGCGATTACCAACGGCCACTTTTACACCGTTTACAATACCGGTCATACCGCGACCGGATAATTCTTCGAGTTCCGCCACTTCAGCAAGTGTTACATTGCATTTTTTAGCTTCGTTGGCAATACTTACAGCTACCGGATGGGTAGAGCGTACTTCCAAAGCAGCAGCTTTAGCCAAAACATCAGTTTCATCAAAACCTTGAGCTGTCGCAATAGATTGTACCGCGAATTCACCGGTAGTCAAAGTACCGGTTTTATCCATAGCAATGGCTTTAATGTTGCGCAACGCTTCCATGGATAAACCACCTTTGAAAAGAATACCTACACGCGAACCACGACCGATGCCGGAGAAAAAGGCAAGCGGTACGCTAAGCACCAAGGCACAAGGACAACTGATAACCAAGAAGGTTAAGGCGGTGTATACCCAGTAGTTCCAGTTACCGGTAATCAAAGACGGTACCACAGCTACCAAGACAGCCAACACGACTACAATCGGTGTATATACACGAGCAAAACGAGTAATAAAACGGTCAATGCGAGGTTTTGTGGCTGCTGCATTTTCTACCGCATCAAGCACACGCGTAACCATGGAATCTTTTAATTCTTTATCGACACGCATTAAAATGCGGCCGCTTTGGTTGATACAACCGGATAAAATTTCACTGCCCGGTTTAGCTTGAACCGGCACCGGTTCACCCGTAACAGGTGCTGTATCGATACGTGTTGTACCTTCGATCACCGTACCGTCAAGCGGAATACGTTCACCGGCCAATACTTCAATAGTCTGACCGATTTTGACTTCTTCAGGTCGAACGATATCGGACTTACCTTCAGCATTCACTAAGCGAACTTGTTCCGGACGCATATCAACAGCATCCATAATGGCCGAGCGACTACGATCCGTTGCTTTTTCTTCAAAATAGGTACCGATACGATAGAAGAGCATAACGCCTACCGCTTCCGGCATTTCACCGATAATTACGGCCCCCAAGGTAGCCACACTCATGAGGAAGTTTTCGTCAAAAATCTGACCGGAACCGATATTTTTAATCGCATTCCATAAAACGCCCCACCCGAGCAATAAATAGGTGGCAATAAGCACTCCGAATTCAATCTCTTCCGGAATACCATCTACAAAAGCATGCACGAGCATTACAACGATACCGATGATAATGCTTACGAGCCCACCGCCGTGAGCATGGTCGTGGTCATGATGATCATGAGCACCTTTAGCCTTACGTTCGTAAAGCTGTACGTCAACACCAGCTTCAATGGAATCACAAATTCCCTGAATTTCGGCAATCAAATCATTGGTGTCAGGCACCGTCGATGTGATTCGAAGTTGTTGTGTCCCTACGGAAAACGAAGCCTGACTGACTGTTTCCAACTTCTTAATCTTGTCTTCGATTTTAGCGGCACAATTCGCACATGTTAAATTTTTGAGTAATAAAATGCGTTCCATTGCTGTCTCCTTATATCTTTACAGACTAAATTAATGTTAATCCCTTTGTATACGTTGCTCATCGGTCAAAGAATTCGCCTTCTTTTAAGCATCGTATATCGCTCTAAATACGTCTTTTATATCGCCTTATTATTATTCGATACAATATATGAACAACCATTCATATGTTTCTATAATTTAATTATAGAGTCTTTGGAATCGCTTGTCAATATAAAAATAGAAGACTATAACTATTAGATATATTCAGTAATTAATACTGAAAAATATGCATAGGCACTTATTTTACTCATTATCTCTAAAAACAAAAAACACAGCTTAAAAAGCCGTGTTTTAACGTGTAACCACTTTTGTTGGAATGCAGTGTTATGTTACATTATACAGCTGAGCAACCTCGCCCTTACGGTCGAGCGAGGCTCTCAGTTATATACTATTATTAGTTTAATTCGGATATTGCTATTCGCTTATCCGACTAATGCAATTAGTCTTCTTGACGATAAGGTTCTTGACCGATTTTGTAGAAGTCATTACCTTCGCTGTCGATAACAACGATGCAAGGGAAATCTTCAACAGTCAATTCAGCCAAAGCTTCAGGGCCTAAGTCACCGTAAGCAATAACTTTATAGTCTTTAATGGATTTAGCAATCAAGGAAGCGGCGCCACCAACTGCTGCGAAGTAAGTTACACCATTTTTCTTCATGGATTCAACTACTTCTTTAGAGCGGGAACCTTTACCTACCATGCCTTTAATACCCTGATCGAGCATTGTTGGGGTGTAAGCGTCCATACGACCGGAAGTTGTAGGGCCGGCTGCACCGATTGGGTCGCCTGGTTTTGCAGGGGATGGTCCAAGATAGTAAACGATTTTGTCGTGCCAATCGATAGGAAGTTCTTCGCCACGTGCTAAAGCTTCAGTCATAACTTTATGAGCAGCGTCACGAGCACTGTAAATTTTACCGGTAATTAATACGCTGTCGCCGGCTCTTAATGTTCTGGACACTTCTTCAGTTAAAGGTGTCGTAATATGAATAGTTTTTGATTCAGCCATTGTTATCTTCCTCCCCTTGAATTAAATGATTTCTTCGGCATGACGGCTTGCATGGCAGCAAATTGTCACGGCTACAGGAAGACCGGCAATATGGGTAGCGGCCCATTCGATGTTAACTGCTAATGCTGTAGTGGTACCACCAAGCTGAGGTCCGATACCGGTTTTGTTGATCATTTCCAACAATTCTTCTTCTAATTTAGCATATTCAGGCATATCGTTGCGTTTTTTAGTGGAACGAAGCAATGCTTTTTTGGAAAGTAAAGCTGCATAGTCCATAGTACCGCCGATACCTACACCAAGAACCATTGGAGGGCATGGGTTAGGACCTGCTTTTTTAACGATTTCCATAACTGCATTTTTAACGCCTTCAACGCCATCAGCAGGTACCAACATTTTTACGCCGGATTTATTTTCGGAACCGAAACCTTTAAGTTCCATGTCAATTTTAACTTTGTCGCCGGGAACGATGCTTGTATAGATGATACAAGGAGTGTTGTTACCGGTATTTTTACGGTTAAATAAAGGTTCTGCCACTACGGATTTACGTAAATAACCTTCTACATAACCTTTAGCAACGCCGTCTTGAACAGCCTGCTGTAAGTCCCCACCTTCGAAATGAACGTCCTGACCTACTTCCAAGAATACGATAGTGTAACCGGTATCCTGGCAGATAGGGCGATCTTCTTCACGAGCGATTTCAGCATTTTTAATGATTTGGTCTAATACAACACAACCAACCGGAGATTTTTCTGTTTCACGACCGGCTTTTAAACCTTCATATACGTCTTGTGGTAAATAGTAAGCCGCATTTTTACACATTTGAGCTACTGTTTCCGTCACTTTTGCTACGTCGATAGTACGCAAAGTAATCCCTCCTCAACTTAAAACGAGATTTTCTGATGACTTAATCATAGCACACATCAAGAGGGCTTTCAAACGCAGTCTATGCAGTTCAATCAAGTATTCATGTCCAATGAGAACTATTCACAAAATCTTAAAAATTACGATGATTATAGCACTTCAGTGACATTCGATATATCTAAAGTACACTTGTTTTGTCATATTCAGGTATTAATATGCATAGAATATACATTTAATAACGGTCAAAAATTCCCATCCGCATAAACATTAGTCTTTTATATACCCCCTCTTACACTCTATTGCATAAACCTCTATATTTTTGTGTTAAGCACATTCGTTTTTTTCTGTACACACCCATAATTCAGAGACGTACTTTTTGTACTAAATAATTCCCTTCTATTAATTTTTCTAAAAAATCAAATTTCACAATTCCTATTTACGCGCTTCTCTTATTGATAATAATTACCAATTATATATTTTAATTTCTAATTTTTGACGCTCAACAAACAAAAAATCCGAACAATCCGCCCTATTTTTTGACGTTTTACGGACACCTATACTCAATCGGTATAACCTATTCACTAAATTAATCATTAAATTAATAGAAAAGAGGCCCCCACACAGAGGACCTCCAAGTTTTTTACTATATATAACTATATACGTATTATAATATCACACATTACTACCAATTCTTAGCGCCGGCGATATACGATAGCACTGCGCCACAAATACAAGAACGGGAAGCTCAAGCAATGTACCAAACGACTGAACGGGAAGATAAAGCAAACAGCCATCCACGAGAACATGTGCACCTTAAACATAATCGGTATATTGTACATCAATTCCGGCTGCGGATGCAAAATAAGCAAACTGCGGAACCATGGTCCGATATACTCACGATAGTTAAAAGCGCCGTCCGCATTAAGCATTGTACCTGCAAATCCCGTCAAAATAGTGAGTCCCAAGAATAAGAAGAGCCACACGTCCATGGACGATGTATTGACTTTCATATAAACGGACGTAAAACGACGTTTCATAAGAAGCAAGAAGCCTAAGATTAATAAAATCCCGGCCACACCGCCGATATAAAGAGCACCCATATGATAGAGATGTTCGTTAACACCAAACATTTCCGTTACTTCTTGAGGCACCAAGATCCCGCCTACGTGTCCTAAGAATACGAGGAGCAACGCAAAATGGAATAAAGGACCAGCAATGCGAAGCTGTTTTTTCTCTAAAAACTCACTGGACTTCGTAGTCCACGTCCGCTCCGACACGGTATAACGAACGGCCGAACCGAATACTAAAAAGGTAAACGCAAGATAGGGTAAGGCAACCCAAACAAATTCACTCATCCTAAAGTTCCCTCCCAACGTTCTACAATCTGTAATACTACATCAAGCACAAAAGCATGAACCTGTTTACCGTCAATGAGTCGCTGACGGAGTGTTGTCAAAGCTTCTTTGCCATGTTGTAAAATTTCCAAAGCCTCAACAGGTTCTAAGGTACTGCACAACTCGAGAAGAGCCGGCACATAATCCGGCAACTCCCGAACAATGTCATAACCGTATTTTTGAAAAAATTCTTTATACACTAATAATTCCGACGCCTGTTCCTCCGCATTGGTAGCATCATAAGATGTTAAATACATATTGGTATTACCGCTGAAGTCAAAAACGCGTACATATTCATCTTCATACTCACGAGGCTGTTCATTGAGGATATAATCAAGCACGGCACCGAGACTTTCTTTTAGAGGGCTGTCCGTCCAAGCACGCCAGGCCGTTTGCACGTCCGGCAAGGCTTCGCGCCATTCTGCGGAAGGATAGCTTAACAAATAAGCACTCAATTGCAAAGCTTCTTTATCTAAGGTAGTTTGATCCGGCGCAACTTGATTCATTGTTTCCATAGTCTTACTCATGGCCACCTCCGGCACAACCGTTGCAACCGGAAGCACTCGGAGCGGAACCGCCGCAACCGCCAAAGGCACAATCACTGAAGCCCCCTACGCCTTGATGTAAGCGCTTTTCTTCCTGCGAAGCATTAACACCGGCCGGAATACGGAAACGATCGCGGTATTTAGCAATACCGAGCAAGCGATACATATCATATAAAGTATGTTCACCGTATTTAGCTTCAAACTCAGCGGTTGCTTCACCGCGCGTACGCATTTGCATATAACGACGTAAATCAAGTAAGGTATCCAGCACACGGCGAATAACCGCTTCATTACCCGCTGCCAATAACTGGGCCAAATAAGCCACCGGAATACGCATAGCTTCCGCTTCAGGGAAATGCACCGAAGCAGCCTGTTTGTGTAAAATCGGACTCATTGGCGGCACGTACCAAACCATCGGTACCGTACGATATTCCGCATGGAGCGGTAACGCAATTTTCCACTCTTTAATGAGGCGGAACACCGGTGATTCTTCAGCCGCTTTAATCCAATTATCGGGAATCCCTTGCTCCTTTGCTGCTTTAGCAACTGCAGGATCATGCGGATCGAGCAATACATCGAGCATATTGTCATAAATATCCTGCGGATTTTCTGTAGAAGCTACCGCTTCCACTTTATCCATATCATAGAGCAATACACCTACATAACGCATACGGCCTACGCAGGTATCGGCACAAATCTGAGGCAAACCGTTTTCCAAACGAGGATAACAGAATACACATTTTTCAGCTTTATTGGTCTGCCAGTTATAATAGATTTTTTTGTACGGACAAGCAGGTACGCAATGGCGCCAGCCGCGGCACACATCTTGCGAAATGAGGACAACGCCGTCTTCGTCACGTTTGTAGATGGCACCGGACGGACAAGCAGCCACACAAGCCGGATTCAAGCAATGATTGCAAAGACGAGGTAAGTATTTCATAAAGATATCGTGGAAGTCGAGGGCGATGTTTTGACCCATTTTTTGCAGGTTCACATCGGCACGAGCCGTATTACCGCCGGCCAAATCATCTTCCCAGTTAGGGCCCCATTCAATTTCCATTTTTTCCTTCGTAATCAAAGAGCGGGGACGTGCCACCGGCTGATTGTTTTTACGTTTGGAGTGAATCAAAGTTTCATAGTCATAGGTCCATGGCTCGAAATAATCTTTTAACTCCGGTTGTTCCGGATGGAAAAAGAGTTTCATCAGACGATTGCCTTTGGAGCCTGTTGCCAATTGCAACTTGCCGTCTTTTAAAATCCAGCCGCCCTTCCAATGATTCTGGTCTTCCCAATGTTTCGGATAGCCGATGCCCGGTTTTGTTTCTACATTGTTAAAATACATGTATTCCGCACCTTCGCGGTTTGTCCACGTATTTTTACAAGTAATCGAACAAGTATGACAGCCGATACATTTATCTAAATTCATGACCATCGAAATTTGTGCTTTAATCTTCAAGCCAATCAACCTCCTTCATCTTACGCACTACCACAAGCATGTCGCGCTGATTACCGGTAGGTCCGTAATAGTTAAACCCATAACTCAATTGACCGTAGCCCCCAATCATATGGGTTGGTTTCATATGAATACGTGTCGGTGTATTGTGGGTACCGCCACGACCGCCTGTAAGCGATGTGCCCGGTACATTAATGTGACGATCCTGCGCATGATGCATGTAAACGAGACCGCGCGGAATACGCGGTGTTACTACGGCACGGGATGCTACAACACCATTGCTGTTATATAATTCAATCCAGTCATTGTCGGCCACGCCGATTTCATTGGCATCATCTTCATTGAGCCATACGGATTGACCGCCGCGGAACAAGGTCAACATATGCGGCGTATCAAAGTACATACTGTGAATACTCCACTTGTTGTGCGGCGTTAAGTATTTAAGTGTAATTTCACGAACACCGTCATTCGGCAAGCTTTCACGCATAGGTGCATAGGCCAAAATCGGTTTGAACGTCGCCATCTGTTCGCCCCATTCCGCCATGATGTCGTGGTCAAGGAAGTAGGACTGACGGCCTGTAATCGTACGGAACGGCATGAGCAATTCCACATTATTGGTAAACGGCGTATAACGACGATTATCTTTGCCGTTACCGGTGAAAATAGGTGTACTGATAACGAGTCGCGGCTGCGCTACGATATCTTCAAAGGTAATCTTTTCACCGCTGCGACCACCCGTCATTTTCGTTAAATCTTTAAGACCGGTGAGCTCTTCCGCTTTCGCCCAGCTCTTATGAGCTACGGCACCATTCGTTGCGGATGACAAGGTCAAAACAGCCTGACAGGCATGGTATGCATCTTCAATAGAAGGACAACCGGCGCCTACATCATCAGTCGTGGAAATCACACGACAGGCACCGTCGGTGGCACCCTCAGGAGCGGTAGAGCCTTGAGCACGGCTGCGAATAACACCATTACGTGCTTTAAGTTCTTCGTATTGTTCAGCAATGTTAACGGCAATACCGTGAGCGCCGACTGTACCGTTAGCCAAATTAGGTCCTAAGGAACGTTGTTTTTCAAAAATACGCGTATAATCGCGTTCCACTTCTACGAGTTGCGGCATGGTTTTGCCCGGAATCGGATCACATTCACCGCGGCTCCAGTCTTTAACAACGCCGCCCGGCTGTGCCAATTCGGCTTCCGAGTCATGCCCTAACGGGGTAGCTACCATATCGCGATATACCGGCATATTCACTTCTTTAGCAAGCTTAGAAACAGCTTGGCCCAAAGTTAAGAAAATATCCCAGTCCGTCTTAGCTTCCCAGCCCGGATCTACGGCCGGCTGGAACGGATGCACGAACGGATGCATATCGGTAGAGGATAAGTCGGTCTTTTCATACCATGTAGCGGTAGGAAGCACGATATCCGAATAGAGCGCCGAACCGGCCATACGGAAATCCAGGTCAATGAGCAAATCGAGTTTACCCTTACCTGCTTCTTCACGCCATTTAATTTCGGTCGGTTTAACAGCCGGCGTGTCCGATTCAAGGAGCCCGTCTTTCGTACCGAGTAAGTGTTTCATAAAGTATTCGTGGCCCTTGGAGGACGACGTAATAAGGTTGGCACGCCATACGATAAGGTTGCGTGGGAAGTTTTCCGGTGCATCCGGGTCCTGTACGGCAAATTCCAACTCTTTATTTTTAAGCTGTTGTGCTACGAAATTCTTAACATCGCCAAATTCGGTGTAACCCGCTTTAGCCGCGTTTTTATAAATATCGGCACTGCTAGTCTTAAACGTAGGATAGGATGGCAACCAACCCAAACGAGCTGCCAATACATTGTAGTCACCTACATGACGATAACGTGGTTCTACAAGAGCCGATGTTAAATCGTTAGTATCCATTTCATCACTACGCCATTGGTCGGTGGCGAAATAGAAGAAGGATGTACCGTTCTGCAAACGAGGCACCGGCTGCCAGTCTTTAGCAGTCATGATAGCGCCCCAACCTTCGGCCGGACGCAATTTTTCCTGACCTACATAGTGAGCCCAACCGCCGCCGTTCTTACCTTCGCAGGCACAGAAAAGCACGAGGTTCAACACGACACGATAAATAATGTCCGCATGGAACCAGTGGTTAATGCCGCCGCCCATGATGATGAGGGAACGACCTTTGGTCGCAATGGCATTATCGGCAAATTCACGAGCCGTATGAATCACCATGTCCGGTTTGATACCGGTATATTTTTCCTGCCATGCCGGCGTGAATGGAGTATCACTTTCATAGTTAACATTCACTTCACCGCCGAGACCGCGGTCAACACCGTAGTTAGCAAGTAATAAATCATAAACAGTCGTTACATATACTTCGCCGTCAGCCGTCTTCATGCGTTTTACCGGCACACGACGGGATAAGGTGGCCGTATTGTCCAAGTGACCGAAGAACGGTAAGCTGACTGTTTTCAAATCATCCTTTTCATCAATAAAGGACAATTTAGGGCTGATAGGTTCGCCTGTTTCACTGTTTTCGAGTTTTAAATTCCATTTTGTCTTGTCGCTCCAACGATGACCCATTTGGCCGTTAGGGATAACTAATTTATCGCTCTTTTCGTCGAGCACATAATATTTAAATTCGCTATGTTTCGACAAATCGCCCATGTCTTTAGCCGTCAAGAAATGACCGGCCGTGAACTTGCCGTCTTTTTCATCCAAGCGAACGAGGAACGGGAAGTCCGTATAACGTTTAGCGTAGTCGAGGAACATTGGAGTTTGGTTATCTACATAGTATTCTTTTAAAATAACATGACCCATGGCCATAGCGAGTGCCGCATCAGAACCGGCTTTTACATTAAGCCAAGTGTCGGCAGCCGTTGTAGATTCAGCATAATCCGGTGAAACGGAAATAACTTTGGTACCTTTGTAACGCACTTCCGTTAAGAAGTGAGCATCCGGTGTACGGGTCTGCGGAACGTTGGAACCCCAAGTAATGATGTAACCGGCATTGTACCAGTCACTACTTTCCGGTACGTCGGTCTGTTCGCCCCATACCTGTGGACTGGCCGGCGGTAAATCGGCATACCAATCGTAGAAGCTGAGGCAGGCACCTCCCATGAGGTTCATAAAACGAGCGCCGGCAGCATAACTCAACATGGACATGGCCGGAATCGGCGAGAAACCGAAGTTGCGGTCGGGACCATAGTTCTGTACCGTATAGAGCATGGATGCAGCCGCAATTTCAGACGCTTCATCCCAAGTAGAACGCACAAAACCACCCATACCGCGGGCGGACTTATAGCGTTTGGTTTTTTCAGGATCCGTAACGATAGATTTCCACGCTTCTAACGCATTCGGATGTTCTTTTTTGGCTTCACGCCACATATCCGCCAATTCACCGCGAACATACGGATATTTTACACGCAACGGGCTGTACATATACCAAGAGAACGAAGCACCACGCGGACAGCCGCGCGGTTCGAAATCAGGCATATCGGGACTTGTTTCAGGATAATCATGATTCTGATTTTCCCACGTCACGATACCGTTTTTGACAAAAACATTCCAACTGCAGGAACCGGTGCAGTTAACCCCATGTGTGGAGCGCACCACTTTGTCATATGACCAACGGTTACGATACATGGACTCCCAGTCACGGCCGCCTTGATACACGGCTTGATGGCCTGATTCACTTTTATTTTTAGGTTTTAGATAGGAAAATTTTTTAAAAAACGTATTCATGCGTTGTCCCTCCTTGTTACTTTCAGCATACCAAAGGAGACACGGTTTATATGTGATTTAAATCACATATATTTATAAATTTAATCCAAAAAGACATTAAGCACTTATAACTATCAAATTATCTTGATATTTATAACATTTTAATATCAATTAAAGCATCATATTTCTGACATCAATAAGAATTCTGTTCAAATTAAATAAATAGTAAATCACCCCAATAATTTGAATTTCTTTGGAATTTATACAACACAATTCCACTCTTTTATGCAGATTTTTCATACGAAGGGAAAATTGCTTGAAAGACTGATTTTAGAGGTCTAAAATAGTAACGAAAGGAGTGTTCCTATGAAAACACCAACGTTTTACAAAATACACAGATATCTCAGCATATTTTCTTTCCTCTTTTTCTTTATGCTCTGTATCACTGGATTAATCTTATTATTCAGAACAGAAATTCAAGGTAATAACCACGCCATGGGTGCGGCGCCTATGAATATTAACACTCTCTGGGACGGTGCCGATCAAGGGGCTGCCCAATTTACTCAGAAATATCCGACTAAAGAAATCTTGAATATTTCACCGGCTATGGGCTCTCATCTGTTGCGCTACCGCATCATCGATAAAAACAACACCCATGAACCGCGTGCCCGCATGGGGATGGGCGGTGATTATATCATCTATAATCCGCACAGCCAACAGTTGATGCAACCGCAAAGCGGCAAGGTTACCGTTACACCGATTCGTACCGTAATGCATGTGCTCCATGAATTACACACGCGCTTAGCTTTAGATAGATTAGGCTTATATCTCATCGGTATTATTTCCTTAATCTGCGGTTTGGCCGTCGCCAGTGGTGCTTTTTTATACGGACCATTCTCCAAAGCAGCGAAATTGCGTAGAGCTATATTGCAAAATCAAAAAGTTAACCCTGTTGCAGCCAATACCGCCGGTACAAATACCGACACCAGCACTACCGCAGTAACCGACAATACCGCAAAACCTCATTCTTTCAAAGAGTCCTTGCGCAGTCGTTTTGCCAATTTGCATCGCGAGTTAATGATGTTAACCGTTATTTTCGGTTTTATTCTCAGCATTTCCGGTACCGGTATTGCCGCCTTCTTTATCTTAAACGACAACTATAATAAGGATGTGGCCTACAATGCCAAAATCGAATCGAGTACTCAGAAATCTGATATTTTAACACCATCCGAAGCAATTTCCCGTGTACAAGCCAAATATCCGGGCCAGCTCTTGATTTCCATGGATTATCCGTCCCGATTTAACGGACAGCATTATGCCTTCTATTTAGGTCGTGAAAACGATGAAGATCCGGCTTTATTCTTAGGGCAGCCGGTATACGCCAACTTATATAAAGACGGTCAACAAGACCATTTCTATTCGCAACCGATTCCATGGTACTTCACCGGCTTAACAACGCTCATCAATTTACATATTCATAATCACAATACGATGGCCCTAAAAATTGTTTGGGGCATTTGGATGGTTGTGTTAAGTGTGGCTTCCCTATTTGGTGCCTTCTTAACCTTCCAACGTTGGGGCAAATGGACGTCTTGGCTTAAAACTCAATCGGCTCCGTCCAATACCAATAAAGTTTCCGCGGCAACAACTGTTATCAGTACTCAAACCAACACATGGACCCGCCCGATTGCCTGGTCTGTCTTAACCATCATCGGCATGTGGATTCCATTGACGACTATACCGTATCATAACGAAATTGCTTTAGTAGCGATGATTTTACCACTATTGGATATGGTTTATATCTTGATAAGAAGATAATATTAAATACATCAAAAATGCAAACTAAAAGAGCGACGAAAATTCGTCGCTCTTTTTACATTTATTTAAGTTATCCGATAAAACAAGTAGATTATGCCAATGAATCGACCGGTGCTAAAATTTTAAAATGATTTTTTTCAAATTTGATCAAACCGTCGTCCTGCATACGCGACAGCTCCCGAGTTAACGCACTGCGATCTACACAAAGATACTCACTGAGTGCTACACGGCCAAGCGGCACATCAAATTCCATGCTGCCCCAGGCTTTTGCCATATAGGAAAAGTAAGCCATCAACTTATCACGCAAATTACGCTTGGATACAATTTCCAACTTTTGCAAAATTCGCACATTTTTATCGGCAATGAGTGTCATAATATTCTGCACCAACTGACGATACGCGCCGGAATCGTTGGCAGACAGTGACAATAATTTATCGAACGGAATATACAGTGCCGTCACATCGGAAGCGGCGTAAAAGTTAACCAGTGACACTTGATGAGAACTGCAGGCAAAAGATTCACCGAATAAATCACCGCGATTCATAAACACCAAAATCGACCGATTCCCCCAAATATCTTCACTCATCATGTGGACCGTACCTTTTAAAATCACGCGTACGCAGCACACCTCTTCATCGGCAAGCGTTATATAGGCTCCTTTTTTAGTTTTCTTGGTAAAAGCACCTACAGTCTGCAATAACGTCTTAAATTCCGCTTCATTAATACCGCGTAATACCCGCAGATCCTGTACCATATCAAACGTATACTTCATACGTAACACCTCAGTTGTAATCTATTCTTAAAACGCCTTTTCCCTAAAAGCATTACCTATTCTATTATAGCATACTATATATCTAACGTTATATATTTAGTGCCTCATGACAGCCTTTTTTAACGGATTCTACAAAATGCACAATTTCATTTTGAATTCCATACTCCATAGACTCAATCAAATTTGATTTCCACTCAGCAAAAAACATTCTTTTTCACAGAATCTTACTTTTCAGTGATATTTATCACATACAAAGTTGAATATTTTTCCTATACTCCAATTAGACACACTTTATACCCCACGGCTGTATTCCGAAATAAATCGACTTGATACACCTCGGTATAAAGCCAACATCATCATGTTGATAATAGCCGCATTCTATATCACAAGTTAGGATACCGGCTGCTTTCTGCATTACTGTAACAAAGGAGTGTACGCATGTCAGCAACAACCGCAAGCCCAAAACTGAGCCGCCGCGAAATATTGGCTCAATGGAATCCAGAAAATGAACAGTTTTGGAATCAATATAGTAAAAAAATCGCAAATCAAAATTTAATCGTATCTACTATCGCCTTGACCATTTCGTTCTGTGTATGGACATTATGGTCAACAATTGCCGTAAAGCTTAACGCCATCGGCTTTCACTTCACCGATGAGCAGCTTTTCACTTTGGCCGCCATGCCGGGGCTCGTAGGTGCTACGGGGCGACTCCTATATACCTATATGCCGGGCATCTTAGGGGGCCGCAACTGGACCTTCATCGCTACGGCGCTTCTCTTAATTCCTCTATGGGGGCTCGCACAGGCTTTACAGGATCCGACTACATCGTACGAAACCTTCTTCGTCTATGTACTCTTACTCGGTATTGCGGGCGCCAACTTCTCTTCGTCCATGGCTAACATCGGTCACTTTTTCCCACGTTCCAAACGTGGCACGGCCTTAGGTATTAACGCCGGTATCGGTAACCTCGGCGTTTCCATTATCTTCCTCATGGCTCCGATTGTAATGGGTATGACCATCTTCGCCCCGCTAGTAGGTACGCCGCAAACATTAAATGACGGCACTATCATCTTTTTGCAAAACACTTGTTATGTAGGCATTATTCAAATCCTCATCACCTTGGGACTCATCGCAAAGTACATGGATAACTTGCCGTTGCCAAAACAAAGCCCGGCTTCCATGATGAGTATTTTCACCAATAAACACACCTGGCTCATGACCTGGATTTATACCTGCGGCTTCGGTTCGTTCATCGGTTTCTCCGTTGCTTTGAGCCTGTTAGTAAATAAGGAATTCCCTGAAATTCCGTTCGCTTACGGCGCATTCTTGGGACCGTTCATCGGTGCCGGTATTCGTCCGGTAGGCGGTTGGTTATCCGATAAAATTAACAGCGGCACCAAGATCACCATGCTGTCCCTCATCGGCATGTTCATAGCCGCCATATTTATCATGTTCGGTATAACTACCCACAGCTTCATTATTTTCTTCGCAGCGTTCCTCTTCCTGTTCTTCATGACAGGTTTTGAAACGGGTGCCTCTTTCCGCATGATTCCGTACATTTTTACCGACGGCATGCAATCTTCGTTAGTAACCGGGTTTACCGCCGCTATGGGCGCATACGGGGCCTTCTTCATACCTAAGATTTTTGGTTGGTCCTACACTACGTATCAGACGGTAATGCCTGCGTTCTATATAATTTTAGCCTTCATCGCCGTGACCATAGTCATCACCTATTGGTTCTATGCCCGCAAGGGTTCCGGCATGAAGTGTTAATCTCCTATACCTTTTAAATTTGTACTTCAAAAAAGGGGGCTGTAACGAAATTGAGTTTTTTTACTCACATTTCAGTTACAGCTCCCTTTT